>Ga0209007_1000009_pt1 | contig 199524 bp, 142 predicted proteins | sample JacPinW_OM1H0_O2_FD_187961 | JGI IMG/M metagenome (GOLD analysis project Ga0209007, IMG submission 187961) | Forest soil microbial communities from Algoma, Ontario, Canada - Jack Pine, Ontario site 1_JW_OM1H0_O2 (SPAdes) (version 2) | ecosystem: Environmental > Terrestrial > Soil > Boreal... | reverse complement strand
CGGGCGGATTGGTTACCGCGGCGGGGACCGGTACGAGCAGTATTGAAGCGGCTTTGGGAGCGGTGAACGGCTCAACGACTTTGACGGTGACGGCTGCGACGCTGGTTTCCATCGCGGTGACACCAGCGAACCCAACCATTGGAAGCACAGGCACGGAACAATTCACGGCTACCGGCAATTACACGGACAACAGCACACAAAATCTGACGACCACGGTAACGTGGAGTTCGAGCCAGACGAATATTGCGACGATCAGCAATATGGCCGGCACAAATGGGCTGGCTACTGCCGCGGCGAACGGAACTACCACGATTCAGGCGATGCTGGGTTCCGTGCAGGGCTCAACAGTGCTGACGGTGAGCGCGATTTCGCTTCAAGTGATTGTGGTGAGTCCACAGAATCCTACGATTGCTGATAACGGTGCAACCCAGGCGTTTACGGCGACGGGGTATTACAGCGATGGGAGCACGCAAAACCTGACGTCGAGCGCGACGTGGACGTCTTCGAATTCGGGTGCGGCATCGGTAAATGCAGCGGGGGTGGCGACCAGCGCAACGCTGGGAAGCGGAGTGAACGCGGCGTTCACGTCGATACAAGCCGCGGTGGGATCGACGAAGGGTGTGTCGATTTTGAGCGTGACAAATCATACGAGCAACAGCAGCGGGTTCGCGGGTGTGTTCACGCAACACAACGACATTGGACGGACGGGTCAGAACTTGAGCGAGACCGTTCTGACTCCGACGAACGTGAATACGGCGAGTTTTGGGAAGTTGTTTTCGCAAGCCGTGGATGGATTTATTTATGCCCAGCCGCTGTATGTGCCGAACGTCTCGATCGCAGGCGGCACGCACAATGTGGTGTATGTGGCTACGGAGGGCGATAGCGTGTACGCGTTTGACGCGGACAGCAATACCGGAACCAACGCAGGATTACTGTGGCATGCAAGCCTGATCGATACGGCACACGGAGCGGCGGCTGGCGCAACAACGGCGAATATTGACGCTGCGCTCGGCTGCGGGGACCTGATTCCGCAGGTGGGCATCACGAGTACTCCGGTAATAGATCCTAGTAGCGGAACGATATATGTAGAAGCAAAGTCGGAGGAAAACGGAAATTACATTCACCGGCTACATGCGATCGACATCACGACCGGCGCGGAAAAATCGCCGGGGCCGATGGTCATCACAGCCTCCGTACCAGGCGACGGACAAGGCAGCAGCGGCGGTGTGGTTAGCCTGGACGGGCTGCATCATCTGAATCGTGTGGGATTACTTTTGTTGAATGGGACAATCTATATAGGGTATGCGTCGCATTGCGACACGCAGCCGTATCACGGCTGGCTGTTGGCATATGATGCGGGAACGTTTACGCAAACATCGCTTTTGGTCACGACGGCCAATGGCATCGAAGGCGGGTTTTGGATGTCCGGCGCAGGTGTTGCCGCGGATTCTAACGGAAATATTTTTATCGCTTCGGGAAACGGCGATTTCGATACCACGCATGTGCCAGCACAAGAGTTGGGCGACACTGTGATGAAGCTATTCAATACGAACAGTTCCAGCTTATCCCTATTGGATTACTTCACTCCTTGGGATCAAAGCGCGCTCGACGGAGAAGACAGTGATGTAGGGTCCGGCGCCGTTGTGTTGCTGCCGGACCAACCTGGAGGCGTCACGCATGAGCTGGTTGAAGCAGGAAAATTGGGGACAATTTATCTAATCAACCGTGATCAGATGACGACCAATAATTCGCACTATTGCCAGGGGTGCACGGCAAACCCGGAGATCCAGCAGGAAATTGTAGAAGCTATCGGCGGACTATTCGGCACACCAGCATACTTTAATGGCACAGTATATTTCTGCGGGGCAGGAAACGGGGTGAAAGCCTATCCTCTAACCAACGGGTTGTTGGCGACCTCACCCAGCCAAACTTCCGGCAACTCATTCGACTGGCCGGGTGCTACTCCAGTGGTTTCCGCGAGCGGAAACACGAATGGAATCATCTGGGCAATTAACACATCGCAGTACGGTACTCCTTCGAGCCAGGGACTCGGTCCGGCGGTGCTGTATGCCTACGAAGCGGGAACTCTTAGCATGTTGTGGAATAGCAGCCAGACCGGAAATGACACGGCGGGAAATGCTGTAAAGTTTACGGTGCCCACCGTGGCGAACGGGAAGGTGTATATCGGGACGCAGACGGAACTCGACATTTATGGGCCGAAGTAAGACTTCTTGCAGCCAAGGCCGGAGTGTTAGATCGATGCGCGCGGAGTTCTTGTGGGGCCTTTGGCAATTGCGGGGAGTTTGACGTAGCTTGGCAAGGCCGGGGAGACTTGCTCGTTTTCGCCAGATTCGGTGAAACCGATCAGGAACTCTTGAGCGTTGAAACGGAATCCATTGCGCGAGGCGGAGAACTGACCCGCTTTGTGCCCGCGAACGTAATCTCCGCTGGGAAGCAAGACTCGCGTTTTTTCGGTGTCCGCCAAATAAGGCGAAATAACCTGGGTGAAAACCTGGTTGCAAAGAGCGGGGTCTTTTAAGCGGAACATCACTTCCACGCGCTCGTAAATATTGCGCTGCATCCAATCGGCGCTGCCCAGATAGATTTCGGTGTGATCTCCGTTACCAAAAGCAAAAACGCGGCTGTGCTCCAGGAAACGTCCTACCACGCTTCTAACTCGAATGCGGCTGCTGACTCCGCGAACACCGGGACGCAAGGCGCAAGCGCCACGCACGATTAATTCAATTTGGACACCGGCCTGCGAAGCGCGGTAGAGAGCCTGGATGATTTTTTCGTCGAGCAGGGCGTTTACTTTGGCGAGAATGAATGCGGGGCGCCCGGTGCGCGCGTGAGCGGTTTCGCGGTCGATCAAGTCCAGGCAGCTTCTTCCCAAATTCAGCGGCGCCACAAACAAGGGCAAGTATTGCGGGCGCTCGGAGTAGGCCGTCAAATAATTAAAGACGTGTTGCACGGAAGAGGTTATACGCGGATCGCAGGTGAGCAGGCTCAGGTCAGTGTAGTAACGAGCGGTCGAAGGATTGTAATTACCGGTGCCGAGATGCGCGTACTGGCGGATCTTGCCGCCTTGTTCGCGGCGCGCGATGAGGGCGAGCTTGCAGTGCGTTTTCAGGCCGACCACACCGTGGAAAACCTGCACGCCGGCTTCCTGCAAATTGCGCGCCCAGCGGATGTTGGAAGCTTCGTCGAAGCGAGCTTTGAGCTCCACGACGACTGCGACTTCTTTTTTGGCGGCGGCTTCGATCAGGGCGCGAACGATGGGGGAATTTTCGCTGGTGCGATAGAGCGTTTGCCGGATAGAAAGAACGTCGGGATCGGTGGCCGCGCTTTCGATGAAGCGCACGACGGAGGAATAAGAGTCGTAGGGATGGTGCAGCAAAATGTCGCGCTTTCGGATCAAGTCGAAGAGCGCACTGGGTTCGGACTTCAGCGCCAGCTCACGCGGGATGAATGTGCGATATTTCAGGTCGGGACGGGGGATCGCGTCGTATAGATAAGCGATACGCGAAAGATTGGGCGGGCCATCCACGCGGAAAATTTGCCACGGCGCCAGGCGGAAATTCGTAACCAGGCGATCGATAATTTCCTGATTGGCACCGGCTTCGATTTCCAGGCGCACGGCTTCGCCTTTTCTGCGGCGATGAAGCTGGGCGTCGACGGAATCCATGATGCTGCGAGATTCTTCAGCTTCGAGATAAAGATTACTGTTGCGAGTGACGCGAAAGGCAGCGGCGGACAGCACTTCGTATCCGTGATAGAGGCGCTCGGCGAAGGCGTGAATCACGTCGGAAAGAAAAACATATTCGACGGAATCGTTGGTGGAGGGCAACTGCACCAAGCGCGGGAGCGCGCGCGGCACAGTGACAACTCCTAGATAGGGCTGCTGCGAGCCACGCTTCTTGCGACGCAGCAAAAACGCCAGACAAATAGCCTTATTGATCACATGTGGAAATGGATGGGCGGGATCGACGGTAACGGGGGTGAGCAACGGCTCGGCAGTTTTGGAGTAAAAGTTTTCAACATGCTCGCGGGCGGACGGACGGAGAGAACGCATGGTGACGATCTTTATTGACTCGGAGAGAAGAGAAGGAACGAGCTCTTCGCGCCAGCAATCGTACTGAGCTTTTACAAATTTGTGAGTGCGGGCGGCAAGTTCGGTGAGCACTTCGCGCGGCGTGCGGCCATCGGGGCCAGGGTCCTGGATGCCATGCTCCACCTGTTGCAAAAGACCAGCGACGCGGACTTCCACGAATTCGTCCAGATTACTCGCTGTGATCGCCAGGAACTTCACGCGCTCGAGTAGCGGATTCTTTGCGTCGCGCGCTTCTTCCAGAACGCGTTCGTTGAATTGCAGCCAGGAAAAATGGCGATTCAAAAATAGACGAGGGTCCGCAGGCTTTTTACGCGCCATATTCTCCTCAAGGATAGATTATCAGGATACCGGGAGAATATTACTGGACTGTTACGACGGGAAAATCGGGGGCTGGGTTCGATAGAGGAGTTGTTCAATCAAAAGAGTGAGTAAGCTGCTTCATCCCGCGCAGGTTTGATTCCCGAAATTTCTTCTTTAATTATTCACGTACTCGACGATTACGCCTTTTCGCTGCGAGTAAATCAGATATTCACCGGGAGCTACAGCGCCTAAGCGATGGACGCGCATGCGCGCTTCTTCAATACCAGGCACCGAAGTAATCCAAAGAGGCTTGCCGTTGCGAAGCCGTTTGAAAATATCAAAAGTGGTATCCATAAATCCTCCCGACGAATCTTTGTTTCCATCTTAGCCCTGCATGGTTATGGCGGGGCATCTGGAGTGCCACCGTCGCCGGCGAAGTAACCCTTTAAAATCAGGTGGTTGCGAGGGGCCTACAGGAATCTGCTTAGAAATTAATGCGCGCTTCGAGCGTAACAGGAGTACCGCGCCCAGCATCAATCGCTAGGAAGGGATCGGAAGACGATCATACCGCTAGAGGCGTCGCGGATGAAATATTCGGCGCGAGCTTTCGAAGCCATGATGTGTAGATTCGTTTTAGCTTCTTCTAATGAGGCGAACTCGGCGATCCAGAGCGGATGGCCGTCATCAAGTTTACGGAAAACATCGAACCCTAGAATCATCTCGCGTGCTGTCGATTGTTCGGCTCCTGCGCCCTACCAGGATTAAGGGACGCAAAAGTTGAGGGGATCATATGGAAGCTTTGGGGCTTTTGTCTGTCTAATGTTAGACAGACAAAATTTCACTGGCCATGGAAGATGACTAGTAATTCTGGCGGGGAAAAGAACAAGCGGAGGGGAGATGACACCGGGCAAACAAGCGAAGCACGCAGCACCTCTATTCCCAAGGGTATTGCGCGGGAAGATTGTGGAATATTTGCCGAGCAAGACTATTTTCTCTCAGGGAGAGCAATGCACGGCTGTGCACTACATCCGGCAGGGAGTGGTCAAACTGGTTCTGGTTTCGAAGCGAGGAAGGAGCGGCGTGCTCGGATTCCTCGGCAGGGGAGATTTTTTTGGAGAAGCGTGCATCGGAGGCCATGCCACTTACCAAACGTCGGCAATTACGCTGGTGCCCAGCACTATCATGCTGATCGATCGGAAGAAAATGATACACATGATCGAGAAAGAGCCGCATGTCTGCACGCAATTCATCAACTACCTGCTTTCGCGCAATCATCGTATCGAACAGGACCTGATCGACCATCTGTTTAATTCGAGCGAAAAGCGGCTGGCGCGCACGCTGTTGTTGCTGAATGAGTATGAAAAGGGGAACGAAAATCCTTCGATCATTCAAATACTGAACCAGGACACGCTGGCGGATATGATCGGCACGACGCGGCCGCGTGTGAATTTTTTCATGAATAAGTTCCGGAGACTGGGATACATCCATTACAAACATAACGGCGGGCTGGAAATCTATAAGTCGCTTGAAAACGTTTTGCAATAGAAAGCCGGGACACAGCCGGCGATTGGTGCGGGCGGTTTATCCCGCGGAAAATTCCTGAAGGCCGCTCACCAATGGTACAGACGGATGGGTACAAACCGCGATTCAAAGCGCCATGTACGATGCTGAATGAGAGCCGGCGATTTTAGCGCCTGGATTTTCTGCGAGCGGGGCGCTTGCGGCCGGCGGATTTGGCGGTGCGTTTCGCCGGTTTGGCGCCGCGCTTCGAGCGCTTGGCCGGACGCGACTTCTTTCTAGCCTTTGCACGCGGCCGCTGGCGCCTGGCTTCCGCGCTGGCGACCTTGGAGAATTCGTTCACTTTCGCGGCAACGGTACCAAGCGCGGAGCCGATGGTGGTGGCAACGTTGGTGAGCAATTCTTCCGCGCCGGAGGGCTTCTGTTCGTCAGTCATTTGAATCTCCTGTAAAAGTATTCGCGCTGCTGGTTGTCTTTGGCCGATTTCAGGAATTGTGCGGAACTTCCTGGCCTAGAGCGGTGGCGAGAGCGATCTGATGATCCTGTTCGTCCATCAGGATCTCGCGAATGTGCTCGGCCATGGAGAATTCGCCAAGGGCTTCGCACTGACGAACGCGATCGCGATAATTGCGAATGGTTTCGGTTTCGTTCTCAAGATCGAATTTGAGCATGTCGCGAGCTTTTTCGGAAGTGCGGACGGGCTTGGGTACATGGATGGGCATGCCGCCGAGATAGTCAATCTGATTCGAAATAATCAACGCGTGGCTGAGCTCTTCACCAGCGTGTTTCTCCAGTTCGCCAGCGATGTTCATATACTCGGCGCCTTTCAACACTTGCGAATAAATGACGTAGGAAATAATGGCTTGATATTCGCGGGCCAGATCTTCATTTAAGGCGGCGATAAGTTCTTTTCGGGTCAATGTTTTCGCGGTCGAGGATTGCGGCGCTTCTTTCATGTCACTCTCCTTCTATGGAAGTGGAATGCCGAGTAATTCCAGCACGATCGATAGGCTGGTTTGCACTGAATACTCTACTGGCCCAATTCTCGGACGTCAAATCTTTGCCATCATGATGACGGATTAAGGCAGGCGAGCTACGAATGAGGGAGAACGGTTCATATCCGTTCTCCCTTTCGCCGGAACAAGCAGCTGATCGTGAATTTACGCGAATCTACGCGTTGGCACTTTTGGCTGCGTCGCGATACGCTTTTTGGCCGGCGTCAGCTGCATCTTTTACGTATCCGGTTGCTTCGTCCACATTCTTCTTGGCGCGGTTGGCCCACTTCTGGCCGGTGCTTACAGCTTCGTCGAGTGTGTCCTGGGCTGCCCCAACGAGATAATCACGCGTGTCTTCGCCCGCTTGTGGCGCGAACAAAATCCCGATTGCCGCTCCCACGCCGATGCCGACTATAAACGCCGAAATAGTTTCCGGCCATCCCATCCTCTTCATAAATCCTCCATTTTGGGTTTTCTAGGTTTACTGCGAATGTTCACTTCAAACTCAAAGTTTTAGGTCGACCCATCGGCCGACATTCGTAATGCCATGATACACGTTAGTGTCGGTACCAGGTGCAAGCCATACAATGAATGACGTAGATTGACCGCCGACTTGCCGTAGCGTGTATCGGTTAGGTACGCCTGACGACCAAACAGGTGATATCGTCGTGCTGCGGCGCTCCGCCCACGAACTCATCGAGCTTTCGCATGATAGTGGAGAGTGTCATAGCAGCGCGATCCTCAAGGGGTTGACCAGCCACCGCGAGCAAACGGGCCTCTCCAAATTCTTTTCCATCTTCGTCGCGGGCTTCGGTGACGCCGTCCGTATATATGATCAGAACATCGCCCCGTTCGAGAACGGTTCGACCGGTCTCATACTTTTCGTTTATCTCGATGCCCAAAGGAATGCTTTCGGACTTCAGGCGTTCAATGGTGCCGTCCTGGTGCTTCAACATGGGAGGATTGTGGCCGGCGCAAAGATAATTCAATGTTCCGGTGACGGGATCAAGCTCAGCAAGAAAGGCGGTGGTGAAGCGCCGGCCGTTCATATTGTTGGAGCAGGCCTGGCGATTCAGTCCGGCCACGAGATCGGAAAGCGAGCCGCGCGAGCCGGCTAACGCGCGAAGGCTGGCTTGAAACGTGGCCATCAGCATCGCGGCCGGAACGCTCTTGCCGGCGACGTCTGCGACGGCGACTAGCAAGGGACCGTCAACGGCACGGCGGAACGCGTCGTAATAATCACCGGCAACCATCTTGGCAGGCCTGGTGGCGAAAGCCATGTCTACTCCGGCAACTTCCGGAGGCACACGCGGGACCAGCCAGCGCTGAATTTCGCGGGCGATCTCAATGTCGCGCTTCATGGAGATGTGATCGCCAAGAACCATCACCAGTAAAAGCAGTAGACCTATGAAGGCCAAGAGGAGTTCCACTTCTCTGGTGAAAAAAAGAAATTCGAGACCGACGACGGAAAAAATCGCAAGGATGATAGTAAGGAGCAAGAAAACGCGGCGCGGCGGCGACAACTTTTTTAGAATGCTGGAAGAGATTGCAACAAATACTTTGAATGGATGCTTCCAGGACTTATCTTGCTCCGATTGGCGATCCACATCCTGTTTGAACGGGCGCGCGCTGGCTTCGGCTTCGGATTTGAACTGGCTCCAAAGATCGTCAAGTTCCATGCCAGCAGTGAGGCGACGCCAACCGTCCTGCGAACGCCAGACGGCGCGTCTGACTGCCAACTTGGCTTGATGAGCGGACCGCTTAACCGAGGCTAGTTTGGGATCGGCAAAAACGTGCCAGTCACTCCGGAGTTCGCTGGGTGGGGTGTCCACACCTCAGAGTACGTTATAATGGTGGGTTGGTGGATACGGTATTCTTCGTATTGTGCGGGCTGAAAGAATTTAGCCCCAAAGTGGAACATTCTTGAATAATTCTAGCCTGTCGATTTCATCGAGTAGAAGCTTCTGAAACAACGCAAAAATTCGATGGTAGCAGGGCTGCCCAGCATAGGTAAACCTCTGTAGGATAAAGGCTTACATCTAAAACAGCTTGGCCCGTGAAATGCACATGAAGGGTGTTGCTCGCGAGGATTCGATACGGCGCTGCATTGGCGGCTAGAGAAGCGAGCCATAGATTGAAAGCATCAGAACAATAGAAGCAGATGTTTTGGACTTGGGAGATATGTAGAGATGGCAGCAGCAAGCACAACGATTAAAGAGGCGCCGCTACCTAACTGGGGCGAACGAATCAAGGCGCTGAAGAACATTCCGCCGGTATTGCGCTTCGTGTGGGATGCGGCGCCGGGGATTGTGGTTTCGAACCTGAGCTTTCGAGTGGCTGCCGCGCTGGTACCACTATCGATTTTGGCGGTGACGCGATTCATCGTGGATTCGGTCACCAACCATCAGATGAGGCATGTGCCGCTCTCGCATATGTTCTGGTGGATGGTGCTGCTGGAATTTGTTCTCGCGGGCGTAGCGACGTTCATGGCGCGCATCATCGAGTTCTGCGACACGACTTTGGCGGATCGGTTTACTCGACATATCAGTCTGGAGCTGATGAAGCACGCGGCGAAGCTGGATCTGATGTCGTATGAAGATCCGGTTTTTTACGACAAATTGGAACGCGCGCGGGCGCAAGGCGTGGACCGGGTTCAAATGCTGCAGGTAGGCGGCAAGTTGATCCAGGAAGTGATTACCACGGTGAGCTTGGCCGCAGCAATTTTCATTTTCTCGAAACTGCTTCTGCTCGGATTGATTATTTGCGTGGTCCCGGCCTTTCTGGGCGAAACTCATTTTGGTTTCATGAATTACTCGCTGAGTTATCGGCAGACCGCCGGGCGGCGCGAGTTGGATTATTTGCGCGTGCTGGGCGGCGCCAAAGAAAGCGCGAAGGAACTGAAGCTGTTTGGATTGGCACCGTTTCTGATGGGGCGTTACTCGGAGTTGGCTGACCAGCTGTATCACCAAACCAAGGATTTGTCGAAGCGACGGCTGACTTTTGGATCGATGCTAGCGCTGCTGGGTCTGGTTGGATACTACGGGAGCTACGCATACGTCATATACGGCGCGGTGATCGGCATCATCAGCGTGGGTGTGATGGTTTATCTTTCGGGAGCAATCGCTGCTGCGAGCGCGAACATTCAGGCGGTGTTCACGAGTTTTTCAGGGATTACGAACCAAGCGCTGTTCATGACCGACCTGCTGGACTTTTTTGCGGTGAAGCCGAAGATTTCTTCCACAGCGTCTGCGATGCCTGCTCCCAAACCGATCCGGACTGGGTTTGAGTTTAAGAACGTTTCTTTCAAATATCCCGGCAGCTCGCGGATGGTTTTGAAGAACGTGAATTTCAAACTTGGGCCGACGGAACGGATCGCGATTGTCGGAGAAAACGGACAGGGCAAGACCACGCTGGTGAAACTGCTCACGCGTTTGTACGATCCGACGGAAGGGCAGATTCTGCTGGATGGAAAAGACCTGCGCGAGTACGACCTGGAAAGTCTGTGGAAGGAAATTGGCGTCATCTTCCAGGACTTCATGCGTTATGAGATGACCGCGGCGGAGAATATTGCCGTGGGCAGAATTGAAGATTTGGATAATCAATTTCGCATACGCGCGGCAGCGAACAAGAGCCTGGCAGAACACACTATACGCCGGCTGCCGAACGGATTTGACCAAGTGCTGGGCTGCCGGTTTGAAGGCGGCGTAGATTTGTCGGGAGGCGAGTGGCAGAAAATCGCCTTGGCGCGCGCGTACCTGCGAGACGCGCAGCTTTTGATTTTGGACGAGCCGACCGCGGCGCTGGATGCGCGGTCGGAGCACGAAGTGTTTCAGAGATTCGCGGAGCTAACCAAAGGCAAGATGTCTCTGCTGATTTCGCACCGATTTTCTACCGTGCGAATGGCTGATCGTGTTCTGGTGCTGGCTGACGGCGAAATTGCGGAAGAAGGCAAACACGATCAGCTGATGAAGAGCGGCGGCCAGTATGCGGAAATGTTTGAGCTACAGGCAGCCAACTACCGCTAGCGCGCCAGCTATTCCGGACTGAAATTAGCTAACGAACGGCATGGTTGTGCATCTCCACTAGTTCCTGAGGCGATGCAGGTTTGTAAGATTTGAATCCTGCGCGCTCCATTCCCCGTTGTGCTTCCGGATTTTTCATAAAGGTATCCCACACGAAAGCAGTGCGCGCGTTTTCCGCCATTACCATGCTGATTCCAGCGTCGATTCCAACGATGTCGCTGTCGTACCAATTCGTCAGCGGATTGAAGGCGTCCACAAAGCCGTAACGGCTCCAAGTGCCGGCGCCGTAGCGATATTGAATGGTGCGCAGAACGCGCATCACTGGCCCCGGTAAGAACGGGAGTGAGCCCGCTGAGGCGCAGGGCACTACAGTTCCATCGATTGGGCCGGTTGCCGGAGGTCCGCCCCAAACTTCATAACCGTGTTCGGAATCTGAGGCGGTGATGCCCCACAGATTTTCGCTGTAATCCGGGAATTTCTTAGACAGGCTCAAGCAGAAGCGGCGGTGCACGTCGGTGGCAAGAATTGAATTCTGAAAATAATCCACGTACTTGTCGCGCTTGCCGCGGAAATCAAACCAAGCCTGCGAGTATTGATGAATGAACAGTGGAGCGTAGGAGCCGATGTAGCGGATGCCGTCGAATTCAAATACCGTGCGCTTCCAGGCGTCCCAGGCTTGCGGCGGAAGGACATGAGAAGACGAGCCCAGACCCAGCAGGTACATCATCATCATTTCGCTGTAGCTGTCCCAGCGATATTGCAGGAATCCGCCTTCGGGAGTCCAACCGTGCGGAAGGACGCGAGTGTCTTCGGAGAGCCAGTTCCAATCGACACGGTTAAAGATTTCGTGAGCTAATTGGCTAATTTCGGAATGTTCGAAATACTGGCGGCACATCAGGATGCCGCAAAGAAGAATGGAAGTGTCCACCGAGGAAATCTCCGACTGCCACAATCTTTCGCCGGTGGTGATGTTGGCCCAGTGATAATAAAAGCCGCGCTCGTGCGGCATTTTCTTCCAAAGGAAACGCAAGGTGGTGAGGGCGCGATCGCGCGCTTGCGAATAGGAAACGTACCCGCGCTTTTCGCCGATGCAGAGAGCGGTCAGTCCAAATCCAGTGGCAGCGATGCTGCCTAAAATGCTGGTGTCTGAGCCGCGAACGTTGCATCTGTCTTTGACGATTCCGGTTTTGGGGTTGCACTGTTCCCAGAAGAATTGAAAGATGGCGTTTTCCAACTGTTCGAGAAAGGTGTCATCTCCCGGCGACAGATAGGTGGCGGCAGGGAGAGGACTTAATTGAATTGCAGTATCTGGGGCAGGTTTTTGGACGGGAGCCTGATCTGCACGAGCATGACTGCCGGCCAGGACCGGGACGCAAGCCGCCGTGCCTACGAGTTGGCGGAGTAGCTCTCGACGCGAAAGGCCCCTCCGGCTGCCATGAGTAGGGTCCACAGTTCGATTTTAGACAAAAGTGAAGGTTGAAGAAAACCCGGCCGACGAATGCTATTTCCATCCCGGTGAGTTGAGTGGAACCTCGCCGACCGGTTTCCAATTGGGTTTAGGCCTGGGCGCTCTTGGCTTTGCCTTCTGAGAATAGAGAAATCATTCCGCGATTGAAGGCGGGGATATCGGTAGGCTGGCGACTGGAGACCCAGTTGCGGTCGCGGACTACTTCATCGTCTCTCCAATTAGCGCCTGCGTTGCGAATATCGTCCTGAATTGTATGGTAGCTCGTAAGGGTTCGGCCCTTGACCAGGCCGGCCGAGATCAGAAGCCAAGGCGCGTGGCAAATTACGGCGATGGGTTTTTTGGCTTGATCGATGCTACGTACGAATTCCTGCGCTTTCTTCTCAGCGCGCAAGAAATCCGCATTTAGCGCTCCCCCGGGAAGAAGGACGGCGTCGAAATCCTCTGGATTCGCTTTGTCGAGGGTCATGTCGACGGCAACTTTGTCGCCTTTTTCGTCATGCTGGAATCCCTGGATTTTTCCGGACCTGGGAGCAATGACGACTGCCTTGGCGCCGGCCTCTTCAAGAGCCTTGCGCGGCTTTTCGAGCTCGGCTTGTTCAAAACCGTCGCTGGCCAGGATGGCAACTCGTATTTGTGACAATTTCTGTTCGGACATAAAAGCCTCCTTGTTATTGATTAAGAAAGTGCGGTTCAGGCTGGATGAGCGCTTGATCGGCGCTGGTTGTGATTGCATGTTCACAAAAGCCCGGATAAACGCGGACGTCAGCGAACCTCTTGTGGTGGAATGTCTTCGGGCCGATGCGGGCTATCTGGCCCGGGCTGCTCATCGCGCCGAGGATCCGGCGGGTCTATAACTTCCGGAACTCGGTCGCCGGGTGTTCTGCCGGGTTCGCGGCCAGGATCGCGTCTGGGGTTGGGTTCGGTATTGCGTTGGTAGATAGACATGGATTTCTCCCTAAATCTCACGATGCACGACTTTGTATAGGTCTGAGCTTTCAACCGAATTATTGCAAACGGACGCAGAGACCTCTATCCCCGACATGCTGTAGCGTTTGTAGGAATTCTCTGTAGTTACCGAATACCAGAAGGAAGGAGGAGAGGGGCCACTCTCAATTTCAGGGGGAGACCATGAGTGGCCCCTTCAGGGGAGAGATCTGAAGAAATGCCGAGTTTGAGATTACAAAGCATCGAGCTTGATAGCTAAACTACCTTTGTTTAGGAACTCTTTCCATCGGCCAGGAATTGTAATTAAAGAGAGGAAGTCACTGTAGGAACCGGTGTGAGGGGGCCAACAAGTCTGCGCCTCGAATGGCAGGCCGGCTAACTTTAAGGTATTGAACAAAATAAGGAGTTGCGGCCTCAGGCTTACAGCAAACGAGGGCTGCTATTAAGCTGATGCATGTATGGCGATTGCCGCCCAGTGAGCGTACAAGTGTACGGTCGAGCGGCCTTTCAGGCGCTAATTCAAAATTCAGGAGGCGTTATGTTGCGTTGGGCAATCGCGTTCTTTATCGTGGCATTGGTGGCGGCAGTCTTTGGATTCCTCGGGATCGCAACTGCTGCTGCAGGTATCGCGAAGATTCTGTTCTTCATTTTCCTGGTGCTGTTCCTGGTTTCTCTGGTGGGCGGACTAGTCCGGCGCGCTTAAACCGCTGCTTGCCTGTATAGTGAAGGCACAGCTAGCAGCCGTGTCTGGAGCAATCTAGGACAAAATGAAAACTTTACCGCTCATTGGGATTATCTTGATCATCCTTGGAATCGTGTCGTTCGCATATCAGGGAATTACGTATACGACTCACAAGAAGATTGTGGATATTGGCCCTCTCCAGGCGAGCACCACCGAGCATAAGACAATTCCATTGCCTCCTATACTCGGAGGGCTCGCACTGGTGGGAGGGATCGTTCTGCTAGTAGCTGGAAGAAAAGAAGCCTAGTCTGTTCGCGATCTCTTAACCTACCGCCTCATAGCGCGAAAACCCTTCGTCGATTTTTTGGCGTTACCCCAACACGATACGGATTGTGTGGACGGCTCCGTCGTCCGCGAGAGGAATTGTTGGAGCGCCGGGCAGAAGTTTGCCGTCCATTTCGGTGAGAGCCACGCCGCGCGAGACATTTGACGGGTTTTCCACTTTGATTTTATATAGCGCGGAGTGGTAGCGGAAATCGATGGAGTAGCCCGGCCAATTGCGCGGAATGCAGGGGTCAATATTCAGGATCATACCTCGCACGCGGAAGCCGAGTATCCATTCCAACCCTGTACGATAAAGCCATCCAGCCGAACCTGTATACCAAGTCCAACCACCGCGTCCGACGTGTGGAGGCTCTGCGTAAATGTCGCCTGCCACGACGTAGGGCTCGACTTTGTAACGCTGCACGTTGGCGCGCGAGTTCGAGCGGTTAATCGGATTCATGAAGCGGAACAGCTCGGTGGCCTTGTCTCCGTTGCCGAGTTCGGCGAAAGCGATAGCGGTCCAGGTGGAGGCGTGGGTGTATTGGCCGCCGTTTTCGCGAATGCCGGGGACGTAGCCTTTGATATAGCCGGGATCACGGGGCGTCTTATCGAATGGCGGAGTTAAGAGCAGAATTAGACCGTCGGCGGAGCGAATGAGTTGATGATCGACAGCGGTCATCGCGCGCGCTCCGCGGCCGGGTTCGGCAGCGCCGCTCATGATGCCCCAGGATTGAGCGATGGAGTCGATGCGGCATTCTTCATTCTGCGCGGAGCCGAGCGGAGTGCCGTCGTCAAAGTAAGCGCGGCGATACCATTCACCGTCCCAGCCTTCGCGTTCAAGCGCCGCCTTCAAGAGGCTTACGTGGACGCGCCACCTTTCTGCGCGCTCGCGTTCACCGCGTGCGTCGGCAACTTTCGCAAACTCCCAAAGAACGGTGTGCAAGAACCAGCCCAGCCAGACGCTTTCTCCCTTTCCCAAGTAGCCGACACGATTCATGCCGTCGTTCCAGTCGCCCGTACCCATCAGCGGAAGACCGTGGACGCCAACGGAGAGGCTGCGATCTAAAGCGCGCGCGCAGTGTTCGAAAATCGTTGCGCGATTCTGCGAGATGCGGGGCTGGAAGTAGGATTCGTTTTGACCTTCGGCCAGGAGGTCGCCTTCCACGAAGGGGACTTGCTCTTCCAGCACAGTCATGTCGCCGGTAGCTTCGATGAAATGAATCACGGCGTAGGGCAGCCAGAGAAGATCGTCCGACATTCTGGTGCGGATGCCGCGTCCGGAAGGGGGATGCCACCAATGCTGAACGTCCCCTTCGGGGAATTGATGAGCGGCGGCGCGCAGCAGCTGGTCGCGAGTGACCGCTCTTTTAGATACGGTGAGGGCCATCACGTCCTGGAGTTGATCGCGGAAACCGTAGGCGCCACTTAGCTGATAGAAAGCGGCGCGAGCCCAAACGCGGCTGGAAAGAGTTTGGTAGAGCAGCCAGCGATTCAAGATCACGTCCATGCTTTGGTCGGGAGTGTTTACTTGCACCGCGCCGAGCATGTCGTCCCACTGGCGGAGGACATCCCGGAAAACCTGATTCAAGTCTGCGGCGCGATAACGATTGAGAAGGTCGCGCGCTTTTTCTTTGGATTCTGTTTGGCCCAGGAAGAAAACTATTTCCACGCGAGCGCCGGGACGCAACTCGACGATCGTTTGCAGGGCGGCGCAGGGATCCAAGGCTGCGCCGGTTTTGCGGCCGAGTGGCCGGCTGGTCTCCAGAGCTGAAGGCCGTTCCGGCCCTCCATTGCGTCCGAAGAATTCCGTGCGATCGGCGGTGAAGGAGGATTGGCGTCCGGCCAGATCCGCAAAAGCGATACGGCCGCCGAAATCTCCGTTCCAGGCGCTACGTGCGAAGAGCGCGCCGGATGCCGAATCCATTTCGGTGATGATGTACGGCGCCGCGGACGGACGTGAGCTTCCCAAAACCCATTCGGCGTAGGCCGTAACAGAGAGACGCCGCGGACGGCCTGAATCATTCTGAATTGCGAGGCGGGAAATCTTTACGGGGTCTTCTACCGGCACGAATTGAGTCAGGTCGAGCTGGATGCCGTGAGAGCCATGTTGAAAACGGGTGTAACCCTGGCCGTGGCGGCACAAATAGCTGGCGGCTTCGTCGCGAATGGGTAAAGCGGTGGGACTCCAGACTTCACCGGTGGTTTCGTCGCGAATGTAGAGCGCTTCGCCGGGAGTATCGAAAACATGATCGTTAGACCACGGCGTGAGTTGGTTTTCATGGCTGTTGATGGACCAGGCAAATCCCGAACCCGATTCGGACACCAAGAAGCCGAACGATGGGTTTGCGATCACATTGACCCAAGGTTCCGGCGTGCGCAGGCCTTCGTTCAACACGGTCACGTATTCGCGTCCGTTCTCGGCGAAGCCGCCGATACCATTGAAAAACTGGAGAGCGGGCTGGGGCAGTTGAACGTCCTGGCGCTTGCTTAGACGCGGTTGACGAGAAATATAGGGCGGGGCGGGTTCTTTATACTGCGATCGCGTAATTTGTTCCGCGAGCGTGCCGCGGCGGCTAAGCAGAACTGCTCGCGCGATCATTTGCAGCTGCGTGCGGGTTTGCTGTGAAACCAAATCTCCGCGCAGAAGGAAAATTTTGCCGCTCACTCCGCTGGTGTCGGGAGAAAGCCTAAGCTGGCTGCCGCGCACCAGCGCTTCCAAGGACGTGTGCAATTCCTGGACGTAGGAAGGGGCCTTCTCGTTAATGATCACCACATCGGCGGACAACTGCTTCATGCGCCAGTATTCATGGGCGCGCAAGAGTTGACGGATGATGTCCACGTCATCGGCATCGTCGATGCGCGCGAGGACGATAGGCAAATCGCCGGAAATTCCCTGCGCCCATAGCGTGCCGATATCGAGCGAAGTGGCGCTCAGGATTTCCGAGGACGGGCGCAGAGAAGAATCGGAGTAGAGGACTGCGTTTCCCAACCTTTGAAAGAGGTGAGCCTCTTCGGCGCTGATGCTCAAGTGATGCAATTGCACTTGCGCCTGGGTCCAAGCGAGAGTGATGGTGCGCTCAAACGTTCGCGTATCACGGTACTTATCGGCCAAATCGAGAAGCTCTTCGCGCGTGGGCGCGACGATGGTGGAAAAAATCAGATGGGCGGTGGTGCCGGGAGGAATGTGAACCGTACGGCGCAGGCTGATGATGGGGTCGAGGACCGAGCCGACGGAGTTAGAAAGCGGACGGCCATCGAGGATGGAAACGGCGTTGCGCAAGTTACGTGCCCGGCCGACAAATTTTGCGCGGTCGGTCTCGAACTGCAGATCGCCGACTGTTTGACCGTCCACGACCAAGACCTGCGCCGCCCATACGGAAGTTTCTTCCGGGGAGCGCTTGCGGCGTGTGGCGACGACGGCGCCAAGGTCAGAAACAAATTCAGTCTCGACGAACAGGTTGGAGAACGCCGGCGCCGCGACATCAGACGATTGCGAGGCGAGGCACACTTCCGCGTAAGAGGTGACCTGCACATCTCGAGCGCGTACACCTAAATTCGTGATTGTTACGCGGCGGACTTCTGCGTCGTCTTCAGACGAAACAACGACCTCAAGAGTGGTGGTCAGTGAGCGGTCGCGGCGAATAATTTCGGCGTGGTCTTCATAAAAAACTGCTTCGTAGGAATCGGGCTCGATACCGGTAGGCTGGTAGCCTGCGGACCAGACATTCCCAGTCTGCTCATCGCGCAGGAAAATAAAACTGCCCCAACAATCGCGCGTGGTGTCTTCACGCCAACGAGTGACAGCAACGTCACGCCATCGGCTGTAACCAGAGCCTGCGGCGGTGAGCATGACGCCGTAACGGCCGTTGGACAACAATTGGGTACGTGGAGTGGCGTCGTGCGGCGTGGTGAAGCGGCGGACCACGGGGGGAACAAGCTCTCGGACTTTGGCCGAAGCCGAAACTTCTTCCGCACGTGGGCGCGCAACCAGAACGTCGCGAGGAGTGCGCTCCTGCAAAAGCAACTCGGTGGCTCGCACGATCGGTTCCGCGTGGAAACGCGTCTGCATTACACCGTCATGCAGAACGTTTGCAGCGGACAACAAAGTCATGCCCTGGTGGTGGGCCATGTAGGCGCGTACTATGGCAACATTTTTCCCCTCGGGCAGTCGCGACCCGGTGTAATCGAGCGCTTCATAAAAACCATAAAATCCCTTACCTCCCGACTGGGCCAGCCGCTCAAAATTATGAACCGCAGCGGATGGCTCGATCATGGCTGCCAGAGCTGTGGCGTACGGCGCTATTACCAAGTCCTCGCTGAGGCCGCGTTTGAGCCCGAGGCCCGGCACGCCGAAGCTGGAATATTGATAGGTGAAATCCATATCGCGGGCGTTGTAAGCAGACTCGGAAATTCCCCAAGGCACGCCGCGCTCTTCGCCATATTCGATTTGCCGTGTAACTACTTGTTCGTATGTTTGGCTCAACAAGCTGCCGGATGGGGAGCGCAGCACCAGCGCAGGCATCAAGTATTCGAACATCGAGCCTGACCAGGAAATTAATGCAGAGCCGCGGCCTACAGGCGTGAGCGCACGGCCTAGCCTGAACCAGTGCGAGGAAGGCACGTCTCCTTTAGCGATAGCAATGAAACTGGTAAGCCGAGCTTCGGAAGCGAGCAAGTCGTAGCAATTCGGATCCAGATTCCCGTCGGTGCCTCGAAACCCGATGGAGAAAAGTTTGCGCGAGTGATCGAACAGGAAAGTGAAATCCATAGCTTCGAATAATTTGCCGGACGCTTGCGCGATAGCGGTGAGGCGGTGAATCAGCGCAGTGGCCTCCGCGATGGAATCTTTCATCGCGTGTATCAGTTTTTCAATCCGCGCGAGCAGCTCGCGATTTTCCAGAGGCTGGTGCACCAAACTCGTCCCCAGCGAAGTAAGCTCGCGAACGGCGGCTTCAAATTGCTCGGGCGCTTCGCCTAAGGAAGGAACACTGCGGAAAAAAGGCTCGATGGCAACCCATTCGCGAGCCTGGACCGCGGGACGTTCGGCCATGGATGTAACGTCCCCCGAATCCAGGCGCAACCAGGGAATCAGGATTCGTGCATCTTGAAAGTTTGATTCCACGCAGTCCCGGGCGCCTTCGGCGTAGTAACGCAATTCAGAATTAGGAGCATTTCCCAGCTCCTGATCGAGCGTTTGCGCAATGTCTGCGACGGTCTGAACGCGATCTTTCAATTCAATGAAGCGGACGGCCCAGTCCGCGGTGTCGGTGGGAGGGAGCACGCATAAAGTGGCAGCGGCATCTATTGCGTTGACGAGTTGTTTGCGCGTGACGGTGTGAGTACGCCGAGTGTCCGCGACGCGGGCGAGGGCTTCGCGCAACAATAGCAGAGCATCTTCAACTCCAGCCAAGAACGGCGTTTCGACAGAGGATTTTTGAACCAATTCCCTGCAGCCGTTGCCCAATGCCAACAGGTGGCCGGCGATATTTCCGCTATCGACCGACGATACGTATTTGGGGTCGAGAGGATGGAGGTCTCGCGTGTCATACCAGTTATAAAAATGACCGCGAAACTGTTCCAATTTATTCATGGTCTGGAAGGTGGCTTCCAGACGTTCGATCACGCCCGTCGTTCCAATCCAGCCAAAATCGCGAGCAGCGAGGATCGTGAGTAAATAGAGTCCGATATTCGTGGGCGAAGTCCGATGGGCCACGACGGGCTTGGGATCTTCCTGAAAATTGTCGGGAGGAAGGAAATTTTCCTCAGGAGTGACAAATTCTTCGAAGAATCTCCAGGTGGAACGCGAAGTCAATCGCAGAGCCTTTGCGTCCACAGACGATAGCGTTTCTATTTCCGGGAGGCTGGGAGGGAGGCTGATCCAGCGAGCGACAGCGGGAGCGACAACCCACACAGCAACAAAAGGTATCGCGGCGGGCAAGGAAGTGTGCCTAAGGAAGATAACGGCGAGCAGCGCCGCCAAAGCCAGGGCGGCACTGGCGAACATTCTTCTGTAAAGACTGAAAAGATCCAGATCTACCGCGGACTTGGCCTGCGCCGCGGTAATCCATTGCAGCAGATTTTTTCGCGTTACGAAAATGCGGGCCAGCGTGCGCAGGATAGCGTCAGACATCAACCATGCCTGGTAGGCAAGCAGGATCACGGTCAAGGCGATCTGGTCCAAACCCAGCGCGAGATCAGAAAGCACACCGCGGATATGGCTGCGTTTTGAAATTCCCCCGATGCGCGGACTCAATCCGGTCAGGAAAGGGATCAGCGAAGGAATCGCCAGTGTTGCCAGGATGAATCTGGTCCACATCCACGGAGAGATTCCTGGGACTAACCAACCAACGACCAATGTAAGGAACATGCACGGTGCCGAAAGGGTGCGGCGTAGATTGTCGAGCATCTTCCAGCGGCTAATCGCCGGAATTTTTACCTTTTTGCTTTCTTCTTTGGATAGGTTGCCGTGCCCGAAAATCCACGGAAGCAGCTGCCAGTCTCCGCGCGCCCAGCGACTCTGGCGGAGAGCGGCGGCTTCATAATGTGAAGGAAATTCATCGAACAGCTCGATGTCCGTCGCGAGGGCGGTGCGAGCGAAGATGCCTTCAAAAAGGTCGTGGCTCAGCAAGGTGTTTTCTTTTACCTTGCCGGCCAGAGCAGTCTCGAATGCATCGAGATCGTAAATTCCCTTGCCGGTGTAGGAGCCTTCGCGAAACAGGTCCTGGTACACGTCGGAAACGGCAGAGGCGTAGGGGTCGATGCCGCTGGGGCCGGCAAAGATTTTCTGGAAGAGCGAACCTTCGCGATCGGTGGTGAGCGAAGGAGTGATTCTGGGTTGCACGATCGCGTAGCCATCCACAACGCGGCCCACTTCAGGATCGAATTTCGGACGATTGAGCGGATGCGCCATGGTGCCGACCAGGCGAGCCGCGGTGCCGCGAGGCAAGCGGGTGTCCGCGTCCAGCGTAATTACATAACGCACGCCCGGGATCATTTCCGGTGGGCCACCGCCGAGCGGCATGAAGGTAGTGTTTGATGAGCCGCGAAGAAGGTGATTAAACTCGTGGAGCTTTCCGCGCTTGCGCTCCCATCCCATCCACTTTTGCTCCGACTCATTCCACATGCGCTTGCGGTGGAACAAGAAGAAGCGATCGCCTCCGCCGGGCGGCGGGCCATGGCTGGCGTTTAGAGTTGCGATGGCGTCGACCGCGACAGCTAATAGTTGGTCGTCACCGGGCAGGCTTTCGGTGGGAGCGTCAACCCAGTCGGAAAGCAAGGCGAAGCGCAAGTCACCATCGGGATTTGCCAAGTAATGGACTTCCAAGTGTTCGACTTGCTCTTTGATTCCCTGCTCGGAAGTAAGCAAGGTGGGAACAGCGACGACAGTGCGCAGTTCGGTGGGAATCCCTTCTTTGAATTCCAGGCGCGCCAGGGTGCGCGGCCCAAGCAAATCGGTTACCGCGCGATTGACGAGCGCGATGGCCAAATCCGACGCAGGAACGGATGCGAGCAAGCCCAGCAACACGAGATAGCCGGTGTGCAACCCGAGAGCGTGGGCGTGGTGCAGCGGAAAAGTCAGAATGACGGCGGTCAGTAATGCGATGGTCCCCAAATAGCCGGGAACTGCCGCACGCACGTAAAGACGCAGAAGCCCGCGCCGCCACGGAACGTGAAAATCCAGCTCGCGTTCAAATTCCCAACGGCCTCGCGATATCAGGTAATAGCCAGGGTCGGAACGCCGGCCGTCGGCAGGCTGGCCATCGACTTTTTCCGCGCGACCGCGCTTGGCGTGGTGAACAGCGCGCTCGGCGACTTCAATTTCAGAGTATTTCGATCCCCGCGAGAGGTCTTCAATTGCGTGGCGATAATAGTCGCGGGTGGTGAAATCCATTTCGGCAAAATTGCTTCCGGCTCGCAAAACCTGGTCCACGAGGCTGACACTTTCGAAAAAAACCTGCCAATCAAATTCGGAGGTCAGCCGCATGCTGGTGATGATGTTGCGGACGGTAACGGTCATCGCGGCTTGCTGCTGATGCTCGGCACGGACAATTTCGTCCGCGGTGGTGCCTTGCGCGGCGAGACGCTCGTCGAGCCAGACGAGGATAGGGCCTACTTTCGGATCCAAGTCGCGCAAGCGCTGCACGAGCTGAACGGCGAAAGCCCGTTCGAGAGGTTTCTTTTCAAAGTCGCGTAAAACTGTGGCAGGCGAGATAGTGGCTTGGCCGCCCGTTCCCAGCAGGCTGTCGGCGAGCAAGTCGGCTTCTTCGCGGGCGCGGCGGCTCAAGACGAGACGCTCCGCGATCCTTCGCAAATTTTCTACCAGGACGATACGGAGCGTGATGGCTACGGCCCACAGCTCGCCAATGGTTAGAGGCTGCACGCGTTGATAGGCACTGACGAAGGCGCGCAATACTTCCGGATCGAAGCGGCTGTCTGTATGCGCCACATAGGCCCAAGCCACACCGAAGACGCGTGGATAACCTTCCAAGTGTCCGGAAGCCAGTTTCGGCAATTTTTTATAAAAGCCGACCGGCAGGTCATCGCGAATTTCGCGGAGTTGCTCTTCAACAATGTAGAAGTTATCGACCAGCCATTCCGCCGCGGGCGTGATGGTGAGTTCCTGCTGAACTGCTTTGGCGGTGGCGCGATAATATTCCAGCAGCACACGGCCGTTTTCCGCCACGCGCGGGATCAGTGGCCGGCCGCTATCGGAGTCCGTGGTTACGGTTTGAGCGGCAGCCAGGCTTTCCGCGTGCTGCTCCAAACGCTCCACGCTGAAAAGCTCCGCGCGAATCGGCTCGTGGACTTCGGCGACGATGGTTTGGGTTTGTGGGACGCTGGCCATTATTTACCTAGAGAGCTGATGCAAGAGCGACTCAACGGTGGCGATGGTAACGCACTAGAATACAACGCAAGATGTGAGCGCGGGAATGAGAATACGAGACGAGCAGAATGTTTCGAGACCGAACATCGGCGTACCGATGAAAGGCCGATCAACTAGCTTTTCGTAATCCGGCCGCTCCCGTTGCCGCCAGGGGAGGCACGGGCGAGGGAGGTCTTAGCGGAACGCCCGCGACAGAGTGCAGGATTTTTTCCATGTCCGACATTCGGTAGGGATGGCAAATGAAATCGAATGCGCTGATATTCAACGCTGCCAGATAGTCTCTATATTCGTGAGGGCACGAAGGAGCACAAACGATTACCGCGGGAATCTCCGCGCGTTGCAATCGCAAACACCTAACAACATCGCGGTAAGTGCCGTCCAGAAGCCAGAAACCGCACAGACAAAGGCTGACGTTCTCTCGAGACAAAACGTACTTTACTTCTTCCACGCCTCGCGCCCACAAAGTCTTCACGGGAAATGATTCGAGAAGCGCGGACATATCTCTGCGGATTTCCGTATCGTTGATCGCTACCAACACCGTGGCCGCAGGCTTGTAAAGGTCAGCACGCTCCGAGTGCGTGAGGTCTGCGATTCTTTCGTTAATGGCTGGTGCCCGCATGTTCGAGATCCCTTTCCTAGTAATTGCTCATAAGCGCAGAACCCACAACAATTTAGCGATCTAATAATCGGCGAATTACAGGGTTCCATCAATACAGACAACTGGTTAGACGGTTACGGAATTTGCTGTAGAAGGACGGACGCGAAGGAAAATCGCGGTAATGGGGACAATTATGTTACAGATATGTGAAAAATGTACCGACGAGACCAAAACTGCGAGATTTAGGGCTCGATAATTTGATTTCTGACGGCGTAGCGAACCAATTCGCTCACGGTGTGCAATTGAAGCTTGCGCATGATGTTGGCTCGATGAGTCTCAGCGGTTTTCACGCTGATATTCAGGGAAGATGCCACTTCCTTGCTGCTCTTGCCTTCGGCCAATAGTTGGACAATTTCTCGCTCGCGAGAGGTTAGACGGTCGCGCATGGTCTCGGGGAGGTCGGCTTTCGTTTTTCCCTCGTTAAAATTCGTAAGCATCACTTCGGTCGCGCGCGGCGTAAAAAAGGGTTTGTGATTTGCGAGAGTTTCCACGGCGATGACCAGATCGCGGTCCGAGTCAGATTTGACGATATAACCGCGAACGCCGGCTTCGAGGATGTCCCGAATGAGTTGGTCCGAATAATGCACAGACAGAATCAGGACCTCAGTATCAGGCGAAGCTTTCCGGATTCTCTTGGCCGCATCCACGCCGTTGAGATCGGGCATGCTGATATCGAGAATCACAACGTCGGGCTTCAGTTCTTCCGCTTTTGAAACGGCTTCTCGGCCGGTGTGAGCCTCGCCGATTATTTCCCAACCGGCGTGAGATTGAAGCAGGGCTTTCACTCCACGTCGCATAAGATCGTGGTCATCTGCGATCAAAATACGAAGTGTTTTCATATTTGTCTCCGAACGTTCTGGATTTGAAAAACATCAGAGGGTCCTTGCACCCTAAGATTTGCTAACTCGCGTGCCCTATCACTTGGCATTTAATTCCGTAATCGGCGCGCAGTCAAGTGCCCAAGGGCATGTGAAAAACTGTGCACATATGGGAGTCGTTGGCCGCGTATCACACACAAAAGAGCAAGATTTGGCCACACGTCGCTAAACGCGCCATTGAAAAAGCGTGCGACGAGCAGCTGCCGTTTGGACTTCATCTATATTAGAGAATTGCAGGATTAGCTTCCCCTTCGCGGAGGTTGTGCCGGGAAGACCGCACAGCCATGCTTCTTCTGACATCGCTGCACCAGTCATCGGCGACCACTCGGGTAGTGAAAGATTGAATGGGTTCGGCGAATGAGGTGTCAGTTGATCGGAAGCCACGAAGACACTCAAACTCGCTGCCGACGCGGGTGAACACAGAATATTCCGACGCGTTACAGTGCCGCGCATTCAATTTGGCCGAAGTTGCGTGAGAGCACATGAGCTTATCCTCCGAAAGCTAGTTGACGCGAATATTGTTACATCCGCTCCGCTAGGCATTCGCGTAACTGCTGCCGAGCGCGCGAAAACCTGGTCTTCACCGCGGATTGGGACAGCTTCAAAACCGTGGCGGCCTCTTTTGCTTGCCATTCCTGCATGCCCAGGAGCCACACTACGACGCGCGAACCGCTTCCCAGCCCGTTGATTGCTTCGCGGAGAGCGCGGTGATCTTCCGCTTTTGAATATAGTTTTTCGGGATGGTAAGCGTCACCCGCACTCAACATCTGCACCGGACTCGGCTCATCGCCATTGCTATGGTCGTAGGTCAGGTAGTGGTCCTCGGAGCGGCGCTTGCGCACTTTAATTAGCGCTTCGTTCATGGCGATACGCATCAGCCAGCTTGAGAAGCGCGACTGCCCACGGAATTGGTGAATGTGAGCGTAGGCGTTGAGCAGACTTTGTTGCGATGCGTCCTCGGCGTCCTCTCGATTGCGCGTGATTTTCAACGCAACGTGATAGGCCTTGCGAATATAAGGCTGTATCAAGCTGGCGAAGGCGTTCTTGTCACCCGACTGCGCGCGCTTTACCAGATTAAGCTCTTCATCCGAATATAGAGAGGTTGTGTCTTCCAGCTTTGAAAGCAACTGAGTCTTGCTGACTTCTTTAGGATTGCCGTGCACGAATCACCTCAAGTTTAGTATTTAAATGATTGAATATAAGTCGCTTATTCGGCCCATTAAGAAGCAAATTCCCGAAGGACAACTCCCGAATGCCCGTACAAAATAGTGAAATTCGCGCCAAGGGTCTATCGGCGGCATCCTGTACTTCGGAGCGGGCGTTCCTGTAGCTTCTTTCGAATCAAAGGTTAGACAATTCGTGATTCGGGGACGGCTGATCGTTCAAAAATCTTGAAGAACGCCTAGGGAACTGCCTGGATGGACTGGACGTGAATTGTTTTTGTAGCGCCATCGTAGGTGCCGATGATGGTGACCTTCTGGCCCGCGTAATCCACGGGCTTCTCTTGATCGTCGAGCTGGTAAGTAGTCTTGTTCAAACCAAAAAGAACAAATTGTCCTCCGGCCTTGACGCAACCCTGCGCGCAATCTTTCGCAGTTTTGAAGCCTTCTTTCTTCATCATCTCGGTGTGAGACCCTGCGGCAGCGCACTCGTTATCCATGATTTCGCCGGTGAAAGACATAGGCGTGTTGTTGGGTTGTCGTCCAACGGCGCGGAGGGAGAGGGCTCCTAGTAACAAAATCGGAAAAATCCAAATAGCTGCCTTCCTCATAGTTCCTCCCGCATCGTGCCGAGATTCTAAAGTTTCTTGCTCTGAAAGAAAGGCTTGTGCTGGCTCACGGCTTCCACCGCCGCGGCCAGCCAATGAGCTTGCGATTTTAAGAGGTAGCCGCTGGCACCGGCTTTTTGCGCTTCCCGAACAATTTGATTGGAATCATGCTGGGTGAAGATCAGCACCTCAGTGGAGGGATTGGCTTTCTTAATTTCAGGAGTGGCTTCCAGGCCATTCATTTCGGGCATGGTGACGTCCATGATTACGACATCGGGCTTCAGATCGCGGGCCTTGGATACAGCGTCCAGACCATCGGTGGCCTCTCCTACAACCTTCCATTCTGAATGGGCACTGAGGAGTCTTTTGAGCGCAGAGCGCACCATCTTCTCGTCATCGACAAGCAAAATCCTAAGTGGCATTCAGATTTCCCCGCGCTTCAAAGCCTGCCCATGAGAAACAGAATTAAAAGAATCAGTAGGATGAGGCTTATCCCGCCGCTGGGGTAATATCCCCAATTTCTACTGTGCGGCCAACTGGGCAGACTGCCGAAAAGAGCAAGCAGGAGCACGACTACCAAGATCATTAGCAACAAGTAAGTGTCCCCTTCCGGTGCGAACTTTTACTACCTCTTCAACGGGTTTGCGGACTTCGCCACCGGCAACGCAAGCGTTGACCAGGAAGACTAAGCTGTACAGGGCACGGCTACAATCAAGGTAAGCCTGTAGGAGAGCAGGGTACTTCTGGTAGCGTGTCGATTTAGCTATTGCCGCCGCGCCGCCGACTTGAGGCTCTTTTCGAGGCGCTCGACCGCAGGTTCGAGCTTTTGTCTGAACTTCCAGAACGTGGACCAGAGATCACCTTTTTCTTCGATGCGACGGTGTATCGAAGATAGATTCCAGGTCTCCGGGCGAAGTTTTGGGGTCAACTCGGCGGGTAGAATGGGCGTCGATACCGGGGCATGAGGAAAAGCGCGCACGGAATAGACCGAGGCCAGCGATTGCGCTTCGGAATTTTGATGCGCATCGATGTATATGCTGCCTTTGGGACGTCGGCTGACGGTTCGATCTAACGTAATCATGCCGGGGTGTTGCTGCATGGTGAGCGACGCGATGGTCGAAACAAACTGGCGGACCTGTTCGTAAGTGTAGAGGCGTTCGATGGGAAGAAAAATGTGCAGTCCGGTGGCTCCGGAAGTTTTCAAGAAGACCTTCATTCCGATGTCTTCCAGTTTCGCGGCTAGTATTTTCGCGAGCTTGACCACCGTGGTGAAAGGAGTTCCTTCCGTGGGATCCAAATCAAAGAAAATATAGTCGGGATGCTCGGGATCATCGAACCGGGATGACCACGGATTGTGATCGATGCATCCGAGGCTCGTCAAATACAGCAGACTGGCCCGATCGTTGGCCAGAAAATATTGAATGGGCTTCGATTTGCTTTCTGACTGAATGGTGGCGGTTTTAATCCATTGCGGAGCGTCTCTGCCCGCATCCTTTTGAAAGAAAGCTTGGCCTTCGATTCCATTCGGATAACGCCGCAAAACCAATGGGCGGTCTTTGAGAAAAGGCAGAAGAAAAGGTGAGATAAAAAAATAATATGCCAACAAATTCCTTTTAGTGTAACCCTCCCCGGGAAAATAAACTTTGTTGAGATTGGTTAGACGAAGAGAAACTCCATCAATTTCCACGAAGACTTCCGTATGCCAGCCTCGATCAAGTTCTTCCACGAGCTCTTTATCTGTTTTCAGAGTGACGCTCTCAGCGGGAGAACCGCTTGACACTACTTTTTCCAGTATCGGACTTTTCACAGCTTTTGGACGCTCATCGGAACCCGATTCTTTCCGTGCGCGGCTGGCTTTGATCTCTTTCGTTTCCTGCTCAAAAGTGCATTCTTTTGGGTCGCGGTCTTCCTGGAATCCCAGGAAGGTAGGTTGACGGAGGTGCCGGCCTTCGGTCCATCCGCCATATTTCACACGAGCGACGAGTTCGGGTTTTACCCAATGAGCCCTTTCGCGGGTAACTGGTTTGGTTGCGAACGGACATTTCTCTACTTGCAGCTGTTCCAATTGGGCTGCAACCCGTTCTTGCAAAACGCCGGAAAAGCCGCTTCCGGCGCCGCAGATAAATTCAAGCTTCTTGCCGTCATACAGCCCCAACAGAAGCGCGCCGAAATGCTCTCGAGTTCCGCGGGGTTCAGTCCATCCGCCCACGACGGCATCCAACTCGCGTATCAGTTTAAATTTCAGCCATGAAGCGGTGCGTCCTTCCGGATAAATACTGTCGATCCTCTTTCCCAAAATCCCTTCGAGTTGCTTCTCCAGAGCCAATTCGTACAGTTCTTTGCCTTTCTCGATTTCATGGTCTGAGTAGCGGATGACGGAGTCGGTCTGGAGAATCTGCTTTAGTAGGGATTTGCGCTCCAGAAGGTGGACGCGACGCAAGTCGTAACCGTCACAATAGAGAACATCGAAGCAGTAATAGACGACCGGGATTTGGCTCATCAGTTCGGCGCTCGGCTTGATGATGGAAAATCGTTGTTGAAGAGTTTGGAAATCGCTGCGACCTTCTTTATCCAGTGCCACGATCTCGCCGTCCAGCCAAACGTCATGCCCTCCCGCAGCGCTCGGCACTACAGCGGAGATTTCCGGATATTCGTCCGTGACTTCACGCTGAGAACGGGACCAAAGACGCGCTTTCTCGTTTTGGACGCGAGCGAGAGTCCGCGCGCCGTCCCATTTAATTTCGAAAAGCCATGCAGGGTCGGAAAATGGCCGATCAGCTAATGACGCCAGGGCCGGTTGTATCCAGTCCGGCATAGCCGCGCGCTTGGCAGCCGGCGGAAAATCCAAATCGGCATTCTTCACAGCAACTTTGGATTTTGGGCTGCCTGCCGGGCGATTGGAAATCCATTTCTTCTTCGGACCTTCCGTTTCTGGCAGGACCGAACCGGCATGCTCTGCGATATTCCAGGTGTCACTGGCGGACGAGTCGCGATGCTTGATCAGCAGCCATTCTTGTTTTCCCGGTTCGCGGCTGCGAATTTTCACCAGCACAAAACTTCCGGTCAGTTTTTTACCGCGCAAAATAAACTTCAGTTCGCCGCGATCGAGCTGCTGTTGCGCCGGGAGATTTCCTTCCACTTCGAATGTGCCGTTGTCCCAAATGATCACGTCGCCTGCGCCATAATTGCCCTTCGGTATTTCGCCCTGAAATCTGGCGTATTCGAGTGGATGATCTTCGGTTTGAATTGCGAGGCGCTTATCAGCGGGATTCATCGACGGGCCTTTGGGCACGGCCCAGGATTTCATCACGCCATTTACTTCCAGACGGAAATCGTAGTGAAGCCGGCGCGCGTGATGTTCTTGAACGACAAAATCAGATCCGCGATGCGACGAACGTCGTCCGCCCGGCTCTGGAGTGGAATCGAAGCGCCGTTTGCGTTTGTATTCCTTGAGCGACATCGGGCCGATTATAGGCTGGGAGTCAGCAGCAAAAACTTGAATTCTTAAGTACAACGTATTCTACTGGTGGCTACAGGCTTCGCCCTATGGCCTTCCCGCCGCGAAATCTGTAAACGGATAAATTGCACCGGAGGTCTGAAAATCAATGGCATCGTCCGCTTGGAAAGGTTTCATTACCTTCGGATTGATTTCGATTCCCATCAAGCTGTACCCGGCGGCGCGCAGCGCTCGCGTGGGACTTCACCAGTTGCATAAAGTCTGCAAGACAAGGTTGCGGCAGCCGCTCTTTTGTCCAACGTGCAACCGAATCGTGGAGCGTTCAGAAGTGGTGAAGGGTTACGAATATGAGGACGGCAAGTATGTAGTAATCGATCCGGAAGAAATCAAGAAGATCACTCCGGAATCGGCGCGCTCGATGGAGATTCTGGCTTTTGTGAACGAATCGGAGATCGATCCGCTATTTTTCGACTCATCCTACTTTGTGGTAGCCGAAGGCGAGGGCAAAAAAGCATATGCCTTGCTGCTGAAGACCATGGAAGACAAGGGCCGTGTGGCCATTGCCAAGATCACCATGCATCAGCGCGAGTACACCGTGTTCCTACGGCCCTACGATCACGGAATAGCGCTGCACACCATGTACTTCGCGAACGAAATCCGGGAAGCGCCCGGATACGGCAAAGTTGAGAGCGTGAAACTCTCGCCGCAGGAAATAAAACTTGCCGATCAGCTAGTGGACAATTTATCCGAGCATTTTAATTTGAAGAAATACCACGACGAATTTGAAACCAGGCTCAAAGCTCTAATCGAGGCGAAACAGAAAGGCCGTGAGATTACGGGCACTCCGCGTCCGGAGCGTGCGCCGGTAATTGACATGATGACTGCGCTGAAGAAAAGCCTGGAAAAGAGCGCACAAGGACGGAAGGCGCCTCTGCATGCGGCTCGTGAGACCGCTGCGCACGAAAAACGAACTCGGCGCAAAGCAAGTTGAGCTTTGGATATCTTTTCCCGGCCGATGTGCATTGCCGTGCCCCGTTTAGATTCTGAGTAGTCGTTAGAACTGCTCATTCCAATGAATATTTTCAAACCTACCACGAGCTTCGAAGGCTGGCTTCGGGCCAGAATTCCCGTGGTCGAAGCAGACCTCCATCAAAAGCACGAATTGATGGCTCAGGATGAATTCCGATTTTTTCGCGGAACGTTTTATCGCTGGGCGCAGATGTGGCCGAAGCACTGCAAAGACTTGGCCTCCGCGCCGTCCGTATTGGCTGTAGGGGATTTGCACGTAAACAGTTTTGGGACTTGGCGAGACAAGTTCGGCCGGCTGGTTTGGGGAATCGATGATTTCGATGAGGCTTGTTTTCTTCCGTATACGAACGACCTTATTCGGCTAGCGACCAGCGCGCGCTTGGCTTATTCCCTGGATCATCTTCAAACCAATACGAAAAATGCATGTGACGCAATTCTGGAAGGATATAGGGACTCGTTGAAGGAAGGCGGCACTCCGGTAGTTTTGGAAGATCAAAACGCGTGGTTTGCGCCGGTTGCGCTGAGTCGGCTGGATAATCCGCCGTCTTTCTGGAAAAAGCTGGAGAGCAATCCTGCTCTGCGCCATCCTGTGCCCTCGACGCCTAGAAAAATTTGGAAGGAACTGTTCCCTGCACCCAATCTTCCCTATCGTGTACTGAAGCGGACCGCGGGAACAGGCAGCCTGGGACATCCGCGCATGGTAGCCATCGCCGATTGGGAGGGCGGGAAAATTGCGCTGGAAGCTAAGATTTTAGTCGCGTCGGCTTGCGTGTGGGCGAATCAGGGAAATCAAAATACCATTTACTACCCGCGAATAATGGACAATTCTGTCCGCTGCCAGGATCCGTATGTGCGGGTGAAACAGAACTGGCGCGTCAGCAGGCTATCGCCCGATTCTTCTCCTGTAGAAATTGAAACGCTACCCAAGAAACGGGATGAAGACCGCATGCTGAATAAAATGGGCTGGGAAACCGCGAATGTACATCTGGGGTCGAAACGGTCAGTGAAGCTGATTCAAAGAGATCTGCGGAAGCAGCGCGCGAACTGGCTAAGAGCGGCCGCTAAGGAAATGGCGCGAGTGGTATCCAAAGATTGGAAGGAATGGCGAGCGGAGAAAATGTAGTTTCTGATTTCTGATCGCGACTTATTTTATGGCCAACAGAACAACCCGGGACCCAGCAAGTTTCCCACCGTTTGTGACGGCGGTGATATGCGTGGCCGCGCTTTATTTTGCCAGGTCGGTGTTGATTCCCATCGCGCTGGCCGTTCTGCTTGCCTTCCTTCTGGCGCCACTCGTTAATCTTCTGGAAAAAGCTCGTCTCGGCAGAACTGGGCCGGTAATCGTGGTTGTGCTGCTGGTCGCCGGACTTTTGGGGGGGCTGGGTTATTTAGTCTTCAACCAAGCAATTAGTTTGGCCACTCAAATTCCGGATTACAAAACCACCATCTCGAGAAAAATTGAGAGTTTTCGCGGAGTAAAAGAGACGGGAATCGGTAAGGCGGAGGCTACCGTCAGGGAGCTAGGGAAGGAATTATCGTCAACTATTGAAACACCGACGCCCGACGAGGACGCCAACCAAAATTCGCGGAACAAGCATTCGTTGCTTCCGGGCGGCAGCATTGCCCATCCGGTTCCGGTCGAAGTAGTTCAACAGAACAGCCCCATCGCTTCGGTTCGAGAGTTGCTGGGGCCATTCCTTGGTCCTATCGCCACACTTGGAATTGTGATGGTGTTTACGGCTTTTATCTTGCTGCGCAGAGACGATCTTCGAAACCGGCTGTTTACACTGGCTGGCCTTAGCAGATTTCACGTGACCACGCAGGCTTTTGATGAAGCCACCAAGCGCGTGGGGCGGTATTTATTCCTTCAATTCCTTATGAATCTGGGCTACGGCGCGCTATTCGGAACGGCTCTCTATTTCATCGGCGTGCCCAATGCATTTCTTTGGGGAGTACTAGCCGCACTTCTTAGATTCGTCCCGTACCTGGGAACTCTGGTGGGCGCGGCAATGCCGATTTTGTTATCGCTAGCCGTTTTTGACGGATGGTTGAAACCTCTGCTGGCATTTGGATCATTCGTGGTGATTGAGATTCTGACGTCGTATGTAATCGAACCGCTGTTGTATGCGGCGCAGACCGGAGTTTCGTCCCTTGCGATTTTAGTGGCAGCGATTTTCTGGGCAGCGCTGTGGGGGCCGGTTGGATTGTTGCTTTCCACTCCCTTAACGGTCTGCATCGTGGTGATCGGCCGTTACATACCGCAGTGGGAATTTCTTAGCGTGCTGCTGGGCGATCAACGCGTTCTTGGAACGGAGGTGCGGCTCTATCAACGGCTGCGTCGCGTGGACGCGGAAGGAGCTCGCCAGGTTGTTGACGCCTTTCTAAAAGAAGGCTCGATCGAAAAACTATATGAATCTGTCATCACGCCGGTATTGATCTTTATCGAGAAGGATCGAGCAGAGGTGGGATTGGGCGACGCGCGCGAGCAATTCGTATTTCAAACCTTGAAAGAAATTATCGAGGAGCTCACGCTTAGACCAGTTGCCGAAACAGGCTCCCAGGACACTGAAGAAGCGATAGGAGATTCCGGGCTCGCTGTTGGCCATGCGAAGAAAACGAATGGAAACGGTTGCGCGATTACTTGCATTCCCGCTCGCGATGAGGGCGATGAAATTATGGGCATGATGCTCGGCCACTTGTCGAATCGGGCGGGATACAACGCGCAAGTGATCGTTCCAGCGTCCGTGGAAGACATGATGGAAGAAGCTTCTGAACAGCATTGCGAAGTGATTTATGTTTCGGCGCTGCCTCCTTACGGTGTTTACAATACGCGCCGGCTCTATAAAAAACTCCGCGTGCGCTTTCCGAAATCGAGAATCGGAATTGGATTGTGGGGATTTGCGGGGAATTTAGAAGTAATGCGGACGCGTTTGGGAATCGTTGAAGCAGATATGATCGTCAGTAGTCTTTCGGAAGCTGTCAGCCAGGTGCCTTCACTGGTCGAAGCAGTCCCTCAATAAGTTTCCTCGGCTGATTTTCCCTACGAAACTTGGTTTATGTAAGTACAGCGTTTGCCGGATAGACCGTGACTTTAACTTCCTCAATACTGAGGGCTCAATCGATCGCTTCTTGAGTTTCATAACCGCTAAAAGGAGCAACTCTAATGAGCACACGCCGTCCGGAAGATTCCAGCAGTGGGCCAGGCCTCACGCCTATTGATAGTTCGAGTCCCTATTCGCCGACCGACCGCAGGACCGAGCCAGACCGCACTACGGGACGTATTCCAGCGCAGGATGACGAAGACGACGCAGCCCGGAAGTCGAAAAAGACCGGCAAGAGCAAAAAGGCTGGCGCGTAAATCGCAATTCCCTAATTTAGTGAATTCCATCGGCCGCAGCACTTGTTGAGTGGAGATCAAAATGAATATTCTCAGCACGTATAACACAGCTCTACAAGTTGCTGCCGCCTTTTTGATTTTCGTCGTGGGATATCTCGTTCTTTTATTCGCTATTGTGGTTTGCCTGTTGCTCGTCGAAGGTCTTCATCAAGCTTTCGCCTACGCGCGGATTTCTTTTTTGAAACCTGGCGCAAGCACGGTGGAACTGCCAATGACGCCGGCGGTTGTCAGTGTTTCAGCGTTCTTTGGGTGGACACATCGGTTGACGGCGAGCGTAGCAGGGCTAAAGGATCGCTACTTCCACTCCTTGTCTTAAAACTCAACTCCTTTTTAAGCTTCACAAACGTATGGATTCAAAATCAGCGGGATAAATTTGTTTTACTTTGCGTTCCACGTCGTAATTCTGCTATTTTGAACCCTCGAATTGATCGGTACCACATCTTGAGAAAAACATCTGCCTCACCTGTCCGTGGGAGAAAATATGGCTGGAAGTTTGCTGGATCCCGAATCGGTGAATTATAGCAATCCGCTTTCCGCTGACTTGGCAATTGTGTTGGACCCAAAGATTGACCGCTCATCCGCTCTGCTCTGTAGCGCATTGGACTCGCCGAACGAAGGCGATGCCCGCGTTTCCGGACGGAAGAAACCGGCTCGAATTCTGATTGCGGACGACCACGAAGCAGTGCGGCGAGGTTTACGTTCGGCCCTGTCAGCAGCCGGATGGGAAGTTTGCGCCGACGCAATGAACGGAAAAGAGGCTGTAGCGAAAGCGAGTGAACTAAAGCCCGATCTGATCATCCTGGACATCAGCATGCCGGTGATGGGTGGCTTGGATGCCGCCCGGTTGATTCGCGCCGCGGATCCCAATGCAAAGATCGTTATTTTCACCATGCATGAATCGCAGCAAATGAAGGACGAGATCGCGCGTATCGGAGTTCAGGCGCATGCGGTGAAGTCGGCGCCCATGAAAAATCTGTTGGATACCATCAAATCGGTTCTGGGCACGGATGAACCTCGAGTAAACTAGATTTTTACTAATTGTTTCGCCCGAGCTTAGTGAAAATCGTGTGAAGTTGTTTCAGCGCGCGTGATATGCAGCGGTTCAATTCTTTCCGCTTTCACCGAAATTACTCCATCCTGGTTTTGCAGCTCTCCTTCGATCATTAAAAATTGTTGGTGAACGATCACTACATGATTTCTCTCGAACAATTGCGGCGTGACGATTGCATTCGAAATTCCTGTTTCATCCTCCAGGCTAATAAACACAAAACCTTTTGCCGTTCCGGGACGCTGGCGGGTGATCACTCCTCCGGCAATCCGGACGTGCATGCCGTTCGGAAGATTTAGAAGGTCCATGGCCGACCGAACACCTCGCCTCTTCATTTCCGCGCGATGGTGGCCCATGGGGTGAAGTCCCACCGTCAAACCTGTGCCGCGAAAATCTGCGACCAATCTTTCTTCCCCAGTCATAGCCGCCAGAGGAGACGGTGTTGCGGAAGAAGCTGGAGCCGCTTCCAGTTCCACGGTGCTGCCTTTCGTTTCTGCTTCCTTTTCTTCCAGATTTTCCAGCAAAGGGCCCGGACGTCTAGAGGCACGTTCGATTTGCCACAAGGCATCACGCCGATGGACTTTCTTTGCGCCAATAAAATTCAAGGCGCCGATTTCCGCCAGGGTCGCAAGTTCCGTTTTCTGAATCATGGGGACGCGGAGCTTTAAATCGTCGATGGAAGAAAAGGGGCGAATGGCGCGTTCGCTCACAATTGTTAAAGCTACCTCGCTTCGCAAGCCTTTCACAAAACGCATCCCCAGGCGCACGCAAAAAGTCTGGCCACTTTTTTCGAGCCGGCAGAGCCAGTCCGAACAGGTCACATCGATAGGTTTTACTTTCAGGCCGTGGCGCTGGGCGTCGCGTACCAGCGTGTCGGGCTGATAGAACCCCATAGGCTGGTTGTTTAAAATTGCCGCAGTGAAAGCAGCCAGGTAACGGCATTTCAAAAAAGCGCTGGCGTAAGCAAGCAGCGCGAAACTTGCGGCGTGGGATTCAGGAAACCCATATAAAGCAAAAGAAGTAATGGCCAAAATAATCTTTTCCTGCGTTTCGGATGGAATACCTTTTTTATTCATTCCGAGACGAAGTTTTCGTTCTATGTCTTTCATTCTTCTTTCGGAGCGTTTGAAGCCGAATGCGCGGCGTAATTCTTCCGCTTCACCTCCAGTAAATCCCGCAGCAATCATGGCCATGCGCAACAACTGTTCTTGGAATAGAGGGACTCCCAACGTGCGTTCCAGAACTGGTTCGAGCGAAGGATGAAGATAATCGATCGCTTCGCGGCCCTGGCGGCGTTTCAAAAAAGGATTGACCATTTTTCCGACGATCGGCCCGGGCCGGATAATGGCGACCTGCACGACGATGTCGTAAAAGCATGTAGGCCGCAAACGTGGCAAACAAGCCATCTGCGCATGGCTTTCCACCTGAAACATCCCGATGGTGTCCGCTTTTTGCAGCGTGTCGTAAACTACGGGATCATTTGCGGGCAATTTTCCTAAATCTATTCCTTCGCCGTAATCTTTTTTGATGATCTGCAGGCAATCCTCCAGGACAGCCATCATCCCCAGGCCCAGAATGTCCACTTTCACAATTTTCATGTCGGTGCAATCGTCTTTGTCCCATTGCACGACGACGCGGCCGGGCATGGTGGCGGGTTCCAGGGGAACGATGGAATCCAATTGATCCTGGCACACCACCAAACCTCCGGAATGCTGGCCAAGATGACGCGGCAAATCTTGAAATTGCAGGCAAAGGTCGAAGAATTTCCGGATTTGCGGATGCCGCATGTCGAATCCGGCGTCGCGAAATTGCCGCGCCAGAGTGTCATTCGCATCCTTGTATTCCCACGCGCTTACCAGGCTGGTTAAACGGCTCAGAGTTTCAGGATTAAAAGATAGCGCCTTGCCAATTTCACGCGCAGCAGAGCGGCCACGATAAGTGATCACATTGGCGGTCATGGCTGCGCCTAATTTTCCATAGCGTTCATATACATACTGAATCGCGCGTTCTCGCTGATCTCCGCTGGGAAGATCGAGATCGATGTCCGGCCATTCTCCGCGTTCTTCGGAAAGAAAACGCTCGAACAGAAGATCCATTTTCACGGGATCGACGGCGGTGATGCCTAATGCATAGCAAACAGCGCTATTCGCCGCGGAGCCTCGCCCCTGCACCAGAATATTCTGCTCACGGCAAAAGCGAACGATGTCCCACACGATCAGGAAGTAGCCTGCCAATTCAAGTTTTTCGATCAGGTCTAGTTCGCGCCCGATCTGCGCCTGAGCTGGTTCATGATTCAATCCATAATGCGAGACCATGCCTTCGTGCGCTCGTTGCCGCAAAAAATGGATTTCCGGTTTGCCGTCGGGAACCGGGTATTTTGGGAATCGATAACCTAGGTCTTTCAAGGTAAATTGCAGGCGCGAAGAAAGAATCTCCGTATTGGCGATCGCCTCTGGAATATCTGCGAAAAGCTGCGTCATTTCCGCAGGAGTTTTCATATGCAGCTCGGAATTGCGCGCCAGCAAGCGGCCCGCCATTGCCAGCGTGCGATGATTCCGAATGCAGGTGAATACATCCAACACTTCGCGACGCTCTGGAACGGCATGGCGCACGCCATTCGTGGCCAGCAACGGAAGGCCTAATTTCTCCGCGATTTCGATGGCGGCATGATTTCGCGCTTCTTCTTCGCGCAGAAAATGGCGCTGTAATTCGACATAAACATTCTGTTTGCCGAATAGCTCGCACAGCTGCTGAACGCATTCTGTTGCGCTTTCAATTCCTCCGTTTGCCAAAGCATGGGCCAGAGGGCCTTCCTCGCCTCCGGTGAGGCACACGAGTCCGCGCGCGAATTGGGCTACTTCGACGCCTGAAACATCACCTTTGCCTTTCGGCGCGCGCAATTTCATTTTGGTGATCAAGCGGCAAAGGTTCTGATAGCCTTCGCGCGATTCCACGAGCAAGGAGTAACGCCAGCCGGCGGCGGAAGTGACTTCGGCGCCTATGTGCGCGCGAATTTTGCTTTTATCCGCGGCCAGATAAAAACGAGGAGCGCCGTAAACTCCGTCTCGATCGAGCAAAGCCATCGACTGCATTCCATATTCCGCGCACACCGCCGCCAGTTCTTCAGGCAAAGATGCGCCTTCGAGAAAACTAAAAGCGGAGCGCGCGTGAAGTTCTGTGTACATCAGTCGTAGCGGCCGCGCGCGAACCAAGCTGCGCGAAGCGAGTCGTAATAAATGCGATAAAGGCCATCTTGCGTGCGCGGGCTGGAGATTTTCTGGCTTTGCCCGCTCACGGAATCAAAGCGGATTTCCACGTCCCATTCATCCTGCTGCCAGATGTCCTCGCGCCACCAATCTCCGGAAGTCCGCCAGGGTCCTGAAGCTGCAATGATATTTCCGCGCATGCCGCGAAAATAAATACGCGTGGGATAGTTTTGGTGCAGTTCAACCTTGGTTTGTATTTCCGGCCTGAAAACACGGAATGCAGTTAATGGAGTTTCTCTAGAGCCGTGGGCGACAGCAGTTGCATTCTTTTGCGGGATTGTCGATTGGTCGCTTGCTGGCACGAATCGGGACATTCGAAAATCGCCGGGACGATGCGTGTCGATCAATTCGGGCGAGCCAACATTTGCATAGCCCACCAGATTCGCCAACCGTCCAATGGTTAGCTCTAATTTTTCCGGATCCGGGGAGCTGGGAAGAAACAGTCCGCCTTGTGCTGCGCGCGGACGAGCTGGCTCGGCAGAGAGAATAATTTTTACGATAGCTGCGTGGGGAGGATCCGCCTGCAGTTGCAAGCGCAGCAGTTTTAGAAGCATTTTAGAATTTCGAGTAGGAACGGGCAAGTTCAGAACCTTTTCATAAGTTTTTGGAGCAAGCTTGGGAGGAACATTCTCGCTGTGAACTTGGAAATCTTTTTCGAAGGAATCCTCTAAATCAAAATGCGTGCTAATCGCACAGGCTGCCAGTGCACGCGCTTCCAGCCGAGCGCACAATTGATCGAGCAAACGGCCCAGCAGGAACGAAAGCGGCTCGAGCTCGTCAACGGCGAAGTCCAGCGTCATCTCTTCTTCGAAGCGCACTCCCGGCTGTGCCAGCACAAGCGAACGTAAACACGCGCCGCGCGCCAACTCGTGAAGGCGAACTCCTTCCTGCCCCAGCCGCTCCGACAATTGCAACACGGGAAGCGCCGCCAGAGCAGCGCAGTCGCGCACACCCCAACGCTCGAGAGTCTCCAGAATTTCAGCAGAGGGTAAAAGCGCGCACGCAGACAGTTTGCTCAGACATTTCGCTTCTTCACCGGGAGGAATCACAGTAATACCGGAAAAACCACGCGCGGCATGCAGAGAAACTTCCAGATTGGAAGAAACGGCAACGTGCACGAGCAAACCAAGAGCGGACGCACGCTGGACTAATTGCGCGGAGATATTTTCATTATTTCCAAATAAGGAAGCGAGCCCGGAAATATCCAGAATAATTGTGTCCGGCGCGGTGTCTTCCATGCGCGGAGAAACAGAGGCTCCCAGATCAAGCAAAGCTGCATGAGTGGATTTTTCCTGCACGCGAGAGCGGTTGCGAATTTCCACAGCGTGAAATTGTGCTGCTTGCGATTTCGCCATGCCTAATTCGATGCCGGCCAGCAGAGCTGTTTCGTTGGCCGCGACTACGTTCCAGATGGGAGGAATTCCATCCACAAGCGCGACGGCCTGATTGCGCAGGCTGGGTTCTGCGCGCACCACCGCTTGCACCGGGAAATTGGGAACGTGGATGGAAGCGAATGCCATAAAATTTCGTTTTCAGCAGCAATAAGTTCCTCTGCAATTCTTGCTTTCACTTCGGTGTTGGTTCCATTCGCGCAACACTGAGAAAACTTCGCAGGACGTTTGTTTCGAAGAGTTCTGAGCGGCCCGCTGAAGCGAAAGGTTTTTGAAAACCGTTTGTAGCAATCGGCTGCATGCGGGAACGAAGCAATTCCGCGCGAATGCCGAAACTTTCCAACAACCAGGAAGACGGATACCTGAGAAAATTCGGGGCGTGAGTTTCCCGTGTGAGCGTGGTGGACCATCGCGCCGGTTCCACCTCCATGCGCAGGACCAGCGAGGCGCAAGTTTTGGCGTTGGACTCCGGCTCCAAAACCATCAGGACGGTCGGCGTATCCTCCACCGCACGCCGAAAACGAAACCAGGATTCCAGCGGAACGTGACGTAGCACGTCCGCGCGCATGTCACCCAAATCGAGCGCGATGAAACCGAATCCACCGCCTTGCAAAAGCAAATCTGTAGCGCGCAGAGTTTGTTCAATATTCCGGCAGCGCACCCACAGCAATTGTTTTAGTTCTACGCCGGCAGCTTCCGCGGAATGAGGATCGAAAGCGTCGCATCCATCGATCAACGCACAGGCTTCTGCATGAGCGGTTCTTGCAGCCAAAGCGGAAAACAAAAGAGTTGTCCGGCCGGAACAAGCTGGACCAAAAATTTCGGTCAGCGCTCCGCGCGGCAAACCTCCCGCTAATAAATCGATTCCCGCGATGCCGGTGGAAACAGTTTCAACTGCATGGCGGTCGCGGTACGAAAATGGAGCGGCGACACGCCCAGCCAGGGCAAGTTCGACGTTGGAGCGCAAAGTAGCGAGATTGACAGCCATAACAGGCCCGGGGAGGAGAAAGAGAAATATTATATCTTCGCTTTTTCTTCGCCTAACAGAAATTCTCTATGAATTCCCCTCCCTTGTCAACGGCTAACGTTCCGCGAAGTTCGCACTATGTACCGACGAGAATCCATCTTGCATCTAAGGAGCATGGCAAAGGACAACATGGCAAAACGCGTTCCAGATGATTCCGAAAAAACTTTGTTTCCCTTGCATGCATCTTTGGACGAATTGCGCGAATCTTCCAAAACCTGCAAAGCTTGCGATCTTTGGAAGCTCGGCACGCAAACTGTATTTGGCGAAGGAATGCCCACTGCGAAAATCATGCTGGTAGGCGAGCAACCCGGGAATCAAGAAGACCTCGAAGGCAAACCATTTGTCGGACCGGCGGGAAAGTTATTGGACGCGGCGCTGGAAGAAGCCGGGATCGATCGAAAAAAAGTTTACGTGACCAATGCCGTGAAACATTTCAAGTGGGAGCCGCGCGGGAAACGGCGCATTCACAAAAAACCGAATGCCGCGGAAATTGCGGCGTGCCGGCCATGGCTTGATGCTGAAATTGCGGCGTTGCGTCCAAAGATAATTGTTTGTCTGGGAGCCACTGCGGCGCAGGCGCTGCTAGGCCGTGATTTTCGCGTCACGCAGCATCGCGGCGAGTTCGTAAAATCCACTCTTGCTCCGCACGTGATGGCTACCGTGCATCCTTCTTCGATATTGCGCGCGCCCGATGAAGCCACGCGAGAGGACGAAATGAAAAAATTCATCGCAGATTTGAAAAAGATCACGCAGGTTCACTAGTCTGAAAATAAGCCGGGAAGCAGCGACAGTTGAAAATAGAGTCTTTCCAGCGCTTTTTGCAAACGAGCGGAATTTCGGGCACAATAGATATGTACTCAGTTTAACGACCCTTCTCTTTTCCCAGGTATATCGTGAGTCAGACCGTTTGCACTGTTTCACCTCCGACCGGCCTCGCATGGGCGCACCCATTGGTTCAGGAGTGGTTTGTCAACAAGTTCGGCACTCCCACTGAACCGCAAGAGCAGGGTTGGCCACATATTCTTGGCGATAAAACCACGCTGATTTGCGCTCCCACTGGCTCTGGAAAAACGCTGGCGGCCTTCTTGGCTTGTATCGACCGGCTGGTGCGCAAAGCGCTGGCGGGCGAATTGGAAGATAAGACTGAAGTTTTATACGTCTCTCCGCTGAAAGCGCTAGGCAACGATATTCAGAAAAACCTGGATACGCCGCTGGGTGAAATCCTGCAACTTGCGCAGCAACGCGGCTTTTTGATGCCGGAAATTCGCACGGCGGTGAGAACCGGCGACACGTTGATGCACGAACGCCGGGCCATGCAGAAGCGTCCGCCGCACATTCTGGTTACAACTCCGGAATCACTTTACATTCTGCTTACGGCTGAGAAGAGCCGCGAAATTCTTCGCACGGTAAAAACCGTTATCGTGGACGAAATCCACGCCATTGCCGACGATAAGCGCGGGTCGCATCTCTCGCTTTCGCTCGAACGCCTCGACGCTCTTACCGGAAACCGTTCCACACGCATCGGCCTTTCTGCCACGCAGAAACCGATTGAGCTGATCGCAAATTTCCTGGCCGGGAATGACGGAAATGATCCTGCAATCGTCCAAATCTCGCAACGCCGCCATCTGGATTTGGCTATTGAAGTGCCGGCCAGTGAACTTGGCCCGGTTGCCTCGAACGAAATGTGGGAAGAAATTTACAAGCGCATCGCTGATCTGGTGCTGGCGAATCGTTCCACGCTGATTTTTGTGAACACCCGCCGGCTCGCGGAACGCGTGGGACATCATCTCGCGGCAATACTTGGACAGGATGCGGTGGCTTCGCATCATGGCAGCCTGTCGCGCGCTCGGCGATTGTCGGTGGAAGGAAAATTAAAATCCGGAGAAATACGCGCGCTAGTCGCCACTGCTTCGCTCGAACTGGGAATTGATATTGGAACGGTCGATCTCGTCTGCCAGATTGGTTCGCCTCGCTCGATTGCAGTTGCGTTGCAGCGCATCGGACGCGCAGGCCACTGGCGCGGCGCTGTGCCCAAGGGCCGATTGTTTGCCACCACGCGCGACGAACTGATTGAATGCGCCGCGCTGGTTCGCGCGATCAATCGCCTGGAGCTGGATCGCATCATGATTCCGGAATGTCCACTCGACATTCTCTCCCAGCAAATCGTGGCCGCATGCGCAGCAGAGGATTGGCTGGAAGATGATTTATTCGCGCTGGTTCGCCGCGCCTATCCGTATCGCAATCTTGCGCGAAAAGATTTTGACGAAATCATCGAGATGCTTTCGAACGGAATCGCCGCCCGTCGCGGCCGATACGGCGCGTATCTGCATCGCGATCAAGTGAACAACCGACTCCGTGGACGCCGCGGCGCCAGACTCGCGGCCATCACCAGCGGCGGCGCAATTCCAGATAATTCGCTGTATACCGTGATTGCAGAGCCGGAACACGTCGTGGTAGGCACCGTGGATGAAGATTTCGCGGTGGAAAGTTTGCGCGGCGATATCATTTTACTTGGGAACACTTCGTGGCGCATTCGCCGCGTGCAATCCGGCTCCGTTTCCGTGGAGGACGCCAAGGGAGCCGCTCCCAGCATTCCTTTCTGGCTCGGCGAAGCTCCCTCGCGCACCATGGAACTTTCCGAAGAGATTGCCGCGGTGCGAGAGAAAATCAGTTCGCTCACCGAAGGCGTTGCGCCGGGCTATGTTCGCGGCACTCTTCCTGCGGCAGCTGCTGCCGTGGATTGGCTGAAGCAGGAGTGCGGACTCGATCAGTCTGGCGCCGAGCAAGCTGTGGAATATATCATGACCGGCCGCGCGGTATTGCGCGCCGTTCCCACACAGGACACTGTAATCGCGGAGCGGTTTTTTGACGAGGGCGGCGGAATGCAACTCGTCATTCACGCGCCTTTCGGTGGCCGCATTAACAAAGCATGGGGACTGGCGCTGCGAAAACGATTCTGCCGCTCGTTCAACTTCGAACTGCAGGCCGCCGCCACCGACAACGGCCTGAATATTTCGCTAAGCGACCAGCACAGCTTTCCTTTGGCCGATGTTTTTAGCTTTCTGCAATCCGCCAGCGTGGAACATTTGCTGGAACAAGCTGTATTGGCATCGCCGATTTTCAATACGCGCTGGCGCTGGGTCGCCGGCCGCGCACTCGCGCTTCTGCGATTTATGGGCGGAAAAAAAGTTCCTCCGCAGATTCAGCGCATGCGCTCTGAAGATTTGCTGGCGGCGGTGTTTCCGGAAGCGCTGGCGTGCCAGGAAAATATCGAAGGCGAGATCAAGATTCCTGATCATCCATTGGCTCGCGAGACCATGAAGGATGCGCTGACGGAAGCGATGGATATTGATGGTCTGAAGAATGTTTTGGATCGCATAGCTTCGGGCAGTATCCGCTGCATTGCGGTGGAGACGCCGGTTCCGTCGCAGTTTTCGCACGAAATTCTAAATGCAAATCCCTATGCATATCTAGACGATGCACCCCTCGAAGAACGCCGCGCCCGCGCTGTGGAGATGCGCCGCATGTTGCCTGAGGCGGTGCTTTCCGAAATCGGGCGCCTCGATCCCGCCGCGATTGCTCAAGTTCGAGAAGAGGCGTGGCCGGATGTGCGTGATGCCGACGAACTCCACGATGTGTTGCAGACACTGATTGCGTTTCCGCTGCCTCGAAATTCAGTTCCCAACTCGCTGGAACCAAACATGGCGAGCGTCATGCCGGAACTGCAGCAACGTGCCGCTAATTCCGTTGAACAGTGGGCGGAATATTTTGCGCAGTTAAGCCAGGCTCGAAGAGCGGCCAGAGCGACCGTCGGCGATCAGGCCTATTGGGTGGCCGCGGAGAAAGCGGCAACCTTTTCTGCGGCGTTTCCGGAAGCGTGCTTTGATTCCGCACTCCCTGAAATCGAAGCTCCGGTTGCATCGCGAGAAGATGCGCTGTTTGCATGCATCACTGGATGGGTGGGGCACCTCGGGCCGGTTTCGGCCGCAACGCTAAGTGCTTTCTTGGGACTTGCCGTCAGCGATGTGGACAAAACATTCCTGCGTTTGGAAGCGAGCGGGTCCATTTTGCGCGGACATTTCACGGACGGCCCAAGTCAAGAAACAGAATGGTGCGAACGCCGTTTGCTCGCGCGCATTCATCGCATGACCCTGGGAACTTTGCGCAGCCAGATTCAACCTGCTACCGCGGCTCAATTCATGCGCTGGCTACTTCGCTGGCAACACGTAGCTCCCAGCAGCCAGGTGCTCGGCGAGCGCGGCACTTTGGAAGTACTGCAACAGTTGCAGGGGTACGAAGCGCCTGCGAATGCGTGGGAGCGTCAAATTCTGAGCAGGCGAATCGCGGATTACGATCCGCAAGCACTCGATCGTCTTTGCCTTACAGGAGCAGTGGGCTGGGGCCGACTTTCGCCGCATCCGGCAACTTATGAAGATCAAAATAGTATTGGCCGTCGCGTGATTCCCACCAGTGTGGCGCCTATCGCGTTTTTTGTGCGCGAAGATTCGGACTGGATGATTTCGCAGCACGCGGATGGAGATACGCAAGATCCGCGCGGCCTCAGCCAGAATGCCCGCGATGCGCTCAACTATCTGCGCCAGCGAGGCGCTTCTTTCTTCGCAGACCTCGTGCGCGGGACGGGCAAGCTGAAATCGGAAATGGAAACCGCTCTGTGGGAGCTTGTTACCGCGGGAATGATCACCGCAGATGGCTTCGATAATATCCGCGCGTTAATCGACCCCAAGCGGCGTTCCGGGCAAGGACGCGGCCACAACTCGCGCCCGCGCCACAGCGTTGGACGATGGTCGCTGCTGTACGCGCACGAAACTTCCGATCGCGCACGAATCGCCGATGCCACATGCTGGATGCTGCTGAAGCGCTACGGTATCGTCTTCCGCGAAGTGATCGCGCGCGAGACGATCGCTCCGCGCTGGCGCGAACTGCTGATTGCCTTCCGGCGCTTGGAAGATCGCGGAGAGGTACGCGGAGGCCGTTTTGTCAGTGGATTCATGGGAGAGCAATTCGCATTGCCAATGGCCGTCGAATCCCTGCGCGCTATGCGCAAGATTGATCCTGACGGCGAAACCGTAATGATTTCCGCCGCCGATCCCTTGAATCTCGTGGGCATTTTATTGCCCGGCGATCGTGTTTCTGCGGTCTCCGGAAAAACTGTTACGTTTCGAGATGGGGTTCCGCTCGAAACAAATGATTCTGCCACCCCATTTACGAATTCGATTGCAGTGTAAGACCGGATCAGCGACTTTCAACGCAACCGCTATCAAATGAACAGAAAATCAGCAGACGCAACTCCCGCAGGCAATGTTCGCATTGGCATTTCAGGCTGGAGATACATTCCGTGGCGCGGTGTTTTCTACCCGGAGAAATTGTCGCAGAAAAAAGAACTGGCCTATGCGTCCAGTATTTTCCGTTCGATTGAAATCAACGGCACTTTCTATTCCCTACAGCGCCCGGAATATTTCGAGGCTTGGGCCGACGAAACTCCCGACGATTTCGTTTTCTCCGTAAAGGCGCCGCGGTTCATAACCCACATACGCCGTTTGCGAGATGCCAAGACGCCGCTGGCAAATTTTCTGGCCTCGGGACTTTTTCGCCTCGGCCCAAAGCTAGGTCCAATTCTGTGGCAGTTGCCACCCAGTTTTAAGTACGATCCGGCGAGACTCGAGGAATTCCTGAAACTCCTGCCTCACGATACCGAATCCGCCGCTACTCTCGCGAAGAAGCACGACAAATGGATGAAGGGCCGAGCTGCCATGAAGCCGGATGCAGCGCGCCCCTTGCGGCATGCTATCGAGATTCGTCATTCCACGTTCGCAACACCGGAATTCATTGAAATGCTACGCGAATATAATGTGGCGCTCGTGTGCGCCGATACGGTGGAATGGCCCAAGCTGATGGATGTAACTTCCGATTTCATGTATTGCCGTCTGCACGGCTCGGAAGTGTTTTATGCCAGCGGCTACACCGATGACGCGCTGGATCAATGGACCACTCGCGTTTGCGCCTGGGCGCGGGGAACAGAACCTGACGACGCGGAGCGCGCGGTTAAGAAATGTGGTGCGAAGCTTCCGGCTCGTGACGTGTTTGTTTATTTCGACAATGACGTGAAAGTCCGTGCGCCGTTCGATGCAAAAAGTCTCACAGAACGCGTGGACAAAATACTCCAGCGCTGAGCAGCCCATCGACTAACGGGATTTTCCTGCTCCTACTAAGCTGTATCGCTCATCTTCTACGGGAAGTGTCACCCGCCTCGGCCGAGTCAGAGGTTCCGGCTAAACCGCATAGAATGAATGCCAACCGAATCGAGGCCGATGCGGCCCACAAGATTGGTGCCCAAGAGAGGACTCGAACCTCCACTCCCTTGCGGGAACTAGCTCCTGAAGCTAGCGCGTCTGCCAATTCCGCCACTTGGGCATTTCTTGCGGCAAAACAACGAGGCCCAACCATATTGCCGCGTGGGCTATGGTTTGTCAACGAAGCACACGTCGGTTGCGGTAATCTTGACCCTGGAACCTCGCCGCGCTTAAAGTTAATGCTCCGGCCTGCGTACCTGAGGAGCAAATTATGGCATCCGCCCGCGCGATGATTGAGCGTCGCCGCTCAAGCCGCATCTTAATCCGTATCCCGGTGCAGGTATTCAGCGATGGAAACTTTGGACAGCCTCTGGATACTCCGGCTGAAGCGATCGCCGTTAGCCGCTTCGGAGCCCTTCTTCGCGCTCCGTTCTCGCCCGCACTGGGTTCCCGCATAGAAGTCCTAAATAGGGTTTCTCAAGAAACTCAGGAGTTTCGCGTGGTGCGCGTCCAGGGCGCGGATGACGGTAATTTCGAGCTGGGCATTGAGATTCTCTATCCCACAAAGAATTTCTGGCACGTTCATTTCCCCGACGAAAGTTTCGCCTGACCCTCTTGACCCCAGCCATTGCGCGTGGTGCTATAATCCCGCCAATACCGCTTCAGATATGGGCCCGCTCGGCCGGCTCATTCTTCCAGTAACGTCGACCTCAGCGGGCAGGGGAGATAACCATGGAGGAGCTCGGAACCACCCTTTTCAGTCTGCTAGTCGGCTGGGCAGTAGTTACCACCGTGCTTATCTGTATGCTGATTTATCGCGCCATGCTGGGAGCCCATGAGGAAGACCAGATCTTTCTGGATAAGGCGGGCGATTCCATGGCTCAGGAGCAGCGCCTTCTCGTCGCGCGCATCGAGAAGCTCAGTACCCCGATCAACATCCTAATCACGATTTCGGTTTTGCTGCTGCTGGTAATTGCAGGAATATGGCTCTGGCGGGGATACAAAAACTTCTGAAGTCCGGGGACAAAGCCTTTCTTCGGTGATATGAATCCGCTATTTTTGTGTGTCGTCTGCTGCCTTACTGATTAGGCCGCGGAGAAGTCGGAGCCGCAGGTGTTTGAGCAGGCGGTTGTTGCTGGCCTCCCGCTGGTTGTTCACAAAGTTGTGATGTGTGATTGTGAACGATGAGCCAGTTATCTCCCACTTTATTGAGCACCAACGTCGTTTGGCCGCGAATTCCGTACGGCTTCCCGTTCAAGACCGAGCTGAATTCCCATTGATACGACGCCCAAGCCACATCGCCATGCACAAAGATGTTCGTGTTGCGCCGGACCAACTGACTTCCCTGGAACGCGGCTCGTTGCTGCTGATATCCAGCGATGTAGTTCTGCCAGCCTATAATCGGAGGCGCAAAGGTTCCGCTCACGAACGTGGCGCTATCGGAATAATATTTATGCATCGCCTCGATGTTTCCCACTTGAAAGGCGCCCAGCATTTCGCCGATGTCGCGATCGATTTCGTCGGAAGGGGGAAGCGGAATTGAAGGCATGGGTGAATTGTCGGTCTTTTTATTTTTATTTTTTTGTCCCCAGGCTGCCGACGATGCCACTAAGATTATGGCGAGCCCTGTAATAAGCCGTAGCACGCGCGATTTAGAGTTCCACTGAAAAGTCATGCCATTTTCCCCAAGAATTGGATTTTCGTCTTGCCTCGTTCATTCACTTTCTCCCGATTCGACTGGGAGAATATCACGAAGAAAAATTATGCGGCGGCCGGACCTTTCGCGTTGTGCTCATAAAGGAGCGCGTGCAGGCCACCGTAGTCATCGCAGGTTTTCTGAATCGTGAAGTATTGGCTAGGTCGCGAGGTTCTTTCGTTAGTCGCGAACATCGCAGGCAATTCGAAATCCGTAATCGGCATACTGAAATTCTGGGGGAATGCTGGAGCGCGCGGCACACCGCGATACTTTCGTGAAATGACGCCAGGAACCCCCTCGCGACGCACGTCGAGCCGGCGCGGTGTGTCTGGCCCCGGCGGTCGCGCTGTCCACTGGGCCTGTTGGTCCTTGAGGATTTCGCTCCGGCGATACCCGATAATAATCAGCGTCAAACCAATCGGCGCACCATTCGTGAACATTAGCGCCAATATCGCAAAGGCCGTAGCCGTTCGTTTCCGCGCGCCCTACTGGTTCTGGTCCGGTCTTCCAGCGCCCGGCATAGTTCGTCAGCGATTCAGGAGGTTCATCTCCCCAGTGAAATAATTTCTGTTCCAAGCCGCCCCGCGCCGCATATTCCCACTCTGCTTCCGTAGGCAGACGAAAATGCCGCTCAGCCATACGGCTCAGCCATCCGCAATACTCCACGGCATCAAACCACGAAGGCGCTACCACCGGTTGTAAAGGATCGGAGAAATTTGGATCGTCCCAATGCAACGGTCTGCGATGCCCGGTGGCGGAAAGGAATTGCCCGTACTCGGCATTCGTCACTTGGCAGGCGCCCAGCTTGAACGTATTCACCCAGACACGATGCACGGGCCGTTCGTTGTCCTGACCCGCGTCGCTTCCCATCAGAAACCACCCTTCCGGAATCCGAATCATGCGCGGGGCTGTAAGTTGGTCGTGCGCTCTTTTTTGGAGCTTTTCAGTTTTTTGCTGTTGCATGTTGTGTCTGGCTCAGCAAATTAACGAATAGACGGTAGGCACCCGGCACTCCTGCCGGAAGCTCGCGGAAAAAGGACAAGCCGGTGTAAATGTACAAACCTTTCCCCACTCGAGCCGTCACTAGTGCTCCGTTTACCTCAGCTTCGTTAAAATCTTTCAGTCCTAATAGCGCTTGATAGCGCGGATCGAAAGTGCCCCAGAAATACAAGCCGCGTTCCTGTTCCCAGCCCTGGAAATCCGCCAGCGTGATTTTGTTGGGAGAGTTCATCAACGGACTCTCGGGGGCAAGAAACCGTACCGGAGAATTCGGATCGGTCACTCGCGCGACCTTATCTCCCATTTTTGCAGGGTACGGCGCGGGCAGTTCCTGGTCCCACGCGAAATCGCGTTGATATTGCACTAGAAGCGTTCCGCCACGATCCACATAATCCAGCAGCCGCTGATTTGCGCGCAATGAATCCGGACGCAATTCGTAAGCGCGAATGCCAACAGTGATTGCGTCGTACTGGCTTAAATCACCGAAGGCCAGCGCTACTTCGTCGAGCAAATCCACCTGAATACCCAGCTGCCGCAGAATTTCGGGAAGGGGATCATTTTCTGCCGCAATGTAACCTACTCGCAGGTCGGCCGGAACATCCAGATCCAGCACATGCACAGTAGCGTCTGATGGCTCGCTCCAGTTGCGCGTCGGAAGAGTCGGAATGGCCTCCAGTGAAGTTCTAAACGTCTCGTCTCCAATGCGGGCGTAAGGATGCAGAGCATAGGCTCCCGGAACCGTTCGCGCCGAGGGTTCTATGATGAAACGGATCAATTGATCGCCGCTCGTCGAAAAATCCAGTGGCGCGACTGGCTGTGCTTTCCATCCGTCAGTCGTATCGACTCCGACATCCACCTTCGCTTGTTTCGTTCCGTGATAGCGAATACGCGCGAGCAGCTTCACCGGTTCCGACGCTCGTTGCACCGGAACCATCAATTGCTCCGGCTCAACCGTCAGCGTCACCGCCGGAACCAGCTCGAGTGGATACGTTGCGATGCCTGTAGTTGTCGCCTGCACGCTTTCCACCGGCTTCTCAATCGTGAATCGGTAGGAACTCCAAACAACCGTCAAAGCCACGCGCACGAGCGGCGCCGGAAACGGCAGGATTGCGCCCTGGGGCGAACTCGGCGCTTTAGCATCCGCTGGAATCGAGACTTTAAAGTTCGCGCTTTCGCTATCTTGTTTCTCTGGGTCTTTGCTCGCGCTCCAACCCGGCGGCACTTGGATGTCGCTTGCATCCAGCGTCCATTTCACCGGCACGATTGGTTTTCCGTCAAACGCCACCTCCACGGAAAAATCCTCACCGGCCACCAGCTCGTGACGGTCTGCCTGCGCTTCGAACGAAATTGCCACGTCTTCAGCCAACGCGCGATCGATCCGTTCGCTCACGCGTTGCAACTCAAATAACGCCGAGGAAGTTTCACTGTTGGCTCGCTCCGCCATCGCGGTTTTCGAAATTTCATTTCTCAAAACTCCAATTTGCAGTCCGGCCTGCGCCAGCGAAGTGGCTGCATCCGTTCTTTGCATCGAACGCACCGCAACCAGCGCCGCTTTTAAGTCTGCATCCGCCGCCATCAGCCGCGTAGCCATCGTCGTTTGCAGCGAGGGGAAGCGTGCGCCCAGCGATGTGAGAGGTTCCGCCAGGAGCTTGGCGTCAAACTTGCCGGCCGTGCCTTTCTCGTTTTCTGCAACCAGGTAAATGGGCCGACGGAAAAATACGTTGCCAAAAAATGCGGGTGTGCCCTGTGAGCGGTGCAGCGCATGCCCTTCCATGCCCATCTCGGTATAGCTCTTTCCCCAAAGCGGAGAAACATCATTGACGGGCAGCTCCACAGCATCGGGCGTTTTGTCCCGTGCCAGCCGAACCTCCAGCGTCACCTTCCACGGAGCTAATCCTTCTGAGATTTGCTCCGGAAACATGTTTGGATCCGCCGCTGCAATCACCGCCTGCGGCGTCAATGTGCCGCTCGCTTGATGCTGCCCATGTCCGGAATGCACTCCGCCCCAACCATTGATCACCACTTGCGGACGATACGTACGAATGGCCCGAACCATATCTTCCAGCGCGATGTTGTCCCAAATCTTCATCGTTTGGTCGGCGCTCTTTGAAAAACCAAAGTCTGGCGCACGAGTGAAAAATTGATGCACACCATAATGCTCGTCGGCCGCGAGCAATTCTTCTGTGCGAATCACTCCTAACGCGCCGCCTTGCTCCGGGCCGATTGCGTTTTGTCCGCCCTGGCCGCGTGTGAGAGTCAGCAGTCCAACGTCCGCGTCCAACCCGCGCGAAAGGTAGGTCAACAAGCTCGACCATTCGTCATCGGGATGCGCGGTCACAAAAAGAATTCGAGTCGTCACTCGCGACTTATTGATGGCTTCGATGGTGTCGGCCAACGACTGCCCCGTCACTTGTGGACTCGCAGAAAGCACCGGCAGTACCGCCGCGATTGTTGCCAGGCAAATTGTTCGCCACCGCTTCATCCAACGACCTCCTGAAATGGCCACTGCCGCAAGAGTCGAGCTCGTACGAGGTACACGAGAACACCCGCGGACATCGCCGCGAGCGAAGCGAGCATCGGCGTTCGCCCCGTCGAAATAAAAATCGCAATCCAGCCGGCTATCGCGATGATTACCGGAACCGGATAAAGCCACATCCGAAACGGCCAGCGCTCCGCCTTCCATCGCCGATGAAGCAAGAGCAGGCCAACCGCTTGGCCAACAAATTGGATGAGGCAGCGCATCGCCAGGATGGCGCGTATTACCGAGAAAAGATTGAAAAACAAGCAGATGAAAATCGACGCCGCCCCTAAGGCCAGCAGAGAAATATGCGGAAAGTGCTTGGTGGGATGCACGCGCGCGAACGCCGAAAAGAAATTACCGTCCAGCGCCGCCGCATACGGCACGCGCGAATACCCCAGCGTGGCTGAAAAAATCGAGCCAAAAGCCAGCACCAGAATCAGCGCGGTTGCAAATGTGGCCCAGTGCATCCCAAACGTCCGCTCCACGAAAAGACTTACCACAAAGCCCGAATTCCGCGCCTCTTGCCAGGGAACCACGCTCAAAATGCTCGTTTGCATCAGAAAATAAAGAATGGCAATTCCGAAAATCGAAAGGAATATCGCTCGCGGAATATTTTTGCCGGGATCCTTCATTTCTCCGCCCAAATTGCAGACGTTGTAATAGCCCAGATAGCTGTACACCGTTTGCACCGAGGCGTGGCCCAGTCCTGCGAAAAAAATCCAGGAGAAGCTCCAGGCCCCGGCGGGATACGTGAACACACGGCTGGCGTTGAAATGCGTCGCGCCGCCGTAGATCAGCCACAGTATTGTCCCCAGCACGATTACCCAAAGCACTGTGGAGATCTTGCCGATCGTCGTAATGCGACGGTAAAGCAGCACCACGGCGATCACAATCAGCAATAGCGCCACAACCCGGTTGTAATTCGCCGGCGCCTCGCCAACGCGTCCCGTATTCGCATTCAGCCAAGCCGTCACGCCCGGAATTTTTGCCGTCAGATATTTCGAATAGTCCGCGAAACCCAGCGCCCCAGAGGAAATGCTAAGCGGCGCCTGAAAAAGTGTTTGCCAGATGAAAAGAAACGATAGAAGCCGTCCCCAACGATTCGCGCCGTACGCTTCCCGCAGAAAAACGTAACTTCCGCCGGCTTGCGGCATTGCCGCACCCAACTCCGCCCACACGCATCCATCCACTGCGGCGAGCCCGGCACCCACCACCCAGGCGAGGATGCACTGCGGCCCTCCCATCGCGCGAATGATGAACGGGATCACGATGAACGGCCCAATCCCCACCATAAACGTCATGTTCAGCGCGGTGGCTTCGACCAGCCCAAGACCGCGATCAAGTTTTTCCGGCTCGTTCATGATTTATGATTTGTCGGCGTGCGGTTCGCTCGCGTTTTAAGACGGCAAAGCATAGCAAGTTTCCTATGTTTGCGTCCGCATCCTTCGTGATGTACGTTAGGTCTTAGAGCGTAACGTGAGAGACGCGCACGCCGAACCGTTGTTCCGCATACCAGTGACCATATTTTTCGCCGTCCTTGTCATGGCGCTACCCGTTCGCGCGGGAGGTCTTACGTTACCTCCCGAAGCTAGGCAAGCCATGGCCCGCATGTACGATGGCGACCCCGACGCGGCCATCGTCATCGCGAAAAAACTCCAGCAATCCCAACCGGATCATCCGCTGGGGTTTGTACTGGAAGCCGAAGCGGAGTGGTGGAAGACCTACTGTGCCGCGTCAGAAATCAAATACGGAATGGTGGACGCATGGAAGCGCGGAAAGAATCCGGAAGATGAAGCCTACCTGGCATTAGGCGACAAAGTAATCAAACTCGCGCAGGCGCAAATCTCTCAATCCGAATCCGCCGAAATGCATTTCTATGCTGGAACGGGATACGCCCTGAAAGCTCGCCTGTTCGGACTGCGCGGCGAACATCGTGCAGTGGCTCACGCAGGCGTGTCGGCGCGAACGGAATTTCTTCGTGCGCTGCAGCTTGATCCTGATATGGCGGACGCCACTGCCGGTATCGGCCTGTACAACTATTACGTGGATTCGTTTTCCTCTATCGTGAAGATGCTCGGCTTTTTTATGGGCATCCCGGGAGGAAACAAGCAGGAAGGCATCCGTCAAATGCAAATCGGAATCGATCGCGGTGTACTAATGTCAATCGACACGCGTTTTTATCTGGCAAATAGCCTCCGCAAGTACGACCACAAGTACGAAGAAGCTTTGACTGTCGCTGGACCGCTCGTTGCCCAATATCCGCATAATCCCGTGTACCTCTTGCTGCTTGGAAACCTCAATGCAGAATTATCGCGAAACGATAAAGCAGCCGAATATTTTCGCGCCGTACTGAATCTGCCGGCAATTCAGACTTCTTGCCCGTCTTCTTCCGGCGCGGCCGACGCTGCTGCTGCCAACTGCGCCCCGTGTTTCGCGCGTGCCCGCGACATAGCCAACTTATTGCTTGCAACGCCCCACTAGATTCCATTGGTCTGGTTTTTAGTGCGCGGAGAAGTTCTGACTTCAAGTGCAGAACGTCGGCGAGGGCAAAAGAACCGCGGTAAAACCTAGTCTGCTAAACGCGCGCAGCCTCTTCTTGCTCGAAGGCGTGATACGAAGATCGGACCAGCGGCCCAGCTTCCACGTGTCTAAACCCCATCGTTTCGCCGAGCCGCTTATATTCCGCAAATTCATCCGGATGGACGTAGCGTTCGATGGGCAAATGCTCAGCCGTAGGCTGCAAATATTGGCCCAGCGTAAGGATGTGCGTTCCCTGCGCCGCGATTTCCTGCATCGCATGTAGCACTTCCTCGCGCGTTTCGCCCAAGCCTAACATCATGCCGGTTTTAGTCGAGATTCCAGGCAAAATTTCACCGGCCCGGCGCAATAATTCGAGCGATCTTTCGTACACGGCGCCTTTTCGCACTGCGCGATATAGGCGCGGAACCGTTTCCATGTTGTGGTTCAAGACGTCCGGGCGCGCCGCCAGCACCGTTTCCAGCGCTTGCCAATCGCCGCGAAAATCCGGAATGAGCACTTCGATCCTGCATCCCGGCACGCGCTCGCGAATTCTTGTAATTGTGCGCGCGAAGATTTCTGCCCCGCCATCTTCCTGGTCGTCGCGGTTCACCGAGGTCACCACCGCGTATCGCAACCCCATTTGCTCCACTGCTTCGGCTACTCGCTCTGGTTCGTCTTCTTCAGGGGGACCCAGCGGCTTGCCGCTTGGCACGGCGCAAAAGCCGCAGGCGCGCGTGCAAATGTTGCCCAGGATCATGAAGGTGGCGGTCCGATGCTCCCAGCATTCCCCCATGTTTGGGCAGCGGGCGCTTTCGCACACGGTGTGAAGGTCGAGCGTGCGCATGATGCGCTTCAGTTCCTGGTAATTGGGTCCTCCGAAATACTTCACACGCAGCCAGGAAGGCCGCGGGTGGGCCGAGGGCGGCGGAGTAGCGTTGTTCGACAGTATGGTGAAAGGAGTTGCCATTTGGGCCAGGTTCGAAACAATTCTACGCTCGGCTCCCCCGTGAAACAACCTCGTGCCGCTGGGTTGGCTCGCACCCCGCCGCCGCAGTTTCTACTTCACCTATCCTTAAAAGTTTCTGTGTTCGACGGTTTTGCATTTAGCGAAGGCAAAGCGGCACACTCGATGACGTACGACTTGTTCCGTCCAAGCATATGGGATAGAGGACATCTGTTGTATATCTACAACACGGGAAAATCATTCCCGACCGAAAGCTCCGTAACATATTGATTACACGAGTGTAAAATGGCCTTCAGGCAGTTACCGAAATGAAGGTATAATGACAACCGTCGCATGCCTTATCAACTCACTATTCAACGGCCGGTGGAAATTGACGGCCTCGGTCTCCACACCGCTGTACGCAGCCACGTCCGTCTCGTTCCCGCTGCGGCTGACACTGGCATCGTGTTCCGCCGCGTTGATCTCGATGGTTTTGAGATCGAAGCTCACGTTCGCAACGTAGCACGCGTCAGCTACGCCACCAGTTTGATGAAACAAGGCGTGCTGCTCTCCACTGTCGAGCATGTGCTGGCGGCTCTATATTCCTGCGGCATCGACAATGTTTATGTAGAAATCGACGCGCTGGAGCTGCCGATTCTGGATGGTTCCTCGCAGCCTTACATCGATCTCCTGGCTCGCGCCGGGACGCGCACTCTTCGCCGTCGCCGGCGCTACATACGGGTAACCAAACCGCTGGAATTTTCTGACGGTGACCGGCGCATCGGAATTTATCCCGCTGAAGAATTCCAGGTTCATTGTTTTGTGGATTATCACCATCCCGCGGTCGGGCCGCAGGAAGTGAAAATGGTCGTGGATCGCGAATCCTTTAGCCGCGAACTGGCCCCGGCCCGCACGTTCGGCTTCATGAAGGACTTTCCGGGAATGCAGGCCATGGGTTTGATTCGCGGCGGCTCAGTGGAAAATGCCATCGTCCTTGATAACGACAGCGTGTTGAACGGCCCGCTACGCTTTCCGGATGAATTTGGCCGCCATAAAGCGCTGGACCTTATAGGAGATTTGGCGCTGGTCGGACGTCCGCTGAAAGCGCGCGTAGTGGCGCATAAAGCCGGCCACGCCTCACACACTCAATTAGTTACCCGCCTTCTAGCCGACCGGACTTTGTGGACCGAGACTACGGAAGCTCATGTCCCGGTTTCCGAGTCCGAAGCTGTCGCCCTATCTGGTTCGCTCCCTGCTAGATCCTGAGGTGCCTACTGCAACCGTGGGCTTTTCGCACTTGCGGCATCTCCTATTTCATATCGTATGACGCCGGTTTCATCTGTATAGAAGCTTCGCTGCCCGGTCACTCCGCGCTGAGCTGGATCGGCTGTTAATTCAAATCTCGGCGTTCGCACTTCTGAACATTGTGAATTGGGAGATCGTATGTAGAGAATCTCTCGCGTCAGCAACGTCTACTGCTTATCGGAATCCGCAGGTGTCAGCTTCATGCCCAGTTGTTCGGCGAGAGAAAGACTGTCCGACTGATACCAGTTCTCTACGATCTTTCCGTCCGCAATGCGGTAGATGTTCGTATAGACAATCGTAACGTCCTTATCTGCAACCACCATCCCTCGGATCGTGCCGGAGTACTTTCCGCTCCATGTGGAGCGCACCGCTACCAGATCGCCGTCAGATAGCAACAGGTCAATCGTGATTTTGCGATTGCTCAAGGATGCGCACATTGGGCACGAGCTTTTCAGATCCGTAAATGGGCCGCCCTGCAGGAAGACTTTTCCCCGTGGCGTATGAATAGGGCCTTTGGGGTCGAACACCTCATTGAGCGTCTTCAGGTCGCCCTGCTCCAGCGCCTGAAACGCGCGATGCACCACAGCTTTATTGATTTCAGCCTGCTTCGTTGCAGGCTCCTGTCCCTGAACCGGCAGCATAGCGAGCAATATGCCCACGAGAACTACAGCAGCACGCATTGGTTTTCTCCGGAAACTTCCGTAGTCTACAGGACTCTGCAGGACGGCCGGAGCTAAATCCACGCCTGACTCTCATTGCCACGCTGGTTATCGTTTCCGCGGCAAAATGTCAAAGGATTGCCTGTGTTTTGATTGCCAAACCCGCGGTTTAAAAGCGACAATACAAGCTCGAACATCCTCTTGTGAGATGAAAGCAAAAGACACCGCCATCGTATTACTGGCCGCCGGTAAAGGAACGCGTATGCGTTCCGAACTCGCGAAAGTGTTGCATCGAGCTGGGGGCCTTTCTCTAGTTGAACACGTAGTGCGCGCGTGCCAACCCCTGAAGCCCGCGCAGTTACTCGTCGTGGTGGGACACCAGGCAGAGGAAGTTAGCGCGGTCGTAACTGCCCTCGAAGCGCAAACAGTGTTGCAACAGCCGCAGCGTGGTACCGGCCACGCCATGCAAGTCGCGCGGCGTGCTCTTCGAAAGAGCGCGAAGCTTGCGATCGTCGTGCCGGGGGACGCCCCGCTTCTGCACACGGAAACTCTGGCGGCGCTTCTCGACACGCACCGCCGCGGCGAAGCCGCCGCCACGATCCTAACCGCCGAGCTTAACGATCCCACCGATTATGGCCGCGTTCTTCGCGATTCAGAGGGCCGTGTGCAAGCGATCGTCGAAGAAAAAAGCGCCACGCCCGAGCAGCGCGCGATTCGCGAAGTGAATTCCAGCATTTATTGCTTTACTCTCGCAAAATTGTGGCCCTGCTTGAACGCTCTGCGCCCGGAAAATGCCCATCGCGAGCTCTACCTCACTGATGTGATCGGCCTGCTCCGCCAACAAAATGAACGTGTCCTGGCCTACATTGCGCCCGATTCGCACGAGATTCTCGGCTGCAACACGCGGGCAGCTTTGGCTGACGTGGACCGGATTTTCCGCGCGCGCAAAGCTGCGGAACTGATGGAATCCGGCGTTACGATTTATCTGCCGGAAACCGTTGTTATCGACCCGGAAGTCACCGCGGGCCCTGACACGGTCGTCGAACCAGGGGTTCAGCTTCTAGGCAAGACGCGCATCGGTGCGCGCTGCAAAATCCAAACGGGAAGCATTCTGCTCGATTCTCGCATTGATGATGATGTTGTGATCGCCGCGCACTCCGTTCTGGATTCTTGCCGTGTATGGCCGGAAGCTGAGATCGGACCGTTTTCCCGTTTGCGTCCCGGCTCGGATATTCGCAAAGGCGCGCACGTGGGAGGGTTCGTCGAGATTAAGAAGTCGGTCATACATGAAGGCGCGAAGGTGCCGCACCTAAGCTATATCGGCGATGCGACCATTGGACGCGATTCGAACATCGGCGCGGGCACCATCACCTGCAACTACGATGGCTTCGCAAAGTACCCCACCGCGATCGGCGAAGGCGTTTTCATCGGCAGCGATACCGCCCTGGTAGCCCCGGTGCGCATAGGACGTGGCGCGTATGTTGCCGCCGGCTCGACCATTACAGAAAATGTTCCGGCCGATGCGCTGGCCATCGCTCGCGGACGCCAAGCCAATAAGCCCGGATGGGCCGCCGCACGCCGCAAAGAATTGGCTCGGGCGAAAAAGCCGAAATCCTCCAAGTGTCGTACCTCTCGATCCCGCTCTCAACGCGCAAAATCGAAGCGGCGCCGGTAAGTTTTGCGTCGGAAATGCCCATTCCAAATGTGTTAAAATCTATACATGAAATTCGGCGTGGTCCAATTCCCCGGCTCGAATTGCGACGACGACGCTTATCATGCCATCGGCTCCATCATCGGCCAGCCGGTTGAGTTCGTCTGGCACCAATCCGAAAATATTTCCGGCCTGGACGCCATCATTCTCCCAGGCGGCTTTGCCTTCGGCGATTATCTGCGCACGGGAGCTATTGCGCGTTTTTCCCCGGTGATGAAAGCGGTGGATCGGTTCGCACGTTCCGGCGGCTTGGTCCTGGGGATCTGCAACGGCTTTCAAATCCTGTTGGAAGCGGGGCTTTTGCCTGGAGCAATGGTCCGCAATAAGGGGCTGCGATATCTTTGCCGGCACGTCCACATTCGCGTTGAATCCATTGACACGCCTTTCACTTGTGCTGCGCGGCCCGGACAAGTTTTGAAAATTCCGATTGCGCACAACGAGGGAAACTATTTTTGCGAGCCGGCCGCGCTTGCCGAACTTGAAAGCAATAACCAGATTATTTTTCATTACGTCAGACCTGACGGGCGTGATGCCGCTGAAGGCGACCTCGAAGCGAATCCAAACGGTTCGCTTCACGCCATCGCGGGGATTTGCAACCGCGAGCGCAACGTGATCGGTCTGATGCCGCATCCCGAACGCGCGGTCGAATCGCCGCTGGGTTCTGCCGATGGCTTGGTCATTTTCCGCTCGATGGTCGCGAGTCTAGCCAGACGCGAATCGGTTTCCGCATAATTGCTCGCCTCTGCCAACGGTCTTCCGTTTCAATCACTTGCTCGAATTTTAATTTACTGGGACACTTTCCTAGTCAAAAATAGCCATTTCCGCAGTCTTATTGGGCCAAGGGACAAAGAATGATCGCTGCCGAAATCAAGGTCACGCCAAAAGTCGCCGCCGAGCACGGTTTAACACCTGAAGAATACGGGCGCACCCAGAAAATATTGGGACGCGACCCGAATTTCACCGAGCTGGGCATCTTCAGCGTGATGTGGAGCGAGCATTGCTCCTATAAATCCAGCCGCGTCCACTTGAGACGGTTGCCCACGCAAGGCACGCACGTGGTGCAAGGTCCGGGAGAAAACGCCGGCGTCGTGGACATCGGCGATGGTCTGTGCGCCGTCTTTAAAATCGAATCGCACAATCATCCCAGCTTTGTGGAACCGTTTCAGGGCGCTGCCACCGGTGTGGGTGGGATTCTGCGCGATATTTTCACCATGGGCGCGCGCCCGATTGCGGTGCTGGATTCGTTGCGCTTCGGACCCATCACGCCGGGGCCTGGCGCGGGAAACGCAACTCCTGAAGAGATCGCGCGCAACCGGCGCATCCTGGACGGCGTGATTCGCGGCATCGGATTTTACGGAAATTGTTTCGGAGTTCCCACCGTCGGCGGCGAAGTAGCCTTTGAACCGTGCTACTCCAACAACCCTCTGGTGAATGCGTTGGCGCTTGGTATCGCAAGACGTGAAGATTTGTTTTTCGCGCGGGCCCGCGGCGAAGGAAATCCGGTGATCTATGTGGGCGCGAAAACCGGGCGCGATGGAATTCACGGCGCTTCGCTGCTGGCTTCCGCGGAGTTCAGCGAAGAATCGCAGCAAAAGCGGCCCAACGTGCAAGTCGGCGATCCATTCCTGGAAAAACTGTTGCTCGAAGCGTGCCTGGAAGCCATGCGCACTGGAGCGGTAGTCGCAATTCAAGACATGGGCGCAGCGGGGCTTACCAGTTCCAGCTCGGAAATGGCTTCGCGCGGCGGCACCGGAATCGAAATCGATCTAGCGCGAGTGCCGCAACGAGAAACGGGAATGACTCCCTACGAAATCATGTTAAGCGAATCACAGGAGCGCATGTTATTGGTCGCCGAGCGCGGACGCGAACGCGAAGTTTTCGAGGTTTTTCACAAATGGGGACTTGACGCCGTCGAAGTCGGCAAAGTAACCGCGGATGGCAAACTTCGCATTCTGGATCATGGACGCTTGGCCGCGGAGATTCCTGCGCACGCGATCGCAGAAGAAGGTCCCCGTTACAACCGCCCGATTGCTGCACCGCCCGCTGCTGCTGACGCGAAGCCGCAAGCGCCACGCATTAAATTCGCGGCGGAAGGTACTAACTTAACCGAAAATTTTAAGCAGTTACTGGCTTCGCCAACAGTCGCATCGAAATATTGGATCACCGAACAGTACGATTCCATGGTGCGCACAAATACGCGCATAGGCCCGGGCTCGGGCGACGCTGCGGTCCTACGCTTGAAGGAAACCAAGCGAGCGATCGCGCTGTCAACCGACGGTAACGGCCGCTGGTGTTTTCTTGAGCCGCGCCTAGGAGCCATGCATGCAGTTATAGAGGCGGCTCGCAACGTAGCCTGTACCGGCGCGCGGCCCATCGCCGCGACGAACTGCCTAAACTTCGGCAATCCCGAAAAGCCGGAAGTGATGTGGCAATTCTCGCAGTCCATCGACGGTATTTCCGAAGCCTGCCGCTCCCTCAACGTTCCCATCACCGGCGGCAACGTAAGCTTCTACAACGAAACGCTCGGCAAGCCGATTTATCCCACACCAATATTGGGAGTCCTGGGCCTGCTCGAAGATGCGGAATACGCGTTGGGTTCTGGTTTTCACAACGAGGGCGACATAATTTTACTGTTGGAAGGGCGTGGCAAAGAACCTAATGCTAAAGTCGTGGATACAAAAACACTGGAGTTTGCCTCAAGCGAATACGCCAAGACAATTCACGGAGTCGTCGCCGGTTCGCCTCCGGCATTAGATCTCGAAGCCGAGAAGCAGCTCATTGAATGCCTGGTGAAGCTCGCGAGCGAGAAAGCCATTCTCTCCGCCCACGATGTAAGCGATGGCGGCCTCGCCGTCACGCTCGCGGAATCCTGCTTCAATAGCGAAGGCCGATCAGCACAGGTCACGCTTGCGACCGAAGCCGCGAACGAGCCTGCTGAATCCGCCCTTTTTGGCGAACGCGGCGCCCGCGCGGTGGTATCACTGACCCCTGCTTCCCTTGCTAGCGTCCGTGCGATTGCGGCACAATATAGTGTTGAAGCTAAGCCAATTGGCACAGTCTCGCACGGTGATTTTCGCATCCAATATAATGGCACGCCAGTAATCCACGGGGATATCGATTCGTTCCGAAAAATCTGGTCAAGTCGTATTGAGACAATTGAGGCTCGCTAACACAAGCATGAGTGGCTTTATACAACTCGAAGACGATCATTTCCACGATCATTGCGGCGTTTTCGGGATTTTTGGCCATCCCGAAGCCGCCAAAATGACCTATTTGGGCCTTTATGCGCTACAACATCGCGGCCAGGAGTCTGCCGGAATTGCTTCCACCGATGGCGCCGAAGTTCACGTGCACAAAAGTCTCGGCCACGTGCAGGACATTTTCACGCCGAGTGTAATTGCGAAGCTTCCCGGCGATGCAGCGATCGGGCATACACGATATTCCACCGCCGGCGATACGTCGCTGATGAACGCGCAGCCGGTGGTGATCGATTGCAATAAAGGCAAGCTGGCGCTGGGACACAATGGCAACTTGACCAACGCCCTCGAAGTGCGGCGCAAGTTGGAGCATCGCGGCTCGATTTTTCAAACCACCAGCGACACGGAAGTGATCGTTCATTTAATCGCTCGCAGCTCCGCGCGAAATCTTTCCGGCGCGATCGCGGATGCGCTCAACCAAGTGGAGGGCGCTTATTCGCTGCTGCTGCTGACGCGCGACGAAATTTACGCGATTCGCGACCCGCGCGGGTTTCGTCCGCTTTGTCTCGGACGCCTTAACGGAGCCTGGGTGGCTGCTTCAGAAACCTGCGCCTTCGATTTGATCGACGCGGAATACGTGCGCGAAGTGGAGCCTGGAGAAATGGTGCGCATTTCGCGCAGCGGCCTGGAATCCATTCGTTTCGCTCCGGAAAAACCGCATCAATATTGCATCTTCGAACATGTTTATTTTTCGCGGCCGGACAGTGTCGTCTTTGGACGCCCGGTGAACGAGAGCCGCGAGCGCCTCGGACGCCTTCTGGCCCAGGAGCATCCGGTGCAGGCTGATATTGTCACGCCGGTCCCGGATTCCGGCGTGCCGGCTGCGATCGGCTTCGCGGCGCAATCTGGAATTCCCTTTCGTATGGGACTGATTCGCAATCACTACATTGGACGCACGTTCATTGAGCCGCAACAGGCCATTCGCGATTTCGGCGTGAAGCTAAAACTCAATCCCATCCGTCGAATGCTTGAGGGAAAACGCGTGGTTTTGGTGGACGATTCCATCGTGCGCGGCACTACCAGCCGGAAGATTGTGCGCCTGGTGCGCGAAGCTGGCGCCACCGAAGTGCATGTGCGCATCAGTTGTCCGCCCACGATTTCGCCATGTTATTACGGCGTGGACACGCCGCGCCGCGAAGAACTGATCGGCGCGAATAATTCTGTGGAAGAAATACGGCAATTTCTTGGCGCGGATTCGCTTGGCTATCTTTCGCTTAAATCACTGCGCGCGGCCCTGGGGGATACCGAAGGCAAATTTTGCACGTCGTGCTACACCGGCAGCTATCCGACTGAGCTGGTGCAACTCGAAGTGGAGGCTCATCGTGAAAGCTGACGTAGATACCGAAGCGGTGTTCCCGGAGAAAGTCCGGCAGGAAAAGATCGAGCGCGTGACCACCGGCGACCGCATATGGCACGAAGTAATGTCCTGGTTCTGGGTGATCCTGGCTTTTCTTTTCATCGAAGGCACTCTGGTGCAGGCGCGCGTGATTCCCAGCGGTTCCATGGAAAATACCGTTTTGATCGGAGATCACCTGATCGTTTCGCGTATCGGCTACGATGCCGGGATTCCTTTCACAAATGTTCATGTGCCGTTGTGGCGGAATCCGAAGCGCCAGCAAATTATTGTTTTCCGCGCCCCTCTGCCGGAACAGGGTTTTCCGGATTTCATCAAGCGCACCATTGGATTGCCCGGCGACACCATCGAAATTAAGAAGGGCGTTGTTTACATCAACGGAAATGCGCTGGCCGAACCGTATCGGCCTGACCCGCCCAATGCGCAGGAGAATCGCGGGCCTTACAAAGTTCCTGCCGGCGATTACTTCATGATGGGCGATAACCGCGAAAATTCTTACGACAGCCGTTATTGGGGCTTCGTCCCGCGCGAAAATATTATCGGTACGCCGCTAATGATTTATATGTCCATCGACGCACCGGAGGATGTCTGGGAGCCCGGGCACGTTGGCGAACGCTTCGAAACTTACCTCAACGCCATCATCCACCCGGGTGAGGTGCGTTGGAAACGCTTGTTTCATATTTTCTAGATCGACTTCATCGCCCTCAGAAAGCAAACTCTTCTAATGCGCTATTCCGATGCTGGAGTAAATATTGCGGCCGCCGACGCGGTGAAGCGGCGTATTGCCGCCATGGCCGGGAAAACTTTCCGCCGCGGAGTCCTCGCTCCGGTGGGCGGCTTCGGCGGGCTTTTCCAGCTTGATCGCAAGCGCTGGCGCGATCCCGTTCTGGTGGCTAGCGCCGACGGAGTTGGTACCAAGCTCAAAATTGCGTTTGCCACCGGAGTTCATTCCACGGTTGGCGCGGACATCTTGAACCATTGCGTCAACGATATTTTGACCCAAGGCGCCGAACCATTATTTTTCCTCGATTACCTAGCCATGGGAAAGATGGACGCGCGCGTGGTGGAGCAGGTGATCGAGGGCATGAGCCGAGCCGCTCGAAAAGCGGGATGCGCGTTGATTGGCGGCGAAACCGCGGAGATGCCGGGTTTCTATTCCGACGGCGAGTACGATCTTGCCGGATTTATAGTCGGCGCAGTAGAACGTCGCAAGCAGCTGGATGTGCGTCGCGTGCGGTCCGGCGATCTATTGCTCGCGCTTCCTTCCAGCGGACTTCACACCAATGGTTATTCGCTGGCGCGCAAGCTTGTGTTCGGCTCGGCAAAGCTGGATCCAAACACATACGTCGCGGAGGTCGGCAATAAAATCGGCGCCGAGCTTCTAAAGCCTCACCGCGCCTATTGGCCCCTTCTGAAAAACATCCTCGAGCGAGGATGGGTTTCATCCATGGCTCACATCACCGGAGGCGGAATTACCGGGAATTTGCCGCGCGCGCTTCCGGCAAACGTTCAGGCGGTCGTCGAGCTCGACCAATGGCCCGTGCTTCCTATTTTTCGCTATCTCGCACGCCTGGGAAAAATCGATCGCGACGAGTTGTTGCAAACTTTCAATCTGGGCGTGGGAATGATCCTGATAGTGCCGCCAAAGCACATCTCTCGCGTAGAATCGGAGCTTCGGCGCCGCCGCGAAAAATTCTACATGATCGGCCGCATCGAGCGCGCCAATCGCAGTAAACCGAAAGTAACCTACACCGGAACCCTCGCGCTGTAGCGCACGGCCGGCCTTCGCCTCTTGAGTTACAAACAATCTTTTTGAGCTATCGCACTGAATTCCGGCCAGAAAAGTCGTTTCATGTTTTGGTGTGCCAGCGTAACTGTGCTAATTTCGGCCTGCATGAAAAAACGCATAGGAGTTCTACTTTCAGGGCGCGGATCGAATTTCGAAGCGCTGGCGGCGAGCGTTGCTTCCGGGCGCGTCCCTAATGCCGAAATCGCCATCGCACTGAGCAATCGTGAAGACGCACGGGGAATCGAGAAGGCCCGTGCTTTGGGAATCGACGCGCGCGTGATCCCTTCCAAGGGACTCGAACGCGAGGCCTACGATAAGCTTGTCATTGCGGCCTTGCAGGAAAAGCGCGTGGACTTGGTTTGCCTGGCGGGTTACATGCGGCTTCTTTCGCCGCAATTTGTGGCTGCCTTCCACCATCGCATTCTGAATATTCATCCGTCGCTGTTGCCTGCGTTCCCTGGGATGGAAGCGCAGCGCCAGGCGCTGGAACATGGGGTTAAATTTTCCGGGTGCACCGTGCATTTTGTGGATGAAAATCTGGATGCGGGCCCCATCGTGCTGCAAGCATGCGTGCCCGTCGAAGACAGCGACACGCCGGAGATCCTATCTGAGCGCATTCTGCGAGAAGAACACCGCATTTACGCCGAAGCCGTGCGCATCGTTTTGGAAGGAAACTTTCGCATCGAGGGCCGCCGCGTGCTAAATGCCACCCAGAGCGCGCCGGAGAAAAAATAGTGGCTTCTCAATTCAAGCCGGTTGAAGAGCAATTCTCCTACCTTCAAAAGGGTGCCGCGGAAATCATTCGCGCTGACGAACTGAAAGCCAAGCTTGAGAAGTCCGCGAAAGAGGAAAAACCTCTGCGCGTTTACCTCGGGGTGGACCCAACGGCGCCGGACATACACCTGGGCCACACCGTTGTGCTGCGCAAACTGAAACAGTTTCAGGATATGGGCCACACCGCGATTTTTCTGATTGGCGATTTTTCGGCCATGATCGGCGACCCCACCGGCCAGTCGGAAACCCGGCCTCCTCTGGCTCGCGACCAGGTGGACGCGAACGCAAAAACCTATCTCGAACAGGTGTTTAAGATCCTCGACCGCAAGAAGACCGAGGTTCGCTACAACAGCGAATGGCTCGGCAAGCTTTCGAGTTCCGAGGTGGTTCAGCTCTGCGGCAAGTATCGTCTCGCTCGTATGCTGGAGAGAGAAGATTTTCGCTCACGCCTGGAAAAAAATCTGCCGATTTCTGTCCACGAACTCCTCTACCCGCTCCTGACGGCTTACGATGCTGTCGCGCTCCAAGCCGATGTGGAACTCGGCGCCACCGAGCAGAAATTCAATCTGCTGGTGCACCGGGACATCCAGCGCGAATACGGCCTGCCGGGAGAAGTCGTGCTCACCATGCCAATCCTGGTGGGGCTCGATGGCGAGCGCAAAATGTCCAAGAGCCTGGGAAACTACGTAGGCATTACCGAACCGCCGGATCATATGTTCGGAAAGCTGATGTCAATCTCTGACAAGCTCATGTGGTCTTATTACGAGCTGCTCACCGATTTCGCGCCGCCCGTGATTGTGCGGCTGCAAGAAGAAGTCAACATCGGTGTGTTGCATCCCATGGACGCAAAGATGCAGCTCGCGCACAACATCGTGGCAGGCTTTCACAGCGAAGAAGCCGCCAAAGAAGCCGCGGACGAATTTCGCCTGGTCTATCGCGACAAAAAAGCGCCTACAGATTTGCCGGAAATGAAGTTGGCGTGGGGCACGCGCCCGCTGTTTGGCGTTCTAACCGAGACGCAACTGGCAAGTTCCAGAAGCGAAGCCGAGCGCCTGATTAAGCAAGGCGCTGTAGAGGTGAACGGTGAAGTTGAAAAAGATGTGAAGCGTACCATCGTTTTGAATCCTGGCGATTTGCTGGCTCTGCGAGTGGGTAAGAAGAGATTCCTGCGTGTTGTAGGCGTTTGACGAATTAGCGATGCTCGGCCAGGCGCTGCAAGCGGTCGAGCCAGGAACGGTCGCGCGCCGCGACTCCATAGCGAGTGAATATTCGATCGATTATTCTGCCGATGCGTCCCGGCATTTCATACTGATCCCGCATGGTTAATTTCGTGCCGTTGTCTGTCTGCTGAAGCTCCCACCGCTGCTTTCCCCGCACTCCGTAGGAATCCTGGAACTGCCACTCGAATATGCGTTCCCATTGGTAAGCCGTGACTACTGTGGTCAATGTGACTTCGCGTTCGGCGAGCTTGCCTGTAATGCGCACTTTCTGGCCCACCGCAAAGTCCGGCGCCCCGCCCTGCACCTCAAAGCAATCATTCATTTCTGCGCCATACCACAGCGGCATGCGTTGCGGAACAAAGAAAACGAAAATTTCTTTTGGGAGAACCGCGAAATTGAGCACGAACTCAAGATTGGCCATGGAGCGAGAGGTTATCTCAGAGTCAGGATCTATTGGACTTCCACAAGGACCAACGAGACGTCGTCGGTAGCCGGCCCCTCCCGCCACGCGGACACGCGATCGAGAATGCCGCGTTTCATTTCCTTGAACGGAAGGGATGAAGTTTCCCGCACAATTTTCTGCACGCCCTCCACGCCCAGCATTTCACCTTGGGAATCGAAGACGTCCGTGATGCCATCGGTGTAAAGCACGATGCGGTCGCCTACTTCCAGATCCACGTCGAGCGTGGCTTCTGCTCCCACCGCATCAGGCAGCGCACCCAGCACCATGCTGCGCGATTCCAGCAGGCGTGGCTCTTCGCCATCGCGAACGATCATGCCCGGCGGATGGCCCGCTCCGGCAAAAAGCAATCGCCGCCCGCCGCGATCCAGTTGAGCCGCGGCGATAGTAAAAAAGAAGACAGAGCTGCCGATGTTGTGCATCACGAAATAATTCAACTGCCGAAGCATGGTGGCGAGCGGCGCTCCGTTGCGGAGCTGGGTCATGGTTTCGGCGTAGATTCGGTTAGCCACCAGAGCGGAGCCAATGCCGTGGCCCGAGACGTCGCAAACCAGCAAATTCAAGCGATCGTTGTCGAGAGCGTTCACCAAGCCGAAATCGCCGCCAATCGTTCGCACGGGATGGTAATAGGTCTCCACATGCACGTTTCCCCACACGATCGACTTCGGCGCGAGGCTCTGTTGCACGCGCGCCGCCAGCGTCAGATCCTCTTCGATTTCTTTTTGGCGTTCCTCGAGCAGCTTATTTGCGGTGCGAAGTTTGTCTTCCGCAAATTTCTGCTCGGAAATATCGGTAAAGGTGATGATTGCAAACCGGCGCCCGTCCGGATCTTCAATGGACCGCGCGCTGACGATCACGGGAAGGCGGCTACCATCGTGCCGTGGCAACACGAATTCGAACCGGTTATGGCCCGCCCGCAGACCCTTCTCTCTATGGTGCGTGAGCTCGTCGGCTTCTTCGGCGGTGAAAAATTTGTCAAAGTTAGAACCGAGAAATTCGGAGCGCGGTATGCCTGTCATTTCTTCAAAATTTGCATTGGCGAAGATGATTTGGGGGCAATCGTCCGCAATAATCACCCCTTCATTCAATGTCTCAAGAATGCCTTCGATTTGCTCCAGCCATTCCGGCTGCTCGATGTCCACGGATTCCCCTTTGCAGGTGTATGTTACCTAAACGCGACCAAACCACCAACGCGCACTTCGTTAGACCGAATAAGCCGCCTTCCTCATTTGATTCCCTTAGGTGCGCCAACGCTGCAACGTTTTTATGGAGTACAGTAAAGTGAGAGCTATCACAAAAGGGAGAGTGGTTCGCGGATATCGTCATAATCCGCTTGCCAGAGAATAATGTCTGCTAACGGAAATCGGGTTCCGCCAGGCCCACGTGGATGGCCGCTGCTAGGAATGGCTTTGCAGGTGCTGCACGACCCGCTGGGCACCTTACAGCGCATCGCGCGCGAATACGGCGATATCGTTACCATTCCCATCGTATCTGAAAGCCGCATTCTGCTGAATCATCCGGACTACATCGAACAAGTAACTGTGATTCAACAAAGCAAATTTCATAAGAGCAAGCTCACCAAAGATGTGACCGGACGTTTACTGGGCGAAGGACTACTCATCAGCGAAGGAGATTTCTGGCGGCGTCAACGAAGGCTGGCGCAACCCGCTTTTCAGCGTAACCGAATCAATGAATACGCTGCAACCATGGTGGAAAGCGCCGAAGCTCACTCTAAGAAATGGCAGGACAGTGAAGAGCGCGACATGGCGCAGGAAATGATGGCGCTCACACTGGAAATTGCCGTGCGAACGCTGTTCGGCACTACCCTGCCCGGTGAAGCGCGGCAAGTTGGGCAATCGTTGGAGTTTCTAATGCGCTATTCATTGCGCAGAGCGCGCTCGCCTTTCAAAGTTCCGGAAAAATGGCCCACCCCTTCGAATCGCCGGGCGGAGCGCGAAATCCAATTTCTGGATTCGCTGGTGTACCGGATTATTGACGAACGCAAAAAACTCGGGAACGCGAACGAGCGCAACGATCTGCTTTCATTGCTGATGGCGGCCATGGATGAAGACGGGAGCCAAATGACGCCGAAACAACTTCGCGACGAAATCATGACCTTATTTATGGCGGGCCACGAAACTACCGCGCTAACGCTCTCGTGGGCCTGGTATTTGCTCAGCAAGAATCCCGCTGCCGAAACGCGGCTGCATGAAGAACTTCGCGACGTTCTCGCTGGCCGTCCGCCCACCATTGCCGACTTGGGACGTCTGCCCTATTTGCGCGGGGTGGTGAACGAAGTTCTGCGTCTTTACCCGCCTGCGTATGTCCTGGCGCGCACGTCGATCGCACCATGCACCATTGGGGGATACGATTTGCCTGCTGGATCGACAATAATTCTGTCGCAATGGGTGACACATCATGACCCGCGCTTTTTCGCCGACTCGGATGCGTTTCTGCCGGAGCGCTGGCTTGGCGGGCTGGAGGATCGCTTGCCTGCGGGCGCGTATTTTCCATTTGGCGACGGGCCCAGGCGTTGCATCGGCCAGAATTTTGCGTTGATGGAAGTGGTGCTGGTGATGGCGACGATCGCTCAGAAATTTCAATTTCGTTTGGCAACCGCGCGGAAGATTGTTCCAGATCCGCTGGTAACGCTTCGACCGCGAAACGGAATTCCCATGCGAATCGACGCGCGGCGATAGCGCGATGTTCTGCACCGGGCATTGCTATAGCGCCGAACAACCTGAGCCTGCGAGAATAGGCGGCAGTTCACTTCTTCACGAAGGTCATTTTACAAACTCGTCGGATCTGCCATTGGCCCAAGGATTATAAGTAAGCGCGAACTGGATGCGGTCGGGAATGGTTGGATGAGAATAAAACAGAAATACGTCGATCGGATTTGGCTCCGGGTCGGATAGGCCTACTTCTCCAAGAATCTGAAACGATTGCGCTGCGGTTTGTCCTGAATCCGGCGTCAACCCATGAGTAACTTCCAGGCCGTACTGGTCCGCTTGGTGCTCGATGTGGCGGCTGAACGCGCTATCGATTGGATTTGCTATGAAGGCAAAAATCGATAACAGAAGCAAAAGCACGGGCAGCGAGGCCCAATCATTTAACCCGCGGATTCCCCAGCCAGTGCGCCAGCGCGCAAGAACCCATCCGACAGATCGGTATCCGAGATAGAAGAGAATGAAAAGTATCAGTGCGGCGAATGCCATGCCTTTCCAGATGTGTTCCAGGACATAGTGGCCCATCTCATGTCCGGCTATGAAGACGATTTGCGGCGTAGTCATCTTGGCGATGGTCGTATCCCAAACTACGATGCGTTTGGAAGCGCCGAGTCCGGTGACGTAGGCGTTTAGCTCCGTAGTTTTTTCGCCGGCTCCCATCCAGAACATCCGCTCCGGCGGAATTGTTTGTCCGGCGCGCTGAACCATTTGTTCCAGGCTCGCGGTAAGAGCGGGGTCCCTCTGCGAAAGCGGCTCGAATTTGTGGAACATGGGATCAACCACAATCGGTTGGAGGAAAACCAGCAGAACGACAATTGGTAGGGAAACCAGCCAGAAATAGAACCACCAGCGGCGCGGACTGCTTCGAATTACGGCATACAAAATCACAATCAGTGCTATGCCGAGGATGATTCCAAGGAACTGGCCCTTGCTCCAATCCCATATCCAGGAACTCCAACTTTGAACGGAAATTCCAAATCTTCGCGAAACCTGATGCTCATAAATGTCGATTGGCAAGCTCAAGACATCGAGGGTTATAAAAAATAGCGGAGCGAATACCAGGGCTTGTACAAAACGCTTCGACGAACACCGTTCGGCCCAGTCGCGATATTTGGGCGGCAGCCTGAGTGTCAGGACCAGCCATAAAATGAAAAGACCGTAGGCGAAACCGATCAGCGCCATACGGAAACGAATTTGGCTCAGCTCGCGCGCCTTCTGATAGGTTTCAGGCGGAAGCGTATACGCGGTTACTTTTCGTTCGTCCGGCTGCGGGCTAGTCCATGGGGCCGAAGGTTGCGACGCGTCCGATGCTTGCTGCTGGGCTTGCATCCTTGCAGAAACTGACGGTTTGAGACTACTGGCGCCTAGATTCGGACTTAAGAACAGTGAAACAGTCAGGATCGCAAGAGGGACAACAAGCGTTTTCGCGTTCAAATTTCGAGTATTGCAAAATGTGATTTTTTGGCGATTTGAGCAGTTCGCGACTGTTTGTTTTCTATAAGTTACGGAGTGTTCTAATTCGCGAATTTGGCGATTTAATTTGCCGGAAAAACGGCCGGTTTCACTCAGTTGTTTAGAGGCGGAAGGTTTAAGAGGCTCTTTCGTCGGCATGCGGACCGAATTGGGAACGTCGGGCTCTGTAGAGGCTCGATGAAGCACTCGACTGTATTCCAATTCAGTCACGAGCGACGCTAGCATGTGATTCTGCAAAATTCAAGGACCTGTGTGTGTGAGATCTTTCGAACGAAGCCTTAAATCGTTCCAAACCAATTGAAACCAATTTCGTGCCAACGACGTTAGTCCTGATAGATTCGCACTCGCATGCGGTTGTGCAAGATGAAGGAGACGCTGGTTGATGAAGCTCTTAATCGATGGGGTGGGCAAGCAATATTCGGGGAAGCTATGGGGCCTGCGCGGTCTGCGGCTTGAGCTAGGTCCAGGAGTCGTGGGATTGCTGGGGCCCAACGGCGCCGGAAAATCCACGCTGATGCGCATTCTTGCCACGGTTACGCGCGCTAGTGAAGGGCGTGTGCTTTGGAACGACAACGACATTGCGCAATCCCCTGACACCTTGCGCGCCGTGCTGGGATACTTGCCTCAGGACTTTGGCGTTTATCCGCATCTGACCGCGCTGGAATTTTTGGAATACATGGCCGCGGTGAAGGGGCTGGACGCGAATTCGGCGCGGCGGCGAATTGATGAACTGCTGGCGGTGGTGAATCTGGCGGAAGCGCGCGACCGGGCGCTCGGCGGGTTTTCAGGCGGAATGAAACAGCGTGTGGGCATCGCTCAGGCGCTGCTGAACGATCCGCAAATGCTGATTGTGGACGAGCCGACAGCGGGGCTCGACCCGGAGGAACGCGCACGCTTTCGGAATTTGCTCTCCGAACTCTCCGGTGAACGCATTGTGATTTTCTCGACCCACATCGTTTCGGACATCGAAGCAATTGCGACCGACATTGCCATACTTGGCGGCGGACGACTGCTGGCCCATGCCGCGCCGGAAGATTTGTTGCGCGCCGTGGAAGGCAAAGTATGGGAGTGGGTGATTCCCAGCGCGGAGATACCCGCGGCAAAGCAAAAATTCTTGATTTCAGCGAGCGTGCGACGAACCGATGGAGTCCACATTCGGATTGTAGCCACAGAGCGGCCCGGTTACGGCGCTGTGCAGGCCGCCCCCACGCTAGAGGATGCTTATCTGCACTGCATATCCAGCCAGCGAACGAGCGCCGCGGCATGAGCAACACTGCAAACAGCGCGAGAATTTTGTACCACTTGGCGCGTGCGGATTTTTTGGAGCGCGTTCGCCGCTACAGTTTTCTTCTCACGATGGGCATTTCCATATACCTGGGATATGCGGCGGCTTCGGGCCAGCTGACCATGCGTGCCAACGATTCACGGGGTGTTTTTAATTCTGCGTGGATTGGCGGCTTGATGGCGCTCATTTCCGCCACTTTTCTGTCGCTCGCAGGATTTTATGTGGTGAAGAACACCATTGAGCGCGATCGCTTAACGCGCGTCGGCGAGATTCTCGCGTCCACACCGATGTCGAAGACGCTTTATGTGATGGGCAAAGCGATCAGCAATTTCGTGGTGTTGGCGGCCATGGTGGGAATTCTGGCAATCTCCGGAATCATCATGCAGTTCTGGCACGCTGAGGACCCGCACGTCGACCTGTGGAAGCTGTTGGCCCCATTTCTGCTAATCGCGTTGCCGGCGATGGCCATGGTCGCCAGCGTAGCTGTGTTGTTCGAAACCCTTCCGGGACTGCGCGGCGGATTCGGCAACGTGTTGTATTTCTTTGTGTGGTCATTGGCGCTGGCGCTAACGGTATCCAGCGCTGAAAAGAACAGGAACTATTGGTTCGATTGGTCAGGATTATCCGTAATCTGGGGCAGTATCCGCGCCGCAGCAAATGTGCCACGGGATCATTCTAGCTTCTCCCTGTCTATTGAATCCGCCTCTCAAACCCACTCCAGTTCGACGTTTCTGTGGAACGGAATTCAATGGACTGCCGGTCTGGTATTGGCAAGGCTTTCCTGGTTCGTAGTCGCCGTAGCATTCACTTTTTTAGCGGCGTTATTATTTGATCGATTTGATCCCGCGAAGGGGCGCTGGCGGCGTGCAGCCCCAGCCCCGACCATAATTCATCCTGACCCCGCGGAAAGTGGGCCGCAGCTTAGGCCGGCGTATGCAACAGTTTCTCTTACACCAATAGGAACCAGAGGAGAGCATTTTAGATTCGGAGCGATCCTTCTGGCGGAACTGCGCCTGATGTTGAAAGGGCAAAAATGGTGGTGGTACGCAGTGGCCGCAGGCTTAATTGTCGGCTGTGCCGCGACGCCGTCTCCATCAACGCGCGGAATGCTTTTGGCCTGCGCCTGGTTCTGGCCGATTCTGATTTGGTCCAAGATGGGTGTACGCGAAATTCGCGACCAAACCAGCCAGCTTATCTTTTCCGCTCCGCATCCACTTGCCCGGCAGCTTCCGGCAGTGTGGCTCGCTGGGGTGACGCTCGCGCTGATCACCGGGAGTGGATTCGGCGGCCGGCTGCTCTTAGCGGGAGACTGGTATGGGTTACTCGCATGGCTAATTGGCGCGCTTTTTATTCCAACGTTGGCAATGACCCTGGGAGTGTGGAGCAGATCAAACAAGCTCTTCGAGATTATCTACACATTGCTGTGGTACATCGGCCCCATGCATGAGACGTTGCAGCTCGATTTCATGGGTTCAGTGCCTGGGACAGCATCCACCCGCATCCCTGCTTTTTATCTTGTATTGGCGACAGCGATGATAGCGGTGGCCTTTCTTGGCCGCAAACGCCAATTGCAAACTTGAAGTTAGGGCAAGGGGGGCGGCTGCTGGCAAGAAGTACAGGTTGCTTCTTTGGGTGCGCCGGCCAACGCAAACCAGCAGCAAAAGCCCAGAGCGATTAGGATAAATTTATGCCAATTTGTCCCTGGGGAGATGGAACTATGAAAATCGCGCGCTGGTCAATCGGGTTACTTCTGATTTTGTCTTTCGGACTTTCTGCAGCCCAACAGGGGGACCAGCAATCCACGCAGCAACCGGCCAATAACTCCCTGGTGGATGCGGCTCGGCGCACGCGCGAACAAAAGAAAGAGCAGCCAAAAGCAGTTCATGTATGGAATGACGACAATGTTCCGAAGACAGTGGGAGTGAGTGTGGTGGGCCAAACACCCGCAGCTGAAAGCGCGAGCGGCCCTGCCAGCACAGCGGCGAACTCCACGGCGAGCGGGCAAAATCCTGCTGCCGCGGCGGCGGCTCCCGCTCCCGAGGATCTCGCAGCCGTTACAGCCGAGCTGACCTCGGCTAAGGATCATCTGAAAAGCCTGCAGACCGATCTCGACATTCTTCAGCGGAAGAACACCCTCGACGAACAGATGTATTTGAGCAAGCCGGAACACGAAAATGACAAAGAGGGCGCCGCGCTACTGAAGAGCGAACAAGACCAAATCACGGCGTTACAGACGGAAATAGTGGAAGCGCAGAAAAAAGTGGATGAGCTTCAGGCGAAACTCTCGGCCTCCATGCCACCCGGCAATTCCAATTGACGACCGCTATAGTCGAATAAAACTTCTTCGGGCGTCTCAATCGATCTTCCTGGTCCGGTTCGGAAATTTTCTCGATCTCCGCGAAAGACAGCCACAACCAATTGCACAGATTTTTTCTTGACACACTAAAGTGATCGGCGCACAATCCGGCCAAGTTTACGGGAGCGCTGATTTTTTTCGGGGGCAGTTCTGAACGAGAGCGGCGGGCCGAACTTAGCGCGTTGAGAGGAAATGCTGCAACATCCAGGCTGGACAGTTCAATGTTTGAATCCGGAATGCGCCGCGCGAGGACGCTGGCTCCGCGTGGAGGATGTGCCGCAGGATTGCTGCGGCAGTTGCGGAGCGCCGCTACATAAAGTCTTGCCGCCGTTGCCACCGCGTTTTAGGGCGCGCTCGCGTCCGATGATGAAATACCGGCCCATGGGCCGCCGCTGACTTCGCACCAACAGTCAAAAAAACTGATTTGAGTCAGATTCTCTCTGGCGCGTTCAAGCCGGCCTTTAGAAATAAAACTTCAACGCTAACTGAATGATACGAGGGCCGCGGTCAGAGACAACTTGTCCAAACGTGGAACTAAGGCCCGAGTTATCCACCCGGTAAAACTGCGTGTGGTTAAAGGCATTGAAGAATTCCGCGCGAAATTCCAGCGATTTGGATTCCCGGATGGGAGTTTTCTTAACCAGCGAAATATCAAAGTTGTTGATGCCAGGTCCGCGGATGGCATTGCGCGAAAGGTTGCCGTAAGTAAATAGAGGAATTCCTTCGGCCGGAGCGCAATCGGGAGTCGCAAAAGGGCAAGGGTTACAGACCATGTTCGTCGGATTAATCCAAAAATTGCCGGGAGAACCGTTGTTGCTGTTACATTGACTGGAATATCCCATCGAAGTGTTCTTGGGGTTGGTACGCTGAATCGGCCCGATTACATCCACTCGCGTCAGGTCCGGGCTCTGATCCTGCTCACTCGCGTTGCTATTGGAATACAAGGTGATTGGGTTACCTTTCTGGAAGGAAGCAATCATGTTCGCTTGCCAGCCTTGGGCGACCTTTTTCAGAACTCCGTCGCTGTGAACGGCTTGCGCAAAGGGTAATTCGTAAAGTCCGCTGATCACCAACCGCTGGGGCACGTCGAAATCGGCGAGGGCTCGATCCAGGCGAGGATCGAGAGGATCGGTGTACTCGGCGGAACGAGAGCGAAAACCGGAAGTTAAATCGATGGTTTTCGCGACGGTGTAAGCGGCTCGAAGCATCAGGCCGTGGCTGAAACGCTTGTCCACCGTCAATTGAAACTGATCGCTATCGGAAAGTCCGTTGCTGAAGTTTGTCAACAATTGCTGCGGGCCGGTTGGAGTGCCGGTGGGATCGTAGGGATCGGATGGAAATGAACCGCCTTGGCAGGCGGAAAGCAACCGGGCACATTCCGGATTTACCGGCGAGGTAATCAATCCTGCCTCATATGCGGGCAGATACGTGTTCAACTGATTCTGCAAAATCGAAGGTTGCGGGAAATTCACCTCTCCTGAACTAATCAGTTTCCGGCCGAGGCTTCCCACGTAAACCGCTTCCACCATGGTGTCCTTGGTGGCCTGCCACTGAAAGCCGTAGTTGAAATTCTCGGAATAAGGCGTGCGGAAGTGGGGATAGGTGAGATAGGCGAACGGAATTGGACTTGGCTGCCGGAATCCCGGGACGAACGGATTATACGGATTCGTCCCGGGCGCCCAAGGATCCGCGATGGCGCCGCAGGGAACCGGCCCAGGGCAATCTGACAGCGAGCCCGGTCCATAGGAAGGAAAAATATTCGCAATGTATCCGAAAGGAGGTTGGCCGCCGAATTGCAGGTTCAGCGCGCCATCTTCGATGTCGTAGAAGATGCCGAAGCCTCCGCGCATGACCAGCTTTGCATTGCCGAGCATATCCCAGGCGAATCCAAACCTGGGCGCAAAGTTGTTGTAATCCGGATAAACCAAGCCAGCATTCGGTGTGCCGGGATCTCCGGGATAAAGAATATTGGGAGGCGCGTCAGGGAAGACCGTGGACTGCTTGCCGGGGAACCAGCCCAGGATATTATCGTGAATGTCGTGCTGCGGAACGTAATACTCGTAGCGCAAGCCGTAATTCAAGGTGAGACGCGGCAAAATCTTCCAGGTGTCCTGAAGATATCCCGCGGCCGAGCCAGTCCGAATTCCATAAGTAGCAGGCGAGGACTGGTAATATTCATCGGAAAAGCCAGCCACGAAATCGGCGTATTCGTCTCCGGTGAAATCTCCAAAAGTGAAATCTTCGCTGCCATTGTTGTAATAGTCGTAATAGAAATTATTTCGTATGCGAGTGAAATCGGCTCCAAATTTTATCTCGTGTTTGCCGAGCGTCCATGTGAAGTTGTCGGACCATTCAAATGTGGCGCGGTGCAACGTGGTGGGTCCCTGAACGGAAGGGCCCAATACAAACGAGGGACCGAAAATTGTGGGTGGCGCCGGAGCCTTGGTATCGGCCGGAGTCACGTTGGTAAATCCCAAAGCGCTGGGCGGCGTATGATCGACCGGCACTCCCTGGCTCGATGCGAACCGGCTAGCGGCGAAACGGAACTCGTTAATTTTGCTGCTAGAGAATGTGTGCGTCCAGGTGAACGTACCAATCTGATTGCGCTGACTCTCCAATCCTGCTGAGCCGACCGGAACGTTCCCGCCCGACCCGATGGGCTGAAGACCTGTTAGTGAAGAAATCGTGCCACCCTCTTCTGGAAAAAGAGCGCGTGTGTCATCAATCAAATATGCAAACGAGATGGTGTCCTTGGGGGTGACGTTATAGTCCCAGTGCACGATTCCTTGATCGTCATTGATTCCAGCCAGCGGGGACGCCGTGAAAGTATCGGTTGATCCGTCATTAGGCAGAGGCATGTACTTGGCGATGTAATTCGCGATGATCGGGTTCACGGTAACCTGGTTATTGGGATACGGAGTGCCGGTAATGGGATTGATAAGTGGAAAATTATCGGCGCTGAAGTCTCCGGTGCGTTCCGGAACGGTTAGCACGCCGACCGGACTCGGCGTCATTCCTTCACCACGCCGAGTGCCTTGATAGGCCACGAAGAAAAACGATTTGTCCTTTTTGACCGGCCCTCCCAGCGTTGCGCCGAAGACGTTCCGTCTGTAGGCAGACTTGATTCCATCGGCCAGGTAATCCGTCGCGTTCAAAACATCGTTGCGCATGAATTCGAAAACGTCGCCGTGGAAATCATTGGTTCCGGATTTTGTAATCTGGTTGACGATGCCACCCGAAGTGCGCCCATACTCCGCATCGTAGTTGTTCGTTAAAATCTTGAATTCTTCCACGGCGTCCGGGTTGGGGCTGACAATGATATTGTTGCCGAGAAAATCGGTGTTGTTCGCGCCGTCGAGAAGAAAAGTGAGCGATTCCGAGCGCTGACCGCTTACCGAAAAAGGATTGCCGGAGGAGTCATCCTGGTCCGGAGGAAAAACGCCGGCCTGGAGCAGACCGAGCTGCAGTGTGTCACGATCGAGCAAAGGCAAGTCGCGGATGGCGCGTTCGTTTTCAACCTTGCCGAGAACCGCGCTAGTGGTGTCCACTTGCGCGACGTTCGCGGTTACTTCCACGGTTTGAGCTGCTTGGCCAACTTTCAGGGAAACGTCGGCGCGGCCGTTCTGGTTTAGTTCCAGAACGATTCCGTCTTGAACGAATGTTGTGAAACCGCCTTTCTCGACGGTTAGCTTGTATTTGCCTACTTGCACCAAGTCGAATAAATAGGATCCGTCGCTGCCGCTAGTAGTAGTGCGCACGATTCCCGTGCCGGTATTTGTGAGGGTAACTTTCGCTCCAACAACCACACCACCGGATTGGTCGGTTATAGTGCCGCGCATCGAAGCGTTGGTTTGGCTCGAGGCAGTACGACCGAGAATTGAAGTGCCGGTTAATGCGATGACGAGAATAAAAATAGCTCGAAGTAATCTCACGCCCACCCCCGTATTGGTGAGAACTCGCGCTGAGGACGTGCAGGCCGCGGAGTGGCTGGAACCACGTCGGAGGAACAAAACCATAGGCTGAACGCCATTCAGATCGCGGCCGATTGCCTCAAGCCTACAACCCCTTGATGCCCGCACTCTATAGAAGCGTGCGCGCTGGAGTCAAGAAACATTCCGTATTTATGGACCTCGAAGTGGTTGGTCTTAATGACTTGAAGTCAGCTAAAAAGGGGAGCGGCCGGTGGGGGTGCCGGCCGCTCGTGGGCATGGGGGTAATGGAGGTGTAGACATTCGAAGCGCCTATGAGGGGCCTCGAACTCATCTCGATTCTGGCTGTGACTAGCGCGGGCGTCGATAGTGCGAAGGGTCCAATTAGTCCCAGTACCTTCGTACCTCGAATGCGCTTCGCGCAATGTTCGCTTCGGCGGCTGGCATTGCCCTGCGTAGTGCGCGGTGATACGCTCGGCCAAAGCAACTGGTTGTGACCTCACCTATGGGCGCTACTGGAACGAAAATCGATCGAACGGCAACGGTTACCTCGCAGACGCTCCATGTACTGCGTCAGCTTCTGGTGGAGTTAGGCGGGCAACGTGGTTTGGAAGAGCTGAAGGCCCGCGGCGCAGCGGCGCATCTGGAACGCGAACTTGGTCTCGGAAGCCTGGAGCGAGTAGAGCTCATGCTGCGCTTGGGCGACGCTTGCGGTGTGCGTCTGCCTGACCGCGTGGTCGCGGAGGCTGACACGGTACAAGACCTGGTCAAAGCCGTTCTGCGCGAGGAGTCCGGTACTGGATCCGCGGCACGCGGTGCGATTCCAACGGCCGCTGCGGGCACGGCGATCGCAGCTATACATCCGGTTGCCATCCGCGCTGATATCGAAGAGCAAATATGCAACGCCGAGACTCTGACTGAAATTTTCCGCTTGCGAGGACGCGGTGAACCGGGGCGAGCGCATATTTATCTCTACGAGGAGAACGATGAGCCGCGGACAATAACGTTCGGCGAGCTTTTCGAAAGCGCCTCAAGGTTAGCCGCCGCATTGATACGGCACGGTCTGGAGCCGGGCCAGACCGTTTCAATCATGCTTCCCACCTGCGCGGAATTCTTTTGGACCTTTGCGGGCATCCTGCTTGCGGGCGGAATTCCGGTGCCGATTTATCCGCCGTTCCGCGCCGATCGCATCGCTGAATATGCCACACGGCAATCCGCTATCCTGCGCAATGCGGAAGTGCGATTTCTGATTACCTGGAGGCAAGCTGAAGGGTTGGCCCGATTGCTCAAGCCGCGAGTGCCAAGTCTACGAGAAGTTCTCAATGGGGGAGAGCTAGCCAAGCCGGTAACTAAACCAGCCGCGAAACCGAATTCCGCCGCGCACTGGCGGCCGGTGGAGAATCTAACGCATCATGCGCGGGCCGATGAAATTGCTTTTCTGCAATACACCTCTGGATCCACGGGCGATCCCAAGGGTGTCATCCTCACGCACGCGAATCTGCTCGCGAATATCAAATCGATCATTGCAGGTATTGAAATAAAACCAGACGACGTTGCGGTGAGCTGGCTGCCGCTTTATCACGATATGGGACTGATCGGTGCGTGGTTCGTTCCTCTCTTCACCGGAATCCCTCTGGTCGTGATGTCGCCGCTCGCTTTTTTGAGCCGGCCGGAACGCTGGCTGCGAGCTATTCATAAGCATCGCGGCACCATCAGTCCCGCTCCTAATTTTGCGTACGAGCTTTGCGTGCGAAAGATTCCGGACAAGGACTTGCAAGGTCTGGATCTGACTTGCTGGCGTGCTGCAACCAACGGCGCCGAGCCGGTCCGCGCCGAGACGCTCGAAAGATTCGGAACTCGCTTTGCGCGCTACGGTTTTCGCCGCGAAGCGCTTCTCCCGGTCTACGGACTCGCCGAAGCAACGCTAGCCGTTTCGGTGCCAAAACTCGGCGCGGGTTACAAAGTGGACCGCATCGAACGCGCCGCCTTTGAATCCGGCGGTCAGGCTAAGCCCGCCACGCCGGACGATACCGCCGCACTCGAGTTTGTGAATGCCGGAAAGCCTTTGCCGGGAATGCAGGTTCGCATCGTGGACGCCGACGGTCAAAATCTCGGTGAACGGAAAGAGGGACGTCTGTGGTTTCGCGGTGAATCGGCAACCAGCGGCTACTTCCACAATCCCACAGCGACCAAAGAATTAATGCGCGACGGCGACTGGCTCGATTCCGGCGATCTGGCCTACTGGGCCGACGGCGAAATTTACATAACCGGCCGCGCGAAAGACATCATCATCAAGGCTGGACGGAATTTATATCCGCACGAAGTGGAAGAAATTGCCGGACGCGTTCAAGGTGTGCGAGCAGGCTGCGTCGTTGCGTTCGGTGCTAACGATGCACGCACGGGAAGCGAAAGGCTGGTGGTAACCGCGGAAGTTCGCGACGTGGCAAGCGCGAAGCGTATCGAAGACGAAATCACGCGCGCGGTGACCGACGCGCTGGGGATGCCGCCGGATTTGGTCGTGCTGCTGCCGCCTCAATCCATTCCCAAAACCTCCAGCGGCAAGTTGCGACGCCGGGAGACGCAGCGGCTTTTCGCCGAAGGAAAATTGGGCAGGCGGCAGCAGCCGACTTGGTTGCAGGTTGCCGGGCTCGCGGCGCGCGGTTCGGGGCCGCGCGTGTGGGGCTGGACAAAGCAAGCGGCAACGGCCGCGTTTGAATTTTTTTACGGCGTGTACGCGATGTCGATTTTTGCGATTCTCTTGTTTCCCTTATGGACTCTCGTTGCCATCACTCGGAATCAAAAGCGCGCGGCCTGGCTCATACACAAGGGCACTCGATTGATGCTCAGAATGGCATTCGTTCCAGTGCGAGTGGAGGGCCGGGAAATTCTGGATCAGCGCAACACGTCCGGCGCTTGGATTTTCGCTCCCAATCACGCGAGCTATCTCGACATTCTGATTAACTTCGCATTTCTCCCGCCGGACGTGCGCTTCGTGGCCAAGGGCGAAGTCCGCGACATGCCATTTTTCAGCACCATGGCGCTTCGCAGCGGCCAATTTTCGTTTAATCGCGGCGATCCGCAGGCGCGTATCCGCCAAGCGGAGCAAGTGAATGCGGCGCTCCAAAGCGGAGAGTCCGTGGGGATTTATCCGGAGGGAACCTTCACAGCGGCCGCAGGGATTCGTCCGTTCCAATTGGGGGCTTTCAAAGCGGCTGTCGATACGCAGCGTCCCATCTGTCCTGTGTCGGTCAGGGGCGCGCGGCGAATTCTGCGTGATAAAACCAAGTTGCCGCGGCCCGGTCGCGTTACGGTTACCTTCGGCCCCCTGGTACTTCCGGATCGCGCCGCCGGAAATGATTGGCAGGAAATTGTTCGCCTGCGTGACACCACTCGTGAATTAATCGCGAAGAATTCAGGCGAACCACTTCTATAGCCGAAAGTCTCTACGGTAATTACCTGATACAACAGCCATTAACATTTATGAGATGAGGGGTAACCTCTTCCGATTCGGAGGCATCTTACTGCTTCCAGCCCATCGCTGCAGCTCGCGCTTGTACGGGGGCGGCAGTTGAAGTCGGGGCGGTACGGGGCGACTCGTGGCAAGATTTACTGCCCACGATAATCCTAAAATTCGATAACCCTGAGGAGGGATTCGTATGTTCAGAAAGCTATCATTGTTGTGTGGTTTGATTTTTCTAATATCGCTCACTGCGCACGCGCAGGATTCAGACAAAGTGGAACTGTACGGCGGCTATTCCTATATGCGTTTCGATAGTTCGCCGATCACGAACATGAATGGTTGGCTGTTGTCCGGCGAGTATAAGCCAACCAGCTGGCTGGGCGCTGTTGCAGAGTTTGGCGGGGATTATGGTTCCGGCGCATCCGTTCATACATTTTTGTTCGGACCGCAGATATCGTTGAACTCTCGTGTTTCGCCGTTCGCGCACGTTCTGGTAGGAGCAGCGCATTTTAGCGCCAACAACGGAAATCTGACGGATACCTCTTTCTCTCTGGCTGCAGGCGGAGGCATCGATGCCAGGATTTTCCACGGGGTTCACTGGCGAATTATTCAAGCCGACTACGTGCCGACGTTTTTCTTCAACGGCCGGCAGGATAACGGCCGCGTTTCCACCGGTATCGTCATCAAGTTCTAGTCTCTAAGGTAACTTAAACCTGCGGGGCGTATTGGAAAATCAAGGCGCCCTTGCAGCTTCGCGGCTTACTCCAGAACGAAATTCACGGTGATCTCCGTCTCGACTTCCACGATCTCGTGATTCAACTCCGTGGGCCGATAGCGCCATTCGCATACAGCAGCCAAAGCAGCCTGCACTAGTAGCGGATGGCCGCTCAGGACTTGCACATCGCGCACGCGCCCGTCTTTTCCAATGATTGCCTGCAAGCGAACAGTGCCGGCTATGTGCATCAAGCGCGCTGCCGGAGGATATTTAGGCTGAACTTTATTGAGCAGCGCCGCTTCCATCACGCCTTCGCTCATTGGCCGGGGCTGCGGCTTTTCGGCTTTGGGTTTGGGCGGCTCCGGAATCGGACGCGAACCTATTCCACCAGGAATGTCTTCTCCGCCGCCGGTGCCCGAACCCAGCGAGCCACCCGGGCTAAAGCCCGGGCCAATTGAAGGAGCGTCTTCGGAGGAAACTGCCGGCGCGTGGTTCTGAATATGCGCATTGTGAAGCGACATTACGTTGTATGTAGCTGAGGAAGTTTCAGTGGGTTGATGGTGTGGAGCGGCGCGCGGTCCTACGGGTGCCGAGCTTGAGCCGCCATGATAGGGAGGCGCTGGCGTAATCAAAAATTGCTGCGGTGGCAGGCCCTGTGTAATCAGGGGAAGCAGAAACATTACGGCCACCAGCGCAGCTTCCAAAATAATCGAGGCCAACAATGCCTCTCGCCGGACCCATCTCGATCTGCCAAGCGATTGCTTGTCGCCGTCCACCAGGCATTGCGAGAAATCTTCGCGCTTTCTCATGGCACACTCCTCCGCAAAGTTCCTATAATCAGAGCCTCGGGAGTTTCGCGCGAATCCCTTATAAAGATAGACACCATCAAAGGGCTTTGGTTCCAACGGAGTCCGAGTCCAACTGTGAAAGGCCGTAGAAACAATAGGTTTAGGCATTTACAAAAATTGGTACGTGCTTGAATCGGTTTTGTTGCGAGGTGCGTCTAAAGACTTGTAACGCTTTTATTGGGGGAGGGCCATTATGGAGAAAGAACAGAAAGAAACAATTGGCGTTCGATACACGGGTTGGGCCGCGTTGAACCGCGATCCTCTGGAAGACCGCGTGGAGTTTACTTGTCCGCAGTGCGGCACGCAGGGCACCAAAGCTGCAAGGCGGCCTCGGGCAGCGTACCACTTCACCGACGGATTCGTTCAGGATCTACAGGGAGAGGCTACGACTTGCCGCAGCTGCAAGCATTCCTTGCGCGTAGTGCCGGTCGTAATGCTCCACGATCAGGACGAGAAGCGGCGCTTCCAAGCAGTCTTCGCAACCGAGCCGTACTCGAATAATTAATCGTCTATCGAATTTGCAACGCTCTTGCGCACGGAAGATGGGGAGGAAGTCCCTGGGGGCTTCTTCCCCGTTTTTCTTTTGTACCGCAAATTATTCGAGCAGTGCCGGCACGCGCTACATCCGGCGGGTAGGTTCGATGTATGAATCCGATTCCAACTGAAGATGGTGAGCTTCCAAATCCTTGCGGATGTGATCGAAAGCTTCGTCCACGTTATCGGCAAACTGGAGCAGCTTGAATTCGCGCTCGTTAATGGTGCCGGTGCGAACCATGTGCCGCCAGTTGATGACTTTGTCCCAATATTTCCTGCCGTAGATCAGAATCAGATGGTGCGACGAAAGTTTGTTGGTTTGTAAGAGTGTAAGCATCTCGCCTAGCTCATCCATGGTGCCGAATCCGCCTGGAAAAATAATCAGGGCCTTGGCCATTTGTGCGAACCACAATTTGCGCATAAAAAAATAGTGAAACAGGAAGTTCAGTTCCGGCGTGATATATCTATTTGATTCCTGTTCGTGCGGAAGCTGGATGCTGAGTCCAATAGAAGGCCCGCCGGCTTCGTATGCGCCGCGATTGGCCGCCTCCATGATTCCAGGCCCCCCACCGGAGCAAACCACGAACCTTCGCGGCTTGTCGCCCAGCGTCATGGACCACTGGGTCAGTCGTCGAGAAAGCTCGCGCGCCTCTTCGTAATAGCGCGACATGGAAAACAAAGACCGCGCGGCGCTGACCTTCTGGCGCCATTCGGCATTGTGGCGTCCACGAGCATTGCGCTGTACTGCTTTCAGATGCACCAGCGCGCGATCGCGAGCCTGTATGCGTGCGGAGCCGAACATCACAATCGTATCGCTCACGTTTGCGCGACGAAGTCGATCCAGCGGGTCAATGTATTCGGCCAGAATGCGAAGCGGCCGGGCCACCAGGCTTTCCATGAACTTGGGGTCTTCGTAAGCTAACTTGGGATGGGGCTGGGTACTGCGGCGGCGCATGTTCTCTCCCTCATTGCACGAATATTCATTTTAGGAGAACCTCGGCGAAAAGCCAGTCAGCGTGCGCAAGCGCTATTGCACTGCAAGCAACGCCTCCTAGTTCCGGCGAATCAGATAGACTGAATCGATGGGACGTCCGAGAAATACGCGTAGGCGAATGGCGGGACGGCTTCCCTGGTTAGCGGCGATTTGTCTGGCGCTAACGTGCCTGGCGGCGCCCGGCCCCGCGTGGTGCCAGGAGGCTCCGCCGGGTCCGCTCCAGCAGAAGCCGGGAGTAACCCCGGAAAAGGTACCCACAGCCGAGCAGCAGAAAAATGCGATCCGCGTTCGCGTGAATGAAGTGATTGCGCCGGTGACGGTGACCAATCACTCCGGCGAAATGCTGCTCGACCTTTCCAAGGAAAATTTCCGCGTTTTTGACAACGGCGTTCAACAAAAAATCGACCACTTCGATCTGGGCGGCGATCCGCTCTCTATTGTGTTGGCGATTGAAACCAGTTCGCACATTGAGCCCATGCTTCCTGCCATTCGCAAAACAGGGATCATTTTCACGGAAACGGTGATGGGACAAACGGCCGAAGCCGCTGTGATCAGCTTTGACAGCGATATCGAGCTTCTCGATAAATTCACTACCGATACCGACGGCGTGCAAAATACGATCAATCACTTGCGCATCGGCGTGGATCAATCGCGGCTTTACGATGCAATGTCGCGCGGCATTTCAATGCTGGAGGAGCGGCCCGCGGTTCGAAGACGGATTTTGGTGGTGATTTCCGAGGCGCAGGATTCCGGCAGTGAAAGCAAACTCGGCGAAGTATTGCGTCAGGCGCAGCTCGCTAATGTGACGATTTACACCATCGGTCTGAGCACGAGCATGGCTGATTTGCGCGCCAAGCCGAATCCGTATCAGGGACCGCAGCTCGGGGCGCCCGGGACGTTTCCAGTCCCGGTGCCGCCTGGCATGGCGCAAACGCCGGACAATGAAGCCGCAGCTCAAGGTCAGGGAAACATAGATCTGCTGGCACTCGCTGTCTGGCTGGTGAAAACCGGGAAGAATGCCATCGGGCCGAACTCATTGGAGATTGCCAGCAAAGCTACAGGCGGGTTACACGTGAACACGATGAAAGACAAGTCGATTCAAAAAGCCATGGACGAAATCGGCGGCGAGCTTCACGCACAATACACGCTGGGCTACCGTCCGCCCGGCGACGAGCCTACGGGCTACCACGAAATTAAAGTTACCGTCGATCGCCCTGGTGTCGACGTCCGCACACGCCCGGGCTACTACATCGCCCCGCCATCGTAAGAAACGAATTGCTTCGCGCTACTTTTTCTCGGGTTCCGGCGCGGCGGCTTCTTCCTCTTCCAGGATTGAAGCGGCTGCAGCGATGCGGTCGCCTTCTTCCAAACGCAGCAAGCGGACACCCTGCGTCGAACGTCCTGCTTCGCGTATCTCGCCGGAATGAACGCGAATCACTTTTCCTTGTCCCGTGATAATCATCACGTCGGAATCTTCGCGTACTTGCAACGCAGCCACCACCGGGCCGTTGCGGTCCGTGGATTTTAAGTTGATCACACCTTTGCCGCCGCGCGAGGTAACGCGGTACTCCGCGAGCGGGGTGCGCTTGCCGTAACCCTTTTCAGAAACGGTGAGCATCAGCGAAGTAAGCGATTCGCGAATCTGATCGCTTTCCAGCTCATCGAGATTCTGCGTGTCCTTCTTGTATTCCTTCTGGATGATGACGAAATCCGGCTGCGCGGCATCCATGCTGACCACGAAATCGCCTTTGGCCAGGTCCATGCCGTTCACACCGCCGGCCGCTCGTCCCATCGAACGCACTTCGGTTTCGCGGAAGAGAATTGCTTGTCCATCGTGGCTAGCCAGGAAAATCATCTGCTTGCCGTCGGTAAGTTTCGCGCCGATCAGTTCGTCGCCGGCGTCCAGGTTGATGGCAATGATCCCGGATGGACGCGGGTTCGAAAATTCAGCGATGGCAGTTTTCTTTACCGTGCCATTGCGCGTTGCCAGGAAAACGTAGCGGTCCGCTTCTTCCAGATTTCGCGCGGGAACCACGGCCGTGAGTTTTTCGTTTTCCTGCAAACGTACTAGCGTGCCGATGGCTTTCCCGCGCGTGGCGGCCGCAGCTTCGGGAATTTCGTAAACCTTCAGCCAGTAAATTCGGCCTTTCGAGGTAAACAGCAGAATGTAACTGTGCGCCGAAGCCACAAAAAAGTGCTCGACGAAGTCGTCTTCGCGGGTTTTCGCGCCAATACGACCTTTGCCTCCGCGCGATTGGTGGCGATACACATCAACCGAAGTGCGTTTGATGTAGCCTGCATGGCTCACGGTGATGGCCATCTCTTCGTCTTTGATCAGGTCTTCGAGTTTGATTTCCTCGACGCGGTCAACGATCTGCGTGCGCCGCTCATCGCCGTAGGATTTCGCGATCTCGCGCAGCTCGGCAACGATCACGGCTTTCAGTTTCTTTTCGCTGGCTAGAATTTCGCGCAGCTCCGCGATCTGCTCGCGAATTTGCTTCAGCTCGTTCAGAATATCGTCAATCGAAAGCTTGGTAAGGCGATGCAACTGCAATTCGAGGATGGCGTCGATTTGCGGATAGCTGAGACCGACAACTTCGGTGGCCAAGCCATATTTTTTGTTGTTGAGCTTTACTCCGGCAATACTCTTGGCTTTCCCGCCTTCCGAAATGGAAATCGATTTGTTGGCAAAGAAATTAAAGAGGTTTTCGCGGGCATTCGCGCGGCTGGAAGAACCGCGGATCACGCGGATCACTTCGTCCAGATAATCCAGCGCGATTTGGTAACCGAGCAAAATATGCTCGCGTTCTTCGGCTTTGCGGAGCTCGTATTGCGTGCGGCGGCGAACCACGTCGACGCGGTGCGCGATGAATAGTTGAAGCAGCTCGACCAAGCCAAGCTCGCGCGGCTGTCCGCCGACGATCGCTAGCAGAATCATGCCGAACGATTCCTGCATCTGCGTGTGCTTGAAGAGGTGGGCCAGAATAATTTGCGGCTCTTCATCGCGCTTGATTTCGACCACGATACGCATGCCGTCGCGGTCGCTTTCGTCGCGAATGTCGGCGATGCCTTCCAGTTTTTTGTTCTGAATTAGCTCGGCGATGTGGCCGATCAGCCGGGCTTTGTTCACCTGATAAGGAAGCTCGGTGATGACGATGTCCTGGCGGTCCTTGCCGCGCTGCTCGATGGCGACCTTCGCGCGCACCTGGAATGAGCCGCGTCCAGTTTTGTAAGCTTGCTCGATTCCCTCGCGCCCGTAAATATAGCCGCCGGTCGGAAAATCAGGGCCTGGGATCAGCTTCATCACTTTCTTCAGGTTGCTTTCGGGCTCTTCGATCAGAAGGATGGCGGCTTCGATGGTTTCTTTCAGGTTGTGCGGCGGAATATTCGTTGCCATGCCGACCGCGATTCCGCTGGATCCGTTGACCAGCAGGTTTGGAATTCTGGTGGGAAGTACGACCGGCTCGTGTTCGCTTTCATCGAAGTTGGGGACGAAATCGACGGTTTCCTTTTCGATGTCCGCCAGCATTTCTTCGGCGACTTTCGAAAGACGCGCTTCGGTGTACCGCATCGCCGCCGGAGGATCGCCATCCACCGAGCCAAAGTTTCCCTGGCCGTCTACCAGCGGATAGCGCATGTTGAAGTCCTGCGCGAGCCGCACCAGCGCGTCGTACACAGGCGTGTCACCGTGCGGATGGAATTTGCCCAGCACTTCGCCGACGATTTTTGCGCACTTGCGGTAGGCCTTCGTGGAAGTAAGCCCCAGCTCGTACATGCCGAACAGAATTCGCCGGTGAACCGGCTTCAGTCCGTCGCGCACATCCGGAAGCGCGCGCCCGATGATCACGCTCATGGCGTAATCGAGGTACGACTTCTTCATCTCCGATTCGATATCAACCGGCGTGGTTATTGACTTATCGATTTCGTCGGCCACTTGTCTCTCCGTATCTGTAATTACTCAGCTTAAGATTGCGTTCTTCTTGCCGCTCGTTCGATTACGTAGGTCTTGACCGTTTCGAATGCGGTGGCGTTGTTCGAAAAGCGCTGCGGCGCGAAGTGTGTTTCCAACTCGCGCAAAAATGAATCGCGCTCGACTTCATCCAAAGACTCAAATGCCACGCCCTGCTCGTTGTTCGGCGAAGACGTCGCCGTCGCACTAAACTCCGAACAGCTCATCCCGCGCAAACCCGGCAAAATCTTCCAACTCAATTGATACATCATGTTCATAGGCACGGTTTCAGTCGAAACGACACTTCTAAGCCCACCTAAAATCCCGTCAGGGCACGGCTTCAGCCGTGCCGACCTGCCGCAGCCACGAGGGGTTTTAACCCCTGAGGAGCTTCGTCCGTTGGAAATTTGCCTGAAACCGAAGACCACGGATATTCAGCGGACTCCACAACGAGATGCTTCTTCACGGGATTCTGCGCAACGTACTGGACATGCAAATCGTAGTCCGCCGCATCTCGAATGCGATGATCACTGAAACCTCTCTGCCACACCGGGAACTGAAAATGGAGCGCCTCACGAATAGCCCTGGCCGAACCCCCTTTAATGAACTGCACGGCCCTTTCGAGAGCCGTAGCGGCGCTAGGTGTCAGTAGCACGTGAAAGTGATCAGGCATCAGGACAAACGCATGGAGCTTGTAGGCTCCCGCGACGCGATAACGCAAGAGCGACGCGAGGAATATTTCGCACGGCGGAGCGACATTAAAAATCGCACGGCTCTGCCAAGTACGGGATGTTACGAAATATGTTCCAGGGACGCTGTGGTGGCGATTGGGTATGGCCATTACCTCAGCGGCTAAAGCCGCTCTCCTTCGCATTCGGTCGCGGCACGGCTGAAGCCGTGCCCTGACGAAAACTGCTGCCTCGACGCGTTAATGCAGGCCATGCCATTTATCGCTAGTTCCTTACAGGTCATCACTCTGCTCACTCGTTCGTTTCGCGCGACCCAAATAAGATGTTTTGGAAATCGTCCTCACTTACACCACGATGGTCCATGCCTGTATCTTTTCGCATTTCCTTCAGCAGTTCTGTAATTATTTTGAAGCTCTCATAGGAGTTAAGGACAGCCCCCACCTTTTCAAAATCCCGCAAATGCCGTATCACGCTAGTTGATCCGTAGATGCATATCCTAACCTTTGAATCAGCGGCCAGTGTTAGGTTGTCTTTCGAACGGCCATGTTGAGCAATCAGCGCTACGGCCTTAAAAAAATCGACGTACGCCATACTCTTTTGCAACGCTAGTTGCTTGCGTCCCTCAAGTGCCCGACCAGAAACATATTGCAGTCCCGCGCCTACCATTACGCCGATTAGCGCGAGGACCGCGGTGAGTGCTGCCTGATTCCACATTTACCGCCTCACAAGGATTAAATATCCAGGTTCACGACGTCGAGGGCGTTGTCCTCGATGAATTTGCGGCGCTGTTCGACGTTTTCGCCCATCAGCGTGGAGAAAATGTCTTCGGCCGCGACGGCGTCTTCGAGGCGCACTTTGAGCAGCGTGCGCGTCTCGGCGTTCATGGTTGTTTCCCACAATTGTTCGGGATTCATTTCGCCCAGACCCTTGAAACGCGTGATGGTGAATTGCTTCTTCGCATCCTCCAGGACGTAATTCAGCAGCCCGGTGGCATCGTCCTTAACGACCTTGTCGCCGTTATGGCCGACGGTGAACGGCGGGCGATCGTGCACCGCAATCTGCTGGTGCAGCGCGCGCATGCGTTTGTATTCAGGCGTGGCCGCCAGAGCCCAATTCACGCGGCGCTCTCCGCCATTTTTCAAAACCAACTCGTGCAGGCTGTGCTCTTCGTCGAAAACGAACTTCGATTCCAGATCCAGCTTGGCCTTCTCGATGGCTTTCACCAACTCCTGAAGCTTTTTCTTGTCGGCGAAATCCGTCTTCTTTTCGAGTTCGCTGTCGGCGAGTAGTTCCACGAGTTTCGGCTCACGCAAACGCCGGCCCAGCTTCGCAGCCACCTGATCGTATTCCTGAATGTTCAGCAGGAATTGCGTGAGATCGCCGCCTTCCAGCGATTTTCCGCCTTTCGATTTCACTTCGTGCTCTTCGGTGGCGCGCTTCATCAGCTCGTGCGCAAACTCGCGCTCGTCGCGAATGTAACGGTCCATCTTTCCGCGCTTCACGCGATAGAGCGGCGGCTGCGCGATGTAGATATGCCCGCGCTCGATCAACTCGCGCATGTGCCGGAAGAAAAACGTGAGCAGCAGCGTGCGAATGTGGCTGCCGTCCACGTCCGCGTCGGTCATCAGAATCACTTTGTGGTAGCGCAGCTTGTTGGCGTCGAAATCGTCCTTGCCAATACCGGTGCCAAGAGCCGTGATAATGCAGCGAATTTCTTCGTGGCCCAGCATTTTGTCGTAACGCGCTTTTTCCACGTTCAGGATCTTGCCCTTGAGCGGCAGGATGGCTTGATAACGCCGATCGCGTCCGCCTTTGGCCGAGCCGCCAGCGGATTCACCCTCGACGAGGAAAAGCTCACAGCGCGCGGGATCGCGTTCCTGGCAATCGGAAAGCTTTCCCGGCAGACCGCTGGAGTCGAGCGCCGATTTGCGACGCGTAAGTTCGCGAGCTTTGCGGGCGGCTTCGCGGGCGCGAGCCGCGTCGATACACTTGCCGATAATTTTTCGCGCGATAGAGGAATGCTTGTCGAAATATTCGCCGAGTCGCTCGTTGACGAGCGATTCCACTAGCCCCTTGATGTCGCTATTGAGCTTGCCTTTGGTTTGCCCTTCGAACTGCGGTTGCGGAAGTTTCACGGAGACCACGGCAACCAGGCCTTCGCGCACGTCGTCGCCATTGATGGAGACTTCGTCTTTCTGTTCTTTCAACATGCCCGCGGAACTTGCGTAATAGTTGATCGTGCGCGTCAACGCGGAGCGAAAGCCCGAAAGATGCGAGCCGCCGTCGACGGTGTTGATTGTATTGGCGAAGGAAAAAATGTTTTCCGCGTAGCTGTCGTTGTATTGCAGCGCGATTTCAATTTCCACCTGCTCGCGCTTGCCTTCCATATAAATCGGAGAATCGTGAAGGGTCTGCTTGCCGCGATTCAGGTGTTTCACAAATTCAGCAATACCACCGGTAAAGCGGAATTCAGCTTTCTTGTTGGTACGCTCATCTTCCAGCGTGATTTTCAGACCCTTGTTGAGGAAGGCGAGCTCGCGAAGACGTTGCGAAAGCGTGTCGTAGCTGTACACTGTGGTCGCAAAGATCTCGGGGTCGGCGTGAAACGTGATTTTCGTGCCGGTCTTGCGAGTCTTGCCGGAAGCTTTGAGCTTGGAAGTGGGCACGCCCTTTTCGTAGGACTGTTCCCACACTTCGCCGTCGCGCCAGATCTCCAGGTCGAGCCAATCTGAAAGCGCATTTACAACCGAAACGCCCACACCGTGCAATCCACCGGAAACTTTATATGTGTCGCTATCGAATTTTCCGCCAGCGTGCAGCACGGTCATAACAACTTCCGCGGCGGGTTTCTTCTCGGTTGCGTGCATGTCCACGGGAATGCCGCGGCCGTTGTCGATCACGGTTACGCTGTTGTCATCGTGTACCGACACATTAATCTCATCGCAGAAGCCGGCCATGGCTTCGTCCACGGAGTTGTCCGCGACTTCCCAGACAAGGTGATGCAGACCCAACTCTCCAGTGGAGCCGATGTACATCGCCGGGCGTTTGCGAACCGCTTCAATTCCGCCCAACACTTTGATGGATGTAGCGTCGTACTTATGACCTTTGGCGCCCGAACTTTCTTTTTCAGCCATGGATCGTGCGTCTCCTCAGACCGTTAGCTCGCATGAACGCAAATTTTAGAAATCTCTTTTAGAAATCTCGGTGATACACGGGAAGGCGGTCGCGCGGAAGGCTCGACACTTGCCCACTTTGGCGGGCTTGCCTTGCCCATTGGCCTGAGCATCCGAAGACTTCCGGCCCGAATATTTCCAGGGCGCTTTTGCGCTTGCCAGACTCGTAGGGTTGCAACTTCATCCCGTCCCGTTCCGAGATTTACGGGGAGACGCGGCGAAGCTTTATTTCGTCCAACACGCATCGCTCACTTGCCCCGGCGCGAGCAAGAAAACTAGAGCTATTTCGGGTCGGACAGTGCCGTTCAGGAGGACTCCCGAACAACAAAATTGTACCGGAAAAACGGGATTTTCACAAGGTGATTGTGAGCCGACTGCGAACCATAACTCCAACTAGATCAGCTAGATATGGGCGTGTCGAGGTGGGATTTTTAACGCTAAACAACAGACGTAATAGAACGCAGAAATGGCGTAAATATTCAGTTATTACGAACATTTGTAGCGGGAAAATAAGAAGCCCAAAAAGAATTCATCTGGCTGCGCAACAATTTCAAATACGCATGGGCATTACGACGTAGCGGTAGCGGGTAGCCTCGTCGGCGAGCGGGCGTAACTGGCCGGCGGACTGTTCATCCTTCAATTCGAAGCTGATCGGGCCATCGGCCGCAGCGTTCAGAAAATCGAGAAGATATTGCGCGTTGAAACCGATCGCGATGGTGTCGCCTTTGAATTCTTTCTCGATGACTTCCTTGGCTTCGCCATATTCCGGGCTGGAGGCTGAAATTTCCAGGCCCTCTTTCGAGAGCATGAATTTCACAGCATGCGAACGCTGGTCCGCGAGCTGCGAAACCCGACGGAGAGCATCCTGCAATTCGCCGCGATCGAGAGCCACGGTCTTGTTGGCATCTCGAGGGAGCACGGCTTCATAATTCGGAAACTGCCCGGTGAGCTTGCGCGAGGTGAGCAAACGCCCTCCAAACTGGAAGAACAAGTGGCTTTCGTCCTGCGCAAATTCCACGACCGCTTCATCGCCGGATTCAGCGGCAAGACGCTGGAGTTCGGTCATGGCCTTTTTGGGAACCAGAACGCGTGTCTCGGTGGAAAAGCCTTCGAATTTGTGATCTTTCTCCACCATTGCGAGCCGGTGCCCGTCGGTCGCAACCATGGTGATTGAATTCGGCTTCAGGACCAGCAAGGCGCCATTCAGCGTGTAACGGGATTCTTCCAGTGAGATTGCAAAGGTTGTTTTGGCGATGACTTCGGCAAGCAGCGCCGCTGGAATCTTTACGAGCGCGTGTGGAAAAGATGGGAGCGCTGGGAAATTATCTTTCGACATGCCGACAAGCTTGTAGTTTTTCCTGTCGGCAGTTACTTGCATCCAATGGTTTTCGAGGAGCTTAAACTTTATTTCCCCTTCCGGCAGCAAGCGCATCAGTTCGAATAATTTCTTTGCCGGAATCGTGCCGGCTCCTTCTTTCTTAACTTTCGCTTCACAGGAAGTGCGGATGCTAAGTTCAAGATCAGTCGCCGTGATGGTCAGGCGACTGCCTTTTGCTTCCACCAGGAGATTCGACAGGATTGGAATCGTCGACTTGCGCTCGACCACGCCCTGTGTGAGGTTTAGTTCGTCGAGCAGGTCCGATCTTTTTACGCTGAATTCCATCTCGGGCGACCCTCGCGTTGTTCGCTGTTCTTTTGCACTGCTGTGGCTACTACTTTACTGCCTTTATTTATGAAGTAAGTATATAAGAAAACCGTCGCCGTCGCCGCATCTGTGGATTCTGCGGAAAAAGTTTTAACCCGTATCATCCACGGACCTTATGCTGGAGAGTGTCCGGTGGAAATGCGCGCGGTACAGGTGAAAGCGCCCGCTGAAACTTTGCGTCCGGTTATTTCCACAGCGCGTGCACAGGCTGCATTACAGCGCGAGCCACGATTTGACGCTATCTCTAACCGAAAGCGTCTAGTAGCCTGTTGATCGTCTTGTTCAAATCTTTGTCGGACTGCCGAAGCATCTCAATCTTGTTGATCGAGTGCAGAACGGTGGTGTGATGTTTTCCGCCAAACTGCCTGCCGATTTCCGGAAGGGAAGCAGAGGTGAGCTGCTTCACCAAAAACATAGCCACTTGGCGAGGAAACGCGATCTGCTTCGAGTTGCTGCGCACCTTCAAATCTTGCGCGCGCAGACCGAAATGCTCGCCAACGCGTTTCTGAATCTGCTCGATGGTGACTTTCTTATCCTGCGTCTCGATAATGTTTTTCAAAACCTGCTGCGCCGTGGGCAAATTAATCACCGCGCCGGTGAGCGAAGCATAAGCCATCAGCCGGATCAGCGCGCCTTCCAGCTCGCGAATGTTCGATTTGATCGCACGCGCGATATATTCGGCCACGTCATCGGGAACCTGCACGCGTTCGCTTTCAGCTTTCTTCTGCAGAATGGCAATCTTGGTTTCCAGGTCGGGCGGCTGGATGTCCGCGATCAGTCCCCATTCAAAGCGCGACCGCAAGCGCTCCTCAATCGAAGAAATCTCTTTCGGCGGGCAATCGGAAGAAATAACGATCTGCTTTTGCTGATCATACAGCGCGTTAAACGTGTGGAAAAATTCTTCCTGCGTGCGCTCGCGCGTGGCTATGAACTGGATGTCGTCAACCATCAGAACATCCATATTGCGAAAACGGTCGCGGAAGGCGGCCATGCGCTCGAGCCGTATGGAAGCAATCACTTCGTTCGTAAACTTTTCGGCGCTGATATAGGTAAGGCGCAACGAAGGGTTACGCCGTTTCAGCGTGTGCCCAATCGCTTGCATCAGATGCGTTTTGCCAAGCCCCACACCACCGTACAAAAAGAGCGGATTGTAGGATTTGGAAGGTTGATCCGCTACGGCCATGGCTGCCGCGTGCGCAAATTGGTTTGAAGCGCCCACGATGAACGATTCAAACGTATAGCGCGGATTCAGCTGATGGGCGACAGCGTCAAAATCAAGCTTGGCCTGCGGAGGCGGCGCAACGCTCGCAGCAACCGGTTGCGTTTCCGCGCAAAGATATTCAAGCTGCAGCTGCGGACGTCCCAGCTCAGTGAGGACTGCCTGGATAAGCTGGCCATAAGTCTCCGTCAGGCGCTTTTTAAACAAGCGCGTGGGAACGCGGATGACCAAACGATCTTCCTCCGCGCGTTCCAGGCGCGTGGGCCGAAACCAGGTGGCGAAGCTGTGAGGATTTACGCGGCGTTCGGAGTGCAGCAGAATCTTATCCCAGAGGTTCATCGAGCAAATTTACCCTTTGCCACAATTTCCACCGGCGTGGAAATGTTGTGGAAATCTCCCGCGCCACCGGCGGGGAACTAATTCTTATGTCGGCTAGTCTGATGTCACGCGACGCACCCGCGTCGCGGCATCTCATGAGTGCATATATGAATTGCACGGGAGAAGCGAGCGGGGATTTTGCCTAATCGCGACGCAGGTAGCAAGAGAAAATTGAACGAACCATTTACACAGATTTCACAAATCATTCACAGCTTTTCCACAGGGCATTTTTCAGTTGATTCCGCGGAAAATTTCAAAACCCTCTTTCTCTGCGTCCGCTCAGCGTCGGAAATTTTATGAATTTTATTTCGAGGTCGAAGAAAATCGCCGTCAACTCCTGAGGATTACTGAAGGGCGTACACGTTGCCGTCAGCGCTGCCAAAATAAATCGTTCCGCGGTCAACCACCGGAGAAGAGGCGATCGCACCCACGGAAAACATTTTGTACAGTCCTACGGTCATATCCAAAAAGTTATGAAAGAAGGGTCCATAAGTCGCGTTTTCAACAGCTCCATCCGGCGTGAGCACCTTTAAGAGATTATTTTTCGAACTCTCCGTTTCAAATTGCCAGGCTAACTTTCCGGATTTTGTATCGATGGCATAAAGTCTTCCGTTAAACGCGCCGACGTATGCCAGATCTCCGGCCAGCGCTGCCGAGCCAAAGATCAACGCGCGGGCGTCGAAGGCATAGAGCAGACGGCCGGTCTTGGCGTCGAGCGCGTGGAACCGGTGCGTGTCGGATGTGCCTACGTAAACTACGCCATCGCGCACTGCCGGCGTGCCATTCACCCAGGATTGGCTGGTGGAATAATCCCAATTCTTTTTCCCGGTGGCGGCGTCCACGGCATACACATGGCCATCACGGCATCCCACATAGACCGTTCCGTCAACGACCGCGGGTGAAGATTGGAAGCCAACCTGGTTGTGAATAATGGGATCTTCGCCGGTCTTAAATCGCCATTTTTCCTGACCGGTAGCGGCATCCAGCGCGTAGAGATAGCTATCCCAACTGCCAATGTAAACAGTATTGTTCGCGATCGCCGGAGAAGCGTGAACGACGCCCTGGGTTTCGAAAGACCACTGCAGGACTCCGGTTTGCGCATCCACGGCGTAAACATGTCCATCGCTACTTCCAAAATAAACGCGCCCGTTGCTCACCGCCGGCGACGACAAGAATAAATCCATAGGATCGGCGATGGTTTGATCGGAAGGCGTCAGTCCGTGGATTCCTTTGGCCTCGAAACGCCTCTCTTCGTTGGTGGCAAACCTCCACTTGATCTTGCCCGTATCAGTTTCCAAAGCGTAGAGCACGCGATCGTACGCCAGGAAATAAACCAGGCCGTTGGCCACCGCGGGTGACGATGCGATCGGGTCTGTAAACATGACTTTCCATTTTTGCTTCCCGGTCTCCTGATCCAAAGCGTAGAAGCCGTCGTCGGAGCTGCCAATGAAGACCACACCGTCGGCGATGGCCGGCGAGGCTATGATCGGACCATCCGTTTTAAAGACCCATTTCACGCTGCCGAATTGTTTCGGCCCGGCAGAATCGTATACGCCGGTGCGCGCGTTATTTCCGTGAAAGGTGGTTTGCGCAAACGCGCTTTGCGCGAAAACGAGCACAAAAAAGGCAATCAGGTTTTTCACAGATACACTCCCCCTTGTTCCTTCTTCAGACGAGATTGCACTTAATTGGTTAGCTAAGGCGGGAGGGTGCAGGAGGGAATTGTTTGCGTCCGAAGACTCTAATTTGCGGCTTGATCTTAGTCGATGCGGAACGCGGCGCGTTCGATGGAAATTGCCCGGCCGGTGGTTTCGTCCACTTCGATCTGAACTGCATTCATCTGTATATCGCCTTCAGCCACCGCGAATTTCGCCGGCATTTGGTCCAGGAAACGCTGCAAGACGCCTTGTTTGTCCATGCCGATTACGGAATCGTGAGGACCGGTCATACCCACGTCCGTGATGTAAGCGGTGCCTCCCGGCAGAACGCGCTGATCGGCCGTAGCCACGTGCGTATGGGTTCCCAAAACAGCGGAGACTTTTCCGGCCAGAAACCAGCCCATGGCCTGTTTTTCAGAAGTCGCCTCTGCGTGCATGTCCACAATAATCACTTTGATGTCGGAAGGAAGTTTTGCGAGCTCGCGCTCAGCGGCGCGAAATGGATCGTCCAACGCAATCATAAAAGTGCGCCCTTGCAGATTCATCACCGCGTAGCCCACGCCCTCTTTGGTGTGTCCCACATAAGACCCTTTTCCGGGCGAGCCTTCCGGGAAATTCGCAGGGCGCAGCAGGCGCGGCTCGTGTGGAAAAAAATCTAGAATTTCCTTGCGGTCCCACACGTGATTACCGCCGGTAATGACCTCGACTCCCGACGAGAATAATTCTTCGGCCAGGCGCGGTGTGATGCCGAAGCCGGACGCCGAATTTTCTCCGTTGGCGATACACAGATCGATTTTCCGCTGCGCCAGAATATCCGCCAGCCGGTCGTGAACGATCTTGCGGCCGGGCGAACCTACGATGTCGCCGATGAAAAGTATTTTCAATTTTCCCTGCGATTCTTAGGCGGCCAGATTCTTCACTGCGAGCGGAAGAATAAAATTGGCGCTTAGAGAACGAATTTAGAAGGAGCGGTCCACTCCGCCGTGCGAGCTAGGCCCTGAACCCCACGAATAGGTGGGTGCCCTGCGCCTGCTTTCAGGCTATCCAGCGGGCCGAAGCCAACGGACGGCACAAGGGCAGGACGACGCGGACTCCCTGGGATCCAGTGTTGGTTCAAATAGGCTTTCGCGCGACACGTGCGTCGCAGGCCTACTCCAAATTTGATTGTATCAGGAAACCGAAACCTAGCGATTTCCCCTGGGTTCGAGCTGAGTCGACGGCTAACAAAGGATGACGTCCCAGAGTCTAAGCTTGCAATGTCGCATACGTCGGCGCAGCTTAACCCTGCGAAGATGGTTTTGGAGTGTTGCTGAATGAAATTAAGTTTCATTCCTCTGTTATTTCTCGTGTGCGCATTCCCGGTCACTCAGCGTGGACTCTCGCCGAGCCCCTCCCCTGCGATGACGAGCGCCCAATGGCAAGCCGACATCGACCTTCTTTCTGACCAACTTCCGCGAAAACACATTAATGTGTTCCACAAAATTTCCAAAGCCGATTTTGACCAGGAAGTTTCGGAACTGAGCCGGCAAGTTCCTAATCTCACGCGCGAGCAAATCATCGCCGGCATCATGAGGATTGTCGCAAGCGTCGGAGACGGACACACAAGCGTGCCAATTCCGGCGCTGAGGGAACAAGGCTTCCACATCCTGCCAGTGCGTTTCTATATCTATGCCGACGGTATCTACATTCAAGGCGCGGACCGCAAGTACGAAAAGGCGTTGGGTGCCAAGCTCATCAGCTTGGGGAACATGTCTGCTCACGATGCTTTTCTCCGCGTGAGCGAAGCCGTCGCCCGAGACAACGAAATGACACTGAAGGACCGCGTTCCGTACTACATGTCGATCCCCGAACTACTTTTCGGCCTTGGTGTCACGGAGAGCCCGCAGAGAGCTTCGATGGTCGTGGAAAAAAGTGGCGAACGATTCACGATGGACCTCGACGCTATGGTGATGCCTGACGTCGGCTACGCCGTGCCGATACTCGCTGCGTTTTCAACCGACTGGCTCGACGACCGCCCACAAGATGGCTCCGCTGCTCCGCTTTGGCTGGTGAACACAACGAAGAATTACTGGATGCAATTCATCCCCGAGAGCAATACGCTTTACGTTCAGTACAACCGTTGCCGGCAAGATCCCAATGAACCGATGGCCGCTTTTGCGAAGCGGCTAGCACAGGAAATTGAAAACCAGCCTGTCGAAAAACTTGTTCTCGACCTCCGATTGAATTCGGGCGGCGATGGAACGTTGAACAAGCCACTCGTGCTAGCCCTTATCAAAGCCGACAAGATTAACCAGAAAGGGAAACTCTTCGCGATCGTCGGGCGTCGCACATTCTCTGCGGGGCAATTACTCGCGAACGAATTGGAGTACTACACCAACGTTACGTTCGTGGGCGAACCCACGGGCGCACCTCCGCACTTTTTTGGAGACGAAGACACGTTCGTGCTGCCGAATAGCCATCTTGTTGTCGCCTACGCACTGGCTTGGTGGCAAAACAATATCGCGCGCGACAATCGCCAGTGGATTTCGCCCGTGATAGCGGCGGACTTGACCGAACCGGAATTCGCGCAGAACCGCGATCCCTCCCTCGAAGCGATTGCTTCATGGGTTCCAGTCCAGGCTCAGCTTGGGCGAGACCTGGAGAGCGCATCTATTTCGGACTTTCCTACCATTGTCGATCGTCATAGGAACGACCCCAGCAGTCGATACTTGGACTTCGAGGCGATTGTGAATGAAGCGGGGTACGGGTTTCTTCGTCACGGTGCGACTGAGAAAGCCATCGCGCTATTTCAGTGGGACACAAAGAATTATCCCGATTCAGCGAATGCCTTCGATAGTTTGGGCGAAGCTTATTTGGCGGCCGGCAAGAGAGAACTGGCAATTGAAAGTTACAGGAAGGCTCTCGCTATACGTCCTGATTTCCGGTCATCGCAAGAGGCATTAAAGAAGCTCCAAAGCCAATAATTTCGAAGCGGGCTGCAATATCTGTCGTCACGATGGCAAAACTCTGGGCCGAAGGACAGGGCATCTTCCTTCAGAAGAAAAACTTGGCGCCCAATTGGACCAGCCTGGGCGGCGCCGCATTAATCACCTGGCCAAACGTCGCACTGCCGATATTCCCGTCAACTGCCTGAGGACCAAAAAACTGCGTGTGATTAAAAGCGTTGAAGGCCTCTAGCCGGAACTGCAGCGATTTTGATTCAGTGAGGTGCACGTTCTTCAGCAGCGCCAGGTCAAAGTTATTCATGCCCGGGCCATAGAAGAAGCGCCGCTTGGCAGTGCCGGGCGTTCCCAAAGCGTTTTCGCTGAATAAAGAGGTGTTGAAATAGCTTGCGCCATTCCTGGGATTTTTGTTGAGGTTCAAAGGCCCCGGCGTAAAATCCGGTTCATCCACGCCAAAATTATTGATGCCGTTCGGCTCCGCTCCCAGCAGAGAGTTGTCACCAAGATTCACTAAAGTTACGGGCAGGCCGCTGCTGAAGCGTGTGATTCCGGAAATTTCCCAGCCTTCCGTCCAGCGATTGGTAACCCGGAACAAATGTTCGAATGGAATCCGGTAGCTGTAACTCACCACAAAATTGTGCTTCACATCGAACGCAGAGAGCGCCTTGCTGAGCGCTGGATCGATCGGGTTTACTTCTTCACCCAAGCTTGACGACTGATCTTGCGATTTGCTGAAGGTGTATCCAGCCAAAATGTTCAAGCGCCCACTGGTGTGGTTCAGAATCACTTGCAGAGCGTTGTAATTGGAATTGCCGATGGTGGCTTGGTTGGCATTGCTCCCAAAATTTGAACCCAACGGGCCTCGCGTGCCCTGGTACACCTTGCCAGTGGAAGTTGTGTACGTCGTGTCTTCGCCGAAAGGCCCGCACGGAGTTTGGCTAGGTGCCAGATTAGCTGGATTGCTCAGAAATAAGCATAGCGAAGGATCGCCAGGATTGGCTTCCTCCAGCACGAGAAGCCGATGCGCTTGCGTACCGACGTAATTCACGCTGAGAACGGTGTTGGATCCAAACCCGCGTTGCAGTGAAAGCATGTATTCCTCAGTGTATGGAATACGATTCGTGGTCGGGTAGTTTGGAAGTCCGGTAATGGGCTCAAACTGCGCCCAATCAACGTCAGAATCGGGATGGCTCGCACTCGAATTCAAGCGCGCAAGCGTCACGGGGAAAGTCTGGCCCAGATTCTGTCCATTCGATGCGGTTATAAACGGAGTGGCAAAGAGCGGCGGCGCCGGACTTGTGTACGTCGTTCCGTACGGAGCGTTGGCGCTCATCACGCCAATCGTGAGTGCTTCGATTGCTGTGTAGAACATGCCGAAGCTAGCCCGCACGCTGGTTTTGCCGGGCCCGCCCAGGATTTTTGCGAACAAACTATCTCCGGAAGCGTTTGGAGAATAGGCGAGTCCGATGCGCGGCGCAAAATCGAGATCTCCCGGGGGTGCCAAAGTGCGCGGAACTCCGGGGTCAGTCGGATACAAAATGCCGGCTGGAGCGCCTGGAAAAACAATGGACTGCTTGCCCGGCTCGAACGTTGCGATCTGATTGTACTTCTCATACCAAGGCTCGATTCGGTCCCAACGCAGGCCGTAATTGAGCGTCAGATTTGGTTTCAGCCGCCAACTGTCCTGGGCGTAGAGCCCCACGTACTTGTTGCGGCCATAAAAGGGCTGGAGTTGGCTCTGATTGTATTGACTGGGGATTCCCAGTAGGAAGTCCGCGAAGTCTGATCCCGTCTCCGTGCCGAAAAACAGGAAGCTGCCGTTAAACTGAGCGATCGCATTCACGTTCACCTGGTCGTAATGAAACTCGCCGCCAAATTTGATTGTGTGAGCGCCGACCACTTTGGAGAAATTGTCGAGAAATTGAAAGGTATTGTTGTATTGCCTCAGTTCATTCGTATTGGTTCCGAACGTGAAGCTGTTAAAGCCGACGCTCTCCACCCCTTCCGTTTTTGGCGACAGCGGTACGATGCCCGGAGTTCCTGGGCCCACGACGAAACCCTGCGAGGCCAGGCTCACACCCACTCCTCCCACGGGCTTCCCCAGGTCATTTGCGTCGCGCATGAAGCTGAAACGGAATTCATTCACGGCGCTCGCACCCAGCGTCTTCGTGTCGCCCAGGTCGAGCAATTGCGCACGGCCTGAATACAATGCGTTGAAGCCCGGGACATTGGCTCCGCCCTGCGCGACCGGGTACGGATTATTTTGGGCCCAATCGTCCAGAAAATAATAGGCGGACAGCAAGCCCCAGTGCGTATTTGCATCCAGCCGGTAGGAACCTTTGTCGTCCCGCAAAGTCTGATTAAAAGCTGAACTGGAGAAAGTGCCGTTAGAATTGTTGGGTGCCGGGATGTATTTCAGCAGGTTGCTCGCGGGAGCCGACCAAGCGCTCTGCGGAATCACCGCGTTTGGAAAAACACACGGGTTAGAGCCGCCGCTGCTGCATCCAGGAGTGTAGTAATTCTCGCCTTGCGAAACCGGATAACCCAGTTTCTGGGAAAGCAAGCCGGCGAAATAAGACCCACTCACGGTGGTGGGAACTGTGTTCCCCTCTGCGTCGGTGGTTACGAAAGAGCTTGCGAGATCCGATAGATTGCCGGTTCGATCCTGCGTCGATGGAACGGGAATCTGCCCGGTAGGCACTCCCTGCGTGGAACGAGTGCCTTGATAATCTCCGAAGAAAAAGACTTTGTTCTTTCGAATTGGCCCGCCGAACGTTCCGCCAAACTGGTTTTGATCAAACTTTCCCCGAGTCGGAGAAAAATAATCGCGCGCGTCCAGGTTTGTGTTGCGCAGGAATTCGAAGGCATCCCCGTGAAATGCGTTGGTCCCGGACTTGGTGACCACATTGATTTGACCCCCGCTGAATTCGCCATATTCAGCGTCGAAATTACTCGTGAGAATTCGAAACTCCGCGATGGAATCCAGGTTGGGAACAATTGCTGCGCCCATGTTGACGTCTTCTTCTACGTCGCTTCCATTCACGATGAACGCATTCGCGAATTCCCGCTGGCCGTTGATGGAAATAGTCCCAGGGTTTAAGTCGCCGGAAGGATTCAGCGCGCTCGCGCCAACGTCTTGGACCGTATCCGATGTGATCGTGGTAACCGGAACCACTCCAGGCTGCAGCGCCAACAGGTCCGTATAACTGCGCCCGTTCAAGGGTACCGCGGTCATCTGCGTGCCCGTGATAACTTCCCCGAGTTGGCTGCTGGTCGTCTCCACATGAACGGAGTTGTCATTCACCGATACGGTTTCGCTTTTCTCCCCTACTTCCAGCACCGGACTGATGGATAAGACGCTATTTACATCGATCGCCACATTCGTGCGCGTGTAGGGTTTGAACTCTTTATTCAGAACCACAACGGTGTAATGGCCTACCGGCAGATCCAGAAACGAATAGAATCCCTTATCATCCGTCGTTGCGCTCTGTTGAACTCCCGTGTCCATATTCGTGACCGTAACAGAAGCCTTCGCGATCACCGCTCCTGTAGAGTCAGTCACCGTCCCCGAGATGCTTCCTCCCACGCCAGCCCATGCCGGAAACGTGCAGCACGGAAGAAATATTAGAAGTAAAAGATAACCAACAATCCTGGCTGGAAGGTTTCCAGAAGATTGCCTAGACTTTCTTTTCACGAAAAACATACCCGACCGTCCTATGTGCCAGAGCGACTATGGAAATTACGGAAAGGCAGTGAACGGCTAGTCCGGATTCCGCACGCATACAGAACGCAGACGCTCTCGGCTACTCGAAAACTGAAATCAGATTTGCAAGAGCACTAAGATTGCCCCACCGCCCTAGTTGCAACTGATTAACAACTGGAGCAGGGTATTTCAGTTGAAACTGACTGTCAACAAGAGAATTGTAAAGATTCTGTAAGCACGCATTTCCGCCGGGTAATTGCGGTTCAGTTACATCTTGTTCCGGCACCGCGGATTTCCAGGAAGTTTCTCTCAGCCCCTTGATTGCCGGACATAATTCAGATAGCTTTGCAAAGCGCAGCGAGGCACATGTGAACATCGGTATCCGCAAGGCCGGCCAAGCTACCATTCTCGATCTAGACGGGCCGTTAAAACTCGGCGAAGCCGAAGAATCCTTTCGCAATCAAATTCAACAGCTCATCGACGCGGGTTCCACCCGCGTGGGTGTAAATCTCGCAGGTGTCACGGAGCTCGATAGCTCCGGCATCGGAGCCTTAGTCCGCGCCTTCACCACGCTGAAGCGCGCCGGCGGCAAGTGCACCTACTTTTCCCCCAACAAGCGCGTGGTGATGCTTTTGAAAATGGTCAGGCTTGATACTGTTTTGGATATCGCTCCCGACGAAGCTACAGCGCTCACTCGTATATAGGACCGCTTTATTGAAGCGATTTCCGAAGGGACTCTTGAGAGGGAGTGGTGCGCCCGGTTCTACATGGCCGGACGATTTAGACTTAACGGCGGTCGAGCGCAGGGTGCCGGACGTCGCGGCCGGCGACGAAATAAATGACGTCTTCCGCGATGTTGGTGGCGTGATCTCCGATACGTTCGATGTTTTTCGCGACTAACACCAGCTCGAATGCGGTGAAGACTACGGCCGAATTTTCCATCATGTAGGTAAGCAGTTCGCGGAAAAGCTGGTCGCGCAAGCGATCCACTTGATCGTCGCGCTGCAGCACGCTGTGCGCGAGTTCGATATCTCCGCGCACCAACGCGTTCAGACTGTCGCGAACCATGCCTTCGGCCAGTTCGCTCATGCGCGGCAAATCCACGTACGGTTTCACTTGCGGATGGCGCAGAATGCGCATGGCTGACTGCGCGATGTTCACAGCCTGATCTCCGATGCGCTCGAGATCTCCGTTGATCCGCGAAACTGCCAGCAAAAAACGAAGATCGGCCGCCATCGGCTGTTGCAAAGCTAACAGCCGCTGCACGCGCTCATCGATCTCAATCTGAATTTCATTGATAGCGTCTTCCTCGGTCAGAACCGTCTCGGCGAGATTTTCTTCGGCATCCAGCACGGCATGAATGGCCTGGTGCACCGCTCGCTCGGCGAGGCTTCCCATCCACAGCAGCCGCTGTTTCAGTTCTTCGAGATCCCGTTCAAAATGTCGTTCCATTTTCTTCAGTCCCTTCCGCCTGCTCCCAGCCAATAAATCTCGACGAACTCAGCTCATCCGAAGCGGCCGGTAATGTACGCCTCTGTACGAGGATCCTTCGGCGTGGTGAACAATTTTGATGTTTCGCTATGTTCGATCAATTTGCCGTCGAGCATGAACGCCGTGAAATCACTGGCGCGCGCCGCTTGCTGCATATTGTGCGTCACAATCGCCATGGTACAGCTATCTTTCAGGTGGAACATCAATTCTTCAATCTTCGCCGTGGTTACCGGGTCCAGCGCCGAGCACGGTTCGTCAAGGAGGAGCACTTCCGGATTCACCGCCAATGCGCGCGCAATGCACAATCGCTGCTGCTGCCCGCCCGAGAGCGCGAAAGCCGACTTATGCAGATAGTCCTTCACTTCGTCCCACAGCGCCGCGCGATGCAAGCTGCTTTCCACCAGGTCGTCCAACCGCCCTTTGTAGCCATTGATTCGCAGACCGTAAGCCACATTTTCGTAAATGGATTTCGGAAATGGATTGGGCCGCTGAAAAACCATTCCTACGCGTCGCCTTAAATTAACCACATCCATACTGCGAATATCCTGCCCGTCCAACAATATATTTCCTTCCACGCGCGTGTTCCGAATGATTTCGTTCATGCGATTCAAAGTACGCAAAAATGTGGATTTCCCGCATCCGGAAGGGCCGATTAACGCGGTAACCTTGTTCACCGGAATATTCAGGTTCAGCCCGAAGACGGCCTGCTTTGGACCGTAGAAAAAATTCAGGTCGGAGATCTGAAAGCGCACCGGCGTCTCCTTTTCCGAAGCCATCGAGCGGGTCTCGTTCATCGTTATTTTCGGCGCAAGTTTCGCAGCTGTGGCATGGCTGCCTTCAGAAACAGACGGCATATCAGACACTCCTGACCGCGCCACCACGGTTCAACAAAAGACGCGCACCCAAATTTGCCACCAGCACCAAACCCAGCAGGACCAACCCTGCAGCCCACGCCTGACGGTGCCAATCATCATACGGCGCAATCGCGTACGTATATATCATCACTGGAAGCGAAGCCGTGGGCTGTTCGAATCCCGGGCTCCAGTAGCGATTGCCAAAGGCGGTAAAGAGCAGCGGCGCAGTTTCGCCGGCCACGCGCGCGAGAGCCAGCAGCATCCCGGTTAATATGCCCGCCTTCGCGGCGGGGAGCACCACCGTGACAATAGTTTTCCACTTGCTGGCTCCCAGCGCCATGGCGCCTTCGCGCAAGCTCCCAGGCACCGCTTTCAAAAATTCCTCCGTGCTGCGAACCGTTACCGGGATGACCATCATTCCCAACGCCACGCCGCCGGCAAGCGCGGAAAAGTGTTTCACCGGCAATACCACCAGCGAGTAGGCAAAAATTCCTATCACGATCGACGGCACGCCATTCAGCAAGTCCGTAGTGTAGCGAACGACAAATGAAAATGTCTTGCCCCCGAATTCCGCCAGATAAACGCCGGTAAGCAATCCTACCGGCAAGCCCATTAGCGCCGCGAGCATCAGTAACTTCAGGCTGCCTACAATGGCGTTGGCCATTCCGCCACCGGCCTCGCCTACGGGCTTGGGAAGTTGCGTAAAAAAATTCAAGCTTAACGACTTGCCGCCATTCCAGATCAGATATCCCAGAATGAAAAATAAAACCGAAACTACGCCCAGCGCAGCGATTCCCGTCAAAGTGAGCATCACGTAATTCAGCCCTTTGCGCCAAATAATACGCAGCCTACTCATGCGGGATGCCCTCCTCCGCGTTCCGTGGCCACAATCAAAATTCGCGCGAGGCCGTTCAGAATAAATGTAATCAAGAAAAGCACCAGACCCAGCTCGATCAGCGAACTCAAATACAAATCACCGGTCGCTTCGGTGAATTGGCTGGCGATGGTGGAAGCGATGGTGTCGCCGGGTGATAGCAGCGATGCGGCGATCGTTGGAGCATTGCCGATGACCATGGTTACCGCCATGGTCTCACCTAACGCGCGCGCCAACGCCAGAAACACCGAGCCCATGATGCCGGTGCGGGCCCAAGGCACCACAACTTTCCATGTGGACTCCCAGCGCGTCGCGCCCAGCGCCATGGCCGCTTCGCGTTGGTCTCGCGGCACCGTCAGCAAAACTTCGCGTGAAACGGAAATAATGAACGGCACCACCATGATTGCCAGAACAATTCCGGCAGTAAGGAAGCCGACTCCATAATTAGGCCCGCGAAACAGCGCGCCAATGTAAGGGATGTTACCGACCGTGTTAATCAACAGCGGACCAATGGTGGTGCGCATCACCGGCACCACGATGAAAATCCCCAGCAACCCATAAATCACACTAGGGACGGCTGCCAGCAGATCGATCAAAAATGAAATAACATCGCTTACCTTACGTGGCGCGAGCTCCGAAAGAAAAATCGCGCTAGCCAGACCCAGCGGCACCGCAATCGCCAGCGCTATCGCCGACGTGACCAGCGTGCCGTATATGAAAGGCGCGGCTCCGAAATTGTCGAAGTTCGGGTCCCATACCTTTGTGAAGAAGAACATCCAGCCAAATTTCGCTCGCGAAAGATGCGAATTCACCCACAGCTCATACACCAGCATGGAGGTGAGCAGGATGATGCCCGCGGCGAAAATGAGCGTGATCAGGTGAGCAATCTCGTCGCCGCCGCGCAGCCGGCGAAGAAAAGCGCGAGGCCCCGCTTGTGGCGGAGCCTCGTTCACGATGGTAGTGGCCGTGGCGGACATTTTTACTGAATCAGCGAAATTGCCTGGGTCTCCTTCGCGATTACTTCTTTAGGAAGTTGCGCGTAAGTTAAACCCTCATTGTATTTTTGACCTTCCGTCAGCATCCATTTCAGAAAATCCTTGATCGCCTCACGCTTCACGGCATCCTGAATTTGAGCGGGAATCAGCAGCCAGGTGAAACTCGAAATGGGGTAAACCTTCGGGCCCGAAGGATTGGTGATCGAAACTCGGAAGTCTGCCGGAATATTTTTTGCATTCGCGGCCGCCGCAGCGGTCACTCCAGCTAGGTCGGCCTTCACGAAGTTGCCGGCCGCATTCTGGACTTTTCCGTAAGGGATGTTGTTCTGCACCGCGTAAATCAATTCGATGTATCCAATCGCGTTCGGAGTTTGCTTCACCAATCCGGTCACGCCTTCGTTGCCCTTGCCGCCTAACCCTACGGGCCAATTGACCGAAGTGGATGCATTGCCGACCTTCTTCTTCCATTCCTCGCTTACTTTTCCCAGGAAATCCGTCCAGATATAAGTTGTTCCGCTGCCGTCCGAGCGGTGGACCACAACGATGTCCGCGTTCGGAAGGTTCACTCCCGAATTTGCTTTGGCGATTTCCGCATCGTTCCACTTCGTAATGGTCCCCAGATAAATTCCCGCCAAGGCTTTCTGCGTGAAATTCAGTTCCCCGGAAACGCCGGCGATATTGTAAGTAGGCACCACCGCGCCAAGCACCGTCGGGAAATGCAGAATCTTGAACTTCGCCTGGCTAAGCTGATCGTCCGACATCGGGCCGTCTGACGCGCCAAAATCCACAGTGCCCGCTAAAAGCTGGCGTATTCCGCCGCCCGAGCCTATGGATTGGTAGTTGATTTGTACGTTGGGATGCTCGTTATGATAAACGTCAAACCACTTGGAATAAATTGGGTATGGAAAGGTAGCCCCCGCAGCATTCAGCAGTATGGTTCCACTTTGCGCCAGGGCGAGTGCGGACAAGCCCAGCGCGAGCAACACGATTAACAGGCTCTTTCTCATAGTCTTAAGTTCTCCCTCTCCATTTTTGGCTCGATTTGTTACTGCTGTGTTACATCGGAAAGAATGAGCTGTGAAATGCTCTCCAAAGCGGGTCCGCTGGCCATTGATAAATAAGGGCTTAACCGTTTCCGGCTAAATTCCAATATCAAAGCCGAAGAGCGGGATCATGCAAAGTCAGCTATGTCTTCACTTACAGAGAACTACTCTAAGCTGGTGGTATGCTCGGCGGAAATCTCCATCTGTTTCGCGCGTCCGTGGCGGACTTCAAGACCTCGAATCCAGAACAGAATATCTTCCGCGATATTGGTCGCGTGATCCGCAATTCGTTCCAGATGGCGGGAAGCCAGCACGTAATGCAAGTTCGGGGCTGCCAACGAAGGATTTTGCGTCATTCCAGCCAGCAGGGATTCAAACAGATGATCGCGATACTGGTCCACTACGTCGTCGCTCTCCAGAACCTGTGTCGCCAGCTCGGCGTTTTGATAAATCAAGCCTCCCAGGCATTTCGACACCATCGCGCGCACAGCCGTGGCCATAGGTTCCAGTTCCGTCGGAATTTGGATTTCGCCCATAGCCGACAGTGAAATAGCGCGTTCGCTCAGGTTTACCGCCAGGTCGCCCATACGCTCCAGATCGTTATTGATCTTAAGTGTCGCGACGATCAAGCGCACGTCGGTGTCCAACAAGCTTCCCTGGCGCAACATGCGAATGGCGTGTTCATCGATCGTAATTTCCATTTCGTTGATACGCGGCTCATTCAGAAATACTTCGCTTGCCAGCTTCTCGTTGCGCTCCAGCAGCGCCCACAGCGCTCGATTCACCGACGCTTCCACCGTTCGCGCTTGCGATACCAGGTAATTCACCAAAACACTTTGATAAATTCCTTCCATGCTCGTTTTTGTAGCCGCCATCCCTGTTCCTCCGGGCTAAAACGACTCCGTCTGATTAAATATCTGCGCGTACACGATGGCAGGGAAAAGCTGCAAGAAAATTAAAGGAAGATGAATGCTTTAAGACAACTCCGGCTTCAGGACGCCAGTGGAATGGAGAACGAAAACTTCGATCCGCGGCCTACCGCGCTTTCTACCCACAGGCGCCCGCCGTGCGCTTCTACGATGTGTTTCGCGATGGAAAGCCCCAGGCCGGTGCCTCCCGCCTCGCGCGAGCGCGCCGCGTCAACCCTGTAGAACCGTTCAAAGATCCTTTCTTGGTCCGCGATCGGTATTCCAATGCCCGAATCCGCAATCGTTAGAGTCGCTTCGTTTGTCCCGACGAATGCTTCCAGCTTTATGCGCCCCCCGGCAGGCGTGTATTGAATCGCGTTATCCAGCAGATTCTGTAACACATCATGTAAGAGGCTGGCATCGCCGCGTATAGGCGGAAGTCCGGTGGGCGCTTCCACCTCAAATGAGATTTTCTTCCGGCTTGCCTTCAATAAAGTCGTCTCCGTGCAGCTGTCAATCAGCTCGTGCAGCCCGACGGGAAAGAATTCCAATTCAAGTTTGCCCGCCTCGATGCGCGCCAGTTTCAGCAAATCATCCGTCACTCGAGCTAATCGAGCGGCGTGCTCGCGAATGATTTCCAAAAAACGCCGGTTGTTCTTGGGATCATCCAAAGCGCCGGCCAGCAAAGTTTCGGCAAAGCCTTGAATTGCCGTTAGCGGAGTTTTGAATTCGTGCGAGACATTTGCGACGAAATCCTGGCGCACGCGTTCGAGCCGCCGCAACTCGGTCACATCGTGCAATACCACCACCGCTCCTGACGGTTTGTCCTCCGGCCCCGAACGATCCGATTCCAGAGCCTTCACCGGCGCCGCTGTCACCGAAAAGTTTTGAGGTTGCACGATGCCCATGGCGATGTCGCTCTGTAATGCTTCTTCGCCTTGCAGCGCCCTGCGAATCAGACCCAGCAAATCCGAATTTCGCACCACTTCAATCAGTGGGCTTCCTTCGCTTGTGGCCGACTGCAAATTCAGGATTTCTGAAAAGGCTCGATTGCAAAACACCAGACGCTCCTGCGCATCCACCACCGCCACTCCCTCCACCATGCTTCGAAGAATCGCGCTGGCTCGATTGCGCTCGCTGCTCAACAAGCGGATCTCGCTTTCGAGATGCGCCGCCGTTTGATTTAGAGAATCCGCCAGGTCGGAAAGTTCATCAGGCGTCCCCTCGGCTGGCTCGGGACGAAAATCACCGCGCGCGATTCGCTCCGAGAAATTTTTTAGATGTTCTGCACGCGCGCGGAAGGAACTCGCAAAGATCAGCGATAGCGCGATTCCCAGCATCAACGTGATTAAAGCAGCTGCCAGCAATCGCTCGCGCAGCTCTCTCAAAGACAAATCAATTTGGCTTAAAGGCAATTCCAGGCGAATGACGGCAGGTGACCCAGACGCAGGTTGCAAGCGCTGGGCGCGGCTCGCAACTTCCCGCTCTCTATCCACCGATTGCCCGGTGCCTTTCGCGAAAGCTTCTTGCACTTCGAGCCCGTTCGCCGGTTTTTCGGATAAGTCCGCGGCCTTTGACGAATCAGCGAGTACCGCGCCCGTCGCATCAAAAATGGAGACGCGCGCTCCGCTTTTCGCCAACCACGCAGTCCACGCCTGCGCTTCTTTTGCATGAGATAAATCCGGAGGATTCGCTACCGCCAAATTCATCAGCGAAGTGAGCTGATCGTTTGCGGATCGAATAGCGTGGCTGCGAACAACGCGAGCAGAATAGAGGTCAACGGTGAGTAAGACACCGGCCAGGAGCACCAGATACGCGAGTCCCAGCCTCCAAAAAAACTTAACTCGCACGGCCTGTTTCGAAGAGGTAACCTGCTCCGCGAATTGTCTTCATGAACCCCGGATGCTGAGGATCGGTCTCGATTTTTTCGCGCAACCGCCGCACGTAAACGTCCACGCTGCGTGGAGTCACGAATCTCTCCGTTCCCCAGACCGCGTCCAATAACTGATCGCGCGTGAACACGCGATTCGGACGCGCCGCCAAAAAGTATAGCAGCCGGAACTCCAGCGTGCTCATCTGCACCGGTTTTCCCGCGCGCGTCACGCGATACGCCGCCGGATCAATCTTCAATGCGCCAATTTCCAGCAGCTTCTCCGATGGCGCGCCGGGTTCAGCCCGCCGTAAGAGCGCCTTCACCCGCGCGGCAAGCTCCCGCGGGCTGAACGGTTTCGTTACGTAATCGTCCGCGCCAAGTTCGAGCCCCACTACGCGATCCGCCTCTTCACCCTTGGCCGTAAGAATCAGAATCGGCAGACGATTCAGCGTGACATCCTTGCGAATCTCTTTGCAAATTTCCAAGCCGGAAAGTTTCGGCAACATCAGATCCAGGATCAGCAAATCAGGCGCCGCTTTGCGAATCTGCGCTAAACCGGTCGAGCCATCCGAGCTCGCCGTCACCTGGTAGCCATCTTTTTCCAGGTTGTAACGCACCAGTTCTACTATGTCCTTATCGTCTTCAATCACTAGTACGCGTTTCATCGGCTCTCTTTAACGAGGAATGTGCACACAATAGGGGAATCATACCTCGGAAGCAAGCCGCGCCGGATTGTCCGCTGGTTTTTTAACACAGTGTTAACATCGTGCCACATCGGTACAGCGCGTCCTACCTGAAACATTTCCTTCGGCGCACGTTCGGCGCTATTCAACCCGCACCCCCGCGTAGCTGATTGATTCTATTCGCCTTGTTTCATGTCGGCTCTACTCGCTTTGGCCTCCCGTCTGCTACTCCCATCCGCTTACCTCAGCGAAGTTCGGAAAACCAACACACGGTGCGATTAAGGAATGGTAATTGAGTAAACGTAGTCGCCGGACAACAAGCAAGCGATTTCTTATGATTACTAGGTGTGCTTTCGCATTGTTGGTGATGCTGGAGCTCTTGGCCTTACCCGCCTGGTCGCAACAAAATTCGGCAGACCTAACCTCCCAGAGTCTGGAAGATCTAATGGACGTTCAGGTCACCTCTGTTTCAAAAAAAGAGGAGAAACTTTCGCGGGCTGCCGCGGCCATTTTTGTGATCAGCGCCGAGGACATCCGCCGTTCCGGCGCAACGAATATTCCTGATCTCTTGAGAATGGTGCCGGGAATGGATGTTGCTCAAATTAACGCGAATACATGGGCCATTAGCGCTCGCGGATTTAATGCGGACTTCAGCAACAAATTGTTGGTGATGTTGGATGGCCGTCCTGTCTACGTTCCCACTTTCGGCGGTGTCTACTGGGACGTGCTGGACGTTCCCCTGGAAGATATCGAGCGCATCGAAGTGATTCGCGGCCCAGGAGGGACCATCTGGGGCGCCAACGCCGTCAACGGAGTCATCAATATCATCACGAAAAAAGCCGCTGATACGCAGGGAGCCCTACTTGTCGCCGGGGGAGGAAATCTCGATCAAGGATTTGGAACGGCCCAATACGGCGGTGCTATTGGCAAGAACACCGACTTCCGAATTTATTCCAAATATCTCAATCAGGCCGAGCTCCCTGGTCTCCCAGGCCTAACTGGAGCTGACGGCTGGCACGACCTTAGCGGTGGGTTCCGAGTGGATAGTGCGCTGTCATCGCAAGACACGCTAAGTGTCTTGGGAGGTTTGTACCAAGGACGCGAAGGAGATCCTTCTCATCTTCTACCCTCGATCACGTCGCCGGGAACTCAAAATGCCGATTTAATCACGGATTTATCCGGCGGATTCCTTCAGGTAGGATGGAATCACATTTTTTCCGCCCGATCTGACACCAGTCTACAAATTTCTTACGACAGCTTTGCGCGTCATAATGCCCTCGACGAGACTCGCAACTCAATCAATCTCGATTTTCAACATCACTTCTTATGGGGTCAGCGGCAGACCATTGTTTGGGGACTGGACTATCGCTACTCCTCTTCAAAAACCAATGGAGACCTCACTATCTCCTTAGATCCCGCCGACCTGAACACCCAAATGGTTAGCTCGTTTATTCAGGACGAAATTGCTCTCCGGCCGGACCGGCTCTATCTCACCGTGGGCACGAAGCTTGAGCATGATTACTACACTGGGTTTGTCTTATTACCGAGCGTCCGCATGACCTGGCAGCCAATGGTTCATCAGATGTTCTGGGCAGCCATTTCCCGGGCAGCTCGCACTCCGGCCAGCGTAGACACTGCTATACGCTTGAATTTTTCCGGGTCTCAGTTGCCTGATGGCACTCCGGCTCTAATCGGCTTGGTCGGTAACCCTCGCTTCCAGAACGAAGACGCGCTCGCTTTTGAAGCCGGTACGCGAACCGAATTGCTAAAGCGTCTGTCGATCGATTTATCGGCTTATTACAACCAATACACTCACCAGGAGACAACGGAACCATCCGCTCCCGTCTTTGAAACCACGCCGCCTCCTCCTCATTTGCTCATACCATCTATCTACGAAAATCTGATGCATGGAGAAACTCAAGGGCTCGAAACCGCTGCCAACTGGAAGGTCTCCGATCGCTGGACGCTCAGTCCGGGCTACTCGTTCGAACAAATCCATATGCACTTGGACCCGTCAAGCGAGGACACCGGGTCCGTGGCTGCCGCCCAGGGAAGCAGCCCTGAAAGTTCGGCCCAGCTTCGCTCCCATTTTAATCTTCCCGCAAATCTCGAATGGGATGCCTCCGCCTATTTCGTGGGCCGGCTCAGCGATCCGGACATCCCTTCCTACACCAGAGTCGATACTGCACTCTCCTGGCATTTCAAAGAGGGAGTGTCCATCAGTCTCGTCGGACAAAACCTCGTAAGAGACCTTCACCTTGAGTTCATAGATTCAACGGGAGCCTCTCGATCGAGTCTGATTAAGCGTAGCGCCTACGCAAAGTTCACGTGGCAATTTCGATAGGGAGCTAAGAAGTGCGTCTGCATTACACGATACCAACGCGATGTTTGCGGGCTATACCATCGAGAATTTCTGCGCCTTGCACGCTTTTGTTGTCCTTACAGATCTTCATCCTTTCTTCAACAGCGGTGTTCCCGGTTCGATTGTGCGCTCAGTCGAAAGCGCCGACCGAGTACGAGTTAAAAGCCGCCTTTCTCTTCAATTTCGCTAGATTCGTTGAATGGCCTTCCAGTGCCTTTAGCAGTCCTCAATCCCCATTCCTAATCTGTGTCCTGGGAACCGATCCGTTTGGCAGCACGCTGGATGACGCGATGCTCCGGCATTCAATTCAAGGCCGTCCCACCGCCCTCCTTCGTATCAAGCACGTATCCGATATCGTCGGCTGCCAAATCCTGTTCGTTCCCTCCTCCGAGAGTCATCGACTACCGGAAATTACCGCCAAGCTTCGTGGCCAATGTGTTTTGGTAATAGGTGAAAGCGAGAATTTCGCCTCCTCCGGTGGGGTGATTCAATTCAGTCTCGAGGAAAGCCGCATCCGATTCCTCATTAATACCGACGCAGCCGATCGTTCCGGCCTGAAATTCAGTTCCAAACTCTTGGCCTTAGCCAAAATTGTGCGCGATTCGCCCCCGGGCGGAAGAAGCTGATATGCGCTCGCTAAGCAATTTCTCTATTCGCGCCAAGCTTACCGCCATCGTCATGGTCACCTGCGCCACCGCGATTCTCATCGCCTGCACCATATTCGCTGTCTATGACGTAACCACGTTCAAACGATCGATCGCAGACAATTTGGCAACCACTGCCGAGATCACCAGCTCGAATATAACCGCTCCACTGGCTTTCGACGATCTTAAAGCTGCCAACGAGACTCTCGCTTCACTCGCCGCCCAGAAACAGATCAGACAGGCTTGCGTTTTCAACAAAGACGGCACGACGCTCGCTGAATACAACCGCGGCTCGAAAGAATTTTTCACGCCTCTCGCGCCTCGCGCGGACCAGACTCTGATCACCTCTGACTATATGGCGGTTTTTCGCCAGGTTCGCTTGGACGGAGACGTCATCGGATCCGTTTATGTCAAATCTGATCTCGGCGCGTTACACGCTCGCACGGCGCGCTTCTCAGGAATCGTATTCACCGTGGTTCTGCTATCCCTTGCCATCTCTTTTCTTCTCGCATCCCGTTTGCAACGATTGATCTCCGAGCCCATCGGAGAACTGGCCCGGACCGCTCACGAGGTCTCCCTCAAAAAGGACTATTCCGTTCGAGTCGCAAAAGGAAATGACGACGAGATTGGTTTTCTCGTCGATAAATTTAACGAAATGCTCCAACAGATTGAGCACCGTGAGTCCGCTCTGCAATCCGCGCATGACGAATTAGAGCTTCGCGTCGACCAGCGAACTAGCCAGCTGCAAAAAGAGGTCGCCGACCGCACCTGGGCAGAACAAGAACTCGAAGAGCGTAAACGCTTCCTCAACTCCCTTATCGAAAATATCCCCATGGCCATTGCTGTTATCGGCCTCGACGATCTCCTTCAAATGTGCAACCCCGCTTTTGAGGCTCTCTTTCGCTACCAACAAAAAATGATCCTGGGCCGGCCGCTTGCATCTTTATTGACAAATTCGGAGCTCCGAACGGAAGTGGATTCGAACTTGAAAAGTCTCCAGCACGGCGAGAGCGTCCACGTAGTTACCAGGCGCGCTCGTAGTGACGGAAGCCTGGTGGACGTGGAGGCTTACTCCGTTCCTCTAGGCCCCCACGATAAACGCTCAGGCGCCTTATTGATCTATCAAGACATCACCGAACGCATATTGGCCGAGAAAGCGATGCGTCATGCCAAGGAGGCGGCGGAAGCTGCCAGCAAGGCCAAGAGCGAATTTCTCGCCAACATGAGTCATGAAATTCGCACTCCCATGAACGGAATTTTGGGAATGACGGAACTAACGCTCGACACCCACCTGGATGCAGAACAACGAGAATATCTGGGAATCGTGAAGACATCCGCGGATTCACTCCTTTTGCTCCTCAACGACATCTTGGACTTTTCGAAGATCGAGGCTGGCAAACTCGATCTCGATCTCGCGCCGTTCCCTCTGCGCAAAAGTCTTGGGGAGACCATGAAAACGCTGGGCCTGCGAGCACACCAGAAATCTTTGGAGTTGGCGTGGCGTGTGGATCCGGGTGTGCCGGAAAATCTACTGGGTGACCTCGGGCGTTTGCGCCAAGTGATCGTAAACCTGGTTGGGAACTCCGTGAAATTCACCGAGCGCGGTGAAGTGCTGCTGGAAGTAAAGCAAATCGCCCAGCCCGGCCCGGGAGTCGAATTACATATTTCCGTGACGGATACTGGAATTGGCATCCCCAAGGAAAAACAAGCCGCCATTTTCGAAGCCTTCACCCAAGCGGACAGCTCCACTACCCGCCTTTACGGAGGAACTGGCCTGGGCCTTGGCATCACCACGCGCTTAGTGGAAATGATGGGAGGAAAAATTTGGGTCGAGAGTGAGTTAGGACAGGGCAGCACGTTTCATTTCACCTGCCGTTTCAAAATAAACGAACAACAATCGAAAGAGCTGGAATCCTGGGATCCGGAAATCCTGCAGGGTCGCTCCGTCCTCATCGTTGATGACAACAAAACCAATCGCATAATTCTGATGGAAATGCTCGCTCAGTGGGGAATCCGTTCTCAGGCCGTGGAGAGCGCCGCATCCGCTCTTACCGCCCTTCACACCACACGCGCAGAAGGAATTCAGTTTGATCTCATCATCACCGATTTGCACATGCCGGAAATCGACGGGCTCGGGCTAGTCGAGCAGGTCAGAGAAGCCGCCGAGCTGCGTCACATCCCCATTTTCATGCTTAGTTCCGGTGGAAGTCCGCGAGACCGCGAACGCTGTCGAGAATTGAACATCGCCGCCTATTTTTCGAAGCCGGTGGATCCCTCCGAACTTTTCGACGCGCTCTTGAGCGAGCTGGCAAAAATAAAGTTGGAGAGCACCGACGAAATTCTTGTGCAAGAAATCAATGACAAAAGGGCCGCGTTAAAAGTCCTGATTGCGGAAGACAATGCCGTCAACCGCCTACTTGCCAGAAAGCTCTTGGAAAAACATGGTAACTCCGTAACCGTCGTTGAAAACGGCCGGCAAGCCATCGAAGCTATAGCGCGCGAAAGACCCGACTTAGTCCTTATGGACGTGCAGATGCCGGTAATGGACGGCCTCGAAGCGATTCATATCGTCAGGGTCAGCGAACAATTGTCCGGACTGCGTTTGCCCATCATCGCTCTGACTGCCCATGCCATGAAAGGCGATCGCGAACGTTGTTTGGATGCTGGTGCGGACGAGTATCTAACCAAACCAATCCGCGCCGCCGAATTGTTCGCGGCTATCGATCGAATAAACAAGTTCGCGGGCCGCGTCAAATCCGCATCTACTGCCGTTCACACAGCAGACCCTTCTGCTTCGTCCTTGCCCGCGGTTCTGGATTTATCCGAAGCACTCAGTCGAATCGGGGACAAGGAAACCCTGGAAGAACTTGCCAGACTCTTTATTTCGGAATGTCCAAAGTTGATGCAGGAAATTCGACAATCTCTTGCTGGAGCTGACGCTCTCGCCCTGCAGCGCGTGGCCCATTCATTGCAAGGATCCTCAGCGAGTCTTGGCGCCCCAAGTATCGCCCGCGCGGCCGAAGAGCTACAAAAACTTGCCCGTTCCGGACATTGGATCGCCGCGCAAGCGGTATTTGCGGATATGCAGACGCAAGTCGCTCGGCTCCATTCTGAAATTTCTATCTTGCTCCAAACAGTGCCATGCTAAGCCTCTTCACGAAGAAGTCACCGGCGCGAGAACGTCCTCGGATTCTCAGGGATCCGAGCGCCGCTTTCTTCAGTTGGAGCTTAAACCCATGGTGCGTCGTTCTCGGCGTTACTTTTATAGGTCTTCACCTCCTGCTGGATCGCGAATCGGTGGTTTCTCGCGGTTGGGTTGGCACGGACGCCTGGTATCCGCCTGCCGGCATCGAATTGGCGCTCCTGATCGGACTGGACATCTCCTATGCGCCACTAATATTCGCCGCTGGTTTCGTTACTTCGATGGTCAATTATCACCTCTCCCCTTTGGGCCTCAACATTTGGTATGTGAATGGACTGATCGCCATTTCCTACACAGTGATGGCCATGCTCTTGCGGCGCTACATCCGCGTACGCGGAATTTTGCGCTCGCTACAGAACGTCTTCCGCTATTCCTTCGTGGTAATGAGCGCCACTCTTGTTTTGGCTTTCTGCGGGTCCCTGAGTTTTGTCTGGAGTAATAAGGTTCCGCTCGACCATTACGTTGCTGCGTCTTTGAATTGGTGGATCGGCGACTCCGTGGCTTTGTTTTGCCTCACTCCTTTTCTTCTCGTTTACGTGACGCCCTGGCTCAAGACGCACCTCTCGCGCTCCGCGCCAATCAAGCCGCAGCCTCTTAAAAAGGACGCCGACCCTTGGTCCAGAACTTCCCATTTGCAAGAGCTTCTGGAGCTGCTCGCCCAATGCGCCGGAATTGTCACTGTCCTTTACATCTCCCTTGCTTCGAGATTCGCCGGAACATACCAATTGTTCTATCTGTTCTTTCTTCCGATTATCTGGATTGCGGTGCGGCGAGGTGTTCGCGGCGCGGTTTCCGGCACCTTGCTGCTAAACATTGGAACCATATTCATTCTGCGTGTTTTTTCACAGGACAACTCTCGGCTAATTTCTTTACAAATCCTTATGCTCATCGTCTCCATTACCGGTCTTTGCCTGGGAACTCTTATTACCGAGCGCAATCACGCCGATGCCGAATTGCGTGATAACGAAGGGCGCATGCAAGCCTTGATTAGCACGATTGACGAAGTGGTTTTTGAGTTCGATGTGAATGGAACTTACAAAAATATATGGACCACGGACGAAACATTATTGATCCGGCCCAAATCCGAACTGCTCGGCAGGCGCGCCACAGAGTTCTTTACTCCCGACGTCATCAATCCTATTTTGAAGATTTTCAGCCAGGTATTAAGAACTGGCGCAAAGCAAAGCATCGAATATTCATTGTCGCTGCCGGAGAAAAAGTGGTTTCTCGCGCGCATAAGCGCCATTCCATCTTCCGGCGGGAAACCCAGCGCAATTTGCATGACCGCGCGCGACATTACCACCGCGAAGCTTGCCGAAGAGGAATTGCTCAGGACGACCGCGGCCGCCGAGTCCTCCAGCCGCGCGAAAACCGAATTCCTCGCCAATATGAGCCACGAGCTCCGCACACCCATGAACGGAATTCTCGGAATGACCGACTTGGTTCTCGATACCACCCTCACCACCGAGCAAAGAGAATATTTGGAAATGGTCAAACTTTCCGGCGATTCTCTGATGGGATTGCTGAACGGCATCCTGGATTTCTCGAAAATCGAAGCCGATAAAATAGAACTTGAGAACATTGAGTTTCTCTTGCCTGTGCGTTTGTCCGAAACCTTGCGCATCATGCAATTTCGCGCGGAACAAAAAGGCCTCGAACTGACATGGGATTCCGAACCTGATGTCCCGCAGCGCCTGCTGGGAGATCCTGCGCGTCTTCGCCAAGTTTTAATAAATCTGGTCGGAAACGCCATCAAGTTCACCGAGCACGGAAAAATTTCTGTCCGCGTTCAAGCCCGTGAACTTACCCACGAAACCGCCGAGTTGCATTTCCGCGTCCAGGACAGCGGCATCGGCATTTCCGGCGACAAGCACGGTATGATTTTCGACGCATTCACGCAGGCCGATAGTTCCACCACTCGAAAATATGGCGGCACCGGTCTGGGCCTGGCTATCACCAGGCGCCTCGTTGACTTGATGGGCGGAACAGTCTGGGTCGAAAGCGAGCCGGGTCATGGCAGCTCGTTTCATTTCACCGCAAGATTCGGGTTATTGCCCAGCGCGCTACCGGTAATTCCCGCGCTCTCGGCCTAGAGGAGATTACGTTGTGAACGAAACCAAAGATTTCAAAAAGAAAGTATTGATCGCGGAAGACGATCCCATTTCCCGCCGCCTGCTGGAAGTTTTTCTGACCCGCTGGGGATACGAAGTAGCCATTGCCGCTAACGGAACGGAAGCCCTGCAGGTGCTCGAAAGTAAAGACGCTCCGCGCCTCGCTGTACTCGACTGGATGATGCCGGGCCTGGAAGGCGTTCAAGTCTGCCAGAAAATTCGCGAACACAAAGACCGCCCCTATACCTACATCCTGCTATTGTCCGCGCGCACGCAAAAAGAAGATTTGCTACGTGGCTTGGAATCCGGCGCCGACGACTATTTGACCAAGCCTTTCGACGCTCAGGAACTTCGCGCCCGCCTTCATGTCGGCCAGCGCATTTTACAGTTGCAGGACGGCCTCATGGTCGCTGGCGCCGAACTTCTGTTTCGCGCCACGCACGACTCGCTCACCGGAATTTCCAATCGCGGCGTCATTTTGGATGTGTTGCGTCGCGAACGCTCGCGCCAGGTCCGCGGGAATGGCTCCTTCGGAATCGTCCTGCTCGACGTCGATCATTTCAAGCAGGTGAATGATACTCACGGCCATCTCTGTGGCGACGCAGTATTGCAGGAAGTCGTTCGCAGAATTACCGCCACCGTACGCGCTTACGATACCGTCGGACGCTATGGCGGCGAAGAGTTCTTGGTGGTTGCGCCTTCTTCCGATGCTTCCAATGTTCTCGGACTAGCGGAAAGAATCCGCCGTGCAGTCGAAGCCCAACCGATCTTCACAGACGCTGGAGAGATTTCAATTACCGTAAGCTTGGGTGCGGCAGTCAGCAGCAGTACCGCGCCTCTAGACCCCGAAATCATGCTCAGCGCCGCGGACGAAGCGCTCTATCGCGCTAAAAAAGGTGGACGCAACCGCTCGGAGATGGGCGTCTCCGATCTAGACGCTATTCCTGAGATCGTTCCGGCCAAGTCCGGCCCGCTATAGACTCTGTCTGTTAACTCGTCCCGGTCCATACGATTCGCCGTTTCCATACGCTACCGTATGGAACTCCATACTGCCTCTCAATACATTCCTGTTGAAACCAATTTCTTGTGTGGCAGCCTTTGGTGTACATTGTTAGTTAGCGATTCAGCGCTTCATTCATCTCCTGAATCCTGAGAGGGTCAGGCTATGAGCTCGACCAAGCCCGAATCCGTTGTCAGCAACGAAACTCCCTCCGGCACGCGGCGGGACACCTTAAGCGTCACTGACAATCGCACCGGACGCCAATACGAGCTTCCCATCAAGAACGACACCATCCGCGCTCTCGATCTGCGCCCCATCAAAGTAAACAGCGACGACTTCGGCATGATGGGTTATGACCCGGCGTTCACCAACACGGCTTCCTGTTCCAGCAAGATCACTTATATCGACGGCGACAAAGGCATCCTGCGCTACCGAGGTTATTCCATCGAAGAATTGGCGGAGAAAAGCACCTACATTGAAACAGCCTACCTGATTCTCTATGGCGAGCTTCCCGACAAATCGCAGTTAGCCGACTGGTCCTACAACATCACGCACCACACCTTCATTCACGAGAGCATCAAGAAATTTCTCGACGGTTTTCATTACGACGCCCACCCTATGGGCATGTTGATTTCTACTGTCGCCGCTCTCTCCACTTTTTATCCGGACGCAAAAGACATCTTTAATCTGGATTCGCGCCGCAAGCAAACCTATCGATTGATCGGCAAGATGCCTACGCTTGCGGCGTTCGCCTATCGCCACAGTCTGGGAATGCCCTACGTTTATCCCGACAACGATTTATCCTACTGCGGAAATTTCTTGAACATGCTCTTCCGCACCACTGAATTGAAATATCGTCCGAACCCCACGCTCGAACGCGCTCTCGACATTCTTTTTATCCTGCACGCTGACCACGAGCAGAACTGTTCCTCCACCGCCATGCGCTGCGTGGGTAGTTCGCATGTCGATCCGTATTGCGCCACTGCCGCGGCCACCGCAGCGCTGTACGGCCCGCTTCATGGCGGCGCCAACGAAGCCGTCCTTCGTATGCTTGTTGAGATTGGCTCGGTAAACAACGTCCCGGCCTACATCAAGCGCGTGAAATCAGGCGAAAAGCTGCTCATGGGTTTTGGCCATCGCGTTTACAAAAACTACGACCCCCGCGCCCGCATCGTGAAACACATTGCCTACGAAGTTTTCGATGTGATGGGAAAAAATCCCTTGATCGAAATCGCGCTGGAATGCGAGCGCATTGCGCTGGAAGACGATTATTTCGTATCGCGTAAGCTGTATCCCAACGTCGATTTCTACACCGGACTCATTTACCAATCCATGGGTTTTCCGGTCACCATGTTCCCCGTACTTTTTGCCATACCGCGCACATCCGGCTGGATCTCGCAATGGGAAGAAATGCTGCTCGACCCCGAGCAGAAAATTTCTCGGCCTCGCCAGGTTTATTTGGGCTACCCCTTGCGCAGCTATACCCCTTTGGATCGCCGAGGCTAGCTGCGGTCTATCCACGAACCTCGTTTTACGCCATTTGCCCGCACCCTTAACCTTCCTGGTACCGCGCGGAAATTGATTGCATCTGGACGCAATCTCTGGCAAAACACTCTGACGTCCCCCGGGGGCTACACTCTAATATGGACATTTCAACGCGCCAATCTGGAACAGCTACTATCGTTGATGTAGTCGGTGACATTACTCTCTATAATTCCCCCGATGTCCGCAAAGTCTTGCTTACCCTTCTAAAAGAAAAAAAGGCGCCTCGCGTCATAGTGAATATGGAGAAAGTGCGATACATTGACAGCGCGGGTGTGGCTTCCCTGGTAGAAGGCCTGAAAGTTTCGCGCGATATGAAGAGCACTTTTGCTTTGTATGGCCTGAGCAAGACTGCCCAGGAAGTATTCGAGCTCACGCGACTCGTAAAAGTTTTTGAAATCTACAACACTGAAGAGGATGCCTTGCGAGGCGGCAGCGCCAACACCAACGTTGCTCCTGTTAGGTAAATTCCGGGCAGGCTGCGCGATTTCCTGGGGATTCTAGCCCGTCCGGATTCAACGATGTCACTTACTGAAACGATCGGCTCAGCCACGATCAACGGGGTGGCCTATATAGGCGGCTTGGCGCGTTTAGCCGGCGGATCCTTGCGCGCGATTTTCGTTGAGCCTTTTCACGGAAAGAAATTCCACATCAGCCGCGCCATTCATTCGGCGATGGCTGTTGGCGTCGAAGCTCTGCCGGTTGTCTCCCTGATTTCCTTTTTCGTCGGCACGATCCTGGCCCTGAATGCCGCCTACGAACTCCGCAAGTTTGGCGCTTTGCAAGTAGTCGCCAGCGCCGTGGCTATTTCCATGACTCGCGAGCTGGGCCCGCTCATGACCGCTGTGGTCGTGATTGGCCGCTCCGGCTCGGCGTTCGCCGCGGAAATCGGTACCATGAAGGTGAACGAGGAAATCGACGCCATGGAAACCATGGCCCTCGAACCTGTTCATTTCCTCGTCGCGCCGAAATTCCTGGCCATGCTGCTCATGGTTCCTTGCCTTACAACCTGGGCCGATTTTATGGGTGTGCTCGGCGGCGGTCTATTTGGCGTCTCTGCCGCTGGCTTTACCTGGGGAAGTTACATTCGCGCCACTCTCGATGCGCTGCAGTCTCGCGACATCATCACCGGCTTGATTAAAGCCGCCATGTTCGGGCTCACCATCACCGCTGTCGGCTGTCAGGAAGGCTTTTCCACCGGACTGGGTTCCGAGCAGGTTGGCCGTTCCACAACCTCCGCAGTGGTTAAATCTATTTTCATGGTTGTGTGCGTGGATCTGATCTTCACTGCAATTTTTTATTTGACCGCGCCTCGTTAAGAGCGGCGCGCATTCTTTTAGCAGGCGCATTGATTTAACTGTCCGAAACCGATGGCGACCAAAGTTAATCCGCAAGACGACAAGGCGCGTGTTACCGACGGGCCCGCTATTGCCGTGCGCAACCTGCGTGTGAAGTACGGCGAGCGCGAAATCCTTCACGGCGTCAACTTCGAAGTCCCCGCCGGCGAGACCATGGTGATCCTGGGCGGTTCCGGCTCGGGCAAGAGCACTCTCTTGCGCACGCTGGTTGGATTGGAAATGCCTAGCGCCGGCGAAATCTGGATGCGTGGAAAGAATTTTGCCGCTATGTCTGAAAAAGATCGCGACGAGCTGCGCAAGAAAATGGGCATGTCTTTTCAGGGCGGAGCGCTGTTCGGTTCCATGACCGTCGGAGAAAACGTCTCTCTTCCGCTGCGTGAACATACCGAGCTCGACGATTCCACCATCGAAATTATGGTTCGTCTGAAACTCGATCAGGTCGGCCTTTCGGGTTTCGAGAATTACATGCCTGCGCAATTGAGCGGCGGTATGAAAAAGCGCGCCGCGATTGCCCGCGCTCTGGCCATGGACCCTGAAATTTTGTTTTTTGACGAGCCTTCCGCCGGCCTGGATCCCATCATCGCCGCTGGAATTGACGAGCTGATTCTGAAATTGAAAAAGGCCTTTCGCATGTCCATCGTCGTGGTCACGCACGAACTGGCCAGCGCCTTTTTGATCGCCGATCGTATGATTCTGCTCGATAAAGGCGTCATCGTCGCCAATGATACGGTGAAAGAATTGCAAGTCAGCACGCAGCCGCGCGTGCGTCAGTTCCTTGATCGCGTTCCGGAACCGGAATTAACCGGAGAGTTTGATTATTTGCAGATGTTGACGGGAGATATTCCGCCCATTCGGCAATGAAACAGGTTTAAATCGCCTGCCGTGATATACTCCCGCGCTTGAAAGCGCCGAGGGTCGCCAGGCGGGGATCAATCGAGGAAACAGATGGAAGCAAAGCGCGAACAGGCTCTCGTCGGACTATTCGTTTTGGTGGCAGGAGGTCTGCTTGTTGTCACGCTAATCCTCCTCTCCGGTGCTTTCACCACCGGTGACACCACCTTTCATACCTATTTCAAGAATGCCGGCGGCCTGCAGCCCGGTTCCGAGGTTCGCTACGCCGGTGGTCCGCCCATTGGACGCGTTTCGAAAGTCCAGGTTGACGCGCAAGACGCCACGCGCATGAAAGTTGATTTCGCCGTTCATCCGAATATTCCGGTGAAGACAGACAGCACCGTGCTGATTACCAGCAATAGTCCCTTGGGTGAAAATTTTCTCGGAATCATCCCGGGAACGAATGCCGCTTCGCGCGCCCCTGCGGGCTACACGCTCAAGTCAAAAGAATTTGTAAGCTTTGCCGACATCGCCGACAAAATTAATGCCCTGGCTCCCACCGCCAACGATCTTCTAGTGAATCTAAATGATCGCGTGGTCGAATTGAAAGAAACCATCAATCGCGTCAACGATCTTCTCAACGATAGGAATCGCGAAAACATCGGCGAAAGTCTCGCCAACGTCCGCGGCATGCTGCAGGAAGATCGCCCGCTGGTTCATTCCACCTTGGACCATATAAACACCGCCTCGGCCAAGCTCGGTCCGCTAATCGACGACTTCAAGAAAACCTCCGAGCAAGCTAACCAGACTCTGGATCATATCGATTCCATGCTGAAGGAAAACCGCCCCGATGTTCGCTCGGCGGTGAAGAATTTGCGAGCGTCGCTGGCCAAGGCCAATTCCATTTTGTCGCAACTGGACAATACGGTCGCTAACAACTCGGAGAACCTCGACGAAATTATCGACAATCTCCGCCGCATTACTGAAAACATGACCGCCTTTACCGAGACGATCCGAGAGCGGCCTTATCTATTGATTCGTTCTTCGGAGCCCAAGAGTCACGAGCCGGGCCAGGAACCGCCGAAGTAGGCGAAAAGGAGCACGGAGTGTTTAGGTCACGAACTCAACTTGCTGCAATGATCTTCTCGCTGATCTGCCTTTCGGGCTGCGCTGCATCGCGCCCCATGAAATACTACGTGCTCGATCCCGGTCCCGTCCCGGCGCCGCAAGGAGCGCCCACCTACCAGGTAACTCTCTTGGTCGGCCGCATCAGCGCTTCCCATCTCTTCCGCGACGATCGCATCGTCTATGGCTCGGGCCCCGTACAACTCGGAGTGTTTTCTTACGACCGCTGGGCTGAACCTCCCGCCAATCTGCTCCAGGATCTATTGGTCTCCACCTTGCGTTCCACCGGCCAATATCGCGCAGTTTCCACGCTCAGCAGCAACATCCACGGCGACTTTATCGTTCGTGGCCATCTGTGGGACATTTCCGAAGTCGATAAGCCGGAATTGATGGCCCGCTTCTCTTTCGAGGTCGAATTGTTCGACCCCAATACGCGCACCACCGTCTGGTCTCATCGATATGAGCACGACGAGCCGGTCCAGGGCAAAACTGTAAACGATGTCGTCGTAGCCATGGACAAAAACGTCCGTGCCGGCCTGCAAGAAATCACTGCCGGCATCAGCGAGTATTTCGCAAACCACCCGGTGCAGCAGCCGCAAGCTCAACCGTCCGATAACTAACGCGTGTCGAAACGCCAAGATCTTGCGTTTCGCATGCCCTTCGCCGTAACCCGCAAAAGTTGTTCAAATTAAGTAGGTTCTGCACCGCTCCTAACCCGGTCATTCCGAGCGGAACGTCCCGAGGGTTTTCTTGCGTTCGTCCGCATTCCGGATCAACGTCGGGACGCGCAGGGAAGAATCTGCTCTTTCGTTTTCCCCACAAAGAATTAGGGTTATAATGCGCCCAGTTTATTGCCTCAGGTAATCCTGACGCCCAGCACTGCTTCGTGCGGCGGCGCATTCTCGCGCGGCGAGGAGGCTGTCATGGGCCTGCAAATCACGTCGCGCAAATCCGGTAACGTAATCATTCTCGATCTGGTTGGTCGCATTATCATCGGCTCCAGCAATGACTCGCTCGGCGTAGAGCTGCGCAAACTTGCCGACGCCGGCCCATCCGAAGTCATCGTCAATCTCGCCGGCGTCACGCAAGTGGACAGCTCCGGCATCAGCACGCTCGTGCGCTCCTTCGTCAGTCTCGAGCGCCAGGGCGGCGGCCTGAAAATCCTCAATCCCACCGGCCACGTCAAAGAAGTCCTCGAGCTCACGCGCCTGATCCAATCTATCCCCGCCTACACCGACGAAGCAAAAGCCGTAGCCGCCTTCCGCGGCGGCGTAGCCCATGCCTAGCCTCGCCCCAGGCGCGGCGCGAAAGTCCTGATGAGATCCATCGCGCTACAAGCACTTTCTCGGCATTTGGTTGTAATTTTGATGTTGATGGCTCCCTCTTTTGCGCATGCCCAGGAACGACCGAATCTCGACGTGTTGGCCTCTAAAGCCGCCACCGCCATACACAAATCGAAAAAATCGAGCGACACAAAAGTTCTCGTGATCGATTTCGCTGGCATGAATTCAAAGGTGAATGCATTAGGATCTGTGCTGGCCGATCAGTTTGCGGACTCACTGCGGAAAAATACGAAAGACTTTGTCGTGATGGACCGCGCCGACTACGCTCGCGCGACAGCAGACGACGTGCTCAGCCCAGAAGCACGCGCAGAACCGCCATCCGCCCATTGTTATTGCAGGCAGCTTGGCGCTGACTTCGTAGTCCAAGGAACCATCGATTCCACTTCCGACCCAGTTCAACTTACCGTACTGGCTACTCGGCTCCGCGATTGGAAAACTGTGTTTAGCGGCTCCGTGTCGCTGCCAGTCACGCCCGAACTTCGCGCGTATGTGTCCAAGCCCGCTTACCATGCTCCGCTATCCCCGCGCAACGATAAGAACAGCTGGACGAATCCGAACTCACCGCCTGGTACAAGCGATCTGGCTACGGCCAGATGGCCGGCTGGCGTGAAGGCTTCTGTTCCGTCCTGCATCTATTGCCCGACGGCGCACTACACGGATGCGGCGGTGAAAACAAGGATCCAGGGAACTGTCTATCTCAACGCAGTAATTGATTCCCAAGGCGATGTAGCCAGCATGTCGGTCGTGCGTGGGCTTGCCTGCGGCTTAAACAGTAAAGCCATTGAGTCTGTTAAGGAATGGAGATTGAAACCCGCAGTTGATCCGAAGGGGAATCCGGTAGCAGTGCGTCAGTCGATCGAGGTAACATTCCATCTCTACTGAAGAAAATACTTCAGGCGTTCTTCTTCAACTCCGCGAGCACCAGCTTGGCAACTTCCTTCAGCGTATCGAACACGCCTTGCCCCGTAACCGCTACAGCTTCCAGCGTTGGTTCGCTCTTCACCAAAAGCTGCTTCTTCAATTCTTCCACCGGCAGAATATTCGGCAGGTCGCGCTTGTTCAGTTGCAGCACGTACGGAATCGTATCGAAATTCAGGTTGTGATCTTTCAGATGTTCGCGCAGGTTGTCCAGCGTTTCCAGATTCGCGTCCAACCGCTCTTCCTGCGAATCCGCCACGAACACCACGCCGTCTGCGCCTTTCAAAATTAAACGCCGGCTCGCCTCGTAAAAAACCTGGCCGGGAACGGTATAAAGGTGAAAGCGCGTGCGAAATCCGCGTACTGTCCCCAAATCCAACGGAAGGAAATCGAAGAAAAGCGTGCGATCCGTTTCGGTCGCCAGCGAAACCATCTTCCCTTTTTGATTCGTTCCGGTGTGGTCGTAAATCCACTGCAGGTTGGCGGTCTTCCCGCCAAGACCGGGACCGTAATACACCAGCTTGCAATTTATTTCCCTCGCGGGAAAATTAATAAATGGCACTATCTCCTCGGATTACTAGCCCGTTACTTATAGCACAGCCTCTGCGACACTCCAACGCGCCCCCTTCGCCTCTGCTTCGCAACTGACAACTCTAGGCCCCGATGAGCACCGCGCCGCCACCCCGATTTACAACGTTTCAAGGTGTAAATGTCGCGCTTGCCTGCCGGCCGCGGCCTTTAGCGCGGCACCTGTTCGATTCAGCATCCAACCAACCAGTGGCAAGACCTCGGCAGGGCGCTCTTGGAAGATCAGTAGATTCCAATATTTGGACCGGTGGAAATCCGAGGAATTTTCGAACTCGCCTCCGCACAGGTGTTGGACGAACCCCCGCCCTTAGCCGCATGGTAAATTATCCCGTAACACGGAACCACGAGGAAACCCCATGAAGCTTATCTCCGTCAACACCGGCCTCCCGCGCGCAGTTACCTGGCACAACGTGACCGTTTCTACAGGCATCTTCAAAGAGCCGGTCAAAGGCCGCGTCGCCTTGCGCAAATTGAACCTAGACGGCGACCGCCAAGCCGACCTCACCGTCCACGGCGGCGAGTTCAAAGCCGTTTACTGTTATCCGCTCGTTCATTACGATTTCTGGAAAGCGCAGCTTCCCGGCAAGGATTTGCCGCTGGCTATCTTCGGAGAAAATTTCACCACCGATGGCGTGCTGGAAAACTCAGTGTATCTTGGTGACCAGTTCTCCGTCGGTTCCGCGGAGGTTGTAGTCACCCAGCCTCGCCTCCCGTGCTTCAAACTCGGCATCCGCTTTCAAGCGGACGACATGGTGAAACGCTTCCTGGCCAGCGCCCGCACCGGTTTTTACTTGGCCGTCACCCGCGAAGGAGAAGTGGGCGCCGGCGACGAACTGAAAGTCATCGCTCGCGACCCAAACGCCGTCCCCGTTTCCGAAATCACGCGCCTGTACATCGCGAAAAGATTCAGTAGCGCCGACGTCGCCTCGCTGAAAAAAGCCTTGCAAGTGGAAGCGCTCCCCGAAAGCTGGAAACAATATTTCCGCGAGCGCCTCGCCAAGACGTCCAGTTCATCGGAAGAAACGCACCACGCCTCGTAAACGAAATCACAACGGGGACGTTCAGCGGCTATCCTCATATTGCCCTACGAGTGCTGATTAGAAATCGCTGTCGGCTTTCCAGGGCGAGCAAAGCTTTTTTATTTTCAAGCCCCCCTCCATATCCCACCAAACTCCCATTGCTCCCAATCACTCGATGGCAAGGAACAATAATGGGAATCGGATTCGAGCCGTTCGCTAAACCCACCGCTCGTGACGCCTTCGGATTTCCCAGCCGTGTCGCCAATTGCCCATACGAAATCGTTTCTCCGTAAGGGATGCCGCGCAAACTTTGCCAGACGCGCAGTTGAAATTCAGTCCCTTCCAGCGCCAGCGGCAAATCAAAATCTGTCAACTCGCTCGCAAAGTAAGCGCGCAACTGTCGAATCGCTTCGGCAAACCTCGCGCGATCCTCTCGCCAGTCAGCTTGCAACCGCTCAGCCCTCTTGCTCGCGGGAAAATTGATCGACCGCAGCCCGCGCTCATCCGCCACCAGCAGCATCTTCCCCAATAACCCGTCGCAGTACGTATATCGAATCTCGCTCATCGCATCCCCGCGTGCTCCGCTTCGTTTTAGCCTACCAGAATTTTCGCGCCGTGCATGGCTCACAATATGCCCGCATCAGCGTCACATATATTTCATCCCGCGCTGAACTATTGCAAAAACGGAATCGCTACTATTGATTTGCGGAGAAAGAAATTTCACGGGAGGACCAAAATGAACTATTCCAAGTTGTACGCTGTTCCAGCTATCGCAGTCGCAGCCCTATTCTTTTCCATATCAACTCCAGCACAGCAAAAGGACGCAACAAAGCCGGACGCCACACCGCCCTCAAAGATCGAAGGCTTGGTGCGCGACATCTCCTGCCCCATCCAGAATAAGGAAGCCACCGCGACAACGTTCAACCTCGAGTGCGCCGTGCAGTGCGCCAAGGCAGGCTCGCCGTTGATCATCCTCACCAAAGACGGCGTCATCTATACGCCGATTTCCGACGCCATGCCCGACAAAGACCAGCGCCAGCGCCTAATGCCCTTTCTCGGCAAATACGTCCAGGTAACCGGAACGGTCTTCGAAAGAGAAGGAACGCACGCCATCGCCATCCAGAACATCAAGGAAATGAAGGAAGTGCACCTGATCACCAACGCAAAATGATCGAGTGTCAACGTTTGTCCTTAGGATTGCCTTCCGCGCGAAGCTTTCGTTGGTATAGCGCTCGTGGATTCGTTAAACAACCTAAAACCGCCCCGGTGTATCCTTGCGTCCGCCTATGCCGAACCAGCCGCCAGACCTTTCGCCCACTCCTCGCCCCTGGGGACGCCCCGAGCGCAACCGCCTGCTAATTTGGTTGGGCATCGGCTTCGTTCTTCCAGCGCCAATTCTTTATGGATTGCATTTGGCCATCAGACCTCCCGGCGGCGTCTTCAGCGTCAGCACCGAACTACCCATCAAAACCATCGTCGCATTTTTCGCCGTGTTGGCCACCTGGATCGTATCCCACATGGAAAAACGCCCGCTCGACGATTACGGCATCCCTCCCCGCCAGGTCTTCGGCATAAGATTTTGGGAAGGATGCATATGGGGCTTCGCCATGCTCTCCCTGATCCTGCTGATCCTCCACGCGCTGGGCCATTTTCAAATCGATTCCGTCGCTCTCACCGGCAGCGCGGCTATTCGTTATGCCCTGGGATGGGGCGCCGCGTTTTTCGCTGTAGCCATTAGCGAAGAATTTGGTTTCCGTGGCTACTTACTTTTCACTTTCGCCAGACGCCTGCGTTTCTGGCGCGCTGCGATATTTACTTCCGTCATATTCGGCGTCGCGCACTTGGGCAATCCGGGAGAAAACGTCCTCGGAATTTTCCAGGTCGTCGCCACCGGTTTGCTTTTCTGCCTGATGATTCGCCGCACCGGCACTCTGTGGTTCGCCGTCGGTTACCACGCCGCCTGGGACTGGGCCGAAACTTTTTTCTACGGCACCCCCGACAGCGGCCTGCTCGGCCTCGGCCGCTTCCTCAACACTTCGTCTCACGGCCCCACTTGGCTGACCGGAGGCTCCGCCGGCCCCGAAGGCAGCATCTTCGCTTTCCTCGTTTTGTTTCTCTGCGCCTTCCTAATCCATCTCCGCTTCCCAAGCACAATCTACCCCGACCGCCCAGCTTAGCGATCGAAGAAGAATAACGTGCATAGCTCGTAAGCGATACGCGAGGCCTCGATTCCTTCTCCCCTCTGGATTCTATAGGAGTTAGCGGCTTCTTCGTTTTCCACGTTTTCCGATTGTCAGATATATCAAGGTAAGGGCCTGTACTCACGTACCATTGCCGGATGTTGCATGACTCAAGTGTAATTTACCTTGAGGATCAGACCGTGAAACGATTACTTCTAACTGCAATCGCGTCCCTTTTACTCGCAGTCGTCACGAACGCGCAGACCGATCAACAAAAGCAAGATTTCATATCCGCGTGCCTCGCCGGAGCAATAAAGAATGGCTGTCCAACGCAGAATACTCAGGCTGATGTTCGTGATAATTCTTCCATCACGCTAGAACAGATAAAAGCAAGGAACGCAGCGGCGATAATACAAGCGGATAACCAAGCCGCGCAAACCCGCGCAACTCTGCAATCTCCGATGCCATCACCAACGGTCACTCCTGCACCTGGCGTACCTGTAGCACCACCTGTCGAAACACAGCCTGCGCCAGTGACGGAAGCGCCGTCCAAATCGCCAATTGCTCCTAGACGCGTTTACATTACTCCGATTGGAAGGCACACTGCCGCAAGTTGTGGACCCGCTACTCACCTCCCGGTGCGGGAGCATTGTACGGTGTGAATCGTGCACGGTGTTTGCGGACAGCGAGGTAATTTCAGAACATAAGAGCAAGACCAAGGTTTCAAGGAATCTTAATCAGCGTCATTGCCGGTTCTGTCGGGGTTCATGGTCCCCAGAAGAACCCCATTCGTGTTTCTAAAACTTTTACCACCTTCGGGACCTCCGTAAATAAATCTATACGCTGTTTTTCTCTCTTGTTTGAATGCATCTTCATACGTAATTTCGCCGAATACATAAACAGTGATTTCAGGAGTGCCGACGGTAACTCCAGGCGGAAGATGTTTCTTCAAAGCTACGAGGCTGGTATTTTTTACTCCCGGCGATATGATCGACACAGAGGCTTGAGTGTGAGTAGATTCTGGAAATTCAGATGTAGGTGGGTATGGATTTAGTGCAATTCCTATCCACTGTTTCACTTTATAGGCAGGTGTTCGGCCGAAATTTTCAACCTCGACAATACCTCTCGGGATTGTAGGTACTTCGAGACTCAGATAAACTTTAGAAACTCCAATATAAGCTCGTAGTTCTCTTACCGTAGTTTCTTTCATCTGGGCGATTATTCGCTCTGTTTGTTCTCCAGCCTGTGCCATCAGCGTCTTTTGGTTCTCCGCGATGTCAGCCTGTCGATTGATAGTTTTCAGCGTCTCATTTAAGAGCCAGATTTGTAATCCACCAACAACAACTAAGCACAAACTGAAAAACCAATATGTGTAATCAGTCCAACTCTTTGGTACGGACAGCGGGGGAAAATCCGTAACCCTTACGGACTGCTGTTTATCTCCGAGATTTTGGGTTTCTGGACTCGGCCTGACCGTATCTGTATTAGGCTGAGTTTGTTGTGATGCAGTTGAAGACTGTTCTTCAGTGGTGCTATTGGGTGTGTGTTTTTGGGTTGAGGCGGGTGACTGAACAACGGCCAATAGCACGACGGCGAGCAGTAAGTTCATAATATGGCGAGTGTAACATTAGGTTAATCAGATTTTTAGAAACCACTTTAGGGTGGAACAGGTAGGTGCAAGGTGGGAAAACCTCGTGTGTTGAATCCATATCAAGTTCAATTCGGTTGGGCTGTTGGATTGTTTGATGGGGAAGGTTCAATTGGGATCTACAACAATGCCGTTATGCTTCGTATCGGTATGACTGATGTTTCAGCAATTGACCAAGGCTCTCAGAAACCTAATGATTCGCAGACAGGGAAGATGTAGATAAGGGCGGGTGGGAAAGTCTTCCGCGTGGCACCAGTATTCAGCTCGTCATTGTTAAACTCGCGTGGGGGGTCCGAATCTTTTTTGGGTTTTGACTTATCACGCTCTTCAGCTTTCGTCGCGAGTCGCAACGTCCTGAGTCGTTCCCAAAATGGCATCGCTGCTTCCGAGTACTAGCCCGTCCACACACACGACTCCTTGAAGTTCGTGAATCTACATGCTACCGTTCGGCGTGAACAGATCAGAACAGTATCGGGCGCTTCAACGAACCGTAGCGAAGGCATACCTCTCGAGTTTCCGTCTCGTAAGCAAACTTCCCTGCGAACGCAAGCTCGCCAAACTAAATCGCCATGTTCCAGATCTCCTGTCACACCGGGGTTTCGACGGCCTTGACCCTACGATACCGGGCATCCTGCGCGGGAAGACGAGCCGTTTTCGCAAAGTGATTCCGCCACTTCTAACCGGCTTGCCCGGAGCGATTTTCGCGAAGGGTTCAGCCGCGAATATCCCAGTCAGATGCTCTCGGAAGGCTGACTTCTGTGTGCGAGGTCAGCAGCACCACGCTCACGTTCGGTACCTCGAATGTCCCCGCAGCCTGCGGACAGGACATCAGTGCTACTGGATTTCTGACCTCGTATAAATATGACGCGCTCGGTAATCTCCTCTCCGTCTCTCAGGGCAGCTTGAATCCTCGAACCTTTGTTTACGACTCTCTGTCTCGTCTTACTAGTTCAGTTAATCCCGAGTCCGGAACGATGTCGTACACATACGATGCAAACGGAAACGTGGTGTTGAGTATAGGTCCTGCCCCGAACCAAACAAACCCCGCCGTCACAGGGGGAAACGGATATATTTATGACGCCCTGAACCGCTTGTATTTCATGAACTCGACGAATAACAGCCTAGAATCTAACATGTGGCTATACTACGACCAATCAGGTTATGGAAGTTCCATCGGACGTCTGACTGAAGAGGGCGTTTTCGATTTGCCCGTTAATAATTGGTTCTCAAATTCCACTTTCACTTATGACGCTATGGGGCGGGTTACAACCGCGCGTCAGTGCACGACGCAGAACTGCCCCGCTGGAGAATACTGGACCCTGACATACGGCTACGACTACCTGGGGTATGTTACGTCGTGGACGGATGCTTTCTCCACCACCTTTTCTGCCACCTACAACGGCGCTGGGCAGATGACTTCCGTAACCAATAGTCTCTCCAATACCAACTATCCCAGCCCTATGGTTTCGGCCGCAACCTACAATGCGCCTGGACTTCTTACCTCGGAAACCATCGGGTCGGGCACTGGCTCACTCGCCGAAAACCGGAGTTATAACAATCGTCTGCGGCCCACCACGTTGAGCGACGGTGCAGCATATAGCTTCAACATTTCCAAATATGCTCCGGATGGAAATATTCTGGCCGTCACCGATAGCGTAAACGGTGAGTGGGGATATGGCACTGGTATCAGCTACACGGGTGGTTACGATGATTTTAATCGATTACTGACCGCAGTTCCAGCTTGGCAAGGGGCCTGGTCCTATTCTTACGCTTACGACCGCTACGGAAACAGATGGCAGCAGAACCTAAATGGAACCGGCGGATCAGGTCCTGCATTTAGCACTACCTTTGATAGTAACAATCACGTAAGCGACGGATCGGTCACCTACGATGCGGCCGGGAACGTCATGCGAGATGCATTCTATAGCTACACTTATGATTTTCATCATCGCATACTCTCAACTTTGAGTCTCTCAAGTGGCGTGCTTACTTGCTATCTTTACGATATAAACGGACGCCGAGTGCAGAAGGTCACTGCGGCTACCGCTTGTGGCTATCCTCCCACGGGTGGCACCTCGCTTTATTATGTTTACGATTCCTCCGGCCACGTGATTGACGAAGTGAGCGCCCCCAGTGGCGGTACGGGCAGTTGGACACGCGAGGAGGTCTATGCGGGTGGAAGACATCTGGCAACGTTCACACCGGGGACGAGCGGGCAAGCCTATTGGGACTTGGCAGATTGGCTGGGCACCGAGCGAGCGCGCGTCAACGCGGTAACAGGCGCTGTCTCGGAAAAGTGCACGAGCCTTCCCTGGGGAGACAACTTGCAGTGCTCGAGCACCGACATAAGCCCGCTGCACTTCACCGGCAAAGAACGCGACTCCGAATCCGGCAACGACTACTTCGGCGCCCGCTACAACTCCCCCTCCCTCGGTCGCTTCATGTCGCCGGACCCGGACAACGCGGGTGCCGTGTACAGATTTCCCCAAACATGGAACGCTTATCCTTATGTTCTTAACAACCCACTCAACGCCACTGATCCCGCCGGTCTCGATTGTGTCTACACGAAAACAGTCGAATCAGGATCAGCACTTGCGGTCACAATTGTTCGAGGGGATTGCATCAGTGACAAAGATAACGGCGTCTATGTCGATGGCACGGTAAACGCGGACACGCTGACCTACGACGGCAACAATTTAGGCTTTTCCTTCTCCAACTCGGACGACCAAACAGGTGGAGGCGGTGTAATTTCCCTCGACTCGCCGAATCCTAATAACTCTAGCCCTGGTCAACTGAATCCCTTCGCCCAAGGTGTCATTTCGCAGATCAATCGGATGCCAATTCAAAAGTTCGTTTTCGCTGTCGCTGGCACAGGAGCCACCGTGGGGGTGGCGGGTGGCGCGATTTCCGCAGGTATAACGCTCGCCACGGCCGGCGGAGCCGCCGCCGCGGAAGGTGCGGTTCCGGAAACCGTAATTCAAGGAATACAACATCTGGCTGAATTAGTGCAGACAGGCAAGACGCTACAAGCCCAGGCCTACATTCAGGCCTTGGCGGCGACGCCGGAAGGGCAAGCACTAATACAAGCCATGGAGCGACAATTAGGTGTAACACTGGAGCGAATGGGCGGGGAGGTCGGCTCACCTGACCTCTTTCGTCTTCTTCAGTACATCAAGGCAATGCTCGAACCGTGGGTGCGATATTAATGAGGTAGAATAACGACTCTGGTAGTAATGCAACGATGAGAGAACCGTAAACTATGCCGGAATATATCAGCCCCGAAGCAATAGCAAACGCGCTACGGGAAACTAAGCCTGAAATCAAGCCGCCCGAGCTAAAGCACTTCCAATTTGTCGTGGTACTCGCGGACGACACAAATTCACCGGAGATCCCGGCGATCGTAAGCGCGGTAATGGGAACCCTAGTCCGACATCAAGCGAGTATTTCAAACAGCACACCTTTGCTCTTCGTCGCCCTGTTGGGCGTACCGTTTCCCGAAGGTAACTCTGCGGAGGCACGCCGGAAGCTTGTCGACGCGCTACTTCGAGAGAATGGCGACCGAATAAGAATCGTCCATGGAGAATGTGACGGAGCCTCCGGCACGTTTGGTGGTCATGGGCGGTGGACATACGGCGCAGTGATTCCAGGGTTTTCGGGAATCTTGAAGAAACTGCTTGAGAGCAAGTTCGGCACCGCCGTCGAGATCGACGGCAATAAGCCTAACGAATAGCGCATAGCAAAGCTCTCGGAGCGAACATCCCTTATTCTGACGATGCGGAGGAGACCCGGCGAGTTACCCTTCTGTCCAATCAAAGTGAACGCGTGACTTTTTGACGATGTGAATTTTGACAGCGGTGGCGGATGCTTCCGCGGCATCCGCTGTTGGGCCGGTCATTGCTTGAACTCGCCCGGAAACCCAATCTTTTCCGCAGTCCGTACAGAAAAAATTCGGATTTGACCGTCGAGCGCAGCTTTCGTCTCGAATACCATAACGTTCTGTTCGTTCCCAAAATGGCATCGCTGCTTCAGAGTACTAGCCCGTCCACACACACGACTCCTTGAAATTCGTGAATCTACATGCTACCGTTCGGCGTGAACAGATTGGAACAGTGTCGGGCGTTTCAACGAACTGTAGCGAAGGCATGCCTCCCGCGTTTTCCTCTCGTAAGCAAACCTCCCGGCGAACGCAAGCTCGCCAAACTAAATCGCCATGTTCCAGATCTCCTGTCACACCGAGGTTTCGACGGCCTTGACCCTGAAAATACTGAGCATCCTGCGCGGGGAAACGAGCCGTTTTCGCAAAGTGATTCCGCCACTTCTACCCGGCTTGCCCGGAGCGATTTTCGCGAAGGGTTCAGCCTGTCCAAACACATTTCTACCCGGTTCTGCCCAAAATGTAGAATGCGACGTAACTTCTAGAAAACAATCAGCGGAAGAATTTCTACCCGGGGCCACAACCACACCCAGCGGTCACGCGAAATTGTGCCGATTCCGCCCCGGAAAACAGCCCCACATTCCAGCGCCGCGTGCTAAAATGGTTGAGCATTCGTTGCTTCTGTCTCCCCGCAATTTTATCGGGTTGCAAGATCGCGATTGCCGTTCTGTCCGTCTAACCGTACCGGCACAAAAATGACAAAGAATATTCGTAACATCGCCATCATCGCGCACGTGGACCACGGCAAGACCACCCTGGTCGACGCCATGCTCCGCCAAAGCGGCATCTTCAGCCAGCACGCCCACTTGGTCGAGCGCGTGATGGATTCCAACGACCTCGAACGCGAACGCGGCATCACCATCCTGGCGAAAAATACGGCGGTCACCTATCACGATACGAAAATCAATATTGTGGACACGCCCGGCCACAGCGATTTCGGCGGCGAAGTCGAACGTGCCCTGCGCATGGTGGATGGCGTGCTCCTCCTGGTTGACGCCAGCGAAGGCCCGCTCCCCCAAACGCGCTACGTTCTGCAGAAAGCGCTGGCCGCCAAGCTGCCTCCCATCATCGTCCTGAATAAAATTGATCGCGCCGACGCGCGCCCCGCCGCCGTCCTCGATGAAATCTACGACCTCTTCATCGACCTCGACGCCACCGAAGACCAGCTCGATTTTCCCGTGCTCTACACCAACGCCCGCACCGGCGTGGCGAATCGCACGGTGGGTGACGCATCCACCAATCTTCAGCCGCTTTTTGAGACGATCGTCGCTTCCATTCCGCCGCCCTCGGGAGATCCCGAAGCCGTGCTGCAAATTCAAGTCACCAATCTTGATTACAGTGAATATCTCGGACGCCTGGCCATCGCCCGCGTTTTTCAGGGCACGCTGAAGCGCGGCACCGAAGTGGGCATCGCAAAGCTTTCCGGTGTGATCCAGGCCACCAAGATCACCAAATTATTTACGTTCCGCGGCCTCGAACGAGATGAGGCCGAAGAGGTTTCCGCCGGTGACATCGTAGCCATCGCCGGTGTGGAAGGAATTCAGATCGGCGAAAGCATCACCGATCTCGCAAATCCCGCGCCGCTAGAGCCGCTGCTGATCGACGAACCAACGTTGACCATGGTTTTCACTGTGAACACTTCGCCATTCGCTGGCCGCGAAGGGCAATACGTCACTTCGCGCGATCTGCGCGCGCGCCTCGACCGCGAATTGCTCACCAACGTTTCCCTGCGTATCGAAGACATGGGTGCCACCGATTCTTTCCGCGTCCTCGCGCGCGGCGAACTTCAACTCGCTATCCTGATTGAAACCATGCGCCGCGAAGGGTACGAGCTGATGGTCGGCAAGCCTGAAATCGTGGTGAAAAATGAAAATGGAAAACGCCTCGAGCCTCTCGAGATCCTGATCGTGGATTGCCCGGAAACTTTTATCGGCATCGTGATGGAAACTCTAGGCCACCGTCGTGGCGAACTGGCAAAAATGGTAAATCACCATTCCGGCCGCGTGCGCATGGAATTCCGCATCCCTTCCCGCGGCCTGATCGGCCTTCGCGGGCAACTGCTCACTGACACGCGCGGGACCTCGCTGATTCACTCCATGTTGGAAGGCTGGACCGAATATGCCGGAGACATGGCTTCGCGCTTGACCGGCGCTTTAGTGAGTGACCGCGCCGGCGTTTCCACCGCTTACGCCGTCTGGGGCATTCAGGAACGCGGAGAAATGTTCGTGGGCCCGGGCCTGGAAGTGTACGAAGGAATGATCGTCGGCGAAAATGCGCGGGAAGACGACATGAACGTCAACATCACCAAAGAAAAGAAGCAAACCAACATGCGCTCGTCCAGCGCCGATGAAGCCATACGCCTGGTGCCGCCCCGCGAACTGACCCTCGAAAAGGCCATCGAATTTATCTCCGATGACGAATTCGTCGAAGTCACGCCGAAATCTATACGCCTGCGCAAGAAAGTCCTGGACGCCAAGAAGCGCCCCAAGCGCTGGCAGGAAATCCGCGCCAGCGTCGAGTCCGCTTCGAGTTAGTCGAAGCGGGAGTGAGTACTAGACGGATTACGTGGTCTTTAGGATTTTTTGAGTGTTCGCTAGCGGGATGGAGGATTCCCATGAGCGGGCAAAATGGCTCCTTTCAGACTTGGAATATCCCCGTAAACAAAAGACTATACGGCACTTACGATTGCCATCGCACCGGAATTCAATTTGCGATGTGTTATAGTCGAGGTTGGTAACAATGGACATCGCTCGCCCAGAAGCTAAAAGGCAAAAGAAGATACGCCGCATAATTTATGTCGCCGCAGCGGTGGTTCTGATTCCGCTCGTAACCTACGCGCTCTCGCGACTGAAGCCCGCGGCGCCTACAGTGGACAGTGCCACGGTTTGGACCGACACCGTGAAGCGCGGCCCCATGCTGCGCGAGGTGCGCGGCCTGGGTACCCTGGTCCCCGAAACGATTCGACTGATCCCGGCGGCCACGGACGGCCAAGTGGTGCAGCGCAATTTGTTGGCAGGCACTCCGCTGAAGGCCGACACCATAATCTTGGAAATGAGCAATCCTGAACTGCAGCAAGCCGAGCTCGACGCCGAGTATCAAATGAAGGGCGCCGAAGCAAACCTGGAGCAGACCAAAGCGCTGCTACAGAATCAGTTGATGGATAAGCGCACGCAAGCCGCCTCGATTAGCTCTGCGTATCACACCGCCGTGCTGGATAAGGACACCAATCAGCAGCTCGCCGCAAATGGCCTGGTCTCGGATTTGATTTACAAGAAATCGCAAGTAGTGGCCGAGGAGCTTGCCAAGCAGGACGATCTGGCGCAAAAGGAAGTTGACACTTTTTCGAACTCGATTGCAGCGCAGATCGCCGTGCAACAGGCCACCGTGGATGAAAAGCGCGCCATGTACGAACTGAAAAAATCGCAATTGGATCAACTGAAGATCCGGCCGGGTATTGATGGCGTGTTGCAAGAGTTGGACGTGGAAGTCGGACAAAAAGTGACGCAGGGAACCGTGCTGGCGCGAGTCGCCCAGCCTACGCATTTGAAAGCACAGCTAAAAATTGCCGAGACTCAGGCGAAAGACATTACCATTGGGCAAAAGGCATCCGTTGACACGCACAACGGCATAATCGCCGGACATGTAATGCGCATCGACCCAGCCGTAGTAAACGGAACAGTCACGGTGGACGTTGCGTTGGATGGCGAGTTACCGCAGGGCGCGCGGCCGGACCTGAGCGTGGAAGGCACTATCGAGCTGGAACGCTTGGCGGATGTGCTGTATGTAGGCCGCCCCGTGCATGGCGAAGCCAACAGCACGGTGGGATTGTTCAAGGTGGTCGATGACGGTGGAGGGGCCGTTCGCGCGCAGGTGCAACTCGGCCGCACGTCGGTCAACACCGTGGAAATCGTCAAGGGCCTGCAAATCGGCGACAAAGTGATTTTGTCCGACATGTCGGCATGGGACAATTACGACCGCGTGCAATTGAAATAATGAACGGAACATTTTCAGGCCCTGGGAACGTAACTAACTTGGGTAAGATATTCGTTAGCAAGAGCTGAAGGAGCCAATATGGATACAGCGCCGAAATCAATGATTCGTCTGGAAGGCGTGACAAAAGTTTTCTACACCGATGAAGTGGAGACGCACGCGCTCGGCGGCGTGCATTTGGATATCAAGAACGGCGAGTTCCTGTCGATAGCCGGGCCTTCGGGTTGCGGCAAGTCCACGCTGCTTTCCATCCTCGGCTTGCTCGATTCGCCGACGGACGGCAATTACTGGATCAATACGCAGCCGGTGGCCAACCTTTCGCTTTCCGACCGTACACGCATTCGCAACCGCGAAATCGGATTCATCTTCCAGGCATTCAATTTGATCGGCGACCTGACCGTGTTTGAGAACGTCGAGTTGCCGCTCACCTATCGCAGCATGGCTTCAGCAGAGCGCAAGAAGCGCGTCCAGGAAGTTCTCGAGCGGGTGGGAATGGCTCATCGCATGAAGCACTATCCTTCCCAGCTTTCCGGCGGCCAACAGCAGCGCGTGGCCGTGGCGCGAGCGCTGGTCGGTTCACCTTCCATTCTGCTGGCGGACGAGCCGACTGGAAACTTGGACTCGAAGAACAGCGAAGCGGTGGTGGATTTGCTGCGGCAACTGCATCGCGAGGGCGCGACGATCTGTATGGTCACGCACGATCCGCGTTACGCCAGTGTGGCGGACCGCACCATCCATCTTTTCGACGGCCGCATCGTTGAAGAAACTGTCGGGACGCACACCGCGTCCGTTTAACCGGTTTCGCAAAAACTGAAAACCCTTTTTTGAATGCCGCAGGCGAGAAAAGCATTCGGCTGCCGCGCTACGGGTGTGCTTAACGAACCTTCAAGACGGAAAATGAAAACCCGAATCATGCGTCGCTGACTTAAACGGAACTTCCGGAGGCGAAAATGGGGGCTTTGCTACAAGACATTCGCTACGGCATCCGGATGCTGGTGAAGAATCCGGGATTCACGATCATCGCTGTGCTCACGTTGGCGCTGGGCATCGGTGCGAACACCGCGATATTCAGTGTGCTTGATTCGGTCCTGATGAGGACCCTCCCAATCGCGCATCCCGAACAGCTAGTGCTGCTGACCGATCCGGACTCACACGGCTCCTCGTTCGGGAGTGAATCTGGAGACCGCTCGCTGCTAGCCTATTCGGAATTTCAATATCTCCGCGATCACAACGACGTGTTTTCCTCGATTTTTGCTTCCGACAGCGACCTCGCGAAGACACCGGCAACGTTCGGCCATTCATCCAGCGGCGCGGCAAGCGCGGAAGAAACTGTCCGCGTGCGATTGGCCAGCGGAGATTATTTCTCCACGCTCGAAGTGAAGCCTGCAATCGGCCGCTTGTTTACGTCGGAAATAGATCGAGCAATCGGAGGCTCACCTTTTGTGGTGGCGAGCTATGAGTTCTGGAAGCAGCGCTTCAATCTCGATCCTTCCATCATCGGGAAAACGATCCAGATTCATCAGACATCGTTCGAAATCATCGGAGTCACTTCGGCCGAATTTTCCGGCGAAACCGTAGGAGAAGTCCCGGACGTTTGGATCCCGATTACAATGCAAGACGCCATCTATCCGGGCCGCGATCTTTTGAGTGCGTCCCACGGCGGCTTGGACCAATATATGTGGCTTCAGGTGATTGCGCGACGGAAGCCCGGAGTTACGCTGGCGCAAGCGAAAGCCAGCATCAATGTGACATTCACGCGGATGCTTGAATCCGAGCTCGGATCCGAGTTGAGTGCGGAAGAGCGTAAAGAATTATTGGACCAGCGTATCAATCTTCAAGCGGGCGCGCGCGGCGCTTCCACAGTGGCAGGGGAGTATGGCGAACCGCTCAAGGTTTTAATGGGCCTGGTGGGGTTCGTGCTGCTGATCGCTTGCGCCAACGTCGCGAATTTGTTGCTGGCACGAGGCTCGGCCCGGAAAAAGGAATTTGCGGTGCGGCTCGCAATCGGCGCGGGACGAGGTCGCCTGATTCGCCAGCTTATGTCGGAAAGTCTCTTACTGGCGCTGGCGGGTGCGGCTGCCGGAATTCTGTTAGCGCAATGGGCCGACACGCTCCTGTTGCAAATGGTCTCGCGCATGTCCCGCGGGCATGAGGTTATTCAGATCGACCTGCGGCCCGACGCGCGAATGCTCGGCTTCGCACTCCTGGTAACCGTTCTTAGCGCGGTACTTTTTGGGTTGATCCCAGCGCTTCGAGTGACGCGAGTCGATCTATCACCGATTCTGAGATCTAGCCCAGGGGGATCGACCGGTGAATCGGGAAACCGCCGTCTGCCCGCAGCTAAAGTGCTGGTGATCGCACAGGTGGCAATCTCACTCATCCTGTTGGTCGCTGCCGGATTGTTTGTGCACAGTCTATCGAAACTCAGCGAAGTGAAGTTGGGGTACCAACGCGACAACCTACTTTTGTTCCAGGTGGATGGCAGGCCGGCTGGTTATAAAGGAGCGGCCAACCTTCGCTTTCAACAGGAACTGCTGGAAAAATTCTCAAGCATCCCGGGCGTACACGCAGCGACACTCTCCAGCGACGGATTGTTCAGCAATTCAGAATCAGGGGATCCGATCTCCGTGGAGGGTTATACGCCTAAAGCCGGCGAGAAACTGAATTCGCGGATGGATCATATCGGCCCAGGATACTTCTCCACGGTCGGGATTCCGATCCTGATCGGAAGGGAGATTGGACCGCAAGACAGTGGCAACGGCCCTCGGGCCGCGGTCATCAATCAGGAATTCGCCCGGCACTTTTTTGGCAACACGAATCCGATCGGCAAGAAAGTACGCGACGTCTATCCCGGAAATCCGCAGGAGATGGAAATTGTTGGCGTGGCGGCCGATGCAAAATACAATAGCCTTCGAGAAAAAACTCCCACGCGCATTTACGCGCCGTACTTCAATCCCATGTGGGAGCATTCTTACGCGATCTATGAAATTCGCACCCTGGCGGACTCTGCAAGCGTGAGCGGTGCGTTGCGCCAGATCGTGCGCGACACAAACTCCGCACTTCCACCCATTGAAATAAAAACAATGCCAGGCCTGGTGGCCGATTCACTGCACACCGACCGGTTCATCGCCCGGCTGGCCGGCGTATTTGGTTTTCTGGCCATGCTGCTGGCCAGCATTGGGCTTTACGGCATCATGACTTACACCGTGGCACGCCGCACGCGAGACATCGGAATTCGCATGGCGCTGGGCGCGCAGCCGGGCGGAGTCCTCTGGCTGGTTCTGCGCGAGACATTACTGCTCGTCCTGATCGGAGTGGTGGTTGGTTTACCCGTGGCGTTCGCAGGCACGCATTTGCTGAAGAGCATGTTGTTCGGCTTGGGCCTGGTGGATCCCGTGGCGATTGTGGTTTCCACGATGGCGCTGGCAGCGGTGGCCGCGTTAGCTGGATTTCTGCCAGCGCGCCGCGCGATGCGCGTGGATCCCATGATTGCGCTGCGGTACGAGTAACGAGGAGAAAAAATGGGAACGCTGCTGCAAGACATGCGCTACGGAATCCGCATGCTGTCGAAAAATCCGGGCTTCGCGATCATCGCGGTGCTTACGCTGGCTCTCGGGATTGGCGCAAACACAGCTATTTTTTCCGTGGTTAACGCGGAACTGCTTCGCCCGCTGCCGTTCCGGGATTCGGGCCGGCTGGTGAGTGTGGCGACCGCCAATGCGAGCATGCACTCCTCGAATGGTGCAACGTCATATCCCGACTTTATGGACTGGCGCTCGCAGAATCAGGTTTTCGAGAAAATGGCTGCTTACACGGGAGCGACCTTTACGCTGACGGGCCAGGTAAATCCGGCCCATTTGGAAGGCGCCAGCGTATCGTCTGACACATTCGATTTGCTGGGTGTTTCGCCGGAGCTGGGGCGAACATTTCAGCCCGGTGAGGACGAACCGAATCATCACGTCGTCATCATTAGCGACCGCCTGTGGAAGCAACAATTTGGCGGCGATCCTGGAATTATTGGCCGCACAATTACACTCGACAATAACGGATACACCGTGGTCGGCGTGATGCCACCGGGATTCCAGTATCCCGTGGTGCGCCAGCCGGAAGCAATTTGGTCAACCCTTTCGCCGCTGAATGAGACCACTGACGACTCGCCTCCGATGGTGCAGCATCGCGGTGCACATTTTCTAACCTGCATCGCGAGATTAAAACCTGGCGTCACACTGGTGCAAGCGCAAGCTGCCATGGACGTGATCGCAAGCTCGCTTAGCAAGCAATACCCTGACACGAACAAGTACATGAGTGTGCACCTGAGCTCGGAACAGGACCGTTTGACCAGTTCCATCCGCCCGGCTCTGCTGGTGATGATCGCAGTGGGATTGGTACTGCTGATCGCGTGCGTGAACGTAGCGAATCTTTTGCTGGCACGCGCTACGACGCGCGGACGCGAGATTGCCATTCGCACGGCGATGGGCGCTGGTCGCATTCGCGTAGTACGACAGCTGCTGACGGAAAGCTTGTTGCTCGCAATTGTTGCGGGCATTTTGGGAGCGGCGTTGGCGTTTTGGGGCAGTGACATTCTGGTGCGCTTGAGCCCGGAGAATCTTCCGCGCGTAGCGGAGATTCACATTGATGGATGGGCACTAGCTTTCACAGCGGGCCTGTCGCTGCTGACCGGAATTTTGTTCGGTCTGGCGCCGGCACTGCAGTCAACACACTCCAATATCGTGGAAGCGCTGAAGGAAGGCTCGCTGAGCACGACCGCGGGACGCAGCCGCCATGGGCTGCGCAGTTCGCTGGTAATTGTGGAAATGGCGCTGGCACTAATTCTGTTGGTAAGCGCGGGACTGTTGATTCGTAGCCTGATTCGGCTGCAAGACGTGAATCCGGGATTCGATCCACACAATGTGATGACCGCAAGCCTGGACCTTCCGGATGCAAAGTATTCCGATCCGAAGAAAGCCGAATTTTTTCGCGAGCTGATCCCCCAATTACAAGTAATACCGGGCGTGCAGTCCGCCGCGGCGGTATTCCCGTTGCCGATGAGTGGAGACGAAATTCGCACTAGTTTTCAGATTGAAGGACGGCCAGTAGCCAAGAGTGACGAACCGCATACTTCCGTTCGTTGCGTCACGCCCAATTATTTCGGCACCATGCGAATCCCTTTGCTGCAAGGGAGAGAATTCACCGAGCGCGATGACGCCAGCGCGACGAGTGTTTTGATTGTGAACCAAGCTTTCGCACAACAATTCTTTCCGGGCGAAGACGCAATTGGCAAACACATACAGGCCGGCATTTCCAACTCCGGTCCGGGAACGGCGCCTATGCGCGAAATCGTCGGCGTAGTGGGTAACGTAAAATTTGAAGATCTGACCACGGAGTTTAGTCCCGAATCATACATTCCCTACGGACAACTGCAATTTGGCTCCATGACGATCGTGGCACGCTCGTCGAAAGATCCCGAGGGCTTGGCGAAGCCGATTGCATCGGTGGTGCAATCACTCGATAAAGATTTGCCGGCGTACGCACCGAAAACGGTGGAGCAGTACTTGGGCGGAACAATCGCCGTACCGCGCTTCAATACTTTCCTTCTGGCAATTTTTGCAGCGCTCGCGATGGTTTTAACAGCGGTTGGCTTATACGGCGTGATTTCTTACACCGTGGCGCAGCGCACGCATGAGATCGGCATACGCATGGCACTGGGCGCGCAACCCGGCGACATGTTGCGTTTAGTGGTAGGCCAGGGAATGCGGCTTGCGCTGTTTGGAGTCGGAGTTGGATTAATTGCAGCACTCGGATTGACGCGATTTCTTTCGAGCCTTCTTTTCGGCGTGAGTTCCACGGACCCGATATCGTTCGCTGTTGTAGTGACGATGCTCCTGGGGGTGGTGCTGCTGGCCTGTTACATTCCAGCGCGAAGAGCCATGCGCGTAGATCCCATGGTCGCTCTGCGTTACGAGTAACGAGGAGAGAAAATGGGAATGCTGTTGAACGACATTCGCTACGGGATCCGCATGCTGATGAAGAATCCGGGATTCGCGATTATCGCAGTGCTCACACTGGCGCTCGGTATCGGGGCGAATACAGCGATCTTTTCGGTGGTGAACGCTGAATTGCTGCGCCCGCTGCCGTTCCGCGATTCGGGGCGGCTGGCACGCGTTGCAGCTACTAATTCGCGGATTCACTCTTCCAACGGTTCAACTTCGTATCCCGACTTCGCGGACTGGCGAGCACAGAATAAAGTTTTCGAGAAAATGGCGGCATATACGAACACGACCTTCACTCTAAGTGGTCTTGAGAAACCCGCCCATCTGGAAGGTGCGTCTGTCTCTGCGGACCTGTTTGAGATGCTCGGTGTGGCACCTGAACTCGGGCGGACGTTTTTGCCCGAGGAAGACGAACCGCATCATCACGTCGTCATCCTGAGCGATGGCATCTGGCGAGAGAAGTTCGGCGGTGACCCGGCAATCATCGGCCGCACCATCACCCTCGACAACATCGGTTATACCGTTGTCGGGGTCATGCCGCCGGCATTTCGCTTTCCGCTCCAAGGCGAACCGAAAATGACTTGGTCAACAATGTCAGGACTCTCCATGGCGCAGGAGCGCGGAGCTCACTTTCTAACGTGCGTCGCGAAACTGAAGCCAGGAGTGACATTCGCACAGGCACAGGCTGCGATGGACGTTATTGCCGGCTCGCTTAGCAAACAGTATCCCGACAGCAACACTTATATGGGTGTGCGAGTGACTTCGGAACAAGAGCGTGTGACGCAAGCAATTCGTCCGGCGCTTCTGGTGATGATGATCGCAGTGGGCCTGGTACTGCTGATCGCATGCGTCAATGTTGCGAATCTTCTTTTGGCGCGCGCCACTTCGCGCGGCAGAGAAATTGCGATTCGCACGGCGCTGGGAGCTGGAAAGACGCGCGTGGTTCGGCAGCTTCTGACTGAAAGCCTGTTGCTTGCGCTGGTGGCCGGGGGGCTCGGCATTGTTCTGGCGGCTTGGGGCACCGGCATTCTGGTTCGTTTTAGTCCGGAAGGATTACCACGTGTAACAGAGATTCACATGGATGGCTGGGTCCTGGCATTTACTGTTGGGCTTTCCCTGCTGACCGGGATTTTGTTCGGACTCGCGCCCGCGCTTCAGGTGACGCATTCGAACATCGTGGAAGCGCTGAAGGAAGGCTCGCTCAGCACGACCGCTGGAAGCGGCCGCCACCTGTTGCGCAGCTCGCTCGTAATTGTGGAGATGGTGCTGGCGCTGATTTTGCTGGTCAGCGCCGGCCTGTTGATCCGGAGTTTGATTCGTCTGCAAGACCTGAGCCCGGGGTTCGATCCACGGAACGTAATGACTGCGAGCGTAGACTTGCCCGACGCAAGATTCCCGGATGTAAAGAAAGTAGAGTTTTTTCGCGAACTTGCTACGGAGCTTAAAGCCTTGCCCGGTGTGCAGTCGGCAGGAGCAATTTATCCTTTACCCATGAGTGGGGATGAAATGCGCACCTTCTTTGAAATCGAAGGCCGGCCAGTGACGAAAAGTGACCAGGCGCATACATCCATCCGCGTGGCGAGTCCCAACTATTTCAGCACGATGCGGATACCTCTTCTTCAGGGCAGAGACTTCAGCGAGCGTGACGACAAGGCAGCGACACCGGTCATTGTGGTCAACGAAACTCTGGCGCGCCGGTATTTCCCCAATGAGAGTCCAATCGGCAAACGCATCAAACCGGGGTTTTCTACAGGCCCAGGTGAAGCACCGATGCGCGAGATCGTCGGTGTGGTTGGGAATGTGAAGTTTTCGGATCTCACAGCTGAATGGACGCCTGAATCCTACGTTCCCTACGCGCAATCGCCATTTGGCACCATGACGATTGTTGTCCGCTCCGCGAGAAATCCCGAAGAGCTGACAAAACCGATTGCGTCGGTGGTGCAATCACTTGATAAAAACTTGCCGGCATACGCACCAAAAACAGTAGAGCAGTATTTGGACGGTACCATCGCCGTACCGCGCTTCAATACTTTTCTTCTGGCAATTTTTGCAGCACTCGCGATGGTTTTAACGGCGGTTGGCCTGTACGGCGTAATTTCCTACACGGTAGCACAGCGCACGCATGAGATCGGTATCCGTATGGCGCTGGGAGCGCAACCTGGCGACATGCTGCGATTGGTGGTGGGCCAAGGAATGCGGCTGGCGCTATTTGGAGTAGGCCTGGGGCTGGTTGGGGCATTCGGGCTGACGCGGTTCCTTTCGAGCCTTCTTTTCGGCGTGAGTTCCACGGACCCGTTATCGTTCGCTGTTGTGGTCACGATGCTCCTCGGGGTGGTGTTGCTGGCCTGTTACATTCCAGCGCGAAGAGCCATGCGAGTGGATCCGATGGTGGCGCTGCGTTACGAATGATTTAGAGGTTGAGGCTCCAAACGCGCCGAGAAAACGTTCTGCGTTTTCGACACGCGAGTTTTATCGGGAGAGCTCAAAAGGAGGGGCGCATGGGAACTTTCCTGCAAGATGTTCGCTACGGACTCCGGATGCTGGCGAAAAATCCGGGCTTTGCAACGATTGCCATACTGACTCTGGCACTGGGGATCGGCGCAAACAGCGCGATTTTTAGCATCGTTCATGCGGTTCTGCTTCGCCCGCTGCCCTATCCTCATTCCGACCGGCTCGTTGTTGTTTGGGAAAAAGGGGACGACGGACTCCAGAGCAACACGTCATATGCCACCTATGTGGACTGGCGTGCGCGCAGCCGCAGTTTCGAGGAACTCGCCCTGGCGGCGTATTGGATGGGCACACTCACCGGCTCCGGCCAGCCTGAACAGCTTCCCGCATTGCGCGTCTCTGCGAATTTCTTTCGAACGCTGGGAGTTCACCCGGCGCTAGGGCGCGACTTCCTGGCGGAAGAAGACACGCCTTCCACGAACAACGTAGTAATTCTGACGGATGGCCTGTGGCGACGCCGTTTCAACGCGGACCCGGGCATTATCCGGAAATCGATCACGCTGAATGGAACAAGTTACGCGGTGGTGGGAGTGTTACCTCGCGATTTTCTGCCGATCGTGTCACAGGGATTGCGAAATATCGACGCGGAATTATATCGCGTGCTTGGCTACGACGCTTCGCTGCCGTGGGCTTGCCGCACGTGCCACCACTTGGTTGCGATCGGCCGTTTACGCCCAGACGTTTCGATCTCGCAAGCGAGCGCAGAGATGGATACGATTTCGCAGAATTTGTGGACCGAGCATCCCACGGATTATTCGGCTGCAGGTGTGATTATCAATCCTCTGGTGGAGCAAATTGTTGGGCCTGTGCGTACCGCACTTCTAGTCTTGATGGGCGCGGTGGGGCTTGTGCTGCTGATTGCGTGCGCCAATCTGGCGAACATGCTGCTCGCTCGCGCTTCACAACGCCGTCGAGAGATTGCCATACGCGAAGCTTTGGGTGCCGGGCGATCGCGGATCGTGCGCCAGCTTCTTACGGAAGGTTTGCTCTTAGCTTTGGGCGGTGGGGGCCTGGGATTCCTGGTGGCGATTTGGACGCCAAGCCTGTTGTCGGCCCTTGCGCCGGGAACCGTGCCGCGGCTAGCGGAGGTCAGGCCGGATGTTTCGGTGTTTCTCTTTACGCTTGCCGTGGCGCTTGTTACAGCTTTCGCTGCCGGGATGGCTCCAGCGCTGCGACTATCGCGCGAGGATTTACAGAAAAATCTCACAGAGACTGGAAGAAGCACGTCCAGCGCTGCCGGTGGCCGGCTTCGCGAAATTCTAGTTATTGCGGAGGTTGCTCTCACACTCACACTGCTGGTTGGTACGGGCTTGCTTCTTCGCAGCCTGGAACGCTTGTTGGGCGTTAATCCGGGGTTCGATGCGCAAAACGTACTAACCATGCAAGTTTCCGTTACCGGTGCGCACTATAAGGACGACGCAAATGTCCGCCGCTTGTACGACGACTTAATCGGGCGCGTCCGCGCGCTACCAGGCGTGGAGTCTGTGGGGATGACCAGCGAAGTCCCCCTAACCGGAAACCGCGACATGTATGGATTCCACGCGGAAGGAAAGATTCAAGACAATCCCGAGAAAGATCCCAGCGCGGAAAGATATGCAATTTCGCCGGACTACCTAAAAGTTATGCGGATCCCCCTGCTGCGAGGGCGTCCTTTTTCCGCCGCTGACGCTAATGGCGCTCCTCAAGTGGTTTTGATCAATGAAACAGCAGCAAAAATGCTTTGGTTCCACGACGACCCTATTGGCAAGCGCGTGAAGCTGGGAGGAATTCATAACCCGTGGTGGACGATCATCGGAGTTGTTGGCGACATTCATCACGACAAGCTGGATGTTCCGGCGAATATGCAGGTTTATGTTCCGCATGGCCAGTGGCCGTACACGGATTCGACCATGAGCCTGACGATACGCACGGCGAAGCCATCCACAACTCTGGCTTCTGCGGCGCGCGAAGCGGTTTGGGCGATCGACAAAGACCAGCCCGTGTCGCATATCGCCTGGCTTTCTGATTTAGTCGGCACGTCCGGGGAAACGCGGCGGTTCACGCTGATGCTTCTTGGCGTGTTCGCCGCCGTGGCCATGACTCTTTGCATTTTGGGGATCTACGGCGTGGTGTCCTATGCTGTCTCGCTGCGTACGCGCGAGATGGGCATTCGCATGGCGCTCGGGGCGCTTCCTGCGGACGTTGGATGGCTGATCGTGCATCAGGGAGTTCTGAGGGCGGTGATGGGAATCGCCGCCGGAATTTTCGTTTCTCTTGCCATGACGCGTTTGATTGCCACTCTGCTCTTCGGAGTTACTCCCACGGATCCCCTTACGCTGGCCGCTTCCACCTTGCTGATGTTCGGAGTGGCTACATTGGCTTGTTACATTCCAGCGCGAAGAGCCATGCGTGTGGACCCAATGGTCGCGCTGCGTTACGAATAATTTAACGGCCGGGCTCAACGAGAATTCTGTATTCGGACACAATCTCTAAGGCCGCGCGAAAAGAGGAGAGCATGGGGACATTACTGCAAGACCTTCGCTACGGTATCCGGATGTTGTTGAAAAATCCCGGTTACACGCTGATTGCCGTGCTCACCCTGGCTCTGGGCATCGGCGCGAATACCGCTCTGTTTTCCGTGGTGAACGGCGTGCTTCTAAATCCGCTGCCTTTTCCGCAGCCGGAGCGATTGGTAATGCTCTACGAAAACTCGCCGAGTTTCGACAGAAATTCAATTTCGTATCCCAATTTTCAAGATTGGCAGCGCAGCAATTCCACGTTTGCTTCACTTGCGGCTTATAGAAGTGACGACTTCAGTGTGACAGGCAGCGGGCGAGCGGAACGTGTGCGAGTGGGCATGGTTTCCGCGGATTTTTTTCCGATTCTTGGTGTGAAGCCGCTGCTAGGTCGTTTTTTTGGACCCGAGGATGATCGCCCCGGTACTGCTCAAGTTACGCTGATCAGCGCCGGTTTATGGAAGCGCAAGTTCGGCTTCGCGCCCGACATCGTCGGAAAGCGTATGACGATGAACGGCGATGACTACACTATAGTCGGCGTAATTCCGGCAAGCTTTCATCTGGACGTTAACAATTTTGAGTCCGCGAAGGACGTGTACATCCCACTCGGGCAATTCAAAGATCCTTTGTTTCATAGCCGAGATGCACGTGAGGGCATGGATGCAATCGGACGATTGAAGCCCGGAGTTTCGGTGTCTGCAGCGCGCGCGGATATGGATCAAATTGCGCGGAATCTAGCCGCTACGTATCCCAATGAGGACAAGAATGCAGGAATAACGATCATGTCGTTGAAACAAGACATGGTTCGCCACGTTCAACTCTTCCTGCTGGTACTTCTGGGAGCCGTCGGATTTGTTTTGCTGATTGCTTGCGTGAATGTTGCGAACCTACAGCTTGCGCGCTCGACAGGGCGCGCGCGCGAATTCGCTATTCGCGCAGCACTCGGCGCGACCCAAGGACGGGTCATAAGGCAATTGCTGACTGAAAGCATCTTGGTCGGGTTGGCAGGTGGCTTCATCGGGTGGTGTTTGGCCGCGTGGGGTACCCAAGCAGCGCTTCGAGTGCTGCCCAGCACGTTGCCGAGGGCTGAGGAGGTGGGACTGGACGCCCACGTTCTAATCTTCACCTTGGTGGTTTCTATTTTCGCGGGTGTCGTTTTTGGTCTGGCGCCCGCGCTGAGGACTTCGCGCCCGAACCTTCAGGACACGCTAAAAGAGAGCGGCCGTGGTGCGAGTGGCGCGCGCCATCGTGCGTTGGGAGTATCCGTCGTAATCGAGATGGCTATGGCGCTCGTGCTTCTGACCGGGGCGGGCTTGATGATTCGCAGCTTGGCGGGGCTGTGGAGTGTGAACCCCGGTTTCAATCCGCACAACCTTTTGGTATTTAACGTTTCACTTTCGCCATCTTTGGGCGTCAGCGCTTCCACGACTCGATCGGCTCTTCGCGAACTTGATCAAAGACTTCAAGAGATTCCCGGTGTCGTGGCGGTGGCGTCCACGGCCGGGGCCATTCCCATGACCGGTGATGACGAAATGCGTTTCTGGCTGGAAGATCGGCCAAAACCGGCGAATGTAAGCGAGATGAACCAGTCGCTGATTTATGTAGTTGAACCGGAATATTTGAGAGCGCTCGGAATTGAGCTCAAGCGAGGCCGTTTTTTCACGGCAAATGATAATGAGCATTCAGCCCAAGTTGCTGTGATTGATGAGACCTTGGCGCGCAAATACTTTGCGGGCCAGGATCCCATCGGGAAGCGAATTCATTTCAGCATTCTCAATATGGATCCGGAGATTATAGGTATCGTCGGCCACGTGAAACATTGGGGTCTCGATACGGAAGCGGATAACCAGTCCATTCAAGAACAGACGTACATCCCTTACATGCAAATCCCGGATCAGTTCTGGGCCGGGCCTCCTCAAGCTCGGGTTGTTTTGCGTTCGGCTGGGTCGCCGTTGGGAATTGCCGGAGCGGCTCGCGAAACCATCGAGAAGCTAAATAGCGAAAATGTGATGTACGGGATCGAAACGATGGACGCGATTGCAGCGGAATCGCTTTCCACTCGGAAATTCTCGATGATCCTGCTCAGTATTTTTGCCGGAATCGCGCTTCTGCTATCCAGTATCGGAATTTACGGCGTGATTTCCTATGTCGTGGGGCAGCGCACACATGAAATTGGCATCCGTATCGCGTTGGGTGCGCAACACCGGGATGTCTTGCGTTTGATGTTGGGTGAAGGAATGAAGATGGCCATCGTCGGAGTGGGAATCGGCGTGTGCGCGGCGCTCGGGCTGACCCACCTGATGGTCAAAATGCTTTTTGGAGTCAGCCCAACTGATCCCGTGACGTTCGCGGGAGTGGCTATCGTTTTATCCGGCGTCGCGCTGGCAGCCTGTTACATTCCAGCCCGACGGGCGATGCGTGTGGACCCCATCATTGCGCTGCGCTACGAATAATCGTGAATTTGGGCAGACTTTGGCTGTAAACGGAAGCTCATGAAAACTTTTACTGCGATCGGGAACTTCGGATTGGCTTAGCGGCGCTTTTCTGCGGAGCGCTAAGAAAGAGAGAAAAGATGGGAACTTTACTGCAAGACCTGCGCTATGCAGTACGGATGTTGGCGAAGAGTCCGGGCTTCACGGTAGTCGCGATGGTGACGCTGGCTCTGGGCATCGGCGCGAACGCCGCGATATTTTCGATCACCGATCAGGTTCTGCTGCGGCTTCTGCCAGTGCAGAAACCGGAGGAGCTTGTCGTGTTGCATTCACCGGGACCGCAGCCAGGAAGGAACTGGAGCGATGGCGACAGGGGCGCAGCATGGTCCTATCCGATGTACAAAGATTTACGCGACAACAATCAGGTTTTCTCCGGCCTGCTAGCAAGGTTCGCCACGCAAGCGAGCGTTTCCGGTCAAGGACAAACCGAACTGGCTAATGCCGAGCTTGTCACGGGGAATTATTTTGAAGTGCTTGGAGTGCGTCCGGCGCTCGGACGTGTTTTCAATTCGCAAGACGAAACTTCGCCAGGCGCGAATCCGGTAGCAGTGCTGAGCTATGGTTACTGGCAGCGTCGATTCGGGCGCGATCCCGGAATTTTGAACAAGCAACTGGTTGTGAACGGAATTTCCATGACGGTGGTGGGAGTCGTGCGTCCGGGATTCTTTGGTGTGCAAGTGGGCCAGACGCCGGACATTTTTGTTCCGATCACGATGAAGGCCCAGATGACGCCGAACTGGGACGGGTTAGCAGACCGTCAGGATCATTGGCTTGCGATTCTCGGGAGATTAAAACCGGGAATCAGCCCATCGAAGGCTGAAGCCGGGCTCCAGCCCGAATTTAGCGCGATCCTGCAGTCTGAAGTTTCTGCAATGAAATCCTCGGCGCAAACCAAAAAAGATTTTCTGGCCAAAAAAATACTGTTGAATCCAGGATCGCATGGGCGCCCGATCCTTCAGCGCGATGCGGGACGGCCGCTCGTGATTTTGCTGTCCATGGTGGGATTGGTGCTTTTGATCGCCTGCGCCAACCTCGCCAGTCTTTTGGTGGCGCGCGGCGAAGCGAGGCAAAGAGAAATCGCAGTAAGGATGGCCATGGGTGCGGGCCGCTGGCGGTTGGTCAGACAGCTTCTCACAGAAAGTTTGCTGATTTCGCTGGCGGGCGGAGCCGCGGGATTAATCGTGGGTTCCTGGACGCTCGGCGCGCTGGTTAGCTCGGTGCCCGACAATATCGGCGCGTCAGGGCTACAAGGGAAGTTTGACTATCGTGTGCTGGCCTTTGCTTTGGGGCTCTCCGTGCTGACCGGAGTTCTGTTCGGCTTCTTGCCGGCGTTGCGTTCCACGCGCGCGGACTTGCAGAGCACGCTAAGAGAGCAGGGAGCAAATGTTTTTGGCGGCAAATCGAATGTGCGATTGCGCAAGGTGTTGTTGGTTTCGCAGGTTGCCTTGACCGTGGTTTTGCTGGCATCGGCCGGATTTTTCGTGCGCAGCCTGATGAATCTGAAAAGCCAGGATCTGGGAGTGCGCACCGACCACGTCATCCAGCTTTCGGTCTCGCCTGAATTGAATCGATACACGCCGGTACAAACGGTCGCGCTCGTGGATCGGCTGCGAGAAAGTATGGCCGCTTTGCCCGGCGTGCGTTCCGTGAGCGCCTCTGAAATCGAATTGCTCGCGAACAGCGACTCTTACTCAAATATTACTCCGGAAGGATTTCCGATGACGGAAGACACCAACACGGACGTCCAACAAAATTGGGTTGGTCCGAATTTCTTTTCGACTTTGGGAATTCCGCTGCTCGCTGGACGCGAGTTCGACAATCGCGATGTTTCCGGTGCGCCCAAAGTAGCAATCGTGAGTCAAAAAACGGCGCAAATGTATTTTCACGGGCAGAATCCGGTCGGTCGTCATTTCGCGTTTGGGTCCGGCAATAATGTGCATCCCGACATCGAAATAGTCGGCTTGGTGAAAGACAGCAAAAATACGGATCTACGGCAAGAGATACGGCCGCTTGTCTATATTCCTTACGCGCAAGACACTCACCAGGGCGACGCAACCTTTTACGTGCGCACAAATGTTGAACCCACTGCAATGGCATCCACGCTGCGCAAAACCGTGCAGAGTGCTGATGCAAACCTGCCTGTATTCGATTTGAAAACCCTGGACCAGGAACTGGATGAGATTGCTTTCTCCGAACGGCTGCTGACCTTTTTTTCGCTGTGCCTGGGTGTGCTGGCCGCGTTGCTGGCCGCTATCGGACTCTACGGAGTGATGGCCTACATGGTGTCGCGGCGAACTCGCGAAATCGGAATACGCATGGCGCTGGGCGCCACGCAACAGAATGTTGCATGGCTGGTGCTGCGCGAAAACGTGCGCATATCTGCTGCCGGCCTGGGCATAGGACTGGTGGCGGCCTTTGCCATCGGCAAATTAATCGAGTCCCAGCTATTTGGAGTGAAAGCGAGTAACCCGTGGGTGTTTCTAGCTGCGGCGGTGCTGCTCTCGGCTGTTGCATTTCTAGCTGGATGGCTGCCCGCGCAGAGGGCTGCTGCCGTGGATCCGATGGTCGCCCTCCGATACGAATAAGCAAAATCCAAAAACAATTCGAGGTCCAAGGAAACATAAGCGTCGGAAATCGCGTATTACAATAAGACGAGGTGTCGCATGGGAACATTCTTGCAGGACTTGAAGTATGGCGCTCGAATGCTGATGAAAAATCCAGTATTCGCGGTGATTGCAATTCTCACGCTGGCGCTGGGGATTGGAGCAAATACCGCGCTCTTTTCCGTGGTCACCCGGCGTGATCCTGAATCCGTTGCCGTTTGCGAATCCGCAGCAACTTGTCTCGCTCTATTGGAAGACGCCACAATTTGAACAAGCCTCGATAACCTTCCCGAATTTCCTCGACTGGCAGAAAGACAACCATACGTTTTCGGCGATGTCCGCTTATCGGGAGCATGATTTTATTTTGACTGACACAGGGGAGCCGGAGCGGCTGCACGGACAACAAATTTCAGCTGAGTTTTTCCCCTCACTCGGCATCGAACCTGTTCTGGGCCGTACCTTCCGGCCGGAAGAAGATCAAGTGGGAGCTGCTCCCGTTGCGCTCGTCAGTGAAGCGATGTGGAGGAGTAAGTACGGCGGTTCGCGCGATATCCTCGGAAAGAATCTTACGCTCAACGACACCGGCTACACCGTGATTGGCGTCGTTACGGGGCGCCTTCCTATGTTTGGCATTCAAGCAATGGATGTTTATGTTCCCATCGGGCAATGGAACGATCCTACATTCCGCGATCGCAAGATCGGGATGGGCACTCAAGGGTTCGGAAGACTGAAACCCGGCGTTACGTTCGAACAGGCGCAAGCCGACATGAAGACGGTGTCTCGCGATCTTTCCGCGGCCTATCCAGAGGCCGACAAGGATACAGTCATCGCACTTGTGCCGCTGAAGAAGGACATCGTTGGCGACATCGAGGGAACTCTCTTTGTGTTGCTGGGAGCGGTCGGATTTGTTCTATTGATCGCGTGCGCCAACGTTGCCAACCTGCTGCTCGCGCGCTCGACGGGACGGTCTCGCGAATTCGCAATCCGCGCCGCGCTAGGCGCGAGCCAGGCGAGAGTTATATGCCAACTGCTTACCGAAAGCGTGCTTCTAGGCGTTTCTGGGGGCTTGATTGGGTTGGCGCTGGCGAAGTGGGGAACGCAGGCCGTTCTTGCTGCTTTACCTGAAGCGCTGCCGCGCGCGGACGCCATTCATCTCGATGGGCGCGTGCTTTTCTTCACCTTTGCGGTATCTATACTGGCCGGGATTATCTTCGGTCTCGCGCCTGCAATCAGAACCGCGCGTCCTAAGCTGGCCGAAACGTTAAGGGAAGGAGGTCGAGGTTCGAGCGGGGCGCGCCACGCGACGCAAAGGGTTTTCGTTGTTGCGGAAATGGCATTGTCCTTGGTTTTGTTAGTGGGCGCTGGTCTGATGATTCGCAGCCTCGCGGCGCTCCACAGCGTGAACCCGGGTTTTAATCCACAAAACGTGACCACGTTCGCGATGGGCTTATCGCCAGCGAGATTAACCACTCCTGCCACGATTCGTCAGGCCCTTCGTGCGGCCACCGAAAGCTTCGAGTCGGTGCCAGGAGTCGAAGCAGCTTCCGCGACGGGTGGTTCATTGCCGATGCAAGGCGACTCAGAGATACCGTTCTGGCGTGAAGGCCGGCCAAAGCCCGCCACGCAAGCGGAAATGAATCTTGCACTTTGGTATCCCGTTCAACCTGACTATCTCAAAGCGATGGGGATTCCCCTTATACGTGGCCGTTTTTCTCCGCGCAAGATACCGAAAAGAGTCCGATGGTTGTGGTGATCGATCAAATTTTTGCCCGGGAATACTTTCCGAGCGAGGATCCTATCGGCAAACGAATCAATATGGGGCTCATCGGAGGCCTGGCGGAAATCGTTGGCGTCGTCGGACACGTAAAACATTGGGGACTTGGCGATACCGCGCATCAAAATCTCCAGTCCGAATATTACATGCCGCTGGCGCAGCTTCCCGATCAGGTCCTTCCGCTTGTTGCCGGGGGAATTGGCATGGTTGTGCGCACATCCGGAAATCCGGACGCGTTCATTGGCGCGATTCGTAACGCGTCCACGCAATTTGACAGCAAGCAGGTTGTCTATGACTTTACGCCCATGGAAAAAATTGTTTCCAATTCGATCGCTACGCAGCGGTTCACCATGACTCTGCTTGGTATATTTTCCGGGCTGGCGCTGATTCTGTCGGCCGTAGGCATCTACGGAGTGATTTCGTATCTGGTTGGGCAACGCACGCACGAGATTGGCGTCCGAGTAGCTTTGGGAGCTCAGCAAAACGATATCTTGGGCATGGTGTTAGGCGAAGGTATGCGAGTCGCACTCGTTGGCGTCGCTATCGGAATTGGTGCGGCGCTCGGTTTGACTCGCCTCATGACCAAAATGGTTTTTGGCGTTCGCACGGCCGATCCCATCACATTTGTCGGCGTGGCAATCCTGCTGACGTTGGTAGCGGTTGCCGCCTGCTACATCCCGGCTCGGATAGCGATGCGCGTAGATCCTATAGTTGCGTTGAGGCACGAGTAGCAAGGAGAGAACATGGAAACGCTGTTGCAGGATATTCGTTACGGCGCCCGAATGCTGATGAAGAACCCGGGCTTTCTGATCATCGCCGTGATCACGCTGGGCCTCGGTATCGGCGCGAATACGGCCATTTTCAGCATGGTGGATTCTCTGTTGCTTCGGCCTCTGCCAGTGCCGGACCCGGGACAGATTGCAGTTCTGGCCATGCAACAGAAAAATGGCCCGGTGCAACCAGCATTGTCCTTCCTCGATTACCGCGATATTCAAAGCCAAACTTCGGAAACGTTCTCAGGATTAGCAGGATACATACTGGGCTTGGATGGACTTAGCTCTGCGGGAGCGAAACCAGAGCGCATCATGACATCGTATGTCTCCGGCAATTTTTTCTCGACACTGGGATTAAGACCGGTTCTCGGCCGCTTCATTCTGCCGTCCGAGGGCGAAACACTCGGAGCCGATCCGGTGATGGTGATCAGCTACGCGTATTGGAAGACGCGCTTTGGAGGCGACACCGCGATTGTAGGCAGAAAAGTTTCGGTGGACGGGCATCCCATCACGATTGTCGGCGTGGCGCCTGAGGGTTTTTATGGAATCAATTCTCTGATCTCCGTTCAGGGATATATGCCGATTAGTCTGGCGCCGATGGGAGGCTATCCTCACGATTTCATGGCCAATCGTGCAAGCCGTCTGATCTTCGCGCTGGGACGTTTGAAGTCCGCGTCGGACTTTCAAAAGGCGAACGCCTCGCTGGCGGTCGTGGGCCAACGTCTTTCGCAACAATATCCGGATGTGGACAAGGATTTAGGCGTGAAAGCCTATCCGGAGTTACGCGCGCGGCCGAATCCTGATCCCAACAACACCGTCCTGGTAGTTTCGACCCTCTTTTTGGGCTTGACGACGCTGGTGTTGCTACTGGCATGCGTGAACGTGGCCAATATTCTGCTGGTACGCGCGACGATTCGCGAACGTGAAATGGCGATTCGAGCGGCGCTGGGCGCGGCACGCACTCGTTTAATCCGGCAGCTGCTTACCGAAAGCATTCTGTTGGCGCTCATGGGCGGCGTGGTAGGAATTCTTCTGGGCAAATGGGGTAGTTCGGCGCTCAGTTCAATTCACCTGCAAACAGATTTGCCGGTGCGCTTTGATTTCCATTTTGACTGGCGTGTTTTTGCGTACGCCTTCTTGTTCGCGGTGGCAACTGGAATCGTGGTCGGACTTGTGCCGGCCATTCGCGCGTCGCGTGGAAACCTGAACGCGATTTTGCATGCAGGCGGGCGCGGCGTAGTGGGAGGCAAGAATCGATTGCGCAGCACACTGGTGGTGGCGCAGGTAGGGGGCTCGCTGATGCTGCTGATCATCGCCGGACTCTTTACTCGCAGCCTGGGGAAAGCGCAGCAGACGAATCTGGGTTTCAATCCGAGCCACTTACTGAATATGACCATGGATCCGAACGAGATTGGCTACAACGATGTGCAGTACCGCGAATTCTACAAAAACCTGCTCGAGCGGGTCCGCGCGCTTCCGGGTGTGCAGTCCGCCAGCGTTGCAAGCTCGGTGCCGCTAGGCTACATCAACTCGGGTGACACGCTGACTGTTGAAGGTTACCAGCCACCGCCCGATCAGGCCGCGCCGTCGGTTCAATACAATATAATTTCGCCGGATTATTTCGCGACCATGGAAATTCCCGTGGTAACCGGACGCACGTTCAAATCCACGGACGACGCTAACACCCAGTATGTCGGCATCATCAATGAAGCAATGGCTAAACAATTCTGGCCGAACGCAGATCCAATCGGACGCCAATTCAAAATTGGCGCTGATCCGAAACACTGGATACAAGTGGTTGGCGTAGTGAAAGACGCGAGGTTTCAGAGTTTGCGCGGCCCCATGCAATCCTATTTTTTTGTTCCGTTCTTGCAGCAGTACGTTGGAAATTCGCTCGCGACTTTGCAGGTGCGCACCTTCAGCGCTCCTGACGCGATGGCTCCCGAGATCGAGCGTGTGATTGGATCAATGGCGCCGAACCTGCCGGTGTTCGACGTGAACACCATGAGCCAGGGCCTGAACACGCTGAATGGTTTCCTTTTTTATCAGATTGGTGCAGTGTTGGCGGCGCTACTTGGAATTTTGGGACTGGTCCTCGCGGTTGTCGGGGTGTACGGCGTGGTTTCCTATACCTCCAGCCAGAAAACGCATGAGATCGGCGTTCGAATGGCGCTGGGAGCGCAGCCAATGGACATTCTGAAAATGATCTTCAGCCAGGGACTATTTATCATCGCAATCGGTTTGACCTTGGGAATCGTAATGGCGCTGGGAGCCGCGCGCTTGTTTGGCAACTTCCTGGTTGTCAGCCCCATGGAACCGGCGACCTACTTTGGGGTTTCGGCGATACTTCTTACTGTAGCCTTGGCAGCTTGCTATATTCCCGCCCGCCGGGCTATGCGAGTGGATCCGATGGTGGCCTTGCGCTACGAATAGGCCTGCCGCGGGGCACTGTCCGGAATCGCGACAAACATTCCCGTAACTGGTCATGTCCAACCGTGGATTGTGCATATAGTTCCCGCAATGTATTCTTGCCACGGCGTTTAGAGGCTGGCTCTGCTGGAATCCGAACTGCCCATATGTGGGAGGCTCCCAATGGCGTTCCCGCTGAATACGCGTAAACGAGCCTACCAAGATGGCAACCATGGCGGTTGAGCTGATGAATCAAGCAGGACCAACGCAGGCGCGCATAATCATCGCGGATGACCAGCCAGACGTCCTGGAGGCCCTGCGCCTGCTATTAAAAGGTCATGGTTATGTAACCGAAGCTGTGACCTCTCCAGCAGGGTTGCTGGAGGCGCTCGGACGATCCGAGTTTGATCTGGTCTTGATGGACTTGAATTACGCGCGCGATACCACCTCGGGCCGCGAAGGTATGGATATCCTCACTCAACTCAAGGACTCTGGAGACGCACCGCCGATCGTCGTAATGACCGGCTGGGCTACGGTGGGGCTGGCTGTGGAAGCCATGCAGCGCGGCGTTGGCGATTTCGTCGAAAAGCCTTGGGTCAACACACGGCTTCTGGAAGTCCTTCAAAAGCAAATCGACATCGGGCGCGAACGGCGTAACGCCCGCCGCAGCGCGATCGAGAATAATCGCTCGCAAAACGAAATCGCGTCCCAGCTTCAACGCCAAGGGCGTGAAATGGAAGAAGCCCGAGCGATCCAGCTCGGATTTTTGCCCAAGGAGATTCCGCAGATCGCCGGATATGAAATCGCAGGCGCTTGGCAGCCCGCGCGCGTTGTCGGCGGCGATTATTACGACGTTCTAGCATTTGGAGAAGATACGCTGGGTCTGTGCATCGCCGACGTCGCTGGAAAAGGCATGCCTGCGGCGCTGCTGATGTCCAATTTGCAGGCGGCGGTACGCGGTCTTGCTTCGCCGGCCATGTCACCCGAAATTTTGTGCGAGCGCTTGAATACGCTGATTTACCGCAACATCGCAAGCGACCGCTTCATTACGCTGTTCTACGCCTATCTGGATGGACTGTCCCGGCAACTCCGCTATTGCAACGCTGGCCATAACCCTCCCATTGTCCTGCATCGCGACGGCACCCACGAACGATTGGATGAAGGCGGAAGTGTGCTGGGGATTTTCCCATCTCAATATTTTGTCGCGGGTACCTATACGCTTGAGCCGGGAGACCGCGTGCTGCTCTTCACCGACGGCGTGGCGGAAGCCAGCCTTCCGGATGGCGAAGAATTTGGAGATGCGCGCCTGGTTCAGTTGCTCCGGGAAAATTGCGAAGCAAGCGCGGAACAATTGCAGAAGACGATTCTTGATACCGTCGGAACGTTCTGCGGCGGCAACTGGCACGATGACGCAACTTTGATTGCAATTGCAGTGCAGTAGCGCATAGGGAGAGAAGCGAGATGGGCGCCTTGCTGGGTGACTTACTACTCGCTTGTTACATTCCCGCTCGACGGGCGATGCGCGTGGATCCCATGGTGGCCTTGCGTTATGAATAATAGCGCTGCTGAATAAATTTAGACGGGGACCCAGGATGGATACGTTCCTTCAAGACGTGCGCTACGGATTGCGGATGCTGGCAAAGGCGCCGGGATTTGCGGCAGTAGCGGTGCTCACGTTGGCTCTCGGGATCGGCGGGAATGCTACCGTTTTCAGTTGGATTCGTACAGTTCTGCTGAATCCGTTGCCGGGAATCGCTCATGCGGACCAATACATTGCCGTCGAGAGCGTGATGCCCAGCGGCGAATATCACACGAGCTCCTACCCAGATTACAAAGACTATCGCGACCGCAACGATGTTTTCTCCGGGCTGATTGGATTTGAAATGGCAGGCGTGGACATGAGCCTGCGCAACGACGCTCCCCCGGAACGCGTGTGGGGAATCATCGCCACGGAAAATTATTTCGACGTGCTCGGCGTTCAAGCGGCCATGGGGCGCACGTTTCATCCGGAGCCGAATCAGGGCTTGAATTCCGACCCCTACATCGTTCTCGGCCACGCACTGTGGGTGCGGCGCTTTGGTTCCGACCCGAAAGTGCTGGGCCGCACGGTTCACCTGAACGGCCATCCGTTTACCGTAATTGGAGTAGCTCCGCAGAATTTCTACGGGACGATCGTTGGCATCAACGCCGAATATTTCGTTCCCATGATGATGCAGCCGCAGGTTTTGCCCGGCGAAAACATCGAAGAACGCTGGCCGACATTTGTGCACGTCATGGGCCGCCTAAAACCCGGCGTAACCATGACGCAAGCTCAGGCGGAGATGGCCACACTGGACGCTGATTTCCAAAAGGAATTTCCAGACGCGGAAAAAGGTGTGGGCGTTTTCCTAACGCCGGTATGGGGAGCGCACTACGGCGTCCAGGATTTCCTTCGCAGCGTGCTCGGATTCCTGATGGTCGTTGCTTTGTTTGTGCTCTTGATCGGCTGCGTAAATGTGGCGAACTTGTTGCTCGCGCGCGCGACTTCTCGCGAAAGAGAAATTGCCATACGCGCCGCGCTGGGAGCCAGCCGCAAACGCCTGATGCGCCAATTACTCATCGAAAGTTTGCTGCTAGCCGTGGCAGGCGGCATCGGAGGCGTGCTGCTCGCGCTGTGGGGAACGAATCTCCTTACATTTTTTCTGCCGCCGATGCACTTGCCGGTCGGTCTTCCGCTCGGCGTCGATCGCGCTGTGCTGGCATTCACCGTGTTCCTATCGCTCGGGACCGGCATCGTTTTCGGGCTGGCGCCGGCTTGGCGCGGCTCGCGCACCGAATTAAATCAGTCGCTCAAAGAAGGAAGCCGCGCATCCGGCGCAGGAAGCGGAACTCACCGCCTCCGCGATCTTCTGGTCGTTTCAGAAATGGTGCTTGCGACCGTTTTGCTGATGGGTGCCGGTCTTCTACTGCGAAGTTTGCACAACGCTGAAAGCAAAGGTCCCGGCTTTAATTCAAATCACGTAACAGTCGCCGCCTTTGATTTGCGAGCTACGGACTACACAGGTCAGCAAGGCGCCGCTTATTTCGATCATTTGATCGAACGAATTCGCGCATACCCGGGAATTCAGTCCGTCAGCCTGGAACGCCACGTTCCCCTCTGGTTTACCGGCCGCGGCTATACCAGTGTGAAGATTCAAGGCTACACGCCCGAGCCTAACGAAGACATGGGTATCGATTGCAACGTGGTTGGTCCCAATTATTTCCAAACCCTGCAAATCCCGCTGATGAATGGACGAGATTTTGCGGAGCAGGACCGCATCGACGCTCCAAAAGTTGTAATCGTGAATCAGACCATGGCCAACCGTTTCTGGCCGGGTACTAACGCGGTAGGCCATCAAGTCCACGTTTGGGGCGAGTGGCGCACCGTGGTGGGCGTCGCGCACGATATCAAGTATCACCGCATGAACGAAGATCCTCGCTCCTTTATCTATTTGCCCCAACTCCAGGCGGACGGAACGGACGCGAATATCCTGGTTCGTGCCGCGATCCCCACGGCCGCCGTAATCAGCGACGTGCGCGCTGTGGCAAAGTCACTCGACACCAAAGTGCAGCCGATTGAGACCGACGACCTGGAAGGTTTGCTGCACGTATCACTCTTCGCCAACCGGATCGCGGCGACTCTGGCAAGCGTGCTTGGAGCGGTAGGCATGCTGCTGGCGGCAATCGGAATTTATGGCGTGTTGTCTTACAGCGTTAACCAACGCCTGCGCGAAATTGGAATCCGCATCGCGCTGGGCGCGCAAACAAAAGACGTTTTGCGGCTGGTAGTGGGACACGGGCTGCGGCTGGCACTTTTCGGTGCTGCGTTGGGTGCCATTGTTTCGATACTGGCAAGGCGAGGAATGAGCAGCCTGCTGTTTGGAATAAGCGCAACCGATCCGATGACGTTCGTCGTTGTGTTGTGCGTGGTGACTTCGGCCGCAGCATTGGCGGCTTATATTCCCGCGCGGCGAGCGACGCGCGTGGATCCCATCGCAGCTTTACGCCATGAATAATAATTTTGCACCGGAAGGTTGCAGTAGATCGAGAGCCTAATCATCGCGTTGGCCTCACAAGGAGTGAGACATAGTGATCAAACTTAGAGACGTTGAAAAAGTTTACGAATCAGGCGCGGGGAAAACCTGGGTGCTGCGCCGCATCAATCTGGACATCGCCGAAGGCGACTTCATCACCATCATGGGACCCTCCGGCGCGGGAAAGTCCACGCTCATGGGCATCGTTGGAATGCTCGACGGCGCATGGAAGGGCGAGTACTACCTGCTCGATAACGCGGTCCATAAACTCGACAATCGCCGCCGCGTTGAGCTGCACAAGAAATATATCGGCTTCGTGTTTCAGCAATATCATTTGCTTGACAATCTCACCGTTGCTGAAAATCTCGACCTGCCGCTTTCCTATCGCGATATCAAGAAGACTGAGCGCGAAGGAATGGTCGCGGACATTCTCGACCGTTTTCAGATCGTCGGCAAAAAATCCCTTTTCCCCAATCAGCTTTCCGGCGGCCAGCAACAGCTGGTGGCTGTGGCCCGCGCTGTAATCGGCAAGCCCAAATTGATTCTGGCGGACGAGCCTACCGGCAGCCTGCATTCCAGCCAGGGAAAAATGATCATGGATTTGCTTAAGAAGTTAAACGAAGACGGCACCACCATCATCCAGGTTACTCACAACGACGCATGGGCCGCCTACGGAAACCGCATCATTCAATTAGCCGACGGCTGGATTGTGGACGGGCAAAAGGCCGGCGCAGCTTAGCAGCCGGTTGATTCACGATTAGAAGTTCGGGGCGAAACGAGGACGGAATGGAAACGCTGCTGCAAGACATTCGTTTTGGCGTGCGTATGCTGGTGAAGAATCCCGGATTCACCCTAATCGCCGTGTTGACGCTGGCCCTAGGCATCGGTGCGAACACTGCAATTTTTTCCGTCGTAAATGCGGTGCTGCTGCGTCCGCTGCCGTATTCTCAGCCGCAGCAGATCGTCACGTTGAACGAAACCATTATCGGCAAGAAATGGCAAGGTTCCGTCTCCGGCCCCAATTTCCTCGATTGGCACGCCCAAAACCAATCGTTCTCCGCGCTCGCCGCCTACTTCACCAACGGATTCAATCTGACCGGGTCGGGCGAAGCGCAGCGCATTTCGTCCGCTTATGTCACCCCGGATTTTTTTAATATTTTTGGCGTCACCCCGGCGATGGGCCGGATGTTTCTTCCCGATGAGTTTAAAGCGGGCGGAAACAACGTTGTGATTATCGGCGACGGTCTATGGCGGCGAGTCTTCGGCGGAGATCCCAGCATCCTTGGGAAATCCGTTACGCTGAGTGGACAATCCTTCACCGTGGTCGGAGTTCTTCCCGCAACTTTCCAATCGCCATCCAACGAAGAACTATGGACTCCGCTGCAAGCCGACAATCCGCTGCTCACCCGCTCTCGTGGCTCGCATTGGCTGCAGGTTTTTGGACGCATTAAGCCCGGGGTACCGCTCGCGTCCGCGCGCGCGGACATGGACACCATCGCCAGCCGTTTGCGGCAGCAGTATCCGCACAGCAATGACTCTCGCGGAATTGTAGTCGTTTCGCTGCAAGAGCGCCGCGTCTCGAGCATCCGGCTGGCTCTTTTGGTGCTGCAGCTTTCTGTTGGTTTCGTTTTGCTGATCGCCTGCGTGAACGTTGCCAATCTCCTGCTGGCGCGAAGTGAGACCAGGCGAAAGGAGATGGCCGTCCGCGCAACCTTGGGAGCCGGACCGGCTCGCGTGCTCCGCCAGCTTTTGAGTGAAAACATTCTGCTGGCTCTGGTCGGCGCAGGACTTGGTCTTCTCCTGGCCGAGATTGGCACCAGCGCGCTTTTGTCCGCAGCTCCGGCGGGCCTTGTGCTGCAAATGGGACAAGTAACCATCGATCGCAACGTTTTCTTCTTCACTCTGGGCCTTTCATTGATCAGCGGTTTGTTTTTCGGCTTGGCGCCGGCTATTCAGTCCATACGCATCGATTTAAACCAAGCGCTTCGTGATGCAGGCGAACGCTCGGGGTCCGCGGGCGAAGGTTCGCGTTTCAAAGACTCGCTGGTAGTGCTGGAAGTTTCGCTTGCGATGCTTTTGTTAGTCGGCGGGGGACTCTTGATCCGCTCGTTTGGATCTCTTATACGCGTCTCTCCCGGCTTCGAGCCTCACGAATTGCTGACCATGAATTTTTATGTTCCCGGCCTGACTTCTGAAGCCGTGCCGGCACGCCTTGCTTCAGTGCGGGCCATGCTCGCGGCCATGAGAAACGTGCCCGGCGTGCGTTTTGCCGCGACCATCGTCGATCCACCCTTCTCGGGAAACAACGTGAATGGCAATGTCACTATAGAGGGGCGTCCAGCTCCCAAAGCCGAGCAGGAACAATACGTCGAGTGGCGTGTCATCAGCCCGCAGTTCTTCAGCTCAATGGGCATGCCTTTGCTTCGCGGCCGCGATTTAACCGAGCAAGATGACGCTTCCAGAGCGAGGGTTGTAATCATCGATCGCACCGCTGCCGACCGTTATTTCCCCGGTCAAGATCCCCTTGGCAAACGCATTTCGATGTGGACTGATGGCGAAGGGAAGGGCAGCAAACCAGTCTGGCTCGAGATAATTGGCATCGCGCCGGAAGTCCACCAATTCGGCCTCGATGATATTCCGCGCCCCTCTGCATATTTTTCGATGAGCATAATGAATAACGACGATTTGACGCAGTTCATGCCGCTGTCGGCGATTAGCATGGTGGTTCGCACATCGGTGCCGCCCGCCACTCTTTCGAAACCGATCGTTGACGCGATTCATTCCGTCGATCCCGACATGCCGATCACAGGAATTCTGCCCATGGATTCGGTCCTCGCTCAATCCTGGGCGCAGCCGCGCCTGGCGTCATTGCTGCTGGGCATTTTCGCCGGGCTTGCACTGTTGCTGGCGGCCGTTGGAATCTACGGAGTCATTGCGTACAACGTTGGCCAGCGCACCCGTGAAATCGGCATCCGCATGGCATTGGGAGCGCAAAACTCCAATGTTCTTGGGCTGGTGCTGAAACACGGAATGTCGTTGGGATTGATTGGACTCGGCATTGGCTTGGCCGCTTCGCTCGCCCTCACCAGATTTTTGAAGGATCTTCTCTTTGGTGTGAGCCCGACCGATCCCATCACTCTTCTGGTGGTGGCAATTCTTCTCGCGTTTGTTGCTTTCGTTGCGTGCTACGTCCCGGCGCGGCGTGCGATGGCAGTCGATCCAATCGTCGCTTTGAGATGCGAATAAGTTTCTAATGTTGGAAAAGACATGGGCTCATTGCTTCAAGACATTCGTTACAGCATTCGAACGCTGGCGAAGAACCCTGGTTTCACGATCGTGGCGGTGCTCACTCTCGCGCTGGGCATCGGCGCGAACACCGCAATTTTTTCGGTCGTGAACGCGGTTCTTCTGCAACGGCTGCCTTATCAAAATCCGGAAAGTCTGGTGCAGGTATGGAACACGTACTTGCCCGCGTGGCCGCAGCTTGGCTTGTCGCCGGGTGATTTTCAGGATTGGGGTCAACAAACCCAGGATTTTTCCGACGTGGCTGCGTATGTGGACATCTCTCAAGGCTTCAACCTGACCGGTGAGGGCGAACCCGAGCACATCAAAGCAGCCTTTGCGACTTCCAACCTGTTTCCAATGCTCGGCGTTCGTCCAATCATCGGCCGCGCGTTCACTCCCGATGAAGATAAGCCCGCCAGCGCTCCTGTAATTTTGCTGAGCCATCGCTTGTGGCAAAACAAATTTGGTTCCGACCCTTCCATAGTTGGGCGCACCGTCACGCTGGATGGCCAGGGGTACACGCTGGCCGGAGTTTTGCCTGCCGGATTCCGTTTATCGCTCCAAGCCGATGTGTGGATGCCCATCGGCCAATATCAAGATGACTTGACTGGCCGCCTGCACCATCCCTACAGCGTGATTGCTCGATTGAAGCCTGGTGTTACAGTTGCGCAAGCTCAGACCGAGCTCGCCACGCTAAACCGCCGCGAAGAACTTACCTTTTCAGATACGCACAAAGGTTGGGGAGTGCTTGTGCAGCGGATGGAAGATCCCTCCGCCAGCAAACTTCGCGTCGCGCTGCTGATTCTCTTCGGTGCTGTCACCTTGGTTTTGCTGATTGCTTGCGCCAACATCGTTAATTTGCTTCTGGCGCGCAACGCTGCCCGCCAAAAAGAAATCGCGCTCCGAATTGCCTTGGGCGCAAGTAAAACGAGGCTGATACGCCAATTACTGACCGAAAGCATTCTGCTTTCATTGCTCGGCGGCGCTTTCGGCATTTTGCTGGCAAACGCAGGTTTGCATCTTTTGCAAACCTTCGCTCCGGAGGATCTGGCGAGCGTGAAAGTAGCGACGCTAAACGGGGGTGTACTCGCCTTTACGATTGCCGTTTGTGCGCTGGCCGGAACTGCGTGCGGTTTAATTCCTGCTTTTCAATCCTTGAAAACAGACTTGAATGCCGCTTTAAAGAAAGGCGGCAGAGGCCTCGACTCTTCCGGCGGAGAAAAGTTGCGTAGCTTCCTGGTCGTTTCTGAAATTGCGTTGGCGCTGATTCCATTGATAGGCGCGGGCCTTCTGCTTCGAAGTTTTCGTCACTTGCTCGAAGTCGATCCCGGTTTCCGTCCCGAGCACGTTTTGACCATGCAAGTCTCCCAGCCGCAACTCTCAGTCGCGGAATTAAACAAGCTAACGCAAGACCAGCAAAATCAGTTGGGGATTCATCAATCGCTGGAATTCGAGCAGATGGCCGAGCAAATCGAAAGCATTCCGAGTGTCACACGCGTCGGCGGAATCGACGTGCTTCCGCTGGGACTAACTACCGTTGCGTCCACCCGGTTCCTTGTCGAAGGCCAGACCGTTCCTGCTTCAAGCGCTCGCCCTGTTGCTGAACTTCGCACGGCCAGCCTCGCCTATTTCGCCACCATCGGGATTCCGCTCATCCGCGGACGTTTGTTCACTCAGAAAGATTGGAGCAGCTCTAACATCGTTATCAACTCCGCTTTGGCTCAGAGATTTTGGCCCGGCGCAGATCCCATCGGCAAGCGCATCAACTTGTGCTGGGTCGACCCGCAAGCTTGCTGGAGCCCGGTGATTGGCGTGGTTGGCAACGTCCACCAATATGGACTCGATACGCCGCAAACCTTAGATATTTACATCGCGGGCGGATGGACTCCCTATTTATTGATCCGCACTTCCGGCGATCCGTCCGTGGCGGCGCATGCCGCGGTGGAGGCAATACACAAAACTAGTCCGGCGCTCCCCGTCACGAATGTAATGACCATGGACGACATTCTTTCCGTCACCGTTTCGCCGCGCCGCTTTTCAACCGTGCTGTTAGCAGTCTTTGCCGTTCTCGCGCTCTTGTTGGCAGCGGTTGGAATTTACGGCGTCATGAGCTACGTGGTAAGCCTGCGCACGAACGAGATGGGCATTCGCATGGCTCTCGGCGCGCAGCCGCGCCATGTTTTGGGTTTGGTGCTGGGCCGCGGGACGAAGCTCGCGCTCGCCGGCGTTGCGATCGGGACGGCCGGAGCATTCACTTTGTCGAAATTCCTTTCGAGTTTGCTGTTTGGAGTGCAATCCAAGGACCCAGCAACTTTTTTGGGTGTCGCGCTGCTGCTTGTCGCGGTTGCGCTGGCTGCATGTTATTTCCCGGCGCGCCGGGCTATGAACGTGGAGCCGCTCGTGGCTTTGCGATACGAATAGGAGCAATACGAATGATCGATACGCTTCTAAGCGACCTTCGTTACAGCGTACGCATGTTTGCGAAGAATCCAGGCTTCACGTTCTTTGCTATCGGCGTTCTGGCCTTGGGCATTGCCGCCAGTACCGCCATTTTTAGCATCGCCGATACCGTGCTGGTCCGGCCGCTGCCTTATCGGCACGCGGAAAATCTCGTCTTGGTCTGGGAAGACGCGTCCGCCTACGGATTTCCGCAAGATACTCCTTCTCCCGGAAATTTTTCGGACTGGAGTTCGCGCAATCAGGTGTTCGAGGGTATGGCGGCGATCTCGGATGGCTCTTTCAATCTTACCCGCGATGGTAATCCGGAACAGATCACCGGTGAATATGCCACCGCAAATCTATTCTCGATTCTCGGAGTTTCGCCCGCGCTTGGCCGTTCTTTTCGTCCCGAGGATGACGTCCCCGGAGCCATGCATGTTGCGATCGTGAGTCATGGCCTTTGGGAGCGGCGTTTCGGCGCCGATCCGCAGATCATCGGTCGAGAAATTTGGCTGAATGGCGTGCAACACATTGTGATTGGAGTGATGCCTCGCGGATTCCTGTTTCCCGACCGCGAATCCGACCTGTGGGTTCCGTCGCAATTCACAAAGGAAAATCTGGCGGATCATGGCAATCATTTTTTGAAGGTCGTTGCACGACTGAAGCCTGGTGTTTCCATTCAAACCGCAAATGCAAATCTTGCAACGATCGCGCAGAGGCTGGCCGGAGAATATCCTAACTCGAACGCTAAAGTCGGCACATTTGCCGTTCCTCTACGCGAGCATTTAGCGGGAAGAATGCGGTTGGCGCTTTTGGTGCTGCTGGGAGCGGTCAGCTTTGTGCTGCTGATCGCATGCGCCAATGTGGCCAATCTGTTGCTCTCGCGAGCCGCCGGTAGAAAGAGGGAACTGGCTATGCGGCTCACTCTCGGCGCCACCCGCCGGCGCGTCATCCGTCAATTGTTGACTGAAAGTGTCCTCATGGCTTCTCTTGCAGGGATTGCGGGATTTGTCATTTCGATTTGGGCGGCGAAGCTTTTGGGGAGTCTGGTTCCAGTTGGAATCGCGCCCTTAGGTGACGTAGGAGTGAATGCCGGCGCGCTTATTTTCACGATTGCCGTTTCGGTCGCAACGGGAATTCTCTTTGGGATCATACCGGCGCTTAGAGTTTCGCAAATCGATCTAGTGACTGCATTGAAACAAGGCGGCGGTCGCGCGGTCGGTTCCGGCGGACAAGCTTTGCGCGATACCTTGGTGGTCAGCGAAGTCGCACTGGCCATTATTCTTCTGGTTGGCGCGTCGTTGATGATCCGGAGTTTTCAGAACCTGTACCATCTCGACCCCGGTTTTCGCACCGACCATGTGATCGTAATGCGTACACCGCTGCCCGAACCGAAATACGACAACTTCGCCGACCGCACCGATTTCTACAGCCAGGTGCTCGCCCGCGTGAAAAGCCTCCCGGGTGTTGTCGCGGCTGGGTACACCACTTGGGTGCCGCTGACGAATTCGGGTGGAGCGATTCAGATCCGGATCGAAAATCATGCGGCGAGACCCGGCGAGCGTCTAATACCGAATACGAGAGTTATCAGCAAGGATTACCCATCCGCATTGCTCATGAAGCTTGTGCAGGGACGCCTGCTTGATGATCGCGACGGTGCTGAAACTCAGCCGGTCGCTCTCATCAATCAGACCATGGCGCGCAATTACTGGCCGGGTGAAAACGCCCTTGGGAAACGCTTCAAGAGCCGCAGCGCAAAGGAATCTGATCCTTGGATAACAGTAGTTGGTATTGTTGGCGACGTGCATCAGGCAGGACTGGATCTGCCGCCGCGTCCCGAGATGTACTTGCCCTATCAGCAACAAAGCTTCTTTGCTCCTGAATACTTGGCCGTAAGAACTTCGGGCAATCCCATGCATCTTGCCGAAACGATCCGGCAGCAAGTATGGGCGGTTGACAAGGAACAACCAGTTGCCGGCGTGATGCCGTTGGAAAATTTGGTAAGCGAAACTCTCGCGCCTCGTCGAATGCAAGCTTCGCTGTTGGGCAGTTTTGCCGGTCTGGCGCTATTGCTGGCCAGCCTGGGAATTTACGCGGTCTTGTCGTTTGCGGTCACGCAGCGAACCCAAGAAATCGGCGTGCGCATGGCCTTGGGGGCTCAGCGACAGGACGTCCTACGAATGATTGTGGGACACGGATTGAAACTTTTCCTGTTCGGCGCGCTGCTCGGATTGACGGCGACTTTGGCGCTGTCACGCACTCTCCAGCACCTGCTCTACGGTATCAGCGCCACAGATCCGTTTTCTTTCGCGGCGGTTACGCTACTGCTGGCCGGAGTCACTGTGGCGGCGTGTTATTTCCCGGCGCGCCGGGCCATGCACGTAGAGCCGCTGGTAGCGTTGCGTCACGAATGATGGAAGCAGCTTGAACTGCGGGGCGGTTCAAATCGGAATGGTCGCACAATGTATGGAAGAAGCTAGCCTGGCAGGCGTTTCAGCCCTGGCACAGGAAATTGACGAACGGCTGTCGGCAATGCCACATGCCGCCACCGCCGATTTGCGCCAACTGCGTCGCGAATTTTCAAAGCGCTTGAAGGATGCCGCGCCCTACGTGGTGATCGAGCTGGCCTCGCTACTGCTCGAAGTGCCGGGCATAGAATACCGCTTCATCGCGTACGAGCTGATTCACTATCATCCGGGCGCGCTCTGGCATTTGAATGCGTGGCAATTGGAGCAACTTGGTCGCGGAATGGCGAGCTGGAGCGCCGTGGATTGTTTTTCGGTTTATCTTGCCGGCCCAGTGTGGCGCGAAAGGCGGGTGCCCAACAGCCTGATTCATGGCTGGGCGAAATCCATCGATCGCTGGTGGCGCCGCGCTGCGCTGGTGGCCACCGTGCCGCTCAACAGTAAGTCGCAGGGGGGCGCCGGTGACACCCATCGCACGCTGCAGGTTTGCCGTCTGGTCGATAGCGATAGCGATCCGATGGTGGCCAAAGCGCTTTCGTGGGCGTTACGCGAACTCGCCAAGCGCGATCCGCGATCCGTCCGCGAGTATCTTAAAGATCGCGAAGACACGCTGCCGTCGCTGGTGCTTCGCGAAGTTCGCAACAAACTCGAAACCGGCGTCAAGAACCCGAAACAGAAGGAATGAATTAATTTGAGTTGTGGAAATTGGTACTAAGGTCCCGTAGAGGTGGACAGACGGTCAATACACAGTAGAATAACCGTCCAGCCTAAGTCTCTTGGGAGCAAAAATCATGGAAACGCTTTGGAATGATCTGCGGTATGGATGGCGGGTGATGCGGCGAAGCCCCGGTTTCGCGGCTGTCGCGTTGCTCACTCTAGCCATTGGAATCGGAGCGAATGCCGCGATCTTCAGCGTCGTGAACGGGGTCCTGTTGCGGCCGCTGCCGTTCCCTGATTCCAGCCGCGTCGTCACCATTTGGGAGACGGACCCTAATCGCAACGTAGTGCGCGGAACCACCTCGCCTGCTGAACTTTTGGATTGGCAGGAGATGAATCATTCGTTTGTTGAACTTTCCGGCTGGCGCTCCCTGCTCTTTACCATCACCGGAAGCGGCGATGCCGAACAGGTTCACGGTTCACAAGTCACTGGCAATTTTTTCAGGATGCTGGGTGTAGGCCCCGCCATCGGCCGCGATTTTTCCAAGGAGGACGAGCAACCGGGCCACGAACAGGTAGCCATCCTGAGCTATGCCCTGTGGCAAAGGCATTACGGCGGAGATTCAGGCATCCTCGGCAAATCTATGTTGCTGGACGAGAAATCTTACACGGTCATCGGAGTTCTCCCGCGCTCGTTTTCTTTGTACGGCATCGCGCCCGCGCTCGATGTTTGGGTTCCCTTCGCTTTCAATCGCGCTCAACTCAACCGCGAAGACCATGAGCTCATCATATTCGGCCGATTGCGACCCGGTATCGCGCTGCCTCAAGCGCAAGCCGAGATGGAAACGATCATGGCCCAGTTAAAAAAACAATATCCGGGAATTGACCAGGAAAACGGCGTGCGCGTGGCCCGGTTCCACGATGAGCTGACCAAAAGTCTTCGGCCTTCCATCATCATCTTGCTGGTGGCCGTTGGATTCGTGCTGCTGATTGCCTGCGCCAATGTTGCGAACTTGATGCTTGCCCGCGCCGCCACGCGAGAGCGAGAAATCGCTGTTCGCGCCACCCTGGGTGCCGGGCGCCGCCGCATTCTTCGCCAACTTCTCACCGAAAGCGCGCTCATGGCTGTCATTGGCGGCGTGCTCGGTATCGCTGTAGCCTATGGTGGCATTCACATGTTGCGTGGAGCGCTTCCGCCCGCCGGCGTTCGTGGCCAAATTCCTCACGCGGAATGGATCGGAATCGATGGCTCCGTTCTGGTCTTTACCCTGTTTGTTTCGTTGCTGACCGGAATTGTGTTCGGCCTCGCCCCTGCCATTCAAATATCGCGTTCGGAATTATTCGAGTCATTGAAGGAAGGAAGCCGCGGATCCACGGGAGGCCGCCGCAGCCACCTGATTCAGTCTTCACTGGTAGTTTCTGAAGTTGCGCTTTCGCTGATGCTGCTCGTCGGCGCCGGAGTATTGATTCGCAGCTTTTTTTTGATCATGTCGGATAGCCTCGGATTCGACCCCGCGAACGTTTTGACTATGCAGATTTTTCTATCGGACTCGCACTATCCGAAGGGCACACAGGTGAACAATTTTTATCAGCAGGTGATCGAAGGCGTAGGCGCGCTCCCCGGCGTGAAGTCAGCCAGTGCGGCCAACTTTCTTCCGCTCACGGGCTGGGGCGGTTTTTGCGATTTCGATATTGCTGGGCGCGCCAGTCGTCCGTCCGGCGAGCATTTCACCGGTCAATACCGCGTGGCCGATTGGCGTTACCTGCAGACCATGGGCATTTCCGTGAAGGAAGGGCGCGACCTCGTTGCATCCGACGGAGTAAATACTCAAAGCGTGGCACTGATCAACGAAGCACTGGCGCGCCGCTACTGGCCCAATCAAGATCCCGTCGGCCAGCAAATCCGTCTGAAATTTCCCGAAACGCGCGTGACCTGGGATCCTGAACCGCGCGAAGGCTGGTTGACCATTGTCGGAATCGTAAGCGACGTTCGCGATTGGGAGTGGGGCGAACAAAAGGTTGGCCAGATTTACCTGCCTTACACGCAGAACGCCTCCCGCATCATGCATCTGGTGGTGCGCTCCGACGGGGATCCAACACAGCTCGCTTCCGCCGTGCGCAGCGTGGTGAATCGCGTGGACCCCGATCAGCCTGTCACCGAAGTGCGCTCCATGGATGAGTATCTCGCCGCCTCCGTTTCACGGCGCCGCCTGAGCATGCTTTTGCTCGCTCTGTTTGCCGGGGTCGCCACTGTACTTGCCGCTGTCGGAATCTACGGAGTAATGGCTTACGCCGTAACGCAGCGCTCCCACGAGATTGGAATCCGCATGGCTCTTGGCGCGGAACCTGCGGATGTGTTGCGCATGGTCGTCAACGACGGAATGAAGCTTGCTGGAATCGGCCTCGTAATCGGCATCGCCGCTTCCTATGCCGCTGTGCGTTACCTGGCCAGCCAGCTTTACGGAGTGAAAGCCAGGGACCCCGTCACGGTTATCTGCGTGTCGCTCGGGTTGGCGTTTATCGCTATATCCGCGTGTTATTTCCCGGCACGCCGCGCAACCAGGGTGGATCCTTTGGAGGCTCTGCGTCATGAGTAAAAAACTAAAGTGAACTCTCAGCCGAACGCCGGAAAGAACGAAGAGAGCGGCAAAATTCAGGGAGATGGTTTCCGCAAAATGATGCCTACACATACACCTAGAACGCGAATACTTGTCGCGGACGATCAGCCCGATATTCGCGAAGCTTTGCGCCTTTTGCTGAAAGGCGAAGGATTCGAGACCGAGACAGTCGCTTCGCCCGCTGCAGTGCTCGCTGCGCTGGAAGCTCGCGAATTCGACGCGCTCCTGATGGATCTGAATTACGCGCGCGACACTACTTCCGGCCACGAAGGGCTCGATCTGCTTTCCAATATTCGCGCGAAAGACAGCACGCTTCCCATCATCGTGATGACCGCCTGGGGAAGCCTCGAGCTCGCGGTGGAAGCCATGCGCCGCGGTGCGAAAGACTTCATGCAGAAGCCCTGGGAGAACGCGCGTTTGCTGGCCATCCTGAGGACGCAGATAGAGCTCTCGCAAGCGTTGCGCAAGAGTCAGCGGTTGGAAGCCGAAAATAGGCTCTTACGCGCAGACGGGCGTCCTGTGATGATTGCGGAATCCGCCGCCATGCGCCCGGTAATGGATTTAATCGCACGCGTTGGCCCGTCTGATGCGAACGTCCTGATCACCGGTGACCACGGAACCGGCAAGGAAGTGGTCGCGCGCACTCTCTACGCGCTTTCTCCGCGCTCGGGGCGTCCTCTAGTAACCGTAAATGCCGGTGGATTACCGGAAGGTGTTTTCGAGAGCGAGTTGTTCGGTCATGTGAAAGGCGCCTTTACCGACGCGAAATCTGACCGCGTGGGGCGTTTCGAACTCGCCGACGGCGGCACGCTTTTTCTCGACGAAATCGCCAACGTGCCCATGAATCTTCAAGCCAAGCTGTTGCGCGCCTTGGAGACCGGAGAGCTCGAACGCGTGGGATCTTCCACCACACGGCGTGTGGACGTGAGGATCATTTCCGCGACGAACGCCGACGTGCAAAGCGAAGTAGCCGCCGGCCGCTTCCGCGAAGATTTACTTTTCCGCCTGAACACCATTGAAATTCATTTGCCTCCGTTGCACGAGCGCAAGGAGGATATTTCGATTCTCGCGCACCATTTTCTACGGCAGTCCGCGCAACGCTACCGCAAGCAGTTGGAGGGCTTTGAACCCGTTGCGCTGCAGGTTCTAATGGACCATCCTTGGCCCGGCAATATTCGCGAGTTGGACCATTCCATCGAGCGCGCCGTGCTGCTGGCCGAAGGCCCGCAAGTGCGAGCCGGAGACCTGGGCCTGCGTCCCGCGCGCGAGGCATCTTTGCGGCTGGATGAGATGAGCATCGAAGATGTCGAGCGTGTGCTGATCCAAAAAGCTCTCGCGCGCTTCGGCGGCAACGTGAGCCATGCCAGCAAGGCGCTAGGCCTGAGTCGCAGTGCGCTCTACCGGCGCCTGCAAAAATATAGCCTTTGAAACCCCTATTATATGAACGCCGCATTTTGCTTCTAGCTCTGGCCGCAGGGCTGGGAAGCACTATCGTTGCATTAATCCTGCTGTGGACTGGAACGTATTCTTCTAAGCTTCAGTGGACGCTCACCGTAATCCTAGTGATCGCCTGGCTCAGTTTTGCTTTTTCCGCGCAAAGCCGCGTGGTTTTCCCGCTGCGCACGCTCTCCAACCTTCTCGCCGCCCTGCGCGAAGGTGATTTTTCCATTCGAGCCCGCGGCGCTAACAGCGAAGACGCGCTCGGCGAAGTTCTGCGCGAAGTGAACGCTTTGGGTGAAACGCTCCGGCAGCAGCGGCTGGGCGCGCTGGAAGCTACCGCGCTTCTTCGAAAAGTGATGGAAGAAATTGACGTCGCAGTTTTTGCCTTCGATGGCGTCGGCCGTCTGCGACTGGTCAACCGCGCGGGCGAGCGAATCCTGAATCAACCCGAAGAACGTCTTCTGGGGTTGACCGCCGACGAGCTCGGTCTGGCGGACTGCCTGGAAGGAGAAACACCGAAAATTGAGCAGATTGCATTTCCCGGAAAATCAGGCCGCTGGGAGATTCATCGCGGAAGTTTCCGCGAAGCCGGACTGGCACATCAACTTCTCGTGATCACGGATTTAAGCCGTGCCTTGCGCGAAGAAGAGCGCCAAGCCTGGCAGCGTTTGATTCGCGTGCTCGGCCATGAACTGAATAATTCCCTCGCTCCCATTAAATCGGTCGCGGAAAACCTTGGAAGCATGCTTCACCGCAAAGATCGCGCGCCCGATTGGCAGGAAGACATGCGCAGCGGCCTGAACATTATTGCGGCGCGCACCGATGGGCTTGCGCGATTCATGAGCGCTTACGCGCGCCTGGCCAAGCTTCCTCCTCCCGTTTTTCAGCCTGTAGATGTGGGAGTTTGGATTCGCCGCGTTGTTGGACTTGAGCCGCGGCTTCCGGTGAAAATCGACGCTGGTCCGGAAACCGAAATTCAAGCCGATCCTGACCAGCTCGAACAGTTGCTCATCAATCTTTTGCGGAATGCTGTGGATGCCGCGCTAGAGACCGGCGGCGGCGTGCACGTGGGTTGGGAACGCGAGAACGGTTCCGTGCGCGTATGGGTGCAAGATGAAGGCCCGGGCATTCCCAACGCTGCCAATCTCTTCGTGCCGTTTTTCACCACCAAACAGGGAGGCTCGGGAATCGGTTTGGTTCTGAGCCGGCAAATTGCGGAAGCTCACGGCGGCTCGCTCACTCTCGAAAATCGGGAATCCCATCGTGGTTGCGAAGCGCGTCTGCGCCTGCCGTTAAATAATTAGACTCGCACTTTCCTTTTCCCTTATCCCAAATCGCGAATAATTCGGCAGTCTGGAATGCCGCGCAAAAAAAAAATCGGCGGCTGGATGATTTCCAGCCGCCGATTAAGTTGAAAAACGAATTTTTATTGCTGTTGCTGCGGTTGCTGCTGCAAATCTTTCTTGGCTAGATCGGCCTTTGCCGGATCTGCCGACTGGCCGCTTCCTGGCTTTTGATATCGCGTCAAGTAAGGCATGAATGGCGTGATCTCAAACGGCATTTTCTCGCGCGCCGAAAGCAGCGGCAGAGCTTTGGCCTTGAGCAGGTAAACGTGATCGCTCCACGGGTCCAGTTTCAAACGCGCCCCGATGGGAAGAGCCGCGATTTGGTCCAGCTTCGCGGGCTGCAGGTTCGGAGCAGAGCTGATCAACTGATCCGCTAGATAGATGCGGTTTCCCAAGTGCGGATTGATCAAAACCGGAAGCGTCTTCGAATCCGCGTCGAGCTGTTTCAGGAATAGCCCAGCGCTCGCCAGCTTGTCTTTGTAAGGCGAATTCTTCAGCAGCTCCACGGCCTTGGCGCTGTCCTGATGAATCTGTTCAGGCGTATCTCTGAAACTGAAATGGCTCAGCGCTTCGGTGGCTGTTACGGTAGTAGTGTCGTTGAAACCCCACTGATCGGTGGACGGCTTGGTCATGATGATGTCTGCCAATTCCTGCGCCAACATGGTGGCCAAGCTGGCTTCGTCGGGCAACACGTCAATCAATCCGCGGCTTAGAACGATCGTATGCCCGATGGAGAACATCTCCAGCGTGCCGGTAAGCATCACGCGGCAGTGGACGTCAGGCTCGACGTCTAGGTTATTCGTGACCTCCAGATTGTTAACCACCGTTTCCAAAACTTTGTCCACTTCTCCCGGAGGCGCTAATAGTCCCGTCCGCTGCAAGCGATCCACCACGTTGATTTCCGCTTGGTGCTGCCATTCGCGCTGTGCTTCGATCGGTGAACGATCCTGCGGCGCAGCTTGGTCCTGAATGGCGTCGGGAGATTCAATGGTTAGCTCGCTGAACTCTTCCTGGCGGCCGATGTTTTTCAGGTTGTAGCCCCACAGCCGCGTCTGCGATTTGAAGCGCACATGATTGCCCAGAAAATCTTTCAGGTCTGATTCCTGGCTGAAAACGTACGCGGGAAGCCACAAGCCCGGCTGGACATTCAAACGCCAGCTATCAAAGTGCAAATTAAATCCGTTGATTCCAGCCACCGGCGTGTATACGCCATTAAATCGAACGATGGCATAATTTTGATCTTCGGCCCAGATGCGTCCCTTGAACCGCCCCTTCCCGGATTTCGGCAGCGGTGTGATATCGAACACCACGCAGCGAACTTCTCCCAAAAACTCGCGCCGAACGTAATCGAACTGGTAGTGCTGCCGGTCGAATCCGTTCGTATCGATATAAATCATCTGCAAAAAGCCATCGGGAATGTAAGACGAACTAAACATCCCGCTCAGGTGCGAAATCGGGTTCAACTCGTCGAGTTTGCCCTTCTTTCCGCCGAGCATCGAGTGGTCCACGACGCCCTTAGAAAGGTCCGCTTGCCCCAGGAAATAGTGGTCGCGCACGGGAATGGTGCCCATATCCTTGTCGGGCTTCATATCCTGAATGTAGGTTTCGATAACTGGATTGAAGCGCCGTATCGTGGCCACTTCTTCGTGTTCGCGGGCAATCACACGATCGATGGCTTGATCAACGGTGGTTACGGGTGCGGCGGTGGCACCGGCCTGCGGCTGCGTCTGGTCAGCAGTCTGAGTGTTTTGTGCCGAAGCGATGCTGGCCATGCTTCCGGCCAACAGTGCCGCCAGAAAAATATTCTTCAACGTACTCATTGCCTTTTCCCCCTAATCAATATGCCAATTCGAACACGATGTGAACGATGGCCGTGGAATCTACTGGCTGGCCATCTTGTTGGGCCGGACGAAAACGGATTTGCCGCGCGGCGGCCTGTGCTGATTCATCCAAGCCGTAACCCAATCCCTGCACCACGCTCTGAACTCGCACATCCCCTGAAGCCGTGAAAGTAACTTTCAGAGAAACTTCACCCTCGATCTTTTTTGCGCGAGCCTCGTCGGTGTAAGCCGGCTTCGGCTTGAAAAGAATTTCAACCGGTGTGGTCTTCGACGCGACCGTGGTCTGCTTTGCCTTCGGTCCCGCTGCCACTGCGTGCTCATCCGCAAACACGCCCTGTTGCACGCTTCCGTGGCCTGACCCACCCGGACTGCCAACTGCAACACCGTTGCCAAATCCTGTGCTGGCAACTACTCCTTTCGCGCCTTTCGATCCGCCGGTTCCGTTTCCTACGCCCGGGCCAGGAGGCAGGTCAAAACTGCCTGCCACCGCAATATTTGCCGCACGATTAGTCTTGCCATTTGCGGCCACGCCGTCGGGATCACCGAAGCCGCCCGTTTGCACAGCCTCTCGCGGTTTTCGTAAAGTCGGTATCGCGGAACTTCCCATTGAGGCAGGCGGGTTCTGATCTGGGAATGCCTTCGCCACCACCGGCACATCCGGTGTCGGGGTGTTTTTGCGCGCGGTAGCCGGCTTTGCTATCGGAGCCGTCGCGACCGGCGAATAAATCTTTGGCTTGGGCGGCACCACTTCTGCCACCTTGGGAGGCTCCGGCGGCGGTTTCACCGTCTCATGTTTCACCGGAACAGGCTTCACTGGCTGAACTGGCTGAGGCTTCCATGCAACCACCGGCGGCGCCTCCACCGGCATCACCGAGTAGCGATGGAATAGATCCATCCTTTGCGGCATCAACATTGGAATAATGACCAGCGCTGCGACCGCCAGACATTGCAGTCCGAATCCTGCACTGAACAAATCCCATCGAGGCTGCGCCTCGGGGAGCAGAGATCCGTTGAAGACCGCTCGACTTGTATTCCGCGCCATATCTTTCACCAAATATCCTTAATTACTAATTTACGATCGTCGAGACAGAGTTGCGGCTGACTATACTTAGTACTAGGCCGGGAGGGGTGCCGTGAATAGGACTGAAGTACTATTCTATCCCGAGTCGTGTTGAAAGCGATAACCTGCGGGGTAGCTGTTACGACATAGTAAGCTAGGGGCCGATTCGGAATTACTGGCAGCTTTCCCACAGTTCGCCCCACCTATTTTAATCTAACCCGGCTGGGGGAGTTAGTTGCGGAATATGTCTAAATCCAGTTTCGAAAACGAAGACACGCCGGCGCGAAACCGGCGTGCCCTCTATGCTTTCCTTCTAACCTTCCGCTACTCGTTAATCAAACTAGCGCGGTTCAACCACGACGTACCCCGTAACACCGCCGTGATTTACAAGCAGTAGAACTGGCTGCTTGTCTGCGCCTGAAAGGGCCTTCTCATAATCAGAGGTGTTGTTGATCGGTTTGTGATTCACTTCCTGGATTACGTCCCCACGATTGAGCGGTGGCTGCGCCGCGGCCGCCGGACTTGACGGATCGACCGAGGTCACCACTACACCGTGAGTTCCCGCGGGCAGATTGAGCTGTTGGCTGATGTCTGAACTCAGGTCTTGCACCTGAACTCCTTCCAGAGTCGCGCCTGTGCTTTCCGCGGAAGCTACCTTTTCATCTTGATCCTTGAATTCATCCAGCTTCACCGAAACATCTTGTGTCGAGCCGTTGCGCCAAATCTGCAGCGTAATCTGAGTTCCCGGAGCGAACTGCGCGATCTGAACGTGCAATTGATTCATCGCACCGACAGGCTCGCCGTTAACCTTCAGAATGACGTCGCCTTTCTTCAGACCTGCTCGAGATGCTGGAGTGTCGGCGGAAACATCACCGACTAGCACGCCAGTGCCGTCTTTGAGACCGAAAGCTCGTGCGAGTTCAGGAGTCAAATCCTGAATGTGCACGCCGAGATAGCCGCGCACTACTTTGCCGTGGGCCAGAATCTGATCCATCACCGGCTTGGCCATGCTTACCGGAATTGCGAAGCCCACTCCTTCGTTGCCGCCTTCACCGTTCATCGATCCGTGAGAAAGAATTGCGGTGTTGATGCCCACCAGGTTTCCGTGGATGTCGATCATCGCTCCGCCGGAATTGCCCGGATTGATGGCCGCATCGGTCTGGATAAAGTTTTCGTAACGCTCGATGCCAAAGCCGCCGCGTCCAGTGGCGCTCACTATTCCCATCGTCGCCGTTTCACCAACTCCAAACGGATCGCCGATCGCGAATATGAGGTCGCCAACCTGCAGCTGATTGGAATCACCTAGCGGAAGAGTTGGTAAGTTCGAAGCATCAATCTTCAACACCGCGATATCGGTGTTCGCATCGGTTCCGATCAGCTTGGCTTGAAACTCCCGTTTGTCGTTGAGGAACACCTTGATGTCGGTAGCTCCATCGACTACGTGATTGTTGGTCAGGATCGTTCCATCAGAACTTACGATAACGCCCGATCCTAGGCTCTGTTCACGCTGGGGTCGCGCCTCGCCTTGTCCTTGATCGCCAAAAAATTGACGGAAAAATGGGTCGTTGAACATCGGGGACATCTGATTGCGTCCCGGTTTCACTACTTTTGAAGAACTGATATTGACCACTGCCGGAAGTGCTGGTTTCAACACCGCGGAAAATCCGTTTGCGAAATTGCCCAAACTTACAGGCAGTGCATTCTGTGTAATGGCAATCGGAGTCCTCGGCGCGCCGAAAACCGTGTGGTCCGTCCAGTTTCTAACACCTTGCGAGAGTAGGGCGCCTCCCGCAAGCGCCACCAGCACCACAACAGTGGCTACCCAGCGGCGAATTTTTAATACTCTGCTTTCCATAACTGTCTCTCTCCTGTGTCTTCTTATCTCGTCTGGCGCGTGAACCGCGATCCGCGAGTTATTATATTGGACGTATCCCGCAGATATTCGTCTTTAGCGCTCCGGGAGGAAATCCAGCGCGATACCCCCAAGCTATATAGATGCAGGAATTATACTTGAGGTCACTCGTTAGATTTCTATAGGGTCCATCCTATATTTTGTGCAATATGCTCCCTGTACTTTTGGTCCATTTTAATGGTCGCGCGGAGAGTAACCAACAGACTTGTCAGCCGTCTAACAATCTGTGTTAAATCAGGTTTCGCCCGTTCTTCTCCACAGTTAGGTTCGATCCAATTTTGAAAAAGGGGCGTTCTAACATGACCCGAAAAATACTTGTATGCGCCTGCCTCGCAGCTTTTCTTTTCGCGCTCGTTCGGCCTGCGGCTTCCGCGGCTGGCCGCTCCGGCGCCGATGCCGTTCCTTTAGACCCTGCCACTCTTAAATCCCTTGGTGCCGTTGCCGGCGCTGGAATGATGGAAACCAACGCATACGAAAATCTTCGCGAGCTTAGCGACGACATCGGGGCCCGCGTCACCGGCTCTCCCGAAGCCGGCAAGGCCATAGCCTGGGGCGTTCAGAAAATGAAGAGCGCCGGGCTGGAAAACGTCCATGCCGAAACGTGGCAACTTTCGCATGGTTGGACGCGCATTTCCGCACACGCCGAGCTTATCGCTCCCATTCACCGCACTCTCATGATCGATTCTCTCGGATGGGTCGGCTCGACCGCGGCCGGCGGCGCGGAAGCCGAAGTCGTTCCAGTGAACGCCTATCAGCTCGATGAAGAGATGAAGAATCCTTCGCGATGGAATGGAAAAATTCTGCTCGTCGTCCACAACGGTGAAGCGCCGGCTGATCGTATGGCGAGTTTTGGCAAGTTTGGAAATTTTCTGAAGGCTGCGCATCAAGCCGGAGCGATAGCCGTCATTGGCGGCCAGGGAGGCAGCATCGCGCAAGGTATGCACCTCACTCATACCGGGGTGCTGGGTTTCGATACGTATTACGAGGTCCCGGTCGTCAGCATGGCCGCCGAGGACCAAAAACAGCTCGAACGTTATGTGGATCGCGGCATAGCTGTGCGCTTAAAAATTGACGTGCAGAATCGCGTGACGGATGGTCCGGTGGAGTCTGCGAATGTCGTCGGCGATATCCGCGGCACGGAACATCCGGAACAAATCATTGTAGTTGGAGGGCACCTCGACTCCTGGGATTTGTCGTCCGGCGCCACTGACAACGCATTCGGCGCGACCGCAACATTGGGAGCCGCCGAAGCCATCCTAAAATCCGGACAAAAGCCGCTCCGCACCATTCGCTTCGTGCTTTTTACCGGTGAAGAAGAAGGCTTGCTGGGTTCTATCGCTTACGTCAAAACTCACCATGACGAAATGCCCAATCACGTTGCAGCCATCATCCTCGATAACGGACAAGGTCCCATCGTCGGCTTCCAGCTCGGCGGACGCGCAGACCTTATCCCCGCCGTTCAGAAATTCGCCAATTCGCTGGGCGCTTTCGGCAATCTGAAAGTGGACGACGAAGTGGAGTTCGGCACCGATACCGGTCCATTCATCATCGCAGGATTGCCCGGGATCAATCTCGACCAGGACTCACCGGAATATAAGTACACGCACCACTCCGCCGTGGACACTTTCGACAAAGTGCAAGCCGACATTCTCGACCGCGACGCCACCGTAATGGCGCTAACAGCTTTTTGGATCGCCGAACGGCCCGATCGGCTCGCGAGTCCGTGGTCACAAGAGAAAACGGCGCAGATGCTCGTGGATAAGCATCAAGATGTAATCCTGAAACTCTTCGGTTTGTGGCCGTTCGGAAATCTTGGAAGTTCGCAGCAGTAAAGCCAACATTCGGGTTATTCAGCGTCCGCAGAAGAACCGCGAGTGGGCGCAACGCGATAAATTGTTTTTGTACGGGCGCAGCCTACCTGCCGAGGCGAGCATCCTGCGCCTGCTTCGGCAAATTTACATCAGGACTTAAACTATTTGCTGATAAGCCGCGCGATGCTGAATGCGGCGGCGGCGGCCAGTCCGCCTACCAGCACAGTCTGAAATCCTCCGCGCAATGGTTTTACCCCGGTGTAATGCCCTTTAATCGCGCCAAAAATGAAGAGCGCTAGCAGCGTCACTCCCACTGAAACCCACAGCGCCTCCAAAATATTCTTCATCAATATATAAGGTGCTAATGGAACCAAACCGCCTACGATATACGAAGCCGCAATCGTCGCCGCGCTGCGCCCCGCGCGCCCGGGATCGGGCGTTTCCAGACCGAGTTCAAAACGCATCATGAAATCGACCCATTTCTTCTGGTCCGCGGTAATCGCCGATACGATCGGGTTCATTTGTTCCTGGGTTAGCCCGTAATCGCGAAACACCTTGGCCACTTCCTCTGTTTCAATTTCCGGTAGCTCCACCGTCTCTCGATATTCGCGATCAAGCTCCGACGCGTAATGCTCCGTATCCGTTTTCGCAGCGAGATACCCGCCCAGCCCCATAGCGATGGACCCTGCCGCAATTTCCGCGAATCCCGCCGTCACCACTATGTGCGTAGATGCGATCGCTCCCGTCAATCCGGCGGCCAGAGCGAAAGGCACTGTCAGTCCATCCGCCATTCCAATAACTATGTCCCGCACGGCCGCCGTCGCGGTGAAGTGCTTTTCCACGTGTTCTACGGATGGCATCTTCGGCTCCTTCCAAACATCTAAATTTCGACAGTCTGTTCCGCGGTTACCTGCCCAGGCGCGTATAATTATGGGGCAGGAACTGAAAATCGGGAGGTACATAATGACCCAAACTTCTGGACAAGGAGCTGCTCCCCAGATGACTTTTACATTGCCACCACTGCCTTATGCCTTCGACGCACTCGAACCTTACATTGACGCGAAAACGATGGAGATTCACCACGACAAGCACCACGGCGCTTACGTCACCAACCTTAACAAAGCTCTCGAAGGTCAACCGGATCTTCAGAAGCTTTCTGTTGAAGAATTGTTGGCGCAGATTAACAAAGTGCCGGAGAACATCCGCACCGCTGTTCGTAACAATGGCGGCGGCCATATGAACCACTCTATGTTCTGGAAAATTATGAAGAAGGGCGGCGGAGGCGAACCCAGCGGTGATCTCGCCGCCGCCATTAAGTCCTCCTTCGGCAGCTTTGCCGATTTCAAGACCAAACTTAACGACGCAGCCACCAAGCGCTTTGGCTCAGGCTGGGCTTGGCTTCTCTTCCGCGACGGCAAACTCACCATCGAGTCCAGCGCCAATCAGGACAACCCGATCATGGACGGCGGGAAGACCTTTTTTGGTTTGGATGTTTGGGAACACGCCTACTATCTGAAATATCAAAATCGCCGGCCGGAGTATATCGAGGCTTGGTGGAACGTAATTAACTGGGCGCAAGTTGCTGAGAATTACGCCCACGCCAAAAAGTAAAGTTGCAGTCCGCTGGTTCCTTGGATTAAGTTCTCCGCGGCGTTCGCTGCATACTACACGGCGTCGCGGAGAGCTTCTGAGCTTTGTCGCGTGCCCTTCGTCAAAAACTAAAAATGGAAACCGCCAACGCAACCGGCACGTCGCATCTCAATGGGCGGACGGGGCTTCGCAGGTTCTCGCGCTTCAAGCAGCGGGCAAAGGAATCACGCTAAAGCAATGACTCGCGGACTCGCCCTTCTTCTCTTCATCGCAGCGTTTAGCGCCGCCGCCGTTGCCCAACCTGACCCCAGCCATAATCGCCTGAAAGTTTTGCGCGACGTAATCGTCGAAAGCGGCGAAACCGCCGGCGATGTCCAATGTTTTATGTGCAGCGTGCACGTTCAAGGTCACGTCACCGGCGACATAGTTACTCTCGGCGGAGGTATTTTTATCGACGGCAAAGTGGATGGCGACGTAATCGCCGTCGGCGGCCGTATCGAAGCAAACACAAATAGCAGAATTTCCGGCGAAGCCGTCGCGCTGGGGGGATACATCACCCTCCAGCCCAATTCCTCCATCGGAGGCAATGCGGAATCCCTGCCCTACCTGCTCATCCCCGGCCAGTATCGCCCCACTTTCCTCGGCAGCATCACGCTTGCCATGCTCAATGTGTTTTTCGTGGCGCTGGGCTATTTAGTCGTCCGCGACAAACGCGCCGAAACTGCGTCGCTCGCCATTGATCGTCAACCTGCTTCCGTCTTCTTCGCCGGCTTCGTTTGCCTTCCCCTGTTTTATGGTTTGGATTGGTTGACGCGTTATCTCGGCAGCGCTGAAATCTTCGCGGACATTCTTTTGTTGGTGCTATTGGCGGCCGTTGCCGCCACCGGAGCCACCGGGCTTGGCGATTGGATCGCGCGTCTCGCATTTCCGCAAACCAGAGGTATCTGGGCTTGCATCGGCGGCATTTTGGCGCTGTCTTTGTTGGAACTAATACCGCTTGTCGGCATGCTCGTTTTTGCGCTCGGTCTAATCGTCTCGATTGGAGCTTCCGTGGTTACAAAATTCGGCTCCCGCGGAGTTTCCGAGCCAGTTGAGGCCATGAATTAGATTTAACCCCGCATTTTTCCGCGTTGTGAATTTTCTATACGCAAGCCGCTCGGTAAGATTAATCTTATCCAATGAAAAAATCGCGCCCTCACACCGAACCACAAAGGACCGACGCGCCCAGAGGCGAATCCTGCCTGTTCTGCAAAATCATCGCGCGCGAAGTGGAGGCCAAAATTGTTTTCGAAGACGAAATCTCCTTGGCTTTCCTCGACGTTCGTCCCCTTTTTCCCGGCCACGTCCTGCTCATTCCCAAAGCGCACTATCCAACGCTGCTCGACCTTCCTGCTCACCTCGTCGGTCCCTTTTTCTTGAATGCCCAAAAGCTTGCGCGCAGAGTTCAGGACGGCATGAAGGCGGAAGGCAGCTTTGTCGCCATCAACAATGTCGTCAGCCAGAGCGTCCCGCACCTTCACGTCCACATCGTTCCGCGAAAACGCAAGGACGGCTTGCGCGGCTTCTTCTGGCCTCGTCGCCCCTATCAAGAGGAAGAAATGGTCGCCACGCACGAAGCCTTGAGCGTCTCGCCAAAACCCGGATAGTTTTTTAGTGGATAGATTCTCTGTGGATCAAAAAAGCGAAAGTTGTCTCTTCGCGGCTACCGGCGGTTTCTTTATACGATCGTCGAACACGCTTCTGCCGTCCAGCGATTTTGAAATTGCGCTTTCGTGCGCCATAAGTTCCGGCAAATGCGCCGCAGGCTCGCAATTATCTTCAACCGCGCGTACAAAACGATCCAGCCGCTTGAATCCGTCCATCTTTTCACTGTTCCCAAGCTTCGCCGAGTCCAGCGCGCGCCGCAGCACCGAAAAGGGATGCCGGTCCTTGCCGCCCAGTGCAAACGAAAACCGCGCCGGATCTGAAAACCGGCTTGGCGCACCGTGAACCACTTCCGCAATCAATGCCAAAGATTGCAACGTGCGCGGCCCCAGCTTTTCCAGCAAAAGAAGTTCAGCGAAATCGCGCAAGTCTTTTTCGTGGGCCACTGCCAGCACCGCTCCCAGCCGTTTCAAGTCCACATTTTCAGCGCGCACATCGTGATGCGCGGGAAGCTCCAGCTTGCGAACTTCGCGCAACGTGCTCTCCGGTTTCTCGCGCGCAATTTCCAACATGGCGTCCTGCGCCGCTTTGGCCTGCGCGTCCACCAGATTCATGATCGTGCCTTGATGCTCGCCCACGATTCCGCTGTGCGGCTCCGACGTGAAATCGCGAACCGCCGCCGAATGCCAGTGATAACGCCGCGCCAGCGCGCTCGTTCCGTTCATCCCCTGCTGAACGATGGCCCATTCCCCCGACGTCGCCACAATAAATGTGTGCAGATAAAGTTGGAAACCGTCCGCGATGGCATTGTTGTCCACACGCGCCGCCAGCCGGCTGCTGCGAACCAGCGCCTCGCCGCCGAGATTCGCTGATTCGGCAAACGCCCTCAATTCTTCCGGGGTTTTCCGCGAATACTTGCCGCGTCCGCCGCAAACGTAAATTCCCAGCTCGCGCGCTCGTGGATTCAGCCCCCGCTTCAACGCTCCCATCACCGACGTGGTGATCCCCGACGAGTGCCAATCCATTCCCATCACGCAGCCCAGCGCCTGAAACCAAAAGGGATCACTCAGCCGCGAGAGCAACGCGGAAGTCCCGTAATGACGGAGAATATTTTCGCTGATCGCCGTGCCCAGCTTGGTCATGCGCTCTGCAAGCCAGGGAGGCACACGCCCGCCATGCAGTGGCAGGTCCGCAAATCCGGAGCGTTTCATCGGCCTTTTAACAGTTTATCGTTACGGGGGCAAGATTACGATTTAGGCAGGCGCTAAGTTGTCTTCTCCACCTGCACCGCCGTCCCGTAAACCAGCACTTCCGTCACTCCTTGCATCAATTCATTTGAGTCGTATCGCACGCCGATCACCGCATTTGCGCCGCGCGCCACCGCATGTTGCATCATCAACTCCAACGCTTGCTCCCGCGTCGTCTCGCACATTTCCTCAAACAGCGTGATGTTGCCGCCCACTAGCGTTTCCAGTGACGCACCAATCGTCCCCAATATGCTCCGCGACCGCACCGTAATTCCCCGCACCAACCCCATCGACCGCGTCACCCGGTATCCCGCCAGATCAAACGCCGTCGTAATCATGTTCTCATTCACGCGAACATCCATCGTCCCTCCCTCGTGCTCCGAATCTTGCCCCACTCATTGCCCTCGTGCGTTTATCTCGTGCAACCACGCCCGCAGCAGCTTACCCGCTCAACCCTCCCCTTCCAATCACGTTCCTCAGTGTCGGGGTGCTAAACGATAACTTTTGAACCCAAGAATGGCTTGTGCGCGGAACAAGCTTAGGCGTATCGTTTATTGAATGTTTATTCGCAGATCGATCGGGCTGGTTCTCGCAGGCGCACTCTTCTGCGCGACCGGAAGCCTTGGCTCCGTTTGCGAGCTATATTGCAACACCGCTCCCCAGAGCCACTCGCATTTTCACATGCCGGGTCATCATCACCACGCGCATCACGATATGGCGCACTGCCAAGATTGCACGAATCACGGAGTCCGGTTCGCAATGAACGATTCGAGCTGCCATCACACGGACCAAGCTCAATTGCTCGACAAATCCCTCTACCGCTTGACTCTTTCGAGCTTGAATTGGCAAGCAGCCGGTCTTTACGCCTTGAGTGCGCAGTCTCGCGGCAGCCGCGGTACCCCAGGATTTAGTAATCCGCTTGCTCTCAGACAAAGCAACATTCCCACGCCCCTAGTAGTTTCCCTCCGCATTTAGAAACTTCCATATCTTTGTCTGCCGTTTTTTTTATCCAGGCGTCAAACGCCAAACGTGCGTCCGTAATGCGGCGACTATGCCCGTTTCTCGTCCTTAACAAAACGTAACGACCAATCCTTTTTTTAGAAATTATGTTTTCGGATTTGAAGGGAGGGCAACATGAGCACTAGGCGTGGTTTCTTGCGGAATTTTCTTGCGGGAGCGGGTCTGTTCGCCTCGACCAAGGTATTTTCCGCCCAAGTAATGAACTCATCTCCAGGCATGCCGGAAACGAAGTCGAAAAGAAGCCGGAAAAACGAGCCGCCGCAGCATCCCCGCGGAATTCCACTGCCAGTCCAAACCCCAGACATCCCCGATCTCCCTTTCCGCATGGACGGAAACGTCAAAGAATTCCATCTCATCGCCGAGCCGGTAAAACAGGAAATCGTCCCCGGCCAAGTCGTCAATCTATGGGGTTACAACGGCAGCGCTCCCGGACCCACCATCCAGATCACCCAGGGCGATTGCGTCCGCATCATCGTTGACAACCATCTCCCCGAACCCACCGCAATGCACTGGCACGGTTTCGAAATCCCCTACGACATGGACGGTTCGCCCGGCGCGAGCCAAGACCCCATCGCTCCAGGCGGCCGTTTCGTTTACGAGTTTACTTTGAACCAGCAAGGAACTTATTTCTATCACTCGCACATGGCCATGCAGGAAATGATGGGGATGATCGGCGCCTTCATCATGCATCCCAAGGAAGCCTACAGCCCGCGCGTGGACCAGGATTTCGCCGTGGTCATGCAGGAGTACGCTATCCTCCCGAATAGCAACGTTCCAAACTCCATGAATATGGAGTTCAACTGGCTCACCTTCAACGGAAAATCCGGCCCCGCCACCACTCCGCTGCTTGTGCGCCATGGCGAACGCGTCCGCATTCGCCTGATCAATCTGGGAATGGACCACCATCCGATCCATCTCCACGGTCATCAGTTTGTCGTCACCGGCACGGAAGGCGGCCGCCAGCCCGAATCCACTTGGGGTCCTGGCAACACCGTTCTCGTCGGCGTCGCACAGTCACGCGATGTGGAGTTTGTCGCCAACAATCCTGGCGACTGGATGCTTCATTGCCATCTCCCTCACCACATGATGAACCAGATGTCCTCCAGCGTCGGCCCCATGTCGCGCCACGCAACGGTGCCGGCCGGCGAGGGCATGGAGCAAGGCATGGGAATGCCGCGCGGCGGAAGCGCAACCTCTCAGGAAAATGGTCCAAGTCTGGGCCGCGGAATGGGCGTCGGTTCCACGGCTGAGAAGCCCACCGCAAACTCCCCCCTCAATTCTGCGAGCAAGATGCAGCACGAGCATACCCCGGGGCCGCAATTGCCTCCGGGCGATATAAGCAAGAACGCAAATTCCGTGCCAGGATTCCCGCAAGACGCCTTCATGGAAGGTCCCATGATGGCCATGGACGCCATGGTCGATAAGCCGGAAAACTACGGCCTTCGCCCAGGCTGGAGCGGTTTTATGGGTGGCATGATGACCTTCGTCCGCGTCCTGCCTCCCGACACATACGACCACATCATGGAACTTCGCCAAAAACAAAATGGCCGCCAACCGTCTCAACAGATGCCCGCAATGGAGCACAACCATGAATAACTCAACGAATAAATCGATGGTGCCCGCGAATTTCACTTCGACGATGAGCGCAAAGCTTTCAGCGTTTCGCCCCGCGCTCCAATTCTTGCTGGGAGTTTGCATCTTTGTGCTCTTCGCCATTGCTCCCGCCCAACTCCAAGCGCAAACGCCAGCGCCAGCGCCAGACTCCGATCAAAAAACAATCAGCCTGGAAGGGCTGCAACAGATGGCCTTGCAGAACAATCCCACCTTCGCGCAAGCAGCCGCCAACATTCGCGCCGCCGAAGGACGCAAACAACAATCCGGCCTGTATCCCAATCCCACAGTTGGCTATCAAGGCGAACAAATCCGCGGAGGTTCTTTCCGTGGAGGCGAGCAAGGCTTCTTCGTGCAGCAAAACATCGTGCTCGCCGGAAAACTTGGCTTGAATCGAAATATTTTCGAGCAGGAGAAGAAGCAGGCTGAAACCGAAGCTGACGAGCAAAAGTTGCGCGTCGTCACCAACGTCAAAATGTCCTTCATTCAAGCGCTGGCCGCGCAGCAAACGCTGGAACTCCGCAAAAATCTCGGCAAGCTGGCAGACGACGCGGTTGAGACCTCCCGCCAGCTAGCCAATGTCGGTCAGGCTGACGCTCCCGATGTCTTGGAAGCGGAAGTCGAAGCGCAGCAAGCCGGCCTTGCCGTCATCATGGCTGAGCAGAATCAGCAGCGCGCCTGGAAAGAGCTCGCTACCGTCGTCGGCAATCCCCGTCTTCATTTAATGCGCTTGGAGGGAAGCCTTGAAGACACGCCGCCAATCGACGCCGACGCCCTCGTCGAAAAAATCGTCAACGACAGTCCCGCCGTTAAAATCGCCGAGCTGGGAGTAAAGAAAGCAGAAGCCACTCTCGCGCGCGCAAAACGCGAAACCATCCCCGACCTGCAATTGCGCGTCGGCATGGAACAGAACCGCGAATTGCTTGACGCCACCGGCCGCTCTGTCGGCCTGCAAGTCTTTGCCGACGTCGCGGTGCAGATCCCTATCTTCAATCGCAATCAGGGTGGCATCGCCACTTCAAAAGCAGACTTGGAGCGCGCCCAGCGCGAAGTCGAACGCGTGAAACTTGCTCTCCGCGAAAGAGCCGCCACCGTAGTCCAGAACTACGCCTACTCGCAAACTGCCGCCGCGCGTTATAAAAATCAAATGATCCCGCGCGCTCAAAAGGCCTATGAGATGTATACAAAAAAGTATGGGGAGATGGCCGCCGCCTATCCTCAAGTGCTCATTGCCCAGCGCACCCTGATGCAGCTCCAGATCGCCTACCTGAACTCGCTGGAGAGTTTCGCGACGAACTCAATGGCCCTGCAGTCTTACTTGCTCACCGACGGGCTGGAAGCTCCATCCCAGCCCGGAGAAATCGACCGCCCCATCCGCGAAATGAACGTCCCCTTCCAGCAATTCTCATCCTCCAAGGAACCGTGAAGGAGAAGTGGTGAAGGAGAAGTGGTGAAGGAGAAGTAATGTCACGCAAGACTTCTTTTCCCGCGTAGCTCTTTGCT
>Ga0209007_1000008_pt1 | contig 215177 bp, 206 predicted proteins | sample JacPinW_OM1H0_O2_FD_187961 | JGI IMG/M metagenome (GOLD analysis project Ga0209007, IMG submission 187961) | Forest soil microbial communities from Algoma, Ontario, Canada - Jack Pine, Ontario site 1_JW_OM1H0_O2 (SPAdes) (version 2) | ecosystem: Environmental > Terrestrial > Soil > Boreal... | reverse complement strand
CCGGGCACCGACGCCGGCGCGATACCGGCGAACGTGTCCGAGAACATGCGCCCGACGCTGATCGCGGGATTGGCGAAGCTTGCCGAGCTGGTGAAGAAGTACGCGGCGCCGATGTAAGCACCGACGGCCGCGGGCGCGCCGGTGGTGCGGCGGGTGCGGGGGCTGCTGGAGCGTCCCGATGGAAATAATGTGAACGTGGAGCGCGAGAGCCTGCTCCTGGCTGAGGGGCAGATGAAATTCAACCTGGGAATTCAGTTGCTGAAAGATGAATTTCATAGCATTTCGCAGGCGATCAATTCCGGAGGAGGGGCGTCATCATGAACTTGTTTGGCTTGCTTGAGGTGAGCGGTTCGGCGCTGGGAGCGGAGCGCTGGCGGGCGGAGGTGGTGGCGGCGAATATGGCCAATGCCGAGACCACGCGCACGGCGCAGGGCGGAGCGTACCGGCGGCAGATGTTGTTGTTTCGGGCACAGCCCATGCCACGCTTTCCGCTGCTGCTGGCGGGATTGCGCAGGGCGGCTCCGGATGGCGGGGTGCGGGTGGAGCAGGTGGTGGCGGATATGTCGCCGATGCCCAGGCGCTATGAGCCGGGGCATCCGGATGCGGATGCCGCGGGGTATGTGACGTACCCGAATGTGAATCCGGTGATGGAGATGGCGGATTTGTTGAGCGCGGTGCGGGCGTATCAGCTGAACGCGGCGGCGGTGCAGGCGGCGAAGAGCATGATCCAGCAGTCGCTGCAGATTCTGACGTAGGGATTTTGATTTAGCGAGTTTGGATATTAAGGACAAGCATCATGAGCAGCCCCATATCTGCGTTGCGCATCCTGCCCGCCGAGATTGAGAGTGGCGCGGCGGCCGAGTCTCAGGCGACGGGTGGCGGCTTTGCCGACACGCTCAAAAGCGCGATCGATGAGATGGGAGAGTTAAGTTCTCAGGCCGAAACCAAGGTGGCGGGAGTGCTTGAGGGCACGGGCGTCGATGTACACAGCGCGCTGATCGCGGTGGAGAAGGCCGATCTGTCCTTTCAGCTGATGATGCAGGTGCGCAACAAGATCGTTTCCGCCTATCAGGAGATCTCGCGGATGCAGTTCTGAAAGCAGGGGGCAGGGCTAGGGTAAGGGGGCAGTGATCAGTGGTTAGTGATCGGTAAAGGCAGGCGATGGCCGACAACAAACCGCAATCCTTCGACGATGTGCTGCATCGCCTGGGAGAGTTCTACCAGGGGCTGAGCTTCCAGCAGCGTCTGCTGCTGGTTGCGGGTGTGGCCCTGGTGGGCGGAACGGTGTGGCTGTTTGTCGCGCTACTGGGGCAGCCGAAATTTGTGACGCTGTATTCGGGATTGCGTCCGGAGGAGGCGCAGGCGCTGGGCGGGCGCCTCGCGGCGAAAAACATTCCGCACCAGATTTCGTCCGATGGAGGCAGTTTGCTTGTTCCTGAAGACAAACTTGACGCCAGCCGTCTGGAGACGGCGGCGGCAGGCCTGCCGCGCAGCGCGCGTTTGGGCTTCGAATTATTTGACACGCCCAACTGGGCGGGATCGGATTTTACCGAAAAAGTAAACTATCAGCGTGCCCTCGAAGGCGAGCTGGAACGCACGCTGGGAACTCTGAGCGAAGTCGAAGGGGTGCGGGTGCATCTGGTGCTGCCGCAGGAGTCGCTGTTCACCGAGCAGGAGCATGCCGCCAAGGCGGCGGTGATTATAAAAACCCGGGGCGGACGACTCTCGGAGCAGGCGCAGGTGGCCATTCCGCAACTGGTGGCGAGCGCAGTCGAAGGCCTGCGTCCGGAGAACGTCACCGTGGTTGACGCCGACAGCAACTCGCCGCTCCTGCACGGGCGCGACGGGGGGCGGGCTTTCGCTCCGGATGAAGAACTGGCCAAGACGCTGGTGCACACGCTTGAACCCGTGGTGGGAGCGGATCATGTACGGGCCAGCGTGCACGTGGAGTATGACCTGGGAACGAGCGAAGATACCCAGGAAACCTACGATCCAAAAACGCCGACCGCCCTGACTCAGGAGCATTCAGAAGAGAATTCGACGGGCGGTGCACCGGCAGGAGTTCCCGGCACCGCGAGCAACATTCCCGCAGCCACGGCGCCTGCCGGAACCACTCTGCCTGCCACCACGCCGCCGGGGACGCCACCCGTTGCGGGAGCGGCAACTCCGCCTGCCGCCACAACTTCCGCCTACGCCCCTGGCACTGAACAATCGACGTCGAAATCTGATTCGACCACCTACGCCATCAGTAAGATCCTGCACCGCAGCGTGGAGCCCGCCGGACGAGTGCGGCGTATCGCCGCCGCAGTGCTGGTAGACGATGCGGTGGTGGTGACGGAAGAGGCAGGCAAGCGCACAACCACCCGGCGCAAACGGACCGTCGAGGAAATGAAAGAGATTGAAGAACTGGCCCGTGCCGCCATCGGCGTGGATGCGCAGCGCGGCGACGTGCTGGCGGTCGAGAATTTGTCTTTTCAGGAGTTACCCATCGAAGCGCCTCCGCCGCCAACGAAAGTTGAACGCTGGCGCGATCTGCTTTTGCCCTGGAGCTGGGCGCTGCGCTACCTCGGGCTGGCGGCTTTGTTTCTGGTGGTCTACGCCCTGATTTTGCGCCCGGTGAAAAAGCAGGCGATGACCGCCTTCCGGGAGTTGCCCGGCAAGTTCCGGACGGCGCAGCCGCCTTTGCCTGCCTCCGGGGTAGCGGGGGCGGTTGAGGGAGCGGCTAAACCGCCGGTAGACGCCCAGCGCGCCACCCAGCTGAAGAAGATGCTCACCGAAAAAGTGAAAGCCGAGCCGGCGGCGGCCAGCCGGCTGGTGGAGTCGTGGGTAAAGGAGGAGCAGAAATAATGCCCACTTCCGCCAGCGGTTTGCGCAAGGCCGCCATCCTGATGGTGTTGCTCGGAGAAGACGCGGCCAGCGATATCTACCGCCATCTGCCGCAGGCGGAAGTGGAGCAGATTACGCAGGAGATCACGACCCTGAGTTCCGTCGAACCGGAGACCGGACTGGCGGTGCTCGAGGAATTTGACCGGCTGATCCTGACCGGCGACTACATGACGTCGGCGGGGATGGAGTATGCCAACAAGGTGCTGGTCAAGGCCTTCGGCAAACAAGGCGCGACCGAGTTATTGCGCCAGGTGGCGCGGGCCCACGAGATGAACGACGCCAAGCTCGACTCGCTGCGCAAAGCCGATCCGCAGCAACTGGCCAAGTTCATTGAAAACGAGCATCCCCAGACCATCGCGCTGATCCTGGCCCATCTGGAATCGAAACAGGCCTCGACCGTGCTGATGAAGCTGCCTCCCGAGTTGCGCGCCGAGCCAATCAAGCGCCTGGCGCAGTTGCGGCAGTTTTCCCCGGAGATGGCGCAGCGGGTGGCGGTGGTGCTGCACAAGCGGCTGGAGACTCTCGGCGAGCAGAGCCGGCGGGCGTACGCGGGATTGCGCGGCGTGGCCGATCTGCTGAACCGGCTCGACGTCGCGGTGGGCAAAACCATCCTGGAGTCGATTGAAAGCGACGATCCCAAGCTGGCGCTTTCGATCCGCAACCTGATGTTCACCTTTGAAGACCTTCTGACGGTGCCCGAAGCCGGGATTCGCGAGGTGCTGGGGTTGATGGACAAGAAGACCCTGGCGACGGCGTTGCGCGGCGCTTCGGAAGAGTTGAAGAATTACATCTTCAAGTCGATGTCTTCACGCGCCGTGGAAATGTTGAAAGAAGATATGGAGGTGCTGGGTCCGGTGAAGACTAAGCAGATCAACACAGCGCAACTAGAGACGGTCGCGGTGGCGCGCAAGCTGGAGGCGGAAGGCAAGCTGTCGCTGAGCCCGGAGACGGAAGATGAGTTCGTCGGCTAAGCCAGCGCCGGCGACAACGCAGGCGCCCAGCACGCTTCCGGAGGCATTGCCGTTTCCCTACAGCCCGGCGATGGTTCAGCCCGGCAAAGCCAATTTTTCGCTGAGCGACTTCCGACTGACGGGCACGGGAGAATCGGATGCGTCGGCGGCATCAGGGGCGGAACGGGAGGCGCAGCTGCGGGAGATGGGGCGCCAGCAGGGAGCGATCGAGTGCCGGGGGAAGTTCGAAGAACAACTGGCGCGGGAGCGTTCCGCCGTGGCCCAGGCGCTGGCCAACTTTGCCTGTGAACGTGCAGCCTACTATCAGAAGATCGAAGCCGAGGCGGTGCAACTGGCTCTGAGCATCGCGCGCAAGGTGTTGCACCGGGAAGCCCAGGTCGATCCGGCGCTGCTGATGGGCATCGTGCGCGTGGCGCTGGAACGAATCGAAGGCGCAACCGGTGTGGCGCTGGCGGTCGATCCGCAGCAGGCCGCGGGCTGGCGGAATTATCTGACGGGGCACCTCGGCGCCGAAGAGATGCCGCAGATCGTGGAGGACGCAGCCCTGGCGAGCGGTCAGTGCGAGCTGCGCACTTCGATGGGAACGGCCAAGCTGGGGCTGGAGGTGCAGCTTAAAGAAATCGAACAGGGCTTGATGGATCTGCTGGCGGCGCGGCCGCAAGATGCAAAGTAAATAACAAGTGATACAGGAAGCCATCTCACCATGAATCGACGAAGTAATCCGGACCTTCCTCAAAAGCTAGCAGGAGTGGGTGAGAATTTCAGGCGTCCCTCCAGGACGCATTTCGAGTCAGCGTCTTTACCCGGCGCTGAACGCGCCGGGCTATTGTCGGACGCCCCTCCGGGGCGCGTACCTTCGATAAATGATCAATGGATAAATGATCAATGAGAAATGGCTCAACGGAAAATGAAGGCCAAACTCGGAGCGTGGAGTTGCTGGCGCCGTATTTCGCGCGCGTGGAATCTTCTGCGCCATGGCGCTGGCAGGGCCGGGTGACGCAGGTGATCGGTCCGCTGGTGGAGTCGGAGGGGCCGTTCTGCTCGGTGGGCGAGGTGTGCGAGATCACCGATTCCGAGGGGCGCGTGTTGCCGGGAGAGGTCGTGGGCTTTCGAGGCACGACTGTGTTGTCGATGCCGCTGGAGTCGCCGCGCGGGATTCGCCACGGGGACCGGGTTTCGACGTGGGGTGAGCGTCCTGCGATTCGGGTTGGAGATGGACTGCTGGGGCGAGTGATCGATGGCAGCGGGAAGCCGCTCGACTCGCGGGGAGGGTATGGCGGGAGTGAATGCCAGGCGCTGGATGCGGCGGCACCGCTGCCGCTGGAGCGGGTTTCGATTCGCGAGCCGCTGGGGTGCGGGATTCGCGCAATCGACGGATTCCTGACTTGTGGGCGGGGACAGCGGGTGGGGATCTTCGGCGGCAGCGGGGTGGGCAAGAGCACGCTGATCGGCATGATGGCGCGCAACACCGGCGCCGATTTGACGGTGCTGGGGCTGGTGGGCGAGCGCGGTCGCGAGGTGCGCGATTTTCTGGAAAATGCATTGGGTGAAGAAGGGTGCAAGCGCGCGTGCGTGGTGGTGTCGACTTCGGATCAGTCACCGCTGCTGCGGATTCGCGCGGCGCTGGCGGCGACGGCGGTGGCGGAATATTTCTGCAGGCGGGGCAAACAGGTTCTGCTGGTGGTGGATTCACTGACCCGGCTGGCGATGGCGCAACGGGAAATTGGACTAGCAGCCGGGGAACCGCCGACAGCCAAGGGCTACACTCCGTCGTGCTTTACCATGCTGGCGCGATTGATCGAACGCGCGGGAAAGTTCAGCCGTGGGAGCATCACGGCGTTTTACACAGTTTTGATGGAAGGTGACGACGAGCAGGATCCGCTGGTGGATGGGGCGCGGGCGTTGCTCGACGGGCATGTGATGCTCGACCGGCGATTAGCGGTGCGCAGCCACTATCCGCCGATCGCGATTCTAGATAGCGTGAGCCGGTTGATGTCGGCGGTAGCTTCGCCGCCGCATCTGCAAAAGGCGCAGATGCTGCGTCGGCTGCTAGCGGCTTATGCGGCTTCGGAAGATTTGGTGCGGATTGGGGCATACCAGAAAGGCAGCGACTCGACGCTCGACAAGGCGCTGACGCTGATTCCGGAACTCGACCATTTCCTGATGCAGAAGCCGGGCGAGGCGGCTCCGTTGGCGGAGACGGTGGAGAAGCTGCTGGCATTGCCAGGTTGAGGATATGCCGTTTCATTTTGCGCTGCAGGCGGTTCTGCATTATCGGCAAAGCATCGAGCACCAGCAGGAGCTACGCCTGCGCGCCGCCCAGCAGCAGGTAACGCGGGTGCAGCACTTGATCGAGCAGATGGAGGCGCGCCGCCAGGAACTCTACAGCACACAGAGCAAACAACTGGGTGAGGGCGTTACTGCGGCCGAGTTACGCTTCGAGTTGCGCTGCGACGCGGAACTTTTACGGCATCGGGCGGAGCTGGCGGCGCAGCTGGTGCGGTTGCAACATCAGCGGGAGGAGCAGCGCAAAGTTTTCCAGCTGGCCAGACGTGGGCGGGAGACGCTCGAAAGCGTGCGCGACCGGCAACTCGAACTATACGAGCAAAAGACTGCGCGGCGTGAGCAGCAAAGGCAGGATGATTTGTTTCTTCTGCGGCGGCAATATTTGCAGCGTGGCTAAGTCTGCCGGGTGCCGGGTCACAGTTTGCCCAGCTTGGGTTTGCACGATTTCTGAGTTCTTCTTCGGCAAGAACTGGATTCCCTTGAATTGACGGGCCTTGGCATCCTTTCGCGGCTTTCGAGCGAGAGTGGGATTTGTGGCCACACGAGTGCATTGAACCAAACGAGCCTCCAGACGGTTGGAGGGACGTGGCCGCTGTGATCGCAATACTTGAAGCCATTTCGAACAGTGTTTCTGCGCTGCCTGCGGCGTTGGGTTCTGGTGTGCCGGCATCGGGTGGATTTGCCGCGAGGCTGGCGACTGCACAAGGTAACGCAGCTGCATCGCAGACTACGGCGAGCGAGGCGGAAACTTCCGAGGAGTCGGCGACTGGGAGCCTGGAAACAGCGGCTAGCCTAAATGCGCGAATGCCTGCGGGAAATGTTCCTGCGAAGAAATTTCCGGGCGGCAATCCTTCGCTTGCGGGAAATGCGTGGGCTGGAGCGAATGCGATTGTTCCGGGATTTGTTTCGGCGGTTGCAAATCAGATTTCGTTGCCTGCGCAGCCGAATGTTACCGAGACTAGTGTGCCGGCGCAGTCGTCGATTTCAAATGGCGCGAGCGGGATTGTTCAGCAAGCGGAATTGCAGCAGCCTGGAACGCAGACCAGCGCATACCGGGCTGTGGCGAAGGACGCATCTCTTAGTTACTCCGACCACTCCGCGCCGAGTCTGGTCGTTGGGACATTTGGTGCGTTGGTTAATCCCAGTGGGACGGAAGGCGTGCAAACTAATAGCCAAGCCAATGGGCAAGAAGCTGCGCCGGTTCATGTTGCGCAGCTGCCTGTCCTGTCGGCAACCGTAGGAGGAACTGACTCAGGTGGAGCGGCAGGGGCGCCGAGCGCAACTCCGGGGAACCAATGGAACGGTATACAGCCATCGATTCTTTCCAATTCAATCGTCAGCCCAAACGCGCAGTCTGCATCCGGAGCTGTCGCCGGGCCGGCGCTGGCGGAAAACATTCTGTTGTCTGAGAACACACCGCCGTCGGCGCTTTCAACCGCGAACGCGCAACCTCCTTCAACTACAGGCTGGCAGGATGCCGTTCCGGCCACGCCGTCGAGTGGATCTCCAGGGGATGGCATGGGAAATGGTACGGCGGAGCCATTCGCGCAAGCGGCGCCAACCGAGCCGACTCTGCTGGCGGGCGCAAACTCCACAGCGGGAGCGGGGGTGCGTGCGCAGAGATCAGCCGGAGCCGATATTGCGATCAGTCAAGCAGACTCTACGAGCGCGATTGCGCCAACGGCAGATCAGATTGATCCGTCGGCGCAGACGGGAACGGGAAACGGTCTTTCCGGAATTCTGAGCGGAGCGGTTGCGGCATTGCCGGGTTTGAATCCGGCAGCGCAGTTGGCGCCGGTTCGAAGCATGCCGCGAGTCGCGGCTGCAAGAACAACTGCTGTAGCAACCAGTACTGGCGTTCGCACAGCGGGAGCGGCTTCACCAGCTGCAACTCTGGCGTCATCATTGACGACTGAAGCGGGCAATGGGTCGGCCGCGGCGAGCCAGACGCCGTTCTCAATTTTCTTTTCCAGTCCGGGGCCAGGCACGGAGTCGGCCGCATCCACTTTGCCGAAGATGATTCTGCCGGCAACGAGCTCTACCATCCGCGATAGTCACATCGGCGCGGCCGATGCGTCCGGCGTGAGTGCGCCGAGCGGTGGCGCGCATGGCGGATTGTCGACCAGCAATATTGCGCAGAATGCGGCTCCGTCGAACTCCGGAGATACGAACGCAGGACAGAGCGGAAGTTTGTCTTTGTCTTCATCTACCGCGCAGGCGCTGCACGCTGATCCGGCAGCGGCGACCGCAGCGGTTGCAGTTGCGCCCGCTGCCGCTGCGCCAAGTCCGACGGCGGCAGGCTCCGCTGGGGCGACGCTGCCACTTATCCAACCGACGGCTTCCTCCTCCGACGCGTTGCCGAAGCCGGGCACGCCCGCAGGAAATGCTGGCATCCCGACAACGCCGCTCCCGGCGGCTGCAGAGCCTGCGGCTGCGACGGTTGCCGGACCGGTGCAGATGGCACAGATGGTGAGCCGCGTAGGGCAGGCCGAGATGCGGATCGGGGTGAACACGTCGGCCTTTGGCAGCGTGGAAGTTCGCACGGTGGTTCACGCCAACGATGTAGGGCTGACGATTGGCAGCGAAAAGGGAGATTTGCGCGGGCTGCTCGGCAATGAGATGCCGGCGATTACGAACAGCCTGCAGCAACAGAATCTGCGGCTGAGCAGTGTGAACTTCACGCAGGAATTCGCCTCTTCGGGCAACGGCTCGGGCGGCGGAAATTCCCAGCAGCGCTCTTTTGTTCCCGCTGTTCCCGCACCCGCATCTTCGTCTTCAAACTCCGTGTCCTCAGAAGTCGCGGGGAACGATTTCGCGGATCTTCCGCCACTAGGAATATTCAGCGGGGGAAGCGGCAGTCTCAGCATCTTGGCCTGAAGGAGAGTTTGCTATGAGCACAACTCCGGTTACTCCAACGACACCGTCGACGACTTCGACCGGCTTGCCCAGCGGGCAGAGCTTAAACAACATGTTTCTGCAACTGCTGGTGGCGCAGCTGCAGAATCAAGACCCAACCGATCCCGTCGATCCCTCGCAGTTCGTGGGCCAGCTGGCGCAGTTCAGCGAACTGAGCGAGGTGACGTCAATCTACACACTATTGCAGCAATATGTTCCGGCGTCGGGGAGCACGGGATCGAACGCAACTACTCCAGCAGCGAACGGGGCTGTGAACGGAGCGGCAAATCCAGCCGCCACGGCCGCTTCGGTGTTGGCCGCGCTTCCCGCCTCAGCTGTCGCACCATCTTCTACATTCGTGCCCAACTTTTCATCGCCGGCGATTTCGGCGCTAACCAGCAAAGTCCAAGGAGCGTTCTAAATGCCTGATTTTTCTATTCCGCTATCCGGGCTGACGTCGGAATCCACGGCGCTGTCGGCCATTGCCAATAACCTTTCGAACCAGAACACCACGGGCTATAAAGATACGAGCGTACTGTTCAGCGATCTGTTCTACCAGAGTCTGGGAACGACGGGATCGGGAGATCCGATTCAGGTGGGAGCAGGGGTTGAGATAGGATCCATGCCATCATTGTTCACCCAAGGCAGCATCAGTTCGACGGGCGTGCCTACGGATGTAGCCATTCAAGGCAATGGATTTTTCGCGGTGCAAAACGCCGACGGCACCACCGACTACACGCGGGCCGGCGATTTCACCGTCGACTCCAACAATTATTTGGTCACATCGTCCGGACAACAAGTGCTGGGCTATCCTGCGGTCAACGGAGTCGTCAACAGCGGCGCCGGGATCGTTCCGCTGCAGCTCGGCGGGGGCACGATCAGTCCGCCGACGGCGACCGCGAATGTCGACATCGCCTCCAATCTCGACGCTTCTTCCGGAGTGGGCGCGACATTCTCGACGCCGGTAACGATTTACGATTCGCTCGGCGCGGCTCACACCCTGACCTATAACTTTACCAACACCGGGCCGAACACCTGGAGCTACAGTCTCAACCTTCCACCCACAGACCTGAATTCGGTCGGAGGCGCTCCCGCCACCGGTGTTCTGGCCACCGGCACTTTGACTTTTAATGGAAGCGGAGCGCTGATCGGCACCAGCGGGGGAGTGGGGACGCCAACGTATGGTCCTGCAACCGGCGGCGGGGCGAACGTAGGAGACGGAACCATTACCGGCGAGGAGGCGACCGCCGCAACCGAGGCGCAAACCGTTACCCTCACAGCGACCAGTGCAACCACATTTTCGGTGGTGGGTTCCGTTTCCGGTGCCATGGGGACGGCCACGGTGGGATCTCCGTTTACTTCGGGACAACTCGGTTTCACGATTGCGGCAGGAAGCACAGCGTTCGCCACCGGCGACACCATCACCATACCCACGACTCCGCTGGCAGTCGGCAACGTAAAGGGAATTCCTATTACCGGTTTCGCCGACGGCGCCGCCAACCAGACTATCAACTGGAATGTGCTCAGCGGCACCTCCCCCGACATCACGCAGGTCGCGGCTACCAGCACAACCACGTCGATTGGGCAGGATGGCAGCAGCAGCGGTTCTCTGTCGAATTTCAGCATCGGTTCGGATGGCACCGTTACCGGCACGTTTACCAACGGCAAAACGCAGGCGCTGGGACAACTAGCGTTGGCAAGCTTCGCCAACGTAAATGGATTGCAGCTCGATGGGACCACCGATTACTCACCGACGCTCGCTTCCGGTCCCGCCGTGGTAGGGGTTCCGGGCGCGGGAGAGCTGGGAACATTATCGGGAGGTTCGCTGGAGTTGTCGAATGTGGATATCGCCACCGAGTTTGCCAATCTCATCGTGGCGCAGCGCGGTTTTGAAGCGGATGCCAAAGCGGTGACCACGTTTGACCAGATCACGCAGGACACGATCGCGCTGAAACAGTAAAAAGGCGCGAAGGTCAGTTGTGGTGCAGTGAGATAAGGAAGCGAGCCAAACGCGCGTTATTGCGTCGCAACGAACGCAACGCTTCGCGCGGCTCGCCCAGATCCTTCCCTGCGCAAAAAACGCTTGTTCAGGATGACAAGCAAACTGCAAGCGTTCAACTTATTTCCGGCGCTGTACTTTGCCAGACGGAAGTGGGTTGCCTAGCCTGAGAGATCCGTAATGAGGATTCTCTCAGGCTGGGTCAGAATTTTCTGAGAATCCCCTCAGCTAAGAATCGATCGAGAGGGCGAAGCGGGCCTGCGGGTTGAAGTGCGGGCAGTTGGGCGGGGTGCGAGACCTGCCGACCCATCACCTTCGTTCCCCTTCGCGGTACTACGATTGCATTTTTTCCTTCCGAGTGCCCTCCGAAAAAAATGCCAAGAACGGGTCCAGCGTGGGGATCATTTTCTCCGCGTTCCTGATTGTGCTGGTTGCATTGGGAGGATGGTTTTGGAGTACGCGCCGGTCCGAATCGGGAACGGGCGCGGCTGCGCCGGTGCGGAGCACGCTACATCTTGAAACTTTCGTTTTGAATTTGGCGGACCCCGGACAGAGGTCTTACTTGCGGGTGGGGATCGATCTTGGTTTGGGACGGGAAATCGGCAAAAACGAAAACGCGCCGGTGGCGGAGGCGCGCGACACGATTTTGAGCGTGCTCTCCGAGGCGCGGGTCGATGACCTGCTGACGGCAAAGGGCAAAGCCAAGTTGAAGGGAGACTTGTTGCAGGCGCTGCAGCAGCGCCTGCCCGGGTTGGCGGTCGAGGACGTGTATTTCACCGAGTTCCTGATTCAGCGTTAGCGGAAATATGCAGGAAGGGCGAGGCGGGGATGGCAGAAGCGGGTGTGGCGCGGACGCTGGAAAACCCTGCGGCGGAAGCGGGCAAGGTCGCGGAGGGGCTGGAAGCGGAGCGCGAGAGCCAGGCGGAGGAGCGCTGGAAGCCTGTGCTCGAGCTGCGCTGCGAACTCACGGTGGAGTTGCCGCTGCCGGATTTCAATATCGCCGACCTGCTGAAGTTGCGCGCCGGTTCGGTGATCGACGCGCATTGGCGCGTGGGCCAGGACGTTCCGCTGCGGTTGAATGTCAGGCTGATTGGCTGGAGCGAGTTCGAAGTCGTCTCTGGAAACCTGGCGGTACGGTTGACGGAGCTGGCGTGAGGGATGCCGTGCGATTACGAGTTGTGGGAATGACAGTCATGAAATTGGGGACGGAATTGTGGGGGCGCGTACTGCGCTTGAGCCGGCGCGCTCCGAAAAGTCTGCGGCTGTGCGAGAGCCTGCCGCTCGGCGAGCGCCGCTTCGTGGCCGTGGTCGAGTTTGAGCGGGCGCGATTTCTCGTGGGCGGGACGCCGAGCTCGGTGGTGTTGCTGTCGCGGCTGGAGGATTCGCAAAAGGATTCTCAAGAACAGGTGGATGAAACAGGCGAAAAAAACAGCCGGAGCCAGGCATGTTGAGCGGGATCGAAAGCGCGGCGGCGGTGTGGGTGTTCCGGCCGCGACACGCCTCCGGTCTGAATTGGACCGGCCTCGGCGGGACGAGCGGTTCCGTGCCCTGGAACATTGTGGTGCTGCTGAGCTTGCTAACTCTGCTGCCGGCGCTGCTGGTGGCGCTGACTCCCTTCACGCGGCTGCTGATCGTCTTTCATTTTCTGCGCCAGGCGCTGGGCACGCAAACCGCGCCGAGCAATCAGACGCTGATCGGCCTCGCGCTGGTGCTGACTTATTTTCTGATGCAGCCTGTGGCCGCGGCCATTTACCAGGCCGCCGTGGTGCCGTATCAGCGGGGACAGGTGGACGCGATGGGAGCGGTCGAGCTGGGCTCGCCGCCGCTGCGGCACTTCATGCTCAAGTACGCGCGAGAAAAAGACCTGGCGTTGTTTCTCGAACTGGCGCAGGCGCCGCGACCGGCGGGTCCCGACGATGTGCCAATGCGGGTGGTGGTGCCCGCCTACATTCTGTCGGAGCTGAAGACGGGATTTCAGATTGGAGTGGCGCTGTTCCTGCCCTTTCTGGTGATCGATCTGGTGGTGGCGGCGGTGACGACTTCGATCGGCATGATGCAGTTGCCGCCGGTGATCATTTCGACTCCGCTGAAAATTTTGCTGTTCGTGATGGTGGATGGCTGGAATCTGCTGCTGGGGTCGCTGATGAAGAGTTTTACGTGACGAGTCTCGGATACGACGAGCGGAGAGACGACGAGAGTCGATAAAAGGAGCGTGCCATGGGATCGGATCAAATCGTAGCCCTGCTGCGGCACACGATCGAGACGGCGCTGTGGATGGGAGGTCCGCTGCTGATTGCTGCGGTGGTGGTGGGACTCCTGATCAACGTGGTGCAGGTGCTGACTTCGCTGCAGGACATGACGGTGTCGACCGTGCCTCGGCTGGCGGCGGTGGCGGCGGCGGTGCTGGTGCTGATGCCGTGGATGGTGCGACGGGTTGAGCTGTTCACGGTGCAACTGTTTTCCGACTTTCATCCGTTTGTGCGATGAAGGCAGTGGACAGTAGCTGGTACCCAGTAGCCAAGCAAGAACTGAGAACTGAACCATGCTCGATGGGCTTAATTTCGAGGCGCTCTTAGCGGCGGCGGTGTTCACCGGAGCGCGGGTTTCCGGGCTGATGATGTTCTGCCCATTTCTCGGAAGCGATGCGGTGCCGTTGCCGGTGAAGGCCGCCCTGACGCTGCTGCTGACGATTCTCGTGCACCCGCTGCAGGGGCCGGTGACGCTCGCGGTGGGCGCGTGGCAGTGGGCGCAAGTGGCGCTCGGGGAAGCGGTGATCGGATTGATGCTCGGTCTGGTGGCGAATTTTCTTTTTGAAGCGGCGCTGCTGGCGGGACAGATTTTGGGGGTGCAGATCGGCTACTCGCTGGCCAACGTCTTCGATCCGCAGACCCAGGCCGACACTCCGGTGCTGTCGGAATTTCACCAGATGGCGGCGCTGCTGATTTTTTTGCAGCTCGATGTGCACCATTGGCTGCTGCGCTCGCTGGTGCGGAGCTTCGCCTACCTGCCTCCGGGAGGCGTGTTGCCGACGCTTGCGGTTGCAAGCGGCCTCGCACACGCCGCGGGAGGAATTTTTCTGGCGGGGGTGCAGATTGCCGCGCCATCGCTTGTGGCTACGCTGGTTGCCGACATGGCGCTGGGATTTCTAGGGAAGGCTTCGCCGCAGCTGCCGGTGTTGTTCATCGGCATCGCAGTGAAAAACCTGGTTGGCCTAACTGTGCTGCTGGCGGCGATGGCGTACTGGCCGCGCATGTTCGCGCAGCAGTTCGCGCAGGCGATTCGGGTTGGGGAGAGGTTGCTGCATGTGGCGCGGTGAGTCAGGAAGTCAGAAGTAAAAATTCAGAAGTAAGAAGTAAGAGCTAAGAGCTTAAGAGCTGAAAGCTAGAAGCTGAAAAGTTTTTATGGCCGATCAGAGTAAGACCGAGCAAGCCAGCCCGCGACGGCGGCAGAAGGCGAGAGAAGAGGGTCAGGTTGCGCGCAGCCGCGATCTCACGGCGGGCCTCGCGGCGATGACGGCGGTGCTGTTTCTGGCGGCGCAGATGCCGGCCTTCGCCAGCGAGTGGCGCGGCATGCTGCACCGGGAGCTCGACATGGCGGCCACCCATCCCGAGCAACTGGTGCCGCTTTGGCGCAACGTCTGGCCGCTGTTTCGCGGCATCGCGCTGGCGGCGGGGATGAGCTGGGTGATCGGCACCATGGGCGGGTTGGCGCAGGGAGGAGTGGTTTTCGCTCCGAAATCGCTCGCTCCCAACTGGAAGCGTCTCGATCCGGTGAGCCACGTGGAGCAGCTGTTTTCCCTCGCCGCGCTCAGCCGTCTGCTGAAGTCGCTGCTGCCGACCGCGGTGGTGGTGTATTTCGCGGTGCAGGTGCTGGTGCGCGACTTCCGCTTTTTTCCTGCGCTCCTGCACGGCAGCCGCAAGACCCTGATGGCCTTCACTGCAGGGCGGATGTATGAGGTGGCGTGGAAGGGGTCGCTGGTGCTGCTGGTGTGGGCGGTCGCCGACTACTTCCTCGAGCGGCAGCGCCATGAGAGCGAATTGAAGATGAGTAAGCAGGAACAAAAAGACGAGTTCAAGGAGATGGAAGGGCATCCCGCGATCAAGCAGCGCATCCGCCGTCTGCAGCGCCAGAGCCGCCGCCGCCGCATGCTGAAAGACGTGGAGCGGGCCGCCGTGGTGATCACGAACCCGACGGAATTCGCGGTCGCGCTCGAATACACGGTCGAGATGGATGCTCCGGTGGTGGTGGCCAAGGGGAGAAATCTCATCGCCGCGCAGATCAAGGAAATCGCGCGCTGGAATGGCATTCCACTGGTCGAAAACGTTCCCCTTGCGCATGCCTTGTACCGGGTGGTGGAAGTGGGGCAGGCCATTCCCGCCTCCCTGTACACGGTAGTGGCGGAGATTCTGGCGGCGATCTGGCGGGCGCAGGCCCAAGCTCAAGCCTCGCAAGCCCAGAACATGCGCGCCGCCGGACAGAGGACATAAGCCATGGCTCCGAACGCCGCACCGAATTCGGCCGCCACAACGATCACCGCACGTCCGAAGAATGCGGCCGCGGAGTGGATCATGCCGATCGCGGCGGTGGGCTTGATCTTCGTGATGCTGGTGCCGCTGCCGAGCATTCTGCTCGACATACTCCTGGCGACGAGCATGACCATCAGCGTGCTGGTGCTGCTCTCGGCCATTCAGATCCTGCGTCCATCCCAGTTCTCCGTGTTCCCGAGTTTGCTGCTGCTGCTGACGTTGTTTCGCCTGTCGTTGAATCTGGCCTCCAGCCGGCGGATTCTGCTGCACGGCAATGAAGGCGCGTCGGCGGCAGGGCATGTGATCGAAGCCTTTGGACAGTTTGTAGTCGGCGGCAATTATGTTGTTGGCTTTGTGCTCTTCGTTGCCCTGATCGCGATCCAGTATCTGGTCGTAGCCCACGGGGCGGTGCGCACCGCTGAGGTCACGGCCCGCTTCACTCTCGACGCCATGCCCGGCAAGCAGATGGCGATCGACGCCGACCTGAATGCGGGGCTGATCAATGAGGCTCAGGCCCGCGCCCGCCGCGAGCAGATTGCTCACGACGCCGAATTCTATGGAGCGATGGACGGCGCGGCGCGCTTCAACCAGCGCGACGCCATCGCGACCATTCTCATCACGGCGATCAATATCATCGCCGGATTTCTGATCGGCGTCTTCCAGCTCGATATTCCCTTTCGTGAAGCTCTGCGGACTTACACCGTGCTCACGGTGGGCGATGGCCTGGTGACCATGATTCCGTCGCTGCTGGTCTCGATGGCGGGGGGCATCGTGGTGACGCGGGCGTCCTCCGATGCCACGCTGTCAGCAGATGTCGGGCGGCAGGTGCTGTCCCGCCGTCGTCCGCTGATTATCGCCGCGGGCGTGATGCTGTCGCTCGCCGCGATTCCCGGATTGCCCAAAATTTCCTTCCTGCTGCTGGCCGCAGTCACCGGATTTCTGGCCTGGCGCGCGCCCAAGATCGCCGCTGAACCTGCTGTTGGAGCAGCCGCTGCGGCGGCGGGTGAGAAAAAACCGGCGAAGGATTCCGTCGAAGACCTTTTAAAGCTCGACGAACTCAGCCTCGAAGTGGGCTACGGACTCGTGGCGTTGGTCGATCAAAATCAAGGCGGCCAACTGCTGGCACGAGTAAAGGCGCTGCGCCAGAATCTGGCCCAACAACTTGGATTCATCGTCCCGCCGGTGCATATCACCGACAACGTGCGCCTGAAGCCGAAAGAGTACGCCATCGCCCTGCGCGGCGTGGAAGTGGCGCGCTGGGAGCTGAATCAAGACAGTCTGCTGGCGATTAGCAGCGAAGGTGCACCGCGCCCGTTGCCCGGAGTGGCGACGAAAGAGCCTGCCTTTGGCGCCGCCGCAGTTTGGATTCCTCCGGTGTTGCAGAACCAGGCGCTGGCCTCAGGCTACGCGGTGGTGGATCAGACGTCGGTGCTGGCCACGCACCTCGCCGAAGTGGTGAAGCAGCACGCCTACGAATTGCTGACCCGGCAGGAAACGAAACGGCTGCTTGACCGGCTGGCGGAGAGCCATCCCAAGCTGGTGGAAGAGCTGGTGCCGAAGGTTCTGAGCCTCGGCGAAGTGCAGAAAACTTTGCAGCAATTGTTGCGCGAGCAGGTTTCGATCCGCGATCTGTCGACCATTCTCGAGGCCCTGCTCGATCTGGCTCCGGCGAACAAGAATCCGGTGCTGCTGGTCGAAACCGCGCGGCAGGCGCTGGGGCGGTCGCTGGTGCGTCCGCTGCTGTCGGAGAGTGGAGGCTTGCGCGTGGTGACGCTCGATCGCGCCCTCGAAGAGGAACTGGGCCGCGCCTTCGGCGGACCGGCGTCAGGCGGGGGCGCGGGATTGCAGCCTCCCTTTGCCCGGCGCGTGGTTGATGGGCTGCGCCGCCTGGCTGGGGAGCAGGTGGCGCTGGCGACTCCGGTGTTGTTGTGCGCCACTCCAGCGCGCTACTACCTGAAGCGGCTGCTGGAACCCTTTTTACCGAAAGTTGTGGTGCTCTCTCCGCTCGAAGTGCCTCCGCTGGTCGAGGTGCAGTCGCTCGGAGTTTTGCGTTGAACGGGAAAGCGAGAACCGCATCATGAGCAAGAACACGGCAGCGGCCTACACCTCCTGGCAGGATAAAGAAGAGCGGGACCGCATCCTGCTCGAACAGTTGCCCCAGGTGCGCTACCTGGCGCGCCGCATTCACGAGCGCCTGCCGCGGCATGTGCCGCTCGAAGACCTGGTGCATGCGGGAGTGATTGGCCTGATCGATGCGCTCAACAAGTTCGACCACTCGAAGCATGTGCAATTCGGGTCATATGCAAAGTTCCGCATTCGGGGTGCGATTCTCGACAGCCTGCGCGAGATGGATTGGGGTCCGCGGGAGTTGCGGCGCAAGGCGCGCCGGGTCGAGGAGGCGCAGCGCAAGCTCAGCCTGGAGTTGAGCCGCGCTCCCACCGAGGTGGAAGTGGCGGCGGAGTTGAATCTCGAGCTCAGAGATTTTCAGCAGCTGCTGACCGAACTGGACGGCCTCGAAGTGGGCAGCCTGCATTTGGAATCTCCGTGGGACGGCAAGGATGAAGATCTGTGCGACTACCTGCCAAACGCGCCCGAGGATACGCCGTTTTTCCGCTGCATGCGTTCGGAGATGAAAGAGCTGCTGGCGCGGGTGATCGCCGAGCTGCCGGAAAAAGAGCAGCAGGTGCTGGCGCTGTATTACTTCGAGGAGCTGACCATGAAAGAGGTGGGAGCCATCCTGGGGATTGGAGAGTCGCGGGTGTCGCAGATCCATTCTCTGGCGGTGGTGCGGTTGCGCTCGCGCCTCGAAGAATTGATGACTACGGGCAAGGCGGCGCGAGTGGCGCAGGCCGGCAGCCATTGAAGAAGTAAGAAGTAAGAGTTAAAGAAGTTAAAGAAGTTAAAGAAGAGGAACTTCGTCCCTATGCAGAATGAACTGAACCAGGAAGAAATTGATGCCATGGTACGCAAGGCCCGCAGCGGAGGCGGGTCCGAGCAGAAGCAGAAGAAAGAACCGCGGGTCGAAATCTGGGATGTGCGCCGTGCCGGGCAGATCGGGCGGGCGCAGCTGCAGTCGATTACGCGGCTGCACGAAGGCTTTGCCCGCAGCCTGACCCAGGCGCTGGGCACTTACCTGCGCGTGGTCTTTGCTGCCACTCTGGTTTCGGCCGAACACCTGAGTTACCGCGAGTTTACCCAGCGCGTTCCGGAAACCACCTATTTGGCCTCCTGCAAACTGGAACCGATGGGGGTGCACGGAGCGCTGCAACTGGATCTGAAAGTTGCCTTTCCCATTATCGATTTGCTGCTTGGCGGCGAGGGCAAAAGCCTGGCGGCGCCGCGCGAGATCACGGAGATCGAAGAGCAACTGGTGGAGAGCGTCGCGCGCATTGTGTGCCATGAACTGGGAGCGGCCTGGCAGGCGGTAAGTCTGCAGGTGGGCTTTGAAAAGCGGCTGGATGCGGTGGAGGCGCAGCGCCTGATGCATCCCGACGAGAAGGTCCTTTCGCTGAGTTTTGAAGTCACCATGAGCGAAGTGCGGGGAGGGTTAAATCTGGCCGTCCCGGTGACGCTGTCGCATGCTCTGCTGCGCAAGATCTCGGCAGAGTGGAATGACAGCCGTCCGCGGGGTCCGGCGGAGTGGAGGGAGCGGCTCAAGCGCCGGCTGCTGGAGTGCGCTTTTCCGGTGGAGCTGGAGGTTAACGACCTGCGCTCGACGGTACAGGAGCTGACGGAGATGATCCCGGGAAAACTGCTGTCGCTGCGGCGCAGCGCGTCCGTGCCGGCGTCGCTATTGGTGGGCGGAGTAGAGATGTTCCGGGCCCTGCCGGCCCGCGCCGGGGACACGCGCGCTGCCCAGGTGCTGGCACTCGAGGTGGTAACGGCGTCGTCTTCCGCAGAGGTTCAGGCCGGGGCTCGGGCTAAGGAGGCCGGGAAAAGATGACGGAAGCCGCTGCTGCTCTTGCACCCGCGCCCGCCGAATACGTCCAGCTCTGGGCCGACAGTCTTTCCCAGGTCATGGGACAAATCACAGGCACAGCCGTCCCCTGCGCCGTGCGGGCAGAGACGCCTGCCGAGCTTTCACCTGCGCCCGCCGCCGAAAGCGATTTGTGGGCAGTGGTCACCGCCTCGGGAGGATTGCGCGGGGAGATGACGCTGCGCCTGCCAGCAACGACCGCGCTGCATCTGGCGCAGATCTTCATGGGCGAGCCGATGGGTGAGCCAATGAGCGAGTCGCCGGTACCCGGCGAGCTTACGGCTGACTATAAAGATGCTGTCATTGAACTTCTGCGGCAGGTCTCGGGCATTGTCTCAACTGCCGCCAAAGCGCGTTGGGGCGAGATCCAATTGCGGGTGGAACTGGGCGCGGCGGCTCCCTCCTGGCCGACGGCCGCGAGCTTGTGGGTGCAGGCCGGAGAAGATGGCCCGGCCAGCATGGTGCTGGAGTTCGGATTAAGCGCCTCATTCGTGGCCGAACTGCGGGCGGGAAAAACTGCCCCAGCCAAGCCGGAGGCGGAATCCTCCGGCTCTGATCGGGCCGTGAATGTAGCCGCGGGAACCGGCGCGCTGGGTTTGTTGATGGACGTGCAGCTGACCATGACTATGCGCTTCGGATCGAGGCAGCTGCTGTTGCGGGATGTGCTCGACCTGAGTCCGGGGGCGGTCGTGGAGCTGGACCGGAGGGTGCAGGAACCGGTCGATCTTCTGCTCGATGGCAGGCTGGTGGCGCGGGGAGAAGTGGTGGTGATCGACGGCAACTATGGGCTGCGGGTGACCGATGTGTCGCCACTGGGTCCGCCGGATAGAGCAAGAAATGGGACAACAGGCGGTGCGGCATGATCACGAGAGCCAGCATCAGCCTGCAATCCTGGAACGCGGCCCGGCGCCGTTTGAAAGAAGAACGAAAAGACGAGCGTGCGGTGAAGTGCGGGAGCTGCGGCCGAGCCGAGTCGGCAAGTCTGTGGCGACGTCTGCGGCGTCAGCCGCAGGGCTTGCGCATGCAGGGAGCGTGGTATTGCGGGACGGAATGTTTGGAGCGCGCGCTGGCGGAATTTCTTTCCCGGTCGCGTCCCACGGCGCGGCATAACGCAACCGCTTCGCACCGCGTTCCTCTGGGATTGCTGCTGCTCTCGCGGCAGCAGCTTACGGCGGAGCAACTGCGTGACGGTCTGGAGGTGCAGCGCGCCGCCAGCCGGGGAAAAATTGGTGAGTGGCTGCAGGAGCTTGGATTTGTCACAGAACCGCAAGTCACGGCCGGCCTGGCGCGGCAGTGGTCCTGCCCGGTGCTGCGAACCTTGCCGGATGAGCTGGGCGCAAACTGCGTCCTCCCCATTCCGGCGCTGCTGCTCGAGTCTTTCCAAATGATCCCAGTGGAGCTGGTCAAGGCCACGGGAACGCTTCTGATGGCGTTCAGCGAAGGCATCGACTACACCGTACTTTATGCGATCGAGCAGATGCTCGGCTGCCATACGGAAGCGTGTCTGGTGTGTCCGAGTTCGTTACAGCGAGGGCTGCAGGCGCTGGGCCAACGCCGGGGCACAGGCGACGTGGTTTTTGATCACACTGAAGATGCAGGGGAATGCGCCCGCATCATCGGCAACTATGCCGCGAGAGTGGGAGCCGAGGAAATCCGCATGGCGAGATGTGGGGAGCACATCTGGGCGCGTCTGCACGGGCTGCGCTGCGAAACCGTGAATCTGGTAGTGCGCACGCGGCGGGATGAAGCATCAGCCGTGTCGGCTCACGCACCAACGACTGTCGCACCGGCAATCTTGCTTGCACAATCTAAAGTCTCGGCCGCGCGCGCCGATGACTCCTTGAAGCGAGCATGAACGTCGCGGGCATGAACCGTCCCCCGCTCAGGTGGAAGATTCTGCCGGGTGCGTGGCTGCGGCTAGGCAAGACTTTACCAGCACACAAGCTCTCCGCCGGAATCGTTTCGATTTTCTTCCTCTGCTCCAACCATCTTTGCAAGCACTTAAGCGAATCTGCGCGGCCGCAATTTTTCAGCCGCATGGAACGCAGCGTGCATTCTCTCATCACAGGAGCGAACACATGGACAGTGGATACTATGCAGCGGCCGCCGGACTCGCGGCCCAGACTCAGGCTCTCGAGTTGGTCGCACACAATCTCGCCAACCTCTCAACCACGGGCTATCGCGGGCAGCAGACGACGTTCCGTTCGCTGCTGACGGGGGCCGGGGCGGTGAGCGTGAATCCTCTGAATGTTGCCATCAACAACTTTGGAGTTTTAAGCGGCAGTCGCCTCGACCTGACTTCGGGCAGCCTCGCGCCGACGGGAAGTCCGCTGGATGTGGCGGTTGCGGGCAGTGGGTTTTTGACGGTGCAATCGGCGCAGGGCGTTCTCTATACCCGCGATGGCAGCTTGCACCTCACGTCCGAAGGACAGTTGGTTACGAGCCAAGGGAACGCAGTGCTCGGGGCGCAGGGGCCGGTGACTTTGCCGAGCGGAGAGGTCGCAATCAGCTCCGACGGTACGATCTCAGTGAACGGCACGGTGGTGGACACCTTGAAGTTGGCGGAGTTTCTCCCGGGAACGAATCTGACGGCGGTGGGCAACGCTACTTACAGCGCGCCGGACGGTTCGGCGGTGGCTGCGGCGGAATCAACAGTAAGACAAGGAATGCTCGAAGGTTCGAATGTGAGCCCGACCGAGGGAGTGGTGCAGTTGATTACGGTGCAGCGTAACGCTGAGATGCTTTCGCGCGCGCTGAGCGCGCTCGACGGGCAGCTCAATCAGGTTGCGGTGCAGGATTTGCCGAAGGTGTAAGGAAGCGAGCCGAACGCGCGAATTATTGCGTTGCAAAGAACGCAACGCGTCGCGCGGCTCGCCCAGATCCTTCGCTGCGCAAAGAACGCTTGCTCAGCATGACACAGAAGGATGACAAGGAGAAAAACGCAATGATGCGAGCCCTGTATACCGCAGCCAGCGGCATGACTGCCCAGGAATTGAATCTGGATAATATTGCCAACAATCTGGCCAACTCGAGCACTGCGGGCTTTCGCAGCCGGCGCTTGCAGTTTGAAGATCTCATCTACCAGAACCTGATCATGCCGGGCGCGGCGGCAACGCAGCAGACCACAGTTGTGGCCGGACTGCAGGTTGGATTGGGCACGCGCTCGGCGGCGTCAGAGGTGATCCAGACCCAGGGCGACTTCAGCCAGACCGGCAATCCTCTGGACCTGACGATTCAAGGGCAGGGATTTTTTCAGGTGCTTTTGCCCGATGGTCAGACCGCCTATACGCGGGCGGGAAGCTTTCATACCGACGGGCAGGGCAATCTGGTGGATCAGGATGGCGATCCGGTGCAACCCTCGATCACCATTCCCACGGGAGCGACCTCGGTGACGGTCGGCTCCGATGGCACGGTGAGCGTGACGCTAGCGGGACAGACGGCGGCGCAGCAGGTGGGCTCGCTGCAACTGGCGCTGTTCAATAATCCTGGAGGACTCAACAGCACCGGCAGCAATTTGTTTTTGCAGACTACAGCGAGCGGCGATCCGATCGTCGGAACACCGGGCGGAAGTGAAGGGCTGGGGACGATCGTGCAGGGAATGCTGGAACAGTCGAACGTGAGCGTGGTGACGGAATTTGTGAACATGATCGTGGCCCAGCGCTCCTACGAAGCCAGTTCGCGCGTGGTCAATGCGGCAGACCAGATGCTGCAGACCATCAACAATCTAGGGCGGTAGCGGCACGGAGGTAAGAGTCCATGAGAGGTGAAGTTCCATGAATTGGTTTCGGGTCGCGCTCATTGCAGGAGTATTGGCGGCTGCATCGGTCGCTGCCGCGGGCGAGCCCGCTTGCACTGCGGTGACGGTCCCCTCCACGGTTGAAGCCGGGAAGGAGGAACTGAGTCTGGCGGAGTTGCTGCGTGGAGGCTGTCGGCAGCTGCGGGAAGCGGCAGCTCAGGTGAATCTCGGAGCAGCGCCGCGGGCCGGGAGCGTACGCGTTCTGGATGGACGCCGGATTCGCGGGGTACTGGAGGAGGTGCTGGAAGAGCTTGCGGGCGCGGGGTTAAGCCGGCAGCAAATCTCCGGCATTGAAATTCCCGAGCGCATTGTGGTCCGGCGTGCGGGCGGAACCAAGAGTTGCGAAGAAATCGCCAGATTCGTGGGGGGTGCGGCCCCCTCGCAAAACGCAGGCGCTCCTGCTTGGAGGCAACAAGATCTGGACTGCGCTGCCGCCCGCGGCATTCCCGAGGCCGCGCCGCTTGAACTGACTCAGACGGCATGGAACGCCGTGCTGCAGCGCTGGGAATTTTCGCTGCGCTGCGCCCGCGCCGCGGATTGCGTTCCCTTTCTGGTTTGGTCGGATGAATCGAAGACCGCAGATAGCGGAGCCCGGCATCGCAGCGCTCTTTCCCCAGGGGCGTCCAGTTCTCATTCTCTATCGAGCATGGGACTAGGGGGAGGGTCGACGATAAAGCGCGGCCAGACGGCCACCCTCGTCTGGGACCAGGCGGGAATTCGCGTGGTATTGCCGGTGACTTGTCTCGATGCGGGCGGAGTGGGGCAGGTCGTGCGGGTGCAATTGAAAAATGGTCCGCGAATTCTGCGGGCCGAGGTGGTGGGCGAGGGAATGTTGCGCGCGAGCCTGTGAACGCGACGCTTAGAGCACTAGGAGCGTTCGGATCATGCTGAATACGGAGAGTCCAAAGATAAAGATTAAGAGAATGCTGGTCTGCTTGGCGCTCGTCTTCGCGATTATGGCGATGGCCGCTCCTATGGTCGCGGCGCGACCGAAAGAGGGGAGCAAAGCCGCGAAGAAGGATCCACTAGCCGATTATCTAAAGAGGGTTTCCGGGCCCATGTCGCCGGCTGTGGCGCCGACGACGCCGGGCAGTTTGTGGGTCGACAGTGGCCGGATGGCCAATCTGGTGTCCGATTACAAGGCTTCGCGGGTGGGCGACCTGGTGACGATCAGCATCAACCAGAATCTGTCGTCGACCAGTACCGGGAACGTGGCCACCAGCCGCGCGTTTTCGGCTAGTTCGGGGATTACCGCGCTTGGCGGACATATCTCAACCAGCGGCGTCGCCAACTTGTTCTCTCCGAACTCCACGCAGGCGTTGACCGGCAAGGCGCAGGCAACTTCGACCACCGCACTAACCACGACACTCACCGGGCGCGTGGCCGCAGTGCTGCCCACGGGCACGCTGGTGGTCGAAGCCGAGCGGCAGATCATGATGAACGACCAGAAGGAGACTGTGATTCTGCGCGGCATGGTTCGCCCCGGCGATCTGGATGCCACCAATACGGTGGCCTCGAACAGCGTCGGCGATATGGAAGTTGAGGTCAAGGGCAAGGGCGTTCTCAGCGAAAGCACGCGAGCGCCGAACCCGGTGATCAAATGGATCTTGCGGGTGGTCGGTTTCTAGAATGCGAGATTATTTTGGAGGTCGAGACTAGAAAATATATGTCGCGGCGGAGAATCCATTTCGTGGTTTGCGCGCTTGCGACCTCGATTCTGTCTGCCGGTTGGGCGGGCGGGCAGAGCAGCGGGCAGAGGGAAGACCGCAAGGTGCTGATCCGCGACGTGGCCAGCGTGGAGGGAATCCGCAATAATTCGCTGATCGGCTACGGGCTGGTGGTGGGGCTGAAGGGGACGGGGGACAAGCAGCAGACTTTTTTCACCATTCAAACCCTGGCCAGCATCCTGCAGCGCATGGGCGTGGAGATTCCGCCGTCGGTAGTGCAATCGACGGTGCAGGTCAAAAATGTGGCGGCGGTATTTGTGACGGCAAGCCTGCCGCCATTTGCGCGGCCCGGCATGCCGCTCGATGTGCTGGTCTCATCGGCGGGAGATGCGCGCAGCCTCGAAGGCGGACTGCTGTTGCTGACGCCGTTGTATGCGGCGGACGGGCAAGTCTATGCGGCAGCGCAGGGTCCGCTGGTGGTGGGAGGCTATGCAGTGGGGTCAGCCGCCAACGCGAAGTCGGTGAATCATCCCACGGTCGGACGCATTCCGAACGGAGGACTGATTGAGCGCGACAGTTCGCTCGATCTGACCAGGCTACAACATCTGTCGCTGCTGCTCAATGACGCGAGCTTCACCACGGTCGAAGAGGTTGCGGCAGTGATCAATCATGAACTGGCGGCTCCGGCGGCCACCGTGGTCGACAGCCGGCGGGTGGAGATCAAGACTCCGGCTCCCGATGCTGGGAATATTCCGGCACTTCTGGCGCGCATTGAAAACCTGGAAGTGCGGGTGCGCCGTAGAGCGAAAGTGGTGGTAAACGAGCGCACCGGTACGGTGGTGCTAGGCAAAGATGTCCGCTTGGGCGCGGTGTCGATTCTGCACGGCAGCTTTTCGATTGAGGTGACGACGACTTATGCCGCGTCGCAGCCGAATGCACTGGCCGGTGGGCAGACGGAAGTGTTGCCGGAAACCAAACTCAAGGCTACCGAGACCCCGGCTCGCAATATTGCCTTGAACGAAGGGGCCAGCGTGGAAGATTTGGTGATGCGTCTGCAAGCGATTGGGGCGACGGCGCGCGACGTGGTTTCGATCCTGCAGGCGATCAAAGCGGCGGGCGCTCTCGAAGCCGAACTGGAGGTTATCTGATGATCCCGATTTCCGGTCTTCCTGTTTCTGTTCTTTCTAATTCTGGTTTTACATCGGCGGGTATCTCCGCAGCCACGGTTCCGCTCCCGCTGGCGATGCCCACCTTGGGCAAAGGCGAGAAGGCGGCGCGCGAATTTGAGGCCCAGTTGATAGGCACGGTGCTGGAATCTCTGGAAAAGAGCTTTGCCACTCTTCCCGGACAAGACTCGGTGGCAGGCTCGGATGATTACAACTACATGGGAACACAAGCCCTGGCGTCGGCGCTGGCGGCAGGAGGAGGGTTTGGAATTGCGCGGCTGATTTCTGAGCATCTTGGGGGCACGAAGGTAGCGCCCAATGCGGTAAGGCCGACCGACTCAAATCCCGCTTCGGGCGGCTAAAGTTCTTATAACTTATGCCGATAGAACAACATGAAAGCCTTGGAGCGATTGAGTACATGAAAATGCCCGAGGAAAATTAAAGTTTCCTAACCGTCTGCCGATAGTTAAATTGCAAGGCAATTCGGGGGGAAGAAACAATGAGAATCGATCCAAATCAAACGGCGCAAGCGCTTCCGGAGAGCAGCCGGAGCAGTGGGCAGAACCCGGCCAATGGCGGTACCCCTGCTTCTGCGAGCAGCCCGCTGGGCGAAGATCAGGCTCAGCTTTCGGGTATCCACGCGCAGGTTCAGACTTTGACGGCGCAAGCGTCGCAGCTTCCGGAAATTCGTCAGGAGAAGGTCAATGCGCTGCGCCAGGCTGTTCTTGGAGGCAGCTACCAGCCCAGTGCAGCGCAGGTCGCCGAAGGGTTGTTTGCGCACATGATGGTGAAGGCGGCTTGAAAACAGCGCGCTGTGCCGGTGACCGCGATCGAGCGACCGGGACGGAATGACCGTGATCACTTGACCGGAATCAAGACCGAAGAAGGGCGGGAGCCATGGCGGTGGAGAGAGCCGACCTTTCCGGCAGTCTGAATTTGGAGCAAACCTTGCCGGTAGCAGCGGCACCGGCAGCGCAAGGGCAGGCCGCGCCGGAAGGTGGGCAAGCGAAACCGCGCCGCCGTTCACCTCAAGAACAAGCGCCGGCGGAGGGAGAGCTGGATCAGGAAGGACTGGATCAGGACGAGCCGGATCAGCCGCCACACCGAATCGATAGCCTTGCCTGAGAGCCATCGCCTTAGAGTCATCATGGAAGCCAACTTTGAAGCCGCTGTTGTTTTCCCTTTCCATTCCGTCGAAGCCTTGAAGGACGGTGGTGAGCCGATGCCGACTTGCCTGGCGCTGTTTGGCCAGCTGGAAGCTAGCCTGCACGGCAGCCGGAAGGCTTTGCTGGCCCGGAACCTGGCGGGAATCGAACAGAGAACCCAGGAGCAGCGTGCTTTGGCTGGGAAGATTGAAGCGGTTTTGCGAAAAGGCATCGTGTCTTCTGCGGGCGGACTTCAAGAAGAGTTGAGGCAAAGTGGAAAGCGAGTGTTGGCGGCGGGCCGCCTGCAGGCGGCGCTGCTGGCGCGGGCACGGCTCAAGTTACGAGTACTGGCCAACATGCTGGCTGGCCCGAGCGTGAACTACGAGCCCATTTCGGAGCGGGATGGCGCGATGGCGCCGTTGCGCGTCTTTAAAGTTGTAAGCAAGTTGTAAGCCGGACGGGAAGCGAGCTGGGGAGATCTGACTCATGTCGAGCCTGAATGCCAGTCTGTCGACTGCCTTGAGCGGGTTGCTGGTCGAACAAGGCGCGTTGCAGGTGACCACCAATAACGTCGCCAACGTAAACACTCCGGGCTACTCCCGTGAGGTGCCGGTGCTGGTCTCGAGCGATCCGGTGGTCGTCAGTCCGCTGACCTTCGGCACGGGGGTGACGCTGCAGGATGTGCAGAGCATCACCGATCCCATTCTGAGTTCGCAGATCCAGCAACAGACCCAGGCACAGGGCCAGTACAGCGCGCTGGCTTCGGCTCTGCAGCAGACACAGGTTAATTTCACCACCAGCAGCAACGACATCGGCACCGAGATTTCCAATTTCTTTGACAGCATCAATCAGCTCTCCACCGACCCTTCGGATTTATCGCTGCGCCAGGGTGTGCTTACGGCAGCCGACAATCTGGCCACCAGCTTCAATACCGCGGCCAACAATCTGACCCAGCAACAGTCCAGCCTGGACCTGAGCGCGGTGCAGACGGTTGGCCAGATCAACCAGCTCACCCAGCAAATCGCCGGACTCAATGCCCAGGTCAGCAACCTGCAAAACGTCGGGGAGAATGCCGGAACCTTCGTGGACCAGCGCACGGAAGCGATCAACCAGCTCTCGGCGTTGGTGGATGTCTCGGTAATTCCGACTGGCAACACGCTGACGCTTACCACTGCGAACGGCGCACCGCTGGTGACCGGGCAGGAGAGCTTCCAGCTGACGACTCAGACCAATTCCGCGGGGCTGCACGACATTTATTCTCAGGGCAACGACATCACCAGCGAGATCACCTCCGGACAGTTGGGCGGAACGCTTCAGGCCCGGGATCAGGAAATTCCATCGATTAAGTCGCAATTGGACACTTTGGCCGCAGGTTTGGCGAACGCAGTCAATACGGTGCAAGCGGGAGGCTATGACCTCAACGGCGACGCCGGGACTAACCTGTTCAATCCGCCACCTGCCTCGGGAGTAGGCGCGGCCGCGAGTCTCTCCGTTGCCATCACCGATCCCAGCCTGATAGCCGCCAGCTCTGACGGTACGGTGGGCAGCAATGGAAACGCGCAAGCGATGTATGCGCTCAGCAGCCAGCCCCTGATCAACAGCCAGAGTCCCTCGAATTATTATTCGGGCATTGTCTTTAATGTGGGCAATGACGCAGCTAATGCCTCGGCGGAGGAGAGTGCATCGAGCCTGGTTGTACAGCAGTTGAACGATCAGCTCTCTTCGGTTTCAGGAGTTTCGCTCGACGAGGAAGCGGCCAACATGGTGCAGTACCAGGACGCCTACCAGGCGTCGGCGCAGGTCATTACCACCATCAACGACATGATGTACACCGTCATTAACATGGACACTCTGACGGTTTAATGTGGGCCAATTTAATGCAGGTCCTTTAATTCGGGTCAATCGAGTATGCGCGTAAATCCCAATCCGTATCCTGACCTGCTTGCCGCCGTGGCCCAGACTCAGCAGCAGATCAACACCGACGAGCGGGAGATCGCCTCGGGATTGAGCATTAATGCGCCTTCCGACAATCCCGCCGGGGCAGCGTCGCTGGTACAGAACGCGGATCAAACCTCGCAGGCCGACCAGTTCGAGCGCAGCATCGGGAGCGTCCAGGGTGAGATACAGAATGCGGATTCGGCCCTGAATTCCATCACCACGGCCTTGCAGCAGGCCATCACACTGGGAGTCGAGGGCGCCAATGGCACCGTGAACAGCGACGACCGCGCGGCTCTGGCCACACAAGTCCAGGGTATCCAGAGCCAGCTGCTCAGCCTGGTGAACCTGAGTTATCAGGGCAACTTCATCTTTTCCGGCACTGCCACCCAGACCACGCCCTACGTTCTGAATCCCAGTTCGGCTTCGGGCGTAACCTACCAGGGCAACGCGGGAGTGAACAGCGTAACTTTGGGCAGCCAGTTCAGCCTGCAAACCAACGTGCCCGGCTCGCAGTTATTTTCCGCTTCCGGCAGCGACATGTTCCAGAGCATTCAGGATCTGATCAACGGTCTGCAGAGCGGCGACAGCGCAGCGATCGGCACGGCGGTCACGGAAGTGGGCACCGCCATGAACTATATCGATGAACAGAGCACGTTTTACGGCAACGCGCTAAGCCAGCTCAACTCGCAGCAAACCTACCTCAGCGGCGAGACCACACAACTGGCGCAGGAGGAAAATACCATCGGAGGCGCGGACCTGACCAGCGTGATAAGCAATCTGACCACCTCCCAAACTTCGCTGGAAGCCACGCTGCAGGCGATGGGTCAGACCTCGCAGACCGATCTGTTTGATTATTTGAAATAGAGCGGAGTAGAGCCTGAGTTCGGTAATCGGTCAGTTGATAAGGAAGCGAACCAAACGCGCGATTATTGCGTCGCGGCGTTACTTATTAGAAGCAGCGCGACACAACGCGCGGCTCGCCCAGATCCTTCGCGGCGCAAAGAACGCTTGCTCAGGATGACAATTCTGGCTCAGAGGGTCTCACGCGAGGCGCGAGCCCATTGTTCGGCGGAGTGGATTCGCGCCCATTGGGTCTCGATCCGAGCCCGCTCCATCAACAGCTGGGTATGAATGGAAGGCAGGAGTTGGCGCAGCCGTTCCACGTTGCGGCGATAGGTGTCGACTTCGTCATCGAGTTCCGGATCGTTTCCTTTCAAAGGGAGAGGTTGCGCGCGCAAGCTTGCGCCGACACGCAGCAATTCGGAAAGCAGCGTGGCGATGAGATCGGGGGCGATGGGCGCCGGCTGCCCATGACTGACCACCATGCTGCCGAGCCAGGAATGCAGACGGCGGTTGGCGTCCCGCAAGCTCTGCAAGGGTGATGGCGGAAGGGATGACATCACGCGTTCCACTCGGTAAGAGAAGATTCTAGTGAGGAGGGCATAGGGCCAGATTGAGCTGCTTCCGCAGACGGCAGGGTCGATGCCTCTGTGCGCCTCTCCACTTCCTGCCAGGCTTCGTAGACTGTAGTCAGTTGAGAGATCTGCTGTTCGAGAATGTTTCGCGATTGCTTTCCCTGGGCCTCGACTAGTCCGGCCCGGAGCAGGACGTAAAATCTCTCAAGATTTCTTGCCACCGCTCCGCCCTGCTCCATATCGAGGGTGCCTTGCAATTGACCAATCACCATGAGCGCGTGGTTGAGCAGCCGGGTGCGGGTTGCGATGTCACCGGTGGACAGGGCGGCGACGGCGCGCCGCAGGTCTTCGATGGCCTGCTCGTAGAGACAGAGAACCAGCCGCATCGGGCTTGCGCCGCGTACAGATGCTTCACGGTAGGAAGATTTGGCGTCCATTAATGTTATAGCCCCGAAGTGAGAGTGGGTTCGCTGGAGATAAGCGATCCAGTAGAGGAGGTGCCCGAGCCCAGCGTACCCAGCGTTTCCGTGATCTCCTGCAAGAGCAGCGGATAAGATTGGAGAGAAGCATTCACTGAATCATATTGCGACGTCAGCGCTGCCGTCTCGGTCGTCAAGTTAGCCTGGAAATTACTGATGCTGGTGGTGAGATCCGTTCCTTCCGCCTGGTCTTGCGCCAGATCTATGTTCAAAGGGCCGGTCGTGGGATCGGTCAAGTTGGTCAGATCAGCATTGAAATTGTTGGCAAAGCCGGTGCCTCCCGCGTTCTGAAAAAAGTTCACCACGGCCGAGGGGTTGGAGGCCAATACATCGGCAAAGGTCTGGCCGGCGGCGTTGGAACCGACAGTAAGCGTGCCGTCGTTGTTCATGTTGATGCCGAGTGATGCCAGGTTGACCAAACCGCCGTTGCCGCCGATGGCATAGGCCGCGTCGGTCAGCATGCTGGATTGCAGCGAGCGGAGGGAAAGATCGGATTCGAGCGGAGGCGCCGGGATGGAGCCGGTTGGGTCGACTACGTATTGCGTGTTGATGGTGCTGACCACTGCGTTGTAAGCGGAGACGAAATTAGTGACGGCGTTGGTGATCTGGTTTTGATCCGGACCCACCGTGAGCTGCAGTGGATTTCCGTCGGACGGGCTCAACAGATTTAACGTGACTCCCTGGATCGCACCGGTCACAACATTGCTGCTGCTGCTGAAGGGCACGTTATCAATGAGCAACGACGCGTTCGTGCCCCCCACTGGGGCATCGAAGGTCAGGGTTGTGTTGCTGTTGCTGGTGATGGATAGAGCTCCGGCGGTGCCCGAACTTTGGCTGAATAAGGCGAGCCGGGAGCCGCTGGTATCACTTACTACGCTGGCGGTTACTCCCCAGTTGTTTGCCGTGCTCTGCGTATTGATATAGGCAGCCAGGGTATTGAGGGTGTCGTTGCTACCTTGAGTGATGGGGATATCGAAGGTGTTGCCACTGGACCCTCCCACTTGCAACTGCACGTCGCCGGTGGTTTGTCCGCTGGCCAGGAACGACGTATCGGCGCCGGCGGCGATGGGGTCGGTGTACAGCGTGCCCGTGGTGGCCAGACTGTTGACCACGACAGTATGGGTTGCAGTAACGGCTGTGCTTTGAGCGGTCGCGGTCAGAACAGAGGTATCGGAAGAGGTTGCGGCCTGGGCCGCGAGTGCGCCCGTGGGGTCCGCGAGTGCGGCGACGGCATTCTGCAGGCTGGTGAGATTATTTTCTTCTCCTTCAAGCAAACCCTCCTGCGTTGCCAGAGTTGACTGCTGCCCCTCCCACACGGACAACTGTCCACTCTGTTCGGAGACGATCTGCGACACTACTGAACTTACATCGATTCCTTGGCCGGAGAGGATCGTTGAAGGATTTAAGCTAACTCCCATGGTTTTTTCCTCCCGCGCCACCGGCCGGCTTCACTTCGCCGGACGCGCTCGATTGAGCCAGTTCTTCCGTGATCTGGCTGGCGAGGTTGAGCATCTGCTCACTCGGCACTTGCAGGATCAGGCTGCCTTGTTGATTCACAAATTGGTAAACCGCAATCTGATCCGAGGTGTCCCACTGCACTTTGACAGCATCTTCCGGACTGGGAACCTCGGCTGGCGCGGTTTGTGCAGGAGCATTTTCCCCGCTTGAACCGCTTCCTGCCTCGGGAATAGTGGGAGCTTCCACGCGCACACTTCCGCGTTCGACTGGAGCTTCAGTCGAAGGAGGAAATATGAGAGCGGAACTCACACTCATATCGAGTCATCCAGGTTAAGAGCAGCAAGTTGAGAGTCAGAAGGAGGCAGGTTGGTTGGCCCTGCCTCCCACCGAGCGGGACTTACTGCAGCAGTTTTAAAACGAGCTGCTGTTGCTGATTGGCCTGGGCCAGAGCCGAGATGCCGGTCTGTTCCAGGATCGAATACTTGGTCAGGTTGGCGACGACCGATGGAATGTCGGCAGCCGTGATTGTGTTTTCCGCCGAGGTCAAGTTTTGCACCTGGCTGTTGATGACGTTGCTGGCCGCGGTGAGCCGGTTGACGCTAGCGCCCAGCGTACCGCGTACGCTGGCCACATTCGTGATGGCAGCGTTGATGAGAGTAAGCGCGGTTTGCGCATCGGTCTGCGTACTTAAGTCAGTGGTAGCCAGATCAACGGCTGCGGCACCACTACCGTTGGTAATCGCCGCTGTCGAGAGGCCGCCAATCTGTACGGCGATCTGCGCCGATCCGATGGCAGTCGAATCACTCAGGAAGATGTTGGTGGTGGTCGAACCTGTTGTATCCGGGTTGGTGTAAGTTCCGAGCGCGGTTTCAGTATTGCCGGAACCTACCGCAACGTCGTTGTTGTCGTTGGGGTCGGTGATAATCAACTGCGTCGCGGTGCTGGACCCGACGGTGCCAAGATAGGCGTGCAGGCCTGCGGCATCGCTGGGATTGTTGATGGCGGCGATGAGGGCTCCTACGGTCTGGCCCGCGGCGGCGGTGAAAGTAAAGGTCTTTCCCCCGGCGGTATATTGGTCGACGCCTCCGGTGGTTAGCACCGTCGCTGCAGTGATCGGAGTGCCGACGGTTCCGGCATTGCCAGCCAACTCGTTGGTATTCACGGTTGCTGCCGCAGTGGTCGTGGTATTGGTGAAAGCCGTGGGCGCGCCCGAGACAGGTGCGCCTAAAGCGGTGTCGTCGGTGGTGACGGCGAGGTCAGCCCGGGCCTGTGGATCGGTAATCTGGAGCTGGCCGCCGACGAGCGCCGCCTGGGCTCCGACGGTAGTGTTGCTGTTGATGGCATTAATAAGGTCTTGCACCGTTGGGGCGGTCGAGTCAGCGACGGTCTCACCCGCGACAATGGTCGTTGCCTCACCCGTAACAGCAAGGTCGTTGTTGCCGGCGGTGTCTGTGATTTGCAGTTGTCCGTTGACCAACGAGGCCTGTAAGCCTGTGGCAGCACCGCCGGCGACAGTGATGGCCCCAGCGCCCGAGCCTTGGGTGACGCCAGTGTTGATGGCGTTTATCAGGGTTTGTACGGTTGCGGTGGAAGTGGCAGCCGTGGTGTAGGTTGTGGCTACGCCGCCTCGAGTGATGGTCAAGGTTCCAGCGGTTTGGACCAGACCACTGGCGGCGGTGAGAGCGGTGCCGGCCGTGGTCTGTACGTTCGGATTAGCGGCTCCGGCTGCCGCGGTGTAAGTGAAGGTGGCGCCACCGGCGGTGACCGAGGTGGTATCGCCAACCGTCAGAGCGCTTCCCAGCGTTAAGGGAGCGGCTGTAGCACTGTTGGCGCTATCTACCTGGTTCACGTTCGTGGACGTGCCGCTCTGAAATACCGACTGTCCGTTATAAGTTGTCGCAGTGCCGATCTGATTGATTTCCGCGAGGATCGACGCATACTGCGCTTGAATCGCGGTGCGTTGCCCGTTGGAAACCGTGCCCGTGGCCGATTCCGTAGCCAGCGTGACTGCGGTATTCAGCAGGTTCGTGACCTGAGCGAGCGCGCCATCGGCGAGTTGCAACTGGCCGACGCCGTCATTGGCGTTTGACACCGATTGAGTCAAGGCGCTGATGTTGGCCTGCAAGCCGTTCGCAATCGAGAGACCGGCGGGATCGTCGGCGCCGCTGTTGATGCGCGATCCTGAAGCTAGCTGCTCCAGCGTGTTGTTGAGGGCGCTGGACGTGAGAGTGAGTTCGTTTTCCGCCTGAAGGGACGGAATGTTATTGAGAATTCCGAGAGGCATTGTATTTCTCCTTTTCTGAAAGTTGGTCCCGCCTGCTAGGAACCGCCTCCTCAGCCATGCATCTCTGCGGAGTCCCCGTTCCACTTTTGTGCTCGGAACCCGAATGTCTGTTGTTCTCATCGGCAGTCTCTCTTTTCGCTTTAGCGGCTTCCCCGAGGTCAATGCCTGTCAGTAGTAATCCCTAGGTAACGACGAGCGTTCATCGCGCAGCATAAGACGGCACCTTGCTTCGCCGATAAGCCTTCCTAGGGGCCTATGTGTTCTGACTGCGAGAAATGCTGAAGCGCACACTGAGGAAAATATGATCCGGCTTACGCGTCTCAACAATCAGCCCTTGACTGTGAACTCCGACCTCATCAAGTTCGTGGAGCAGTCTCCCGATACGCTGATCACACTGGTCACGGGAGAAAAAATCGTGGTGCAGGAGAGTGCCGAGGAAGTGCTGGCGCGGCTGATCGAATTCCGGCGCTCGGTATTACAAGGGCTATCTTTCGCGTGGGATAGTTCGTCTTCGCACGTGCAGCTTCCTCGAAATTCCGAACCTGTTAAGAGGGAGCCCGGGAAGTGAGCCTAGATAAAGCCAGTCTCAGCGGGATTACTCTGGCTGTGGGCGGAATCCTTGCGGGGTTGTTGCTCGAAGGTGGGAATCTGGGCCAGATCCTGCAGCCCACGGCGGCCATGATCGTATTTGGCGGCACGCTGGGAGCGGTGATGCTGCAGTTTCCTTTAGCTATTCTTTTGCTTGCCGTCCGCCAACTGGGTTCGGTCTTCGTCACTCCCCGGCGCGATCAGCAGGCGACGATTCGGCAGCTCGTGCAGTATGCGCAGAAGGCACGCCGCGAGGGCATCGTTTCTCTGGACGCGGAGTTAGCCGAGATCGACGATCCTTTTCTTAAGCGCTCCCTGATGCTGGCAGTTGATGGAACGGAGCCGCAGGAACTCCGCAAGATAATGGAGCTGGAACTGGACAACCAGGCGGAGTATGAAGAGCAGGTTCCGCAGGTGTTTGAGTCTGCGGGCGGATTCTCTCCCACGATCGGCATCATCGGAGCTGTGTTGGGATTGATTCAGGTAATGCAGCATCTGGACAAAATCGACGAGGTGGGCAGAGGCATCGCAGTCGCCTTCGTGGCCACCATCTATGGAGTGGGCGCGGCCAACCTTCTTTATCTGCCGATGGCGGGGAAGATGAAGCTGCGCATTCGCGATGAACAAATTATGCGGGAAATGACGCTCGAAGGAGTGGTCTCGATTCTGGAAGGGATGAATCCGCGCATGTTGGAAACGAAACTGTTTGGTTTCCTGGTTGAAGCGGATCAGGTCTCCGAGCAAAAAGAAGAGGTTCTCAAGTGAGCCGCCGGCGCAAACGCCCGCAGGCACACTCCAATCATGAGCGCTGGTTGGTTTCCTACGCCGATTTCATTACCCTGCTGTTCGCCTTCTTTGTAGTCCTGTACGCTTCTTCGCAGGTTGATAAGCGGAAGGTGGGCAAGCTTGCTCTGGCGATCCAGATTGCATTTCAGGAGATGGGAGTTTTCCCGGCCTCAACCACGCAAATACCACTGGACAACAATGAGCCAATGCCGTTCAGCACGGTGCAGGCAATCGAGAACGTGAAGCACAACACCGAGGTTGGACGAGTTGCTTCGCATCCGGATGATTCTCTAGCTGCCAATTCGTATGAAACCGATCTCAGCACTTTGCAAAATGAACTCAGAGATGCGCTGAAGAACGAGATCGCGCTGCATGAGATCACGTTGCACCGGGAAGCCGATGGGCTGGTTATAAGCCTGAAGGAATTTGGGTTCTTCGACAGCGGTTCGGCGCGAATTAAACCGGAGTCCGTGCCAGCACTCGATCGCATTGCGTCGATCCTTGCCATCCGCACCTGCCGGATGCGCATCGAAGGTCACACCGACAATATTCCAATTCATACTGCCCAGATGGCATCCAACTGGGAGCTTTCCACCGCACGAGCCACCGAACTGATTCGGATTCTGATCACAGACCATGGCTTTGCGCCGGAGAGGCTTTCTGCCGCAGGCTATGCGCAATATCACCCCGTGGCCAGCAATCTTACGGCACAAGGACGTGCCCAGAACCGCCGCGTTGACATTGTGATCCTGGGTGCGCAAGCTGAAGCAAGTTCCGTTCCTGAATCGGACTCGGCGGGGAAACCATCTCCGCGCTCTCGCTGATCCACTTCCTTCCGGCTAAAGGACGACCGTCTCGTGCCGATGGAGTTCATAGATGCTTATACGGACGAGATGTAAAGCCTTGTCTGGGATTTAGCGCACGTGAGCCAGGGACCCAACAAATCGCAGATCAAAGTGCTGATTGTGGATGACAGCGCCTTTATGCGCACAGCGCTCTCGCGCATGGTCGCTTCCGATGTAGGTCTTTGTGTCGTCGGTACGGCGGCCAGCGGTATCGAAGCTTTGCAGAAAGTCGCGTCCCTCGATCCCGACGTGATTACCCTCGATGTAGAGATGCCGGGCATCGATGGGCTGGAGACGCTTCGCCGCATCATGGTTCAGTTTCCGCGCCCGGTGATTATGGTGAGTTCGGCCACGGTGCATGAGGCTGAAATTACTCTCGATACCTTGGAAGCCGGAGCGTTCGACTATGTGCCGAAACATCTCTCCTCTACTTCGCTTGATGTTGATCATATCCGCGAAGATTTGGTGGTGAAGATCAAGGCTGCTGCGGAAAGGCGGGCTGCAAAAGATTATTTCAACCTTCAGCGTAAGCCGCCCCGAGCGGCGCAACTCCCGGCGCGACAGTCTTTGTCTTCGCCTTTGCCTTTGCGCGTAGCCCCGGTTATTGTTGCGATTGGAATCTCGACCGGAGGTCCCAAAGCTCTGCAGGATATTCTCCCCACTCTCCCGAAAGACCTTCCGGTTCCAATTGTGGTGGTGCAGCATATGCCGTCTGGTTTCACCGCGCCATTTGCAGAGAGGTTGAACAAGCTAGGCGCGATTTCGATACGCGAAGCAGCGGACCGAGAAAGTGTCCGGCCGGGAGTGGTCTACCTTGCTCCAGCGGGATCCCACATTACGGTGGAGCGCACGACCGGTTCTCGAACCATGATCCGTCTTTCAGAGAAACCTGAGAAACAGTCCCATATTCCCTCCATCGACGTGATGATGCAATCAGTAGCGGATGCCTTTGGCTCGCTCGCCATGGGAATTATCATGACCGGAATGGGATCGGATGGGACGCGTGGCATGGAGGCGATTCATCACGCGGGTGGTTTGACGGTGGGCCAGGATGAAATGAGTTGTGCGGTGTACGGTATGCCCCGGGTGTGCGCGGAAAAGGGCATTCTCGACCGGGTTGTGCCGCTTTCGCAAATTCCCTATGAGATTCTGCAAGCCACAGGCTACCGGAAAACGAGCATAGGTTAAACTGACGCGTCCCACGTAAGAGGGGGACTTTATCCGGCGATCAATACCAGAGGGCATTATCCAGAGGAATCCGTATCCAGGACTTCTCGCACTCTCCTCAAGAGCACTGGGATGGAAAACGGTTTAGCCAGATATTTCCTGCCATAAAAAGATAGCTGACATACGGCGAGCTTTTCCACGTAGCCGCTCATCAAAAGAACCCGGACATTTGGACACAAAACCAGGAATTCGTTTGCCAGTTCGTGGCCACTGATTCCGGGCATGACGAGATCGGAAAGAAGCAAGTCCACCTGCTCGCCACAGTTGCGGTGAGCCTCCAGTGCCTGAGCTGCACTACCGGCGACAACAACTCTATATCCAGCCGACTCGAGGGCTTCGCCGGTCGCCTTCCGAACAAAAGCTTCATCTTCGGCCAGAAGAATGGTCTCTTTGCCGACCCACTGCTGAGTATCTGCAGAGGCGGCGATAAACCCTTCGAAGGTGGCTGCAGGCGTAAGGCCATTGAGATCTGCCGCTTTTCTCTCATGGCTTGCGTCGTCTTCAGATTGGGCCCCAAAATTCAAAAGTTCGCTCCTCCAAACTACTCGTCCTGTACAGCAGATTCGTGGCCATCTTATTTTTTTCAGAGTAATGCGCTGCAAGCGAAAGCCCCCCGGTCACTTAGCTTCGCAAGTTATCTTCTTCCACAAATAGTTTTTCTGGCGACCACATTTCCGTTCCGGGATATATGCGGGCAATTGTTTCCCAATGCGGGAGGCTGGAAAGGCGCAACGGTTTTCCACGAGCGTTCGCGAGTTCGTTATTTCGGGGCGCTGAGAATGGTTCCCTGAGGGTCCAGCAAAAGCTTGCGTGTCCCCGCCGGGGCAGATACACGAAACGGAGTCTCGGCTCCTTCGGCAAACACTCGGGCCAAGAGCACGGGAGCCTTGCCGGCGACCACTGCGTACAGAGGGACCGACGTCACCAAATCTTCCGGCGCGTCCTTTTGCCGTATGGTGCCGGTCACAACCGCAGTGTTGGCCTTTACTGCGAACTTGACATTCTGTAACTCCAGCCGGGGCAGAGAAGTGCCGTTCACCCAGCCATCCAGAAACCAGTCGAGGGAGGCTTTGCCTTCATATCGGAGCGAAGGCGGAAGGTCCTCGGCAAAAACGTCCAGCAGTTCGCGGGTACTGATGGTTTTTCCTGCATAGCGCTCGCGAACCTTGCGCAGCGAACGAACGAAAGGCTCGTCGACTCCACTGCGCGTCGATTCTTTTCGATCAATCTCGGCTGCATCCCGCAACATGGAACGCAGCATGTGGAACAACCATGTTCCGCGTCCATAGAGGATCGCTTGATAGCCTTCCGGAAAGTGAGAGGAAAGGAGCCGGCTTCCGAGAGTGACAGGTCCGGCGTCTTTCGGAAGATTGTCATTCTTGTCTTTCGCGACCAGATCACGCCGATATTTTTCCATGGTTTCGCGGAAGCCCGCAGGCTTGTTCTCTTCGAGCATCATCAGCGAACAATAATTCGCCAATCCCTCGGAGAACCATTGATCACGATACGTGCTCCATGTGATCAGATCGCCCCACCACTGATGCGCGGCTTCGTGCGCGGGAACTTGCTGGTCGAGCGATATGGTCGAAGCATTCATGTGAATTTCTTCGCGTTCCGCCCGCGTCAGGAAAGCGTAAGACGAGAGGAAAATCAACCCGGGCCAGCCTTGACTCTCCCGTCCGGGCAGTTGAGTCAGAGCTAGTTTGCTGTAGGGGAAAGGACCGAAGCGATCTGCATAGTAGTGAATCGCCCGGGCGGTGAACTCCGCCACCGCAGTTGCGTTTCGCGCCGGCGATGGGGTGGGCGGAGCGATTAACGCCGGAGGGATTTTACCCAGCCCCGACTGTCCGGGGGTCGGCTCAGGCGCCATTTGTGGTGTCGGCGTAGGGAAGTTTCGTTCTACGCTGGTGGTCGCGTAGGCCTCCACCGTTACATCTCCAGCTTGCGCCGAACCTCGAACATACTTACCCAGATCGAAGCCAGCGAAGGGAATGGGTCGTTCGGAGACCCAACGCGTCACCTGATCATCACTGGTATTCGACGGGAGATTTTGCCCAGTGGATGATTCGGAGGATTTGGATGGAGCAACAGGCTTGCCCGTGGCCACGAGGGTCCATCCCGGCGGATAACGAAATGTAAGATCGAAATCAGACATGACCAAACCGCGATTGGGATACCACATGCCGCGCTCGCCCACGTACAACAAGCCATTTCCAGCTTCTGCCAACACCTCGCCGCCGTAGACAAAGCGCAGGTTGATGGTTTGTCCTTTCTTTGGAGGTTCGCGCAGAATCACAGCGACCTGGTCATTCCCATTCCGTGCCAGCTGCGTTCCCTCTACCGCCGGGTTCTGAACGAACTCGACGAGTTTCCCATCCTGCTCCACAGTTTGAATCTTCAGGAAGCGGGACAATTCGAAGATCAGGAAACGAGGAGCATCATGCGCCACATCGAGACGCAGTTTTACCTCGGCATCAAGTTGCTTTGGAGGTCTTACACGTGCGTCGATCACATAATCGCGCACGAGGATCGGATCTTGACGGAACTCTTTTTCGGCCAGCGGTATGGCTGAAATTTTTCCTTGCTGCCGCGGAGCCGGTCCAGCATCCTGGACCGTGAATGAAGTCCAGACGTCATAATAGAGGGTTCCATTTTCGGCGGATCGGGATTGCCCGGCTTCCACTTGTTCCTGGGCGGTCGAGTTGTAGAGTACATCGAAAATACCGAGCTTGTTTCCCTGCAGGCGGGCGTGCAAGAAACGATCGGCGGAGCTGGGCAGAGAATTCTGGACGCTTGCACTGCCATCGAACGGAAGCATTTCACTGAAAGTCTCGAGCAATCTCATCGCATCTGTCTGAGCCAAATTGCGGGCCGCATCATCCCACTGGGCAATAAATTCCTGCGCATCCTCCGGAGCTCTGAGGCCCGGCTGCAACTCAGCGGCAGTGTTGTCGTTGAAGCGGAAGTAGGCTGTGGAGAAGCGCTCTTCCAGAATTGTCATCCCAGTGAACAGGCCCATTGACCTTCTCTCGACTTCATTGGGAGGGATGAGCAGGACCTCTCCGTCGCCCACGAAGAATGCCCCGGTAATCCTGCCCAGCACATCCTGGGTGAAAGCGATGTTGCCGTCTTCGAGCGTGATATGGATCGAGGGCCGATCGAGTGAACCATCGCGGACGCGAAAGACGCGTGCAGGATCCAGCCCGATCCTGCTTAATTGCAGGTAGAGCGACTCTCCCGGTCCAGTCTGGTGCGTAGATGAGGTAGTCGCCGATATCGGAACGATCTGCGCTGCACACGGCAGCGAAGGAGATAGGGCTGGCAGGCAGATTGCCAGCACGACGCCGAATCTGCTGAGTGCGATTGGTACTTTGGTCACGTAAATGGATACGCCCACTGTTGCTAGAATGCGCTTGAATGCGTTTCCGCGCCACTACCTTAATAACAATCTGGATGCTGCTGGCCTGGTTCGGGGCTGCATCGGCCGATACGATTCATTTAAAAAACGGCCGCACCATCCTTGCCGACCGCGTCCGCGAAAACGGCAATCGCTATGAATATGACATCGGCGACGACAGTTATGCCATTCCCAAGAGTTCGGTAGAGCGCATCGAAGCTGGCGGCATGCCGGTTGCTTCTGGGTCCATCGCCGGTAAGGGCGCCAGCGATCTTCCCGCATTCATCCCGGCTGACAGTCTCGCGAACGAGGGCGATCTTCCCAAGATAATTGTTAAGGATGGCAAGGTCGACCCCGATGCGCTGGCGAAGCTGGAAGGCAAAGGCAATGCGGAGTTGAGCGCCACGGCGGACTTTATCGCCGGGAAATTTGAATTCGAACACGGCAACGTCGATCAGGCCGGCCGCTACTTTGACAGCGCACTCCACCACCAACCGGAGAATGCAACGGTGCTTACCTATTATGCCGCTCTGCTCGTGCGCACCGGGAAAGCTTCGCAGGCGCTCACCTACGCGCAGCGGGCCGTAAGCGCGGCGCCGCAGTCACCCGACGCTTACACGGTGCTGGGCTATGCGCAGCAGGCCTCAGACCGCACCAAAGATGCGGTTGCTTCGTGGAAGCATTCTCTCGAACTGCGGCCCGATCCAGCCGTTCAGCAATACCTGGCAAAGGCGCAGCGTGAGCAGAACGCGGAGAGCGATTTCGCCCAGCGCGAGAGCAGCCACTTCGTTTTGCACTATGAGGGCAAGCAAACCTCGGAGGTATTTCGGGGACAGATTTTGGCCGCGCTCGAATCCGACTACGACGAATTGGCGCGAGATCTGGGCACCCCGCCACGCGACAACATTCTGGTCACGCTTTACACCGAGCAGGCTTTCTTCGACGTTACGCGCGCGCCTTCGTGGTCGGGCGCGATCAACGACGGCAAGCTTCGCATCCCCATCAGCGGACTTAATTCTCTAACGCCTGAGCTGGCGCGGATTCTCAAGCACGAACTAACTCACTCGTTTATTAACCAGCTTTCCGCCGGGCGTTGTCCGCTCTGGCTGCACGAGGGCATTGCCCAGCTCATGGAGCCGAAATCGCTGGGCAGCGATGGGCGCCAGTTGGCCCAGCTGTTTAAGGCGCAGAAGAACATCCCGCTGAATGTTCTGGAAGGCAGCTTCATGCAGTTCTCCGGCACTCAAGCGTATGTTGCTTACGCGGAATCCCTGGCCGCAGTTTCCTACATCAACGATTCTTATGGCATGGGCGATATCCAGCGAATTCTGCAGCGCCTGAGCGAGGGCAGTTCGACCGAAGCTGCGTTGCGGGCGACGATTCACTCGGACTATGGACAACTGGAATCCGAGGTGGGCAAGTATCTTAGTGACAAGTACGGCGAGTAGTGGATTTGCTCGCTGTCAGCGCTTGTGCTAGTTTCGGCTCTAGCCTTCGTCTCGAATGTGCGCTCTCTTTCATTCCCGTGAAGCCGAGCACCCACCGCTCCCAGAGTCCGTCCCGAGCGAGTTCCCTAAGGTCAATGGCGCGGAGATTGCCGCAACCACCTACGGACAGCGAGTCGCGGGAGATTTCTATGATTCTCTGCGAGTCAGCCCGGAACGGATCTTGTTTGGCTTGCTGGACGTTGCCGGACGCCGCGAAAACAATCAGATCATTCTCGCCGCCGCACAGAATATCTTTCGCACGGTAGGAGCTGAGCTGTTTTCAAAGCCCGATATTAACGAATCGGAAGCCATGACCGAGCTTTCTCTGCGGCTCAATCGCGGGCTGATGGAAGCCGCCGAGGGGGTCCACTCCTGCCCGGCGTTCATCGGCTGCTATCACGAGAAATTCGGAACGCTGTGCTACACGAATGCCGGGCACACTCCTGGACTGCTACGCGATAGCACCGGTGTTACGGAACTTGCATCTACTGGACTGCCGCTGGGACTGTTCTCGCACGCTACCTCCGATGCGCCTACGATTGGGATTGAAAAAGGTGCGGTCCTGCTGCTGGTTTCGCGAGGTGTGGTGGAAGGCAAGTGCAAAGAGGACAAGGTAGACGATTTGGAATACGGCCTGGAACGCGTGAAAGAGCGCTTGCAAGCGGATCATTCGCTTACTGCGCAGGCAGTTGCTGGGTCTATTCTGAGGAGCGTTGGGGAGTTTATTTGCGAGCCCCTGGTCCCCGATGACATGACCACGCTGGTTTTTATGCGGACTGCCTAGCGTTCCCGGCACAACCTGGAAAATCCGTCCACGCATCACATCAATGAAACCAAGGCTCCCGGATTGCGGGACGTAGTAAAATATCGCGAAGGCCAGCCCACGCCGGTAAGCCCAGGCAGAGCGGGCAGCCCTCCAGGAATGCTATGAAGAAACCCATTGTGCTACTCATTGCTATTGCATCTCTGCCCGTTTTCGCTGCGGGGCAGGTGGTCGAAGAAATTGTCGCGCGGGTGAACAGCCAGATCATTACGCTTTCGGAGTTCCAGCGCAGCAAGGACCAGCTCAAGGATGACGTCAAGCAGCAGGATCCGAACAACGCGGACAAGGCGTTTGCCGACCGCGAAAAGGACATTCTGCGCGATCTCATCGACCAGCAACTCCTACTGGAAAAGGCTAAGGACCTCGATATTACCGGCGACACCGATCTCATCAAGCGCCTCGACCAGATGCGCAAGGAAATGAAGCTGGAAACCATGGAGGAGCTGGAAAAGGCGGCCACGGCGCAGGGGATCTCGTACGAAGATTTCAAGCAGAACATGCGGAACCAGATCGTCACGCAGAAGGTGATCGGCGAAGAAGTCGGGTCACACCTAACCATTCCCAAGGATGAAGAGCAGAAGTTTTACGACGAGCACAAGAACGAGATGGAGCGACCGGAGGCGATCAGGCTCAGTGAGATCCTGATCGTTCCGCAAAAGCCTGCTGCGGCCACACCGGCCACTGTGGGGGATTCTGCTGCCGGCGACAGCTCAAAGACCCTGGAAGCCGATGCCGCCAAGCAGGCTGCAGACGCCGCGACTCTGGCCGCGGCTGAAGCTAAGGCCAACGATGTGCTGAAGCAGATTCGCGCTGGCGCCAGCTTTGATGACATGGCGAAGAAATATTCTGAGGGACCGTCGGCGGCGCAGGGCGGCGATCTCGGCATGTTTAAGCGCGGCACTCTCGCCAAGGAACTGGAAGACAAAACGTTTGCTATGAAGGCGGGCGAAATCACAGATGTAGTCCGCACCAAACCCGGTTACATCATCCTGAAAGTTACCGACCATCAGACGGCAGGCATTCCTACGATGAAAGAGATTGAGCCTAAAATTATGGATGCGCTGTATCTGGAGAAGCTCCAGCCCGCGCTCCGCGCGTATCTAACCAAGCTGCGCGAGGACGCCTACATTGACATTAAGGATGGCTACGTCGATTCCGGCGCAAGCCCGAATGAGACCAAGCCGATTGAAACTGCCACGGCCAAGCCCTCCGACTCAAAGAAGCTCAAGAAGAAAAAGAAGCTGGGCGTTCTGTAGCAAGCATTGCGCAACGCCTCGCTTCGCTCTGGGGGGACAGCCGAGGCGGCTGTCTCCACATGAGCATGGGAGCTTTCCGCTTCTATGCGCGAGCAGTCGATCTTCCCACTGACCGCATGGCTTCCTCTTTCTGATTTACACTGATGGAGAATGAAAGAGTTTTATATCTGCGACTGCGTGCGCCACGAGAACAAGATCATCACCGCCAATTTTGTCGTGGTCAGCAAGCAAATCAAACCCAAGAAAAGCGGCGAGCCCTATATTGCGCTTACTCTGGGCGACCGCAGCGGGCAGCTCGAAGCCAAGATGTGGGACAACGTGGAAGAAGTGCTCAACGCCTTTGAGCAGGACGACTTCCTCAAGATTAAAGGCCTGGTTAACAAATATAAGAACCGTTTTCAGCTCACCATCCACAAGCTGCGCAAGCTGGGTGAAACGGAAATTGATTTCTCCGATTACCTTCCCAAGACTACGAAAAATATCGACGAGCTCTGGCAGACGCTGACGGATTTCGTCAGCTCATTTCAGAATCCTTATCTCAAGTCGCTGGTGCGGGCGTTCATGACCGACCCGGAAATTGCCGCCGCTTACCGCAATGCGCCTGCGGCGAAGACGCTGCATCACGCTTACATCGGCGGATTGCTCGATCACGTGGTTTCGCTTTTTCGTTCATGCGATCTGGTTTGCAGAAACTATCCGCAGGTGAATCGTGACTTGCTGCTGGCTGGAGTATTTCTTCACGACATCGGCAAAATTCACGAGCTTACCTACAATCGATCATTTTCCTACTCGACGCGCGGTCAGTTGCTCGGGCACATGATTATCGAACTTGAGATGTTGCAGGCCAAACTCGTGCTGGTCCCAGATTTTCCGCCTGAACTCAAGACTCTGCTCGAGCACCTCATCATCAGCCACCATGGCGAGTACGAGTTTGGATCGCCCAAGTTGCCCATGTTTCCTGAGGCGATTCTTCTGCACTACATGGACGATCTGGATTCAAAGATGGAGGCCATGCGCGCGCAGTTCGAGCGGGAATCCGATATGGACAGTCCCTGGACGAGCTACAACGCATCGCTTGGGCGGCCGTTGCTGAACAGCGCGAAGTTTCTCGCACCCAAGGTCGCAGCCCCTGCGGGTTCAGCTTCGGCTGCTGAGCCTGTTGTTGAGCACGAAGAGGCGGCGGAGCCGGTCACTGAATCCCGTGAGGAGGCTCCGACATTGCCTGGCTTTGAACGCTAGCTTTTTTCGAGAAGAAAGTTTCCATCGCATCGTCGTACCATGCTCGACTTCAGTCGATTTGAAATTCTCACCTTCGATTGTTACGGCACCCTCATCAATTGGGAGGAAGGAATTCTCCGCTGCCTTCACGGCATCCTCACGGCCCACGACAAAGACAAGGATGATGCGACGATCTTGCAGTTCTATGGCGACTTCGAAGCCCATGCGGAGCAGGGCGAGTATCGCCGCTATCGCGAGGTTCTTCAATCTGTTGTGCGGGAATTCGGAGAGCAACTTGGCTTCGCGCCTACGGAGGAAGAAACTCGTTCGTTGCCAGAGTCTCTGCAAGAATGGAAGCCGTGGCCTGACACCGTCGCTGCACTCCGCGAACTAAAAAGACATTTTCGGCTGGCTATTATTTCCAACGTAGATGACGATCTTTTCGCCGCCACGCGGCCACAGCTTGGAGTAGAGTTTGACCAGATCATCACGGCGCAGCAGGCAGGCGCTTACAAGCCGTCATTGAAGATTTTCGAACTCGCGTTGAGCCGTATCGGCGTTCCGGCTCATAGTGTTCTGCATGTTGGGCAGAGCGTTTACCACGACGTGATTCCCGCGCAGTCGTTGGGCCTAGCCGCGGTCTGGGTTGACCGACCGTCGGCGCGTAGTGGAGTCGGCGCCGTCAAAGCGGTAGAAGGACATCCGGATTTGCAGGTAGCGAACCTGGCCGAGCTTGCTGCTTGTGCACGCCCGTGATTCTAGAAATTAGCCGGAATCTTTACGAGCTTCTTCTGAATCGCCCACATGACCAGTTGGGCCTTGTTGTGCAGACCAAGCTTTCGCATCAAATTGAATTTGTGCGCGTCTACAGTTTTGCTGCTCAAACCCAGCACTGTGGCGGCCGCGCGAACTGTCTTTCCTTCCGCCAGCAGCTTCAGAACCTCGCGTTCACGGCTGGTAAGAGCGCGCTCCGGTGAGGGCATGGTGTTGATGGTGCGGTGCGGGTCGCGTCGCAAGAATGTGTCCCCGATCTCATTGTCGAGCGCTGGACGGTCCATCGCAGAATGGTTCGTAGCGTGGCGGTCCCATGGGCTCTGATCGGCCGTATGGTGACGACACGCATTGCGGACCATCTCCACCAGTTCTTCCGCGGAGGTTTGGCGCGCGGCGCAGCTCTCCGTCGCTGTAGGCCCGCCCGCTGTACGTCCATCGAATGCGGAACTGCCCTGTTCTTGCATGCTCAAGAAAACCAGTTTGGTGTGCGGGGATTCGCGCGACAGCAGCATCTCAACTTCAGCTACAGCCAGTCCGAACGTGCCGGTGTCGGCGATTACGACGTCTGGCCGGAATTCATAAACCTTACGCAGGCACTCGGCAGCGTTCCCAGCTTCGCTGACCACTTCGATATCGGGCTCGTCATCGAACAACCGTCGCAGGCCCTGGCGCAGGAGAACATGGTCGTGCGCGAGCACGCACCGAATGGTTCGGCCCGGGAAAACGATTTCTTTTGGATCCGTGCGGGGGGGCACAGTTCCTCCTGTATGGCCAGAAATTTGTGAAGTGACGCGGAACACCAAAAAAGCCGGACTACGAAAGACAAACGACTGCATCGTTACTGTGGCAATCACTATTGTAGCAATCATTCAACCGGTATGCATGCGAAAATCTGTGGGCCGCGAGTTTTTTCGCGAACGCGCGCGTGCAAGAATCTTTCTCCATCGGGCGACTCCGATGCGCCGCATATCAGGTAGAATCGAGCACTTATGCTGCGCTACTTCACGGCCGGGGAATCTCACGGCGAAGCTCTGGTCGCTTTCCTTTCAGGCTTGCCCGCGGGGCTCAAAGTGGACCAGACGTTTCTCGACCGCGAACTCTGGCGCCGACAACAGGGATACGGGCGCGGCGGCCGCATGAAGATCGAGCGGGACACTGCACACATTCTCTCCGGTGTGCACCATGGCATTACGATTGGCTCGCCGATTTCGGTTCAGCTGGAAAACCGGGACTGGAAAAACTGGCAGGAGTCTCTGCCCGTGGGCGAAGGCGATCCGGCACGACACAAACGCGTTGGCTCTCCGCGGCCCGGACACGCCGACCTGGCGGGGGCGCTGAAATACAATTTTCCCGAGGCGCGCTATGTGCTGGAGCGCGCCTCTGCTCGCGAATCGGCGGCGCGCGTCGCTATTGGCGCTCTGGCCAAAACTTTTCTTCGCGAACTTGGCATCGATATTCTTAGTCACGTGGTTGCGGTTGGCAACGTGGCCATGCAGCAAGAAGTTTCCTGGGAACAGATTCAGGCTCTTTACCAGCAGGATGAAATCTTGCTGAATTGTCCTGACACCGAAGTTCAGCAGCGAATGAAGGACGAAGTTGACAAGATTTACAAAACTGGTGATTCGCTGGGAGGCGTCTTTGAGGTGGTTGCTCGCGGAGTTCCGCCCGGCCTCGGAACTTATGCCCAGTGGGACGAGCGCCTGGATGGTTTGCTTGCCGGCGCCATCATGTCGTTGCAGGCGGTAAAAGCCGTTGAGATCGGCTCCGGCATTGCTGCTGCTGCTTCTCCGGGCTCCGCGGTACATGATGAGATCGGCTATGGCGAGGCGGCGAAGTTTACTGGCTTCACTCGCGCTCGAAATAACGCCGGCGGAATTGAAGGCGGGATTTCGAATGGAGAAGAAATTCGAGTGCGGGGCTACCTGAAACCGATTTCCACTTTGCGCCGCCCGCTGAAATCGGTCGATTTCTCTACGCGCGAACCGGTGAGCGCCGCGTACGAGCGCTCCGATGTGTGCGTGGTTCCGGCCGCGGGTGTAGCTGCCGAGGCCATGGTTGCGCTTACTCTGGCGCGCTGCGCGCTCGACAAATTTGGCGGCGACTCCATGGGGGAGACGTTGCGCAACTTCCAGGGCTATTGTTTGCAGTTGAAAAACTACTGACGATCTAAATTAAGATGATCTATCCCATTGTTAAGTTTGGAAATCCTGTTCTCGAGAAGCCAGCGGAGAAAGTCACTGTCTTCGACGAAGAATTGAAGAAACTGATCGATGACATGTTCGAGTCGATGTATGCTGCTCGCGGCGTCGGCTTGGCAGCGCCGCAGATCGGCGTCTCGTGCTGTATCGCCGTCGTTGACGTAACCTTCAAGGAAGATCCGAATGCCCAGCTCGTCCTCATCAACCCGGAGATTATTCACAAACAAGGGCGGCACTCGCAGAGCGAAGGCTGCTTGAGCATTCCTGACTTCCGCGAGAATGTGAGCCGTGCCAAGGAAGTTACCATCCGCGCGCAGGACGTTACCGGGCAGGTTTTCGAGAAGACCGGCGATGATTTGCTGGCCCGCGCTTTTCAGCATGAGACCGACCACCTGAACGGCAAACTCTACATCAGCCACATCAGCGCGCTAAAACGCGACCTGATCAAGCGCAAAATTCGCAAGCTGGTGAAAGCGGGAGAGTGGCAATAAGAATTTGTAATTGAGTAATCGAGTAATTTGCGGCGATGGTGATCACGGCTACGGTTTAAATTACGCAATTGCCGAATTACTCAATAACGAAATTACCCGATGTCTTCCCCTCTTAATCTCGTTTTCTGCGGCACGCCTCGCTTTGCCGTGCCGACGCTCAGCAAGGTAGTTGAGGCCGGGTTTCACGTTCATCTCGTGGTGACGCAGCCGGATCGTCCCAAGGGACGCGGTCTCGAACTGGTTTCTTCTCCGGTCAAGGAACGCGCTTTGCAGCTGGGATTGCCGGTTACGCAACCTGAGAGCATCAAGCGCAACGAAGAATTTCAGTCGCAACTGCGCGGGATTAATCCTGATGCGATCGTCGTGGTCGGTTACGGCCGCATCATTCCGCAATGGATGCTTGATCTGCCGCCGCTTGGGAACATCAACCTGCACGCTTCGCTGTTGCCGAAGTATCGCGGCGCGGCGCCGATTCAGTGGGCGATTGCGCGGGGCGCGACCGTAACCGGAGTTACTACTATGAGGATTGACGCGGGCCTCGACACGGGCGACATTCTGCTGCAAGAGGAAGTTCCCATCGCGCCTGACGACACAGCGGAGACGCTGGCGCCTAAGCTGGCGGAAGTGGGAGCCGAGCTTACAGTAGCTACTTTGCGTGGATTGCAGGCTCGGGGTGTTCATCCGCGCCAGCAAGATCATGCCCAGGCCACGCTCGCGCCGATTCTCAGAAAAGAAGATGGTCTCATCGATTTTTCTCGTACGGCTACTGAAATCCTGAATCGCATGCGCGGCTTCCAGCCGTGGCCCGGCGCCTATGCAAAGTTTCGCGGCAAAAATCTGCAGGTGTGGAAGGCTGAGCCCGCAAAGGGCACACTGCCGTCGGCTGAACTAAGAGTGGAAGGCGATCATCTTTTAGCGGGCTGCGGCGAGAACACGGCAATCGAATTACTCGAATTGCAACTCGAAGGCAAGAAGCGCACCTCCGCCGCCGATTTTCTTCGCGGCTATCGTCCTCGGCTAGGTGAGAAGCTGGGCGCGTAAGCTTACGAGAATTTCTTCTTCGCGCAAGCTGGGCGTTTTTCCGTCATACTGGCGACAGTGAAATCAAAGCCTCGACATTCACAATCTGCGGTTTCTCCTGCCCGCGCTGCCGCGTTCGACATTCTGCTGCGCGTCGAGCTCGAGTCTTCGTATGCATCAGAACTCCTGCATTCACGGACGTATGAGCGCCTTACCATCGTCGATCACGCGCTGGCGACAGAGTTGGTGATGGGCGTGCTGCGCTGGCGATCCGCGATCGATTTGCACATCGCGAAGGACTCAGCACAACCGCTTTCCAAGCTCGATCTCGAAATTCTCACTGCGCTCCGCCTTGCGGTCTATCAACTCGGTTGGCTCAGCCGAATTCCGGCGCGCGCTGCGATTAACGAAAGTGTTGAGCTCGTCAAACGCGCTCGCAAGCGTTCGGCGGCTCCGTTCGTCAATGCTGTCTTGCGCAAACTTGTAGCCGGAGTTTCGCCGAGCGGTGAGGCTGCTCCGCCCGCGGCTAGTGGCAACTCTGCCGATACTCTCGCCGCCAGCAGCGCCCATCCGCAATGGCTGGTTGAACGCTGGATACGGGCTTACGGGTTCGATTTCGCGCTGCGAATTTGCCGGTATGATCAATCGGTCCCCGTCACCGCGATCCGTCTCCGGCAACCGGACGCGGCCGAGCGATTACGTGCTGAAGGAATAGAACTGGCTCCCGGAGCCTTTCTTGCATCTGCGCGGCGAGTGCAGAGCGGAGACGTCGCCGGAACCAAGGCTTTCCGCGAAGGCCTCTGTGCGATTCAGGACGAAGCTTCGCAGCTTGTAGCGGCTCTGGTTGGACATGGATCGCAGGTCCTTGATTGCTGTGCGGCACCTGGAGGAAAAACCGCGGCTGTCGCCGATCGCAATCCTGACTCGGAGATGGTTGCAGTTGAGCTTCATCCGCACCGCGCACGTTTGCTGCAGAAGCTGCTAAGCGCGCCGAGCCCAGCAGGTGGTTCTGGACGCGGCATTATCAGCATCGTCGCCGGCGATGCGCGGGATTTGCCCTTTGCGCGAAAGTTCGATCGCGTTCTCGCTGATGTGCCCTGCTCTGGTACGGGCACGCTCTCTCGTAATCCTGAGATTAAATGGCGTCTTACGCCTGAAGATCTCGGTGATTTGCAGGCGCGTCAACTTGCGATCATGCAATCGGCAATGGCTCAGGTGGTTGCCGGAGGTCGTGTGATCTATTCCACCTGTTCGTTGGAGCAGGAAGAAAATGAAGATGTCGTTGAGCGCGCACTTGCCGGGGATTTATCTTTCCGGATTGTCGACTGCGGCACAGAATTAGAGCGACTTCGGCAGAATGGCGATTTGATCTTCCCAGACTCTTCTTCGCTTACTCGCGGTCCTTACCTGCGGACACTGCCTGGGGTTCATCCTTGCGATGGTTTTTTTGCGGCGATACTCGAGAAGATATAGTCCGTGATGGTGCAGGCCAGAACCAGGATCCTTCGCTTCGCTCGGGATGACAGAGCTTTTGCTTGAGATGACAGTGTGGTTGATCTCGACAACATGGGCTGATCTTACTTCACTTCGAAGTTCACGACCGCTCCGGCAAAAACTTTTTGTCCCGCAGGCGGTGTTTGCACCACGATGATGCTGGCCGGTGTTGGCTGTGGCGGGGCAGAGAGGTTCGGAGGCGCGACGCTCGGCGGCGGCGTGTTCGTCACCAGAGCAATGCTCACGTTCCCCAGTTTGAAGCCCGCATCCTGCAGTGTGCGGCTTGCGGTACCCAGCGGTTGCCCTATAAAACTCGGCATCACGTAGGCGGGCGGATCGGCCGCTACTGTAACCAGCAGGCTGGTCCTGGGCGCCGACACCTGGCTTGCGTTAGGAGGCGGACTCTGCGCTAGCACCTGGTCGGCTGGCATTCCGGGTATCTGTATTTCCGTAGTGGAAGCCATATCCAATCCGCGGCGCCGGATGTTCCACTCCGCCGCACGTTCGCTTTCGTTGGTCACATTTGGAATCACGACGCGCTGCGGCCCCAGACTCTGCGCTACGCGAAGTTGCCAGCCTCGCCGCACCTTCGTTCCCGGTAGCGGCAACTGCGTCATGATCCGTCCTTCAGGAATGCGCGGGCTGTAATATTGACGCTCGATGTTGATCTGTAGTCCGAGCCCGGCGACGGAACGTTCCGCCTCCGCGGGACTGAGTCCGACGATCGCGGGCACCTGGACCTCTTGTCCGTGAATTGCGAATCGCATCGCCGTAAGCGCCGACACCAAAGCCACAACCACCAGCACTAACGCCAGCATCGCAAAACGAAAGAGAGGCTTCATAGTCGGTAGAACTCTTACTCACTAAACCAGCTCACCACGCCGGGCGCTCAGTGCACTTCATCCGCGCCGGGCGAAGTGTCGGGCGTATCAACTTTCTGCGCGACAGGCGCGTGTAAGTCTGCTGTTTGGAATTGCCCCGGATCTTTTCCCGCCATGGCGGTACTCATGAAGTTCATCCAGATCGGAAGCGCGGCATGAGCTCCTGTTTCTTTGGCTCCCAAAGTTTTCTTTTCGTCGAATCCGATCCACACACCGCAGGTCATCGTCGGCGAGAAGCCGACGAACCATGCGTCGGTGAAATCATTAGTGGTGCCCGTTTTGCCACCTGTCGGAAAGGGCAGCTTTGCGGCAGCTATTCCGGTCCCGTGCAGCACGACCTCGTGCAGCATGGCAGTCATGATTCGCGCCGTGCGTGCGCTGACTACATCCTTCACCTCGGGATAATCTTCCTCCAGCACACGTCCTTCGTAGTCGGTCACCTTGGTGATGTAGCGAGGAGTGACGCGTACACCGTCATTTGGAAACACGCTGTATGCCGAAGTTTGCTCCATCAGAGTGATCTCCGCCGAGCCTAGCGCGACCGGCAGATAGGGTGGCAATTTTGCGGTGATGCCGAAGCGCTCCGCATAATCGATCACGGTCTTGATGCCAACTTTGCTGGCGAGCTTGAGCGCCGGAATATTTCGCGACTGTGCCAGGGCGCGGCGCAGCGTGATAATTCCTTCATACTTTTCATCATAGTTATGCGGTGAGTAAGGTCCTGAGCCGCTCTCGAAGGTGACCGGTTCATCCAGAATCGTATCGTCCGGGCTCCCGCCGCGGTCGATCACCGCAGTATAAACATAGGGCTTGAACGACGATCCCACTTGCCGCAACGATTGAGTTGCGCGATCGAACTTCGATTCGCTGAAGTCGCGGCCGCCAACCATTGCCTTGATTCCACCCGTCGCATTGTCAATCGCTACCAACGATCCCTGCGCGCCGGAATCCTGCTCGAGGCTCACTCGCGCTGCTCCGTTGGGACTGAGCGATAGAATTTTTACGTAGCAGATGTCTCCCGGCTGCAGCAAATTCTGAATCTTGCCTTGCGTCCAGGCCACATCTGCCTGCCCTAAAGCCGCAGCGTAGCGTCCAAATTTCACAGTCGCAATCCCGACCCCCGATGAGGTCACGAGCGAATGGATGTATCCGTTGACTTCCGGTTCGTCCTCCCAGTCAGGATGCTCGTACTTGTCGAGCGCGTTTCCTTCCGCGACCACGTTTTCCAGATTTCCCTTCCATCCATGGCGGCGTTCGTACGCTGCCAGACCATCCAGCACCGCATGGTTTGCGGCCCTCTGCAGATCGACGTCAAGCGATGTGTAGACCTTTAACCCACCCTCATGCACCTGGTCGGCTCCGTACTTGTTTTCCAGATAGCGTCGTATTTCTTCGACGAAATATGGCGCCAGCGAGTTGGGATCGTTCTGCAGGTGCAAAACCAACGGCACCGCGCGTGCATCAGCCGCCTGCGCTGCCGTAATCTTGCCGTCTTCGAGCATGGCATTGATCACCAGATTGCGGCGCTTCAAAGCACGGTCAGGATGGTTGATCGGCGAATAGACTCCCGGGCCCTTGGGCAGTCCGGCCAGCAGCGCGGCTTCTGGTAGCGTAAGCTTTCGCGCCGGCTTGCCGAAATAAAACTCCGACGCAGCCTCGAAGCCGTAAACTCCGTGTCCGAGGAAAATCTGGTTGGCGTATAGCGTGAAGATTTGTGGTTTGGTGAAGCGGCGCTCGATCTGGACAGCGAGCATCGCCTCCTGTACTTTGCGATGGAACGAGCGGTCGGGCGATAGAAATAGATTCCGCGCCAGTTGCATGGTCAGCGTCGACGCTCCCTGCACCTTGCCACCGGACTCGATGTCCCGGTAGGCCGCTCCCATGATGCGAAAGAAATTGATCCCCGAATGCCGGTAGAAATCTTTGTCTTCGATGGAGATCAGCGCGTCTTTTAGTACCGGGGCAAAATCGTCGTAACCGGCGACAACTCGGCGCTGTAGCGCAAACGAGCCGATCACGCGCCCATGGTCGTCATACAACTCCGTAATCGAACTGGGTCGATACGCTTCCAGCGCCTCGACCTGGGGCAAATCCGTGGTGTAGACCAGCAGAAGCCCGGCCGTCGCTCCCACCAGGGCGGAAACCAACACCAGCAGGCCAAATAACACGCGGCCCACCAGCTTCTGCCCACCGATTTCGACTGGCGGAAGGTCTTCGTAGAGCGACTTCATGGCGAGATGCGTTCAGAATAGCAGGGCGCCAAGAGACCCGGTAGAAGTAATCACGGCTCCGGCACAAACAAAATCGCGCGCCTTACGGCGCGCGATTGAATTCATGCAATATAAGACGTCAGCTACATGGATGTTTAGCTCGTCCGGCTCTTCAGAACCTCGACGGCCTTGTGCAGTTGATCGTCTTCGGTGCTTTTCGGCTTAGCTTCGGGTTCAGCGGCAGTCGGCTCCGCCCCGTCGTCATCGTCGGAGATTATGTTGTCCGCTTCGTCAGCCACCAACACGTTCGGAGTTACCGCGGTTTCCTGAATCGCTTTCCCGCTGGGCGAATAGTATTTCGCCACCGAGAGAATTAACGCTCCGCCGTCCGGGAGATCGATCGTCTTCTGCACCGATCCGTCGCCGAAGGTCTTGTCGCCTACTACGTCGCCGCGGGCATTCTCCAGAAGCGCGGCGGCTACAATCTCAGCCGCCCCGGCTGTCCCTTTGTTCACCAGCACGGCGACTGGGAGCGTAGTCACAGCCTTCGCCGGATCGGCATTGAAGGCTTCCCGTGGGAACTTCTGGCCTTGCAGATAGGTGATCGTGCCGTGGTTCAGGAAAAGATTGGCCGTTGCCACGCCTTCGCTCTCTTCTCCATCCGACGTGTTCCGCAAATCCAGGACCAGTTTCTTCGCTCCGGATTTCTCAAGAGACTTGATCTTCGCGGCGATCTCTTGCGCTTTGCCCTTGGTCAGGGCGTCGACTTTCACGTAGCCGATGCCGTCTTCCAGCATCTTGTCGGTAACCGGAGGAATGGTCACGATATCGCGGGTGATCGACATTTTTTCCGGTTCCGCCTTGCGTGCGCGTACCACCGAAACATTGACGGTCGAGCCTGGCGTTCCGGATAATGCCTCGCGGATTTCTGGCAGCGACATATCCCGCGTGCTCTGGCCTTCAATGGATTCGAAGATATCCGTATCTTCGATTCCGGCCTTTTCCGCGGGCGAACCCGGCAGCACTGAAACCACGTCCGCATAGCCGAAGCGCTTCGAGACCGTTGCTCCGATCTCGCCTTTGGCTTCGGACTTGTGCGCCTTGAAGGCCTTGTAGGCGGTTGGCGTCAGGTAGCTAGAGTTTGCATCCAGCGACTCCACCAAGCCGTGCAGCGCGCCGTCGGTAACCTTCGGAATGTTCGGATCTTCGACGTACTCGCTTTGCACGCGCGACAATACTTCGCTATAGACTTGCATTTGCCGGTAGGAGCCGTCATTCGAGGAGGCATGCACGCCCCCAAGCGAACCAATAACGACGAACAGCAACAGGGCAAAGGACGATACAAGAATCGCAGCTTTAATTTTCATGGACATCAGATTCTTCGTTTCCGGAAAGGAGTCGCTTTCTGAGGAACTCTCCTCATTATATCTTGTAGATGCCGCTTTTTGTCTGCCGGCTGCACGGGTTTAGAACCCCGGCGGTAACGTACTGAAATTCGGGCTGTTACCGGCTATTCCATAAGAGTTAAGACGATCCAGATTCAGGTTTGTCACCAGCCTGCTACGCTGGTGGCTTAAAGTTCAGTGTGATCGTGCTTTGCACCAATACGGCCCGGCCGTTCATGGAATAGGGCTTGAAGTGCCATTGCTTGACTGCGTCGATAGCGGACTTGGCAAATACCAGCGACCCTTGCAGGAACTTTGCGTCTTGAACCGCGCCATCGCGTCCGATCAACACCTGCAGAACCACGCTGCCCTTCTGTCCGCTGGCTTTTGCGGTATCCGGATATACGGGATCGACCGATTGCGCCAATAACTCCCATGTTATGGATTCAGGCAGCTTTACTGGTTCGATGGATGACATCGCTGCTTCGGGCGGTTTAGTACCGCTGGCATCCGGGGTCGTGGAAGCGATCTGAGACTTCAGGCTCGATGGAATGCCTACGCTGCTAGGCGTCGAAACTACATGCTGCGGCGTGGGAACCTGCACCGTTTGCGCAATCGGATGTGGCGGTTGCTGAGGTGCGTCTTGCGGCAAAGGCGCACTCGGCTGCGCTGGAGCAGGTTGTACCTGCGGGAGCGTAGCGACCTGAGCAGGCGACGCATTAGCTGCATTTCCTGGTACGTTCGCCGCATTGGTCGGGACCGCATCCTTGACCTGAACATCCCCAGCTTGCGGCTGTCCGGGTTGGTTCGTTGTGGATTGGTTCGGTCCAGCCGGGTTGGTTCCAGCTTGGCTCGCTCCTGCCTGGTTTTGATCTGTGGAGTTGTTTTCGGTTGTGGCCGGTTGCGCTTGCGTGGCGTCAGATGCCGCACCCTTGGCCGGTTTCGCCGTCGGGTCGATTACCGGAAGCACTTGAATCTGCGAAGGGTCGGTTGTCGCGTCGGGAATATTGCCCGGCGCTGGAAGTTTGTATTCGTCACCGGACTGGCCAAAGCTATCGTGCAGGGGCTCGGGCTGCGGCAGCGGAGCGGGCGGCGGATTTAACCAATTTCTTCCGGCGTGCAGGCCGTTGCGATAAATCACTTGCAAGCTTTGTCTGGTTCGCGGCATCGCTCCCAGCACTGCGCACACGATCGCCGCTGCAGCTAACAGAATGAGCCTGCCGCGGTTTGAACTTGGCGTTGGTGCTGGCTTTGGATCCTCTTTCGCGTCCCCTTCCATGTAGGAGAAGAGCGCGGCTTCGGCTTCCGAATGCGGCTCGTTCTTTGCGAGCTGTTTGCTTGCTTCCGCGGGTGGGTTCGGTGCCGGAATACCAAAGGAAGGCGTCTCTCCGTAGGCGAGCAATTCATTCCCAGGCGGAGCATCCTCCACTGGAGGTGGCGCATTTTTCGTCAGCCTGGCTTGCAGCGATGCCCAGCCGGTGAGCGCCTCCTGCGGTTTTGCTGGTTCTGCTGGTTCCGGCGGCGCTTCTTGCACCGCGGCGGCCATGGGCTCAAGCTCCGTCAACGCGTCAACCTCGGAAGCAGCGGCGTGGTCGAGGGATTTCTGAACATCGGATTCGGTGTCGAATTGAGTGCCGGGTGCGGAGTTTGACGATTGCAGGAATTCTCCTGCGCGGAAAGTTTTCTCTGGCGACTGGGTTGTTGAGATATGCGGTGTCGAGACTGATGCAGAGCCTGCGCCAGTTGAGGCCGCGGCAGCCATGGCAACCGGCTCTGCGACGGCAGGTTGGGCAACCGGCAATGCTGGTGGCGCTGCTGAAGGGAGCATCTTTGAGCGCAGTAGTTCACATGCTGTGCTCATGGTGTCCCGTACTTGCTCCGGACGAATCGGTCTGACCAGAACTGAATTGGCTCCGGCTTGCAATGCCTCGGGCAGGCGGGCATCGTCGCTTACGATGGCTAGAGTCAGGGGGCGCTGCGCAGCTTTCAAATCGCGCGCGGTCTTCAGCAGAAACGCCGCTTCCGGCTGGTCTTCCCAGTCGGTGATCACGATCTGAAACAGCTGGGTCGTAACCCTCTCTACCGCGTCCACCGCGTTTCGGCAGTACTCTCCCTCGATCCCGAGGTCGGTGAGGACCTGCCAGATGGGTTGGACCATCTCCTCATTCGACGAGAATAAGAGGCAGCGCAAGGGCATACTACTCCAGACTAGGCAGGTGCAGTAACCGCGGCAAGTTACCGAGGTGGAGTGCTGTTCCACATACGAATTAGGTGGGATACACGATAGTACATGTCCATCCGGAGCGCTTCGTCGGCATTGGCAAATTGGGAGTGACTCTTGCGGTGTGGAGAATTGGCTCGGCGGGTGCGCTAAAATGCTGGGTCGTTCATCGTCGGGGCACAATGTGGTGGGCATGATGTGCTTCGCCGTACGAGTTCATCGGCGACTCCTGACTCAGTACAAGAAAGTTTCCACCATAAGGCAAACATGGCGCCGCAAGAACATAACTACTGGCTAACGACGGTAGACTTTCCGAAGGTAGAAGTCCGCCCGCTACCGGATCGCGTGGACGTCGCTGTGATTGGAGCGGGATTCACCGGGCTATCGGCGGCGCGAACGTTGGCGAAACGCGGTGCGAAGGTAGCTGTGCTCGAATCGGAAACCATTGGCTGGGGAGCGAGTTCGCGCAATGGCGGCATGGTGCTGACCGGCATGAAGCTGGGGGTGAACCAGCTCATTTCCATGTATGGCCGCGAACTCACCAAGCGCATGTATGCGGCTTCGCTTGCAACCATCGATTGCGTGGAGCAGATTGTTCGCGAAGAAGCTATCGATTGCGACTTCTCGCGTTGCGGCCATCTTGAAGTGGCTTGCAAACAAAAGCATTTCGACGATTACGCGTGCCAGGCGGAGGTGATCGCACGCGAGTTCAATCATCAGTTGCGCGTCGTCCAGGGAAATGAGTTGAGCGCCGAAATCGGCTCGAGCATTTATTTCGGAGGCATGGTGGATGAAGTGAGCGCGGGTGTGAATCCTGCGCGTTATGTTGCCGGGCTGGGCGGTGCTGCAATCAAGGCTGGCGCGGAAATCTTTGAGCACACCCGGGTCGAAGGCTTGCAGCGCGAATCGAGCCAGGGTGAATCGGGATGGAAGATCGCTACCTCACGCGGAGCGCTTTGGGCGCGTGATATCTTCGTCGCGACTAGCGGCTATACCGGCAAAGCGACTCCCGCGCTGCAGAAGAAAATCATTCCGATCGGGTCGTTCATTATTACAACCCAAATCCTTCCTGCAGCTCTGGCCCACGAACTCAGCCCGCGCAACCGCATGATCTACGACTCGAAAAATTATCTTTACTATTACCGCCTTACGCCCGATCGGCGAATGTTGTTCGGAGGGCGCGCCGCGTTTTTTCCCGAGAACGATGAGACCATTCGCCGCAGCGCCGAAATCCTGCGCCGCGGCATGATCGACGTCTATCCCCAACTGCGCGATGCCAAAATCGAATACGTTTGGGGTGGGACGCTCGATTTCGCTTTCGACATCATGCCCCACGCGGGGCAGATCGATGGCATGTACTACTCCGTTGGCTACGCGGGACATGGCGTTGCCATGGCTACGTATCAAGGGCAGAAGATGGCGGAGTTGATCGCAGGGGATAAGCCGGAGAATCCATTTGTCGGCATTCCGTTTCCCGGCGCGCCGCTGGGTTTGTATAACGGCAGGCCGTGGTTTCTGCCGTTCGCGGGGGTTTGGTACAAATTTCTGGATTGGGTGAGCTGACTTGATCTTATGAGTTGGATTCGCAAAAGTCCTTTTGCTGATGGCCATGACCCGACCGCGCACATGCTGGCGCTGATCGCCGCCGAGGCAGAGAGAGACGGAACTCCCCTAAACCAAGCTGAGAAGCAGATGCTTCTCAGCCACTGGGATCACACGACTATCATCCCGGAGGAGTTTCGAACTAGAGCAAAGAGACTCATTGAGTAAACGTTCGACCATGAGACTGATCCCGATAACCCTCTTAATCTCGGCAACTCCGTCGAATGGGCGGGGGATGGGAGCTATCCGACAATCGTGGCGTTGACAGAAGAGGTCATGGTTGAAAGGAGCGAGAGGTTCCCGCGACTAAGAGGACGACGGAAGATAATCGACCGCCTCCACCTTATCGGGTGTGGAGTTGTCTTAGTAATTCTCATGATGTTGGTTGTCGTACTTTTCAGTTGGCTATTCGGAAGTAAATGATGAGCGACTATCCGGTAGATTGGAACGGATTCCGAATCGTTAGGCGATGATCGATCACCTGACCGTCCTGCAAGTCCTCCGAGTAGAGCGTAGAGCAGTTCGCTCCCAGAGCAGAGGCGGCGATCATCGCGTCGTAGATGCCGAACCCGTACTGCTGCGCGATCTTTAATGCCACTTCATGCGTATCCAGCGTGATTGGAACTGGTGAAGGGAATAAGATTCGAACTGCATCGAGCGCTTCGATCACTTGCTCCCAAGGCATGCGCATCTTACGCCGTGTGACCGCGACGAATTCGTTCAGAACTTGAACGCTGATTACTCCGCCTTGCGCTACTAACTGCTGAGCCCTCCTCCTGCGGGAATCTCCACTGACCATCGCGTAGATCAGAACGTTGGAGTCGAAGAACGCCTTAGCGCTCATCGCTCCCTCGCTCGTGCGCTTCTTCTCGGTCGAAGACGAATCCGGGGGGCAAAGGACGGCTTAACCTGCGCAGAGTCTCCAAGGCGCGTTGCCGGCTCTTATCGCGGCTGACTTTCAACTCACGGCGACCGGCGACTCGAATCTCGATATCATCGCCTTCTTTCAGTTTAAGCGCCTCGACGACGGCGGCAGGTAAGCGAATCGCCAGGCTGTTTCCCCACTTCGAAACCTGCATAGAGCTCTCCTTGGATATACATGTTAAATTGTATATCTAACGAGACTTCAACGCAATAACTCCATACACCGCTGGGCCCAATATCATCGCAATCGCGCCGCCGATCACGGCGAAGCGGTCGCTGCCCAAGAGTGCAACCAACGCCATGACCACCGGCGCGGCTACTACGTAGAACAATCCTGTGCGCCCTCCGGGGATCAGGAATGTCCTTGGCATCTCTGGGCGGGTGCGGCGCAGCTTCCAGGCTGACAACACCGTTAGCACAGTCGTGGCCGAACGCAGCCAGATGTAGACGGAGATAAGTTGACCCAGGCTCTGCCAAGCGAGCAATGCATAAATAATTGCTGACGTGACAATGGCGAGCCACGGTGTGCCGTATCGCGGATGCTTGCGCGTGAGTGCGGCGGGGAGGTATCCGTCTTCGGCCATGGCAAAGGGCATGCGCGTGGTGGTGAGGACGGTGCTGTTGAGCAGGGCGATGTTGCCGACCATCGCTGCCAGCGTCATCCAGGTGCCGAGCCAAGGGTAGCCAAATAAAGATCCGCCGATCGTTTTTGCCGCGTCCGAGAAATAGCCTGTGTGCCACTGTTCCCAATGACCGGCTGATGCCAGTCCGGCGAGCGTAGGCAGAAAATAGGCCGCAATCGATAGCGGTACCACCAAGGCCAGCGCCCGCGGGTAGGCGCGTTGCGGATTTTCAACTTCCTCGGCTACGGTTGAAAGCTGTTCGTATCCTGAATACAACCACAAGCCCAGAGCCAGTCCCACGCCGAAGATTTTGAACGTTGGCTGGTGCGGCGGAATCAAGGGGACGAATGGATTGTGATGCCAGTGCATGAAGGCGATGACGATCATCGTTATCACCGGAATGAAGATGAAGATCTCGAGTGCGGTTGCGACCTTTCCGACCATTTGAATGCCGCGGACGTTGATCCAGGTAATCACCGCGATCAGTGCGACTGAGACCAGATAGTGTTTCCATCCAGTGATTCCGGGAAAGTAGTAGACGAGGTAATCGGTGAAGAGAACGGCGTAAGCGCCGCCCAACAGAAACGAAGCGGACCAGTTCCACCATCCGGCGAGGAATCCCCAGAAGTCGCCGAAGGCGGCGCGGGTCCAGCGGTAGAAGCCGCCTTCGACGGGCATGGCCGTGGTGAGTTCGGCCGACACTAGCGAAACTGGGATGCACCAGAAAAATGGCAGCACCAGCAGGTAGATCAGCGTCATTCCCGGGCCGGAGGTCGTGACCATGTCTTCGAGGCCGAATGGGCCGCCGGTGGTGTAGGAAAACATTACGAAGACGAGGTAGAAGAGGCTGGCTTTCTGGAGCGTCGTGGATTTAGGTTGAGTCGTCAAGAAAAGATTGATGATTGTTGATTTCTGATTGTCGATGGAAGACCACGAAGTTCAAGGTTTTCAATCAGCAATCAACAATCAGAAATGAACAATCCCTATGCAGCCAACGTCCCGCTCATCGCACCTTCGAGTTCAAGCAGTTTGCGCTTCAGATCCAGGCCGCCGCCGTAGCCGCAGAGCGTGCCGTCGGAGGCGATTACGCGATGGCAAGGGACTACGATTGCGACGGGGTTGCGGTTGTTGGCCATGCCTGCGGCGCGAAAGGCTTGCGGCCTGCCCACGGCGCGGGCAATGTCGGCATAGCTACGCGTCTCGCCGTAGGGAATTGCGAGTAGGGCTTGCCAGCAGGCTCGCTGGAAATCGGTGCCGCGGAGGTCGAGCGGGAAGGTGAATTCGTGGCGCTTGCCGGCAAAATACTCTTCCAGTTCGGTCACGTAAGGCTGCATCGGATGCGGCGAATCTTCGAAGGTGAAGTCCTTCCGCTCTTTTTCTTTGCGAAGATCGCGCGGGTTGAGACGAATCGACTGCTGGCCGGGCAGGCGGGCGTCGAATTCCAGAGCTACTAGTCCTTTGGTCGAAGCGGCTAGAAAGAGTGGGCCGATTGCCGAGTGCATGGTTGTGCAGGTTAGGATTTCCATGGCTGATTCTTCCCGGACATCATAGTAGACGATTCGGTGCTGCCTACTAAAACCTTTAACACAGTGGGCACCGGGTTACACAGAGGAAACAAGGGAGCGCGTCGCAAGCCGCTGGCAGTTGACAGAAAGTGGTTTTTGGCCCAAAGTGTGTGCGGCGTGCTTATGGGCATAACTCCATCCCCAATGAAGAAGGGGCTGTTTATCACTGTTGCAGTGGTGCTGGCACCGGTCCTGCTGGTGGGCGTGGCAGCGCTGGCTGCAGGGGACTGGCAGCAGGTGGGCGCGACCCCCGGTGGCGACGCGGTTTTGGTGAGTGCCGTCTCGGCCCCGAAGAATGGCCTGCGCAGCGCCTGGATTCGCGTGGAATATAAAGAACCTACCAAGTTGCCGCAGGGCGGTCCGTTTGTGGAGCTGAGGGCGCGGGTCCGGTTTAATTGCGCCAGCGCCGTGCCGAGCGTGGTGACGAACTCGGAGTGGTTATATTCCCGCGATCGCGGCGGAAAGCTCGTAGTGAGCAAGAAGACCCGGCACGACGATCAGTTTGGGCAGGCGTCGGAAGGGGATTTCGGCGGGATTGCTCGGGAGTTTGTTTGTAGCCAGAAGTAAGTATTTTCTGAACGCCGTCCCTAGGCGGCTGAAGCCGCCGTTATTTTTTATGAGGCTTTCCGCGGCGCTAAAGTGCCGCTCTTCCACAGCACTGAGTGCAGTATCTCCGATTTCCACAGAGCATGGCACCTCGGTAACCTCCCACGTACTTCCCCACAGGGCACTCCCGTCATATCCTGATAAACGAAACGCGGTTCGCGGCTCCCAGCTGCCAGTCGCTTCCCTTCAGTATGGATTCACTTCGTCTCTATTCATTGGTCGCTGCAGGCTGCGCGGTCACCGTGGGAACCTTTGCGCTGTTGCGGCGCAAGCCCAAGGGACCGGTGGAACTGGAACGTGAACGCCGCACCTTGCTCGACGGCATCGGACGCATCACGGATGGGACTGTGATCGATGTGCAGGAATTGCCGGTTAGCAGCGGACATCACGCAGCCGTGTTGCTGATCTACAAATATGACGTGGCGGGAGTGTCGTATGAGTGCTCGCAGGACGTCACCTATCTGCGGCAGTGGATTAACCTGCACTCCTGCCGGCTGGGCCTGCCAACTTCGGTGAAGTACGACCCACACAACCCGGGGAACTCGTTGGTGGTGTCGGAGAGTTGGATGGGGTTGAGACAGTAGATGAGTTTTGCGGATTCCGGGAAGAGGTTTAAAAGTTTCATGTTTCAAGGTTTCGAAACCCTGAAACTTTGGAATTGTGAGATTGCGTCAGCGATTGCCTGAGCCTCCTGCCTCTACTCCCAGTTCTTTCCAAACAGCAGGACATCCATTATATAAAATATCGGCTCCAGTTTTCTATGTTCGATGATTTCGATTATGCCGTTCACTGTGATTACTTCTTAGGATGGATAACCAGGAGGGAATCCAGGCGGAGGATGTTTCAGTTGGAGAGGCTCTGAGCCCTTCAGCCTGCCATATACCTTTGTCCGTACCTTCCCCTTCGTGTCTCCTAATATGAATGTCGCACTGCGACCCCATGGCTTAACGTAGTAGCTCATCTTAATTGAAACGTCGGTGCGTGTAAGTCCCGGTGGTAGGGTAACCCATTTCGGCACCCTCGACTCGCTCGCTAGTTCAAAGGTTGACTCAGGGAACCACTCGCACCCAATCTGCGAACCTGCAATAGTTAGCACAACAAACAAGAGCAGTAATTTATCGATCCGTCTAATTATTTTGAACATTTGCAATCCGTCGTGTTAGCAGAAGGTCCGGTAGTACAAACCCTATCTTAACCTTGAGACCTTCGTTTCAAATCTGATAGTCGTCCTGGAATAGATCCTGAGGAGAGATGTTTGGGGTTGAGGGCGCTTCGTCTGTGGTCAGGATGGGGCCTTCACCTAAGGCTTCGTGCGTGTGCTGCTGAAATTTCTCGCGCAGTTCGTGCAATTCCGTGGCCAGCTTGATGATGATGTCGGAGAGCGGGTCGCGGATGTCTTTGGGGTCGGTGATGACGACGCGCTTGCCGTCGCGCAGAACGATGTGTCCGGGGACACCGACAATTGTGGAATTAGCCGGCACATTGCGCAGCACGACGGAGCCTGCGCCCACGCGGCAGTTGTCTCCGATGGTGATGTTACCCAGTAGCTTAGCGCCGGAGCCGATCGATACATTGTTACCGATAGTGGGGTGGCGCTTGCCTTTTTCCTTCCCGGTTCCACCCAGCGTTACACCCTGATAGAGCGTAACGTCGTCGCCAACGATGGCGGTCTCGCCGATTACGGTGCCGATGCCGTGGTCGATGAAGAGGCGGCGTCCGATCTCTGCGCCGGGGTGAATTTCGATTCCGGTGAGCAGGCGCACGAGTTGCGAATTGAATCTTGCCAGGAAGCGCATGTGATGGCGCCACAGCCAGTGGCTGAGATGATGCGCCCACACGGCGTGCAGGCCCGGATACAAGATGAGAACTTCGGCGTAGGAGCGGGCGGCCGGGTCGGACTCGAAGACAGCGGCAACATCTTCGCGCACCGAGTGGAAGAAGCTGATCATGGGCAGTTCTCAGCTCTCAGCTCTCAGTTCTCAGCTAAACCTTGCGCTTGCGTGCCTTTGCTGAGAGCTGCGGACTGAAAACTTCTTTCCGTTTCTTCATGAACGTAGCTTAGGGAGGGGAAGAGTGCAAGGGGAATGGATGGATGCGACGATCCAATCCACGGCCTGAAGATCGACAAATGAATTGGTTCGGGTTTGCCTTAACTGAGAACTTCTAGCTTCCGGTATCAAAGCCGCCACTGTGGGCGACGGTGATACGCAGATATTTGTAGGGGTTGACCGGAGTGTCGTTGATGCGAACTTCGTAGTGAAGATGGGGGCCGGTGGAGCGTCCGCTGAGGCCGACGTAGCCAATAATATCGCCGCGATGGACGTGCTGGCCGGGAGTGACAGCGAAACCGGAAAGATGGCCGTAGCGGGTGGAGATGCCGTGGCCGTGATCCATCATGATGGCCTTACCGTATCCGCCGAGGAAATCGGCGAAGGTGACCACGCCATCGGCCGGGGCGATGATAGCTTGGCCGTAGGTGCTGCCAATATCCACACCACTGTGAAACGCGCCTTCTCCGTTGAATGGATCGATGCGCTCGCCGAAGCTTCCAGTTACCTGGCCTTCCACCGGCCATAGATTGGGAGCGGAATTGGCTCGGTACCAGTCAGCGGTAGTGGCATTGCGCGTCAGTCCAAGGCTGATGCCGACTGAGGCGGCGCCGGTAAGGGCGGAGGTACGCAGGGCGCTCAGTTGATCCAGCGAAGAAGTGACGTCAGCATCCTGAATTTGCTGTTGCGAGGCTGTAACCAGCGTGGGCTGCGATTTCAATCCATACAGGGCAGATACTTCACTGGCGATCGAACCCAGGGAAGCGACTTGTACATCGCGTTCTTTGGCGACTTCTTCCAGCCTGGAATAACGATCTTTGAGTTGCTCTTTTTCGGTACGCAGTTCATTGTAGTGGGAAACCTTGAGCAGCATGCGCGCATAGGAACTGGCAATGCCTGTGAGGCTCAGGAATCCGATGGCCGCGCCGACTACGAATACATAAAGATAATGGACGGGAATAGAGATCTTACGTAACTGGCCGTCGTCGCCGCGAGCCACGAAAAGTATGTAGAAACGCTTTCGCAAATGCCTTCCTTCTTGACGCGTGCAATGATCAGGACCGGAATTCCGGGCAAAGTTCTGATGCTCAGAAGGCCCGTGCGGTCAACCTGACCTTTTTCGGGTTACGTTTCCCATCTGGGAATGACGTAACGTGCCCTTTATCTACCTGAACCGGTAATCTACCTAAAACCGGGGAACTAAGCGGAAAAACATCTCGGCTGCAATTCCAACGAGACGTTGAACTTAGCTCGTCCAACTGCACTTCAGCAAGTAGGATTTGTGAATGACTGGTAAAAGGTAGCAAACTGGGTTCCCCCTGTCAACGACCCGGCAGACCGTTAGAAGTTACTTAAGGGGTGGTAATCGGCAGTATCCCATGGCGGAATTACCGGAGCGGATGGGCACCATACGGTATTGACTATAGGGTCTATTGCCGGTAACCGATACCGGGAAGCCTCGAGCCAGCATTGGCAGGAGGACGTCGCTTATAGTGGTTGCCGTGGTGAATTCCGAAAAAGCTCTGATTGCCCAGATTCGCCGCATGGCAAAAACGAAGACTGGGACCAACCGCGCTGTTCAGACGGGGATTGGGGATGATTGTGCCGTGTTGCGATTTCTGCCGCGGCGAGGCCAGCAAACCGACGCACTGGTTACGACCGACTTCTCACTGGAGGGTATTCATTTCCGGCGGGAGTGGCATCCGGCGGAATCGGTTGGGCACCGGTGTTTGGCGCGCGGTCTCAGTGATATTGCCGCCATGGGCGGAGAGCCGGTAGCAGCTTTTCTTTCTCTGGCGCTGCCGCAGGACTTTCAGCAGAGCTGGGTAGACCGCTTCGCTCGCGGCTTAATAAGTCTGGCGGAACGATATGGCGTGACCCTTGCTGGCGGTGACACGGCGGAATCGCCCAACGGAATTCTGGCGGATATTATTCTCGTAGGTAAAGTGCCCAGACGGAAGGCCGTGTTGCGTTCTGGGGCGCGGGCGGGTGACCGCATTTATGTAAGCGGAGAACTGGGTGGCTCGGCGGCTGCAGTCTGGGAGATGCAACAGGGCATGCGGAGGAAATCTACGCGGAAACTTAATCCACGGGAATATCCTCGGCATTTTTTTCCGGAGCCGCGAATCGAGTTGGGCCGCTTCCTGCGGGAAAGAGGCTTGATCTCGGCGATGATCGATACCAGTGATGGCCTTTCCACCGATCTAGCTCATATCTGCGAAGAGAGTGGCGTGGGTGCAGAACTGCAGGAGGAAAGCATCCCCCGGGCCAGCGTAGGCAAGCCCTCGCGGCAAGTTGACCTGCAATTTGCGCTGCATGGCGGGGAAGATTATGAACTGTTGTTTACGGCGCCTGCCTCCAGGCGGATTCCAACGCGGATTGCCGGAATCCCCGTCACGAATATTGGGCATATCACGCGCGGACGCAAGATTTTTCTGAGAAACCAGGACGGTGTAAGGAGCGAACTTCGCCCTCATGGGTGGGAACACTTCCGCAAGTAGAGGTTACTTTGGGTACCTGTCACCATCAGTGTCTATACCCTGGTGGGTAAAACGGTACTAGAGTAGGGATTATGTCGCTCTCCCAAGTTATCCGCCCCCGCGTTTTGCTGGTTCTGCTGGCGATTTCCGCCGCGTCTTTTGCGTTTGCTCACGATAAGAAGCAGCCGCCTCCGCCGCCCGCACCCGCCAAGTCTCCAGTGCCCGCCGTGACCGATGCCTACGTGCACAAGGAGTTTGGCGATAACTGTTCGCTACTAGGAGGGCCTCCGCAGTTTGTGGGCGATCTGGACGGCGATGGCGTGGATGATCTTATTGTGGTCGCCCGCTGCAAGAATCCGTTAGCCGACCAGGCTGAGTACGGTTTTCTGGTCGCCGATCCTTACAATAGCTTTCTGGGATTTGGCCAGGTCAAAGTCACTTCGACCTTCGCCTCGGATGAGCCGGAGCGCAAAGGGATCTCACTGCTGATCGTTCACGGAGTAGGCCCTCAGGCATGGCGTTCTGACAAACCGAAGCCGAAGTTTCTGCTGATCAATCTGCCTTTCAAAAACCTCACCGTAAAAAAGCTGGTCCTGAAAAAAAGGACCGTGCTGGGGATTTACATGGAAGAAAAGGGCGAAGGCGAGAGCACCTCCTCGGTCATCTTCTGGGATGGGAAGAAGTATCGCTACCAGATTCTGGGTTCGGATTTGGAGTAGGTTCCCGTGTGGGAGAGCCGCCCCAGGCTGTCCAGCGGGCGCAGTCTGCTGACGCATGCGAGGCGCCATGTTTAGGATTCTAAGAGTCGGATTTTTTCTGTTGTTTCTCTCCTCGCTCGTGACATGCAGCGGAAAGTCGTCCGGCCAGATACGTTCGCTCGCCTTATCTCCCGACGGAAAGGTCATTGCGGTTGATTTTGGCAAAGGCGATACTTCGTTTATCTATAAGGTGACTGTGGATACGGGCAAAGCAAGCCGATTGACAGACGCTAAGACCGGGCAGGAATCGTTCCCGTCGTTTTCCTCGGATGGAAAGAAAATCGCGTATTCTTACTCGCCCGGCAATGGAGCGTCAGCAAAAATTGTCATCGGGAACATTGACGGCTCAGAACTGCATCCGTGGCCGTCGGAGCCTGGTGATTTCTGGCCGATATTCTCACCTGACAATAAGACTATTGTATTCGCCCGCTCGGGATATTACGGTAGCTACTCACCGATCGCGCAGCCCTATCACCACGCATGGAATTATTTTGCGAGTGCCTTGGATGGCACGGACGCGCGTCAACTGACGAACGAAAGCTTCTACATGGCCACGCCGGCGTCTGTATCACCCGATGGGAAGAATATGGTGGTAGCAACCGAGGGGGTTGACACTCCCCAGCGGATTGCCGTTTATTCGCTCGAGCACCCAGAGAAACCATCGCTTTCACTGCGGCCTCATGTTCCTAGAGAACCCAGCATCGGCCAGGTATTCAACTGCCCCAACTACATGCCCAATGGAAAGAGTGTTCTCTTTATGGCGGCCAGCAATGGAAAACTACCATGGAGCGCATTCGACTACGACATTTATCGAGTGGATGCCGGAACCGGCGACGTGGAGAGGCTGACAAAGGGGAACGGCTTTGCCAGCGACCTCAAGGTTTCCGCTGACGGAAAGACTGCTGTTTTTCTGAAATGGCACTCGAGTTGGCGCGGGATACCAAACAAGAGCCAGCTTTACCTGCTCGATTTGCAGACTCACAGAGTCACGCAATTGAAGGTCAGCGGGTTGGATTGATCGAACCTCAACCGCCTTTGGGACTCGATGGGCGCAAATTCTTTCGCCTGGCGTATTTGCTCCGCAATCCCTCGCCGCCACTTTTGTACACTCCGTAAGTCCGTGAGTAGCTTTTCGATCTGATAACCTTCGCAATGCATCTGACCACGCACCCGCTATAATCCTTCCGCGATGAATTTTGAAGGAAAAATTGCAGAACTGAAAAAGCGCAATCGACTTGCCGAGGAAGGTGGAGGCGAGAAGCGGCGCGAACGCCAGCATAAGGAAGGCAAAATGTCCGCGCGGGAGCGCATTGAGTTCCTGCTCGACGATGGCACCTTCGAAGAAACCGACAAGCTCGTCACGCATCGATGTAACGACTTCGGCATGACCGAGCAGAAGTTCTACGGCGACGGCTTTATCACTGGTTACGGCCGCATCGAGGGGCGGCTGGTGTATGTCTTCGCGCAGGATTTTACGGTTTTCGGTGGATCGCTTTCGGAGACGAATGCAGGAAAGATCGTCAAGATCATGGACCTGGCCGCGAAGATGGGCGCGCCGGTGATTGGGTTGAACGATTCCGGAGGGGCGCGCATTCAGGAAGGCGTGGCGTCGCTGGCGGGCTATGCCGACATTTTCTTGCGCAACACGTTGTACAGCGGCGTGGTACCGCAGATTTCCGCGATCATGGGGCCGTGCGCCGGCGGCGCGGTGTATTCGCCGGCGATTACGGACTTCGTTCTCATGGTCGATAAGACTTCTTACATGTTCATCACCGGGCCGGACGTGATCAAGACAGTAACGCATGAAGAGGTCACCAAAGAGCAGCTCGGCGGCGCCATGACACATAACGAAACTTCTGGCGTGGCGCATTTTCTGGCGCACGATGATGCCGAGTGTTTGTCGATGGTGCGCGAGCTGTTGAGTTTTGTGCCTTCGAATAATTTGGACGATCCGCCACGCAAACCTTGCACTGACTCGATTGACCGTGCCGACGCGGTGCTCGATAGCATCGTGCCTGCGCAATCGAATCTGCCTTATGACATGAAGGACGTGATTCACGCCGTGGTCGATGACGGATACTTCTTCGAGGTGCAGGAGCACTTTGCGAAAAATATAGTCGTCGGATTCGCGCGGCTGGACGGCCGTTCGGTGGGAATCGTTGCCAACAATCCGGCGATGTTGGCGGGAACGCTCGATATCAACGCGTCGGTGAAGGGCGCACGCTTCGTGCGCTTTTGCGACTGCTTCAATATTCCTCTGGTGACGTTTGAAGACGTGCCGGGATTTCTCCCCGGCACCGCGCAGGAATATGGCGGCATCATCAAGCATGGCGCGAAGCTGCTCTTCGCCTTCGCCGAAGCCACGGTGCCGAAGGTGACGGTGATCACGCGCAAAGCTTACGGCGGCGCGTATTGCGTGATGGCCTCGAAGCACATCCGCACGGATGTGAACTACGCGTGGCCGACGGCGGAGATCGCCGTGATGGGATCGGAAGGCGCGGTCGATATTGTTTACAAGCGCGAACTGGATGGCGCGGGGAATCCGCAAGAGCGGCAGGACTTGCGGCAGAGCAAGATCGAAGAATTCCGCGACCGCTTTGCCAGTCCTTATGTCGCCGCCGATCGCGGGTTTGTCGATGCCATCATCCAGCCGCGGGAGACGCGCAAGAAGCTGATTCAAGCGCTGGCCATGCTGGAGAACAAGCGGGATAAAAACCCGCCTAAGAAGCATGGGAATATTCCGCTGTAGCGTTCAGCTAGCATGGCTTGTGAATTACAGCAGGTGGGAACCAACGAAAAATAAGAGTTCCGAGGTGGTGTTGGGTCCATTCGTCTCGGCCAGTAGCTCGCTTTTAGACCCTTGCTCGACCTGCTACGTGGCTTCCCTTGCGGGGTGCTGCGTGCGATCTTCGCTCGGGCTCCGGGCTCACCGCCAACCGGAAAAACCTACCCAACGCCTCGGAACTCTATCCTGCCTTCGACGTTTCTTCTTGTTCTCCTCGACCAGTGCTTTGCTATAGACCCTTGCTCGCCCTCCCTGGTCACTTTCGTGATGAGGGTGACTTTGCTTGAGTCCCGGACGCTGCACCAACCGGAAAAACTTTAGAAGCTGTCAAAGAACGATTATGTTTCTACGCTTTTTATTTTTGCAGTCAATGAAAAGTTTGCATTTGTAAATGGCGTATTTTCAGCTGAGTGCAGGCCCTCCACAGGCGGGTGACCGGAATTGGTGCAGAGCTCGAAGCAGATTCGCGCAGAAGGCTTGCTGGATGAGGGTTTTGGCGAATGCTGGTGTTTGAGGAAGTGCGGCTGCGGTTGGGAGAGAACTTTTCTGTTTTGTGAAAAACGGGGAAACTCGGCTTCTGGCGTGGGATTCGCTCTATTCGCAAGTTCGTAGAGAAGGACGCAGCTTGCGAAGTGGATAGAATCGGGCCTTCGCCCGAGGACAGCCGAGGGCGGCTGTCCTCACATGTTGCTGCTGCTGCCCCACATTTGCGGTGCTTGTGGCTAGGCCGGGTTAGATTATTTCTATTTTTTCGTCGGCTAGTTGCTTGTCCGATTCGTCGGTACCGGTTAGCTCGAATGAATTGGTGATCGCTGCTTTTCCTTTTTCCACGGCGGTGATCACGTAGGAGCAGCCGAACCAGTGGGCTTCGGCTAGATCGGTTTGCGACCAGCGGGCGGGATGGTCGGGGTGGGAGTGGTAGAAGCCAACGATGTCCTCGCCGCGCTCGCGCCCCTCGCGCTGGATGCGCACGAGTTCGCGGGGATCGATGTTGTAGCGGTTCTGCGGTGAGTCGGTGCGGGTGTTGCCGCAGCGGGCCGTTGAGGTCACGGTGCGCGAACCGTCATCGTCGGTTCGGCCGAGCAAAATGCCACAGCATTCGTGCGGGTAGGTCTCTTCGCCGTGGTGGCGGAGGGCGGCGTGGTGTTTGGATGCGAGTTTCAGCATAGAAAGCCATTCACCACAGAGGCACAGAGACACAGAGAAAACAAAAGAAAAAACAAGAATAAACATTCATGACGGACTTCGGCGCTTGGTCTAGGTTCTCGAAACTCTGATTTCCGTTTTGTTTTTCTCTGTGTCTCTGTGTCTCTGTGGTGAGATTTATTCCGTTCTTTTACTCCGTCCAGAATCTTTCACTCAAATATTTGTCGCCGGAGTCGCAGAGGATGGTGACGATTACGGCTTGCTGGTCCTTCCTTAGTTGTAATTGCTCGGCGACTTTGAGGCTGGCGAAGACGCCGGCTGCGGCGGAGATGCCTACGAGCACTCCGCAGTCGCCCGCCAGGCGGCGGGCCATGGCATAGGCGTCCTCGGTGGCGACTTCGAGATTTTCATCCGCTAGCTTCGGATCGTAAATCCTGGGTACGATCGCCGTTGCCATGTGCTTGGCGCCCTCGATGCCGTGAAAAGCGGAATCGGGCTGCAGCGAGATGCACTGGATCGATGGATTGAGTTCCTTCAGGCGGCGCGTGGCGCCCATGAAGGTTCCGCTGGTGCCGAGCATGGCGAGAAAGTGAGTGACGTGTCCTTGCGTCTGTTGCCAGATTTCATTAGCAGTACCGTTATAGTGGGCGAGCCAGTTGGCGGCGTTCGAGTACTGATCGGCGTAGAAATATAAATCCGGATTGCGGGCGGCAAGTTCGCGGGCCATGCGAATGGCGCCGTCAGAGCCGTCGGCGGGATCGGTGTAGACAATGTCCGCGCCATAGGCGCTCAGAATCTGTTTGCGTTCGCTGGAAACATTGCGCGGCATGCACAAGGTGACGGGGAATCTTTCCGCCGCTCCGAGCATGGCATAAGCGATGCCGGTATTTCCGCTGGTGGCGTCGAGCAGGGTTTTGCCGGAAGAAAACTGGCCGCTACGGCGGCCTTCAGCCACGATATTGGCCGCGGCGCGATCTTTCACGGAGCCGCCGGGGTTGTACCATTCGGCCTTGCCCAAAAGTGTAACATTCGGCAGGTGCGACGTGAGTTGATCGAAGCGAAGCAGCGGCGTATTGCCAACGCGATCGAACAGGTTCTGCCCTAGGCGCGCACTCGCTGGCTCCGGCGCGTCTTGCGCCGGGTAGGTTGCCGCTGACCACGCTGAGCCCTGACCCATGATCGAACTATTGCCTCGTGACTATCGTAATATGCAACGACGAGCTAAACACGGTATGTAGTATGGTGTCTTTAGATGACGGAGATTGCAAGTCGATGCAGCTTGAGAGTAACGCACTGTTTGCGCCAAGACTGCATCTAAGAAATTGAAGTGGAGAAAAATGCCTAAAGCGATTGAAGCAAAAACTTACGAAGAAGCTCTGGCGTGGCTGAAGGAGCACGGTTTTGATGTGCTGGATGCGCCGGGCACGAACGGGCGTGTGTTCCTCAGAAAATATAACGTGTCGGCGGCGATTCAGAAGGCGCCTGAAGATGGCGTGAAGATTTTCGCGTATCCCGGATACCTGATCGGCAGCGAGATTTCGAAGCTGGTCAACCGGGGCTACCAGCAGTTCCTGAAAACTTCGAAGACGGAAGTGCCAGCTTCTGCGGATCACTTGAAGGCGCTGCAATCGTTTGCCGAAGAGTTGAAGGTGGCTCTCGGACTGCCCAGCCTTTACAACGAGTCGCTGGGTACGGTGAGCGACTCCTACCATTACGACCGCCTCAAGGATGACGACAAGGCGCCGGTCGATCGGCCGAAGCGGCCATGGGAAGTTGCGGGCAAGGCAGTTGCGGCTAAGAAGGGCCGTGCGTAGTCGAGCGATTTTCCGAAATCTTTTCCATTGTTCATCTGCTGTGCGAAACTGAGGCGCTCGGTTTAAGAGCCGGAGGTTTCGATGCGCACCCTGTTTATCTTTTCTTGTTTTGTTCTCTTCCTCTTTTTTCCTTGCGGGTCGCTGATCAGCGGCCAAACCCTGACGACCTCTTCTGACGATGGCGCGAAGGTCGCCATTGAGCACGTGCTGCGCACGCAGCAGGAAGCCTGGAACCGGCACGATATCGAAAGCTTCATGCAAGGTTATTGGAATTCTCCGAAGCTCACGTTCTTTTCCGGCGCGACTGCTCATGAGGGCTGGCAGGCCACGATTGAACGTTATCGCTCGAGGTATACGAGTCCGGGACACGAGATGGGGAAGTTGGACTTTTCCGGCTTGCGCATCGAAGTGCTGGGCGCGGATGCGGCGTTCGTGCGCGGTTCGTGGTTGTTGACGATGCCGGATGGGAAGACTCCGCACGGCCTGTTCACGCTGGTGTTCCGCAAGTTTCCCGAAGGATGGAAGATTGTGCACGACCATACTTCGGCGGCGGAGTGAGAACTTTTAGCTTCTGGCCGCTCGTCCCATACCTTTATCCATTGCTGCGTTGGCCAGGCGGTCGGCTTCCTGATTGTTTTCGCGGAGCGCGTGGCCGATGGAGAACCATTCCAGTTGGCCAATCAATTCTTTGGCTCGGCCGTGAAGATCTTTAAGCGTGGGATTCTTCACTTTGTAGATGCCTTTAATCTGCCGGACCAGCAATTCCGAATCGCTGATTAGCTTGAGGGCTTTGGGACCGTGTTCGATGGCGTATTCGAGGGCGGCAATCAGGCCTTGATACTCGGCGAAGTTGTTGGTCTGGTGGCCAAGATATTCGCTGAGATGGGCGACCTTTTGGCCGGACTCATCCTGCATGACGACCCCGTAGCCGGCGGGACCTGGGTTGCCGCGCGCGCCGCCGTCACTGTGAGCGATCAGGTAATGAGCTGGAGGGTTCTCGCGCGGGGAATCTTCACGGTGTGAGAAGAGAGGTTTGGTTGACGGACGGCGTGGATAAGGCATGCGTTTGAGTTTACAACGGGAGTGCGGCGTGGGCGGGACGCGTTTCCGGCGGCAAGAGCCAAAATCGTGAATCAGTAGTAGAAACGCCTTGCGAGGCTTCCGCGAGCGCAGAGGGGTATGGGATCCTTCGACTCCACAAAACGATTCGCTGTTGTGAATCGACTTGCTCCGCTCAGGATGACAGATGCACGAGAACGATGGTCAGCGGCCGGCGGCTAAGCGCGTGGCCAGGCGAGGGGGCAGGTTGGCGGCGAAGATGCGGTCTTGCGCGGATTTCAGATTGTAGGGCGTGCGGTGGAAGTGGATGACTTGCGCTTCGGTATCGTAGAGGGCGAAGGCGGCGCGCCAATCTCCATCGCGCGGTTGACCGACCGAGCCGGGGTTGATCAGGTAACGTGTTTCCGGTTTCAGGTGCAGCGCGACCGATTCGGCTTGCCCGACGGTGCGGTATTCCGGACGGAAGCCATCGGCGCTGGACCCGTTGGCGAAAAATCCGCCTTGCAAGTGAGTGTGGCCGAAAAAGGTCAAGGGCATGGCTAGCGTGATGAGAGAAGCCAGCGCGTCGCCGAGCGAAACGATGTAGGCGTCTTCATCGACGGGCGAGCCGTGAACCAGTTGGGCTTGCGGGAAGTTTTCGAGCGGGATTGGGCCATGCGGCAAGGCCTTCAGCCAGTCGTGATGTTCAGGAGTGAGCTGGTTGCCTGTCCAAACGGCGGCGGCGGCGGCCATGGGATTGAAGTCGTCCAGTTCGAGCAGGCCGGTGGCGGCTTTGTCATGGTTGCCGCGTACGAAAATTTTCCCCAGGCTGCGCGAGCGCTCGATCACCTCGTTGGGAGAAGCCCCATAGCCGACGACATCGCCGAGGTTGGCTACGAGGTCATAGGGGGGAGCTGCCGCCAGGCAGGCTTCCAAGGCTTCGAGGTTGGCGTGAATGTCGCTAAGCAGAAGTATTTGCAATAAGCACCAGACGGATGGCGATTATAGACGAGCGCGAACCGAAGAGCATACAGGGCATAGTCTATTTCACCATAGCTATTTCGGATTAAGCACGGGGCAACGGGCCCAATGTCCTGAGCTTACTTCCACCAGCGGCGGTAGCGCGCGGGCGCAATCGGGGATGCGGAATTCGCAGCGGGGCTCGAAGGCGCATCCGGGCGGCATGGCTAGCAGCGGTGGGACCGTGCCTTCGATAGTTTCAAGGGGGCGCGCGCGATCGGTTTTGAGATCAGGTACGGAGTGCAGAAGACCGCGCGTGTAGGGATGCGCCGGTGAGCGAAAGATTTCCTGCTTACTACCGAGTTCGACCACGCTGCCCGCATACATCACGGCCACGCGCGCGGCCACCTGCGAGACCACGGCGAGATCGTGCGAGATGAAGAGCATAGCGAGACCAAACTTGGTGCGCAGCTCGGCGAGCAGATCGAGGATCTGCGCCTGGATGGTGACGTCGAGCGCGGTGGTGGGTTCGTCGGCGATGAGCAACTGCGGCCGGTTCACGATAGCCATTGCGATCATGACACGCTGGCGCATGCCGCCGGAAAGCTGGTGAGGATAATCGCGGGCGCGACGGTCAGGCTCGGGGATGGCCACATCGGTCATGGCTTGTACGGCGAGCTTCGCAGCTTCATTTCTTGACCGCGAGCCGTGAGCTCGCACGGCTTCGGCGATCTGATCGCCCACGCGCATTACGGGATTGAGCGCGGTCATCGGTTCCTGGAAGATCATGGCGATGCGCGAGCCGCGCAGTTGGCGCATGGCGTCTGGGAGAAGCGTGGCGAGATTGCGGGCCGAGCCGTTTTCCGCGAAGAGGATGTCGCCGGAAACGCGCGCCTGCGGCGGAAGCAGACGCATGATGGCGAGAGATGTGATCGATTTGCCAGACCCAGATTCGCCGACCAGGCCGAGAACCTCACCCGGGGCGATGGAGAGGCTTAGATCGCGTACGGCGTGCAGGGTTTTGGGGGCGGCCGCGCCCGGTTGTCCATCAGCGCGGGAGGTGACGGGGAATTCGATGTTCAGATCGCGGATATCGAGTAGCGGAGGCACCGTGCCATGGTAGCAGCGTTAGAAAGCGCTACGGGCCTGAATCTTCCCATTCTTAGGCGCATCTTTTATTCTTGAAGACTGTATTCTTAAACCTATGAGCAAGATTCATATTCCTACTCCTTTGCGGCAGTACGTGGGCAAACAATCAACGGTGGATGTGAAGGGCGCGACCGTGGCCGAGGCCATGAATGACCTGCTGGCGCAACATCCCGAGTTGCGGCGCCATTTGTATGCGGACGACGGGAAGCTGCGCGCCTTTGTCAATCTTTACCTCAACGACGAAGACATCCGTTATCTGCAGAAGGAAGCGACCGCGCTGAAGGACAGTGATAATATTTCCATCGTGCCTTCCATTGCTGGAGGCGGCTTCTGACAGACTTCAGTGAACGATTCGAGGCCGGGATTTAGAATGATATTTCGAGATCGAACATCGATGCCTTCTTCTACATGCGCAGGCCGCTGTTGTGCGAATCCTTCCTGTCGTTAGTACTCCGGCGTGTTTTCTGACGAAGCGGAAATCCAGCAATTTAGAATTAACTTGAGGACTTTATGGCCACCACCACTACAGAAATTCCAGTGACTCTCAATAAAGACGAAATCCTGCGCTACTCGCGGCATTTGATCATGCCCGAAGTCGGCATGGAGGGGCAGCAGAAGCTGAAGGCGGCGCGCGTGCTGTGCATCGGCACGGGAGGGCTGGGTTCGCCGCTGGCGTTGTATCTGGCTGCGGCGGGAGTCGGCACGCTGGGGCTGGTGGATTTTGATGTGGTGGATTACACGAACCTGCAGCGGCAGATTATTCACTCGACCGCCGACGTGGGGCGGAAGAAGCTGGATTCCGCATCGGACAAGCTGACGGCGCTCAATCCTTTTGTGAATGTGCGAACCTTCGACACGCGGCTGAGCAGCGAGAATGCGCTCGAACTCTTTCGCGACTTCGATGTGATCGCCGATGGCACCGACAACTTTCCCACCCGCTATCTGGTGAATGACGCATGCGTGCTCACCGGGAAGCCGAATGTTTACGGATCGATTTTCCGCTTTGAAGGGCAGGCCAGCGTGTTTGCCACGGAAGACGGGCCGTGCTATCGCTGCCTTTATCCCGAACCGCCTCCGCCGGGGCTGGTGCCTTCGTGCGCGGAAGGTGGAGTGCTGGGCATTCTGCCGGGGTTAGTCGGCGTGATGCAGGCGACCGAAGTGATCAAGTTGATTTTGGGAGTGGGTGAGCCGCTCATCGGACGCCTGCTGCTGATCGACGCGCTGGGCATGAAGTTCCGCGAACTCAAGCTGCGCAAGAATCCGGATTGCCCAGTTTGCGGCACGCATCCCACAGTGACCAAGCTGATAGACTACAACGAGTTTTGCGGCATTCGCGGGGAGGAAAAAACGGTGTCGAATGGAGTTCCGGAAATTCAGGTAGAAGAGTTGAAGCGGCGGCTAGATGCGAAGGAAGATCTTTTCGTTCTCGATGTGCGCGAGCCGCATGAGTATCAGATCTGCAACATCGGCGGTCATCTGATTCCCCTGAACGATCTGCCGAAGCGCGTGAACGAATTGGATTCGAGCCGCGAAATCGTGGTCCATTGCAAGATGGGCGGACGCAGCGCGAAGGCGGTTGCCTTTCTGCAGCAATCTGGATTCAGCAAGGTGCATAACCTGGCCGGCGGGATTAATGCGTGGTCGGAGCGAGTGGATCCGAAGGTGCCGAAGTACTGAGAGAGTGGAGTTAGCTATTAGTAAGCGCGGCTAAAAGCCGCGCCTTTTCCTTTGTTAGAACTTCGCGGGGCCGTTAAAGGTCGCACCCCGATACAAAGCTGTTGGGTGATATGGCACATATGTGCCAGTGACATTCATAGAGCCACAGCGATAATGACGTGTTCGCGCTTTTGCCCTATCAACTTTCCCCGGGAAAAAATAAATACGAGTTAAAAGCTGGGAGAACTGCGCGAACGCGAATCACAGAAACGTTCACGATAGGAGTGTTCGATATGAAACGATTCTGGGTTGCCGCTTCGTTGCTCACATTTCCATTAGTTGCGTGTTGGCTGCTTCAATCTCAAGCACAGTCGAATGACTCAAAATCGGTCGAAGATTCTCAAAAAGCTCGGGCGTTTGTAACTGACAGCGAGTCGTGGTCAGTTGCAGGGGGAAGCGGGGGCAGCCGCGGGTCTTACGGGGGAGCGATGGCGGGCGGCGCTCGTCCGCAAACAGCCGAAATTATCAAAACCTTTGGACAACGATGTCCAGAAGTGGTCATCAACAACATCCAAACCAAAGCCGACTATATTGTGCTGCTTGATCATGAAGGCGGAAAAGGCGCGTTACGACATAAAAACAAAGTTGCTGTATTCGCGCGTATTTCTGGTGATTCGATTGTTAGCAAATCTACACTCTCCCTTGGAGGGTCGGTTCAGGAAGCTTGCGGGGCAATACTCAAGGATTGGTCCACAAACGGAGCGTCGATTCGAGCGGCTGCTATCGAATCCAATAAACCTGCCATTGCTCCTCAGCCGGTCTCCGTAACGAACGCGGTCAGCGTAGGAGGAAGCAAAGTATCTGTAACCTCTCTTCCCGACGGCGCCGATATCGAAGTCGATGGCAGCTTTGTCGGCAATACGCCTTCCGACGTGCAGGTTGCGGAGGGAGATCATACGATCGACGTAAAGAAGTCTGGCTTTAAAGATTGGCAACGTAAGCTGAAAGTAAGCGCAGGCAGCAACGTTCATCTGAACGCTGAGTTGGAAAAGACTGCGAATCCGTAAGAAAACTTGCAGCTGATCTTTTGAAGACAGACAGGGAGCACGCGGTGTGCTCCCTGTCTGTTGTTCTGGCTGAAATGCAATTACTGGCTGGAACTATTACCTTGCATGCTGGTGGTAGCATCACCTAGCTCCAGAGCGGTTTTCTTTCCCTGGAAGCGAACACCGGTGAGTGCGTTGGGTCCGCTGCCATTCTCATGGGTAACAGCAGCATCGTTGTTGGCCGGGGTTTGAAGTTCAACCAGATGCGCCGGCACTTTGGCCACTACGTTCTTGCCGCGTAAGATGCTGAGTTCCACGTTGGGCCCGGCGCCCTCCCACTGAACCTTGTAATCTCCCGGCTTCAAGGTAGTTCCGTTGACCGTGACAGGATTGATCAGCTGCAAGCTGCCTCTTGTTGCCGCAAAAGCGCTCGATGCCAACAGCAAAGCTAATCCCAGTACCAAGCTCTTTGAAACTGTCGCGAACTTCATGACTGCTCCTTTTTTCCCGAATCACGTCAGGAAACGGTTGGGGCGGCCCGGTTCACGACATCCGCGAGAAAACCTTGGTGTTTCGCCGCGAATCGCCTTACAATGCAGCCGCTGGGGTTTCAGCAGACAAGCCGCAAGGCTGGTCGCGCTGTCCACGGGGGTTTTCTCACTTGGGCCGCCAAACCGAACGTGAGAGAATCCCCTAACCCCGCTAAAATCTTTTGATATCGATGACCGCCTGGGTTTTATCCCCGGCCGTTCGTTCTCTTCCCTACACTACGTACCCGCTGCTTGAAAAGTTCCAGATTGTTCAAATTGCCGTTACGCTTATTTTGACGAGAAGACAGCGCCTCGGTTAGCACGAACTTAACTGGATTTGTTGCCACAGAGGGGCACTGTCTTGTCTGGACCGAACTCAACATACAGTTGCGGCCAGCACAACGCACGTTAAGAATGGCTGATGATGGAAATGTAATTCCAGATCCGGAATTAGGAGTGTTGCAAGGGGCTAACGTAGCGCCGCCTTAGCGGCTTCGCTCAGGGCAAGCTGCCCGCGGGATGGGTCGGCCAGAGGCTGGCGCTACATTAGTCTGCGTCGCCGTGCTGGCGATTTACTGACCAGATGCTGGCCTGATTTTTTTCGAATGGATAGACGTGCACCATCCAATTGAAGACTACCGGATGAAAAGTTCCGCCCGCAGCATCGCAGGCTTCCTGCGTGGTGATCGATCCCTTCAAGCCGAACTGCGGATGCGGCGACAATCCTTCTCCACGACGATCCGGAGGCGCGACGCAGAAGTTCACGTGCTCATGCCATTGCGCAACGCTGAGGGGAACACGCTCGTCGAGTTGATCTTCGTTAAAACGCTTGGGCGCGGTGTACATTACGCCGATCAACTTGTAGTCGTCGCCGTGTTTCTCATAGAGCAAGGACGTGGGATGTTCGGGATTGAAACGGAAAGCTGCTTCCATCCCATATCCGTAGTTGGTGAAGTGGTACATCTTCTGCGGAACATTGGGAAGGAAAATCTTATAGCCTTCGGCCAGCGCCGTGTGGTAGTCGAGATATTTTTCTGAAGCTTTGCGCGCAGCTTCGACCACTTCCTGGGCGCGCTCGGCATCGCCGGGTTTTGCGGGGCGCAGGGCCGTCATCTTCATGTGCGGGCCCATATCCATGTGGCCTTCCATCGAGTGCATGGCGCCGGCGTCGCCGTCGCCGTCTTTATCTCCAGCCACGGGCATGTCTTTCATATTCATATTCGACATGTCGTGACCTGACATATCCATGCCGGGCATGCTCTGGCCGCTGGGCGGAGCACTGCTGCCCGCCGGTTGTTGCTGGCTCCACGCTATGCTGGCGAACAGGATGAGCGACGTAAAGACTGCGATTCGATTGCGCATGGCAGATCTCCTACATTTCAGTTCATATTAACCCTGCCGCAGCGAAGTTGTTTCTGCAAGAGAACTAGGGTTACCGGCGATTACAGAGGTAACTCGCAGTCAGCCTAAGAATTTTTGCGCGGGGAATTTAAGCGCCAGATTCCGGCATTCAAGTACGCCGCATAAGTGACCCACGCGAGGTAGGGCACGATGAGTGCGCCTGACAAAGTGGAGATGCGCCAGAACAGGATCATAGTGGCGAGGACTACGGCCAAGAGCAGGATAATTTCGATCAACGCCAAGCCCGGCCATCGCATGCCAAAAAAGATGACGGGCCATACCGCATTCAGCGCGAGCTGAATCAGGAAGATCGTAATTGCCGGCGAAGCTCCGTCCCAACCGCCGCCTACGCGCCACACATTCCAGACGGCAACTGCCATTAGAAAATAAAGAGCGGTCCACACCGGACCGAAGTATGACGCGGGCGGATTCCCGGCGGGCTTGCGCAGCGTGACGTACCAGGTGCGAACCGAGCGCGCCGTGAACGCCGAGCCAATACCGGCCGCAGAAAACGTGAGTGCCACGAATGCCGCCAGCGCGACCAGCAAATTTCTCGACAAACGACCATCCTTGCGGTGTCTACGATTCGAATGTCTTCTACTGTATTGGTTCCGAAACGTGTTCGTGAACGATCATCCACTTACTGTCCTGATTTTCCAGGACTACAGTCCAGCGAAAATTGCCCATCTCAACCTTGCCGGCTTTGGTCGTCATTTCTTCTTTTACGGTTGCGGTCGCCCAAACCAAATCTCCGTGAGGGTGGATGGAGACGTCGTCGTTCAGCGTGAACTTCGCGCTCTTGTAATCTGCGACTACCGCCTTCACTCCGTTTTCGTATTCCTCCCAGCTGTTGTATTTCAAAGGAGCGATATCGAAGAAGGTGTGCGGGCCACTGGCATAGAATTTGGCCACGTTCGCGGTGTCGAGAGTCGACCAGCCATCCCAGATTTTCTGCAAGTAAGCCTTGTCGGGAGCGGGCGGCGCGGACTTGCCGTGGGCTGGCTTGGCGAAGATGGAGAATGTGAGAGCGAACAGGCACAGCAAAAGGGCGGCAAGGTGCTTCATGGCTGGATTTCTCCTGGGTTCTTCCGAAGACTTGTACAATGATCGGCGGAATTCTCGCACAGTGAGCTGCAATCCGCAAAAGCAGTAGGCTGCCTAGAAAATTCAAAACGCCCAATGCGCTCGTACTCACCCTTAGGTTTCTCGATCGGAAAAGTCGTAGAATGACGCTAGTGGGGAGTGGCACCATGAAATATCGAATTGCTATGTGGGCGAGCGCAGGCTTTATGGCTGCGGGCTTCTGGGCGATTTTTGCCTTCGTAACCTTCCCGTCTACAAACGAACGAATGCGGGATGTCTGGACTCTGGTCTGCTTGACCTGCCCCATTGCCATAGCCAAGCATTATCCGATGAGCCTGTATGAGGTTTTAGCGGCCAATGCCGTTACGTATGCACTGATCGGTATGATGGTGGAAGTCTTGCGCCATCAACTGCGTCCGGCGAAATAATTCAGATAGCCATGCTTCGGTTAGTGATCGCGCATTGACCGATTTCCACAGCGCACGCTAGAATAGTTGAGTTTGGCTGTACTCGCCGACCCGTTCTGGGGACGCCTGCCCTGGCTGCTGAAGCGCCGTGGCGGAAAACACAGCAAGCATAAGAAGTTCAGCAGGAAGTTCATCCGAACCCTAGGTTGCGCTACCCCAGGTTGCGCTGGTGTGCGCGCAGGTTGCGTTTGGTGATCTGATCTCGCTACAACGATATTTTGACGGAGGCAGGCGTATGTACGCGGTTATCCGCGCCGGTGGAAAGCAGTACCGAGTGGCGCCCGGGGATGTGATTCGAGTGGAGAAACTGGCCACGGGCACCGATGGCTCGGTGGAATTCCCCGAGATATTGGCTGTGTCCGGTGGAGAGGGACAGATCGGCAAGCCAGAGTCGGGAGCGCGAGTTGTCGGGCAGTTGGTCGAAGAAGGTCGCGGCGCCAAGATCCTGGTCTTCCACTACAAGCGCAAGAAGCAGTACAAGAAGCTGCGCGGACACCGGCAGTCCTATACCGCGGTGCGCATCACCGAGATTGCTTTTGACGGGCAGAGTTTCAAGGCTCCTGAATTGGCGAAGAAAGAGCCCAAGGTGAAGAAGGCTGCGCCGCACGCAGACGAGCACGAGCACGCGCAAGTACAACATCACGAAGCCAAGGCCGCCAAGGGGCACGCTAAGAAGAAGGCTGCGCCCAATAAAGCTGCGGCGAAGAAAGCCGCACCGAAGAAGAAGAAATAGTTGGCGAGGGCGAGATGCCCTTGCGACTGCCGGCGGGGCCGCCGGCGCTACTTTTTAGAATAGAGAGTGATTCATGGCACATAAAAAAGGGCAGGGAACTTCACGAAACGGCCGCGACTCTAATGCTCAGCGGCTGGGATTCAAGGCATTCGGCGGACAGCTCGTGCCCGGCGGCACGATCATTGTGCGACAGCGTGGCACGCGCGTGAAACCGGGGCTGAACGTGGGCCGGGGCAAGGATGACACGCTGTTTGCCAAGATCACGGGGCGCATCAAGTTCCTGAACAAGGGCTCGATGGGCAAGTTCGTGATGGTGGAACCGATGGAAGTCGCGGAGTAGTCGCGTTCCGCCTGAGTAATGGCTTTGTGCTAATGGCCGCGGCGAAATGTCCGACGCGGATTGAGCCTCGCCTTCGGGACGAGGCTTTTTGTTTTGTACGCTTTGTCATCCCGAGCGAAGCGAGGGATACTGGCGTTTTTGGCCACGGCGATACCGGTGGCGCAGACCTGAACCAAGGTCCCTCGCTGCGCTCGGGATGACAATCTTTAGTGCGATCGTGGGTTAGGCAATCATGTTCATCGATGAGGCGAGAATTCGAGTGAAAGCCGGCGACGGCGGCAACGGCTGTATGGCCTTTCGCCGCGAAAAGTATGTTCCGCGCGGTGGCCCATCCGGGGGCGACGGGGGCAATGGCGGAGATGTGATCATGGAATCCAGCGAACGGCATAATACGCTGGTGCACTTTCGTTTCAATCCCGAATACAAGGCGGAGCGCGGACGTCACGGTGAAGGCTCGAACAAGAGCGGCCGCGAAGGCGAAGATATTGTTCTGAAAGTTCCGGTAGGGACGATTGTGTACGACGAGGAGACGGGCGAGAAGGTGTTCGATTTTTCCGGACCGGATCAGAGCATGGTGATTGCCCGCGGCGGGCGCGGCGGCCGGGGCAATGCACGCTTCGCGACTTCAGTACATCAAGCTCCGCGGGAACATGAACCCGGACGTCCGGGCGAAGAGCACAATTACCGGCTTGAACTAAAGTTGCTCGCCGATGTAGGGCTTGTCGGTTATCCGAACGTTGGCAAGTCCACGTTGATCTCACGCATCTCGGCGGCGCGGCCGAAAATCGCCGACTATCCGTTTACAACGCTCGAACCAAATCTCGGCGTGGTTGCAGTGGGCGATCCCAACAACGAAATCAGCTTTGTCGTTGCCGACATTCCGGGATTGATTGAGGGCGCTCATACGGGCTCGGGGTTGGGAACCCAGTTCCTGCGGCACATCGAGCGTACGCGTCTGCTGGTTCATCTGGTCGATGTATCGGATGCGAGCGGACGCCCTGATGTGGTGAAAGATGTGGAAGTGATTCTGGGCGAACTGGCGAGCTTCGGCGCTCATCTGGAAGACAAGCCGATGATCATGGTGGCGTCGAAGATTGACGTTGCCAACAAGGACAAAGTCGCCGCACTCAAGCGTTACTGTAAGAAGCACAAGCTGAAGCTCTACGAAATTTCAGCAGTGACCGGAAAAGGAATTGAGGAACTGAAGTACGCCATGGCCAAGGAAGTGGATGCCTTGCGCGAGAAGACGGTGGTCGAGCAGGCCGAAGCTACGGAAAGCTAGTACCCAGTAAAACCGAATTTCTAGGTATTGGGTACTAGGTACTGGCTTCAGGCCCTCGGCAAATGCGCCCCGTGCTGGAAGTGATACTGAAGGATCCTAGCGGCTAGCGCTGGAGGCATCTCAGCTCCGATGGGCTGCACCGTGCGTACGATTTCCCCACGGCAAACCACTTCGGTCGCAGACAGGCCGGCAATCTCAGCCGGCAGCACCAGATTAATTTCGAGCACAACATTCGGCTGTAAGACATCCTCCGCCTGAAATAACAAACCGGAGCGGCTGATATTTTTGGTTTGTCCGTCGTGCCATACTTCTTCATCAAGCCGGCGATATTTCAAGGGCAAGTGAAGCTGGAAGCGTTGTGCACGCGTGGACGGTAATTGTTGCAGGCCTTGCGCTGCCGCTTGAGCGATTCGAGCTGGCATGGAATCCTCCCGGGGGATTGGGTTTGAATCGAGCACTTCGCGGACTTTGCTTTTCAGGTCGCGCAGAGTGAAAGGTTTCTGAAGTAAGCGCACGCCCGCATCCAGTGTGCCATTGTGCCCGATCACGTTTTCCGTGTAGCCGGACATATAAAGCACTTTCGTATTGGGGCGAATTTCCGCCATCCTCTGCGCCAGTTCGCGGCCGTTCATGCCCGGCATGATTACATCGGTCAACAGCAAATGAATCACTCCCGAATGCGCGACGGCGATCTGCACGGCTACCACGCCATCCGCTGCTTCGATTACCCGGTAGCCCTGCTTTTCGAGGAACTGCCGGGCGAGATAGCGCAGGTTGGCCTCATCCTCCACCAGTAGGATGGTTTCAGTTCCCGGCTCGGCAGCGACCGAGTCCGCCGGAGCTACGAATTGTGGGAGACTTTCAACTCTTTCCGCAACGCGGGGTAAATAGATTTTGAAGGTCGTGCCCTTGTCCGGTTCGCTGTAAACCCAGATGTAACCGCCGCTCTGCTTGATGATGCCGTACACGGTAGAGAGCCCCAAGCCTGTTCCTTTGAGTCCCTTGGTCGTGAAAAAGGGTTCGAAGATGTGGGACTGAGTCTCCGCATCCATGCCCAGACCGGTATCGCTGATGGTGAGCATCACATAGTCTCCCGGCCTCAGTGGAGCGTGAAAGCGGGCATACTCCTCGTCTAGCGAGACGTTGGAGGTCTCGATGATGAGCTTGCCGCCGGAGGGCATGGCATCCCGCGCGTTGACAGCAAGATTCATGATGACCTGCTCAATCTGCCCGGCGTCGGCGCGCACCGCGCCCAGTCCGGCGGCCGGAACCATGACGAGATCGATATCTTCACCGATCATGCGCGTGAGCATCTTCAGGTTCTCGGTGACGATGCCATTCAGATCAAGAATCTTCGGCGCCATCATTTGTTTGCGGCTGAAGGCGAGAAGCTGGCGGGTGAGCGAGGTGGCCCGCCCGGCCGCACTGGCAATCTCCTGCGCGGGAGCGCGCAGCGCGGGCTCGGGACCAAGGCGGTCGAGGAGAAATTCCGAGTAGCCAGAAATGACCATCAGCAGATTATTGAAATCGTGGGCGATGCCGCCGGCAAGCCGTCCTACAGCCTCCATTTTTTGCGACTGGCGTAGTTGCTGCTCGAGCGCGCGCCGTTCGGTGACGTCTTCGGTAAATAGTTCGAAAGCCGTTCCCTTGTCGCCATCGGAGACGGCACGGCCGGAAACTCGAACCACTGTGGTCGTTCCATCTTTCCGCTTCCACTCGACGATCAGACCATTGAGGGGTGCGGCCGAGCGTAGGTGGTCGGCCAGCTCGAACCACTGATGCGTATCGGCGTAGAGCGCTCCCAGATGCTTGCCCACAAGCTCCTCGGCTGAGGAATATCCCAGCACGGCAAGCAGGGCGGGATTCATATCCAATAGCTTGCCGGAGGAATCGCAGCGGCAAATGCCGTAGGGAGCGTTGGTTACCAGAGAGCGGAAGTTCATTTCGGACCGCCGCAACCCCTCCTGAGCGGCGCGGAGCGCGGCGTTGAACCAGCAGATCAAAGCGGCCAGCACCACAAAGAGCGCCAGCCGCAGCATGGTCGACCGAAATTCCGCCGGTGTGTGTTCGCCAGAGAATGAGAAGTATGCGCTCACCGTCAGCGCGAATGAGGTCGCGACCAGTCCGGGCTTCCAGCCGCCATACCAGGCGCTCACCATCACAGCAACGGCGAATACGGCCAGGCGGCTTTCCGTGATATTGGGAAGCAGAAGCGCCGGGATCAGCGCCAGCGTAGTGCTGAGTACGGCGACACCGTAGCGCAGAATGGGCGCGCGGGCAGGTTGAATGCTGAGTAGGGGGAGGGTTACTCGCATATAACGATGCTATTACCAAATTGGGAAACATGCGAGATTACAGGAGTTCATTCCAGATTCTTGGGGAGGATGTCTTCTCGGCGTCTGGCTTAGGGCCGACAGGACAATGGTTCGAATCGACGATCGGCCATGCCCGCGCCAACTTCAGGTAGACATAACAATGCGAGCTGGCGCTGGACTTGCCAACCGACCCTGCAAACCGTGACACTAGCGGCTCATGAATATTGGTCTTTTCGGCGGTACATTCGACCCCATCCATCGCGGGCACCTCGCGTTGGCCCGTGCTGCGCGCGAGCGCTGCAATCTTTCCCGCATTCTCTTCGTACCCGCCAACATTCCGCCGCATAAGCAGCGCCAGCCCCTATCTGCCTTCCCGCATCGTTATGCCATGATTGCCCTAGCCACGGCGCAGGAGAAAGACTTCGCGCCCTCAGTCCTGGAAGCGCCGGACGAGTTTGAGGCAGGCACGGCGCGTATCGAAAAGGCGCGGGTGGCGAAGGCTGACCCCTCCAAACCGAACTACACCATCGACACCGTCAGGCGGCTGAAGCAGTCGTTCAAGAAAGCGGACAAGCTCTTCCTGCTCATCGGCATCGATGCCTTCGAGGACATCGCCAAGTGGCATCAGCCGGAGGCGCTGTTTCGTGAGTGTGAGTTTGTCGTGGCCAGCAGGCCGGGTTACTCCCTGGCGGATGTTGCCAACGCACTGCCTGAGAGCCTGCGGCCGCGGCTGGAGGTGACGCGTCCATTTCAAAAGCAGGCGGCAACTGGGGATCTGGTGCTGAGCGGCGTGAACATCCATCTGCTGGAAAAGATTTACCAGCCGATTTCTTCCACAACCATTCGCGAGACTGCTGCCGCTGGCAAGCCCCTGAGTAAGTTCGTGGAACCAGCGGTTGTGGACTATATCAAGAAGATGGGGCTGTATAAAAGTCGTTAGCTGTTCGTCGTCGGTCGTTCGCCAAATGCACTTGCTGCACGAGCAGTTACGCACGGTGGAAAACGCGGTGAAGCTCTCTCATTTACAATCAAGACTCAATTTGTGCCGGGGCAACATCTAACGACTAACTACAAAGCAAACAACGACCGACTCTCTCACCGCATGAAAAAAAGCGATCTGAAGCAACAGGTAACGGCAGCGATTCAGGCTTGCCTCGACAAGAAGGCCGAAGAACTTAGCATCCTGGAAATGGAAAAGGGGTCGGGAGCATTTACCGACTACTTTGTGCTGTGCAGCGGCACGAATCCGCGGCAGGTGCAGGCCATCGCGGATGAAGTGGAGCTGCGTTTGAAGGCGACCGGTGTGCGTCCGGCGCACGTTGAAGGTTACAAACAAGGCGAATGGATTCTCGTGGACTACACGGATTTTGTGGTGCATGTGTTTTCCGAGAAGGCGCGCAAGTTCTACGATCTGGAGCGATTGTGGAAGACGGCGAAGCGGCTTGAGCCCTCGGAGTTGAAGCCGAAGTCAAAGACAGCGCCGAGGCCGAAAGCTGATTCGAAGGCAAAACCCACGCGCAAGCGGTCTCCCGCGTCCGCTCTTCGCAGCAAGAAAGCTTAATTTTGCTGTCCCGCAGAGCGTTCTTTCGCGCTTCCGCGGTGCCATCGCAGTATGACAACTTCCTCAAACACGGAACTCTCCAAGCCAGAGCCTAGCTGGGGAACCGCTTACCGCCTCATCGCCTCCGAGAAGTGGAAAGCAAAATCCGCGGTGATGGGCAAGGACGTGACCGAAGCGCTGGTCGAGTATGCGCAGCCGAAGCCTGGCATGCGAGTGCTGGACCTGGCGAGCGGCACGGGCGAACCCGCGGTAAGCCTGGCCGTGCGCGTAGGAGCCCAAGGTCACGTTACTGCGCTTGATCTAAGCGCGGAGCTTCTTGATATCGCAGAAAAAAGAGCGCTGGAGCGCGGGCTTGATAATTTTTCTACTCAACAGGCCGACGCACAAGCGCTGCCTTTCGCCGACAGCAGTTTCGACCTCGCCACCTGCCGCTTTGGAGTGATGTTCTTCCGCGATGCGGTTTCTGCTTTGCTGGAACTGCGCCGGGTTCTGCGGGCGGAATCTCGCGCATGTTTTCTGGCCTGGGGAGCGTTCGACCAGCCTTACTGGCGGAGCACCATGGGCGTGGTGCATCGGCATGTGGGGGGTCCTCTGCTGCCTCCGAGTGGCCCCGATCCATTCCGCTTTGCGGCCCCAGGAAGCCTTTCGGATGTGTTGCAGAGCGCCGGCTTCCGCGACGTACAAGAAGAAACGAAAACTCTGCCCTGGATCTGGCCGGGGACGCCGGAGGAAGTTTGGGAGCAGGCGCAGGCCGTGTCGGTGCCGTTCCGGTCTATGCTGGATCGGGTGCCTGCGCAAATGTGGCCGCAAATTCATGCTGACGTGCGTGCGGCGATCGAGCAATACGTTGCGGCCGAGAACATTGCGTTCGGCGCGTCGGTGGTGCTGGCCTCTGGAAGAAAGTAAGGATCATTCCTGCCGTGAAACTTAAGATTGCGTGGGTTGGAAAGACGAAAGAGCCGGCGATTCAGTCGCTGACGGACGAATATCTGAAGCGCGTTTCCCGTTATGTGCAGGTAGAGGGACTGGCTATGCGGGATGAAGCTGCGCTGCTCGAAAGATGCGGACGGGCAAAGCCAGCCAAGGCGAGCAAAAGCGCAAGCACCGGGAAATCGACGCTGGTGCTGATGGATTCGGGCGGGAAGCAGTTGTCTTCAGATGAGTGGGCGCGCTATCTGGGAGACTATTTTGATCGCAATGCGCTGCCGCTGGTCTTTGCGATAGGGCCGGCGGATGGATTCAGCGAAGCGGCGCGGTCCGCGGCGCAGCATATTATTTCGCTAGGCAAGATGACGCTCGCCCATGAGTTGGCGCGGGTGGTTTTGCTCGAGCAGGTTTACCGGGCATTCACCATTCTCAAGGGTCATCCTTACCATTCTGGGCACTGAAGGGCCGCACCGGCGACTTCTTGTACCTTCGTGTATTGTTTTTGACAGGTGCGGCTACTTAGAGTTGTTGAATAGAGTGGAGTCAGCATCCGTTTCCACGAATGAAATCATCCAACGTAATTATTGGAGTGTAGGGTCATGAGAGATGTGATGGAGTTGCTGCGGGCCAAGGAACAGGAATTGTTGAAGGTGAAGAAGCAAGTAGAAGCTTTGCGAATCGCATTGCCGCTGCTGGGCACGGCAGAGGATGATCCGCTCGTGCCCAGAACGGCGCCCGTGTCCATCAAAGGAAACGACAAAGCTGTTTGATTCCGGCTTCCTGAGACGTGGAAATTGAGCCGCGAAATTACTGCGTAACGGTCGCCTGATAGCTCACTACTTGCCACTGGCCATTGCGGCGAACCCAGATGCGAGTATAGCGATACGGTCCGCTGAAATCTTCGCCGAGTTGATGGCCTTTCACCTCGGCGCGGGCGGTAACCACGGCTGTGTCGCCATATACTCGTACGACCATGTCGGTAATATTCATGGCCTCGTAGCGGAGTTGGCCGCTGCGTCGGGCAGAAATTGTCTCATCTTTAGTCGTGACCTGGCCGAGCGGCGTTATCGCGACGTAATCGGCGGCGAGCATGCGCAGGGAAAACTCGGAATCGCGGCGGAGGCTGGCCTCTTTGGACTGGCGTTCCAGATCGACGATCAGGCGAATGGTTTCCTGTTCGCCGACATCAAATCCCGGTCTTGGGTGAATGGCGACGTGCTGAGCGGAAAATGCAGGTAAAGCTGTCAAAATACAAAACAATAACACCACACATTTGTTGAGCACAACGAGACCTCCGCAGTCTGCCAGGGGACAGAGATCTGCTTACACCCGAGTACGCAAAGTTGGATGCACGAGTTCCAAGAAGAATTCCACACCTCGAAAATAAATCGAAACAAGGCTAGGCAAGATTGCAAGATAGCGGACGCGGACCTTAGCTTGCCTTATCCGCGCCGTCCGGATAACCGACGTTGGCGATGCAAACCCACCTTATTCTTCGCTTTCTAGTAGAATCAACCGTCTTGGGCTTATGGCTGACGTACGTCGCGGTCTCATTATCGTGAACACTGGACCGGGCAAAGGGAAGACGACTGCGGCAATGGGGACAGCCTTGCGAGCAGTAGGACAGGGTATGCGGGTGCTTATGCTGCAGTTCCTGAAAGGCTCCTGGCACTACGGTGAACTGGATGCGGTGAAGGCCTTTGGTGACAAGTTTGTAATGAAGCAGATGGGCCGGGGATTTGTGAAGGTGGGCGCAGAAAAGCCGGACCCGGAAGATGTAAAGATGGTGGAAGAAGCGTGGGCTGAGGGCGAGGTGGCGATCCAGTCGGGCGAGTGGGATCTGGTGGTACTGGATGAGATCAATTACGCCATCAGCTACGGCATGTTGGATCCGGTGAAAGTAGTGGAGAGCCTGAAGAAGAAACCGGAGATGGTGCATGTCATCTTGACGGGAAGGAACGCGCATCCCACAATTGTCGAGGCCGCCGACACGGTAACGGAGATGCGGCAAGTGAAACACGCGTACGAAAAAGGCGTAATGGCGCAGAGGGGCATAGAGTACTAAGTACCTAGTATCCAGTACCGAGAAAAACGGCGGTTTCACTCGATACTGGTTACTAGGTACTAGAAACTGACTTATGGCTTGGTTCAAACGCGAATCCGGGGAACTTAACTCATCGGGCGAGAAGACCGTGCGCACTGAAGGGTTGTGGGTGAAGTGTGAGAACTGCCGGCAGATCATCTGGAAGAAAGACCTGGAAGAGAATTTGAATGTGTGCCCGAAGTGCGAAAAGCACTTCCGCATCGACGCGCGGAAGAGATTGGCGCTGCTGCTCGATGAAAATCAATATGAAGTATTCGACGGAAATCTGTCTTCTACCGATCCGTTGAAGTTTGTGGATTTGAAGCCGTATTCGTCGCGGCTGCGGCAGGCGCAGCACGATACCGGGCTGAAAGATGCGGTGATCAACGCGCAAGGCAAGCTATTGGGACGGCCCGTGGTTGCCAGCGTGATGGAGTATGCGTTTATCGGCGGCAGCATGGGAGCGGTGGTGGGAGAGATGATTACGCGGGCGGTCGAGCGCGCGCTGGATTCGAAGACGCCGTTGATTATTGTTTCGGCTTCAGGCGGGGCGCGGATGATGGAAGGTGTGGTCAGCCTGATGCAATTGGCGAAAATTTCCGCGGCGCTGGCGCGTCTGGACAAAGCGAAGGTTCCCTATATTTCTGTGCTAACTGACCCGACCACCGGCGGGGTGACGGCGTCATTTGCCATGCTAGGCGATTTGAATATTGCCGAACCGGGGGCGCTGATTGGGTTTGCCGGGCCGCGGGTGATCGAGCAAACGATTCGCCAGAAATTGCCCGCCGGCTTTCAGCGCAGCGAATTTCTGCTGGAGCATGGAATGCTGGACGCGGTGGTGACACGCAAAGAACTCAAGCCTTACATCGCGCGGGCGCTGGATTTCATGGCTGCGTGAAGCGGCTCTCAGCTCTCAGCTTTCAGCCATCACCTCCAAGCCAAATCGGTAGCATTAGCCAAGGTGCCACTTCGAATCTTCTCTCGCAACTTTATAATCTGAAGTACGAGCTGAAAGCTGAGAGCGCTCCTATGTCCTATGAAACCGCGGTGGCCCGCATGTTCGCTCTCGGGCACGAACTCGCTCAGACGCCTTCGCACAAATTCGATCTGGCGCATATGCGGGTGCTGTTGGCTGCGATGGATCATCCCGAGCGGCGGTTCCCGAGCGTGCTGATCGCGGGCACCAATGGCAAAGGTTCCACGGCGGCAACGCTGGCTTCGATTTTGCGCGCATCGGGATTGAAGACGGGGCTGTATACCTCACCGCACTTGGTGAGGATCAATGAGCGCATCCGGGTGAACGGAAACGAAATCGGAGACGGCGATTTTGCGGAGCTGCACGCAAAGATCGATCGCATTGCGGAGAAGCTTGTCGAAGAGGCGGAGTTGCCATGGCATCCCAGCTTTTTCGAGATGATGACGGCGATTGCGTTCGAGCATTTTGCACGGGAAAAGGTAGAGCTGGCGATACTGGAAGTCGGTATGGGCGGACGTCTGGATGCAACTAACGTGGTTGAACCGCGGGTGAGCGTGATTACCGACATTTCGCTGGATCATCAGAAATTTCTCGGGGATACAGTGAGTGAGATTGCGCGGGAGAAAGTTGGAATTATTCGTCCTGGCGGCGCGGTGGTGACGCTGCCGCAGCAGCCCGAGGCCAACGATGTGATCGGGAATACGATATTGGATATGGAAGCGCGCGGGGTGAACGCGGTTCCTTATGTGCCGCCAGTCTCGCCGGGGAGTGCCGAGTATCTGGCGCTGAGTACCGAGTACCCGGTACCAAGTACCGAGCAAAGCAAATCTGGGTTCGTTTATCGTTATCCGCTTCAGGTTTTGGGAGAAGAGATTTTGGTTGAGACACCGCTGGTGGGGCGGCATCAGTTGCGCAACATGGCGTTGGCGATTGCGGCTGCGGTGGAGTTGAATCAGCAGGGATTCAGCGGCATTACAGCGAAGAGCATTGAACGAGGGATACGGGAGACTCGCTGGCCGGGGCGCTTCCAGGTATTTAGCGCGCGGACGGGATGGCCGGAGATGGTGATCGATGTGGCGCACAACCCGGCGGGTGCGTGGGCGCTGCGATCGTGCCTTTCGGAGCGGTACGAAGACCGTCCGCTGATTTTTGTTTTTGGCGCGATGCGGGATAAGGCAATCTCGGAGATGACGGAAATTTTGTTTCCGCTGGCCGAGCGAGTGATCGCAACCCGTCCGGAGAATCCGCGAGCGGCTTCGCCGGAAGAAATTCAGCAGGCCGCGGCGCGAACTGGAGTTGAGGTCGAATCCGTGGAAGACGTGCCGGGCGCCGTGGAACGTGCTAGAACACTCGCGAGTAAGGGAGAGACTATTGTGATCACCGGATCGATCTATCTGGTGGGCGAAGTCATGCGACTGATTGGGGCGGAAGTTTGAAGAACGCTTGCTCGGGATGACCAGGGAAAGCAGTTTTCCCCTAGAATGGAAGTGTGCAGGAAGTGAATTCATCGTCAGTGGAAGTCGAAGGCGTCGCTGAGGCCGCGCCAGCGCTTGCGCCGCGGAGAAGTCCGCACGCGATTCCCGGGGAGAAATACGGCTGGTTGAGCCGGCTACGGTCGTATTTCATTCTTGATCCGCTGATCTGGCTGTACACGCTGGTTTTGGGATTGCTTGCGCTGCCCGGCGGCATGTTTGACCGCAGCGGACGACGGCTGCATTGGTTTTCGCGGACGTGGTCGTGGCTGATCATGAAAACGATTTTGTCGCCAGTGAAGGTGACCGGGTTGGATAAGATCGATACCTCGAAGCCGCATGTCTATGCGGTGAATCATGCTTCCGCGATGGATATTCCGGTTCTGTACGTTTACCTGCCGTTCCAATTCCGCATCGTTTTCAAGAAAGAATTGTTGAAATACCCGGTGGTGGGCTGGCAGTTGAAGCGTTCGGGGCAGGTCTGCATCGACCAGCAGAAGCCGGCCAATTCGATTGCGGCGATCCGATCGGCGGTGAAAAGTCTGAAAGCGGGCATGCCGCTGGTGATTTATCCCGAGGGTGGGCGCACGCCCGATGGCGAGATCAAGCCCTTTTTGCCGGGAGCGTTTTTTCTCGCGATTAAAGCGCAGGTGGATATTGTTCCGATTGCGCTGGTAGGTACCTACCAGTTGCTGCCGATGGATACCTACCACATCAAGTGCCGTCCGCTGGAGATGCGTGTGGGCGAGCCGATCTCGACCGTCGGGCTGAAGATGCGGGACATGGAGGCGGTATCGGCGAGGGTGCGGAAGGCGATGGAGGATTTGTATTACTCGCCGGATGCGTCGTTAACCTAAATTTGGGTTGGTGCCGCTTGCTTACGTGCCAGGCCGGTAACGCGGGAGATCCTTCACTTCGCCTGAAGAACGGCTCCGTTCAGGATGACAATTTTCGTGTAACGATCGCCGCGATCTCTTCGTTTGCGATGAAATCCAGATTAAAAAAATTCCGGATCAACCTCTTAAAGATAATTATCCCTTGACATCACGTAGGCGCGGATTTATGATCCCATGTGATGTCGGCAGGAAAGGTCAGCAGCGCTCAGGCCAAGATTGAACGGGCCGAAAAGCACATCAACGAAGTCGAAGATCAACTCATCGCGTTCGGGAACAAGAACCCTTACAAATTCACTGCCGAGCGCGACCCAAAGACGCGCGAGTTGATCTATCGCATGGTTGAGGTCGGTGCTCTCCCGGATATCGCCCCCGCCACCGGGGATGCGTTGCACAACTTGCGAAGCGCTCTGGATCACGTGATTTGCGCTTTTTCCTCAACTATCACAACGAGCACCAGCTTCCCTCTTGTTGATCCAGCGAAGAAGGCTTCCGAGAGAAAAAAGGCCTTTCGATCCAAAATAGGTAGCCTCTCGCCAGAGGGAGAAAAGATAGTCGAGCGATTCAACCCATACGACAGAATTGATCCTATTCTCTGGCGACTGCACCAGTTGGACATCCTCGACAAACACAAAACTCTTGCCACTGTCGCAGCATCCTTCGGGCTGATGGATGTTAGCGGACACGCCGCTTTCCTCAAATACGGTCGCAGGTACGTAGTGCAACGCGCTGCTGATGGGCACGGTTTTGTTGCGAGAATCGCTGTTGAGAATTACGTCGGGCCGGCCCGCCAAGTCTTCCCGCTGAAAGCAGGCGATGTAATCCACACTGATCCCCCTGATGCGGAACCAGACCAAGATATTGATTTCAGATTTTCGATAGTTCTGAACGAGCCGGGGATTGCTGAGGGTCTTTCGATCACTGAAACCCTCTACGAAACGCGTGATCTCGTTGGAAGCATTGTCGCTGCCTTCGCCAAATTGCCCTGACACACTCCCGCCAGTCTGCCGTGGTAAAATCACGGCAGCATGACGGGCATACGCTCAACCGGCCAAGGCAGAAGCGATCAACCCGGCGCGAGAAAGATTTTGAAGCCATCCGCAGAGGTCGCGGCTAAAATGGCTCCTGTATCAAGGGCGTCATTCCACGATCTACTGCAACGAGCGGCGAAGCCGCACGCTCCACAACCCTCTTCAAAAAAGCGGTGAAAATCAAGTTCCCCTGATCCCTTCTGTTGTACCGAAACGAATATTCGTTCAGATAAGTTTGCAGGTACTTGCGACTGACGGAGTGGTAGACCCCGCCGATCCCGCGCTTAATCAGCGACCAAAACCCTTCAATGGTCTGAGTGTGAACGTCACCCATAACGTAGATTTTCTGAGCGTGCTTGATGCGCCGATGGTCGTATCCGTTGGCCGGAGTAGCGAGTCTGTCATAGGTTGAATATTCATCGCTGTACACGATGCTGTTTGGCAAAATCTTTTCTTCGATGATCGGGAAGAGCGTAGCGGCCTTGGCATCCGGCGTCACATAGGCCAGCACGCGGCCTTTCCCGCCGCGCTCAACCATGCCGAACACTGGCGTTTTTTCGTCGTTATCGCGTCCGCGCATTCCGCGAGAGCCGTGCTTATTCTTGCGCTTTCCCCCTACGTAGGTTTCGTCGATCTCCACCGCTGATCCCTCCAGTTGCATGTCTGTTTCGGACAGCAACGAGCGAATCTGGCGAAACATCCGCCAAGCTGTTTTGTAGGTCACTCCCGTTTCGCGCTGAATCTGCTTTGCAGAGATGCCGCAACGAGTGGAAGCCATGAGATACATGGCGTAGTACCAGAGTCGCAGCGAAGTGCTGCTGTGCTCAAAGATCGTACCTGCCATAGGGGAAATCTGAGTTCCGCAGTGATCGCACGAATACACCGGACGCCCGTTGATGCGGTAGTGCTTGCGTTCTTGGTTGCACTTTTCACAGTGGGCGACTCCGCCGGGGAAGCGTTGCTCTTTCAGGTGCTCAAGACAAGCCGCGTCATCCGAGAACTGGCGGTTGAAATCGTTGATCGTGTATCGGAGATGCTGAGGAATTGTCTGTCGGCGATTCATGGCAAAAACAGTATGCCATTTCTTCTACGTGATGTCAAGGGATAATTACCCTCTTAAAATATTGAATTCAGTGAAGTTGCGCGGCTGTGATCCGGTTTGGATCCGGCTAAAATCATGAATCGAAATATTTTATCCGCAAAATATTTCGGATAAAGGACTTAGATTGCTTATTCAATTTTCAATGAACGGGCGTTGATTTGGATTCATGATGACGCAGGTTGAAGGTGAGGCGCAAGGTTGGATGTCACATAGAGGTTGTGGATTTGTATCAACCGATGGCGCAGGCATTTGGGCCACGGGCAAGGTGCTCGATCAGAGCTACAGTTCGCGATCGACCTGTTCGAAGGCTGCTTCAACCCGCTTCGCGATCTGCGTGCACTCTTTGTGCAGGTGCTTGAGTTTTCCTAAATGTTTCGCCCACGGTTTTTCCTGAGGAGCGATTCTCAACTTCTCTTGGACAGCCTCTGTGAAGAACTGGCGCATAGTAGTGCCTCGCTCGGCAGCCACGGACTTCGCTCGGCGGAAGAGAAAATCCGGAATTTCGAGAGTTGTCTTCACTGGCCCATATTGCCATATTTATGATGGGAGATGCAGTTCAATCTTCGGAAGTCGAAGGCCCAAGTGCGGGATTTAACCGTTGTCGAGCATTGAGACCCAGCGCCTAAAGGCGAATCGTCAGGCGGCTGTTATGGCACGCCTGAAGGCGTGCCCTGATACGAATCCCACGTCCGGCGAATCCTTTACCGTAACTTTTTCCCTGTCTTGCCGTTATCCTTCATGTAAGACTACTCCGCGCGGAGAATGGATTGAAGGCTCTGAAGAAAGAAGCGGACGAGCGGCTTCTGATTGAAGCAGCGCAGCAGGACCCTGCGCGCTTTGCGGAACTATACGAGAACAATTTTGAGCGGGTCTATGCGTATGTGGCGCGGCGGGTGGGAGATCGAGCGGAAACCGAGGATGTGACCTCCGAGGTGTTTCACCATGCGTTGGCCAACTTGAAGCGGTTTGAGTGGCGTGGAATTCCGTTTGCGGCGTGGCTGTTCCGGATCGCGGCGAATTTGATTTCGGATCGCTGGCAGCGCTCGGGACGGGAAGTTGCGGATGGTTCCGAGCTCGAAGCAGCGGTTGGTCCAGCGGATATTGAAGCGTGCGAGCGCAGGGCAACGATATTTAGGCTGGTCGAGTTGCTGCCAGCGGAACAGAAACGCGTGCTGGTGCTGCGGTTTGTGGAGGAGAAGAGCTTAAAAGAAGTGGCGCGGGAGATCGGTAAGACGGAAGGCGCGGTCAAGCAGTTGCAATTCCGGGGATTGACCACGCTACGCGCCAGAATGGAGGGTGCCGATGCCTAAGCGCTCTCTGAATCCGGGAAACGGCGATCCCGGGAAGATCGAACTGAAGAAGATCGAGCAGCTGGACCAAGCCATCGACTCGATGCTGGCTCGAAAGGATGGTAAGGCTCCGAAGATAGCGGCTGCAATCGAGCCACTGGTGCGCATCGCGGCGGAATTGCGCAATCTGCCGAGTGCGAGTTTTAAGGCACGATTGAAATCCGAATTTGAAGGGGAAAAGAAAATGGCCACTCTCACTATACCCACCGCCGCTGAGCCTGCTGCCGCCGTCCGACCGGTTGCGGTTCCGCGTGTGACATTCAAGGACGTTGCGAAGGCTATCGAGTTCTATAAGAAAGCTCTTGGCGCAAAAGAAACATTCCGTTTCGAGACTCCAACCGGAATTCCTGCAGCCGAAATTAGGATCGGCGATTCCGCCATCATGCTGTCCGATGAATGGCCCGAGGGCGGCCGCTTCAGCGCTGAAACTCTCGGCCAGTCGCCCGTATGGCTCACGCTCCGGGTCGACGATGTAGATTCGTTCGTCGAGCATGCGAGCGAGGCTGGGATGAAAGTTGTCAGACCGCTGGCTGATCAGTTCTATGGCCATCGCGACGCCATTCTCACCGATCCCTTTGGCTACACATGGGGGATTTATACGATCACGGAAGAGATGCCGGTGGAAGAGATGCACCGGCGCATGGCGAAGCTCACCACTGGGCCCGAAGGCGGGCGCATGCCTCGGAAGGACGAGAAGACCGGCGTAAGCCCTGTTCCTCGCGGCTTCCGCATGGTCACGCCTTATCTTGTGGCTGCGGATGGCAATGCGCTGATCGATTTCGTCATCAAGGCGTTTGGGGCTGAGGAGAAAGAACGCGCGGTCATGCCGACCGGCGTGCACGGCGAAGTACGCATCGGCGATTCGATGATGATGATCGGGGGCGGGATTGCGGGAAAGAAATTTCCATCCACGCTGCATCCTAATGCACTGCATGTTTATGTGGAAGACGCAGATGCAGCTTACAAGAATGCGCTGGCGGCCGGAGCGACGTTGATCGATGAGCCTCGCGATCAGGAATATGGCGAGCGCTCCGCTACGGTGAAAGATGCGGCGGGCAACTTCTGGTATATCGCTACGCACAAGGGTGAGAGCTATACGCCGAAGGGATTGCACAATGTGAATCCGTATCTGCATCCGCTGCGCGCCGAGCCACTGATCGGCTTTTTAAAGCGCGCCTTCGACGCGCAGGAAATTGCCAAGTATGCGTCTCCGGACGGAGTCGTCCATCACGCGCAGATTCGCATCGGCGATTCGGTGGTGGAGATGGGCGAGGCGCATGGCAAGTATGAGCCGATGCCCGCGATGTTCTACCTCTATGTGCCGGATTGCGATGCACTTTACCGGCGAGCGCTGGCAGCCGGTGCGAAGTCACTGCACGAACCGAAGGACCAGCCTTATGGCGATCGCAACGCCGCGGTGACGGACTCGTTTGGGAATATCTGGTATGTGGCTACGCATGTGAAGGACGTGGCGATGTAGGCCAGCCCGAGACTTAGTCGCTATCGCTGCTCAGGACGGGGCCGCCCTGACTTATTACGATCCTGGGACTCTGATAGATGATCGAGTCTTTGAATCTCTTTGCCGGATTCTTTACTCCGAAAGTGTGCGTACGGCCGCCGCGGCCTTCGGTAGCCTTGCTGCCTTCGTACTTCCAGTCTTCTTCGCGGAGAAACGGAATGTCCACCCTCCAGATCGCGACCATCTTGCCCTTCTTCAAACGCCGCGTTTGGTCGACGGCGTAGCGCCAAACGATGTACCACCCGGCGTGGTTGTAGTGGGACTGCAGTGCCCATGGGCGAGTCGACCCCTTGGACTCCAATGCTTGTTCTGGCGGAGGACTTAGTCGTCCACGCAACGAAAGATCCGGGAACCGTTGCTGGGCAATGTCGGGATGTTTGTGCTTCTTATACGGGCTTAGGGAGTTCAGAGCTTGGACACCCATGATGCCAACGATCCCACTAAAGACATTTGCTTGCTCGAAGTAGATATCGATAAGGTCGGATGCTCGCTCTTCAACGTGGTCAACAGCTTCGCGAATGTGGCTGATTCTTAGTTCGGGCGGCAGTGCGACCGAGCGGTCGAATCCCTCTGGATCAAAAGCCATCGCGCCAAAACGTTCTCACGATTCATCGAGCAACGCAAGCCTTTGTTGGTGGTTATCACGGGGAGAAGTACCTGTGGCACTGCCCTTGCCATTTCCGTCTAAAGCGGCGAGCTTCGGAATTCCTGCTGCGGCCCTTTCAAAGAATGCAGGGTCAAGCTCAAGCCCGATGCTTTCGTACCCCACCGACGCTGCGGCGGCTATGGTCGACCCTCCGCCCATGAAAGGATCGAGCACGAGGCCCTTGCCGAGCGGCAACGAGGCTCGGACGATTTGACGGATAAAGGCCTGCGGCTTCAAGGAGGGGTGAGGGGACAAGGCACGCTCTTCGGGTCGAGTGGGAGATGAGACGATGACGTCTGAAAACGGAGAGTCGGCGGAAATGCGGCGCAGCCCTCCTGTCTTCCACTTGCGCAGATTGTCCTGCACCCTGCCTTCGCACGGCTTTCGAAACAGGCCCCAGGGCTCCCAGGCAGACCGGGGCATGACTGTGACTGCAGAGAATTCCTCGTGCGCGTTCTTTGGCCGGTCGCCGCCCCGCAGAGTCTGGACAAGGCGAATTATTTCGCCACGCTTCTCCAAGCCCTTCTCCATCAGCGGCAGATATACGAGGTGCGAGAGTAACGGGTTGGTGGCAACGAACAAATGCCCGCCGGGGACCAGGATGCGGAACGCGCGTTGGGCGAACAGCGAAAAGAACTGCTTTAGGCTGGCGCGTTCTTCCTCGGAGAGGACGGTGAATCGCGGCAGAGGGCTTCGTGTGCATCCATCGAACGAAGGTGGAATGCGCCAGACGCCGCCGCGGCCCTTGCGGAGCTTCTCCTTCTCCACATGCGAATACTCCTTCAGTCCGTATGGCGGATCAGTGACGATGGCGTGGACGGAGTTGGCGGGGCGGGAGTCCATCCATTCGATGCAATCGGTCAGGTACAGGCTGTAACGCACGCCGTCTGCGCGAGAGTTGATCTGTGGTCGGTTGACTGTAGCCGAAGCAGCCATAGGTGATAAGTACCACGACTCGGGGTTCTATGGGTAATGTTAAACAACCTCGACCGCCCCGAGCCGTCCTGATTCTGGAGCTTTCCGATTTCGGTCAGCCATCCCCATAGTTTGACCCTCCCGAATCCCTCCAATAAACTGAAAGATTAAGTACTCCTGTAGGTCCAACTCTTATGGCAGATAGCATTCATGTGAAGCTTCCGGATGGAAGCGTGAAGGATGTTCCCAAGGGCACCACTGCCCTTGATATTGCGAAGTCCATCAGCCCGCGGCTGGCGGATGCGGCTTTGGCTGCTAAAGCTAACGGCGACCTCATTGATCTCACTCGTCCGCTTGAGAAAGACACGGACCTGCGTCTTCTGAAAGAGAGCGATCCAGAGACGCTGGAAATCTATCGGCATTCGTCCGCGCACTTGCTGGCTGCTGCCGTGCTGGAACTTTTTCCGGAGACCAAGCTGGGGCATGGTCCGGCGACCGAGAGCGGATTTTTTTACGACTTTTACCGGCCCACTCCCTTCACGCAGGAGGATTTGGAAAAGATCGAGAAGAAGATGCAGGAACTGGTGCAGCAGAACCTGCCTTATGCGCGCGAGTTTTTGCCGCGTGACCAGGGGCTGGCGGAGTTCAAAAAAGAAGGCGACTTCATGAAGTGCCATTTCATCGAGCAATTCACCAAGCCCGATGAAAAGATTTCGATTTACCGCACCGGCAAGTTCGCGGATTTTTGCCGTGGGCCGCATATTCCTTCGACCGGCAAGATCAAGGCGTTCAAGCTGTTCAACGTTGCGGGCGCGTACTGGCTGGGGGATGAAAAGAATCAGCAACTGCAGCGGATTTATGGGACTTCGTTTTTCTCGAAGAAGGATCTCGACGAGCACCTGAAGCAGGTGGAAGAGGCGAAGAAGCGCGACCATCGCGTGCTGGGGCAGCAGCTCGATTTGTTTTCGATTCAGGAGCTGGCCGGGCCGGGGCTGATTTTCTGGCATCCCAAGGGCGGGATCATCCGCAAGCAGATGGAAGACTGGATGCGCGAGGAGTATCTGAAGCGCGGCTACTCGCTGGTTTACACGCCGCATGTGGCGCGGCGGCAGTTGTTTTTTACTTCGGGACATGAGGGTTATTACAGCCAGAACATGTTCGACGCCATGGAGCTTGACGATGCGGAATATCGCCTCAAGCCGATGAATTGTCCCGGCCATATTTTGATTTATAAAGATTCGCTGAAGTCATACCGCGATTTGCCCGTGCGGCTGGGTGAGTTGGGGACCGTGTATCGGTACGAGCGTTCGGGAGTGATGCATGGGTTGTTGCGGGTTAGGGGTTTCACCCAGGATGACTCGCACATCTTCTGCACGCCTGAGCAGGTCGAAGGCGAGATTACCGGCTGCCTTGATTTTGCCCTGGATGTGCTGAAGGATTTTGGCTTCGACCAATTCCAGACTGAGCTTTCCACCTGGGATCCGAACGACCGGAAAAATTTTGTCGGCAGCGAAGAGCAGTGGGTTCACGCTACCGAATCGCTCAAGAAGGTGCTGGAACGACGGAAGATTGAATTCAAGACCATGCCCGGTGAGGCGGCATTTTACGGACCGAAGATCGACATCAAGCTGGTAGACGCGATCGGAAGATTGTGGCAGCTCTCGACGGTGCAGGTCGACTTTAATCTGCCGCAGCGGTTTGGACTGGAGTATGTGGCGGAAGATGGTTCGCGCAAGCAGCCGGTGATGGTGCATCGCGCGCTGTTTGGATCGATCGAGCGCTTCTTCGGCGTGTTGATCGAGCACTATGCGGGCGCGTTCCCGGTGTGGCTCTCGCCGGTGCAGGTGACGATGATCCCGATAAGCGAGCGGCATGCGGAGTACGCGAACAAAGTTGCGGATCAGCTCAAGGCCGTCGACGTGCGCGTGGAGGTGGATGCGCGCAATGAGAAGATGAACGCCAAGATCCGTGAGCATGCTATGCAGAAAGTACCGTTCCTGCTCGTGGTCGGGGATAAAGAGGCTGAGGCGGGGAAGGTGAACGTGCGCACTCGCGGGAAAGAGAAGACTGAGGATATGAGCGCGGCGGAGTTTGTGGTGAAGATTCGGAAGCTGATTGCGGAGAAGGGTTCGGGGCTGTAGCTCAAGACTTTTCACCACAGAGACACAGAGAAAACCTTCGGGGTAGCAGGCATGGGGACGGCCAGGTCCGACTGTCCCCATAAGTGTTTTTGCTGCTGGGTTGTACCATGTTTCCGTGCATAAATTGGCAGAGCGCGTGTTGGGCCATATCCGGCGGGAGGAATTGCTGCGGGCCGGGGACCGGGTTGGGGTTGCGGTTTCGGGCGGGATTGATTCAGTTGCGCTGCTTCGCTTGATGCTTGAACTGCGTCATGAACTTGGCATCGTTCTCTCGGTTGTTCATTTCAACCACAAGTTACGCGGGGCGGAGTCGGACGAGGATCAGGAGTTTGTTGCTGGACTCGCTTGCGAGCATGAGTTGGAGTTTCATGCTGCGAGTGGCGATGCGGCGCAGTTGGCTGCCGAAGAACATTCGGGAGTGGAAGCGGCTGCGCGGGAGTTGCGGTATGGATTTTTTCGGGAGCTGTTGGGTTCGAGTGAAACTCCCGAAGCTGAAGGCACCGTAGGGGCTAAAGCCCAGAACTCCGAAGTCATTTATCGCAGCGCTGGAAGCGCTGCGCCACACAAAGGCATCCCTCAGGGGCTAAAGCCCGCGTCTGTCAGCAAGCCTATCGGCACGGCTGAAGCCGTGCCCTTCCCAATCCCTATTCAGCCATCTGCTGAGGCTCCGCAAACTATTCTGAACAAGATTGCTACTGGGCACACACTTGATGATCAGGCCGAGACTGTGCTGATGCGGGTGATTCGCGGTACTGGGCCGCGTGGGCTGGGAGGAATTTATCCGCGCATTTTGGTGGAGGACGAAGATGGGGAGGGTTACGGGGAGATCGTTCGGCCGTTGTTGGGAATCCGGCGGCGCGAACTGGAGCAGTATCTTTCAGACCTCAAGCAGCCTTGGCGGGAGGACTCGTCGAACGCCGATTGCAAATTCACGCGTAATCGCTTACGCAAGCTGGTGCTTCCGCTGCTGGAACGCGAGTTTAATCCGGCGGTGGTTGAAGGCTTCTCCGAACTCGCGGAGATTGCCCGCGACGAGGAAGATTATTGGGAGAACGAAATCTCGGGCTGGCTGGGGACGGTGGTGCAGTGGTCGCAACCGGAGTGGACGCGTGGGCTGCCGGGTTTCGAGGGCTCGCAAGAGCTGGTGCAGATTCAGCCGTCGCATACCAAGATGCAAGATGCTGAATTGTTGCAGCGCCTTGAGCAGCCGGGTCCGGCGGTGATGAATGCTTCGGTGAGCCGGCCTTGGCTGCTGACCGAACCCAAAGCCGTGCAGCGAAGAGTATTGAAGGCGATCGGGGAGCAGGCGGGGATTCCGCTGGAGTTTAAGCACATCGAGGAAATTCTGCGCTTTGCCGGGGAGGACGGTTCAGCGGGGAAAGAGTTGTCGCTACCCCTGGGTTGGAAGATTCGGCACGAGCCGGAGGCGATGGTTTTCATTACGCCTGATTTGCGACGGCAGGAACGGATCCCGGACTACGAATATCCGCTAGCCGTGCCGGGGCGTGCTTTTGTGGCGGAGGCGGGGGTAGTAATCGAAGCGTTGCTGGTGACTGCCGAGTTGGGTCTGGAGTCGGGGTTTGCGGAGTATAATCCGCAACAACTTCTCCGGGCAGAGCTGGTGAACGGGCGGCTGATGGTGCGGAACTGGCGTCCGGGAGACCGGTTTTGGCCGGCGCACACGAAAGCGCCCAAGAAGATCAAGGAACTGTTGCAGGAGCGGCATGTAGCCCAGCCTGAGCGCAGGCTCTGGCCGGTAGCGGTTAGCGGAAACGAGATTGTGTGGATGCGCGGCTTTCCGGTTCCAGCGGCTTTAATGGCCAAGGCGGGGCAGGAAGCAGTGCTGATCCGAGAGGTTCCTTGGGCGGTTGAGGAGATTTCATGAATGCAACGAGGGTCGAGCCACTTCGCCAGGTAATTGCCGCCGAGCAGATCCAGAAGCGGGTGAAGGAACTCGCGCGTCACATTTCAGATGACTATCAGGGGCAGACTATCCAGGCGCTAGCCGTTCTGGAGAATGCGTTCATGTTCATGGCTGATCTGGTGCGGGCTTTGGAAGTTCCCGTGGTGTGCCAGTTCATCAAGCCCAAATACAGCAAGCAGACCAGCAAGCAGCAAGGCGACCAGACCGGCGAAATTACGGAGATTTTCTTCAGCCACGAACCAGATATCCGCGGCCAGCACATTTTGCTGGTTGAGGGCTTGGTGCATTCGGGCGTGACCAGCGAATTTCTGATGAGCGATTTGCGCGCCCGAGGAGCGGCATCGGTAAAGCTGGTGACGCTTCTCGACCGTCAGTCGGCCCGCCGCGTGGCTTTGCAGCCCGATTATTTCGGCTTTCTGGTAGACGAAGTGTTTCTCGTGGGCTACGGCTTGGGTGCGGTGGAGCAGACCAACCGCAATATCTCATATTTGGCCGCAGCTCCTAATCCGCCGATGACTTAAGTTATGAAGAGTTCGCCGCGCCTTTTTCCGCAAGAAAAGGTAGAATAAGGTTTATTGGAATTTCTCTATCGAAATTGGCCGGATGGCATCTAAATTGGTGGCGGAGTTCCGTGCTTTTGATCGCACCCCGGGTTCTTTAGGAGTTTCTTGGTGAATTCGACAGTCAAAACCGTAGCTTTCTGGCTGGTGATTGGGTTGTCTGCTCTTCTGTTGTGGCAGGTGATTCAGGCCGGCCGTAGTGGGCAGAAAGACGCAGAATTGCAGGTCACTCAGTTCATGAGTGACGTGGAGCAGAACAACGTTCAGGAACTCACGGTTAACGGGATGGAGGTGCGCGGCAAGCTTCGTAACGGCTCCGCGTTCCATACAACGGCGCCGGCGAACTACTTTACTCCTGAGGTTCTTGGGGACCTGCACCATAAAGGCGTCAACGTCATCTTCCGCGACGCTAATAGTGGAAGCTGGCCGCTGCAGTTGCTGGGCACCTGGGCGCCGCTGATTTTGCTGGGCGCACTGTGGTTCTTCATGATCCGCCAGATGCAGACGGGCGGCAATAAGGCGCTCTCGTTCGGCAAGAGCCGGGCGCGGCTGCTTTCCATGCAGCAAAAGAAAGTCACGTTCAAGGACGTGGCCGGGGTGGAAGAGGCCAAAGAAGAGCTGCGCGAGATTATTGAATTCCTGCGCGAGGCCCAGAAGTTTCAGAAGCTGGGTGGACGGATTCCCAAGGGGGTTCTTCTGGTAGGTCCTCCGGGAACTGGCAAGACGCTGTTGGCTCGCGCGGTCGCCGGCGAAGCAAATGTACCGTTCTTTTCGATCTCCGGTTCGGATTTCGTGGAGATGTTTGTGGGCGTAGGCGCCAGCCGCGTGCGTGACCTGTTCGAGCAGGGCAAGAAGAATGCGCCGTGCATTATTTTCATCGATGAAATTGACGCAGTGGGACGGCATCGTGGTGCAGGTCTGGGCGGTGGTCACGATGAGCGTGAGCAGACTCTGAACCAGCTGTTGGTGGAGATGGATGGTTTTGAGTCGAATGAGGGCGTGATTCTCATGGCGGCGACGAACCGGCCCGATGTGCTCGATCCGGCGTTACTGCGGCCGGGGCGCTTTGACCGGCGGGTGGTGGTGAGCCGTCCGGATGTGCGTGGGCGCGAAGAGATTTTGCGCGTTCATACCCGCAAGATTCCTCTTGCGGAAGACGTTGATCTTCAAGTGCTGGCCCGCGGTACGCCGGGATTTTCCGGCGCCGATCTCGCCAACATGGTGAACGAAGCGGCGTTGGCGGCGGCACGGCAGAATCGCAAGGCCGTGCTGATGTTCGACTTCGAAGTGGCCAAAGACAAAGTTCTGATGGGTGTGGAGCGCAAGTCGCTGATCCTGTCGGACGACGAAAAGAAAGTTACGGCGTACCACGAAGCCGGGCACGCGCTGGTAGCGGCGAAGCTGCCGGGTTCTGATCCGGTACATAAGGTCACGATTATTCCGCGCGGAATGGCGCTGGGCGTGACCATGCAATTGCCAGTGGATGACCGGCACAATTACACCCGCGAATATTTGAAGACCGATCTGGCGATTCTGATGGGCGGGCGTTTGGCGGAGGAGTTGTTCCTCAACCAGATGAGCACCGGCGCTGGAAATGACATTGAGCGGGCCACGGAAATGGCGCGCAAGATGGTCTGCGAGTGGGGCATGAGCGATCTCGGTCCGCTCACCTTCGGCAAGAAGGAAGAGCAGATCTTCCTGGGCCGCGAGATCAGCCAGCACCGCGATTACAGCGAAGACACCGCCATCAAGATTGACAATGAGGTCCGCAAGCTGGTGAACCAGGGTTACGAAACGGCCAAGGGCATTCTGGAAGGCAGCCGCGACACGCTGCAGAAGATTGCGGCGGCTTTGCTGGAGCGGGAAGTGCTGGACGCATCCGAAGTGATGTTTCTGGTGGAGGGCAAGGAACTGCCTCCAATGAAGTCTCCCGCCAAGCCCGATGACGGCGTACAGCAGGTATTGAAGCCGGAGCCGGGACGCGGGATTGTGAAGGGCGGAGAGAGCCCGGTGCGAGCTTGAATTAGTTCCCAGTTCTCAGTAGTCAGTTCTCAGTGAAGGGCGGCCTTACGGCCGCCCTGATCTTTTTGCTGAAGAATTATCCGTTCACTAGATTCATCATGTGCTCTGGATAGCGACTGCCGGCGGCTGCGCCGGTGGGGAAGATTTCGTCGATTCGCCGCAGGTCTTCCGCTGTCAGCTTCACATCGATTGCAGCGACATTTTCTTCCAGATATTTGCGGCGCTTGGTGCCGGGGATGGGGACGATGTTCTTATCCTGAGCGAGCACCCATGCCAGCGCAAGTTGGGATGGTTTGCAGCCTTTCTCTTTCGCGATTTCTTCAACTCGGCGCACCAGGTCGAGATTTTTCTGAAAGTTTTCTCCTTGGAAGCGTGGAGAGAAGCGGCGGTAGTCATCTTCTGGAAAATCTTCGAAGCGCTTGAACTGGCCGGTGAGAAAGCCGCGCCCGGGCGGGCTATAAGCGACGAAGCCGACGCCGAGTTCGCGGCATGTGGCCAGTAGTTCGTCTTCCGGTTCGCGGCTCCACAGCGAGTATTCGGTTTGCAGGGCCGTGATGGGATGGACTTTTACGGCGCGGCGGAGGGTTTGCGGCGAGGCCTCGGAAAGACCGATGTGGCGAATTTTTCCTTCCCGCACCAGTTCCGCCATGGCGCCAATCGTATCTTCGATGGGAGTGGCGGGGTCGACGCGATGCTGGTAGTAGAGGTCGATGGTCTCAACTCCCAACCGGCGCAGGCTGGCCTCGCAGGCCTGGCGCACATAATCAGGCTTGCCGTTCACGCCACGGGCATTGGGATTGGCCGGATCGCGGACGATGCCGAATTTCGTAGCCAACACGATCTTGTCGCGCTTGCCTTTGATGGCGCGGCCCACGAGCTCTTCGTTCTTATGCGGGCCGTAGACATCCGCGGTATCAAGAAAACTAACGCCAAGGTCGAGCGCGCGATGAATCGTTGCGATGGATTCGTCGTCATCGCGCCCGCTGTAAAACTCTGACATGCCCATGCAGCCGAGGCCGAGGGCAGAAACTTTGAGGCTACTGCGTCCAAGCTCGCGAAATTGCATAATGGCTCCTTGCGAGAAAATAAATTAGCGAAACCGTTGCCTACCATCTAACAGATGCGCGGACCGCGGCCTTCGATGGCAGAATTCGTGAGGCTTGGGATGAGGCCGCGTATCATTCAGCTGTTGGGAATTTATCGTTGGGTGGGGAAATCCATGAGTCAGGTGCCGGTTTGGTTTGAACGCAAGTTTGAATTTTCGTTTCCTGCGGAACTATATCCGAATGTACTGGCTCGTCTGCGCGGCTCCCCCGCGCGACTTGAAGAAGTGTTGCGTGGGCGTTCTCAAGAAATTCTGACCAGGAAACCGAAAGAAAAATGGTCAGCCCAGGAACACGCTGGTCACATGCTTGACCTCGAGCCGCTTTGGCTGGCACGAGTGGGCGATTACGTGGCGGGCAGCGAGCAACTTACCGTAACAGACTTGCAGAATCGAAGAACCGACGAAGCCAACTACAACGCGCAGCCACTAGAAAAGATTTTAGCGGAGTTCCGCAGCGCCAGAGCTAAATTGCTGAACCGTGCGGGAGAAGTTGATGCCGTGCTATTTAGCCGAACTATTCTGCACCCGCGCTTGAAGACGCCGATGCGACTGGTCGATCATTTGTATTTTGTCGCCGAACACGACGATCATCACCTGGCGCGAATGTGGGAGCTCGTTAATACGCCAAAGTTGTAGGCTTGGCCGCGATTGAGACGTAGCCAAGATCATTGGATGACGATCATTGGATCATTATCAATGGCTTGGTGTGGGCCACAACTTCGCCAATTCGTACTGCTGGCACGCTTGCTGCATTGAGGGACTGCGCGAGCCGCGCTGAGTCTTCGGATGCGACCGAGATCAACAGGCCTCCAGCGGTCTGAGGGTCGAAGAGAAGTAATCTCAGATCCGCGGAAACTCCCTCGTCATAACCGACCACGCATTCGGCGAAATCGCGGTTGTTGTTGAGGCCGCTGGGAATATAGCCAGCACGAATGCACTCCAAAGCGCCAGGCAGTATCGGGATATTCTTGGAAAAAAATCGCAATGCGACATTGCTGGCCAGAGCCATTTCGCGCGCATGTCCGATCAGGCCAAAGCCAGTGACATCCGTCATGGAGTGAATGCGGAATTCCCTTTGCTGAATCACTTCCGCCGCACGCTTGTTCAGGGTGGTCATTGATTGCACGGCGGCGTCAATCCATGTGGGTTCGGCCTTGCCTTTTTTTACTGCCGTGGAGATCACGCCCGTACCGAGTGCCTTGGTGAAGATGAGAGCATCGCCCGGCTTTGCGCCCGCATTAGCGAGAACTTTTTTCGGATTAATGAGTCCGGTCACCGAATATCCGAACTTGGTTTCTTCGTCGCGAATGCTGTGGCCGCCGATCACGGTGCATCCGGCCTCGACCATCTTGGACAATCCGCCGGCGAGGATGCGTTCAAGAATTTCGAGGTCCGCCTTTTCGGGAAAACACACCAAGGCGAGCGATGTAATCGGACGTCCGCCCATCGCGTAGACGTCGCTCAACGCATTGGTCGCGGCGATTTGGCCGAAGACGTAGGGGTCGTCCACGACTGGAGTGAAGAAGTCGACGGTCTGCACCAGCGCCTGGTCGGGCGCGATTTGATACACTCCGGCGTCGTCGGCGTGGTCAAAGCCGACTAGAACATTAGGGTCGTGTTGCCGGGCTAATTTCCCAAGCACCGAGTCCAGCGCCGCCGGACTTAGCTTGGAAGCTCAACCCGCAGCTTTAACCGACTCCGTCAGGCGGAATGGTTTGGTTTCGGCCATGAGTCATTGTACCGAGTTGCGTGATTCGTAGAGGCTCGAGGGGGTGGCTGTCATCTCTCGCGAAGCGGGAGAGCTTGGTTTTCTATCTTGATCCAGCACAGTGCAAGGAAACACCATGGTCCCTCGCTTCGCTCGGGATGACACGGCGGGAGAGTCGTCGCGGAAATAGTTGGTTACTTTACCGCAACGTCGGTGATCCGGATCTCAGGATACTGGTGGTCCCACTGCGCAGAGATGCTTTCAAACGTCAAGCGAAAGGCTTTGCTCTGACCGGGGCCTAGCGGCGAGACGCTGAAATCTACGGCTTCGGGATAGGGGCCATCGGTTTTCAGCACCTGCATCGGGATGTCTTCGCGCTGGGCGAGTTGGCCAAGGTCGTCCTTGAATCTAACTTCGACAACCACGTGGGTAACGGTTTTATTGCCTGAGTTGGCGACGGTTCCGTCGACATAGCTGACGGTGGCTCCGACGAAATTTTCCGCAGCGCTCATTTTGAAATCGCTGAGCTTGAGGTTGGCAGCATAGGGAGGCGGTCCGGAGACGCTCTTTGGCCGGCTGCGAAGGAGCAGGGCTGCGCCAACCGCGATCGCTATGACGGCCACCATCGCAATAATGATGGTCCGGCGGCTGGAATCGGGTTCTTCGGCTACCGGTGTTGGTTGGATCAGGCTGCCCATGCAAGACGATTGTACGCTGGAGGCTAGCTGCCGGTCTTTAGCTCGCCGGTCTTCAACTCGCTGGTTTGGAAGTCGCTGGTCTTGAAGAATGCCGCGAGGAACAATACGCCGAACAGCACATCCACGCCGCCGAGAGCCAAATCCTGCGGGTGCAGACGATTTTGTAAATAGAGCACGAGCAGAGTAGCGCCGTAGCCGAACTTCTCCAGCACAGAAGGAATCATCATCGGGCGCAGGCGCACCGGGTCACGGGCAATCACGAAGAACACGACCTGAAACGCCAACCCCACGCTGACGAAGCCGTAGTAGAACGCCGGGTGCGTAATGGGTGGAGGGTCCTTCTGACCGATCAGATCGAAGATGAAATACAGCGGTGCCAGGACTAAAACGCCCCAGATGGCGGCGATCCAAAAAGTGATCTTTGCGAATTTCATTTCATCCTCTTGCCGCCAGCAGCTTTGCGGCGTTGTCGTGGTACACCTGCTGAAGAACGCTGTCCGGCAAGCCGAAGCCGTTCAAGTACCAGTGATAATCGAACTGATCGGTGGCGTAAAAGTGCTCGTCGAGCGTTTCCAGGATGCGGAACGTAATCTGGTACATGGATTTGTCGACTCCCATGTCCGTGCCATAGACGAGGCGGTCCGCATGTTCCGCATAAAACTGCGCCGTTGATCTAGGGATCGCTCCAGTTTCAGCGTAGCGCGCGGAAATGTCAGCGTGAAGGTTGGGACAGCGGTTGAGTAGTTTTCCCAGCCGGGTTAGATCGTAATCGAGATTGGCCAGATGGCAGGCGATGAAAGTCGTGTGCAGATGGCGCTGCGTGGTGTGTTCCAGGATGTCGACCATGCCGGAGAGGCCGACAATATTGGGCTTATTGTCGAGCCGCCATGCATAGGCGTTCATCAACCCATCGTTGGTCCGGTCCATTTTCTGGTACATCCAGATCGGGTCGGCAACGTGCAGGCTGAAGGGAAGCCGTAGTTCGGCGCAAGTCTCGAAGACGGGATCCATACGTGGGTCGTCCGGGTGCATCCCCGTAGCCTTGGACTTGCCCGAATGAAGACCTTCTCCTTTATCGTGAATCTCTCCCACTCCGCGTGCGCCGGTCTGAACGCAGCGTTTCAACTCTTTCACCACGGAGGAAGCAAAGCCGCGCTGGTTATAGCCCGTGAAATCGAGCCCGCACCACATCTCGAAGTGGTCGCCGTGCTGGGAATAATCCTTGTAGATTTTATCGAACTCCGCGCCGGTTGCCATGGCGAGGATGATTGTTTTTTCAATACCGACTTCGTCCATGGTTCGGACCCACTCGGCGATTTGAGCCGGAGTTTTGGCGTAGGGATGGGAGTGCATGTCAATGATGGGAAATTTGGCCTTCGCAACTTCGGTCACCGGAATCTTATAGATGGACTGGGGACGATAGTCCTTTAACAGGAGCGTTTCGGGATTTTGCGGGTGCGGCTTGCTTTGTGTTTGAGGAGCGGTTCCTGCGTTGGATTGTTGAGCAGCGGCAAAAGCTGCGGAAGGCAATGCGGCGGCGAACCCTGCCGCGCTTGAGGCTTTCAGAAAAGATCGTCGATTCATGGATCTCCCAGGCAAGTAGAATTCCCAATCATAATAACGACCTTTATGGGTTCAAGCTGGGTGGGCTCAAATTTTGTTGGTTCAGAAGTAAGAGCGGACGAGGCGGAGACTATTCTCCGCCCACGGTGAGTCCGTCGATGCGCAGAGTCGGGGCTGCGACCGATCCGCGGAACTCGAGGTCGCTCGCGATCTCGGAAATGTTGAAGAACATTTCTTTCAGATTTCCAGCGACAGTGATCTCTTCGACCGGATAGGCGAACTCTCCGCTGGAAATCCATAGACCCGAGGCGCCGCGGGAATAGTCGCCTGTCACCAGGTTTGCGCCGTGGCCGAGGAACTCGGTTACGTAGAGGCCTTCTTTGATTTCAGAGATCAATTGCTTCGGCGTTCGTGGTCCGGGCTGCAGAAAATAATTACCCGGGCCGATGCCCGGAGTTCCGGCAAGCCCGCGCGAGGCGTTGCCCGTGGTCGCAAGCCCCAGTTTTTTCGCGGTGTAGGTATTCATCAGGTATGAGTTCAGCACACCATTCTTGATGACTTCAGTGCGGCGAGTGGGCACGCCTTCGCCATCGAAGGGGCTGGAGCCGAAACCGCCGGGGATGGTGCCGTCATCGATGATGGTGACGTTGTCGCCGGCAATTTTTTGCCCGAGTTTGCCGGCGAGGAACGATGCGCCGCGATAGACCGAATCTCCGTTCACGCCTTCGAAAATGTGTTCGAGGATCGACGTGGCGACCATGGGATCGAAGATGATCGGAACTTGCGCGGTTTTTGCTTTGCGTGCGCCTAAGCGGCGCAGCGTGCGTTCGGCTGCAACTTTGCCCACCTGCTCGGGAGATTCCAGTTTGCTCAGCGTGCGCGCGACTGAATACCAATAGTCACGCTGCATCGCGCCGTCTTCGGTTTGCGCGATGGGAACCGCTGACACGGAGCAGTACGATCGCCGGTATTCGCCGACAAAGCCGTGTGAGTTGGCCAGGACTTTGTGGCCGGTGGCGGCGTCGAACGATCCGCCTTCGGAATTCTTGATGCGCGGGTCGAAATCGAGCGCGGCTTTTTCGGCGCGTCGGGCGTAATCGATGCGGTCGGGACCGGGCAGCGAATAGACATCTTCGTGGTAGAGATCGAGGTCGCCGGTGAGTTGCCCGAGTTGCGAAGCATCAGGAATGCCGCCGAAGGGATCTTCTGAGGTGATCTTCGAAAGCTCCAGCGCGGACTTCACCATGCGGTCGAGGCTGTCGCTGGAGAAATCACTGGAGTAGGTGCTGGCTGCGCGTTGGCCGTTGAAGACGCGCACGCCGATGGATCGCGACCCGGATTCTTTGAGGGTTTCGACCTGGCCCAGGCGAACCAGCGTGGAGAATTCGTCGCCTTCGCGCACTACACATTCGGCTGCGGTGGCGCCGCCCTTCATGGCGCGGCGGACGATGTCCTGGGCGAGGTTGCGAAGGTCAGTTTCCAGTTTCGGGTTTCCGGTTTCTAGTTGGGTTGAGGGCATAAGAAAATTCTTTACCACAGAGGCGCAGAGTCACAGAGAAAAGCAAGAACTAGAAAAACCTGGTACTGAGCTATTCTGAAATCGTAGCACTACGGGACGGCCTTGAGGTCAAAGTCTAGGGTGTGGAAACAATTGCATCCCACCAAGGGACACCGAAGCTCGCCTCCCTTGGAAAAGTCTTTCACATCGTAGGCGACCACTATGTGGGGATTAAAAGGGTGTCCGCACTGCCTACAATTACCGTTGGCATCGTCCAAGCTCGGCTTTTCTTGTCCGTTCATGCTGCCGCCTCTTGTACTTTCGCCTCCAAACTTCTCAAAACAGCCCACCAACAAAAACCTAGATGAGAATTTCTCTGTGTCTCTGTGCCTCTGTGGTTAAAACGCAGTTCACTGCATGAAACCGCCGGGATCTTTCTTGGCCGTACCGCCGACGGTGAGCCGATCAATCTTGATGGTCGGAATACCCACGCCCACGGGGACGGCTTGGCCATCTTTGCCACAGGTGCCGACGCCTTCGTCCAGCTTCAAATCGTTGCCCACCATTGAGACTCGCGTTAGAACATCCGGGCCGTTGCCGATCAGGGTTGCGCCTTTGATGGGTGCGGTGATCTGGCCGTCTTCGATCATGTAGGCTTCGGAAGCTCCAAACACGAACTTGCCATTGGTGATGTCGACCTGGCCTCCGCCGAAATTAACGGCGTAGATGCCACGCTTCACCGAGCGAATAATGTCTTCGGGATTGTCCTGGCCGGCAAGCATGTAGGTGTTGGTCATGCGCGGCATCGGGATGTGCTCGTAGCTTTCGCGGCGTCCGTTGCCGGTGTTGGCCATTCCCATCAGACGAGCCGAAAGCTTATCGCTTAGATAACCTTTTAGAATTCCCTTCTCGATCAGCACCGTTTCCTGCGTGGAATTGCCTTCATCGTCTACGTTCAAAGACCCGCGGCGCCAGGGCATGGTGCCGTTGTCGATGACGGTGCAGCCTTCGCTGGCTACGCGTTTGCCGATCAGGCCCGCAAAGGCGGAAGTTTTCTTGCGATTGAAATCGGCTTCCAGTCCGTGACCGACCGCCTCATGCAGTAGAACTCCGGGCCATCCCGGTCCGAGCACGACTTCCATCTCGCCCGCGGGAGCTTCGCGTGCGTCGAGTTGCAGAATTGCCTGCCGGGCTGCTTCTTTGGCAAAGAACTCGGGATTCTTGTCGCCGAAGAAGAAGTCGAGAGCGACGCGTCCTCCTCCGCCGGAGCCGCCGCGAGCCGAATTGTTTTCGGTCTTCGCGATACAAGACACGTTCATGCGCGCGAGCGGTTGGGAGTCTTCAGCGAAGGTTCCATCCGATGCAACGACGAGAATATTTCGTAGTTCGTCGGAGTAGCTGGCGCGGACTTCCTGAATGCGCGGATCGTAGGCGCGGGCAGCTTTGTCAGCGCGCATTACCAGTTCAACTTTCGCGGTGATTTCCGCGTCGACCGAGGGCAGCGTCACGGGATACAGGCTGCGCGCGGCGGTCTGCTGGAAGCCGGCCACGGAAGTCTTCGACGGAGCGCTGGCAATTAAGGCTGCGGTACGTGCGGCGTGGAGAATGCGGCTGGCGGAAAGATCGTCGGTATAGGCATAGCCGGTACGTTCGCCCGAAACCACACGCACGCCACAACCCGCGGAAATGCCCTGCGAAGCCGACTTCACCATCGACTCATCCACCATCAACGAGGTGGAAGACAGATATTCAAAATAAAGATCGGCATAGTCGCCACCAGCGGAAAGAGCCGCAGCCAGGTAATGTTCGAGGTCGTTTTCGGTGACGCCGTAGTGGTCGAAGAAGAAGCGTTGCTTGTCTGCCAGAGCTTGTTTATGCAAGTTTTTATCCACAGGAATTAGATGCCGCCGTGCTGGAGGCCGACTCAGTTGGGCGGATTCACACATTATCCCACATGGGGTGGATGGTGGCGGACGAAGCATCCACAGGGACGTTGTGACGATGGTCACATGTCACAGACATCGACGTGGCGGCGGTGAACAATCCCACTGGGGCAACTCCTAGACTCGGACAGGCTTAGATGGAAAACGTCAGATGACGGTGGTGACGCCGCAGGCTCTAACGCGAACGGTACACGACTTTCTCAGCGAGGCTGCGGGCGCAGTCGTGCTGGAGAATGGCGCAGTTGCTTTTGACCTGGCGCAATCCAAGTACTCGATTTCCGGTGAGTACAACCGGTGCCTGCTACATCTGTGGTCGGCGGAGCGGAATTCCGTGCGGCGCGTGCTGGATGCGGAGGTCAAGAATGGCACGCTGCGGCTGGCTGTGCAGCGGTTGGGACATGCGCGGCCGTCGAAGCTGGAGATTTGCCGCGAACGCGACCGCCGATCTCCCACTGCTCGACGAGTGGCGCGGGCTGCCTATGAGCAGAAGTTGCGGAGAACGCTGGACCGACATTTTCCCGAATTCAAAGTGGTTCGGTTGACAGGTGGCGTGGATTTGGAGAAATCCTTTGGACCGATCTACGCGCGCGGGCTGGTGCGCCAGGGGCGTTCGGCCTACGCGTTGCTGGGGGTGAACGCGCAGGAGACGCAGGCTTCGATCGACGCAGCCCTTACCTTTGGCATTTTGTGGCTCGACGTGTGCCGGCAATCGCAACCGAACAATGTGCTGGTGGAGGGCCTCAAGATGTTTGTTCCTGCAGGAACATCCGCGCTGGTACGAGAGCGGATGGCCAACCTGAACCGGGATGCGGCCAAATGGTCACTGTTTGAATTAGACGAGCGGCATGACGCGCTGGTAGAGATCGATTGCGCGGATCGCGGCAATGTGGCGACCCGCCTGGTGCATGCCGCCGACGATAACGCAGCGCGGGAACGCTTCGAGGATTCGATCGCCACAGTGCAGGAGATTCTGCCGAACTGCGAAGTTAATGTGCTGTCGGCGGCAGAAATTGTTTTCCGCTGGCGTGGTTTGGAGTTTGCCCGGGCGCGACTGGGAGTGCTTCCGGGATCGTTCTGCAACACTCAGGAGATCGTGTTTGGAGTGGGCGCCGAGGAGCGGATTTTGGAACCGCGCAACCTGGACGAATTCGCGCTGCTGGCGCATCGCCTGCGCGATATCCGCCATCCGTATGGACCGCGCCACGATCCGCTGTGGCGGATGCGTCCGGAGCGATGGCTGGAGTCGCTGGTGGTTGGCGATGTGAGCGTGGTGGATGAGCGACTGGAACCATCATGTCTTTATTCGCAGATTCCGGCGTTCTCCGCCGCTGACCGCGCCATGATCGACGTGCTCACGATGACGAAAGCCGGACGACTCGCAGTAGTGGAGTTGAAGGCAGATGAAGATATCCACCTTCCCCTGCAAGGGCTGGATTACTGGTCGCGTGTGGAATGGCACCATGCACGCGGCGAATTTCCTCGCTTCGGATATTTCGAAGGCCGCGAGCTGTCAGCTGAAAAACCGCTGCTACTCTTAGTGGCTCCCGCATTGCACGTGCATCCGGCCACGGACACATTGCTGCGCTACCTGACGCCGGAGATTGAATGGGAATTTGTGGGGATCGACGAACGCTGGCGCGAAGGAGTCAAAGTCGTGTTCCGAAAACGGTCCTCCGCCAAGCAAAGCTTCTATCCAGCACTGATCGCCTAAGGTGTTTGCCAGCCGAAGCTATTCCAGACCTGAGGGCGTAAGTCTTTTCCCGTCTTGGAGTTCCGTTTTCGTAACGATTTTCAAAAACTCTTAAACAAAACACCCGATGTGCGTTAAGATGCCGCGATTAATGGTCTGCCGAAGGCGCGTCAGCCTGACGAACCTTTGCAAGTCCAAGAAGAAAGGATAAGAGGATTAAGAACATGAAGAACACTCCCCTATTACCCAGACTGGCTGCGTTTATCTGCGCGGCTGCGTTCATGTTGATCACAATCCCCACACAAGCCCAGCAGCCTTTATTGACGCATCATGTGCGTGAAGAGGTTGCCAATGGGAAGGCGCAGTTGGTCGGACAACTGCCGGCAACTCAGACTCTGCGCTTCGATATGGTTCTGCCGTTGAGCGATCGCGCAGGATTGCAGAGTTTCGTGCAGGACGTCCAGGATCCTACAAGCTCATCCTATCGACGGTTCCTCACGCCGCAGGAATTTACCGCGAGGTTCGGACCCAGCCCGGAAAACTGGGAAGCCTTAATTGCCTTCGCGAAAGCGAGCGGCTTTGAGATCATCAGCGGAGACCTCAAAGGCCGAGACCTCAGGCTCACCGGCACGGTGGCGAACATCGAGAAGGCCTTCCATGTGACCCTCGGGAACTACCAGGACCTCACCGACGGCCACACATTCTTTGCCGTAGATCGCGAACCCACGGTTGACCTTCCCTTCCAGCTTTGGCACATCAGCGGTTTGGATAACGATTCCCGACCGCATCCGATGTATGTCAAGAAGAGCGACTACGCACAGGCCCATGGAATCGATCCCGATAAGGTCGTGTCCCATGCCACCACGGGCTCCGGCCCTTCAGCTTCTTTCCTGGGCAGCGACATGCGCGCGGCCTACTACGGCGGAACAGCGCTCACCGGCTCCGGCCAGAACGTCGCCCTGTTCGAATACGCAGGTACCGATTTGTCCGATCTCTCCACCTATTACAAAAACGTTGGACAAACAGAACCTTACACTCCCACTCTTATTTCCACGGGCGGATACGGAACAAGCTGCGTGGATAGCGGCGGCAGCGCCTGCGATGATACGGAGCAAACCCTTGACATGACCCAGCTGATGGGCATGGCGCCGGGCTCCAAAATGCTCTACATGTACGTGTGCGGCGACGTCTTAGCCAGTGGATCAGGAAATATCAGCGATACGTCCTGCATCAGCGCGATGGTTTCGGATACCGACGCGCCACTCTCCAAGCAGATCAGTTGCTCGTGGGGCTGGACGCCGGCGGATGCCAGCACTCTGGACCCGTACTTTGAGCAGATGGCGTCGCAGGGCCAGAACTTCTTTGTCGCGGCGGGCGATAGTTCAGCCTGGTCTGCATCGAATGAGGCTTGGCCGGCGGACGATGCGAATATCGTCTCGGTTGGCGGCACGGACTTGACAACGTCCAGCGCGGCGGGCCCCTGGAAATCGGAAACCGCCTGGGCAGACAGCGGCGGCGGCATCTCCCCGGATTCCATCCCGATCCCCTCCTGGCAGAAGCTCTCGGGAGTGATTACCTCCACTAACAAGGGATCCACGACCTTACGGAATGGTCCAGACGTGGCGGCCAATGCGAACTTTACTTATTACGTTTGCGCCGACCAAACCACTTGCACCGCGAACGACTACGGCGGGACCAGCTTTGCGGCGCCCATGTGGGCCGGCTATCTGGCGCTGGCTAATCAACAGGCGGCAACCAATGGGGACACAATCGGATTTATCGATCCGATCATTTACCCGGCGGCTCTGACCTCGAGCTATGGCACCTATTTCCACGACATTACCAGCGGCAGTTGCGGCACCTATTCGGGAATCACCGGCTACGATCTGTGCACCGGCTGGGGCAGCCCGAATACGACTGGGATCATCAACCTGTTAGCAGCCGGGTCTGCGTCGCCGAGCTTTACGCTTTCGGCTTCGCCGAGCAGCGTGACAGTCACACAAGGCGGCACCGGTACCAGCACGATCTCGGTGACCGATGTCGGCGGATTCACGGGCAGCGTAACGCTGGCTGCATCCGGCCTGCCTAGCGGCGTAACTGCGGCGTTCGGCACGAACCCCACAACTGGGACCAGCGTGCTGACGCTGACCGCGAGCAGCACGGCAACTACCGGGGCAGCAACGGTTACGATTACTGGAACTTCCGGCAGCCTGACCGCAACCACTTCGATTGCCCTTACCGTGAGCGCAACGGCGACACAAAGCTTTACGCTCTCATCTTCGCCAAGCAGTCTGTCGGTTACCCAAGGCAGCAGCGGCACCAGCACGATCTCGGTGACCGATAAGAACGGATTCACCGGCAGCGTAACGCTGGCGGCGTCCGGGCTGCCCAGCGGTGTAACCGCGGCGTTCGGCACCAACCCCACGACCGGAACCAGCGTGTTGACGCTGACGGCGAGCAGCACGGCAACTACCGGTACGTCGACGGTGACCATCACTGGCACCTCCGGGAGTCTGACGGCAACCACTACCATCGCCCTCACTGTCAGTGCTTCTTCGGCGTCGAAAAACTTCACCCTGTCCTTGTCGCCCTCTTCGTTCACGATTGACGACGATGGCAACGTATCCACTACTCTCACCGTCACCAGCGTGGGCGGATTCCATTCTGCAGTCACGTTGAGCGTGAATGAATTCCCCACTGACGTTTCGGCGACGGCCTCGGCCAACCCCGTAACGCCTCCGGCAAACGGCAGCACGAAGGTGACTCTCACGTGGAGTGCTACCAGGCGAGCGCCGACCGGAACCACAACCATCGAGCTGATCGGAACTTCCGGATCACTCACCAACGAGATCCCCGTCACCATCACAGTGGCGCCTTGACGGGCTGATCAGTTTGCGTAAGCAATCGAGCCGGCTCGAAAGGGCCGGCTCTTTTGTTGAACGATTTTCAGGTTGTCAAGATCTTAGCGTCACCGCGGCCACGCGCCCAACAAGCGGCGGAGATCGACAAACTGGCCGATGTGATACGCATTGTGGTCAGCCAGGAGCAGAGCCTCGCGCAGAATGGTCTGGCCGTCACCCCATGGGATGCTGGAGTAGAGATCAGTCTTTGGATTTGCAACCAGATCTTGCATGGCCTTTAATTCCTTGCGGAATTGCTGAATGCTCTTGTTCCATGCGGCCGCGCTCGGCGGAGCTTCCGTCTTCGGCCAATAGTCCTTGGGCCACTCCGGAGTTTTGTATTTGGAGTTGAGGCTGAACTCGAGAATGTCCCACTGCGCCAGGCGGAGATGCTCAAGCAGCATCCAGGCGGAATGCTGGAGGCCATTGGGCTTTATGTTGCGCAATTTCTCCGGCATGTTCTTTACCACATCGTCAAACCTGGCATGAGCGCCGCCACCGTCGAGAAGGTAGAGCACGTGCTCGCGCAGTTGTTTGCCGTTTGGATCCTTGATAGGCATGTTCATCTCCTTGCATAGAAAATTCTTCACCACAGAGTCACAGAGTCACAGAGAAATTCTTAAACCTAATTCTTTTGCAGATTTTGGTTTTCTCCGTGCCTCTGTGTCTCCGTAGCGAAACGCACTTCATTGATCTCTTCCGGTCCCTCGCCGCGAAGCACACGGCCAATACCGCGCACGATGCGGCGCATGGGGAGAACGCCTTTGTCATCCGCAAGAAATATTTCACCACTGCGGCGGCCGCGGTAGTACCAGCGTTTCAGCAATGCGAGATGCTCCATGGTTTCAAGCGCGGACCGCGCCTTCATCGGCGGGAATGCGTCGAGAACTGTCTGCACTCGCGACTCCATGGATTGCGATTTTTCGTGCTCGACGGGCTGAATCGAGAACACGGTTGGCCCGGAGATCGCTCCGCTTTCTACGCGAAAGAAGGTGACCGAATCTGCGTGGTGGCAGGTTTGAACGACCAACGCCGAAAAGCGGTCAAGGCGGCGGGCGATCTCGGGAAACTGGCCCAGGATGGGCTTCAGCTTTTCCAGGCGAACATGAATCGCGGCGGCATCTTCAAATGCGAGGTTGGCCGAGGCTGCATCGCGTTGCGCCGAAAATTCGCGAGTTAAGGATTCTCCTCCGGAATCGAAGTAGGCTTGCACGCGGTTCACTTCGGCGGAATACTCCTCATCGCTGCAGCCCTTGAAGCAGGGTGCAAGACACATCTTCATTTCAGAATAGATGCAGCCGGGAAACTGTGGGTCGGGATGCAGATCGTCGACGCACCGGCGCATTTTAAAGAAGTCGAGTGAGTCGTTCATGAACTTCTCAGCCGCTGTGCGGGACTGGAACGGGCCATAGTAAAGGCTGCGGCCATTGAGGCGTCCGAGCCGCGTGGTGATGGAGGCGCGCGGATATTGGTTCTCGAGATGCAGCTTGACCAGAGGCGCGAAGCGGAAGCGCATCCGGTTCGCGTAGGTCTTTGGGAACGTTTCGCGGAGAACTCGATAAAGCAAGAAGCCAGATTCGAAGTCGGAGCCTGTCGGCGTGTACTCGATCGAGTGAACGCGGTCCCGCAAGTTGAGTTTTTTCGTGCGTGCTTCGGCCGGACCTAGAAGGCGTTGCAGACGCCGGCGGAGGTTGGCGGTTTTGCTGACGTAAGGCTCCACTTGCGGGTCGCCACCGCGCAGCAAGAACACAGCCGGAGCGGTTGGGACAGCAGCGAAGACTTCGGCATCGCGTTCAGGCGCGAATTCCAGTCGCTCGGTCAGCACAAAATCATTTTAGTGCGGAAACAACCAATCCACCACGGAGGCACTGAGGCACGGAGAAACTAGCGATGCAGCGAGCGCTCGGCAATCTCGCGGACGCGCTCCATCGTGATTCCGGCACGTTGTTCGATTGCTAGAGGATGGTCCGTCGCTTCCAAAAGAAGATGTGGACGCTGGCCGATGTCCTTGCTGTGGACGTTCATTTTCAAATTCAAAGTATCGGGATACAAATCGATCGAGTTGCTCAGCCATCCAAAGTACGGCGGTTCGTCAAGCAGTTTGGGGTCGTGCCTGAGTTCGACCATCCTGTCGAAGTTGCTCTTGCTCAGGGAAGTCCAAACGCCCCAGCGCAAGGGTTCATCGTGTCCAATTACGGGAACCTCGATTAAGCCGCGAACGAAGAAATCCTTTTTCCTAATTACACAGAAGTCCGAGTTGATAAAGGAATCGGCGTCAGCCAGTAAACTCTCAGACCAATAATATGGCGCGTCATAGACGTAGTCGAGCGGAAGCCCCTCGTGCCACTTTCCACAGGTTATGACATTGAAATCCTTCTAATTTGACCACGGCCCTATTTTCGGCGGTCCGTTGAGAGTTGGCAATTGACAACTTGGATCGCTTCTTCACATCCCGCCGTGGAACCGTCCGAAATAATGGGCAAGATTTAGCGACATGATCAGGATGCCTGCGCCAAGAACGAGCACATGCAGGGTCTTGCGCAGATCGAAGTTACCGACACGACAGACGAGGAGGTAGCCGATGGCCAGGTTGAAAAGGCCCCATACGACATTAACCACTGAGGAGGATAGGCCCACGCCAGGCGGCGTTGCGAACGGGCTCTGGAAGGCATACCCCGAGATTCCATTGCCGAGATGCGGCAGGGCGTTCGCGAGGAATATTCCTCCGAAGAAGTACGAGATGTAGTGGTACCAACGCATGGTTGCTCCCTTTCAGCTGCCGATTTGAATGTTAGCAGGCCTCGCTGAGGCGTTCTCAGCAGATTCGTGCCCCAGCAGATCGTTGGTGGAATCTCATCGAAAGCTGGCGCTGCGAAATTTCTGGCGGAAGTCTTCGCCATCCATCTTGATGACACGACACATTTCGTGCAGGCGGGAGCGCATGCGCTCTCCAATGCGGTCGCCGAGGGTTTCGGCGCGCGTGGCCGCTCGCGCCGGAGAAATGGAACCGCTTGCACCGGCCGCGGCCTGATCCTCGAAATTTGTCGTAATAATGGTCGTGCGGTTGTTGTTGTAGCGCGTGTTCAGGATGAGGCTCACCGTATCCCAAACCCATTCGGTCGGCTTCACCGCACCCAATTCGTCGAGTATCAGCACGTCGGTTTCAAACACCGGACGAAGGACGTCCAGTTCGGTGGTTTGAACGGTGGCGTTATAAGAATTCTGGATTTGTTTCAGCAGTTCGCGATAATCGTAAAACAGGCACGGGACGCCTCGATTCACGAGGTCTTTGGTGATTCCGACTGCCAAGTGAGTCTTGCCCGTGCCAATTTTTCCAATGATCAGCAACCCCATGCCGTCGCGAGGATCGTATTCCTGCGCGAACCTGGAAGCGGAGAGGTGAGCGAATGCCAGCGAGGGATGAGCTCCGGGAAAGTCGACTGTGTAGCTGGCGAGTTCACAATGTTCGTACCTCTTGGGAATGCGCGCCGCAGCCAGCATGGCTCCAGCACGCGCGTGCAACTGGCAATCGCAGCGCGTGACCCGGCGGTCTCGAGGCGCGCTGGATCTGGCGGGAAGCGTCTTCCATCCGGTGCCCTCGCAAAGAGGGCAGACATCCGCGGCGGTCTTGATCAACCTCAACCCTTCTTCCTCGGTAACTTCTGAATTCGATCTTTCCTAAATTCTACTATTCGACTTTGCACCGAGGAGCCAGCTTCCTGCAAGTGCGGAACGCGAGATGCCTGTGTACAACCTGTGAAGGGGCAGTCCGGCCTGTGGAGAACTGCGGAAAACCCCTGCGGTTCACCTCAGAATCCGCCCCCATAGCCCCAATCCGGGACTCGGGGGTGTGAAACAGGCTTCGGGCGCGGATTTTCACAGTTGACATTCTGCTGATAGAGAGGAAAATACCACCCGTCAGGTTTCCCCGCTCAGACACAATCATTTGTCCTCCCGGTGTGTGCTGGGTATGAAAGAGACCTGCGAGGAGAAACTAAATGAATAAAGCTGATCTGGTTGACAAGATCGCGGGCGCTTGCGAAATCAGCAAGGCGCAGGCTACAACTGCGATTGACACTGCCGTGAGCAGCATCACCGGCGCTTTGCGGAAAGGGGATCGGGTGGCTCTGATCGGTTTCGGCACCTTCTCGATTTCGCAAAGAAAAGCACGGAACGGGCGCAATCCACAAACCGGCGCCACTATAAAGATCGCTGCCCGCAAGGTCGCGAAGTTTTCCCCTGGGGCTGAACTCAAGAAAGCAGTTAACAAGAAGTAAGTAAGAATTTTAAAGACCTGCAAACGGCAGAGGGTCGGCCCTGCCGTTTTTTTTATTGTCTTCACGTTTTATTGTCATCACATTTTTTGCTTTCAAGATGATCGGCGAACAGATGCCTGCGGCTACAATGGCCTGAGCATGATTGCCCACCTGCGCGGAAAATTGCTGACCAAGCATCCGAATCAAGTCATCGTTGAGACGGGTGGAGTCGGCTACGAAGTAAACATCAGCGTGCCAACTTTTTCCGAGTTGCCCGCGACTGGCTCGGAGGTTGCGCTTTTTATCCACACGCACGTGCGCGAGGATTTGCTTGCGCTCTACGGATTTCTGCATCCCGCCGAGAAGCAATTGTTTGAGAAGTTGATGACCGTCAGCGGTATTGGCGCGAAGTTGGCCATCACCATTCTGAGCGGGATGGCCGCGGACGAGATGGCAGGTGCGATTCGCGGCAATGACGTGGCGCGGCTGACCCGCATCCCTGGCATTGGCAAAAAAACGGCCGAGCGCATGGTGCTCGAACTGCGTGACAAGCTACCTCCGGCGGCAGGGGTTTCCGCGCCCGCAATTCCAGCGATGAGCGCAACGGAAGAGGACGTTCTATCCGCGCTCGTGAACCTCGGCTACCAACGGGCCGTAGCAGAGAAGATTCTTGCGACGGTGGTCAAGGGCGGAAAGAGTAATTCCTTTGACGCGTTATTCCGTGAGGCACTTGCCGGGCTTTCCAAGTAAATTGCCGAGCCGGGCAAGTTATGCCCAGTCCGAGATGACGTTATCGGCATCGTCCGCATCCGATTGACGCTCGTCATTTTTCTTGTGGCCGGCATTAGATTTCGGTTTCGGTCGCTCTTGGGACTCTTCGCGGGCTTCCAGTGTCACCACGCAGGCTTCCTCGGAGTCAGATTCGCCGGTCGATTCCGAGAATTCCAGCAGCTTCTTTCTAGTGTTCGCAGCCTCCCGCTTGGCCGCCGCTCTTTGGGACGCGTAAAGGGAATCGAGTTGTGTGTTTGGATTGATCTGGTTGGGGTGAATGTGCATCGTTGTACTCCTCGCTCGCATCTACTGCGACTTTTGCCGCCCCAAGGAAACTTTCTGATTACGTGGAGCAATTCCTGTGCCGGATAAGTCGGATGGAATCCGACCCCGGCCATAAGTGCTGATACATAGATGAAGGCTCGTCCGCCTTACCCAGCCTCAGGCGAGAATGTATAGTGTGAGTTGCCGTTTTTGGTGATGAGCGGATTCGCCAGCCGCGAATGCTGGCCAATCCTGGCTCGGGGACAATGCAAATTGATGGGGTTGATTCTATATTTCATTTTGACCGTGGCCGTGTTGGGAACACTGTCTTCCGGCGTGTTCCTTGGCCTGGCATTGCTGGGAGTGATCCGCTTTCGGCGGAACGCGCGGGAGCAACTGAACTCCATTCCTGATGATGCGCATCTTCCTCCGGTCTCCGTTCTCAAACCGGTACACGGCCTCGAAGCGCAGCTAAAAGAAAATATTGAAAGCTTCTTCCGGCAGGATTATCCCAACTACGAAATCCTTTTCGCCGCCGACGAGGCGGATGATCCCGCTCTGGATGTGGTTCGGGAAGTGTGTGCGCGCTATCCGCACATTCGGACGCGAGTGTTGGTAACCGGCACGCCATGGCCGAACCCGGTGGTTTATTCGTTTCATTGCATGGCGGAAGCGGCGGCCCACGAAATTTTGGTCACGACCGACAGCGATGTGGAAGTTGATCCGCGTTATCTGCGAGAAGTCGTTGCGCCGCTGCTCGACCCGAAGGTTGGCATGGTGACCTGCGTGTACCGCGGCAAAAATGCGGCGGGGTTTTTCTCCGGGCTTACGGCCATCGGAATGTCGGTGGAGATGACGGCGGGAGTGCTGGTCGCGAATCTGCTGGAAGGAATGAAATTCGGACTAGGGCCGACGACCGTGGTGCGCAAGGATGCGCTGGCCAGCATTGGGGGCTACACCGCGCTACGCGATTACATTGCTTATGATTTCGCCATTGGCAACCTGATTGCGAAAGCCGGTTACCGTGTCGTGCTCTCGAGTCACATCATCGATCATGTAGTGAACCAGAAGTCGTTCGGTCGCATGTGGCAAAACCAATTGCGCTGGGCGCAGACCACGCGTTATTCGCGTCCCAAAGGCCACTTTGGAAGTGGACTGATTTTTGCCATACCCTACGGTCTGCTGGGATTCGTCGCGGCTGCGGGGTTGGGACGCTGGGGAATTGGGATTCTTTTGTTCGGCACCACGGTGCTGAACCGGTTGGCGGAAGCGTGGCTGGTGGGCTGGATGGTGGTTCGCGATCCGCAGGTGCGGCGTGCGCCGTGGCTTTATCCTCTGCGCGATCTGCTCGGTTTCGCGGTGTGGTTTGCCAGCTATCTGAGGCTGCGCTACGTTTGGCGCGACAGCCGCTTCGAGTTGAGGGGAACGCGGATCGCATTGCGGCAATCGTCTCCCAATAGCAGATAGCGGAGCCTTCTTGGCTCAGGGTGAATACGAATCTAAATTATTTTACGGAGGTTATCTTGCGTGTTTTAGTCACCGGTGCGGCGGGGTTTATCGGCAGTAATATGGTCGATCGCCTTCTTTCCGACGGCCACAGCGTAGTTGGCTTCGATAATATGTCGACCGGACAACCGCGCTTTTTGGAAAGCGCTACAGCTCATCCTCGATTCAGCTTGCATCAAGCCGACTTACTCGATCGGAAGAGTCTCGCGACCGCGATGAAAGGCGCGGAATTGGTGATTCATTTTGCCGCCAATGCCGATGTGCGCTTCGGCACCGATCATCCTCGCAAAGATTTGGAGCAGAATACGATCGTAACCTGGAACGTGCTGGAAGCCATGCGCGAGCAAGGCTGCAAGCGTATTGTGTTTTCCTCGACAGGCTCAGTGTACGGAGAGCCGGAAATCTTTCCCACGCCGGAAACATGTCCTTTCCCGGTGCAGACTTCGTTGTACGGTGCCTCCAAACTGGCTGCGGAAGGCCTGATCCAGGCTTATTGCGAAGGCTTTGGCCTGCTGGGTTACATTTTTAGATTCGTATCGATCCTGGGTGAGCGTTACTCGCACGGGCACGTTTTCGATTTTTATCAGCAGCTTTCCGAACACCCTGACCATCTCCACGTGCTCGGTGATGGCCATCAGCGAAAATCGTATTTATACGTGCAGGATTGCATTGATGCCATTTTTCTTGCCCTCGAGAAGGCCGATGGCAAAGTGAACATCTTTAATCTTGGCACTGACGAATATTGCGAGGTCAATGACTCCATCGGTTGGATTTGCGAACATCTGGGCCTCCGTCCGAAGCTCACCTATTCCGGCGGCGAGCGTGGTTGGGTCGGGGACAGTCCTTTTATTTTTCTGGACTGCTCGCGCATCCGCACCCTGGGCTGGCGGCCGCGATTGACGATTAGGCAGGCGGTTTTGGCGACGATCAAATTCGTGAGCGCGGACGCTGCCGCCGTGAAGGCCGGGTCATGAAGTCCGGGTTTTATACGCTATACTTACCGGCCACTAGGGAATCTATCGTTTGATCATCACACGCAGTCCGTTACGAATCTCATTGGGTGGCGGGGGCACCGATCTTCCGTCGTACTATCGCAAGCATGGCGGGTTTGTGTTGTCTGCCGCCATCAATCGCTACGTTTACATCACCATTAATGAAGCGTTCCGTCCGCGCATCATCCTAAAATATTCCAAGCTGGAAGATGTGGAGCGGTGGGAGGAGATTCAACATCCCATCATTCGCGAAGCGCTGCGGATGACCGGAGTCATGGGGCCGTATCTTGAGATCGTCAGCCTCTCGGATATTCCTGCTGGCACGGGGCTGGGTTCTTCGGGAAGTTTTACCACCGCGCTGCTTCGCGCTTTGCACACGGTGAAACGGAACTTTGTGCCGCCGCAGGAGTTGGCCGAGCAGGCTTGTCATATCGAAATCGATTTACTGAAAGAGCCGATCGGCAAACAGGACCAGTACATCGCCGCGTATGGCGGCATCACCTGTTTCGAATTTCTCCCCGATGATCGAGTTGTTGCGGAACCTCTGAAGATCGCGCCGGAAACGTTGGCCAATCTCGAGGATAATTTGTTGCTGTTTTTTACCGGAGCATCGCGCTCAGCAGCGGAGGTTCTGCGCGATCAGGATACTCGGACGCGCGAGAACTCGAGCGAGATGCTGGAGAACCTGCACCTCACGAAGCGGCTCGGCCACGAAAGCCGGGACGCGCTGCTGGCCGGCGACCTACGCAAGTTTGCCGAGCTCATGCACATTCACTGGGAGCACAAGAAGAAGCGCTCGCCCGGAATGAGCAGCAGCTTTATTGACGAAATGTATGAGTTGTCGCGTGCCCATGGAGCGCTGGGCGGCAAACTGATTGGCGCCGGCGGTGGAGGTTTCCTGATGCTCTACACGGAAGACAAAACTCGCCTGCGATCTGCCTTGCGAGGCGCAGGGTTGCGCGAGGTACGCATGCAATTCGATTTCAGCGGGACTTCCGTTCTGGCACACTCCTAAGAGCAATGCTACCCGTAGCCATACTTGCCGGCGGCTTGGCCACGCGCCTGGGGCCGCTGACGGAAGCGATTCCGAAATCGCTGATCCCAATCGATGGCGTACCTTTTGTGGCGCATCAGCTACGACTGCTGCAAAGAAATGGCATCCAACATGTCATACTGTGCGTCGGCCATCTGGGTGGGATGATTGAGGAAACGGTCGGGGATGGCAATTCGTATGGAGTAAAGGTTGATTACTCCTACGACGGCCCGACGTTGCTTGGCACGGCGGGAGCGATTCGAACCGCACTGCCCAAGCTGGGAGAAAGTTTCTTCGTAATGTACGGCGATTCGTATCTGGCATGCGATTATCCCGCTATCGAGCGGGAATTTTTGCGGGGGGACAAATTGGGATTGATGACGGTCTTCCGCAACAACGGGCAGTGGGATACAAGCAACGTGGACTTTGCTGACGGCCGCATTCTGGCCTACAGCAAGAAGCATCGCACTGCGAGCATGCAATACATCGACTATGGATTGGGCATTTTTCGTGCGGAAGCTTTTGCGAGAACTAACGCCAGCGATCTTGCCGACGTTTACGCCGAGTTGCTCCGGGCCGGTGAATTGGCTGCCGTGGAAGTGCGCGAGCGCTTTTACGAGATGGGCTCACCCGCGGGATTGGGGGAGATGACAACTTTCCTGAGCCGAGGGGATGCGCAGAAATGAGCGACCGCGGACTGGCTCAAGATAAGTTCATTCAGGATTTTCTCGCCGAGGCAACTCAGATCATTGCGAAGCTGGATGTAGTCAGCATTGAGAAGGCCGCCGGTCTGCTTGCCCGCACTCGATCGGCGGGCGGACGTCTGTTTATTCTGGGCGTGGGCGGAAGTGCGGCCAATGCTTCGCACGCGGTAAACGACTTCCGCAAGATTGCAGGCATCGAGGCTTATGCACCGACGGACAATGTATCAGAGTTGACCGCGCGCACCAACGATGAAGGCTGGAGTTCCGTCTTCGATAGCTGGTTGCGCACCAGTCGGCTGCGAGCCAACGATTTGCTGCTGGTTCTCTCGGTGGGCGGCGGGAATGTTGAGCAGCACGTCAGCCCGAATTTAGTGGCCGCTCTGAAGTACGCAAAGTCAATCGGCGCAAAGATTGTTGGAATCGTTGGCCGCGACGGCGGCTATACAGCAAAAGTTGCCGATGCGTGTGTTTTGATTCCGGTGGTGAATCCCGCGCACATCACGCCGCACACAGAAGCTTTTCAGGCGGTGGTTTGGCATTTGCTGGTTTCGCATCCCGCAGTAAAGTTGCAGGCGACGAAGTGGGAATCGATGGCGTCCGGCGGCAGGCACCGTGCTGTGTTCCTTGACCGCGACGGCGTAATCAACCGGGCTTTTGTTCGCGACGGCAAACCATTGCCTCCGCCGACACTGCAGGAGTTGGAAATTCTGCCCGGCGTTCCCGAAGCTTTGCGCGATCTGAAGCAACACGGTTTTGAACTGCTGGTGGTGACAAACCAGCCCGACGTCGGGCGCGGAAAGCAATCGCGGGAATCGCTTAACGCGATGCACCGGTCTTTATCCGCGAGTCTTCCCATAGACGACATTTTTGTTTGCACTCACACCGATCAAGAGAAGTGTGACTGCCGTAAGCCATTGCCTGGAATGATTTTGGAAGCCGCCCGCAAACACAACATCGATCTTGCGGCCAGTTTCATGGTCGGCGACCGATGGCGCGATGTGGATGCCGGTTATAATGCTGGATGTAAGACTATTCTTATTGATTACGGATATTCGGAGCGAGCTCCAGATCATGCTCCTGACTTGCGTGTGAGGTCTCTTCGCGAAGCGGCTGACTGGATCATCCGTTCCTCGGAAAAAGGAGTAAGTCCATCATGAAGTCTGTGTCCGACCTGCGCGTGCAAATCTTTGCCGACGGGGCCGACAAGGCCAGCATGCTGGAACTCTACCGTCAGCAATACATCAAAGGTTTCACCACAAATCCCACGCTGATGCGAGCGACGGGAGTCAAGGACTATCAGGCCTTCGCGCTCGACCTGCTGGAGACCATTCAGGACCGTCCGATTTCATTCGAAGTATTTGCCGATGAAGAATCCGAGATGGAAGAGCAGGCGCGGCACATCGCGGCCTGGGGCAAGAACGTGTTCGTCAAAATTCCAGTGATGAACACGAAAGGCGCGCCGACCTACGATCTTGTCCGGCATCTTTCTGGTCAGGGAATTCAGTTGAACGTGACCGCGCTGCTCACGCTGGAGCAGGTGCGAAAGGTTTGCGACGCATTGCGGGACAATGTGCCCTCGTACGTTTCTGTTTTTGCTGGCCGCATCGCCGATACGGGGCGAGATCCCGTACCGCTGATGCGCGAAGCCGTGGCTATGGTGAATGAGGTGAATGCGCAACTGATCTGGGCGAGTCCGCGTGAACTGCTGAATGTTTTCCAGGCGGATGACATCGGTTGCCACGTGATTACAGCTACTACTGACGTTCTGAAGAAGCTTCCGCTCGTCGGCAAAGATCTCCACGAGTTCTCGCAGGAAACGGTTCAGATGTTCCGGCGAGATGCGGTCAAGTCGGGTTACTCGCTGCCGCTTGGAGTTCCTGCAGGTTCTCGCCGCAGCTAGTCAATCATCAAGGATGATTGGTAAAGATAACCTTGCCTGACGCCTCGCTGGCAATACGCAGCGGCGCTGGCAGCAATGTTTCTACTTTAGCTCTGTCTTGCTGCGGCACAAAAAGAAAAACTCGCTCCCGAGAGTTCCATGCGCTCTGCAGATCCTGGTCGTCGAGGAAAATGTGTGGCGCGTCGGGATACGTTGATCCCCACCACATGGAAGTCGTATTCCCGTTGACCAGTTCAATCGGCCGCCGCAAGTAGAACAGCAACGATGACCCAAACGACTGATCGCCGTAAATCATCACGCGGTCGTCAGGCTTGAGTTCTGGAGCGATCTGTCGCGCCATGCTGCGCGATCCTAGATAAGGATCGAATCGCACAAGGGCAATGTGTGCGGCGATTAGAAATACAGCCATCGTGATGCCCGTAGTCCAGGTTGCGGCGAACTGCGCGCCGCGCCGTCTGAGCCAGAAGGCCAACGCCGGCCCGATCAACAAAACGATGGCAGCCAGCACGGCGGGAAGGCGCAACGCGGCGAATGATTCCCCGGTGAGATCGAGCATGTGCCCCATCGATAGCGTTTCGGCCTGAAGGTCGGGCTTGGCGAGCACGGTGCCAATGTCAGGCACGAACGGCAGTTGACGCGAACTCCACAGTCCCCCCGCCAACACCGCCGAGATCGCGATGCAGACCACGGCCAGCACACCGGAAGTCCACAGCAGCCAGTTCCGCGATCCATACTCCTCTTCGTCGGCGAGTCTTTCTGCAATCAGCAATAGGATCGGCAGGTAAGCGGGGAACGTGTAGTACTCCTGATTCGTGGAAAATGAGAAGAAGACGAGCGTGACTCCGGCCCAGGCGAGGCAGATCAATTCCGTTCGGGTGCGGAAGTCGAGAGGTTTTCGCGGAGTCTTGTCGCTGCTACTCTTGCGGCGTGCGATCCACTTTGCGACCGGACGCCGCAGCGCCACTGGCAGGTACAGGCTCCAAGGGAACAACCATACCAGGTGCAGCGTCCAGTAGAGCGAGTCGGTTTGTTTGTTGTAGTCCTTCGGGATGCGCTTGCCGAGGAAGCGCATGAAGTGTTCGTTCACAAAGTAGAACCAGAAAAAGCGCGGATTGCGAATGCCGGCCAGCAAGTGCCAAGGCGCGGCGATTACCAGAAAGAGCAGCACTCCAGTGAATAGATGGAACTCGCGCCAACGGCGCCACTCTCCGCTGATTAGCACGTATAGCAGCAGCGCCAAACCAACCACGACGATAGCGAGCAGGCCTTTGGTGAGCACGGCCAGCGCCATGCAGGCATAGCCGCCATACCAGCGCCAAGAGGTGCGATCTTCCAGCGCCGTGACGAAGAAATAAAACGATGCGGCGATAAATAAACTAAGGATTGATTCCGGGATGAGGATGCGTGTGAAGAGATAACAACCGGCCGCCGTGGCAATGAACAGTCCGGCGTATATTGCGGCGCGTTCGCCGAAGGCACGGCGTCCCCAGCGCATGGCCAGCAGCACCAGCAGCAACATAGAGAGCACAACCGGTAGATGCGTGGCGAACTCGTCGGCACCGAAGGCGAGGTAGCAAAAGGAAACCAGCCAGTACATCAGCGGGGCTTTCTCCAGATAGCGGTTGCCGTTCACCTTCAGCGTCACATAGTCGTGCGTGACGGACATCTCGCGCGCGGCCTCGGCGTGCGTGGAATCCGCATCGTCCTGCAGTCCCGGCGAAAAAAGTGAACCCACATAAACTGCCGCGAATAAAACCACTACGCCGGCAATGTACATTTTTGTGGCCGCAGCGGGGCGCACGCTTGACGGAGGGTTTATAGCGGGTGTTTTAGAGAGCACGCTCACTCCGAGTAGCCGCTATTGTCGTCGTCATGATCGCTGTCATCATCATCGTCATCTTCTTCGTCCATATCGTCCCCATCTTCTTCTTCTTCTTCTTCTGGTTCTTGCCGCAGGCGGAGGATAGCGGCTACCAACCGATCCGGATTTGAGCCGGAGCATTTTAAATACATTGTGCTCATATCCAATGGTACCGCGTAGTATCGCTTGAAGGTGATATCACCGACCTGTACTCGTGCAAGCTGGCCTTTACTTTCCAATGCAGAACGTGCTGAAAATCAGATTGAGAATGTCGTCGGTGGTAGTTGCCCCGGTGACGGCGTCGAGCGGCCGAAGCGCGTTGTAGAAATCGAGCAGCAGCATTTCGTGCGGGACTTTGGCTGCCACGGCACCGCTCGCGGCCTTGAGCGCGGCGAGAGAATCCTGCACCAGGCCTTGATGGCGGACATTGGTGAGAAAGCCAGCTTCAGCTTGGCCCCCAGTCTCGCCGCCGACGTGTCGCAGAATTTCGGCGCGCAATTCGGCGATGCCCTCGCCGGTCAGGGCGGAAGCGCGAACGATTGTGCGGTTCATCGATGACCGGCCATTCGCCGCCAAGTCGCACTTGTTTTCGACCATGATTTGTGGACGATCCTGCGTTTGCCGCAGCAGTTCGTCGTCTTCCATCGAGGGCTGCGATGCGTCGAGTACGACCAAGACCAAATCAGCATCGGCCAGAGCTTCCATGGATTTGCGGATACCGATGGACTCGGCTTCATCCAAGGCGTCGCGGATTCCTGCTGTATCGACAAGCTCAATCGGAATTCCTCCGATGGCGACGGTTTCGCTAACCAGGTCACGAGTTGTCCCGGGAGCGGCGGTGACGATGGCGCGTTCGCGCTCGACCAGACGGTTGAACAGACTCGATTTGCCCACGTTCGGCCGGCCGACGATAGCGAGCGTCAGTCCTTCGTGTACGATCTTTCCGTAGTTGAATGATGCGGCCAGTTGTTCGAGCGGCTCGCGGACTGCGGCGATGCGTTCGAGGATTGCCGGATTCGGCAGGACAGAAACGTCATCCTCGGCGAAATCAATTCCCGCTTCGAGCACGGCGATCAGCTCGACCAGCTTCTGCTTCACAGGTAACAAGCGTCGGGAAAGAGCGCCTCCAAGCTGCTGGGCCGCGATCTTCGCCTGGTAGAGCGTTTGCGAATCGATCAGGTCGCGAACCGCCTCCGCCTGGGTAAGATCGATGCGGCCGTTGAGAAAGGCACGCATGGTGAACTCGCCGGGTTCGGCGAGGCGCGCACCGGCAGCGATGCACAGTTCGACGATGTGACGGAGCATAACCGGAGAGCCGTGCGCGGCAATCTCGACGATGTCGTCGGTGGTGTAGGAGTGTGGTTTGGCGAAGTAAGTCACTACAACTTCATCAATGCGAGAGGCAGCAGACGAGCTTTGCTCGGCTGTCCCCACATGTTGCTGGGATTGTTCGATGAGTTCGCCGAAGACCGCCCGGCTTGGTTCCAGATCATGTTTCAGACGCAGCATTGGAGCAGTGATTTCCCGCGCCCGCGGTCCTGCAACCCGCACCACGCCAATCCCGCCGCGTCCGGGCGGAGTCGCAATGGCGACGATCGTATCGTCGAGATTCACGGAGCGATTGTAGCGGTTAAACTGGGAGGACAACCAGCGGCCGGCAAAGCAAAGTATTTCATTTGTGGCCGGGCATTATCGAAAGGGGCAACATTGTCAGTCGCCGACGAACTGCTCGAAGCCAATCAACAATTTGTAAAGAACTTCAACCTGGGAGACCTGGCCGTGAAGCCGCGGCGCCGCGTAGCCGTGCTGGCCTGCATGGATTCCCGAATCCTTTTTGAACGCTGCCTGGGATTGAAGCCGGGTGACGCGCACATGATTCGCAACGCCGGAGGCATCGCCACAGAGGATGCTTTGCGCTCGCTGATTGTTTCGCATCACCTGCTCGACACGCAGGAGTTCATCATCATCAACCACACTGACTGCGGATTGCTGAAGGTGAAGGAGTACGAACTCAGGGCGCACCTGACCGATAAGATGTGCGCCATCGCCAGCGAGCCCGCCCATTTCTATGCTTTCGACGACCTCGAAGCGAACCTACGCCAACAGGTTCAACGCGTGAAGTCGCATCCCTGGATTCCGAAGCACATTCCGGTGCGCGGATTTATCTATGACGTGAAGACGGGAAAGCTGAAGGAAGTGGAAGAGAAGGGCTAACTCGGTGCTTTGTCTGCACACGCTTGGGTGAGAGCATCCATCATCTGGGGATAATTCAGTGAGAGTCGGCTTGCGGATCAGGGTGATCAAGACTCCGCTGTAACGTCCACATAATTGCTTCGACCATTATGACGAATTCGCTAGCCTGACTTTGCGTGAGCCGGTCCGAGGGCGCATGCACCGCAAGATTTCGCATATTGCGTAAGCCAAGAATGGAATCACTAACAGAAGGCTTAATGAGGCCTTTGTTGACCATGGCTCTCAGGATTTCAGGAAGGCGCGTCTGTGTTATGCCTGTGCTCGCCGCCGCCGCAATAACACGATCCTCTAGTTGGTTCCATGCTTGAGACACTGCCGCTGAAGGGGCGAGGTCGATCAGGCGCTTGGTTTCATCAGCTAGGGGAGACTCAGTATGCACGGTCTCGCTGGTAGATCGGCCTGGGCTCGGCAACTCTGCGCGGACTTCCTGAGCCACGGTTTCAAAGTCGGCAAGCCATTCCCCTTTTTGGACACGGCGCAACTTAACGCCTTCCAAAAGACCGCCGAAGTGCTGTTTAAAAACAAGACCAAGCACAACAAGAGCTATTGGCCACGCCAACGCTTTAGTCATCTCGGCGATGAATGTTAATGTGTTCACGGAGCGGGCTCCAAGTTTTATCGAGCGACGACCTTCTCAATCTCCGCCCGCAACTGATCGTAAGGCAGAGCCCCGGGATGATACATCGCAACCTTACCCGCGCGGTCGAGCAGCACAAGCGTAGGAGTTGTGGAAGCGCCATAGGCATCGAAGTTGTACTTGCTGATCGGCACGGGCATGTCGAGCAGTCCGCTGTAGAAGCGGTGGCGCACGGCATCAATGTAGGCGAGTTCGTCGCTGGGCGATGCGTGTTCAATCTGTGCGGTGTAGCCGTAGAGTTTCGTGGGACCAACCACAGCCAATCCCTTGGGCGCAAACTCTGTTCGCAGTTGCGTGATGATGGGCGCTTCCGCTTTGCAATCGCCACACCAGTGCGCCCAGAAGAAAAGCAGCACGGGCGAACCTTTCAGTTGAGCCAGCACGGGCGGCTTCGACCCAAGAAATTGTTCCGCCTTGATTGCCGGCGCCGGTTTCCCTTCGAGCGAGAGCAGGTTCAGGTTTTTCTGCAGGCGAGCGCGAATCGAAGTGCTGCCATAGGTGTGCAGCGCGGTCTGTAGAACTGTGACGGCTTGTATGCGCTGCCCGCGAGCCGCCAGCGCTTGCGATTGGACTTCGATGGCCGCTCCCAGAGCGTTCGGAAGGCGCGGTTCGGCATCGAGCGGCCTCTGCTTGAGTTGCTCCAGCGCGAGGGCTCTGGTTTCTTTGGCGTAAGCGGCGGCCTGATCGTAGTTGTGAGCGCTAAGCGCGGCTCGCGCCATCCACGAGGAGGCCTCGATGTATTCCGGCGACACGCTGTTCTGGCTTCGGTAAGCCTTGAGGTCAGCCTCCGCCGCCGAAAAATTATTTCGAGCGAGCGCCGAGCGAACATCTTCCACAATCCCCGCCCACGCCGGAGTAACCAGCGCAATCAGAACTAACAGCCTGCCGAAATATGAGTTCCGAATCATGGCTCTTTGATGATGTATCTTTTGCCTGCCTGCTGGCAAATGCCGACGATCAAGCCCGCACCCGCTCGCGCTGTAAGTTACTGATTCACCGGCATTTAGTTGAGTGGTAGATCGGAGAAATATTGTGGATTTTCCGAAGTTTTTATCTTACAATTTAGTTGCGTTTGACTTTAGATTTCTTTCGCAGTACCCAGTTTCTCCGCTCAACCAGCGCGTGACCTGCCTGCAGAAGAAGCCTTCCAAAGTTTCAGCGCTACATCAACAACAAAGGAACATTGCAACACATGGAAACAGGAACAGTGAAGTGGTTTAACGACGCCAAGGGCTACGGTTTTATCAGCCGCCAGAACGGCGAGGACGTATTTGTGCACTTCTCGGCCATTCAGGCAAGCGGCTTCCGCAGCCTGCAGGAAGGCCAGCAGGTGCAGTTCGACGTGGTCAAAGGCCCGAAGGGCTGGCAGGCCGAGAACGTGAAGGGTGCATAAACCACTTCGCAGCTAACAATTCGTAAGATAGTAAAAACGGCGGCCAGCGATGGCCGCCTTTTTAATTAAGAGCAGTGATCAGTGCCCAGTTAGTTCTTACGGTTTAACTGTCCACCGATCACTGACCATTGCCCTTGTTGTCTTTAATCAGCACTACATCCGAATCCGTATGGCCGCGCACTAAAGCCAACTGCTTGCCATCGAACGACCAATGAAAGTCGTAAATCCGTTCGGAAGTGAAATTCGTAATCTGCTTGCCTTTCGAGCCGTCGACGGGCTGCAGCCAGAGGTTGTCGACGCCGTTGCTGCGAGTCGTATAGACGACGGCTTTCCCGTCGTGAGCAAAGCGCAAGAATCCAAACAGCGGGCGCTCGAATTCCATCAGCTTCGCTTGTCCGGAATCGGTGGCAACCAACGCTAACTTTTGCTTGTGCTCGCCGGAGTGTTCGAGCGTGGCAAATGCGGCGAGCTTGCCGTCGGGCGAAACGTCGATGCTGCGGTAGGAAATCGGCAAATCCGATATTACCTGCGGCGTTCCGCCGTCGATCGAGACGCGTGCCAGCTTCCCCTCGTCCCCTTGTTGGATGTAGTACACCCAGCGGCTATCGGACGAGCAGACGGGAAGTTGATCGCGCTTGCCGGTGGTGAGCTGTTTCAAGTTTCCGCCCGAGGGGTCGATGCGCCAGATGTTGTCGTAACCGGGCCCTCCATGAAACAGCAGTTCGAAAACAATAAAACGGCCATCGGCGCACGCCGCAGGATTGCCGCTCGGGTGGCCTTCTTCGGGCGTAATCGCACTCTTGACGCCTGTGGCTGGATCGACCCGGCTGAGCATAGTCCGCTGATCGCCGATAAGCTGTCCGTCGGCTGTCCATGTGAAATTGGTGTTCTGGTTGCTCGGAGCTATGGCGCGGGCCTCGCCGGACGCGGACACCACGACCAGGTTCCAGTGTTCTTCGCTCAGAATCGTCGCCAATGCCTGACCGTTCGCCGCGATGCTCAGGTCGGAATAAATATTCGTGTCGCGCGTGATGGGAGAAATTTTCCCTGGAGGATAGGAAAGAAACCCAATTTGCATCTGATGAAAACTTGTGTCTTGTTCATGAACCAGCCCGAGCAACCCGCTGCCGTCGGGCATCCAGGTCGGAAATACAAAAAAATCGTCGCCGCCTGTGCTAAGGAAAGTTTTCCGCCCAGTCGCCACATCGATCGCGACCAGGCTTTCCAGATATCCCGCCCGCAGGCCGTTGCACATAATCGTTTTCCCGTTGGGAGACCATGCGGGTGCGGAAATTCCCTCGGCATTTGGGCCGCTAGCCAGCACACTTTCCGGTGAGTCGGTGCCTTCGGCAGAGCGAACGATCAGCTGATATTTCCCAGGTTCGGGATTGTCATTGCGAATGAAAGCGAGCCGTTTGCCGTCGGGAGAAAAGGTAATATTGGAATCGACATCCGACGCTAACTTTTGCGGCGCGCCTCCAAGCAGCGCAGAGCGGTAGAGAAATTTCAGCTCCGGGTTACCCGGATCGCTGCGCACAAAATAGAAGTAGTTGCCGTCGGGTGAAAAGCGCAATCCGTTGTAATACACATCGGCGGGCGGTTGCACCTGCGTATTGCTGTTGGTGGGAACGTTGCGCAGCCACAGGCTGGCGAGTCCGTTGTCGCGCACGAGGTTGAGAATATATTTGCCGTCAGGCGAGATGGCGGCGGAGACGGACATGCCATCGTCAGTAACCTTAGTGACGGTAAAGTTCTGGAAGGGAACGGAAGGCTTGCGGAGAAAAATCGTATACGCCAGAAAGCCTGCCAGCACTAAGGCGATAGCGGTGCCGATGAAAAGAAACCGGAATTTCGAGGCACGTTGCGGCGTTGCCGAGGTTGCGTCAGTTGCAGAGGATGGAAGAGTAGCCGCGCTGCCTGTTGACGAAGAAGCTGCGGTTTGCGGAAAAGATTCATGCGCTGTTGTCGAGTTGGACGCAAGCGGCTGAATGCCGGCTGAGCCTGCCTGCGCTGATTTTCTTCCTGACTCGGTATCCCGTTTCAGTCGCCTCAAGTCGCCGCGAAGATCGGCGGCAGACTGATAGCGCAGGTCGCGATCTTTTTCCAGCGCCTTCGTAATAATTTCATCGAACTTGGGAGGAAGCGTCGCGTTCAGTTGCAGCGCCGGAACCGGATCAAGCTGAAGAATGGCATGGAAGATCACCGCCGAAGTTGCACCGGAGAACGGCAGACGCCCGGTCGCCATCTGGTAGAGCACCACCCCAAGAGAAAATAAATCCGTGCGCGCATTGAGTTCTTCGCCGCGTGCCTGCTCTGGGGACATGTAAGCGATGGTGCCAACGGTCGCGCCCGGACTGGTGAGGTGCACCGGCCCCGGAGAATCGAGCGTTGCTCCCATCGTTTCCGTAGCGATCGTGGAACGCGTCAGCTTGGCCAGTCCGAAATCCAGAATTTTCACCGGCCCGCGCTGCGTGACAAATATGTTTGCGGGCTTGATGTCGCGGTGGATGATTCCCTTAGCGTGGGCGGCATCGAGCGCGTCGGCAAGCTGAATACACCACTCCAGCAACCGGTCGAGCGGGACAGCTCCAAGATTCAAGCGATGGTCGAGGGTCTCGCCCTCCAGCAACTCCATGGCGATGAATGATTGGGCATTTCCCTCGCTCTCGACTTTTTCAACCGCATAAATGGTGCAGATATTAGGATGATTCAGCGACGATGCGGCTCGCGCCTCCAGCAGAAATCGGTCGAGTGCATTTTGATCGCGGGAAAGTTGCGGAGGCAGAAACTTCAGCGCGACGCGGCGCTGCAGATTGAGATCCTGCGCTTCATAAACAATCCCCATCCCGCCGCTGCCAAGCTGGCCGGTGATGCGGTAATGCGAGATGGTCTGGCCGATCATGAATGAGTTGTGAGGAGAAATTCATCTTAGGAGGGATGGCGAGAGCAGTCAAACGCAAGAACAGTGGCCAGTGGTCAGTGCTCAGAAAAAATCCTCTTGCCACTAGCCACTAGCCGCTGACTACTTTTTCCGCGGCGCTCACGGTGTCGAAGAAGTTGAAGAACTGTTCTACCCGCGTGACTGCGAGCGCGTTGTGAACACGATCACACACGCCCACCAGCGCGAGGCTGCGTCCGCCATGTTGCCGCGTAACGTACGCACCGACCAGCGCGCCGATCCCTGCTGAATCCACATAAGGGACGTTGGTGAAATCGATGATCAGCGCCTGCGATTTGTCGGCGCGGACCATCGCCTGGAATTCGAACATCGTGGTCATTACGAGCGCGCCGTGGAGGCGGAGAATGCGCTGTCCTGGCTGTGTTCCGGGCTGGTCTTCGATGCGAAGCGATTCTTGCGGCATTCCCGAGATATTAACCCGCGCGTAATATTCGATTGTTAATGCAGCGTTAATTTGGAGGTGTTTTTAATTTCCAGCCTCACGAATACTGAAAACTCAAAACCAAAAAACCCTAAATAGCCGCAACCTGCTCGCGCCGCTTCGCCTGGATTTCAATGAAAACATTCACCAGCGACACCGCTGCGGGCGTCACTCCGGGAATGCGTGAGGCTTGGGCCAGCGTGCGCGGCCGCACGTGCGTGAGCTTTTCCTGCATCTCGCGTGAAAGTCCGCTGACCGAGCTGTAATCAAACCAGCCGGGAATCGATCGCTGCTCCGACTTCTTCATCCGCTCCATAGCACGCTGCTGTTGCAGCAGGTAGCCCTCGTACTTGATTTCGGTTTCCACGGACTTGAGTTCGTTGCGGACTTCGGAAGAAAGCTTGGCCACGGATTCGCGCGGATTGACGCGGATATCTTCTCCTCGTGCGAAGAAAATCGGATCCAGTTCCCGGAGAATGGGCGCCAGTTGCTCGATAACGATTTCGGGCCGCTTCAGCAGCTGGGCGCAGGTTTGGCCTACGGCTGAGCTCCAATCCTGAGCTGGTTTTGTGGCGCCGCCAGCAACAGCAGATTCCTCGTCGCTTTGCTCCTCGGAATGACAAGATGCGATCTTCTCCAACATTTCAGGGTTCAGCCTTGTGCGTTCGAGCAACTTCCTCATCTGCTCCAGTCGCTGCTGCTTCGCTTGGAAATCATCCCACGCTTCATCTGCGATCAATCCCACGCGGCGCCCGTGCGGTGTGAGCCGTCGGTCGGCGTTGTCGATACGCAAGTGCAGGCGGAATTCCGCTCGCGAGGTAAACATGCGATAAGGCTCATTCGTGCCTTTGGAAATTAAATCGTCAATCAGGATCGCGGTATACGCCTCGGTGCGGTCGAGGATCAACGGCGGCTGTGCCTTTACCTGTAATGCCGCGTTGATGCCCGCCATCAGGCCCTGGCACGCGGCCTCCTCGTATCCCGATGTGCCGTTGATCTGACCTGCAAGAAACAGACTCGCGATTTTCTTTGTTTCGAGAGTGCGCTGCAGTTCGGTGGGATCGATCGAGTCGTACTCGATAGCATAACCGGGGCGCAGCATCTCGGCATTTTCCAGCCCGGGGATCGACTTCAACATCGCAAGCTGGACTTCCACCGGCAACGAAGTGCTCATGCCGTTGACGTAGATTTCATGCGTGTTCAATCCTTCCGGTTCGAGGTAAAGCTGGTGCGTTTCCTTGTCGGGAAACTTGACGATCTTGTCTTCGATCGATGGACAATAGCGCGGCCCGATCGACTGAATCTGGCCGCTATACATCGGCGAGCGATGCACGTTCTCACGGATAATGCGCTGAGTTTCGCGCGTAGTCCACGCGATGTAGCAGGGCACCTGCGAGTCGTGATGCGCCACGCGTTTAGTGCGGAAGCTGAAGGGCGTGGGGTCGGCGTCTCCCGGCTGCACCGCGAACTGTGACCAATCAATGCTGCGTCCATCCAGTCGCGGCGGCGTTCCCGTTTTTAGCCGGCAGCCACGCAGCCCCAATTTCTTCAGCGCTTCACCCAGCAGAACCGCAGCCGGCTCCCCCGAGCGCCCGGCCGGATACTGCTGCTCGCCGCAGTGAATCAAGCCATTCAGAAAAGTTCCGGTAGTGATGATCACAGCCTGCGCGCCCACGGTGCGGCCATCGCGGAGCTTGACTCCGAGGACGCGGCCACGAGATTCGTCGTTAGCCGTTGGTCGTTGGTCGTTGGCAAAACCGCTGGCATCGTCGTTTTCGGCCAACGGCGAACGACTAACGACCAACGACTCGACCTCCGCCTGCTTGATCTTGAGATTCGGCTGTGCCTCCAGCATCTCGCGCATCTTGAGCCGGTAAGCCTGCTTATCGCATTGCGCCCGTGGCGACCACACCGCGGGGCCGCGCGAAGTGTTGAGCAATCGGAACTGAATTCCGACGGCGTCGGTGATCTCGCCCATGATGCCGCCCAGCGCATCGACTTCGCGCACCAGGTGCCCTTTCGCGATTCCGCCGATCGCCGGATTGCACGACATCTGCGCAATCAAGTCGACGTTCAGCGTGTAGAGAGCAGTCTTCAGCCCCATGCGCGCCGCGGCCATTGCGGCCTCGCATCCGGCATGGCCGGCGCCAACCACGACTACGTTGAATTGTTCCGTGAACTGCATCGTTGATGCTTATTCTAGCAAGTTAGCAACGCAGGTAATTCAATCACTTGCCGACTTGGAGCCTCGTCCGTATAGTAATTGCTCATACCCGAACCAGGAGGCCATCATGAATAGCACTCAGTTCTTCGAGCAACTGGAAGCGTCGATCGCGAAATATGATCTGCTCTGCCATCCGTTTTATCGGGCATGGGCGGCCGGCGAGTTGCGGCGCGAGGATCTCAGCGAGTATGCCCGCCAGTATTACCATCATGTGGAAGCGTTCCCATCGTATTTGGCCGAACTCGCTGTTCGGCTGGACGAAGGCGAGTTGCGGCGCGCGGTGCTGGCCAACATGTGTGATGAAAAGGGCTCCACGGGTGAATCGGGAAAAGGATCGGGAAAAGATTCCGTGCCTCACTCCGACCTTTGGCTCGATTTCGCCGAAGGCATGGGATCGCGCCGAGACATGCAGTGGCATTTGCCGGCGCCCGAGATCCGAGAACTGATGCGGCACTTTCATCATGTAGCCAGCGAAGGCACGCCAGAAGAAGCGTTGGCCGCATTTTATGTTTACGAATCCCAGGTGCCGCGCATCGCAAGCGAGAAGGAGCGCGGACTGCGCCAAATGTATGGCGCCGACGACAAAACCTGCGGTTACTTTGCCTTGCATGCCACTGCCGATGTCTACCACTCGAATGTCTGGCGCAAGCATCTGGAGAGCCGCATCGCGCAAAATCCGGAAGCAGCGCAAGCTGCGCTGGATGCGGCTGAGAACACGGCCAAAATGTTGTGGCGGGCGCTGGATGGAATCGAAACCGCACGCACCACGCTTGCGGCCTGATCTAATTTTGTTGCATAGATTGAGTTGGGCCAATAATTCCTGTTGTCTTTTCAGGGATTATTGGCTCTTCGTTTCTGAGGGCTGGTTTCTGAAAGCCTGAACGCGCCGCCCGAGGAATGCTCGCGGGTTACTCTATCTCAAGCATGAACAATCGGATCTCGATCGAGGTTTGCGTTGAATCCCTAGCCTCCGCGCTTGCGGCCCAGCGCGGCGGCGCGGCCCGTATTGAGCTTTGCAGCGCCCTGGTCGAAGGCGGCATCACTCCCAGCGCCGGATTAATTGAACTGGCGCGAGCCGGAACGTCGATCGGCCTGCAAGTCATGATCCGCCCTCGAGGCGGCGATTTCTGTTACACCAATGAAGAATTCGAGACCATGCGGCGCGACATTTCGCTCGCCAAGAAGATGGGAGCCGATGGGATTGTCCTCGGAATCTTGAATACGAGCGGCCATATCGATGTCGAGCGCACGCGCGAATTGGTCGAACTGGCGCGACCGTTGAATGTTACATTCCACCGAGCCTTCGACATGTCCGCAGATTTTTTTTGCGCATTGGAAGATGTCTGCTCAACCGGCGCAGACCGGCTCCTGACTTCCGGCGGAGAATCGACAGTGGCGCAAGGCGCGCCTGTGATCGAGGGGCTGGTCAGGGCTGCGCACGGGCGGATCGCGATCATGGCCTGCGGGGGGATCGCGGAACACAATGCCGCCGGCACTATTAAACGAACCGGGGTTAGAGAGATCCACGTCGGGTTGAGGCGTCCCGCTGCCAGCCCGATGCTCTATCAAAACCCGCGAATTTCCATGGGAACAATGCCGGAGCGCGAATATCAGCGTTTTCAAGTTCTGGAAGAGGACGTTCTGAATTTGCGCCGGGCGGTCGCGAAAGGGGAGTAGTTGAAGTCTTCCATCGTTATCGGCGTCATCTCCGATACCCACGGGCTGTTGCGCCCCGAAGCCCTGGATGCTCTGCGCGGCTCGGATCACATTCTTCATGCCGGCGACGTCGGAGCGCCCGGGATACTGAAAGAGCTTGCCGCGATCGCTCCGGTCACCGCAGTTCGAGGGAACGTCGATAAGGGTGACTGGGCGAAACAGCTCCCCACGACGGAAGTTTTCGAAGCTGGCGGTATTTCAATTTATATTCTGCACGACCTCGCGGAGTTGGATCTCAAGCCGAAAGCGGCTGGATTCGCGGTGGTGATCAGCGGCCACACCCATGTTCCCAAGCAGGAGATGCGCGACGGAGTGCTCTATTTCAATCCCGGAAGCACTGGCCCGCGAAGATTCAAATTGCCGGTGAGCGTGGGAAAGTTAATCGTGCAGGATGGTGGTGTCCGAGGCGAAATCCTGACTTTACTTGCCGCTGATCACTAGCCATCGCTCACAGCTCCGTTGCTACAATCGCAACAACTAAGAATTGAATGTCCATTGAATTCCATGTCGAAGCGCAGGCAGGCCCTGCCCGCGCCGGCCGCTTGCTTACGCCTCACGGCGAGATCGAAACCCCTGTGTTCATGCCCGTCGGTACGGCGGCCACGGTCAAAACCGTGCCGCAGCACGTTCTCGAAGAACTTGGCGTGCAGATTCTTCTGGGCAACACATATCATCTTTACCTGCGCCCCGGAGTCGAAACTATCCGCAATCTCGGCGGCCTGCACAGATTCATGGCGTGGCCGCGCGCCATCCTCACCGATTCCGGAGGGTTCCAGGTCTTCAGCCTGAACGAGCTTCGCAAAGTCAACGAAGAAGGCGTCACATTTCGCTCCCATCTCGATGGCTCCTCTCACTTCCTGAGTCCTGAGCGATCGATGGAAGTACAGATTGGCCTGGGTGCTGACATCATCATGGCGTTCGATGAGTGCACGGAGTATCCCGCCGATCGCGCTCGCACCAAAGCTTCGATGGAGATGACGCTGCGCTGGGCTGAACGCAGCAAGAAGTATTTTGAGGAGCATAAGCGTGAAGTGCCGTGGAGCAGTTGCCAGTTGCCAGTGCCCAGTGCCCAGTACCCAGTCAAAAGCGGCGCAGGCGGAGATACTTCTGGCAATGCCGACTGCGATGGGACTGGCAACCGGCAACTGGCAACTGGCAACTGCCCGACGCAGTCTCTCTTCGGCATCGTCCAAGGCGGAATGGACCTGGCTCTCCGAAAAGAATCCGCCGAGCGGACTATTGAAATCGGATTTCCCGGTTATGCCATCGGAGGCCTGAGCGTCGGCGAACCTCGCGAGCGCACGCGCGAGGTCATCGAAGCCACACTCGAGCATCTTCCCGCCGATAAGCCACGCTACGTGATGGGAGTGGGCACGCCCGAAGAAATTGTCGAATACGCGCGTCTCGGCGTCGATATGATGGATTGCGTCCTTCCCACGCGCGCGGCGCGACATGGCCTGCTGTTCACCTCGGAAGGAAAAATCTCGATCAAGCAGGCGCGCTATACTCAGGATGCCGGTCCGCTCGACCCCAATTGCGGCTGCCGGGTATGCCAGCGTTATTCGCGGGCCTATTTGCGACATCTTTATGCTTCGAATGAAGTGCTGGCTCAGGTCTTAAATACCCTGCATAACCTGAGTTTCTACCTTGACACTATGCGGCGGGTGCGTCATTCTATTCGACTTGGGGAAGGATCGCGTTTTATCTAGCGCCTGGTCTCGACCGTAACCGTGATCCTCCCTCGCGAACACCTTCCCGGATTCAAGCCTGGGCAGTGGGTTTGACAAGTCACGATCCGGCCGGAATCGATTCGAACTCCCGTCGTGAAATGACAGGACCGCGGCGAATGTAAGCGTGGGCGGTTGTTCGCAGATTGGGTCTCGAAGTCCAGCGAGTATAGCTTTGTTGGTCCTAGATAGTCTGAATATGCAATCTTTCTTAGCGGTGCAAGCCAGCGGCGGAATGGGGTGGTTGAGTGTTGCCCCTCTCCTTTTCATCTTCGGAATCTTTTATTTTCTGCTGATTCTTCCCCAGCAGCGCCGCCAGAAGAAGTGGACGGCCATGCTGGATGCGCTCAAGACTGGCGACAGAGTCACCACCAGCGGTGGCTTGCGGGGAACGATTATGGCGCTCAAGGATGATTCCATACATCTGCGCGTTCCTCCCAACAACATTTTGCTGGAAGTGACCAAGGCGTCGGTAACCCAGGTCACGACCACAGAGGAAGAAGTTAAGACCAAATAATCGCGGCACAAAACATCTGGATCTGTCGTTATGAATAAGAATCTTCTCTGGAAATTAGGCCTTATCGTCGCTGTTCTGCTCGTCTTCCTGTTCGGGATTTTCGGCATTCCGCAGAGCTTTTCCGGCTCGGGCTTGCTCGACGCCATGACCAAGCGCATCAACCTTGGGCTGGATTTGCGTGGCGGAACCCACCTGATCCTGCAGGTGCAGGTGAATGACGCGGTTAACATCGATTCCGACAATGCGATCGAAGTTCTCAAAGAGCAGCTCAACAAGCGCAAAATCACCTTTGCCGATATCTCCAAGCCCGATGCGCAGAATGCTCCCGACCATGTTGTGCTGAAGGGAGTTCCACCGGAGGCGCGCAAAGACCTTCTGGATATCGTTTCCGAGCGCCTGCCCGAGTACGACTTGGGCTCAGGTTCGGACAACTCTTTTACGCTCACCATGAAGCCGCAGATGCTGAGCGAGCTCAAGACGAAGGCCGTAACCCAGGCGATCGAGACCATTCGCAACCGCATCGATTCGCTCGGCGTCAGTGAGCCGACCATTCAGGAGCACAGCCTTGGCCAGTACCAGATTCTGGTCCAGTTGCCCGGCGTCGACGATCCCGGCCGGGTGAAGGACATCATGCAGTCCACCGCCATGCTTGAGATCAAGCAGGTATTAGGCGGGCCCTATGCCAGTGAGCAGGCCGCTTTGCAGGAGAAGGGCGGAGTTTTGCCGCCGGATGCAATGCTGCTCCCGGGGCACGCTGCATCCGGGGCAGCCGCTGGGGAAGAAGCCTGGTATCTCGTGTCCCGCGTTTCCGCGGTTCGAGGCAAAGACCTGCGCGACGCGCAAGCCAGCACCGATCAGAATGGCCAGCCCGATGTGAGCTTTACCCTTACCGGTGAGGGCGGCCAGCGCTTTTACGCCTTTACCTCCGCGCATGTGGGCGACAGTCTGGGCGTGGTTCTTGACGGCAAAGTTCAGGAAGTCGCAAATATCAAAGAAGCTATCCGCGACACCGGCACCATCAGCGGCGGCAGTATGAACCAGCAGCAGGCCAAGGATCTGTCCATGATCCTGCGCTCGGGCGCGCTGCCTGCGGGCATTAAATACCTTGAAGAACGCTCAGTGGGGCCGTCACTCGGCACAGATTCTATCCGCGCCGGGGTTCGCGCCGCCATAGTCGGCATGCTCGCCGTGCTGATCTTCATGCTGATCTACTACCGCGCGGCCGGCATCAATGCCGATATTGCGCTCCTGCTGAATCTCGTTATCCTGCTGGGATTCATGGGCTATTTCGACGCGGTGCTGACGCTACCGGGAATCGCCGGGGTCATCCTCACCGTTGGTATGGGCGTGGATTCCAATGTGCTGATTTTCGAGCGCATCCGCGAAGAGTTGCGCAACGGCAAGACGCCGCCATCCGCCGTGGATCAGGGTTTCAGCCATGCCTGGATCACCATCGTGGACACCCACGTCACCACGATCGTTTCGGCGGCAATCCTGTTCCTGTTCGGAACCGGCCCAGTGAAGGGTTTTGCAGTCACCCTCACTTTCGGCTTGCTGGCAAACTTGTTCACCGCCGTATTCGTTTCGCGCGTCATTTTCGATTGGATTCTGAGCCGCAAGGAACGCGGTGAAGCGCTAAGCATCTAGGAATTGACGAAATCATAGTTCTGATAAGGGGTAAGACTGGTGGAGTTCTTTAGCAATACCAACATCGATTTTCTCGGCAAGAAGTGGTATTTTCTCGCCTTCTCGCTCGTGTTCAGCGTGGCGGGCCTGTTTTCCCTGTTGTTCTGGCACCACATTCCATACGGCGTGGACTTCCGCGGCGGCACCCTGGTTTATGTGAAGTTCTCGCACACGCCGAACGACAACGCGCTGCGTGCGGCCATGGACCGCGCCGGCCTGCACAACGCCAAGATTCAGCGTTTCGGCCCGGTTTCCGACAACGAGGAGCTGATCGACCTCGATGTGCAGGAAACCAGCGAACAGGCCCTCGATCAGGGCAAGACGAAGATCATCAACACGCTGGCTGTCAACGCGCCAGCCGGCAAACAGGACCTGAACAACTCCAGTTTCCTGACGATCAAGAATTATTTGATGGACAAGGATCCCATGCACCTGGGCTCCGATGCCGACCAGAAATACAGCCAGCAAGCCCAGGCAATCGTGAACACACGCGACAAAGTGCAAGGGGGAGTGCTGAGTTCATTCGATCAATTGAAGAGTGCGGTCGATCCGGCGGTCGTGGCTTCTCTGCCCGATGCTTTCTTCCTATCGGACTACGGGGTTTTTAACGTGGAGATTGTCGGGCCGCAGGTGGGCGCGCAGTTGCGCAGGCAGGCGCTGCTCGCAACGGCCTATTCACTTCTGGGAATGCTGATTTACCTCGGTTTTCGCTTTGAGTTGATTTATGGGATTGCCGCCGTGGTCACGGTGTTTCACGATACGCTGATCACGGTGGGCGCATTCTCGCTGCTGAATAAGGAAATCTCCCTCACCGTCATCGCCGCGATTCTCACTTTGATTGGTTACTCTAATAACGACACGATCGTGGTATTTGACCGCATCCGGGAAAACATTAAACTCATGCGGCGGGAGAAACTGTCGGAGATCGTCAATCGGAGCATCAACCAAACTCTGAGTCGAACCATCTTGACAGCCGGACTAACCTTCCTTACTGTACTTGCTCTCTATTTATTTGGTGGAGAAGTGCTTCGGGGATTCAGCCTTGCGCTCGTAATTGGCATCTTAATCGGCACGTATTCGTCGATCGCCATCGCCGCTCCCATCCTGGTTGCCTATCAGGATTGGAGAATTGAGAAGGGCAAGCGGCCCAGTGCCATGGCTGGCCGGGCGAAGTAAGGCCGTAGCGAGGCCATGGGCAGATGCGATTTGATCTTTATTTGTCAAGGCTTTGCCGGGCTTGACTGAGCGCTAAGCTGGTCTTGTCCGATTAAGTGGTGAGTTTGGGAGCAAAGGGGAAGCTGTCGGTGTCTAAGTTTACGTAAGGCTCTGTGTAGGAGGAAACTTTCATGTTTGAAGATAGCCTTCTGGAATCGGGCGGCAGGCTGAAAACGAAGCGGGGGCGAACCACGACATTTGCCATCATCCTTGAAGTAGGTTTGATCGGACTCATGGTTCTGATGCCCCTCATCTTTACCGAAGCCCTGCCGAAGCAACAGTTAATGACATTTCTGGTGGCCCCACCCCCGCCTCCACCACCACCACCTCCCGCAGCTGCTCCTGTGCATGTGGTGCATCAGGTGCAAACCGATATCGTGAACGGCGCTCTGCGCACTCCCACCAAGATTCCTCAGAAAATCCAAATGATTAAGGAAGACGAAGCTCCGCCGATGATGGCTGCGAGCGGCGTCGTGGGCGGCGTTCCGGGCGGCATTCCCGGTGGACAGATGGGCGGCGTAATTGGCGGCATTATCAGTTCTACTCCTGTGGCCGTGCCCAAAGTTGCCGCACCGCAGCGCGTCCGGGTTTCCCAGGGCGTCTCGGCAGGTCTTTTGGTCCGCAGGGTTAACCCCACTTATCCGCCGCTGGCGAGGCAAGCCCGCATCTCAGGCCAGGTGGTGCTGCATGCTGTGATCGCCAAAGATGGTTCCATCGAAAACCTAACGTTGGTGAGCGGGCATCCAATGCTGGCTCCCGCGGCTATCGAAGCGGTGAAGCAGTGGAAGTACCGGCCATACCTGCTGAATGGCGAACCGGTCGAAGTGGATACGGAAGTACTGGTTAACTTCACGCTGGCTGGAGGCTAGATCCCGGCAGCGGGAAACGCTGCAAATGTCAGAGTGGAATGGCCCTCCCCTTCCCATCTAAAACGGTGGCCGGGAGAGCCTCTTGAACAGGCGTGGCCGCCGTACCGTCATTTCAGGTACGCGAAACGCGGAGTGCCGACGGCGATTTTCTGCCGTAGCTTTTTGCAGTGCGTACAGATCTCGCATCAAAGTCTGAGAAGGTAAGAAGTTCCGAGGAGGGAAAAGCAACTCATGTTAGCTAATGTGGCAACAATGGTAATCAGTCATGCCCCTAGGGTAGCCGCTTGGATTGTGCAAGAGGGCGGCAACGTCGCTTGGGACCCGATTTCGCTATGGCACCAGATGGGTATCATCGCGAAGATCGTGGTCATCATCCTGTTCATTATGTCCGGCTGGTCGATCGGCGTCATGATCGATCGCGCCATGGCATATAGCGCAGCCCGCAAGCAGTCTCGCGCCTTTGCTCCCGCCGTTGCCGGAGCTTTACGCGATGGCCGCATCGACGAAGCTATCAAAGTCGCCGAGCGCAACAAGAAGAGCCATCTGGCCAAGGTTGTTACCGCCGGCCTCATGGAATTCAAAGCTCACCAGGATTCTCCCGGCGCCATCCCCGGCGAGACCATTGAAGCTTCCAAGCGCGCTCTGGAACGCACCGAAGCCATTGTCCATGCCGAACTGAAGCGTGGTCTGGGCGGACTGGCTACCATCGGTTCGACAGCCCCGTTCGTGGGACTGTTCGGCACAGTGATGGGCATTCTTAACGCCTTCAAAGGTATTTCTGAACAGAAGGCTACCGGTCTGGGCGCGGTCGCAGGCGGCATTTCGGAAGCGCTGGTTACCACGGCTTTCGGGCTGCTGGTGGCGATTCCGGCCGTCATGATGTTCAACTACCTCACTGGCCGCGTAGAAGCGTTCGATGTGGAGATGGACAATTCATCGAGCGAACTGATCGATTACTTCCTGAAGCGGCGGGATGTTCGCCGGTCCTAGTTCCTAAGAGTTTTAGGGCTGGACCTCCGCAATGAGTTGCTTGTCCGGCGCTGGGATGATCCCCAGCGTCGGCCTTCCCAACCTTGCGGTGCAAGTTTTACTGGTAGCCGGCAACTGGTCGTCGGCACTGCTTTATGGAGAAGCTATGTCATTAGCCAAACGAAATGAAGGGGCGAACGTCAACTCCGACATTAACGTCACACCGATGGTGGACGTGATGCTGGTGTTGCTGATCATCTTCATGGTGATCACCCCGATGTTGCAGAAAGGCATCAGCGTCGACATGGCCAAGGTGAACAACCCCACGCCGATGCAGGACGCCGATAAGGAAGATGCGCTGCTGGTTTCGGTGATGCGCGATGGGACCATCTACTTCGGCTCCGATAAGGTCGCGGTCGATAGCTTGACCGGTAAGGTGAAGGATCGCCTGACCAATCGCACCAATAAAGAGGTCTATCTTAAAGCAGATGCCCGCGCTCACTTCGGCAATGTCGTCCAGGTAGTGGACGCTGTACGCGCCGCCGGTGTGGATGATCTTGGCCTGCTCACCGAACAGAGAAAGAGCACTCCAAACGCTCCGCCCACCGCTCCAGCGCCTGGGCAATAGAGGAGATTCGACTATGAGTATGGCAATGGGAAGTGGCGGGGGGCAAAGCGCCAACATCAACGTCACTCCGCTGATTGACGTGCTGCTGGTGCTGCTCATCATTTTCATGGTGATCACTCCGTTGACGCCGAAAGGCCTGGATGCGCTGGTGCCTCAGCCGCCTCCGCCGAACGCGCCCAAGAACAATACCCCGGACCGAACCATCGTGGTGCAGTTGCTCGATCGCGGTGCCGGTCAGGATCCTGGTCTAAAGATCAACCAGGAAGATGCTACCTGGGACAATCTGCAGGGGCGTCTGGCCGATATCTATAAAACCCGCGCCGAGAAGGTCATGTTTGTGAAGGGCGATGATGCGATTCCCTTTGCCGATGTGGCCAACGTTATCGATATCGCGCACGCTGCGGGAGTGGATAAGGTCGGTCTGATTACCGCAAAGATTGAAGCGGGCGGCTAAAAGAACGCCCGAGACTCTAGACTAGTGACGAAGAAGCGCGAGGAAGTGCGCGCCCTGTATTCCGCCCGCGCACGGGGAGCTCTGGTTCCCGTGCCGCTTCCGCTAAAACGCTCGACCAGCACTTGTCAATCCGGCGTCTCTGGGCCTAGGATGCTGTGGCAGATGCTGTGGCAAGGGAGACTTATACCGCAATGAATAAACAGATTCGTCTATTAACGCTGGCTGCCGCCATGCTGGCGCTTTTTTCTTCCGTGGGCTGCGGCAAGCTGCGCGCCCGTGACCAGCTCAACAAGGGCGTCACCGCTTACAAAAACGCCAAGTACGAAGAGGCTATCGACCATTTCCAACAGAGTGTCGCCTTGGACCCCACTCTGATCAACGCCAAAATGTATTTGGCCACCGCCTTTGCCCAGCAATATATTCCCGGCGCAGACACTCCTGACAACAACAAAATGGCGGAGCAAGCCATCGAGCAATACAAGCAGGTGCTCGACATAGCTGGTGCGGCGCGCGATCAGAAAGTCAACTCCGCCAAAGGAATCGCCTACCTGTACCTGAACATGAAGAAGTTCGACGATGCCAAGAAGTATTACCGCATGGCTGGAGACCTGGATCCCAACGATCCAGAGCCCTATTACTCGGTGGGTGTTATCGATTGGACGGCCTGCTACCAGCCGCGCATGGAAGAGCGCGCGAAACTCGGCATGAAGCCGGACGAGAACCTGAACCCCAAGAACAAAGAGCAGAAGCAAGTTTGCGCCGAGTTGAAGACTAAGAACGGTCCCGCGATTCAGGAAGGCATTGAAAGTCTGAACAAGGCGATCCAACTCCGTCCCGACTACGACGACGCCATGGCCTACTTGAACCTGATGTACCGCGAAAAGGCTGACGTAGAATGCGACGACCTTGCGGCCCGCCAGGAAGATCTGAAGACCGCCGACCACTGGGTTGATCAGACTCTGCTCACCAAGAAAGCGAAAGCCGAGAAGCAGCCCGGAACCCAGGGCATTACGCTGGACCAACAGAAGTAGAGCAGTCGCCACGATAGTGACCACGCCTCCTCTGCGTGCACTGCCGGGGAGGTTTTTATTTTCCGGTGAAGTAATCGCGAATCCCGCGGGTCATCTCCGGCCGATCACGTCCAGCGAATCAGGGCTTGCTGTATAGCCTAACTTCCATCCGGGGGAATTCTTCCCGCTCGACTTGAGGAAAGACCTCGCCCAGGGCCTCGTTGATCATCAGCGTAGTGGCATCAGGATGGCCGGCTATTCCGTTATCCATGAGCACCAGCCAAACTCGCGCGTAGCCGCCCGGCACCGAGCGCAGGAAGTCGACGCTGGGCTTGCCTGTGAAGTCACGATAACTAAGGCTGTCGCCGTGATGAGGATAGATGATCTCTGGCCCGGCTACGGCCTGCGAACCAGCTGCGGTGCGAATCGATTTAAAGAACTTGTAAGGAGCGCGAGCTCCCGGGATGTAAAACAGAATGGCATCGCCGGGTCGCGCGTGCGCCAGGATATAGTCCGTGGCCACTCCGGACCCTTCGCGCTCCAGATCAAAATCATGATCGTAGTAGCGGAGCGTTCCCTGCAGCGAAAGCAGAAGCATGGCCGTAAGGCTCAGGGCAAGCAGCCAGGTGCTCCGCAGTCGCACTAGACCTGCGGCAGCCAGAATGATCAAAGGAGGCAGGCAGAAGATAAAGTAACGCCCCAGAAAAACCGGACGCGCGAACGACAGCAACAACGTGAACCCTATAGGAAAGAGCAGCCAAACCAGCAGAAGTTGCCGCGTCCACCAATCCGAAGCAATTCTGGGACGAAGCAGCCACGTTATTTTTCCCTGCGGCACGATCGCAGCCATGCACGCGGCCACGTATAGAAGAAGCAGAGGCAGTCCATCATTACCCGCCAGATGTTCAGCGAACTCCAGCACGTCGCGGAGACCGGGCCGAGTGATCCAGCGAATCGGCCCCGCTCCTGTCTTGGCCGCAAATACCAGCAAAGGCAGTACCGCAATTCCAATCCAGCCCCACATTTTTCGAAGCCATGTCCGTGGTATAGGATGTTGAAGCGCGACTGAGGAGAGTGCGGTCTGCGATTCGAAACCTTGCATATGCGGCGTCCGCTCGCGCTGCCAGCCGTCTAGGGAGACGAAGACCCACTGCGCCGCCACCAGCAATAAGGCGTATAGGTGGGCGTAGATCGCCAGAACGCTGGCCAGCTCATAACCCCACCGGTTACGCCGCGATGGGTTTCGCAACATCGCGACAAAAAATCCACTCGATAGCACAGTCAATAGCACCAGCAGAGAATAGCTGCGCGCCTCCTGCGCGTAACGAATATCATAAGCGTTGAAGGTCAGCAGAGCGACCGCGATTAGCGCCACTCGCCGGTCAAACAGCTGGCTGCCCAGCCAGTAGATTGCCGGCAAGGCAAGCAGAGAAAAAAGCACCGACAGGCTGCGAATGAAGAATGGACTGAAGCCAAAATGCAGCCATCCCCGCAGCAGCACGTAATACAGCGACATATTCGCTTCCCGCCACCACATCAGCCGCCAGAAATCGCCCCAGCCCAGCCGGGAGACCTCCGCGCTAAAGCACTCATCAAACCAGAATGGCTTTCGCGCAAGAAACAGGAAGCGCAATATGGCAGCAGCAGCCGCCAGCAAGGCTAGGGTGAAAAGAGAAATACGTCTCCAGGCAGGCTGTATGGACCAGTCTTGTGAATCGATTGTGCTGTGCTCGTCCGCCGTTTTAGAAAAGACCATATTTTGGTTCAATGCTGACGGCATACAGTTCTGGTCGCCTCACCCCGAGCGATCTGAAGCCAAGCATGCGGATTTCCAGATGATACTATGCTAAGAATAGACGGCTCTAGCGAGTTTTCTGGACGGCTAGTCTTCCTATGAGTGTGGCCTCATTGCAGCCATCGCCGCGCCATGCCGCGGTCGCAGCGGGCGACCGTTGGGTAGGATGCGTGTCCGTCCTGGTGCCCGTTTACAACGAGGCCGCGCATCTCGACGAACTGCTCCGTGCCATCCACGCCTCGCCGGTAAAGAAAGAAATCATCATCGTCGACGATGGTTCCACCGACGGCACCCGCGAAAAACTTTGCACAATGTCGCTTGGCGAAGATGTGACTGTGGTGTTCCATGAAAAGAACTGCGGCAAAGGCGCGGCTATCCGCACCGCGCTCGAATATGCCCGTGGCGAATACGTTTTAATTCAGGATTCCGATCTCGAATATGACCCGCAGGACTATGCCGCTCTGTTGAGCCCTTTAGAGCAAGGCCACGCCGATGTGGTCTACGGTGTTCGCCCGGATCGTCCCGAACGCGGCCTGCGATTTTTTCTGGGCGCAAAGCTGCTCACCCATCTCACCAACCTGCTCTACGGCGCCGGTATTCACGACGAAGCTACCTGCTACAAAGTTTTTCGCCGCTCCTTGCTCTCGCAAATCAGTCTCGAATGCCATCGCTTCGAATTCTGCCCCGAGGTAACGGCTAAGCTCTGCCGCATGGGCAAGCCCATCGCCGAGGTTCCGGTTTCCTACACTCCCCGTTCCGCCGGCGAAGGCAAGAAAATCCGCCACTCCGATGGCTGGCTCGCCATCTGGACACTATTGCGCTATCGCTTCGGCCGCCGCAGACATTGGGCAAAGCCCATGGGCGGGGCGAAGCCGCAGGTTCCGTTTTCTGTGAGTTTCGTTCGCCTGCCGCCGGAATAAAATGCACTGCTCCTGATACACTTCCGCTCGATGGAAAGACCGTTCCTGCCGCCGATTCCGAATTTTTTATTTCGCTTGATTGTCTGGTCGTTCGCCTTGCAGGTCGCGATGATCGGGGTATTCCATGAATATCGCACGCGCCCGCAGGAAGATCACTTTGCCTTCGGTTGGGAGATGGGCCACGTCGCCCAGTCCATTGCGCAGGGACAAGGCTTCAGCAATCCCTATGGCGGCAACACCGGCCCCACTGCATGGGAGCCTCCGCTTTATCCCTATCTGATGGCCGGAGTCTTCAAACTCTTCGGGATTTTTACTTACGCTTCAGCTTGGGTTCTGCTTAGCATCAACAGCCTCTTCGCCGCGCTCACGACGATTCCGATTTATCTGATCGCGCAGAAAATATTCGACGAGCGCATCGCGCGCTGGTCGGCATGGGGATGGGCGCTGAATCCCTACATTTGGTATTGGTCGATTCACTGGATTTGGGATACAACGTTTACTCCCCTGATTGTGAGCCTGATCTTTCTCGTCGCACTTGAACTGCAGGATTGGCAAGGCTGGCGAGGCTGGGTGATTTTCGCAGGTTTGTGGGGCATCGGCGCGCTGGCTAATCCATCGATGCTGGCATTCCTGCCATTCTGCGGTCTTTGGGTGTGGCGGCAGAGATTCAAGAATGGATTGCCTTCGTTTTCCGGGGTGATTCTGTCGTCGGCAGTTTTCTTTTTAGTGCTGTCGCCGTGGCTGGCTCGAAATTATGAAGTCTTCGGACGCTTCGTTTTTCTGCGCGATGATTTCGGTCTCCAGTTCCGCCTGGGTAATTCGAAAGGCGCCGAGGGCATGCTAATGGCATATCTCCAGCCTAATCTCAACAAACTGGAGTTCGAGAAATTTCAGCGCATGGGTGAGTCAGCCTATGCTGCCGACTGCAAACGGCTGGCCTTCGACTGGGTCCGCGAGAATCCTCTCCGCTTCGTGATCGTCAGCCTAAAGCGATTTTTCTATTACTGGAACGGAGTGCCGAAAGATACCGACAGCCGCGCACCTTGGGACTTTCGCAACTCGTTATTCCTGGCATCGTCTGTGATTGCAATCTGGGGGCTAGGACGGGCGCTGCGGCAAAAGCGGCATGCAGCGTGGCTTTTCGCCGGACTCATCCTGACCTATCCCACGACTTACTATTTCGTTTTTCCCCACGCGCGCTACCGTCACCCGATTGAACCTGAATTGCTAATTCTTATTGTGTTCTTGTTGTTGCAAACCGGTAAGACCTACGCAGCCGCTGAATCTCCGGTAAAATCGTGAGTTTGCCGATCCGGCTTGCAGATCTTGGGAAGAAGTTTAAGAGAAGATGTTCAAGAAGGTTCTGATTGCGAATCGTGGAGAGATTGCGGTGCGCGTGCTGCGTGCATGCCACGAAATGGGCATTGCCGCGGTCGTAGTTTACTCCGAGGTCGATCGCGGCGCGCTGCACGTGCGCAAAGCCGACGAGGCCTATCCCATCGGTCCTGCAGCCGCCAGCGAATCCTATCTTGCCATCGGCAAGATTCTCGACGTCGCCAAACGATCCGGCGCGGATGCCATTCATCCTGGTTATGGTTTTCTCTCCGAAAATGCGAAGTTCGCCCAGGCCTGCGCCGATGCGGGAGTGAAATTCATCGGGCCAACTGCGTCAGCAATGGACGCCATGGGCTCGAAAACCCGCGCCCGTCAGGCCATGGAACGGGCCGGTGTTCCATTTGTCCCCGGTACCTCGCGAGGTGTGGAGTCTTATCGGGAAGCTGAGCAGGTGGCCGCGAAGGTTGGCTATCCCGTGATGCTGAAGGCCGCGGCCGGCGGCGGCGGCAAAGGCATGCGGCTAGTTCACAGCGCCGATCAACTGAAGTCGTCTCTGGAAGCGGCACGCAGCGAGGCGGAGCGTTCTTTCGGGGACAGCGAAGTCTACATCGAAAAAGCCATCGTCAATCCCCGCCACATTGAGATGCAAGTACTGGCCGATGAGCACGGCAATACCGTTTACCTGGGTGAGCGCGAGTGTTCGCTGCAACGCCGCCATCAGAAAGTTCTCGAAGAAGCACCTTCGCCGATCGTCGATGTCGACATGCGTCGTCGCATGGGCGAAGTTGCAGTTCGCGTGGCGCAATCCGCGAGTTACACCAACGCGGGCACGGTAGAGTTCTTGGTTGATGAACAGAAGAATTTTTATTTTCTGGAGATGAACACGCGCTTGCAGGTGGAGCATCCAGTCACGGAGCTGATCACCGGCCTCGATCTGGTCCACTTGCAGATTCGCATTGCCGCGGGTGAAAAGTTGCCATTCAAACAGGACGACGTGCGCATTCGCGGCAACGCCATGGAGTGCCGAATTTACGCGGAGGATCCCGACAACAATTATTTTCCCAGCCCGGGCAAGATCACTTTGTTGCAGGAGCCGTCCGGTCCGGGAATCCGCCTTGATGGCGGAATGTACGAAGGCTGGACAGTGCCGATTGACTACGACCCGCTGCTGGCCAAGCTGATCGGCTACGGCACAAACCGCGAGCAGGCCATCGCGCGCCTGGCGCGCGCCCTCGACGAATATTTTGTGGGCGGAATCAAGACGAATATTTCGTTGTTCCGCCGAATTTTGCGCGATGCGGATTTTCGCGCCGCCAGGCTTGATACCGGATTCCTCGACCGGATGTTGAAACGGAATGAAGCAAATCCAGACGATTCGAACGCGACGGAAGTCGCCGCTATCGCTGCCGGTGTGTTCGCGACCTTGAGCTCAACGGCATCGGGCGCGGGCAACAGCGCGGCTGTCAGTGGCTCAACTGGTTCGGCGGAAAAGGCTGCGTCAAACTGGAAGGGTGCAAGTCGCACCGAAGCTCTTCATTAGAATATCCGGCTGTGATTCGAGCAACTGGCAACTGGCAACTGACAACTGGTTTACATGCTCTACGACGTAACCATCGACGGCAAGCATTACCGGCTCGACCTCAATGGAGCCGAGGGAGCATGGTCCTGCCGTCTGGATGGAAAAGATTTCGATGTCGACGCCATTCTCGCGCGCCCGGACGTGCTCTCGCTGCGCATCGGGAACCAGGCGTATGAGGTGAAGTCCGAGCGGGTGGCGAATGATTTGTATGTGTGGGTCGGGAGCAGACGTTTCGCCGTTGAGGTTCGCGATCCTCGCTCCCTACGCGGCCGCAGCCGTGCTGGCGACGAGCACGGCCCAAAAAAGATCGTTGCGCCCATGCCGGGCAAGGTGGTGCGCCTGCTGGCCGGCGAGGGAGACGAAGTGGAAGCGGGCGCCGGCGTGGCCGTGGTGGAGGCGATGAAGATGCAGAACGAAATTAAGTCGCCGAAGAAGGGAAGCATCCGGAAAATCTTAGTGAGTGAAGGCGCGGCGGTGAGCGCAGGGGACGTGCTGGCGATTGTGGAGTAATCAAGAGTCCTTCAGGGCTAGGGTCGCATTTATTTTGTGACCTTAATTTGCCAGCCCGTTACTATCCAGCACCTTCTTCGCGTAGTAATTTTCCACCTTCGCCGAGTCGCGCAGCACCTCGTAGTAAGCGGCTTTCAGCAACTGCTCGCGCCGGTCATGAAGCTGCGAGCGAATGGCCTGCTGCACGCGAGGATCGGACAAATCACGCTGCCCCGCAGGCTCTTTCGACACCATCTTCACGATGCGGAAGCCGGTGTGCTTGGTCACAGGATCGATCAGAGTAATGATCGGACTGTATTGTCCGGGCTTGAGCTTCATCACCGCATCGCGCGTGCCCGGATCGATGTTGCGCAGAGAGGATTCCGGAACAGTCCCAAGGTCGCCGCCGTTGCCGGAAGTGTCAGGGTCTTCCGAAAAAGTCATCGCGAGCGTGGCGAAGTCATCGCCACTGTCCAGCCGGTTGGCCAGCATCTGGATCTTCTTGCGGGCGTCCGCTTCATTTTGCGCCTTGTTGTTCTGGTTGTGTACCTGCGGGTTGGGAGTGGGCGTGACAATGATCTGCGCGAGGTGATATTGCGGCTCAATGAGATTGAATTCAGATTTATGCGCGCCGAAATAGTTGTTGATGTCCTGATCGGTGACAACGATCTTGGACGACACTTCCTTGTTCATCACCTTGTCGACGGTGATGGAGCGGCGAATGTCGCGCTTGAAGTCTTCGACAGTGATCTTTTTTTCTTTCAGCCGCTGATCGAACTCCTCTTGGGTGTAAGGAGACTTGATCTCATTGAGCTTGCGGTCAACTTCCTCTTCGGTAGCCAGCAGGCCGAGCTTCTCAGCGCGGCGCATCACCATTTCGTCGTCGATGAGCTGGCGTAGGATATTCAGCCGCAGAATTGTCGCCTGTTCCCCGGTGGGCGCTTGCTGCGCGCTGGCGATCTGGTTGTCGTAGTACTTGTCCACGTCGGAACGGAATATCTTGCGGCCATCCACCGTGGCCATCACGTCGCCGCTGACCTGGGACTTGCAGCCGATCAATACCGACAGCGCAACCGCGGCAGTCAAAACCGCCGCCAGCCGGACGAAATCCGCAGTTCTTTTCAAAAGCATCTCCCTCTACAAACCGACGGCGTGCCACATCTGCAATGAACATCTGCTATGCACAAAAGGCGCAACCGGCACTTCTGCCGCCTGACCACGATATCATTTGGAAGCCGGAGCCGGAGCCGGCGCCGGAGCGGCCGCCGAATGGTCTGGCACGGGCAGGTTCGCATCCTTCAAGGCGCTATCCAGAGCGGCGCGAAGCTCACTGATGGGTACGGCGCCGTCGATTTTCTGTCCATTGACGAATAACGTAGGCGTGGCTTCCACACCAATCCCATCCGCCTCTTTCATGGATGCCCTTACCGCACTCTCATCCTGCGCCTTTACGCAAGCTTGCAACTTCACAACATCCAGATTGTGCTTCTGCCCTTGCAGAATGGTGAGTTTGTCGAGCGCATCCAGCCGAGCCGCAGGCGTTTTTTCGCTGCTCACTTCCTGCTGGTTGGAATGAATGTAGTCGGCGAAATCCCAATAGGCATCGGTGTTTTGCGAAGCCAGACAATTCGCATCCACGGCGGCGTGTACCGCCCAGGGATGAATTTCGGTTAAGGGATAATCCTTGTAGATAAATGTGACCCGGTCGCCGTATTCCTTCAGAATCTCCGGAAATAGCGTCTTGTGCATGCGCGAGCAGAAGGGACACTCGAAATCGTCGAAATTTACCACCACAACCTTGGATGCCTTCACCCCGCGTGTTGGCCGCCCGCTCACATCGATTTTGCTCATCGTCTGCGCAAATGGGTCTTTGGTCAGGTCAAACTTGGTCATCCGCATCATGGAGGAGCGGTCTTTGGAAATCAGGAATGTGAGATCCTGTTTTTTTTCTCCGTTGTCAATGGTTATGACCACTGAATCGTAGTTGGGAAAATCAGTGCTGGGCGAAAGCGTGCCAATCAGCAGGTGGACCTCAGGCGGAATCTTGTAATACGAACGGACCTGACGCTCGATCTTCCTGGTTAAATCGGGCGAAGCTGATTGGGCCACGCAGCCCACACAAATAACCAGCAGAAGAAGAAAAGAACGGCGAATTAGAATCACCAAAAACCGCCTCAACATTGAGAGTTAGATGTTGATTATCTCATAGCGACGGGCCGGATGTAGGAATGTCCAAGTGATCGGTGAGTTTGATATCGGCTTGCGATCGAAAGTAAGGAGGGGAAGTGAAAGCCAGGAATCATGAGCGCCTATTCGTGGTTACCGGTGGGCCGGGTTCAGGAAAGAGCACGCTGATCGATGCGCTGGCGGGACGTGGTGTTTGCACGATGCCTGAGGCTGGCAGGTCGATTATTCAAGACCAGGTGGCTATCGGCGGCGAGGCTTTGCCCTGGTCGGATCGGCGCGCTTTCGCCGAACTAATGTTGTGTTGGGAAATGCGATCGTATCGGGATGCGCTCAGGCTCAGCGGCCCGGTAATTTTTGATCGCGGCGTGCCCGATGTGCTCGGCTACCTGCGCTTGTGCAATCTGCCCATCCCTGCCCATATAGAAAAGGCCGCACAGGTATTTCGCTACCATCGCCGGGCATTTATTGCGCCGCCGTGGCCGGATATCTTCGCGCTGGATGCAGAGAGGAAACAATCTTTCGAGGAAGCCGTGGCGACTTACGAAGTTATGAGTGAAACTTACTCCGCGTTGGGCTACACTCTAGTCCCACTTCCCCTTGGCTCGGTCGAAGAACGAGTGCAGTTCATGTTAGCTGCGATCGGCTGATTTATGAAAGTTGCGCTCGGTGTCTTCGGTGAGACGACGGCGCCAGTCTCCTCAACCAATTCGTCGCAGCAAATCCTCCGCCGGCAGCAAAGCATTCATCGATCCAGAACGGAAACCCTCCAAATCGAGGGTGACGAACTTGAAGCCCAGCGCTTTGAAAATTGTGGTGAACTCCGCGGCCATGGCGGGATCAAGCGCCCGCTGCAACTCTTCGCGGGCAATTTCAATGCGTACGATCTCCCCGTGGTGGCGCACGCGGAATTGCCGGAAGCCCAGCGCGCGAAGTGAATCTTCGCCCTTTTCGACCATAGCGAGCGACTCTCGCGTGACCGGACGGCCATATTCAATGCGGGACGAGAGGCAGGCGGAGGCTGGCTTATCCCAAATGCGCAGACCCGCCTGACGAGCCAAGGAGCGGATTTCGTCCTTGGTGAGGCCGGCATCAAGCAGAGGCGCTACAACGTGGTGGTTGCTCGCCGCCTTCTGGCCAGGACGGAAGTCACCCTGGTCATCCAGATTGACTCCGTAGGCGATCGCGTCGAATCCGCGCGCTTGTCGCAATTCTTCCATCAGGGTGAATAGCTCATCTTTGCAGAAGAAGCAGCGCTGGGAATCGTTCCGCGCATACTCTGGGCGGTCGAGTTCGGATGTCGCGACCACTTCCAGCGAAATCGACTGCTCGCTGGCAAATGCCACTGCGTCGGCAAGTTGAGTGCGCGCCAGGCTCGGAGAATCGGCGATGATCGCCAGCATATTGCTTCCCAGCGCCTGATGGGCAGCCCAGGCGAGGTATGCGGAATCGACGCCGCCGGAATAGGCGACGAGCAAGCGCCCCAGCGTGCACAGATGGGATTGCAGTAGCGTGCGTTTTGCTTCGAGATTGGTGTCCGCTGGGACCATGTGCATTATGTTAGCAGGCGAAAAGGTTCGTACCAGCCAATCCTGGCTCGAATAGCAGGCGCGACAGACTTTAGTACAAGCTTTCCTGCCGCCGCAAACTCCCAAACCCTGCGATGTTGGCCAGCGTGAAGGTGAAGCGGAACAAGTTTTCGTTGCGCACGTTGGCGATGGAGTAGCTGCGATATTCCAGGGTAAAGCCACAGCAATCCCAATTGTAGGTGGACTGGGTGCTGACGAATTGCAGTTGCCCGGCCTCGGCGTCGAAGCCAAAACTGCCGGCGGCGCTGAATCCGCGCTTGGTGGCTTGGCCATAACCCAGGGCGGCGCGAAATTGGTTGAAGCGGGAGGGTTGCTCCGCCGATGTCGGGATCGCACTCGGTCCCGGTATTTGCAGGATCGCATCTCCTCCGCCAATCGTCACCTGGCCAATGTGGTAGTTCGCCAGCAGAGTGCTGGCGTTGACTTGATTGCTTTGGAAGTCATAGTCCATGTCCCACTCCAAGTCGGTGCGAGAGCTGGTCTCCACACGCAAACGCGACACCAATGGCGAAAGATGGCGAGGTTCGGTGACAAACGCAATCCCGGTGAGGTCGGCAGTGGTGGTGAACACATTACGCTGCCCAGCAATCAATGCTCCGCCGAATGTGGGATCGAGAAAATACTTCTGCGCCAGCTCCCAGGTCACGATTTCGTGCACCTGCGGCCCCGGTGGGCACGGCCGATTCGCCAGCGGATTCGCGTGCTGCCATGGAATCGTCGCCTGCGGCGTGGCGCCTCCCACCAGGAGTGCCGACATAACGTTGCTGCAATCCTCCGGCTTTGGCGAAGTGCGCTTGGCATAAAGACGAGTTACGAAGCCGTACTCGACCTCATGAGTGTCGGTGAGAATGTCGCGTTCGTCGAACTTGATAATGTCTGGAAAATTGTTTACGCCGGTGACAAAGCGATAGACGGCCTTGGGCTCGATGACGTGCTTCCACTTTCGCCCCAAAAATTCTTTGTCAAACACTCGCTCCAGTGTCGGTGGCCGCAATTCCACCGTGGTTTCCAGAGCGTTGCGATTGAGAGCATCCCGCAGTGCGACCCCGCCGCCGGAAAGGGGCTCCCGTTCCGTGTAATAAGTTTCATGCAGTGCCAATTCCGGGCGCAATGACCATCCCCGGAATAACAACGGCATGGAAATCTCTGGGTTCAGGTCATACCTCTGCAGCAGATTCCCAGTGCGGAAAGCCGGCGTGCAGGCGCCCGAACACTCCTCGGGTTCGCTGCGCGATAAGCCGGCCGCCGACGCGTCAAATGACCAATAGAACGGCGTGTGCGGCAACTGATGGTCAACAGAAGAGGAATCAAAGCTGGGAACGTGTGCGAGGGTGATCACCTGCCCGGGGGTCGTGCTCAGAAAGTTCTGGTAGCGCTCCAGAAATCCATTGATGTTGAAACCGTCGCTCGATTTGGAGAGAAACGTCTGCGACTTCACTTCCGAATACACGGCCTGGCTGAAAACTTCATTGAAAGCGAGCCGGAACAGGAACGAACTCAAATAATCGATGTTGGCGACGGCCCGAAAGCCGTCGATGTTCCCGGCCGAGTTCAACCTCACATTCTCGCCGCCTTCTTTGAGCGGAGGCGAGCCGATGCCGCGGTCGATCACTCCAAAATAGTTCAGATCCGCATAGGAAGTTTCGCTCGGGCGGTAACGCCATTCTCCCCGCTGCGACCAGCCCCGCAGCGAAAGATATTCGGCGCCCAGTGTTGTATCCATCATCCGATTGATGGCCCAGTAATAAGCGTCCCCGATGACAGTGCCCTTGGTGGAAGAGTGAGCAAATGAAGGCATCAGAAACCCGGATTGCCGGGATTCCTTATTCACCGGATGGGTTGCAAAGGGAAAATAGAGGATCGGAATGCCGTGCAGCAGAAAAGCGCTGCGGTAGATTTTGGCGTTGCCGCCCACATCCACGCTCACCTTGCGCGCGTCGAATTCCCACCTGGGATGCGGTAACTCGCAGGTGGTAATCGTTCCATCGTAGACCAGGTAGCTCTCTGGAGTGGTTTTGTCGACAATTCTTCCCGTAAACGCGAAGGGAGCCGTCGAAGTCAGAATTACGCGGTTGCCCAGGAACCGCAGCCCGGTGGTGCCGATGACGTCGTAGAAGCGTCCAGTCTCAAGCTCCAGATTGTAAGTGGCGTGCGAAGCGCGAATGTGGTCGTCGTTGGGGCCGCCATCGAGGGCGAAATGTCCGGTTGCCGTCGCCTCTTTCGTATCGGAATTGTAGGTGGCATCATCCGCTTTCAGAACATAGGTTCCGTAATAGATTTCGACCACCCCGTGCAGCTTGTAAACGTCACCTTCTTTTTCCTGCTGCAAGGCGCAGATGGTGTGAACATCCTCCCCTTTTTCCTTCTGCGCCGCGGCCGCGAGGGCGCAAGGAGTCGCCGGGGCCGCTGATTTTTCCGTGGACGCGCCGGCCTGTGTTTTCGCAGTCCCCGGGTCAGCAGGCAACTGGCTGGTAACTAACGGCGGGATGAGAAGCAGGTGACAAAGCAACGCCGCCGTGATAAGGAATCTGTTGCGAAGAGTCATCGAAACCGGATTGCCGGAACAAAGATTGCCGAAATAAAGATCATGGGACCGAGATCATCCGAAGCGCGCGCATACTCATAGTAAAAAAGCGCTCGGACGCCTCTACCAGTTGCAGTCGTCGTGAACTTAGCACGGCTGCGCCTTACAAGGCAAAGCTGCTCCCTGTCTTGGATTCCGGCCTGGCCTTCGTGGTTATCCGGTTTGTTGTGAGTTCTGCATTTAAGAATTGATTCATGTCTTGTTTGCTTTGTGGTGAGATCTGCCGCTGCTCTTCATCTTGCGAGGAGTCTTCCGCTCCGCGCTGGCTGCCCGACGTTGAGGCATGCCCGGCTGACGCCGTGCCGCAAGCGAGTTTGTCGCCAACGGAAGTCTGCGAGCCGACTGTGCCGCCTGCGGACGAAACCATTTCGCCCGAAAACGTCGAGCAAGACGCTACGGAAGATTCCTCCGCCTGGCGGATGGAAGTTGCGGCCCGGCTGAATCGTTATAAATCCCGGCGTAAGCCGCGTCCGCCTCGCTATCCCTCGCTGCGGCTGCGATTCGAAGAGAAAGATGCCCTCCGGTCCGCAAGCAGCGACGCGGTTGAGTCTTCTTCTTTTCCGGCGATGACGGCCCCAGCCTGCGATCAAGCTCTGGCTCTCGATGGAGTATTCGACGTGCCTGCAGAGCCGCAGGCAATGCCAATGCCTCCTGCGCACGCGAGCGTGAATATACTCCCGGTGACAGCAAAGATTCTTGAATTCCCGCGCTCCTGGACGCCTCCGCCCGCGCCGCTCGATGAATTAGCCGAGCCGGTCTTCGATCGCGACCGTCCCCGCATTCTGGAAGCGCCTGAGCTTGTGCCTCCGCCCCCGGCGCTCGGCGGAATCACGATTGAGCCCGCTCAGCAACCGGAACTGGAAAAGCGTCCCGGCATCGATATCCCGCTGCAGAGTGCGCCGCTGGGCCGGCGAATCTTATCCGCCTTCGTCGATGGAATAATCATCGCCGCGGCCTGCGCGCTTTTTGGTTTCATCTTCTGGAAGATGACGGCGCTCCATCCGCCGCGATTGCAGACCGCCGCTTTTCTGGCGGGGCTTGCCATCGTGTTCTGGGCTGCTTACCAATACCTGCTCGTAGTCTATGCCGGCACCACGCCGGGATTGCGCGCATCACGCCTCGAACTCGCCCGCTTCGATGGAAGCTCCGCCGGCCGCCGCTTGCGGCGCTGGCGTGTGCTCGCATCGTTTCTCTCCGCCGCTTCCCTTGGCATGGGTTACGTTTGGGTCTTCTTGGACGAAGATTCTCTGTGCTGGCACGATCGGATTACACACACCTACCTCGCGCCCAAGGCGCAGACGGCGCCATCCAAAAATCCGGCAAACTGAGGCCTAAACACTCCACTCGCCTCAGCCAGAGACAAAATCACTCCGTAGTCATCCCGATCGTCTGCAGCCAAGCCTCCACCAATTGCGGCCATCCGGTCACAGGGAACTTGATGCGCCGCAGCCCAAATGCATGCCCGCCTTGCGCATATAAATGCATCTCCACGGGAACCCCAGCCTTCTTCAGCGCAATGTAATAAACCAGCGAATTGTTTATGTTGTCCACGTGGTCATCCTCATCCTGCAGCAAAAGCGTAGGCGGCGTTTGGCTGGTGACTGGAACATCCGGGTTCAACGTAAATTTTTTATGATCAATCCACAGATGCCCCGGATAAAGAGCCACCGCAAAGTCCGGGCGGCAACTCTCTTTGTCGGCTGCATCTACAGGCGGATACAAGTGTTTCTCAAAATGTGTGCTCATCGCAGCCGCCAAATGCCCGCCTGCCGAAAACCCGAGCACTCCAATTTTGTGGGGATCGATGTGCCACTCCGCCGCGTGAAAGCGCACCAGCCCCACCGTCCTCTGCGCATCTTCCAGCGCCATCGGTGATTCCGGATAGGCGCCCGTGCTCAGAGTCGACCTAGGCGCCGGTACGCGGTACTTCAGCAACACACACGTGATCCCCTTGGACGTCAGCCAATCACAGACCTCGGTGCCTTCAAGATCGATCGCCAGTCTCAGGTAGCCGCCGCCGGGAAACACGACTACCGCAGCGCCCGTATTCTTCCCATTGGGCGAATAGAGCGTCATCGTAGGCTGCGAGACATTGGCCAACTCAATCCACGGGCGCCCGGCGACTAGCGGGTCGTTCACCGTTGTAGCACTCTCCGGCCCCTCGGTAGGTCGCGGATCAGGCACGGTCCCCGGCCATATCGGGACTTGCGTGTATCCCAACGATGGCTTCCAGGCACGTGTCTGTGCGCTCAAACAGACAAACGCAGATACCATAAAGAGAGCGAAGATCAAGAATCTCGTCATATTCCCCGCAGCTTAATCTAAGCAGTCGCCGTTGGGGAGTGTCTTGCGGAGAGATTCTATTGGTCAAGTTGATGACCTCAGGCTATAGCACCTCGCACCCACGATTCTGATTCTTCCCGGTTTCCGGCAGATGAGAAACCAACCCGCTTCCTGTTCCCGCTATGCTATCTTCAAGAGGTTCGCCTCTCACAATCCCTGTACCCCTTGAAGCATGGCAACGTCCGTTGAAGGTTCCAAACCGGCTATAAAGGTCTTCGTCGCCACCACGGTGATGCTGACCTTCATCTCCTTCTGGCGAGCCTCCGCCATTGTCCTGTCCGACCTCGCATCCTCCGCTTACTACGCCGGAGGCGACGCCGAAAAGGTCATCGGCAAGAGCGCTCCCTGGTTCATTCTTGGGGTCATGCTGTTCAGCTACGCCGTGCGTGCGCTCTACATCGAGTCGAGCAGCATGTTCGTTCGCGGCGGCGTCTACCGCGTGGTCAAGGAAGCCATGGGCGGAGGGCTGGCCAAGTTTTCCGTCTCAGCCCTGCTGTTCGACTACGTGCTGACCGGCCCTATCAGTGCCGTTTCCGCGGGCCAATATCTGGCGGGCTTTATCAAAGACATGGGCGTGTACCTGCACCGCCCGCTGAATTTTTCCGACGACCACTTTGCTGCCGGGCTAGCCGTTATCGTAGTTGCCTATTTCTGGTGGAAGAATACGCAGGGCATGCACGAGTCCAGCCAGAAGGCTCTTCAGATCATGGCCATCACCACGGTGATGGTGGTGATTCTGCTCATCTGGTGCGCCATCACGGTTCTGCGCTCGCCCATCCAATTGCCGCCCAACCCACTGCATGCGGGCGTAGTTCCTCTTAATAAAGATTCGCTGGGCTGGCTCAACGGAACTTGGTTCGGCCACATTACGTGGATCATTCTCTTCGTTGGCTTCGGCCACTCCGTGCTGGCCATGAGCGGCGAAGAAACTCTGGCGCAGGTGAACCGCGAGATCGAGCATCCCAAGCTGAAGAACCTGGAGAAAACCGGGCTGGTGATTTTTATCTACAGCCTGCTGTTTACCTCGCTGGTCTCATTCTTCGCGGTGATGATCATCCCCGACAATGTCCGCCCGGACTACTTCGCCAACCTCATCGGCGGCATCGCCATGTACCTCGTCGGACCTACCAGCCTGAAGCTGCTCTTTCATGGCTTCGTGGTGTTGGTGGGCGTGCTCATCCTCGCGGGCGCGCAGAACACTTCCATCGTGGGCGCGAACGGCGTTTTGAATCGCGTGGCGGAAGACGGTGTGCTCACCAGCTGGTTTCAGAAGCCGCACAACCGCTTCGGCACCAGCTATCGCATCATCAACTTGATCGTTGGCCTGCAGGTGCTGACCATCGTTCTCAGCCGCGGCAACGTTTACTTGCTGGCTGCGCTTTACGCGTTCGGCGTGATCTGGAGCTTCGCCATGAAGTCTATCGCCGTGCTCGTGCTGCGCTTCACCGAGCCGGGAAATCGCGCATGGAAAGTCCCCGGCAACATACACGTTGGCAAAACCGAAATTCCCGTCGGATTGATTCTAATTTCCGCAGTGTTGCTGATCACCGCTGTTGTAAACTTGTTTACCAAGTATCAGGCCACTATTGCGGGAGTAATTTTCAGCGCCGTATTTTTCACCATCTTCTCGCTTTCGGAGCGCCACGTAGCCAAAGAGCGCCACGGCAAACCCGAGCAGCTCGACCAGTTCCGTGTCTATGGCAACCAGGAACTGGGCAGTGGTGCCATGGGAGTGCGTGCGGGAAACATTCTGGTGGCGGTGCGCGATCCCCGCAATCTCTACTATCTGCGCCAGGTGCTGGCCCACACCAATACGATGAAGCAGGATGTGGTCGTGATGAGTGCGCGTCTTTACCATCGCGAGCACAGCTTCAGCGGCAGCTCGGTCATGGAAGCCAGCCAGGTTTTTGATCATTACGAGCAGGAACTCTTCACCGCCGCTGTAGCCGTAGCGGAAAAAGAAGGGAAGCCGATTTCTCTTCTGGTGGTTCCGGCGACAGACGTCTTCGAGGCCATTATGGTGACCGCCCAGCGGCTGGATTCCGCCCGCGTGGTCTGCGGCCTCTCCAACAAATTATCGGCGGATGAGCAAGCCAAGCTTACCGGCGATGCCTGGGAGCGCATGCCGGAGCCGCGTCCCAGCCTGTGCCTGGAAGTTTATGCCCCCGACGGAACCGCCCGCGAGTACACGATCGGCCCACACAACCCGCGCCTTCGCCCGCAGGATGTCGAACTCATGCACAAGCTCTGGCTCAACATCACCACCGATCCCAAGTTTGCCGGAGCCCACCACTACCACATCGTGGCTCTAGCGCTGGAAGAATTGCAGCGCGAATTGAGTACGGAACAACGTACTCAGCTTCTGCAGAAGCTCCAGGAAGAGATCAACCGGTCAGGGGATGAGCCAACCAGTACCTAGTACCCAGTAGCTAGAAGCTAGAAACGGCATCGCACTGGCAACTAGCAACTAGCAACTAGCAACTAGCAACTAGGTACTCCTTCACTTCAGCAAGCCCTCTAGAGAAACCCTTAGCTCCCGATAACGAAACGGATACCCACTCGAGATCAGCCTCCCCGGCTCTACCTTCTGGCTGCCCAGCAACAGTTCCTCACCCATCTCTCCAAAGACCAGCTTCGCCGCGAAGGCCGGCATGGGGAAAATTGCCGGACGCGACAGCACGTTGGCCAGCGTTGCCGCAAATGCCGCATTCGTAACCGGCTTGGGTGCGACCATGTTCACCGGGCCCTGGATCAGATCGTTCTTCAAAATGTGGTGGATCGCACCCACCATGTCCCGCATATCAATCCAGCTCATCCATTGCCGCCCGTCTCCGGTGCGGCCGCCCAGGCCCAGCTTGAAGGGCAGCAGCATGGCTTTGAGTGCGCCACCTTTGGGGCTGAGTACGATTCCTGTGCGCAGGTGCGCGGTGCGAATGTCCGCTTGCACCGCGGGTGTGGTCGCTTCTTCCCACTCCTGGCAGACCTCGGCTAAAAATCCCGCGCCCGGCGCGCTTTCTTCGGATAACAATTCGTCGCCACGGTTGCCGTAATAGCCGATGGCTGATCCGCAAACAAAAACCCTGGGCTTCTCTTCGGCCCGTGCCAGAGCATTAGCCAGATTCAACGTTCCAGCCACGCGGCTCTCTCGAATTTTTGCCTTCTTGGCCGAGGTCCATCGCCCAAAGATGCTTTCGCCGGCAAGATGAATCACAGCGTCAAATCCGGATACCGCCTGCGGAGCGATCGGCACTGCCGGGTTCCACGCAATCTGTCCTTCGCCCGTAGTCGCACCGCGCACCAGACGCACCACGGACCATCCGCTGGCTTTAAGTGAAGGGAGAAGAGCAGCGCCAATCGGCCCCGAAACCCCGCTGACAAGAATTCTGGAATTCATGACTTGCAGGATGCAACTTTAACAGTTCGGCGCGCGTCCCAACAAACCAGAGACGGATTTGAAACCTTCGTAATGGGAGAAATGCCAGAGGTCCGTAAATCTACCTTACAAATGGCTCGGCCCGTGGCAATCTGATGGAATGGTTGGTGTAATCTCAGTGCAAGGATCCTCCTGCCGTAACTACTACTGCGCATCCATGTGGACGATGGATCTGGTACGGGTAGAGGAAGAATGACTGAATGGCGATCCGATTTAGAGCTGGATTTATAGTTTTTGCGTTGGTCGGTCTGTGTTTGACCTCGCCCTGCTCGGGACAGGTTCCCGAACAAACAGCCGTGCCCGCTCCAGCCTTCGGAACCATTACTGGAACCATCGTCGATCAAAGCGCAGCTGTCGTCGCCGGAGCCGAGGTGAAGCTCGCCGTCACCGGCGGCGATCAATCGCAGGACCAATCGCAGAACCGCGAGGTCGTCTCAGGTGCCGATGGCCAGTTCTCCTTTGCCAACGTCGCTCCCGGCGCGTTCCAACTCAGCATCACAGCGGCAGGCTTTGCGCCACAAACATCTTCTGGAACCTTGCTGCCGGGAGAGATTCACAATATCCCGCAGATCGCGCTGGCCGTTGCCATCAATATCACCGACGTTTCGGTCAGCCTTTCCCGCATCGAAGTGGCGGAAGCACAAATCAAGGATGAAGAGCAGCAGCGCGTGTTCGGCTTCATTCCAAACTTCTACGTTACCTACGACCCTCATCCAGTTTCGCTTACTTCGAAACAAAAGTTCGAACTCGCCTGGAAGACCTCAATCGATCCCGTCACCTTCGCCATTGTCGGAGGCATTGCGGGAATTCAGCAGGCCGATAATGATTTCAGCGGATATGGACAAGGCGTTCAGGGTTACGCCAAGCGCTTCGGCTCGACCTATGCCAACCTGTTTGCCGGAACCTTTATTGGAAGCGCCATCCTGCCATCGCTGCTGAAACAAGATCCCCGCTATTTCTACAAGGGCACCGGCAGCGTGCGGGATCGAACTTTTTACGCGATCGCCTTCGCGGTAGTTTGCAAAGGCGACAACGGACGCTGGCAGGTAAATTACTCGAATATCCTCGGAAGCCTCGCTGCCGGCGCGCTCTCAAACCTCTACTACCCAGCACAAAATCGCAACGGAGCCGCCTTAACCTTCGAAAATACGGCAATCGGAATCGGCGCAACCGCCGCCGCGAACATTGTGGAAGAATTTTTCATACGCAAGTTGAGCTCAAACGCGAACCGGGTCAACTCCAAGCCCTAAAGAACCATCCTCGCACTGGCGTTCAGCTTTCAGCGCTCCAAAATATCTTTGTATGCGTTCAGTACGACTTTTTTCGGCTGAGAAGGTAGCGTCACATCGACATTTCGCGTTGTATTGCCGACGATTCCGACCTGCCCGAAACGCACCATGCCCTTGCCGAAGTCGGCGAACACCGGAACCAGCATGGCAAAGTGCTCATCGACCTCGCTCTGTGTAATCGTCATGTGCAGCTTCACTTTGCCGCCGTCTCCGGGAGCGAGTTGGTACTCGAAGTGATATCGCGGCACTTGCGTGCCATAGACCCACTCGCCGAAGAACCAGTCCAGTCGGCCGTTTCTCCCAAAGTCCATCAGCTTGGTCATGTGTTTTTCTGCAACGGCCTTGAAGGATTCGGTAGTCGCCGGTCTTTCCCGATGGCTCTCCACAAATTCATGCATCATGGCAATGAATGCTTTGTCGTGGTCGTCTGCGTCCCACATCATTGAACGCAGCATCTGCACGACGTAGGCGCCCTTAGGGTACGTCACGTTTTGGTAGGCGTTCTCGGTGCGCGGAGAGATCAGCCGCAGTCCCATCCAGAGAGGCCCCGCATCGTTCGGAGCAATACCGAAATTGTTCTTCTCCAGAATCCGCTTTTGCAGGCGTTCCCAAAATTCGATGTAATCTTTTCTCCAATCTCCCGCCACGCCCTGCTGCAAAAACAGTCCCGCAGAGAATTCCGCAAAACCTTCTGATAGCCACTGGTCGTGGTAGGAAGCCCACCCCACAGCATGCCCCCACCATTGGTGCGCGACTTCGTGGGGCGTCACCTCCTGCACGAAGCCGGTGAATTTCGTGCTGATCGATCCGAACAGCATCCATCGCTGCGTTGAATCCGTATAGGCGGAGATCGGAAGATAAACCAGGTTAGGCCACGACTGCCCGAAATTAAAATTCGGCTGTTCCGTGATGTAAATTTCCTCATACGGACTCTTTCCGAAGTAAAAGCTGCAAAGCTGCAGTTGCGCGCGGGTTTGCTCAAGCGCGTACTTCGTCATGCTGCGGGGGGCCATGGATTGCAAGGCGGGATACCTGCGCAAGTTGTCGGGCAGTTCGCGTAAGTAGTAACCCGAAATCTTATAGCCTGTGTTTTCGTCCGGCAGGTCGAGCCTCTGATAATCGCCGTAGTTGAATCCCGCCACTGCCACGGGAATCGGCGTGACCCAGTGGCTGACGGCCAGTTCCTGTTCAACCGACTCTCCCTCAAGCTCTCCTACGCTGATGACTTTGTATGGCCGCGGCACCTTAAAAGTTAGATCGTAGAAAGCCTTTTCGCCAAATCCATTCAGATTCGGGTACCACGAGGTGCGCGCGCCTACGTAGAAACTTCCTTCGCCCGCTTCCTCCAAAACTTTATCGCCCGCGTACTCGATGTTGATCGATTGCTCCTTGCCCAGTGGCGGGGCCTCAGGCAATATCGCGTAGAACGAGCCGTCTTCTTTCCGGCTCTCCTGAATAAAATAAAGATTCTGACCTTGCTCGTCCGTAACCCGCGTCACTCGCAGGTTTGGCAGCAAGCCAAACTTAAGCACTCTCTCGCCCGCGACTAAAGACTCGAAGCTGATCGTCGCGGTGCTGAATAAATGCCCGTTCTTCGCAATCACAGTTTCGATCTTGTAACGGTGAGTCGCAAACAGGCGGCGGTCTTCGCTGGACCTTGCGGTGCGGTTCAAGTATTCAGACTTTAAGTGATCCAGATACCAGACGCCATCTTCCATCCCATCCGGATCGAAGTTGATCAGCCCGACTTCCTCCGGCGAATCGAGCTGAGGCAAGGCTCCCACCCGGTTCCTCACAAAGAAACGGAGATCTTTGTGCTTCTTGCCGTGAATATATGCGTTGAAAAACTCCGGATGTTCCGGATTGTAGATCGCCGACAAAACGTCGGCATCCACATTGTCCATGGTTTCACCCTCGAGCAGGTATTCAGAAAAACCTATGGCACGCTCGCGTCGCTGCCGCACCCGCTCCCTCCATCGGCTCAGGGCGATGCCCGCCTCTGCCGGGGGCTCAACCGGATCCCCGATCCCCGGAAGAAACTTCATCCGGAGCTCGCCGGTGAACCGAAAGACCACCTCAGTGAAATCTTCGTTCACGTCGCCAGCGCCAATCCGCCGGCTAAGCTCGTGAACGTCGAGGGAAGTCACGGGCTTGAGAGTGAAGTGTCCTTCCCCGATAAAAATTGCTCCGGTCACGATGCCCTTCACCGGGCTCAACATCGTCAGCGTGCCCTGCTGAAATTGGAAGTTTGCGCAGTCCATCTCCAGGCTGTAGTGGTCGAAGCGAAAGGTTTTGCCTGGCGCGACTCCGCGGAGTTCCCGGTAAACCGGGTCCGAGTTGGCAAATGCAGCGCTCTTCCCGGGAACGGTCACGCTCACCCGCTGCTGCGCGATCGTGAGTGCAAGTTGCAAGTTGACCGCTTCCTTCACCTCTACAGTTTTTGTGAGTGCCTCGAAACCCTCCCGTGTCACGTGCAGCGAATATGTTCCGGGTTTCAATCCTGGCGATGCAAAATCGCCCAGCGCATCCGACAAAATCACGACAGGCTGCGTCAGCCCGCCCCCGGTGATCTCAATGCGCGCACCAGCAATTACGGCGCCCGATGGATCTTTAATTGTTCCGGAAATAACGACCCCAGAATTGTTTGTTCCAGAACTTGTTTGTGAAAGAAGGCACCTCGGGGCAATTAGCAAAAAAGGAATGAAGGCTGTTTGCAACAAGGGGAAGAAGTGTCGGCGAAACTTTTTCCGAAGTCGATGCACGCGGGTGAAAATAAAATCGTTCATTCGATGCGGCCAGATAGACAAGCCCCAAAGGGCTATGAGTCCGAGTGATATTCGTGCACTCAATAAAGAAAGTCAAGATCAGTCGCGGGACTCGCGCCAAAATGTAAGGTGACCAAAGTGTCGCACAGCTGGTTTCGCGCTCTTAAGACGCAACGCTCCCGAGTTACAATCCGCTTTGCGGGCTGAGGTAGAGTCACTGCAAAGTCGACGCCCGCGCCGCCACTCTACCCGACCAAGGACTCTGCCCGGATCTTTGGAGGACGAAATGCCGGTCAAATCGAATCTATACAAAGGCCGTGTAGCTGCCTGTCTGTCGATAGTTCTGGCGGTTTCATTCTTCTCGAATACAGCCTTGGCGCAGAAACGGCCGCATCTCGGCGCCAGCTCCTCGGCTCCCGCTGCCAATTGTTCCGTGCAGCCCGGTGAAGTTATTGTCGGCGAACCAGTCACGGCGACCGTCAAGGTCAGTAACTTCAATCCCAAACACGCGCTCGCGTATATCTGGAACCCAATCGACGGCGGAGGGAAGGTCATCGGAAAAGACGCGGTCGCGCAGATCGAAACCACCGACGCTGCGCCCGGCAACTACACCATCGCCGCCCACGTCACCGACGCCAAAGCAAAGAAGAACAACGAAGCAAGTTGCACCGTCGACTTCATCGTGAAGCCGGCGCCGCCGAAGAATCCGCCATCGATCTCTATCGCGGCTAATCCGAGGAGTGTTCAAGCCGGTGGAACCGTGAATCTGTCTGCAAGCTGCACCAGCCCCGATGGCGTTCCGGTCACGATCTCAACCTGGAAGTCAGCGGCGGGAACCGTTTCCGGCACTGGCGCCTCCGCGACGCTCAACACCGACGGGGCGGCGCCAGGATCAATCACGGTGAGCGCCGCCTGCACCGACTCGCGCGGGCTAGACGCTCAAGCTTCAACCGAGGTCACAGTGGAGAACCCGCCTCCACCGCCGCCGTCCGCACCGGCACCTACGCCGGAGATCAAAGCCGTCGAAGCTCGCCTCGCCCTGAAGAGTATTTACTTCCCAACGTCGATGCCTCCGGTCGAAGATCCCAATGCTGGCCTGATTGCAAGTCAGCGGCAAACTCTCATTTCATTGGCCGCCGACTTCAAGATCTATCTTGCAAGCAAGCCAGACGCGCGCTTACTTCTGGTGGGCCACGCCGACCCGCGCGGCCGCACGAAATTCGATCAGCAACTCTCCGAACGCCGCGCCGCGCGCGTCAAGAGCTTCCTCGTCGAGCAGGGCGTTCCCGTAGCCAACATCGATACGCAGGCCTTTGGCGCTCTCCATGCTCTGACGGAAGCCGCAGTGAGAGATGCCATCGAGCATGATCCGCAGCTCACTCCAGAAGAACGCCAGAGAGCTCTGAAAAATATGCAGACGATTGTTCTGGCCAGCGATCGCCGTGTGGATATCACGTTAAGCACCACGGGCGAATCATCGGTTCGTAGATTCCCATTCAACGCCGCGGATGCATTGACCCTGATCGGTGGCCGGGAAGATGAAGTAAAGAAGAAAGCAGCCAGGTATTCGCCTCGTAACAGGAAGAATCAATAGCCGGCTTGTCTGTAGACATGTGATCAGCGTCGCGGCCGCGCCATCGTTGCCGGCTCTCTCCGCGGGCTATAATCGCACATGGCGAGCTTGCGCCAACAGATCGCGACCACCGCTCTTACGCTCACTAAATTCCGTGAGTTGATGAAGCGGATTCAGGAAAACCGTCCGCAAGACGATCTGACCATTGTCAAAAAAGCCTACGACTATTCGCTGAAGCATCACGAAGGCCAGACCCGCGCCTCCGGCGAGCCCTATCTGGTGCATCCCCTCGAAGTCGCGCTGGTGCTGGCCGACATGAAGATGGACCCGGTCGCCATTGCCGCCGGCCTGCTGCACGATTCTGTCGAAGACACCTCCGTGACCATCGTCGATATCCGCAAGGAATTCGGCGAGCAGGTCGCGCACATTGTCGAAGGCGTCACCAAGATCAGCAAAATCGATTTCGCTACACGCGAGGAAGCGCAAGCCGAAAACTTGCGCAAGATGATGCTCGCGATGGTCGATGACATCCGCGTGGTACTCATCAAACTCGCCGACCGCCTGCACAACATGCGCACGCTCGAACATCTTGCGCCGGAGCGCCAGCGCAAAATCGCCGAAGAGACGCTTGAGATCTACGCTCCCATTGCCCACCGCCTGGGCATGGGAAAAATTCGCGGCGAACTCGAAGACCTTGGTTTTCTCTTTCTCGATCCCGCCGGCTACGAGCAGGTGGAAAAAGCCGTCAACGCACGCCGCAAGCAGGGCGAAGCATTTCTTGCGAAGATGCAGTCGATCATCAACGACAAACTGAAGGAGGCCGGCATCCAAGCCAAAGTGGAAAGCCGCATCAAGCGCCTCTTCAGCATTCACAAGAAATTGCAGCGCCAGCATATTTCCGTGGACCAGGTTTACGATCTCTTCGCCATGCGCGTGATTACGCGCTCACTGCAGGATTGTTACGCGGTGCTCGGCATCATTCACAATATCTGGCGTCCGGTGCCGGGACGCATCAAAGATTTCATCGCCATGCCCCGGCCGAATTTTTACCAGTCGCTGCACACTTCGGTGATCACAGAAGATGGAACGCCCTTCGAAATCCAGATTCGCACCGAAGAGATGCACAAGATGGCCGAGGAAGGCATCGCGGCGCACTGGAAATATAAAGACGGCCCGGTATCGGCGCAGGATGAGCAGCGCCTGGCGTGGTTGCGGCAGGTAGTCGAGTGGCAGCGCGACGTCAGCGATCCCAACGAATTTCTCACGGCGCTGAAAGTCGATCTGTATCCCGAAGAGGTTTACACCTTCACCCCAAAGGGCAAGGTAGTAGTCCTCCCGCGCGAGGCTACGCCGATCGACTTCGCCTATACGATTCACACGGAAGTCGGCCATACCTGCGTTGGAGCCAAAGTCAACGGCCGCATGGTGCCGCTGCGCCACAAGCTGCACTCCGGCGACATCGTCGAAATCATCACGCAGGCCGGCCACAAGCCCAGCCGCGACTGGCTTGGCCTGGTCAAGTCTTCGCGCTCGCGCAACAAGATCAAGCACTGGCTCAATGTCCATCAACGCGAGCGAGCCATTGAGATTGGCCGCAAGGTGATCGAGAAAGAAGCGCGCAAGTATCGCATCGCGCTGAAGGAAATCAAAGATGACGAACTGCTGAAGGTCGCCGCCGCCTATGGCCTCGGCAAAGTCGATGATTTGATGTCCGGCATCGGTTATGGAAAATATTCCGCGCGGCAGGTGCTGGCGCGGCTGTTGCCGGCAGGCACGACGCCTTCGATGGCAGGCGACATTGAAGCCGAAGGCTTGAGCAATCAACCCGGAGCCATCGCCAGCGTTGTGCGCCGCGTCTTCGGCGATCACAACGCCATCATGGTCAAGGGCCAGGGAGACATGTTGGTCTACCGCGCGCGCTGTTGCAATCCCATTCGCGGCGAAAGTATTGTCGGTTACATCACCCGCGGCAAGGGAGTGGCGGTGCACGCGGTGAGTTGTCCCAACGTCACCAACCTGATGTACGAACCGGAACGCCGCATCGATGTGGAGTGGGCCCGCGACGAGAGCACGCCCACAGCGTACCCGGTCAAGCTTACGGTTTACTGTGACGACCGTTTTGGCATGTTGAAAAACATCACTAGCGTCATCGGCGACGCACAAAGCAACATCCGTAACATCGGCGCACGCACCGAAAACAGCCAGGCCAGCGTAGAGATCGTCCTCGACATTTCAGATCTGAAACACCTTGAACAAATCATGGGCGGCCTGCGGAAAATCCCCGGCGTGCATGAAGTCCAGCGGCTGCAGAAGATCTAAGACGGACCAACCGTGTGCTGTTCCAGAGCGAGCATCCGCTTTACGTTGCACAAAAGAACCGCGATCAATACCGGAATGAATGCATCGAACTGGCGAGGTTCGTGAAACTGGCCGAAAAGGAAGGTTACTCCGAACAGCATCGGGAACAGAATTACGAGACGCCGCAACCGCTTGTCGCAAGCCGGCAGGCTCATGATCCCCAGTACGTACCAGCCACCCAATGCCGCGAGGGAAGTCACCATGTCGACGGGAAGAAGGAAAGGTTTGGTCATGTTCGACCAAATCCTCCAATCGAAATGCTTTTGGAATGGAATGAGCCATTCCAATGCGGCGCGAGCGAGCAGGTGTCCGGCCAATGAAGCTGCCACCAGTGACAACCAAATACGGCGCGGCTCCGCGTCGTAGAGCAGGAAGGCCGCTGTCGGAATCAGCAGGAGAATGTTTTCATGGTTCAGGGTCCCGACCGTGACGATCACCACGAACCATGCGTACTTTCGACGGTACAGCGCCAGCAATCCGCAGGAAAAGAAGAACACGATGCCAATGTCGTAGAAATTGCGATAGCCGAGGCAGGTCGAAATTAGAATCACGGCCAGCACCTTCCCCAGCGAACTCAGAGATTCACCCACGTGGAGAGCCGACCAGCGGCCGACAGCGTAAATCGCGAAGAATGACGCGACCACCTGCGACGCATAGTAGCAATGCCATGGGGAGAGCCTAGGCACGGCCGACTGAAAGGCCTTTGCCAGCCAAACGAATAAGAGGCGGTGACCGAAGATAGGTAGTGCCGCCGGGTTTGACATAAGCACTTCGACCGGCGCCGCCGGCAAGGGCGTAGTCATTTTGAAAACGTAAAGGCAGAGCGCGCAAGCGCTGGCCAGGGTCCAGGTGGCTCGCCGCACCATCTCCTGCGTCAACCCATTCAGACGGCTCCAGGCCAACACCAGCACTGCGGAGAAACCTGCCAGGCTGAATGCCACAACCAAGCTCAGTTTGTAATATTTGCGGATCATGCCCGGCTGAGAAGCCAGGCGCACGCCATCGGTCCATTGGTCGATTTGTGCAAGTTTCCGAACCAGACCTTCGAAAGGCAGCGGCCCATGCCAGAGCATGAGAAGAAATGCGATAAGAAAACACGCGCCGGCAGCGGCAAGGCACACGCGCTCAAGGGTAACGCGCGAACGGTGGCGTTCGGCGATGGGCGCATTCGATGTACTTCTTGTCATCGCGCCGGAATCCTTTGCAGGCCGGGCTTATATCGTGATCAGGAGCATGCGCAGATGTCATGTCTTGTTCAATCTGCGCTGATGCCTGCCTCAAATTAACGCTTGCGAGCATTCGTATATTAGCTTTTTTGTCGCATAGATTGCTAACAAATTGACCTATCAGCCTACTCTTACGGTCGTCCAGTTTACGGGACGGGCACGGAGACTGCATGGTTGTCATAAGGATTTGACCTTGCTGCGCGCATCTGCGTTAATTAACAGCGGAGGTTTCATGCGCGAAGTTATTTCCACCAAAGACGCCCCGCAAGCAATCGGACCATACTCGCAAGCCATTAAAGCGAACGGATTCGTACTAACGTCGGGGCAGATCGCCATCGATCCGGCCACGCAGCAAGTAGTGGCGGGAGATGTGGCGGCGCAGACCGATCGTGTCTTGCGCAATCTGTCGGAGATTCTGGAAGCCGCAGGCAGCGGGCTGGGGAAGGTTGTGCGCTCCACCGTATTCATCAAGAACATGGATGATTTTGCCGCCATGAACCAGGTTTATGGAAAGTATTTCAGTTCAGCGCCACCGGCCCGTTCTACCGTGGAAGTGGCGCGTCTGCCCAAGGATGTGCTGGTTGAGATTGATGTGATTGCGCTGGAGTAGGGGAAATTCAAAGTCGTAAACACAGAGGTCACAGGGGAAACCTTTCATGCATCTCTGTGCTTCCTATGGTTAAGATATTTATGTTGGAGGCAAGTATGATGAGGTATCTTACGGCGACAGCCGTAATTCTCTTGTTGGCGTCGTCGTTTGTCCTGGCTCAGAGCGCACCCAGAAAGTCCACGACTCCCAACACTAATGCTCCCAGCAAAGTGACCGGCGACGGAGTGAAGACGGCATCAGGCCTGGTTTATTGGGATCTCCGGGTGGGTAATAGAGACTTGGTCGCCAAAGAAGGCAGCCATGTGCGTGTGCACTATACCGGCTGGCTTACGAATGGCAAGAAGTTTGACAGCTCCGTTGACGCGGGCAAGCCTTTCGATTTCACCATCGGTAATGGCGAGGTCATCAAAGGATGGGAAGAAGGAATTACGGGAATGAAAGTTGGAGGCAAACGCCAGTTGCGCATTCCCCCTGATCTGGCTTATGGCGCGGAAGGCTCTCCGCCGGACATCCCACCCAATGCCACTTTAATCTTCGACGTGCAGTTGCTGGGCGTGGAGTAGGGAAAAGACCGGGTGTTAGGTCTTAGGATAAAGCACATCCTCCAATGCCCGACACCCAACAGCACCTAAGACCCGCTTGGTTTTGTTACGCTTTGACCACTTTGCCGCTGCGCAGGCAGGACGTGCATACGCGGATGCGCTTAGTGGTAGCGCCCACGCGGGCGTGCACCGGACGCAGATTTACGTTCCAGCGCCGCTTGGTGACGTTATGGGCGTGGCTGATACGGTTTCCAAATTGCGGCTTCTTGCCGCAGATATCACACTCTTGTGCCATGACTGCTATCGATCCTTTCAGAGGTCTTGATCTGAATCTACTATTCTACCGGATTCTGGCCCCTGCCGACAATTCGTTCGTAGCGGCTGGGCGCGCTAAACTATGGTATTGCTTGCTAAGGAATCAGGAGGAGAACAATGTTTGATGGCGGGAAAGCAACCTTGGTAGAAAGCGCGCTCGTCCTGGCCTTGATGGGAATTCTGGCCGGAGCTATCGGAGGCTTGGCCATCGGAGTCGCGACCAGTCCGAAAACATCTTCGACCGCCACGCATTAGCGGAGTTGCCGGCTGAACTGTCGCGCATAACCGTATGCGATACTGAAGCCATGCAGACCCCGGTCCAGGCGCCCACTGCGGCTACCGATCCCAAGTCGGTGAAGGTGAATCTGACCACCGGCACTGGGGTGGATATCGAGTGGAAAGACGGGCACGTTTCGCATTACGACTTCGTCTATCTCCGCGACGCCTGTCCGTGCGCGATGTGCAACGAAGAGCGCGATAAGAGCGGCCGCAAACCAGGGGAGCCGGCAAAACTGGCTCCGGGCATGCTTCCCATGTTCAAAGCCGCAGCCAAGCCGGTTTCCGCCGAAGCGATCGGCAAATACGCCATTCGATTCGCGTGGAACGACGACCACGATCTCGGCATCTACTCATGGAAGCTGCTGCGCGAAGTTTGTCCGTGCGAGGAGTGCAACGCGGCGCGGGTTTGACGTACGCCGGCTTTCTGATCCCTGAACATGCAGGAAGGCACATTCAGCAAAACCGCACAACGGGTGGCAGTTCGCCGCGCGGCGCACCAGTTGCTGGACGAGCCCAGAGTGCTCGACGATCCTCTGGCCCTGCGCATCATCGGCCTCGATGCGGAGCGTGCGCTGCGATCCGATCCAAAGGAGCACCATGCCTATTCCCGCGCCTTCCGTGCGTTCATGGCGGCGCGCAGCCGCTACGCCGAGGACGAACTCGCCCGAGCTGTCGAGCATGGCGTGACGCAGTACGTAGTGCTGGGCGCCGGCCTCGATACTTTTGCTTACCGCAACCCTCATGCAGGCCTGCGAGTTTTCGAAGTGGATCATCCGGCCACGCAGGCTTGGAAGCGCGAACAGTTGCGGGCGGCAGGCATTGCGATCCCGTCGTCTTTGATCTTCGTGCCCGTCGACTTCGAGCAACAAACGCTTGCCGATGGGATTGGGCAGTCTGGCTTCAACGCGAACTCGGCGGCGTTTTTCTCCTGGCTGGGAGTGACGCCTTACCTCACCAAAGAAGCGTTCATGGCGACGGTATGTTTTGTTGCAAAAATGCCGGTGGGCAGCGGGGTAGTATTTGATTTTGCAGTTGATCCAGTTCTCTTGAATCCGGGGCAGAGACAGGCGCTCGATGCGCTCTCGAAACGTGTGGCCCGCTACGGCGAGCCGTTTCAGCTATTCTTCGATCCCGAGAAATTGCAACAAAAGCTGAAGAATCTGGGATTCCACCGCACCGAGTTCCTGCAAGGCAAGGAACTAAATGCGCTCTACTTCAAAGACCGTACCGACGGCCTGCTCGTCCGCGGCAGTATTGGACATCTGATGGGAGCGTGGGTGTGAGGCTGGGTGTAAGGAATATGAAGTGACCGCCCCAGGTTCCAACCGCGCTGCTACAATCCCTAGTTTTGCCAAAGTTATCTCGCCAAGGAAGCCTGATGCCTACTCGGAAGCGTACTGTTATCCTCTCGATTTTCGCGGCTGTTACCATGCTAGGCGTGACCTGCCCGGCTGGTGCGGCGACCGCCACGGTTTTCTCCGTCTCGTTTCCCGAGACCCTAAGTGACAAGCCTCTCGACGGCCGCATCCTTCTGATTCTTTCCACCGATCCTTCCGCCGAACCACGCATGCAGATCAATGACACGCCCAAGACTCAGATCATCTTTGGCATCGACGTTGACGGCATGCGCCCCGGCCAGGACCGCATTGTGGACGCGTCCGCTGCCGGCTATCCCATCAAGAGTCTCCGCGACGTTCCCCCGGGCGAATACTATGTGCAGGCTGTATTGCACCGCTACGAGACTTTTCACCGTGCCGACGGCTACACGGTGAAGCTGCCAATGGATCGAGGCGAAGGTCAGCATTGGAATCTCGCACCCGGCAATCTGTATTCCACTCCCCGCAAGGTTACGGTTAGCGCAACCGCTGGAACCATCCCGGTTGTGCTCGACCAGGAAATTCCGCCCATCGCGCCTCCGCAAGACACGAAATACATTCGGCACCTCAAGATTCAAAGCGAGTTGCTCACGCGGTTCTGGGGCCGGCCCATGTATTTGAGCGCGAATGTGCTGGTGCCCGAGGGATTCGATGTACATCCCGAGGTTCACTACCCGGTAATTATTAACGAGGATCACTTCAACGCCGATTTTGGTGGCTTTCGCACGGAGCCGCCTGATCCGAACCTGAAGCCGGACTACAGCGAGCGCTTTCACATTTCCGGCTACAACCGAATCCAGCAGCAGGAAGCCTACAAGTTTTATCAGCAGTGGAGCGGTCCCGGATTTCCTCGCGTTCTCATTGCGGAAATCAACCACGCCAACCCGTACTACGACGATTCCTATGCCGTGAACTCCGCCAACCTCGGCCCCTACGGCGATGCCATTGAGACCGAGTTAATTCCCGCGATCGAGAAGCAATTCCGCGGCATCGGGCAGGGCTGGGCGCGCTTTGCTTACGGCGGTTCCACCGGTGGCTGGGAATCCATGGCCGTGCAGATGTTTTATCCCGACCACTACAACGGAGCTTTCATCGCCTGTCCCGACCCGGTCGACTTTCGTGCATTTATGACCGCCAATCTTTATCAGGACAAGAATGTTTTTTACATGCAGGGCGCGCACGCCGATATTCCGCAGCCTGGCATGCGCGATTACCTCGGCCGGACGCTGATCACCATGCAAGGCGTAAATCAATACGAACTGGCGCTGGGATCGCGGGGCCGTTCGGGAGAGCAATTCGATATCTGGCAGGCGGTCTATAGTCCTGTCGGAAAAGACGGCTACCCGCAACCGATCTTTGACAAAGAAACCGGCGTGATCGATCCCACTGTCGCTGCCTATTGGAAAGAGCATTACGACCTGAGCGCGATTCTGCAGCGCGACTGGGCCACGCTGGGCCCCAAGTTGCAAGGCAAACTCCACGTTTACGTCGGCAGCGCCGATACTTATTTTCTAACTGACGCCGTCTACTATCTCGAGGATTTCCTGAAGACCACTACGAACCCTCCCTATGGAGGAGAAGTGAAATACGGTGACCGCGCTGAGCACTGCTGGAACGGCGATCCCAATCTGCCCAACTATCTTTCGCGGCTGCACTACCACACTATGTACTTGCCAAAAATTCTCGATCGGATGGAGAAAACCGCGCCGCCGGGTGCTGATTTGACTTCGTGGCGGTATTAGGGCGAAAGGTCTTCTCCTTCGGCGTACGCATCGGAGGATGGAAATCGTCATCTCGATGCGTTCAACCCCTTAATCCCTGTAAAATCGAATCATCACTTCCGGAGCCACTTCCGCATTGTCTTTCCTCGATCAACTCAACCCGCAGCAGCGCGAGGCCGTCGAAACCACCGCCGGTCCAGTGCTCATCCTCGCCGGCGCGGGGAGCGGGAAGACGCGTGTTATCACCTACCGTATTGCCTACTTGATTGAGCACGCGGGAGTGATGCCGGAATCCATCCTGGCGATGACCTTCACCAACAAGGCGGCCGCCGAGATGGGCGAGCGCGTCGAAAAACTCGTTGGTGGACTGAGCATCGCCAAGCCGGTCATCTCGACGTTTCATTCTTTCTGCGTGCGCGTGCTTCGCCGCGACATTGAAGCCTTGCAGATTCCCTCGGCCACGCCCGGAAAGCCGCCGATCGGCCACACCAAAAAATTTGTCATCTACGACGAGAGTGACATGCAGTCCGTCGTCAAGTCGATCATGAAGCGCCTCGGCCTCGACGACAAACAGCTCACGCCGCGTACGGTGCTCTCACGCATCTCGTGGGCAAAAAATCACATGCTCGATCCGCAGGAGCTTTACCTGCAATCTGCCGATCCCAAGACAGAAAAGATTGCGCACTTGTTCGAGGAATATCGCAAAGAGTTGCGCAAGGCCAACGCTCTCGACTTTGATGATCTGCTGCTGGAAGCCACACGCCTGCTGAAAACCTCGGGTCCAGTTCGCGAATATTACAACCGCCGCTTCCAATATCTGCTGATCGACGAATATCAGGATACGAACCGTCCGCAATATGAACTGATGCGCATGCTGGCTGGCGAGCGCCACAATGTATGTGCCGTGGGCGATGAAGACCAATCGATTTATTCCTGGCGCGGCGCCGACATCCGCAACATTCTCGAATTCGAAAAGGATTTTCCTGAAGCTAAGATTATTCGTCTGGAGCAGAACTACCGCTCTACCCAAAATATTCTGCAGGCTGCGTCGACGGTGGTTGCCAACAACATTCGCCGCAAAGGCAAGAACCTTTGGACCTCGCGGCAGGGCGGCACGAAAATTGGCTACTACGAGGCTCCCGACGGCGAGAACGAGGCGCTCTTCGCCGCCGACCACATCGCGAAATATATGCGAGAAGCCGGCCGTGCCGAAAATTCGGGCGGCGAAACTCCGCGGGCTGCAGTTCTCTATCGCACCAACTCGCAGTCGCGCCTGTTTGAAGAGGCCATGCGCCGCTACGGGCTCAAGTACAAAGTGGTCGGCGGATTTTCCTTCTACGAGCGTTCCGAGATCAAAGACATGATCTCGTATTTGAAGGTGATCCAGAATCCCGACGACTCGATCTCTCTGCTGCGCGTAATCAATACGCCGACTCGCGGCATCGGCAAGGGAACCATCGATGTGATCGAACGCCTGGCGCTGGAAACCGGCCTCTCGCTCTGGGGAGTGCTGGGAGAATCCATCCGCCGTCAACTGTTGCCGCAACGGGCAATGGCGGCGTTGAAAAGTTTTCAGCAGTTGATCCTCGATGCGCAGTCAATGTTATCGGGTACGTTCGCGGAGCAGTTGGAAGAAAGCGCTGAGGTGGGTGCGCCGGAGGTATCGGTACAAATACCGGAAGCGCTGAGTTTGCAAGCTGCCGCAGACGATTCGCTTCCCGATGATGCGGCTGCCTTCGATCCGAATGAATTTGAGAATACAGCCTTCGATTTCGGCGGAGCCTACATTGGAGATGACGAAGAGAGCGATGAAGAAATCGCCGAGCCCGAAAGTAGCGCAGTCGTCCCGTCGGCTGTTCCTCTGGAAGCTGTCCCAGTAGACGAAGAACAATCGCCTCGCCCGCAGTCGAGCCAGCAAGATCCCGGCGCTCCTAATCCTTCCACCTCCGACCTGCTGAAGTTTCTCATCGACCGCACCGGCTACATCAAGCTGCTCGAAGCCGAAGATACGCCCGAAGCCTTCTCCCGCATCGAGAACCTGCGCGAGTTGGTCAACGCCGCCGCCGATTCGCGGGATCGCGGCGAAACTCTCGACCAGTTCCTGGACCATGCTGCCCTCATTGCTGATACCGACGACTACGATGAGCGTTCGCAAATCACGCTCATGAGCCTGCACGCGGCCAAGGGCCTGGAGTTTCCGCTGGTTTTTCTCAGCGGCCTCGAAGAAGGATTGTTCCCGCACTCGCGCACCATGCTCCAGCCCGATGACGTTGAAGAGGAGCGTCGTCTTTGTTACGTCGGCATGACTCGTGCCATGGACCAGCTCATTCTGACGCGTGCCGTCTATCGCCGGAGATACGGAACAGATTTGCCTGAAGCCAGCGTACCGTCGCGCTTTCTGGAGGAAGTCCCTGCGCCGTTGATCGAAGAGCTAGGCAGGCGGCGAACTGCCACCGCATATGTGGGGACGGCCGTCCTCGGCCGTCCAGCAGGGCGAAGCCCCGCAGCCTACGATGCAGCCGACACTCACTACTCCTACGAAGACGAAGACCAAAGCGCAAGCTGGAAGCGCAGTGGCGCAGCGCCCAGCCGCCAGAAGCCTACGGCTCCGGCCAAGCCCTATAACTCCATCGAAAACATCGCTGAGTTTTTTGCCTCGCGCGGCAAGAAGTTTACTGTGCCAAAAACCCCGGTCGAAGAGCCTACCGGAAGGCGCGGATTCCGGCCCGGCCAGAAGGTTCGCCATCCAAAATATGGCGAAGGAACGGTCTACCAGCGAGAAGGAGAAGGCGAAGAAGCCAAGATTACTGTACAATTTCCTCGCTTCGGCTTGAAGAAGCTGGTGGAGAAGTATGCGCAGTTGGAGCGCGCGTAGGCTGCAGTCGACCGACGCAAGCCTGTGGTTGAAACAACAATTCGGATCGAGAAGAGGATAAGTACAGCATTCATGGCAAACACAGCAGAGCTAACCAAAGAAGAACGCAAGAAATCAAAACGCGCCGCCCGCAAGAAGAGCAAAGCGGAAAAACCGAAGAAGCCCCGCGATTACGCCCGCGGATCGAAAAAGCCCAAGGTGAAGAAGTTGGCTCGCGGCCAGTCCAAGCGGTAAGCCGCCAGTAAAGGAATTACGGGCATGGGCCGGTGGCCCATGCCCGACTCCCGCTGTCAGGAGACAACCACCTCTTGTCCCAATCGTCGCCGTCGTCGTCCCCGGAACCCGCCGCCACGGTTCGCACCTCCGACAGCCAGCTTTTCTGCTGCAAGTCGATCGACAAACTGATTGCCGAGTCTGAGGCTCCAGGTCAACGGCTGCAAAAAACCCTCGGCCCCTGGTCGCTCACGGCGCTGGGCATCGGCGCCATCATCGGCTCCGGAATTTTCATTCTTACCGGCACGGCGGCAGCGGGCGAATATTTCCAGGCGCCTTCCATCCTGCATGCGCAGGCGCTCGACATCATCATCAATTTACTGCGCACCGGCAGCACCGCGGGAGCGCTCATGCACGGACGCCCTCCCGCCGGTCCATCGATCGCAATTTCGTTTCTCCTGGTTGCCGTCGCCTGCAGTTTTGCCGGGTTGTGCTACGCCGAACTGGCCTCGATGATTCCCATCGCCGGCAGCGCCTATACATATTCCTACGCGACTCTCGGCGAAATTTTCGCCTGGATCATCGGCTGGGATCTGATCCTCGAATATGTAGTCTCGAACGTCGCAGTTGCGGTTGGCTTTGCCGGATATACGAAAGCGCAACTGGCCGTCTTCGGAATCAATTTGCCGGAAAAATTTGCCAGTCCGGTGTGGGCCGGCGGCCAGTGGACGGGTTCCTATTTCAATCTTCCCGGCTTCCTCATCGTTTTTCTTCTCACGCTGCTGCTGGTGCGCGGAGTGAAGGAGTCGGCGGAGACTAACAACATCATGGTGCTGGTGAAAATCGGCGCCATAGTGACCTTCCTGGTAGTCGGTGGAATGCTGGTGAAGCCCGCCAACTGGACGCCCTTCGCGCCTTCGGGCTTTGCCGGTATCGTCACCGGAGGAGCCATCGTTTTCTTCACGTACATCGGATTCGATTCCGTTTCCACCGCCGCCGAAGAATCGCGCAATCCGCAAAAAGATTTGCCCTTCGGCATCATCATGTCGCTCGTGGTTTGCACGCTGCTCTACGTCGGTGTTGCGGTCGTGCTGCTCGGCATGATGAAGTACACCACCTTCGTGTCCGGTGAGGCCGCCGAAGCGCCCGTGGCCTACGCGATGAAGTATCTGGGTGTTCACCCGCTCTTCCGCTCGGTCATCGTAATCGGAGCGCTCACGGGCATGATCTCTTCTTTGCTCGTGTTTCAGTACGGGCAAGCCCGCATCTGGTACGCCATGTCTCGCGACGGCTTGCTGCCGAAGCTGTTCTCCGCGGTACACCCGAAATTCAAGACGCCGTACATTTCCACCTGGATCGCCTGTTTCGCTGTAGGAATTCCCGCAGGCCTCGTGGACATCGGCGATGCCGCCGACCTCGCCAACATCGGGACCCTGTTTGCGTTTGTTCTGGTTTCGCTGGGAGTCATCATCCTGCGCCGCAGGCAGCCCGACCGCAAGCGTGCGTTCCGAGTCCCCTTTGTCCCGTGGTTCCCGCTGATCTCGATTCTCTTCTGCGGCGGCCTGATGTTCGGACTCACCGTGATCACCTGGCTGCGCTTCGTGATCTGGCTCGGTCTTGGCCTGCTGATTTACTTTTTCTACAGCCGCCATCGCAGCGAGTTTGCAAAGAAGTAGCCGTCGGATTTGAGCCGTCAGCCATCAGCTTTCAGCCCTCCGCTAACTACTTTGTCATCCTGAGCGAAGCAGAGCGATGAGCGACAGCGAATCGCTCTGCGTAGTCGAAGGATCTCTTTAACCATCCAGTGTGCCCGGCCCGAAGGGGCGTTTGCACCACAGGCCCTCTTGACCTCCGCGTCTCCGTGGTGAGTCCCCTCCTCGCAAAACTCCCGCCAAGAATCTACAATCAGAAAGTGATGTCCTCCGCACTCGATCGGCCGCCCAATAGTTTTCTCCGCCTTCTACCGAAGGCCGAGTTGCACCTGCACCTTGAGGGCGCAATCGAGCCGTCCACGCTGCTCGAACTCCGGCTGCGCCGTGGCGAACATCCCATGCGGGCCGAGATCGACGCACTTTACCGTTACGAAGATTTTCCCGGCTTTCTGCTCGCCTTCAAAAACATTACCGAGCACCTGCGCACGCCGGAGGATTACGAGCTCATCACCTACCGCCTGATGCAGAGACTGAAAGAAGAAAATGTTCTGCATGCCGAAGTGTATGTTTCGGTGGGCGTCTGCCTCTGGCGCAGGCAGGATTTCGCTGCCATCTTCGAAGGCCTGGACCGCGGACGTGCCCGCGGCGCGCGCGACTTCGGCATTTCACTGCTCTGGATATTCGACGCCGTCCGGCAGTTCGGTCTGGAGGCGGCGCAGAAGGTCTTCGAACTCGCTGTCCGATATCACGATCGGGAAGTAGTTGGGATTGGCATCGGCGGAGACGAACAGAAAGCCCCGCCTGAACTTTTTCGCGACGCCTACGCGTGGGCTGCCGACCATGGCATGCGGCTCACCGCGCACGCTGGCGAGACTGGCTCTCCAGAATCAATCTGGGGAGCGCTCAACCTTCGCGCCGAACGCATTGGGCACGGCCTTACTGCTTTTCATGATCCCGATTTGGTTGAAGAACTCGCGCAGCGGCAGGTTCCGGTTGAAATCTGCCTGACCAGCAACCTGCGCACGGGGCTTTGCCCCAACCTCAACGATCATCCCGCGAAGAGTTACTTCGATCACGGTGTGATGATCACACTCAATAGCGACGACCCAGCCATGTTCGGCACAACGCTGGCGCGCGAATACCAGCTTGCCCAGCAGATTTTCGCATTCACCGACGAGCACCTGCGCGAGCTAGCCCGCAATTCATTCGAAGCCTCATTTCTGCCTGCCGAAAAGAAACTGGAGTTCCTGAACCTCTTCGACGCCGCGGCCGCGAGATAATTTCGTCTTCTCGCCAAACCGCCTTGCAGTCAAATCAGTCGTCGCGTAGCCTTTCTGAGAACTGAGAACTGAGAACTGAGAACTGAGAACTGAGAACTGAGAAAAATGCCCCTCCACATCGGCATCGTCGCTTGCAGCGCAGAAGGAGCCGCGCTGTGCTATCGCACCATCTGCCTCGAAGGCGGCGAGTTACTCGGCCAGCACCAGCATCCCGAAGTTTCCATGCACGGCCACAACTTCGCCGACTATGTGAAGTGCATTAATGCCAACGACTGGGCCGGCGTGGCCGAACTAATGCTCTCTTCGGCGGAAAAACTCGCCAAGACTGGTGCTGACTTTCTGATCGCTCCTGTCAATACGGTTCACCAGGCGTTCGATTTGGTGGAGCATCGCGCGCCGCGCCCGTGGCTGCATATCGCGGTCGAGGTCGCTAACGAAGCCAAACGTCACGGCTACAGACGCCTGGGAGTTTTGGGTACGCGCGCGCTGATGGAGGGCCCGGTCTATCGCGAAAAACTGAAGGCAGCCGGCATCGAGCATCGCGTCCCCGGCGTAGAGCAGCGCGAGCGCATTCACCGCATCATCTTTGACGAGTTAGTCCGCGGTCAGTTTCTGCCGCGCACTCAGGCTTATCTCACCGAAGTGATTCGCACTTTGAAAGACGAAGGCTGCGACGCGGTCGTTCTGGGCTGTACCGAAATCCCGCTGGTGATGACGCAGGAGCAGTCTCCGCTGCCGATGCTCGATTCCACCAGCTGCTGGCAAGAGCCGCGCTGCGCAAGGCCGTGGAGAACTAGGAAAATCGAGTGCCGCATGCCTCAAAAACTTAAATTCCGGCAGCTCCCCGATTTCTATGCCATCGTGCGCCAATCTCCGGATGCGTCCCTGCCAGACTGGGCCACGACGGGACATTTCACTTCGATCACCCGCACCGCCGACGAACTCTCCATCGTCTGCCCCGCAGACTCCGTCCCGAAGGAAATCGATCCCGGTCCGCGCTGGATTTGTCTGAAGCTCGAAGGACCGTTTCCCTTTTCACAAACCGGAGTGCTGCTCTCGTTCATCGAGCCATTGTCGAACAATGGCGTTCCCATCTTCGCCATCTCGACCTACGACACGGACTATGTTCTGATCCAGGAAGGGTCTGCCGGGAAGGCGATCGAAACTCTGCTACGAGCGGGCCACCAACTCCGGCCGGCCGGCGCTACCTAATCGAATGAATGCCCTCAATTTGCACCGGCGTGAATGCCATTCACCCCGATAAATTCCCCGAATGCTGTGGTCGAGTCTGCACTCGCCGCGCGTCTATGCTGTAATAGAGATGCACTCACTCAACATGGCCTCAGTCCTCACAACCCTGCGCCGCCGCGCCAAAGCCCTGCACCGTAACCTGCGCGGAGCCTCCATGGCCGCGCGTGCGCTTGCTTCGACCGACCATCCCCTGCTGGCGCATATTATTCCCGTGCGCCGCTGCAACCTGGCTTGCACCTACTGCAACGAGTTCGATGATTTTTCGAAGCCTGTGCCCACGGAAGAAATGTTTCGGCGCATCGACAAGCTGGGCGCGCTGGGCACGGCCGTCGTCACAATTTCTGGTGGAGAGCCGCTGCTGCATCCCGACCTCGACGACGTGATCCGCCGCATTCGCTCCAACGGCATGATCGCCGGATTGATCACCAACGGATACTTTCTCGTTGCAGAGCGCATTCAGCGGCTGAACCGTGCTGGGCTCGAATGGCTGCAGATTTCCATCGACAACGTCAATCCTGATGAAGTCTCGAAGAAGAGCCTGAAAGTTCTGGACAAGAAGCTGCAGTGGCTTGCCGAACACGCGGACTTTCATGTGAACATCAATTCTGTTGTAGGCGGAGGCATTTCGAATCCACAGGACGCGCTCGCGATCGGAAAGCGCGCCGTGGAATTGGGTTTCAGCTCGACCATCGGAATCATTCACGACGGCAGCGGTCAGGTACAGCCGCTGAATGACGAAGAGCGCCGCATCTACGACGAGATGAAGTCGTGGGAGAAGCGCAGCTTCACCCGCATCAACGCCTTCCAAGACAACATTGCGCAGGGCCTGCCCAACGACTGGCGCTGCCGCGCCGGAGCGCGGTATCTCTACATTTGCGAGGACGGCTTGGTGCACTACTGCTCGCAGCAGCGTGGCTATCCCGGTGTACCACTGGCGACCTACACGCGAGACGACATGCGCCGCGAATATCTTACGGAAAAAAGCTGCGCACCGCATTGCACGGTTTCGTGCGTGCACCAGGTTTCGATCTTCGATTCATTTCGTGCGCCGCAGCATCCCGCCCCATCGCTTCCAGCAGGAACATCCGCAGCCGAACTCGTGCAGATCAAGTAGGATTCGTCGGTGTAACGAGATTTGAAAGGGCGCGGCTTTTAGCCGCGCCGCTTCCGTCCAGTAAACAAAATCGGGCTTTAGCCTGAGCACTACTTCTTCGGCTGCGCCGATGGCGGCAAAATTCCATTCAGCCGCAAATACATCGCGGCGGCAGCGTAGTGGTCCGCCCATCCGCTGGCCAGGATCAGGTCCGCCATGGCGCGGGGAGCTTGACGTCCAGCAAAGAGTTCAATGGTGTCGCCCAGCTTGGAATCGTCCATCTTGCCCAGCGCCTCAGCGCAAAAGTCGTACGAAGCTGTGGCTGCGGCCAGCAGCTTGTCCTTGGAATCGCTTTCCTTGACTTCCTCGACTTTGGGTCCGGCGACGTCGGCTGCTTTGGCGCAGAAGCCGTTGTTGAAGCCAACGATGTGGACGACTAGATGCGCGAAACTCATCTGATCGGGCGTGGGCTTGTAGCTGAATTTATCCGCGGGCATGGCGCCAAGGGCGCCAAGAGTATTGCTCCGCGAGCGTGGCAGCAGTGTGCGCAGGCCGGCCGTCACGGGATCCTTTACGGGAGCAGGAGCCTGCGAAGTTGCCATCGCAGCCGTGGAGGAAGATGGGGCCGCGGTCTGCGCTTGTTCAGAACCGGCAAAGGCACAAACAAACACAGAAATGAATAGGGAAGTAACTAAAATGCGTTTCATTCGACGTCTCCTTAAATACGTTTAAATTGCGATCAGAGGTTGCGATTTCGCATCGCAACCCGCTCTCACCGGGCGGCGAAGGCCGACGTACCAAACTTCCAGAGTACATACCATGCGGCGACGAGGGTAATCGCCGTAGAGCGCTTCACCTTGCTATTGCAGGAGAACCCGATGCCCATCAGCACGATACTCCAAATGACAATAATGTCCAGCCCGGATGCTATACCGTAAAGAAATTTATTTCCCATGCGATCCATGAAGTACGCCGGATTTGTCGCCACAGGATTGTTTACGTTGAAACCTTCCGGGCTGACGCCGGCGAACATTGAGATCGTGCCCAGGATTGAACTGATGATGCCAGGCAGGCTGGCATAAAAAATAATCGCGTACGCCGTCTTAAAAGAGACATTGGCGCCAGCGCCGAAATTGAATGTCGCCCACAGCACTACGGTTGTGATCGCAAGAAAAATCGGGATGGTCACCGGGATTCCGTAGGACAAGTCGCGAACCAGGACATCGGAGAAGCGAAGTTGTTTTGCCTGATCATCCGGCGAAAGCTTGTCGAACTGCTCGGCGCGCGGCGAATGCGCAATCTCGTTCCTGCTGATCTGGTCGAAGCCAATCTGCCGGTCCATCGAGTAAATGAAAATCAGGGCGAAGAGGGAGATCAGTAGCCACGGCCCCCACCAGCTCGCGTTGCGACGCAGGTCGGTGAAGGTCTTCGACGGCGCAATAAAAGTGTTGACGATACGGGCGCCCTCGGAAAGCGGTGCGGTTTCGGGCGTGGGGACGGATGCGGGCAACGATGGGAGCGGATCGGCAGCCATTTTGGCCTCCTGTTTGAATGCGAAGGAATTCTAGCGGGGAGTCGGTGGCAAGACAAGCGAGCTTGCCGAGCGGTAGTGGTTTCAGGCAAACTGAACCACTACCAACGAATCCCTCATGGGACTGGGGCTGAACTCATGGCCCGGCCCGGAACTCCTCCCGAATCAGTTACCTCACAGCGTTACCGAAGTTTCCGGCATGCTTCATAAATCATTGTTACTAAACCTGTTAGCTGGGTATCCTTGAGTGGGGGATTCTCGCGCGCCGACAGCAGGTGCGGGGCGCGCCGATTTGTAAATACCGATTTGTTAAACGATGTCCACCAGCACAAACTCGTGGAGAAGTTTGCCTGCAAGGGCTCAGGTCTTTGTCGGTTTAGTGATCGCGGCGGGCATTGTGCCGCTCCTTCAAGCTGCTATCCACCAGAGCAGCAAGAACATCGCTGAGTTCATCTGCTATCTGGGCATCTGCATTCTTTCGTCAAGGCTGCGGGTTACCCTTCCGGGCATTACTGGCACGCTTTCGGTGAACTTCCTCTTTATCTTGGTGGGAATTGCGGAGCTGGGCTACGCCGAGGCCATCACCCTGGGCGCCATCGCCATGCTGGCCCAGAGTCTGTTCCCCGGCCGGCCCACGGCCATGCAGTTGACCTTCAACGTCTGCGCAGGCACGCTTTCGACTGCACTAGCCTATCTGGTCTATCACAACCCTTACTTAAATGCGCTCATCGGCAGCCGACCGCTGCTCTTATGTCTGACCGCGTCGGTTTATTTCATCGTGAATGCGGGATGCATTGCCGTCGTAATTTCATTCAGCGAAGGCAAGCCGCTGCAAAAAATTCTGGTGGAGTGCTACTTTTGGTCTTTCCCATACTATCTGGTGGGGGCAGGAATCGCGGGTGCGATCTCCTGGTTCAACCACGCTTTCAACTGGGAAACTTCTCTGCTGTTTGTCCCCGCGATTTATCTCATCTTCCGTTCCTATCGTTTGTATTTGAGCAAGTTGGAGGACGAGAAGCGCCACGTGGAAGAGATCGCGAACCTGCATCTCCGAACCATCGAAGCGTTGGCGCTAGCGATTGAAGCCAAAGACCAGACCACTCACGCTCACCTGCAACGGGTTCGTGTATACGCCATCGAGGTTGCGAAAGAGTTGGGTATGAAGGGAGCCGAATTGGAAGCCTTGCATGCAGCCGCACTGCTGCACGATATCGGCAAGCTCGCGGTGCCCGAACATATTATCTCGAAGCCGGGCCGGCTGACTCCGGAAGAATTCGAGAAGATGAAGATTCACACCGTGGTGGGAGCCGAAATTCTGGAACGGGTTCGCTTCCCTTATCCAGTGGTGCCGATCGTGCGCGCTCACCATGAAAAGTGGGACGGCTCAGGTTATCCCTACGGATTGAAGGGGACCGAGATTCCGATCGGGGCGCGCATTCTTTCCGCCGTCGACTACCTGGATGCCCTGGCTTCCGATCGGCAATACCGGCGGGCCATGCCGTTGGATGAAGTGATGCAGCGAATTGCCGGGGAGGCGGGCAAGTCGTTCGATCCAAAAGTAGTGGATGTTCTAAAGAGGCGCTACCGTTCTCTGGAAAATCTCGCACGCGCAAAATCGGCGGAAGACGGCGGTAACGTGGGCCTGGCTCAGGAGGTCAAAATTACGCGCGGCCCAGCTCCGGCTGCGGGATTCGAAAATGCGGCTGTCTCCGATGCGCCGGGGCGGGAAACCAAGTTTCTCTCCTCGATCGCAGCGGCGCGGCAGGAAGCGCAGTCTCTGTTTGAGTTGAGTCAGGATCTGGGGGCCTCGCTAAGCCTCGGTGAAACGCTTTCCGTTTTCTCGGTAAAGCTCAAACCGATGGTTCCCTACGACGCCATCGCCATCTACGTTTTGCGCGACGGAATATTGATCCCGGAATATGTGAACGGCGATAACTATCGCCTGTTCAACTCCCTGCGAATTCCGCTTGGAGAAGGACTTTCCGGCTGGGTGGCGCAGAACAAGAAACCTATCGTGAATGGGAATCCTTCGGTAGAACCCGGCTATTCAAGTGATCCGGACAAGTTCAGCACATTGCGTTCGGCCCTGGCCTTGCCGCTCGAGGGCGTGGCCGGCGTGATTGGCGTTCTCGCGCTCTACCGGGCCGAGCGTGATGCCTTCACCTCCGATCATTTGCGCATTCTTCTCGCAGTAAGCGGCAAGATGGCGCTGGCCATCGAAAATGCTTTGAAATATCAACAGGCGGAGAGCTCTGCTACCACCGACTACCTAACCGGTCTGCCCAACGCCCGCTCGCTGTTTTTGCAACTCGACCGCGAGTTGGCCCGCTGCAAGCGCGACAACACTTCTCTGACGCTGATGGTCTGCGACATGAACGGCTTCAAGAAGATCAACGACCGCTTCGGCCACTTGGAAGGAAATCGGGTGTTGCGCTTATTTGCGCAGGCACTGAAAGACAGTTGCCGCGAGTACGACTACGTAGCCCGCATGGGTGGGGATGAATTTGTGGTCGTCGCTCCAGGACTGGCCGTCGAAGTGGCGGCGAAGAAAGCCGACCAGCTTCGCGTCCTGGCCAAGCAGGCAGGCTTCGATGTTTGCGGAGAGGACATGCTTTCTTTAAGCGTAGGCTTGGCCGTGTCGCCGGGAGATGGCGACGATGCCGAGCAACTGCTGACCCAGGCCGATCGCCGCATGTATGTGGAGAAGCAAAAACAGCCTTCACAAAAAGACCAGCGCTTACACGCCCGGATGAAGTGCCGGCTCACGATCGAGCTGCAGCCCCAAAGCGGCGGACCGGTCTTCGGCAATCTGATCGACATTAGCTTGGGCGGCTGCTATGTGGAAACCAGCGCGATTCTGTCTCCCGGCTCGAATGTTGGGCTGGTTTTCTCCATCGATGACGGCGCCTTGTGCGCCGATGGCACGATCGCCCGGATCCATCCTGGATCAGGCGTGGCCGTGCAATTCAAGGAGATGAGCCGCGAGTCTCGCGAAAAGATGTACCGCATTCTGGAGTTCGTGCAGAACTCAACCACGGTCTACAACGACCGCTACCTGCAAAATCTCTTCAAGCGCTAAAAACAGTGTCCAGTGGCCAGCAAAGCACGCGCTCCCCTAACCTCTGACTCCTAACCTCTGCATTCCCCTGCTTGAAGCCCGCCTCTTCCGCCCGTACACTTATGAAATGCACGCCCACGTACATGGCGCAGGTAGTCCCAAGCGAGTGCTCAAGATATCGCTGGGCGTAACCCTCGCCTACATTGCGCTGTTGGTCGTGGCGGGAGTTCGCGCTCACTCGCTGGCCCTGCTTTCTGAAGCCGGCCACAATCTTTCCGATTTTCTGGCGCTGTTGCTGTCACTGGTTGCGGTCTATTTGCAGTCGCGCCCCGCCAGTTCCACCAAGACCTACGGCTATCACCGTGCGGGAGTGCTGGCCGCGCTGGTGAATGCGGTATCTCTGGTTGCGGTTTCGGTGTTCATTTTCTACGAGGCGTTCCGGCGCCTCCAGCATCCTGAACATGTTCAGGCCTCGGTGATGATGTGGGTCGCAGCGGCGGGCGTGGTAATGAACGGAGCGATCGCCCTGCTTCTGTACCGCTCAGGCCGGGGTTCTGGAAACGACGTAAATATCCGCAGCGCGCTGCTGCATGAAGTGGGCGACACGCTTTCGACTGCCGCAGTGATTGCCGGAGGCTGGGCGATCCTGGCCACGGGAGATTACTGGATCGACTCCGCGCTCTCGTTCGGGATTGGTGCGCTGATCCTTTGGTCAGGCTTCGGAATTGTGCGCGAGACGCTGAATATTCTGCTGGAAGGCACGCCGCGCGGCGTAAAGCTCGAACTGGTTGAAATTGCGATTCGCTCCATCGAAGGCGTCAACGACGTGCACGATCTGCACTGCTGGAGCATCGGTTCGGAAACCCGCGCCCTTTCCTGCCATATTTCGATCGCCGACATTCCACCCTCGGTCAGCGAACGCATCCTGCGCGACGTGAAAGACTGCCTGCATCACGAATTCCACATCGACCACACCACCATCCAGTTCGAGCATGTGGAATGCGAAGTAGCCCATGGATGCGTGATTCCGGTGGGCGAAAGCGAAGAGCACCACCACCACAGCCATTAGCGCAACTAATGTGACCGTTGGTTAATGAGTTGTCGTAAGCCGCTAATGCTTTTCGGTCGAAGGCCGATCTGCTCTTCGTGATTACTGATATTCCCGAAGCTGCACCTGCGCCGGCAACGATGTTTTTAATGAAAGTGCTATGGTTCTGTGCGCTAGTCGGTTTCGTGACCGTGTCGCTCGCCGCTCAGGAGCAGGCTGCTTCCATCGAATCCAAGATCATTGCGATTGAGAAGGCCTGGAATCAAGCCTATAAATTTCGAGACAAAAAGGCACTGGGAGAAATCCTCCATGATTCCATAGTGCTGGTCAATGACGACGGCAGCATGCAATCCAAGACTCTCTTTCTGGCGAGCGTCGATGCGGCGAGGCCGTCCGACGAGCAACAGGCTGAGCCAGAGTCAATCTCCGTGCGTGTGTTCGGTGATGTTGCGATTGCGACCGGAATCTTTAGGGAGAAAGGGATTGAAAACGGCAAGTCTTACGTAAGACGAAATCGATTTGTAGATACCTGGATCAACCGGAACGGTTCGTGGATGTGCGCAGCTGCCTCGGCAACTCCAATGCTTCATTGAGGGAAGTTTAACAAATCACTAGTCGTAACTCTCACTGGTTCTGCCGCTTGTAAATCTCCCGCACTCGCCCAATCGTATCCGCCTCATCGGCCGACTTATCCGGCCTTAACCGCACAATCCTCGGAAAGCGCAGCGCATAGCCACTCTCATGCCGGTCCGACTGCATCATGTTATTGAAAGCCACTTCGAGCACGATCTTCGGCTCGACTGTTCGCCGGAAACCCTGATCTTCGATCGTGTGCTCGAGAAACCACTGCGTCTTCTCAGCAATCTCCACATCGGTTAGTCCGGAGTAGGCCTTGCCAATATTTACCAGATACTCTTTATTCGTATCCCACACCGCAAACGTGTAATCGCTGAGCACGCCCACGCGTTTTCCGTGCCCGTATTCGACCGCAGTTACAACTACATCGAGCGTGGCCAACTCGCGCTTCATCTTCAGCCACGATTTGCCGCGCTTGCCGGGCGTGTAAGGCGAGCTGAGATCCTTGATCATCAGCCCTTCGTTGCCCCGAGCCTGCGCGGCGGCGAATAGTTCTTCCAGTTCCTCGGACGAACTCGCGCGAAACACTGGCGCGCGGATGATCCTTCCTGGCGTATCGTCAGCCTCTTCCGATCCAAATGACAGCCGTGCCTGTGAGCCCGACAAATAAGACTTCGCTTTTCTCTGTGTCTCTGTGCCTCTGTGGTGAGTCGTTTTTCTTTCCGCCGCCAGCAATTCATCAAGCACCTTCGCCCGCTCCCGCAGCGAACGATCAATCAGCAATTCCCCGCCCGCGTACAAAACATCAAATGCCAGATAAGCCACAGGAACTTCCCGCAGCAGCTTCTCGCTCACCTTCTTCCGTCCCAGCCTCTGCTGCAACATGCTGAACGGTCGCGCCCGGCTCTGAGCATCCTCCCACGCCACGATCTCGCCATCCAGAATTGCATTCTGCGGCAATCCTGCCAGTGCGTCGGGCAACTCAGGAAACGATTCGGTGATCTCGTCTCGCGTGCGCGAAAAGAATTTAACTTCGCCCTCCGAAACGTGCGCCTGTGCTCGAATGCCGTCGTATTTATCTTCCACCGCCGCCTCTGTGAAATAACTCAACCCTTCTTCGGCTGACTCAACCGGGCTGGCCAACATGAACCCCAGCGGATGAAACATCCGCATCTTCGCGTCTGCAAGTTTGCCGTGCGCCGCGAGCCGCAGAGTCTCTCCAATATCCCCCAGCAGCATGTTCGACCGCTGCACCTCTTTCAGCCCGCCTGTGGAGCCACTCCCGAACGCTACGGCAATCGCCTCCTCGACCAGGCTTTCCTTCAGTCCAATCCGCAAATCTCCGGTCATGATCTTCACAACGTACTTTGCTTCCAGCGGTGTGGCCCGCGCGAGTAAATCGCGAACCAGCGCCGTCTTCGCCGCTGGCCCGCGCGCCGTCGCAATCCGCCGGAACGTCTCGGCAACTTCAAGAACACCCAATCCTTGCCCGGCACACTCCTCCAGCAGCTCAGCAGCCACCGCGCCCAGGTCTCCGTGCTTGCGATAGGCAACCGTCAGCGCAGCTTCATCTTTGCCCGAAAGCTCCGCCACCACGCGCCATAGCAGCGATCCGCCCACCTGCAAGGTCGTCTCCTCCCAGGCGGGAAATGCCCTGCCGGAGAGAAACACGGCCGATATCGCGGCCTCTTCTAGCGTGCGTGACGTCAAGTACTCCGCCACGATCGCCGTCTTACGCAGCTTCTTGGTGGTTGCGGCGATCGCCTCGCAAGTCTCGGCTAACTTCCTCATGATTATTTAAAGTACATCCCGAGAATAGACGAAATCGCGCGGGGAGCGCTGAACCCACTTCGAAAACACCTCCGGTTAAATACCGCTGCCTCTGTTAGTTAGCGATATCCAGCCGGTACTTAATCCCAGTGCAAGAGGTCCTGCTCCCTGTGGTAACCTACACCTTGGCGCTTTTAATCGTCTGGAGCATCTAATCACCGTGCATTCTCTGCGAAATCTCGTGCGTTTCCTGGTTGCTGTGCAGCTTTTGCCGGCACTGGAAAGTGGCGAAGAAACCCTGGTGGGCGGGCAAGCCGTACTCGAAGGCGTGATGATGCGTTCTCCGCACGCGTGGGCGATCGCTTGCCGCAAGCCCTCGGGCGAAGTAGTCACCATGAGCGAGCCGCTCGATCGTCCTTCGGAAAAACACAAGTGGATGGCTTGGCCCATCGTGCGCGGAGTCATGACGCTTGGGTACGCAATGTCCCTTGGCTACCGCGCATTGCGCTTCTCCGCCAATGTGGCAATCGAAGAAGTGATGCAGAGCGACAACTCTGCGAAATCGAATGTGGAAGCCAGAAGAACTCATGTGGAGACGGCCGCCTCGGCCGTTTCGCTGGAGCGAAGCGAAGCGGAACCTGTTCAACTGCCTAAGTCTTCTTCCGAGAGCCGCGAAAAAGCCGCCACCATCAGCGGGTGGCTCGCCGCAGGCAATGTCATCATCTCGCTCGCCTTTTTCATCTTCATGTACAAATACCTGCCACTCGTGGCCGCGACGGAACTCAAGAAGTTTGATCCCGCCTTCGGCGGCCGAATCGCATTCAATCTCGTCGACGGCGCAATCCGCCTGATCCTGTTCCTGCTGTTTATCTGGGGCGTTTCGCTGTTTGCCGATATTCGCCGCGTCTACCAGTATCACGGCGCGGAGCACAAGACCGTGTTCGCTTTCGAAGATGGCAAGCCGCTTGATACCGTACATGTGCAGAAATATTCCACGTTCCATCCCCGCTGCGGCACCAGCTTCCTGATGACGGTGATGCTGATCTCCATCGGCTTTTACATGCTGATTCCGTTTACCACATTCTGGGCGCGCTTCGCCTCGCGCATTGCGCTGTTGCCGTTGATCGCCGGCGTGTCTTACGAAATCATTCGCTTCGCGGCCAAGCATCGCGGCTCACTCTTCGCCCTGATGACCGCTCCCGGCCTATGGCTCCAGCGCATCACCACGCAGCCACCGTCCGATGAGATGGCCCAATGCGCCATTACCGCCCTCGACCAAGCCATGGCTTTGGAAAAAGAGCGTGGCGGCGAACTGGTGATTGCCTAGGGGCTCTCACCCCTGAAACCCTTTCGACCAAGAGTTCGGGAAGGGCACGACTTCAAGTCGTGCCGCCAAGTCCGTTAGACCTACTGCGCTTTAGCGCCCGAGGTTGACGGTAGTAAGAATGGTCTTAACTGTATTGCGACGGTCAGTTACCCCCACTCCTTGAGGCAACCAACTGTGGCGCTACAATAAAGAGGGAAGCAGATCGAATGTTTGAACGGCTAGAGCAAATAGAAAATCGTTACGACGAGCTGACCCAGGCGCTAGCTTCGCCCGATATTGTCAACGACTCCTCTAAATACCAGAAGACTGCCAAGGCTCACAGCGAGATTGCCCCGATCGTCGAAAAATATCGGGAGTACAAAGACCTAAATAAAGGCATAGCCGATAGTCGCACGATGCTTGCCGACGAAAAAGATCCTGAGATGCGCGCCTATGCCCAAGAGGAACTCAACAAGCTGGAGCCGCGCGTTTCGGCGATTGAAGAAGAGTTGAAAGTTCTGCTGCTGCCCAAAGATCCCAACGACGAGAAAAACATCATTCTGGAAATCCGCGCCGGAACCGGCGGAGACGAAGCCACCCTCTTTGCCGCTGAAATATTCCGCATGTACACCCGTTACGCCGAGAGCCAGCGCTGGAAAGTTGAAGTGCTGTCGTCTTCCGAGTCGTCGGCCGGCGGCCTGAAAGAAGTCATTGCCATCATCGAAGGAAATCGTGTCTTTTCCCAGCTTAAGTACGAAAGCGGCGTACATCGCGTGCAGCGCGTGCCCGCGACGGAGCAGCAGGGCCGGGTTCATACCTCCGCCGTCACAGTCGCGGTGCTGCCCGAGGCTGAAGACGTCGATGTAAAAATCGAAGCCAAAGATCTTCGCATCGACACTTTCTGCTCCTCCGGCCCCGGAGGCCAGTCGGTGAATACAACCTATTCCGCGGTCCGGATCACGCACATTCCCACCAACACGGTAGTCAGTTGCCAGGACGAAAAATCGCAGATCAAGAACCGCGAGAAGGGAATGCGCGTGCTGCGCTCCCGCCTCTACGAAATCGAAATGGAAAAGCAGCAGCAGGCGCTCGCGAAGGAACGCAAAGCCATGGTCGGCTCCGGCGACCGTAGCGAGAAGATCCGCACCTATAACTTTCCGCAAAACCGCCTCACCGATCACCGCATCGGCTTCACCATCCACCAGCTCGAGCAGGCGATGGATGGCAAGCTTCAGCCCCTGATCGAGGCTCTTACCACGCATTACCAGGCCGAGAAGTTGAAGCAGGAGGCGGCGGCAACGGTTTAGCGGCGTCCTGTGGTCCCTTGTCCGCGAAGCAGGAGAGACTATGCCGAAACTCGAAGACGCAATCGCGTCCGCTCTCACCGATTGTTACGTTAAGAACGCGGCCAGAGTTCGCGAACTCGCTGCGCCCCTTACAAACACTCAGTTCTGGCACAGGCCCTACCCATACGGCAATAGCTTTGGCCATCTTGTGCTGCACCTCACCGGCAACTTGAATTACTACATCGGCGCGCAGATTGCGAAGACGGGCTACGTCCGCGACCGTCCCCGCGAATTCAACGATCCCAACCCTCCTTCAAAAGACGAGGCTCTCAAGCGCTTCGACGACGCTGTAAACATGGTTCTCAAAACCATCCATGCACAATCGCCCGCGGATTGGTCCGCGGAATACTCGGGAGCCGGTACCGATGCTAGAAACCGCCTGGAAATGGTGTTGCAGTGCGCCGCTCACATCCAGCACCACATCGGCCAGATGATCTATCTTGGGTATGAATGCCAGCGTCAGGCAAAGAGTGCATCAGACTGAAGTCGTGTTTTGTTTTCTCGGTGTCCTCTGCGTCTCTGTGGTGAAATGGTTCAGTGCAGCTTAAGCAAGCCCTCACCTCCGCCATCGCGCGTCTCGCCACGGAACAAACTCCATCGCCGCGCCTGAACGCGGAGCTTCTTCTCATGTTTACCCTCAACTGCGATCGCGCCTACCTTTTCGCGCATCCCGAGCGCGAACTCACGCCCGATGAGCAGAATCGATATGACGCCGCTCTCACCGAACGCGCCCGCGGCGTTCCAGCACAGTACATCACCGGCCATCAGGAATTCTGGGGTATGGATCTCATCGTGACGCCCGCGGTTCTGATTCCGCGTCCGGAAACCGAGCATGTGATTGAAACTGTGTTGGACCTTGTGGGGCGGGCGCCCACGCCCGCCAAGCCTCTCCACATCGCCGATGTAGGCACCGGCTCTGGAGCAATCGCGCTAGTGTTAGCCAAAGAACTTCCCCAGGCAGAAATCCACGCTACCGACATTTCGCCGGCCGCGCTTGAAGTTGCCCGCATCAACGCGGCTCGCCATGAACTCGAATCTCGCATTCACTTTTACCAGGCCGACCTGCTTGCCAGAATTGAATCAGAATGCGGAAACAATTCTTTCGACTTCATCGTCTCAAACCCGCCCTACGTGGGCGATTCCGAGGAAGATCAGGTGCAGCTGGAAGTCCGCAAGTTCGAGCCGCGCAACGCAGTTTTTGCCGGACCAACAGGACTGGAAGTGATCGCACGTCTGATTCCGCAGGCTCATGCCGCGCTTCGGCCTGGTGGCTGGCTGATCATGGAAATCAGCGGAACGATTTCAGAAAAGGTGAAACGGTTGCTGCTGATGGAGGTTTGGAATGATGTTCGGATCCACCCGGACCTCCAATCGATCCCGCGTGTGGCACAAGCCCGGAAATAGTCAGCGCGGGACAGCGGCAGGCTGAATTTCTTCCACGTCCACAATGTTCGTAGGATATTTGCCGGTGTAGCAAGCCGAACAATAAGAGGTTTTCTCTCCGTCGCCGCAAGCCTTCCTTAGCCCATCGAGCGAGAGATAGGCGAGCGAATCCACGCGAATGTAGTCGCGAATCTCATCGACTGATTTGTTGGCGCCGATCAGTTGATCTTTTGAAGGTGTATCCACGCCGTAATAGCAAGGCGAAATCGTCGGCGGACAGGAGATGCGCATGTGCACTTCTTTCGCGCCCGCGCTTCGGATCATGCGTACGATTTTACGGCTGGTGGTGCCGCGCACAATCGAATCGTCGATCAGCACCACGCGTTTCCCCTCCAGCAGCGAGCGCACCGGATTCAGCTTCAGCTTCACGCCGAAATCGCGCACGCTTTGGCTCGGCTCGATAAAGGTGCGCCCCACATAATGATTGCGAATTAAACCAAAGCGGAAGGGAATACCGCTCTCGGACGCATAGCCCACGGCGGCGGTTACGCCTGAATCCGGCACGGGGACAACCAGGTCGGCCTCCACCGGCGCCTCGCGTGCCAGTTGACGACCCAACTCTTCGCGGCTGGTTTGCACGGCGCGGCCAAACACCATGCTGTCGGGACGCGAAAAGTACACATGCTCAAAAATGCAACTCGACAGTGGCGCTGCCGTCGAATAAAAGCGGGAGCTAATACCTTCCGGCCCAGCCACAATCAACTCTCCCGGTTTTACGTCACGCTCGTAGGTCGCGCCGATCAGATCGAAAGCGCAAGTCTCCGAGGCGAAGACGATGGTGTCGCGCTTCTGCCCTTCGAGCGCCGGAATGCGTCCCATCGCCAGCGGACGGAAGCCACGCGGATCGCGGGCTGCGATGATCCGGTCCGGGCTCATCACCACCAGCGAGAACGCACCTTCCACGCGCCGCAACGCATCGGCTATCGCCTCTGGCAAAGTCTGCTCTCGCGACAGTGCAATCAGGTGAACGATCACTTCCGTATCGCTGTTCGTCTGAAAAATCGATCCTTGCCGCTCCAGCCGGCTGCGAACCTCGTGCGCATTCGTCAGATTGCCGTTGTGCGCCACTCCAATCGATCCCTTGCTCGACTGCACCAGGATCGGCTGCGCATTCAGGAGCGCCGAATCTCCCGCGGTAGAATAGCGCGTGTGACCGATCGCCAGCGTGCCGCGTATTTTCGAGAGTACGTCTTCGGTAAATATGTCGGCGACCAAGCCCATCGCCTTATGCACACGTGAGGTCAGCCCATCGGAGGTGACAATCCCCGCCGACTCCTGCCCGCGATGTTGCAGTGCATGTAAGCCTAGGTAGGCAAGCGTCTCCGCCTCGGGATGCGAGAAGATCGCCACCACTCCGCACTCGTCGTGAAATTTATCGGAAGTCAACATTTAGCAATTAGCCTTTAGCTTGCACAAACTGATTAAACTGCCGCCACCAACTCCGGATCACTGAGCAAAGTCGATTCCAGCGCAGATTCGTAAGCATGGTTCAAATCAGAGACGGCCGCGGACACTACGACTTGCCCATCGAGTGAGATATCTAGCCGCTCCGAAATCGTTTCTCCCAGCACATCCGCGGCCGCGCCGTATTCGTTCGCAATCTCTTGGATTCGCGCCACATTCTCCGGGTCGCATGAAACCACTATGCGACTGGCATCTTCCCCAAAAAGCGCAAACTCCGCCGGAAGCCCATTCGATGCAAGATTCACGCGCGCACCCATTCCCTTGGGGAATCCCTTTTCAGCCAGCGCGACAGCTAGGCCGCCGTCCGCGCAATCATGCACGGATTCCGCTAGGCCCTGCTGGATCAACTCAACGACCGCCCTTTGCAGTGTGGCTTCTTTTTCCAGATCGAGCTCCGGAGGATATCCCCACAGCGCGCCCAGAATTTCTTTCGCATATTCCGACGAGCCGAACTCACTTTCCACATCGGTGATATCGGCAGCTTCGCCCGTGCGCAATAGCACAATCGCGCGTCCGGCCGCGGCAAAGTGCATCTTCGCGGCCTTGCTCACATCGTCGAGAACACCCACCACCCCAAGCACCGGCGTGGGATAAATACCTTCGCCCAGCGTTTCGTTGTAGAAACTCACGTTGCCGCCGGTGATCGGAATCTCAAGCTCCTCGCAGGCTTTAGTGATGCCATCGATGGTTTGCGAAAACTGCCACATGATGTGCGGCTTCTCAGGATTGCCGAAGTTGAGACAATTGGTCGCGCCCACGGGAGTCGCTCCCGAACATGCAACTTTTCGTGCGGCCTCGGCCACGGCATGCATCGCGCCCAGCCGCGGATCGAGATAACACCAGCGTCCGTTGCCATCGAGCGCCATTGCCAGCCCGCGTTGCGGTTGCCCGGAGTTCGGATTCTTAATGCGAATCACGCCCGCATCCCCAGCTCCCGGCGCTTCCACCGTATTGGTCTGCACCATGTGATCGTATTGCTGCCAAACCCAGCGCTTGCCGCAAATGTTCGGGCTGGCCAGAAGCTGCTTCAGGTCTTGCGTAAAATCCCTGTCGTTGTTGAATTTGATGTGCTCCGGCATTTCACGCGGCACGGGAGGTTCCCACCGCGCCAGAGGACGCTTGTACACCGGCGCGTCATCCGTCAGAGCCTGATTTGGAATCTCGGCAACTACTTTGCCGTGGTGGAGCACGCGCAATCTATTGTCTGTCGTTACCTTGCCGACCTCGACTGCATCAAGTCCCCACTTCTCAAAAACGCGGAAGACTTCCTGCTCGCGGCCTTTCTGTGCCACCAGCAGCATGCGCTCTTGCGACTCGCTCAGCATGATTTCGTAAGGAGTCATGCCGGTTTCGCGCTGTGGCACGCGGTCCAGTTCGATCTCGATACCCACGCCGCCGCGCCCGCCCATCTCGCACGTCGAGCAGGTAAGCCCGGCCGCGCCCATGTCCTGAATGCCGACGATTGCCCCGGTCCGCATGGCCTCAAGGCATGCTTCGAGCAACAGCTTTTCCAGGAAGGGATCGCCGACCTGCACATTCGGTCGCTTTGCTTCCGAAGCCTCGCTGAACTCTTCGCTCGCCATCGTTGCGCCGTGAATGCCGTCGCGCCCGGTTTTGGCGCCAACGTAAATCACCGGATTGCCTTCCCCGGCCGCGCGCGCGTAGAAAATTTCGTCCTTGCGGACTAATCCCATGGCGAATGCATTCACCAGCGGGTTGCCGGAATAACACGGCTCAAACTTGGTTTCACCGCCCAGGTTCGGCACACCAAAGCAGTTGCCGTAAGAAGCGACTCCGCTGACCACCCCTTCAAGAATCGAGTGATTGCGATGAATCTCAGCTTGTGTGGAGACAGCCGCCTCGGCTGTGCGGCCAGGGCGAATCCCAGCCGCTGGCACCCGGGTGATCGGTCCAAACCTCAGCGAATCCATCACCGCAACCGGTCGCGCACCCATGGTAAAAATGTCGCGCAGGATTCCGCCTACGCCAGTGGTTGCGCCCTGAAACGGCTCGATAAACGACGGATGATTGTGCGACTCGATCTTGAAAGCGCAGGCCCAACCGTCGCCAATATCGATGATGCCGGCATTTTCTCCAGGCCCCTGCAACACCCGCTTGCTGCGCGTAGGCAGGCGCTTCAGGTGCACGCGCGACGATTTATAGGAACAGTGCTCGCTCCACATCACGCTGAAGATGCCGAGTTCGGTAAGCGTAGGCTCACGCGACCCCAGAAGCTGCCTTATCTTCTCGTATTCATCGGAAGTGAGGCCGTGCTGCCGGAGGGTCTCCGGAGGAAAGGCAGGAGTCATGGAGGTGGTCATGGGGAGACTCTATTGTCGCATTTAGCTGGGCCGCTGGGTAGGGCCATCTCGACCAATCTTTTGGCAAGTAATTTCGCCGGTGCGAACGCTGGCTATACTGGTTGGGATGTCTGTTAAATCCATCATCGTAGGCACGGCCGGGCACATCGACCATGGTAAGACGGCGCTGGTAAAGGCGTTGACCGGGATCGATGCCGACCGACTGGAAGAAGAGAAGCGGCGCGGCATCACCATCGATCTCGGCTTCGCACACATGGACCTGCCGATTCCAAGTGATCATGCGGCGAGCAGCGAAACGTTCCGGCTGGGCTTCGTCGATGTCCCCGGGCACGAGCGCTTTGTGCGCAACATGCTGGCAGGCGTGGGTGGAATCGATCTGGTACTTTTCGTGATTGCAGCGGATGAAGGCATCAAGCCGCAGACGCGGGAGCATTTTGACATCCTGCAACTGCTGGGCGTAGAGCGCGGTATTACGGTGCTGACCAAGTCCGACGCGGTGGATGCGGACACGCTGCAAGTGGTGCGATTGGAAGTGGAAGAGTTTCTGCGCGGCACATTTTTAGAGAACCGCAGTTTGGATGCCCCCAATTCGGATAACTCCTCGATCATCGCTGTGAGTTCCTTGACGGGAGCGGGCCTGGACGATCTGAAGCGCGCTATGGTCGCCGCGGCAGCGCGGGTCCAACCTCGCGACTCGCACGCGATTGCCCGTCTGCCAATCGATCGAGTATTCACCATGAAAGGTTTCGGAACCGTGGTGACCGGGACTCTGGTGGCCGGGACGATTCGCCGCGAAGATGATCTTGAAGTTTTTCCCACCAGCCAGCGAGTGCGCGTGCGTGGAACCCAGGTGCATGGTCGCTCCGCCGACCTGGCAGTTGCGGGCCAGCGCACGGCGCTGAACCTGGCTGGCGT